>Ga0172380_10000196_pt1 | contig 131325 bp, 138 predicted proteins | sample Leawe162metaG_FD_119747 | JGI IMG/M metagenome (GOLD analysis project Ga0172380, IMG submission 119747) | Leachate microbial communities from a municipal landfill in Southern Ontario, Canada - Leachate well 162 metaG | ecosystem: Engineered > Solid waste > Landfill > Unclassified | place... | reverse complement strand
TACGGGCAGATCGATTCCGCGGTCAATTTTTATGATCTCACGATCAGCGGGACGATTGTAAGTGCAACGCTGCATCTTAAGTTAGATGATGTTGGATTTGGTATTCAATCCGGCGCTAATATCATAATTAAATGTGTCAACGCACAGAACCCGACTGAGCCGGCGAATTTGTCTGAGTACACAGCTGTCTCGCTGCGCACTCCGCAAAAAATTCTTGTGTCGCAAGGTACACTTGGGGATTACTCGCTAGACGTCACGAGTTTAATCGATGACCTTCTTGATACTTACACGTACACGGGCACGGGTTGTGGAATTGGCTTGCATGTAGTACATGATTCGGCAACCCCAGAGCAATCGTGTGTGCATTTCTCCACGACTGCGCCGATTCTTGAAATTGTCACAAGTACAAGTGATGGGTACTCTGGTACAGCTGCAGGAACCGCAACGGTATCGGGATCTGGTGCATCGACGGTTTCTGCGGCCGCTTCGAGCGCGGGCGTAGCCACAACCTCAGGTGTTGGATCTACGATTGTAAGTGGTATTGGATCTTCAGTAGGCACAAGTACAACTTCAGGTGTTGGATCTGCGATTGCTGATGGCATAGGAGCTATGTCAGGTACGAGTACAACTACTGGTGTTGGGGCCTCGATTGCTAGTGGAATTGGTTCTTCTGTTGGAACTAGTACCTCGGCTTCAGTTGGAGTGAGCCTTAAGAGTGCTGTTGGATCTTGTACTGGTGTTGGGATTGTTTTAGCTACGGGAGCAAGTATTAGTCAAGCGATTGGTTCAGCTCCTGGTATTGGTGTAGCCTCAGCTGCTGGTGTACGGGCAGTCCAAAGTGTAGCGGGTGCAATTGGTTTGGGTGTTGCGGCTGGCGTTGGTATAGGGGCTTCAACTGAAGATGGATCTGGAAGTTCTGTAGGTACGAGTACAGCTTTTGGTGTTGGATCTGCGATTTCGAGTGGTATTGGAGCCGTAGAAGGAACTAGTACTACTTCAGGTGTAGGCGTTTCGATTATTACTGTGGTAGGATCTTCGGCAGGAACCAGCGAAGTTGCTGGTGTAGGGGTTGCTATTGCTAGTGGTATTGGAGCAAGTTCTGGAGTATCAACAACTAATTTTGTTGGAGCGTCTTTATCTAATTCTATAGCGACATCAGATGGCACAAGTTCTGCCAATGGTTTTTATGCTCAAAGCGGATTGGGAGTTGGAAGTAGTTCTGGTGTAAGTACTTTATTGGGAATTGGATCCTCAATAATTAATTCGATAGGTACATCGACAGGAATTGGAGCAGCGTCTGCTGTTGGTAATAACATAATAGTAAGTGTTGGATTAATATCTGGAACAGCTAATGTGTTAGGGGCTGGTACGGGTTTGGCCAGCGCAATTGGTTCGTGTGAAGGTATAGCTACTTCCAATTTTGTTGGGACTTATACATTTGATGCTTCTGGTAACAGTACTGGTTCTTCCACGGTTTTAGGCGTTGGACTTAGCGCTTTTGCAGTTGGTATTTCGTCTGGTATCAGCATAGTTACAGCTAATGGGGAAGCTATAACCGATGCACAAGCATCTTCTATTAATATAAGCTCCGTTTCTGGCGTTGGTACAGCTGGTAAATATACAACAGCCTCTTCTGAAGGAATTGGTCAAATATATGGCGTAGGAAGTTATATTCAAAATTCTGTTGGTAGTTCTGTTGGACATGCTGATGTATATGGATACATTGGAAATATTGGTGATGCAAGTGGTGCATCTTTAGTAAGTGGAGATGGTTCTGCAATTATCAATAGAATTGTAGAATCTAATGGATTTTCTGAAACATTAGGTATATCAGAGTCTTTACACTTATCAGTTGGTATTTCTGATGGTTATGCTATTGTTTTGGGAAGTGGTATTTCTTCTAAAAGCTCAATAGCTGAATCTACAGGATCTTCGAATATTTTAGGATATTCTGAATCAATATTTGAGAGTATAGGAAATTCTTTAGGACAAAGTATTGTTTCTGGTATTGGTTTTACAACAATTGAATCTGTAGCTATTGCGAATGGAAATAGTGTTTCTTTAGGATCTGGAAGCGCTCTATCAGATGGTGTCGGAACTTCTTTTGCAAATTCAAGTTCAAATGCAACTGGAGTTAGTGCTATAATTTCTACTGGTATAGCAGATGGTTTAAGTGATGCTTCTGCCATTGGGATTAGTAGCGTTCTAATAACCGCAGTATCTTTTGGGGTATCTTTTGTGTCAGGTATTAGTAGTGCTATAAAAAATTCTATTGGTACTAGTACCGGATCATCATCTTCTAATGCAATAAGTGACGTTTCTTTCACTGAGTATATTCGATGTAAGCCTCCAGTTTTTTTCCGAACTTTTGATTTATCTCTTCATGGCCTTCGAACAGTTGTTTGTGGTGGTGATGGATCTATTACTCTAGAATGGCATAAAGAATATCTAACTCCAAATAATTGGGACCTTTTTTATAATTTGTATTGGTCCACAAAACTGGAGACAGTCTACAGTGACGGGGTTAAATTTGTACTTAAACCAAATACACAATCAAGTTATTTGTCTATTACAATTAGTGATAGTGAGTTTATTCCTGGTAAAACTTATCATTTTGCAGTAAAAGGATCTGGCCATGAGAAAAACACACTGCTCTTTGATCAGCTGGTTAGTAGTAATATAAATACGTCTTTGAAAATATATCCAGAAGCTTTTTTGGTTAGAAATATGTCTGCTGTAGACATGATTATTTCAGTAAATGATGCGTCTGTGTTTCCTCAGGCTGGAATTGTATTAATTGGAGCAGAGTTAATTAGTTATTCCAATATAGATTTGGTAACAAATAGCTTAATTGTTTCTGAGCGTGGCTCTTATGGATATCAACCACGAATGCATACAACAGATGGGTATGATGGAGTTAGGAGATATAATGATTCCTTGGTTCGTTTGTGGAAAGGCTGGGAGGATTCTAATACAGCGATAGGAATGGCCACCATTAGGTTTGACGAGAAGTATGCCAGAACCAATCAAGATGGTTATCGAGAACGTATAGATATTTTGACCGGTACCAGTAACCTTGGTGTTGTAGATGCGGCTAATGCAGGGTTTCCCGCTTATGACCAGGCGGGATGGGACCGAACATACATACCCGATTATTTGTCAGGAAAGTGCATAGGAACGTACTTTGGTGGAGAATATGGTTGTGCGGATGGTTCGGAGTGCGATGGAGCTGTGAGGGGTCTTAGCTTGCAAGATCATATGAACATGAGAGAGGAATATGCTCTAGAAATTACGGGAGAGCCTGTAGTGTTGTTCAGGCGTCAGTGGTCTGGAAAGCAATCGCAGCATACCAGTTCAACACGGGAAAATACCACCTACCGCGGAATCGATACATATGGAACTTCTTTGGTAACAGGATATGACCAATACTTCAATCCACGTCGAAGTGATGGTAAGATTTTGGTTCGTTTTGATCCAACCAAAGAAGATCTCAAGCGCGAAGATCCTGGTATCGAGAATTCCTGCATACCGAATTGCTGGACTTTAGTAACACCAACAATCAAGGATGGAGATTTTATAATACGGTTTAATCAGGATGGGACTGAAGAGTGGCGTTATGAGATTATTGATGTAGATAGAAATAGGACAGCTCTTCAAGAATCCGGCCGCCAGAAGTTCACTGCAGTGCGTGTGCGCAAGACAGATCCTATTTGCCAAGTTAGATCTATTCGAGATACAAGTACTCTTCCGTCAGAGATTCTCACTTCGATTGGGATGGTACCTGGGCCAGGTGGTATTCTTGCCCATATGCATCGTATAACTCTAGTAAATGGGATTTGTTTAAGTCAACTTACCAGTGTAGATCAGGGGCATAATCACCAAGTGGACAGCAATAATATTGTTGGAAATGTTTTAGGTCATTCGCACAATATAATCATTCCATAATTAGTATTTATACACGGAAAGCGAATATTGGGGCATTAGAATATGGTAAGAACTAGATACATAGGATCTACTCGCCCGCGAGAGGCTGGGTATTCGGCCACTCATAAGCAGGATTTCATCGCTCATGTAGAGGGTGGAGATTGGGTTCATTGGGCCTCAAAAATTTCTGAGATTAACTCAGGTAATGTGCAACAGGCATTGGACGATATTCGTACTATGATAATTGGGCTCGGATCTGTTGTGGTTGGAAATTCAGCACCAGTTGCTAGCGGAACCGTACCAGTTTATGATGGAACTTCTGGACGTGCTCTTAGGAGTACGCCAACTGCCATAGATTCTAGTTGGGGAGATTTATTCTTTCCAGTCGGTTCAGGCGGTAGCATTATTTCAAAACAATTCACCAATCTTACGACAAAAGCTGAATCTTTACAGATTTGGAGCCAAGGCAATTCTGGCGGTGGCAGTGGTGGTGATTTGATATTAGGAGCAGGATACAATTTTAGTTCAGGACAATATGACGGAATGATTAGCTTGTGGACTTCTCGTCTGGCCTTTAACTCGGCATCATTACATCCATTAATAACTCAAAACGATTCTTCTGGCTCACCAAATGATCTTTTCATAATCTCTCAAGGAACAACTAGTAGCGCAACACCAAGTAGCTTATGGCTGGAGTCTGGTGTAAATAGTTTGGGCCAGCATGGAAGTGTTTATCTTTATAGCTATCCAGGTGTAGTGTCTGTTCAAGCTTCGGCTTTGAGTTTTGATTCAACTTATCCTGCAGTATTAACGCAGGAAGATTGGGATACGCCAATAGCTACAAGTATGTACATAACTGCGCAATCAATTCCATGGGGGGCTGTAAATAATACTGGAACCCCTGGAGATCTTTGGTTGAAATCTGGTCATAATCCAAATAATAACCATTCTGGGCAGCTCCATTTAAATGCTAATAATGGATATATATCGATAGATAGCCGGCATGTATATTTCGATCCAGCTCTCAATGGTGTGATTATTAGTCAATACGAGACAGACTACACAGCTACTGATTTTGAAATCATTGCACAATGTGGAACTTATCAGAAAGGTGGAGATCTAAACATTTATTCTGGTATAGGGTTTTTGGCTGGACCTCATAATTCCCCAGGAGATGATGGTTACATAAACATTAATTCTGGTCTTGGACAGGTTAATATTGAAGGTACGTGCTATGGTGGTCGTGGTGGTGTAAATTTGGGGGATGTAACGTTCTTCTCCAACTGTCTTGGGCCAGGATCGTCGGGAGGGACACCCTACCCCATAAATGGAGTTTTTGTGTTTGCTAATGGTGACAATCTTTACTGCAGGACTCCTAGTGGTGCTCAGTTCCTATTAACACACCCATCGCTAGCTAGTTGAGCTTTGGCAACGTGAGAATTATATGATAAGATATCCAAATTCATTAGATAATGATGTGACAATCGTGAGGATTGATGATAATCTCTCAGAGCTTGGTTCGTCCGCTATCAATCAATTGAGAGAGGCTGTTTTTTCGATTGAGAAAACTTTAGGATTGAATCCACAAGGTTCAAAATCAAGCGTAAATGATCGCATCTCTGTACTTATTGGACCAGATGGAAATCCAAAAGCGGAGGCGCTCCAAGCGATTGGGTTAGTGACTCTACCAATTACAAATAATCAAGTTGCCAACAATGCCGGAATCAAAGAAGTAAAATTAGATTTGAATTTTAGTACGGCTTCGCTACACTCAAATGTTGTATCACTGCAATCTAGTGTTGATATTGCTCAAGCCCTTCTGGCCGAGGAAAATGCCAATTTCTTGACTCATATTTCTGGTGGTTTGTTACTGCTAGATAATCTAACATCAGCAAGACATGTTGCGAGTCATATTGATATCAATGCCATTCCGACAGATTCTCGCGATACATATACATGGGATGGTTTACGTGATACGGATCATAATCTACGACCAGCTACTCAAGTAGCTGAGGCACTTCTTGAAATCAACAACGAATTGGTAGGACATGAAAATGCCACTATCGCACTTGTTCACCCAGCGACAGCTATTTCTGTAGACACATCTACTTTCACACAACTGCCGGCATACTTGACCAATGTACAAGAAGCCTTGGGATTTGTGGATAACCAGGAGACTTTATCTTCAGGTGTGGATAGATCTACGATGAATGCCAATGGTATTCCTAGAACAGCTCGTATTCAAAATTTACAGCGTGATGGATATACTATAAACGTTGTTCCTCCAACTAAGATTCATGCCTATCTAGCAGAACCTAGTAAAATAGCTCCACATGACAATATCAATAATGGTGATGATGTCATTAAATTCTTACCAGACAATACGAATTTTGTATTTGATTCTCTATTTACTAATGTTAGGGTTGGTGATATTCTTCGTCTTAACTACGGAAATGGAATAGAGACTTCATATCCAATCATGTCTATTAGGTTTTTGTCAGGATCTGATTGGTCAGTGAGGGTAAACGCCAACAATATGTTTGATACTGGTGATGGATACGAAGGTTATGCCAGAATTGATCGTCCAAATTTCGATATAAACACATGTGGTGTTTTGGCAGCTGCTGGTGTTGTACCAAGTATATATTCTAGTCAATCATTTTTCGATACCATTATTCTCGGTAGCCCAAGAGGAGCTACTGCAGTAGGTATTGGATTTGATCCTGGGGTTATTAATGCTCTTCATTACAATCTATACCTTAGACTGTATCCGACTGGTAATAAAGATGTGTTCTATGATCTTCCAGCTATTGATGTTAGTGGAAATCAAGGGGTTACACCAGGGTATTACAATCTTGATATTGTGGTGGAGAATACCAATAAAATGTTGAGATTGTCAGGTTATAATTACCGATTTATTGCTTTCGCTCACAAAGGTGAGTTTGGCATTATGCTAGCAGATGATTATAATGGGTCCTCATTCTCTATTATTTCTGGTCAAATTAACTACATTACAGGAAATATTGAACAAGGTTCATATGTCAATAACATTATTGGAGATACCACTGATCAATACGATGCGTTAGGATTAGGCTTTAGCCGATCTGGTTTCGCAACTCCGGTTATGTCTCGTTTGGGAGTGAGCGAACCTTACCCAACAACAATTTCTGCTTCTAATTATTCCACACTCATCATTACTCCAGTAAGTGGTCGTAATGTAATTATAAATGGGAATAGAAGAGATTCTTTAGCTACGCCAAGATTTACAGAAGGCGATGGTTATTGGTCTGCTATTGTTACTAACATTACAGCAGACATACCTCATAATACAAATTTTGTTACATATTCAATTCCATTTGATCTAGCAACTGAAGACTTAGCTCCTGGCAAGACTATTGTGGTTCAATCAGATACACCAGGAGATACGACAATTAATTATTATGGGCGATTCATCATTGATAGTGTTTCGTTCTCGTGTACTGGTGCTGGCCAAACCAATATCACTGTGTTGAACAGCATTCATGGTACGGCAAATCCAGCTCAAGCCCCACTTCCATTACAATCGCGTGTTCGTGTATACTTCTCAGATGATTCTGTGATGTTTAATATTGGAAATATGGTTGGGGCAGAATTATCAGATCCAACTGATTATCATCATTATCATGAAGTTTTTGTAAATGATATTGGAAAATCAGTGGCGGTTGAGCGCGCTAGAATGGCTCATACCGATAGTGGGCCTGTACCAGGTAGTGGTAATATAGGTTCATTGTCTTGGAGAATTAGGAGAGTATCTCCCAAGCTTACAGGCGAGCGTGTTGGAGTTACCGATTTCCGTAATTTCATTAAGCTACGCATTGCGGGTTGGAATGCTACAACTGGAGAATTTAATCTTTATCTGGTATCATTGGATGGGTTTACAAGTGGTCCAGCTGCTAAAGCGAAGAAAAATCATGTAGTCAGAGTTTACGACAAATCAGGTGTAAATTTCATTGATATTGAATTTAGGGAAACGTATGGAAATGCAACTACAATGCCAATGGGAACTGTTGCAATTGAATTATTCCCAACACTTAAAAATAACGATGAATATTTTGCTGTAGCTGGTGTAAGTCATGATGGTTTTGTTTTCAAATCTATCACTGACCTTAGAGATTTTGGAACCATATCCGAAAGTAATTTAGGAGATTCAGCGATAAAATTCATTGAATCTGGAGAGCGTTATCTTCATGCTAACGGTATTATTAGAGGATTTAAATTCATAAGCACAGAAAATTACAGATTATCATTCAAAGGTGGTTTAGCTCTAGTTAATGGTTCTTTTGTACCTATGGATGCTACAAGTGTTGGTGTTCCAACTACCAATGGAGAGTACTTTATTTGTGTTACCGACACCGGTCAGTTGATATCGATACGTAAAGATAACGGAAGTAATCCTTTGAACTTTATTGAGGCATTGACGTTCAAAGAAATTGTAGATAACAGAAAGGATCTTACAATTATTTACAAAGCTACAGTGAGTGGTGGAGTTGTTTCGCCATCTGATGCTAGAAGGTTTGTTGTAAATCAAGATCTTGGGATTAATAGTTGGGCGTATTCTGATGCTAATTCTCAGAGTGGTTATGATGACGGCAATCCTAGTAATGTCAACTTTATAACTCCAGAAGCCTTAATGAACTGGGTTAATGAGTATCACATTAAAGAAGTTAAGGTTAAGGACGTGATTCTTAATTACGGCCTTACACTAAACTTTACCAGTCCTGTTAAACTAATTGGTGGTTCATATGTAATTTATGAAGCCCGGGGACTAGCTTTCACTAGCGGAAATTGGACTATTGATGATGCGGATATTACATACACACCAGTCCATCATTTGTATGCAGACGCTAATGATGTGTTTTGTACTGGTGGTAATTGGGGTGGTATTGTAATTGATGGAATACCACTATCGGCTACCATCTCTGATTTTGGAATTGAAAACTCACGGTTCTATTCTACATCAGCTCAGCGAGCACCATTCGTGGCCATTTATTCAGCTACGGGTAATAGTTATAATCTGTTCCACAATGGTAGATTTGTGAATAATACTTTCACTGATACGCAAGCTGATAGAGCGTTGTGTTATGCTTTTGTGAATAGCAATACTCCAGACGTCTCTATGTCATCTCCATATTTCCAAGACATCTTGGTATCTGATACTAAGATTAATGGACGTCAAGGAATTTTGATAGGTGGTCGTGCAACCCCCGCCGTGGAATATAGTGGATATACGGCCATGAATAAGGTTCTGATTGAGAACTTTGTCATCAAAAACAATCGCTTTGGTCTAATCGGATTCAATGTAGATAACTGGATTGGGTCTACAGAAGCCGGTAGATTCGTGATTGATAATAATAAAGCCGAACTAATATACTCTGGGTTTTCTGCCACAATGAACCCATTTGATAATAAATATGCATATGGCGTGAATTTTTCAACGGGAAATACAGTATCTTTTGTTGTACGCGATAATGATTGTTATTACCTAAAGATAGAGGCTTCTGCTGGGGCAAACTTATTGAAGTCAAGTGTAACTGGTAACACAATCAAGCGATGGGATGATGTCCTTTACGATGCATTTGTTCCAGATGCATCGGAGGCACGTCGGGCGCTTGTGGTATTTAGCAATGGCCTCTATCCAGCAAATATAACCATCGCAAACAATACCATTGACGGATTTGATGGTTTGACATCTGGTTACATACACGGCATCTATACTCAAGGCCCTGGCTTGTCTATTACTGGAAACATCATCAACAACATTGCTGGCGTTGATTTAAATTCTACCCCAAATGGTTCTGGAAATGGCGGTTGGGGTATTTGGAGTTATGGAGGTGAATCCAGTACAATCGTAGGCAATACCATCAGCAAGCAAGATGGTGTGGGAATTGCTGGCTATATCTATTCAGATGCCACCGCTGCAATTTACGGCAATACTTTTAGCCATTTCAATTTAGCTTCTTGGTCCGGTTCTCCAGATCCTGATGGATACGGAGAACTTTCAAATGCCAACTTCAACGGAATTTATGGTCGGGGTTCGAAATTCGCGGCTTGGAACGTAAATCAAGTGGTAAAGACGGTTCCAAATATGGCTTCTGGAATTCCTCTGTTCCATCTAGATCCTGGAGCTGGTACCGCTATTACAAACACTGAAAACAATGAACGGTTGTTGTATGGAAGCCCTGCCACCAGCATTAACAAGGGCTTGAAATCGGTTCGTTTCTTTGAAGATCGTGGTTGGGTTTGGGAATGGAATGGTGGTGGACTGTCGACCAATGACGGTACTATTGGTTTGATTCTTCCGCTTTCTTCTGTAATACCAGATCGCGCTTACTTACTATCGGTCGAGATACACGTTTACTTCAGTGGGCCGTGGGATGTTCTCCCGAAAGATTCAGACCCAATCAATGTTTTCCCTCAAGTCTCTTTGGAACTTAATGGAAATATGGTGGATAGCAAGAATCCATTCACCGATCCGGGAGGCCCATTCTACACCGATGTCACTCTCATATATCGATCCGACGCATTGATTACAGGGTTTGCTGGTACTCGGCCACCAGCTCCATTGGTAAAGGAGATGGTCGTGAAGATGAAGCAAGGCCTTCCAGGTGGAACTCCGGTTTTTGGAAGATGGCTAGGACCAACTGGTTCTGGAACTCAAACGATGAGAATTGACCAGGTCGAGATCATGTATCTGTATTAAGCTGCATCGCAACACCAGGCATTCTTAAAGAGTGTAACGCATCCAATTAATCCTGTTGGAGGAATCGAGGAGGGACACGCCCATCCCTCTTTTCCCGCCGCGCAATCGCTTGAGTATGCTCCACCGAAGTTCTTTACGCAGCGCGTGCCACAGACGTTTGGAGTGGGGACATCGCCCGCCCCGCTCCAATCTGCGCCTCCAGAAACTGTCTGTGGAGCTTGACCGCAATCCGTATTTGCCGTTCCATCGGTGACGCACGGGCCGCAAGAGAGCAATCCGCCGCAACCATCAGTGGCCGCTCCACAAGCGGTCGGCTTTGAGAGATTGCTTCTAATCGCGTCCCATGTAGCAATATCAGCACACGTCTTCGGAACGCACGTGCTCGTGGTGGTTGAGCCGCCGGTTGCTTCCGTTGTCGTGGTTCCATTGCCGCCGGTTGCGGTCGTAGTGACAACGTAACTACCACCAGTTCCAGTATCTGTGCTCGTGGTGGTTGAGCCGCCGGTATCTGTGTTCGTGGTTCCGCCGGTCGTAGTGATGACAACGGAGCCACCAGTTCCGGTATCTGTGCTTGTGGTTGAACCGCCGATATCTGTGTTCGTGGTGGTTCCGGAGTTGCCGCCGATCGTGCTCGTTGCGGTTGTTTTGGTTGCAGTTGAATTGCCGCTGGTACCATTCGCAACTCTTGACCCACCGGTCGAACTATTTACTTTCGTAGAAGTAGATGTACTGCCAGCCACACCTTCCAGCTGGTCAAAGCATTCTTGGGTTGTACAGCCGGATTGAGTGGTTGTTGTGGAACTGCAAGCCATGGTGATCACTGCGAAAAGAACCGGTGAAATGAAGTATTTGGTCATCTGAAATCTCCTATTCTGACAGCACTCAACCACTATAACTTAGCTAGTTCTGACAGTCAACAAAAAAGACATGAAGACTTCATTAAGAAAGTCTTCGCACTAGAAGTCTTGTTCCGGCTCATAGGCCAATGAATCAATATTTTCATATTAATTTATGACTACGCCGGGCACAGGATCTTTATTCAGATCTGATCTTTACGAGATTCACCACATTTTCCAAAATTCCCTCATGGCATATCCGAAGGAACTCATCATCGGAATGCTACGGGAAGAGTTCTCGAAGGATTCTTTCTACCATTACGTTAGTGATCCTTGGGGTTTCCCAAAAGTTCCCGATCATACCGATCTACCTTTGGGGGCTGGGCTCAATGATGATCTGACGACGCGCATCTTTATTGGCGAAGCGTTCAGATTCGATGCAATTTTTTATCCTGCTCTTTTGGTAAAAATGACGGCAGCCAGATCTGTTCCAATTTCAATGAATAGGAATAAGGATGTCGTTGAGTACGAAAAGCAATTAGTAATTGACGGCTACGGAAACTCAAAAGAGTTCTTTATACCAAAATACATCGACCTCGCTGGAGCGTGGGAAGGCACGATAGCAATTGATGTAATAAGCCGTGATATTTTGGATAGGGATAATTTGGTAAGTATAGTGATGTTACTGTTTACTGATATCCGGTTTGAAAGTTTGAGGAAAGCCGGTGTGTTGGTAAAATCCGGGCAGCCAAGTCTTGGGGGTATTTCCGAAGGGGATGATAGGCAACAGGATAAACTTTACAAAGCAACGATTAGCGTAGACATTCGTACCGAGTGGAGACGCCTGATTCCTATCAGCGATGTAGTAGAACGTATCAATTTCTGCGTAGATTTTAGAGTATGGGGATCTGAAGTCATCACAAATCCCAATATCGCAATAGGTGCATCTATATCGATTCTAGATCAAATTGAGGCTTTGTAATGCATATCTGAGCATAAGTTTAATGCAAAACTGAGAAGGTAATAATTTCACATCTTCTTAGACCTCTTAGATCAAAAGAGAATGTCATTTTTGGAGCGAGCATGAAGCGTATTAACAAATTAAACAAAGTTATTCATGAGGTGATCTAATGAGTGCCAATATACCTGGAGGTTCCAGCGTTGTCCCTGGAACATACTCCGAAACCAGAACTATTCAGCGTGGTGTTAGCGTACCAGTTGGTAATCGTTTAGCCGTTCTTATCGGTGAGGGTCTGAAGGAAGAGGTTCTTGTTGGGTCAGCAAATGGTAAAGGTAATGATGGATTTGATCTTACCTACACCACAACAAACGGTTCCGATGGCCGTCATTTCCTTTTGGGGAAAGGACAGTCTGCGGTAGCTCCTGTTGTTGTTAATAGAACTCGCCTTTTTAAAAATGGAATAGAACTAAAAGTGTTCGAACATCCGGTTGCTATTGGTGATACTTTTTTCGGATATGATGCCGAAGTAGATCCGTCAACTGGGCAGATTCTGTTGCTCGGCGCTTCGTTGGTAGATCAGGGAGGCAGACAATATCTCCCATCTGCAAGTAATTCTGGAACTGGAACAATTTCCGGTTTGGCATTGGTTGATGATAATGCTCCTCCTGAGACCTGGACTATCCGTTGCTCTAGCATTCGTCGAGATTCGGGTGGATTGCCTGTCGATGGCTATGCCAAGTTCATTGCTCGTGGCTCGGTAAGCGGAACTATCTTGGATGGGTACGGAAATCAAATCACATGGCAATCAAATGGACAAGTTGTTTCAAATGGTGTTTTGAGCTTCTCAATTTCAGAAGGAGGCAGTCCATTTATTGAGGGAGACAATTTCATCGTTAAGGTTCAAAGCGGAACTCTTGTAAGCGGCGATTCGCTAAGTGCACGTTATATTTCCTGGCTCGACCTTAATATCCCAGAGTTCTTCTCTGATTTGAATGCTGTTATTTCCAAGCACGGTCAGCCATCTGCCACCAATCGTATTTCGTTAGGTGCTCAATTAACATGGGCTAATAGTACGCCTGGTGTCTATACCATTCAAGCCAAGCCATCAATTCCAAGGCGCGTTTCGTATTCGTTGGTCACATCTTCTGATGGCCATAATGATATTGACGATGTCACGTTCCACCTACCTCTTGGAGTGACTCCTGATGTTGATTCAAATATCAATTTCTTCGTCACTGATCCGGTTACAAAAGTAGAAACTCAAATCATTCCAAATAAGGTGCCTTTCTATCTAGAGGACCCGGCTACCTTCTTGGATACACATGTATATTCCTATACTGTGGTTGAAGATGATTCAGTACAAAAGAGTGGGACCGATGGCGTATTGGTAGATGATGGCTATTTGGTAGACGGATATTATGCCGAACTAGCAAGTGCTACTGTGGCATTTGGTCTTGAGGATGTAACAGCTACTCGTTCGGTTGTGATTTTCGATTCACTCAATGGAAATGACGGAACATATGCGGTTATTTCAATCGTCAATGGTAAGTTGAGATTTAAGAGAGACACTTCATTTGTGGATGAAACGTCTGTTCAATTTGAGGTTACTGATTCGGCATTCTCTAGTGCACAGATTCTTTGGACGAGAGACATGGCCCTTAGCTTAGGCAAGTCACTTCGTTGCACATTGGTTGATGCGAAGGATGCAGACTTCTTCGATGCTGGATGGACTGAGGCATATGAGGCGGCAGAAACCATCAATATCGATATGGTAGTTCCTCTACCAAGTCAAACCATCAGCGCAATCTTCCAGAACGGAAAGGTACATGTTGAGACGCAGAGCGATATTCGCAACAAGCATGAACGACTTCTGTTCGTTGGAGCTATCCAGGGATTGACTCCGGATAACGTCATCGGAAACAAGCCGGCTGCGGTTGAGAATATTGGTGTTCTAGAAGGAATTCAAGGAGATGATCCTACTGAGATTTTAGCTGGAAATATCGAGGATTTGACCAATTACGGTGTACAGGATGCGTTCGGCGATTCGTACCGTGTAGTATACTTCTACCCAGACCAGATTGTGGTTCAAGCTGGATCGAGCAACATCTTAGTTGACGGCTTCTTTATCGCGGCTGCTGCGGCAGGTTATTTGTCTGGAAGTACGCAAATTCAAGAGCCACTTACCAACAAGAGATTATCTGGTTTCAGCATCCTTCGCAACAAGCTATTCTCACCATTGGTTATTGAGAATATCGTAGCCTCTGGTATCTCGTTGCTAACGCCAGTTCAGGGTGGAGGAAACGTCATTTGGGGCAAGACAACCGTATCCTCACTGGAGCCTACGGAAGAGGAAATCAGTATCGTGTTTATTCGTGATAGAATTTCCAAGGCAATGCGTCAAGCATATGCCCCGTATATCGGGCGAGCTGAGAGCCCAACCTTCAAAGCAACGTTGTTCGCAGTTGCTCAGGCTCTGATGCAAACGTTCATACAGCAGAGGTTGATCACTACATACGGAGGTTTGACTGTAAACAGAGATTCTGTAGAGCCGAGACAGTGGAATATTACTGTTGCGGTACAGCCAGTATATCCGACTAATTGGATTTATATTTTGGTCAACGTTGGTAGATTAGATTAAAGGATCAGTGTGCTGCGAACAGTTTAAGACCGCTTTCTTTAAAGCAAAACTTGATAGATGGCGTTAATAGAATTAGGCATAAATTGATATAGCCTTAGGAGATTTTATGGTTTATCCTCATACTGGGAGCGTGTTAACAGATGCAAGTCGTAACGTCACTAGAACTGGCGTCAGCACCGAAATTATCATTCAGGTCGATGGCAACCCGATTGGAGCTATCCAAACCATCTCGTACAAAGAAGACCGAGCAATTCATATGATTGATGAAGTAGGAACCGATGGTCACATCGATTCCGTGCCTCAGAAGTCTACGGATATTTCAGGCGATTGTACTCGTATTAGGTTTGATAACTTACGAATGGCAGCAGCTTTTTCGCGTGGATTTGTTCATGCATCTTCTCAGCGTGTTCCATTTGATATCGTTATCTTGGACATTTTTGCTGCGGATGAAAATGATGCAGATGGGTTCAATGGTTCCGACAATGTGATTACTACAGTGATAAAGAATGTTTGGATTCGTAACCTTGGAGTTACCTATACAGCTTCGGATTTCGTGATTTCTGAAACAATGAGTTGGGTAGGAGAGCATATCTACTCATATCTAGGCCAAGGTAATAACGTTGTTCCGGCTTCTAGTTCTCGTCAGCTCAATATCATTGATAATGATGCATTTGAAAGGCAGGCTGATATTGGCAAGCGCCGCGGAGCCCTTGATGCAGCTGGTTTAATTAATGTGGTGGAAAACATAGTTGGAAACGTCAATCCTGGCGAAGCATAATAGCTTTGCTGATATATATGTGCTGTAGGAGAAATCTATGAATAGAATTCGCAGCACAATTGGGGAAAGTAATTTCGTAGGTCAGGGGCAGAGGCGCTTTATAGTAGGTGAGGAGACTCAAGCGCCTCCACAACCTGTCCAAGAAATTAATCCTGCTGTAGCCGCTACGCTTCGTAGACAGGCACAGGAACAGCAAGAAGTGTTTGACCAACGCAGCTTGAATGAGGCGCGTCGGAGAATCGACATCATCACAGGGCTTGGTAGAATGACCAAGGAAGTGCCTGTGGAGGTTGCTGGGGGAAAGGTTGTGTTCACGCTCAGAACTCTCAAGACGTTTGAGCAGAATTGCTTAGCAGAGGTTATTGAGCAAGCTCAAAGATTAAGTACGGTTGATGGCCGTATGCTGTTTGCCCCAACGAGTTTGGCAAAAATCAAACTAGAGGCGTTATCTCATTCGTTGTTTTTGATTGATGGGCAATCTATAGATATTGTTCTAGGAACGTCCAACGCAGACTATGAAAGCCAAGTTATAGAGCGCAAGCATTTGATTGAGGAAATGGATCATGCGCTGATCAATTATCTATTTACCAACTATGAGACCCTCACTCAAGAGACCTATGATGGATATGCTCCGAAGACCGTCGAAGAGGTTAAGGAGGTGGTGGAAACAATCTCCAAAAGTGGTGAGAACGGCTGAGGGTCAGTTCATTCGACATCTCATGAAAACATTTGGCAAATTGCCAGATGATCCGTTCTATGAGAATATTAACGCATACCTAAAGGTATGGCTGTATGAAAGTTGGCTTCACGATCAAGAGCTAGAGGCTCAGAAGCTTAGAAACCAGGCTATTCTTATTGGATCTTTCTCCAATCTCGAAATGGCTCAAAGAATGATCCGAGACGAACATCCGAATGTGAAGGCTACAGATCTTGATGAAACAAGCAAGAAGGTTCGCGAGAGAATTCTGGAGGCAGATAGAGTTGGTAAGAAGAGGCGCAAGAAACGCAAGGTGGTTAGCTAATGGCTGATGAAATCATTGATCTGGAAAAGATAGAGGCCGTTTTAGAGAAGCTTGGTAGCGGCATCCAAGAAAAGTTACAGCCATATATTGAAAAGTTGAAGGAGGCCCACCTTACCACCTTAAACTTATCAGATGTTACTAAAGTACTTGGAGATGATGTTAGTAAAGCTCTAACAACTGCCCTTGATTCAATTAAGGGTTACGCATCTATTTTTGGTGGGTTTGTAAAAGAGGCTGAGGAAGCAACTAATACTGTAAAAAACTTTGTTTCCGATTCAATCAATTCCATGGATCAAATCATGAAAAAGCATGGTTTGGTTGGGACTGACGTTGCCATAGCTTTTGAGCCAGCGATTGGTTTGATTGATAAAAGCATCACCGGAATGGGAAAATTAGGTGATGCCGGATATGAAGCTGGCTCCAAAATTTCAACTGGATTTAGTGCAGTTAAGCCTTTATTGGAGCGCGTATTTGATGGTAGCGGCGCTGCGATGAAGATGTTCTCAGCTATGAGTGAGGGAGCCTCTAATGCCGTTGGATTGCAAAGAGAATTACTTGGAGTTTCCATAGCTCAAGGTAGGGCTGCGGATGTGACCGATACAGCTTCTAATAGCTTCAAGAATATGCGTGAAGCATACAGAAACAATACGATTGCTGCATTTGAAACAGCACGCGCTACTGGCCAAACAGTTGGGGCTGTAATGGATCTTGAAAGATCTGTAAAGCTAATCCCTAACGCTTGGGGAGATAAGGAAAATCTTGTTAAGATATCTCAACTAGCTACTGCTGGAATGAGAGAGGAGACTGAGGTTGGTAAGCAATTGAGCGTTATGTACACGCGCCTTGGGACCTCTATAGAAGATTCTATTAAGAACCTTGCATACATACAGGACCAGGGTCGCAATTCAAAATTGCAAATGGAGTCATTCAATGACACCGTAATGACTATCGCTGGCAGCTTCAAAATGTTGGGAGATAATACAGCGGCAACTACCAATTTTGTAAAGTCGTTTGATACTGCGTTTAGGGATAGTAACATTAGCCCAGAGGCGATGAAGCAAGTTATTGTTGGTATTGGCGAAGGCGTTCAGAAAATGGATGTCGCAAAACGAGCCTTTATTTCAGGAACTACTGGTGGTCCTGGTGGCTTGGCTGGGGCAATTCAAATGGACTATGCCATCCAGGAAGGACATGCAGATCAGGTTGTTAGAAAGACGATGTTGGCAATGCAAAGTCAATTCGGGGGTCAAGTTGTTACTCTAAAAGACGCTGCACAAAACCCAGCTCTGGCTGGTGAACTGTATAAGCAGGTTCAATATCTAACACAAGTAGCTGGCATAGCTAAAGATGATAAAGAAGCTTATAGAGTTTTGGAGGCCATGAAAAGTGGTGTTACTGATATTCTGAAGCCTGGAGCCGGAGAAGATGAGAAAGGTAATGCTCTAACGAGACAATTGGGAATGGGGCGTACCGAGCAGGAAAAAACCAATACAACTTTGATGCGCATTCATCAAACCATGGAAGCTACCAAATTGAGGCAGGATGATATTTACCAGGTGATGCTAATCCAAGACCCAACTATTATGAAGAAGGTTGAGAAAATGGCTTCTAATATGGGCATCAATGTGGATTCCCTAACCAAAACTCAGGCGGAGCAGGCGTCGAGTAGTTATAATGTTCTTGGAACAACAGATCGGCAGGCTGAACAAGAAAATAAAACTTGGTCGCATGCAAGAATGTATGGGAGTCTAAATCCAACTGAGGGCGTAGGTAAAATGCTTACTACTGCTGGAGGTAGTATTGGAACCGCTATGCATAGGCTTACAAAAAATGAGTCACAAGATCTTGGGTCTAGTGCAAATGTTCCGTTGACAACCGGGGCTCATCGGGAAGGCCAGTATAATATTCAACCAATGCATCGGCCACCACCTGGCCACGAAGCTGGAATTTCCACTGTAGCACATGGAGTCAAACCTAATTTAGGAATTCCAGATCTTCCGCCGTTACAACTTCCGACAGCTAAGGGTAGTGGTGATGATGTTGCAACCGGAGATCTTCCTCCATTGAATATTACTCATTCATTTGAACCAATACAGATAGACATCACTGGTCTTGGAGATAAAAAACTCACTAGATTTGTAGATGCTAGGGTTGAAAGTTTGAGATCTGAAGAAAGGGGCGGGGCGGCACACGGAGGGCTTAGATAATGTCATTACTAGATTCAATTACAGACCTAGCTGATCAGTCCTTTCATACGGCTCAAGGGGCTGTGAACGGAAGCTTGGCAGATCCTCCTGGCTTTTCAAGCTTGGCACCATTACCTCCATCTAGCGGAAATCAACTCCGTCAAAACCAAGTTCCAAACTATCGTCTTGCCAACTCTGTTCGAAATATGGTGCGCTGGTTCTTGCCAGAGCTTGGTGTGGTGGAAATGTATGTAAACCCCCAGAGTATCAAATACACCGATACTAAGCACATTGGAGCGCCAGTTAGAACTCGCGGTGGTTACATGGTTCAATATTGGGGAGAGGAGCTTGGCAAGGTTTCCATTAGCGGGACCACTGGATCTTCGGGTGTAGAGGGTATCAATGTTATTTATGATATCTACAGGAACGAACAAGTGGCGCTTGATCCAATTGCTCTAGCGGTAGACGCTGCAAGGGATCAGGCAGCAACCCAGTCAATGAATCCTTTACAGTCGATAGACATTCTTGGAGGTGTTACAAAAGCAATTGGTGTTGGTGTTAATTCTTTGTTTGATCAAGTGAATAATGTTATCAAAACAGGAAATGTTGATCCTTTAACCCCAAAACCAACATTGGCTTCGATTGCCTTTCAAACCGAACTATATTGGTCAGGTTGGGTATTCCGTGGATACTTCACTTCAATGTTCGTAAACGAATCTGCGGATAAGCTTGGTCAGTTTGATTACGGATTGGAGTTTACGGTTACTCAGAAGCGCGGTCTTCGTTTGAACTTCATGCCATGGCATCGCAGTGCGGTTAATGGCCCATCTAATTCAGATCCATCATTTGGCGCTCCGTATTCTTTCTCTACTTTAAAAGATCCATATCCGAAGAGGGCGATAAGCGTTGAGCAGCAATCAATTTTTACTACTACGCTACGTTCTTTAGACCGGGCTTTACAGAGTTCTCGCCCACTGTGATATATGGCAAATTATGAGTTTTTTATCTTCTCTTGGCGGTATTCTCAATGATCAGTTTGGGATTGGTGAAAATACCTCGCATTCACTAGGCACAGCTGACGGTGGTGCATACGCTCGTTTGGGGGATTATGCCGACAAGTTCGATCAGACAGCTGAGCGTAATTATATAGAAGATGGTTTCATTAGAGATATTAGACCACGTAAAAGATCTATATTATTTCAGCAACCAGACTTCTATGTAGTAATTAAGAAGAGAATGTTTTCAACTCTGGTTGATAATGCAAAGCTAGATGTATTAGAGGAGAAAGAAAAGACTCTAATCAAAGCTACGAAGAGACTATTTCAGAACAAGTGCCGCATTTTAGCTGCATATGAAAAACTAACAAAGATTGAACAGCTAACTGTTGAGTCTGGAAGGTTCAACACTATCTTAGGCCCAGAGTTATTAAATTTGATAGATCTTGGTAATGAATCCGGGTTATTCACAGCTTTAGGTGCTGGAGGGTTGAGTCCAGCTACCAAGTCAGCTATTGATACGCTGAGGAAGGTTATTTCGTATTCGGAACCTGGGGCATACAGCAATTGGACCACGAATGATTACGATGCTGTATTTGGCAAGGATGTTGGAGAGGGACCTGGTACTTTTGAGCTAACCAATATCGCATCCGTCAGAACTACCGTTTCCACCGAGTGGGGCGGTGGATCTGCAACCGTCACATTGGAAGACCCATACAATCTTCTAACCATTCGTGAATCTGATATTGATCAAGCGCTTACGGATGTCGCCAACCCAATGAGAACCGGAAGCTACTACAAGTTTGTAGAAACAGAACTTCAGAAAACCATTGATAAATTCAAGACAGATCTTTCAATAGAGAGAAGTCTGCGTGGTGCAAGCCAGATTACGTTCAAGCTAAGTCCTGGTACGGTATTGTCGAATCGGGTGCGAGCGATATTAGATGACGAAGGTCGGGAGATTTTGTTTACATATTCCACTGGAGTGAATAACTTCTTATCATCCATTGGTAACTCAAAGAATATTAGCCAGGTGTTTTCATCAGTTTCCAATGTGTTCTCTACAGGAAGCGTGAGCATTGAACCGCAATTCTTAGCAGGTAACCCAAGTGGAAATATTGGCGAGAACAATCAACTAACGCAATCCGAGCAAAAGAAGTTCAACCAAATCATTTCTGATATTTTCACGATGCTTGCTCAACATGAGACTTCGCAACGAGAAATGAAGAGACGTACGTTGGACGTCAACTATGCGCGAAACCGGATGCGCCTGTTTTTCAATGGCAAGTATATCGTCCAGCCAATGGATACGATTTCGATTTGGATGACCTCCCGTACCGGCGAAGATATGCGGATGCCTGGAGGATTTCAGAAGCAAAATAATGAGCTTGGTCTGGGCTTGGTGCAGAAATTCGATACTATCATCAAGAACATCAATGGAGCCATAAACTCACTTACAGCCAAGCCAAATCAATCTTACGATGATCTTGAGAGATTGAGTGTTGTAGGCCCAGATATGCCAAGCTGGCTATGGCGCATGTTCAGGCAGGATATTACGGGGCAGCCAACCGGGCCATGTATCTTTTCCGGAATTGTAGGAAAGGGAAACCAGGGCGTGAGCGGTGAGTGGGGAGATGGCAAGTGGACAATCAGCTTTACTTGCGAAGACCATACTGGGTATTTCAGTAAGAGTATGGTGAACTTCAAGCCATCCTCTGATGTATTCAACGCCTCCATCTACGATCCTCTAACTCCATTTGATGTGAGTTTTGATGCGGCAACAGGTGCGGCAATTACAGACCCTAACAGTGGCGGTATCCCTCCACTACTGCCAGAGAATCAACGCTTGTTGGATAGCGGAATGTTGATTTTCCGTAGTGGACCGAACAAGGGAACTCCGGCAACTTCTGGTTTGTATACTCATGCTCCGCGTGAAATTTCGTTTGATACTTGGAGGAAAGTCCTACACGATCCTCCGGGCCTCGTCTATCGATGGAAGCAAGGAATTCAATCGCTGACGTTTACACAGCGGCCAAATTCTCAAACCAATACCGATCATGAAAGGGCGGTACTACTAACAGCAAAGCCATTCGCTGGTCAAGATGTCATGAATGTCATTTCTCTTTTGATTACTGGCATGCCTTACAACTACAGTACGTTCTTGAGAGCGGCTATCGAAAACGGAAATTCGCTAGGGGTTAGGGATGGGTTGAACAACATTCCGGCTGCATCGACATATATTCAAGGATTGCTGGCGGAAATTGATCGAAACAATCTCATTTGGGGAAACTTTACTCCTCACAAGCAGTTGGTAGTCAATCAGTCAGCGGAGCAATTTATTGCGCAGCAACGTCTGGAAGTTGTGACGCAAAACTCCAAATTGAATCAGCTACTAAACGAACTTGCTAGAACACAAGATCAATTAGCTCTCTCGCAAAAGGATGATGTGGTTCAAGGGGTAACCAATCACTCTACGGTTCAAGACGTCGTCTACTCAACTAAAATAAAATCTCTACAAGATCAAATAAGTACAGAGCAGAAAAACTTTATGCAGCTTACAGACCCGCTGCTCAGCAACCCAGATATTGGATTGACGATTATTGGTAATGATGTAAATACAGATGCCTCTGTTACGGATAGTAATTCTGGCACCAATTTAAATCAACAGCAAAGAGATGATTTGCAATTGAGGCAGAGATTGTTCGCTATGACTGCGCGCCGATACTGGCAGGTTCGCGCCAATCAAGATCGGAATCTATTCATTGTAGATGACCAATACGATAAGAATTTCGATATCATGGCGTTCGAGAGAAAGATTGGTAACTCTATTGAGATTTTTAATAGTCAGTATTCTAATATCGGGGAGCAGATTTCACAGGTAAAGAAACTTTTGAGTCTTGAGTGTTTTGCGAATACCCAGGGGCACATTATGGTTCGCCCACCTGGTTACAATAAGGTTCCAAGCTCAGTCTTTTACAAGATGTTTAAGGACAGAGATACTAGTGGTGTGAAAGTTTTCCCAGACTTTCTAGAGAGCCTATTTCACAACCAAGTAAAAGACATAGTAAATCAGATAGCTGTCGTTGAGGATAATATTCGTTTGAGAGCAGTTGCGTTAGGAGCCGTAACTGAAGTAGATATGGTGAATTTGATTGGGCCGCCAACTAGGTCTGGTAACTTCAGTTTCTTAACCAATAGAGAAGATGGGTCTACTCTAAACTTGTTACAGTTTTTCAATCAATCAAATCCAGATAGAGACCAAGATCCAACGACGGCTTTATTGAAGAGTCTGTCTCATGACCAAAAGGTAATTTCCACTCAGGTAAAGAATTCAAAGCTATTTACTGTGAGCACTCAGGCAGGTGCGTATTTTTCCAAACTAGCGCCTAATCCAGATACACAAAAGGCTGCGCTGGATGTGGTGAGAGAGAGGTTGAAAATTGCCACTGGATCCGAGCCTCCAACCATTGATCAGTTATTTTCCAGTAAGCAATTCGCGCGTATTGGTAGCCGAAGCCAATTGGACAAAATTGCGATCATTGGACAAATAGCTCAATTCGTATCCCAGCGTCAATCGTTGCTTAAGTCTGCAATCAATTCCATCAAGAATCTAGAAGAAGGCGTCAGCGTCAACTCACTAGATTTGAACAAAAATGGCCTAAGCAACAAAACGGTCAAGGCGGCAGTGGCCCCATTCTTAAACCGCAAGACTGCCATTCCTCAAATTATCGAGCATATGATAGAGTATGAAGACGAAGATGACTTGGGGCCAGGCTCTGGGCGTCGTTTCGTGCTTACTGCCGATAGGATTGTAAGCCTAACAATTTCAGAAAACCCACCGCCATTTACGATGGTGTCTGTGAACGGATTGTTTGGCCAGGGCTTTGCAGACCCTCCTGGTGGCATGAAGACGTCTAATGATGGAAATGCTGTTACTTCAGCGTACGCTGTCGATTATGATATGTGGTATCAATATGGATTCAGAGCGCCACAATCTATCGAAGCTCCATTCTTTAAAGATCCTGATTCCCAATGCGCTCCATATGCGGTTGCGGCCCTTTTAGAGGCTCGTGAAAACATTCTACAAGGTTCAGTTGGGGTGGCTGGATATAACGAATACTATCAGCCTGGTGACGTTGTATACATCGAAGACAGGAATCTATTGTTCTACGTGAAGTCGGTAAGCCATTCGTGTTCGTATGGAAATCTAGCCACTTCTCTTGAACTAACTTACGGCCATAGCCCTGGAGAGTATATTCCCACAATGTTAGATATTGTTGGTAAGATTTTGTATGCTTCTAAGGGATTCTTTGATCAACACAGAACTGAAAGAACAGATATGCATGGAGATGCTAGGTCGCTTGGGGCTTTGACATTTGTCTCATCTATTGCCGCACAAACTTCAGCGCAAGGCAATGAGACTAGAATGAATGAGGGTGATGATCCTCTATCACTTCTACTTACTGGGCATTATGGAGAGCGAAATAAGAATGTTCTTAGCAACGTTCTATTTTCGGTTAGTGGAAGCTTGAATCGAATCAATTTTCAGAAGCAAAAAACACGCATCAAATTAGTGTACTACAAGACATATAATTCATATGATGTGGATATGTTGAATATAGCGATGGCTGTAAAAGATTGGCTTATACATCCAGAAAGCAGTTCGGTTTCCGGAAGCCTTAGCCCTATAAAGCTAAATATTAGTAGCTCTCAGAAAGCACAGACGTTCGGGATAAATGAATCAGACATTATTATTGAAGAAGTAGATTTTAGCGATCCTATAAAACAGACAAGGCGCAAAATGTATCCAAGAGAGACTGAACCTGTAGAAAATTCTCAAGGTCCATCATCAGCTGCTATTTCTACCACAAAGGCTGTGAACTTGTCTGATTTATCTCCGGGGAACTTCAGATCATTCTTAGCAAATACAATCATAGATATTTTTGTAGATTTTGAAGTTGTTACAAAAACAAATAGTAAATCTTCTGGTAACAGCCAAGCTGAGCAAAGAGCCAATGATTCAATAGAAGTCGCTCGTGGGGCTGCCGCAAATTCTGATAATTCTGCCAATACCTCATCCGCTGGGAGCAAATAATGACAAGGGTAGGATCAGTACATGGGCTTCCAATTCGTGGAGTAATCCAAAGCGTTGATCTGGAGAGAGGATTGGCAATGATTAAATTGCCTCTTACATCTTCTTCAACTCTTCAACCCATCAAATTACCAGTTGGATGGATAGGTCCTCGCGGGCAAATTTCTTGTGGTTATCCTCAGAAAGGAACCAATTTATTTGTAGTTATGGGTCAAGGTAACGAATGGATTTTTGTTAGCTATGACCAACCAGATACCATTTCTACTTATGATGCTGATGGTGTTCGCCGTATTTCTATGAGTAAGCTGCGTGAAGGACGTTGGCTTACCTTGGTAGAAAATGATGTTGCCCTCATTGTAGACCCGAAAAGCGGAGTAATTCAAGGAGGGTCTACTGCCTTTACTCAAGCCGATTCTGTGCACGGGATTTGGAGTTCTAGGTTTCCTCAACAGATGCACTTTACTGAGGCTCACCGGGAAATTACCGGAATTGTATTACGAGATATTGATTCCAATCATATTAGGAATCTAGTTGGTTCTTCCCTGACCGATCATCCATATAATTCCACCCTACTACCAATTGGGTTGGACCCAAGTACACATCCATCTGTATCAGATTCGGTAAACCGAAACCCAGCGCTCGCTGAAAGTCGAAAGATGTTTTACGAGTTTGCAGATAGTTTTGGTTATACAGATGACACAACGGAAGAGCGATTGTTTGCTGGAGAAGACTTACAAAAATCAAAAGCCTTTCAGCGCAAGAAGAGCCGTACCGATACTATGAGCTTGAGTTTAGATCAACCAAACTATCTTGCCGAAATGATTGTTGGCACTGTGGTAGATATCTTTGGGAATATTCTAGACCTAAATAGAAATGTTTTACCTAGTGGTGAAGATGCCTTGTCACTTAGGAATTCGGCTGACGATCAAAATATTTCATTTGCAAAACTCAAAGGACAGCTTCGTAAGAGCATTGCGTATCACTTCGAGATTAATGCACGCAAAGATGGACTGGATTTACCAGATTATTCTGATGTGAGTGATTACGCCAGAAAACGCAGTCGATTCTTCTTTGATATCGATAAAGAAGGTCAATTCAAGATGAATGTTCCGGCGTCTAGCGAGACTGGCAACATTCCTGTTTTGGTAAGGCACGAGAATTTTTCTAATATCATTGGTTTTATAGAAAAGGATGATCGTGGAAAATTCTTATACAACGTTACCGATCATACCGATGTACAGCTTGAGCCACATGGTAAAGGGGTTATTGCGCTAACAAGCACTGAGGATGATCTCAAGACTTTTGCAGCTCCGGTAAGCAGATTAGATGGTAATGTAATTAAGCTTGGAACTGGCTTCCATGACATTTCAAATACTCTATTTTTACATAAGTTAGACAAACCATATTCAAGCAGTAAGGGCACTGGTGGATATGACTCAAGTTTACTAAATTTTGTTTCACCAGTTATCGATGTTGTATCTGGTGAAATTATTGTTTCCGGTCAGGGGGCGAATGCCGGCGGACGAAGCGGAACATTGTCTTTGGACGGAATGCTTTCTGTGAGCATTGGTGCGAATACGATAGACCGTCAGAGTTTATGGTTGGATTGTGCCGGTGGCATTGTGTCAGCCATTGGACGTGATATTTATGATCGTTCTGTGGCGGCAACTTTGGATGGTGATTTGTTGATGCAGGTGGGTGGCCCAACGGTAAATGACGATTCTAGATTCCCCTCAGGGAACTTTAATAATGAGGCTAGAGATGGAATTATCGATATTAGGGTGTGGAACTCTGGCAGTTTTCATACCATCAGGATTGATCCTCAGGGAATAAAAATCCATACTCCTCAAAGGATTGATATAGTAAGCGAAGGAGATATGAGATTCAAATCCGTAAATAGCAATATATATTTCGATGCTGAAGGTATTTATTTCTATCCATCAGATGGGGCTACTGGCAGATTAGTATTGAGGTCCACTGAAGGCGCAGTCGGAAGGACTATCTAAGGTGAATCATGGTTTGCAATCCAGCTGATACTAACATTACGATGAGACCGCCAGGACCAGGCCCTTCCATTCCTGGTTTGGGGTTACCATTCTCTGTGCCTAAGATTCCTTTTCCTGACCTCTCTCTTCCAGAAGGCGTTCCAGAAGATTTGATTGAGTTGATCAATACCATCTTTGCTATGCTTCCTGGTGGTATCAAGTTTCAGCCAGACACAGACTCGATGACTAAGGGAATTTGGGATGCTCTTGCTAGTTTATTCAATAAGCTAGCGCCGTTTTTGGGGATATATAAATTCTTTCAGGCATTGCTAAATATGATTCTGTGTATCATTGATGTATTCTGTGCCCTAATGAATCCTTGGTCTACACTCCGAGCTGTTAGACGATTGTTTAAAAGATGTCTACCGGAATTCTTATCGTTATTTCCATGGATTGCTCTTTTGATAATGATCTTAGCATTGATACTTTTGATCATCGCATTGATCGAATATATAATCTCTGTCATTATTGCCTACATCAAGCAGATTATTAAAAACCTGAAAATCTTAGCGCGAGCAATACAAGTACATGACGAGCAGGCGATTTTGGCGGCTGTTCAAAAAATATCATTTCTACTGTGTCTTATCGAGCAGTTATTCACAATACTTATGGGTATTGCGGCTCTGCTGGCTATCATTGAGCCTTTGATGGGTATTCTTGGCCGCTCCGTATGTAGTGGCGGAGATAGACATGGAAATGGGGCTGGGGATTGTTGTACACCAGATTTTTGCCCATCTTTCATTCGTAACAATCCAGATGGTTTGACGCAAACTACTGGGCGTCTGATTTACCAGAGCGAAATTGATCCCCTGATACCTTCAGATCCTATATTTAATTTTATGAGAGGCGCGAACGTTCAGGCGATTCGGCCGCAGCGTTGGCAATTTGCAGATGATCATCCAACCGAATATAAGTTCTTGGATATTATAACTCCGTCTCCTGAATATGGTTTTATCTATTGGCCAAATAATGACGTGTTTACTAGAGATGCGGCGCTAATTCGAGTTCCGTATAAATTAGATATGACTATGCGAATTGATCCTGCACATTTCGGAAATCCATCTGATATTAATGGTAGTCGTCTTTTTAATATTCGGGATGTTATTGTAACAACCAAACCAACTCAGACAGCAATAGCCTGGAATAATTCCGCTGATTATAGTACGACATTTTCTGGCTGCTTAAACTTGGTTGGTGGTTTGGTATACGAATTTACCAATGATGGATATGTTCCATATCTAATCAATGGAGTACAAGCTTCTCTTGAGACTCTGATATCAAAGCCAGCTCAAAATATGGAGCAGCTGCCAGATTATGATGATGGTTATAATTTCCGAGATATCAATTATCAATTAAAAGTAAATCACGAAGTATTGATTCAATATGGTTTAATTGGATTGATGTGTCAACCAGATACTGCCTCAGAATCTGCAGTTCTGAATGCTGAGTATAATGATATGCGAAGCGTCATGGATAAGGTTGGCCCATTGCCGGCCGTGAATGATACGATATCATGTTTGACACAAGCCCTTGCTAAATTCAGGGGAGATTTAAATGAGGATACGGCAGCTATCTTCCAACAAGAGGCGGTAGGCTGTCTGAATGCGCTTAAGGCTCAATCTCTTGATTTCTATGCTCGTGGTACGGCTGCTGCAACAGATCGTTTTTCTAGTGACTTCGAGTTGTACCCAAATGTACAATTCATAAATAATGATATCAAGGTAACGGTTCGTTTACGAGATAAGTCTGGGAATCAGTTGGCTACCAATATTAATGCTGAAGCGGCGGATGGTTTGAGTTCTAAGATACGTGCAGTTCCTACTTTTGGAGAGGTGTCTGAATTTACCTACGATGGATATGGAGATTTTGTTGCTAAGTTACAAAGTAAGAATGCTGGTATAGGAGAAATTCGTGCGTATATTAATAATGAAGTGATTGCTTCTGTGCTCAATCGAGATGATGACAATGCTCCAAGTGAGATTGCTGATCGCGTTATTACATATGAATTCATTGACAAGATATCTTACTCGTATCGTGGCGACGCAGGGGATTATGTCAAGAAGAAGTTTGATGAGTCTGATGTAGCTGAGGATGGTTCATAATGGATGTGACTATTAAAGATTTGATGAGCAGTCATATAAAAGACTATCTTCCAAAAGATCCTTTGGAAGACACCAATTCTGTTGATTTAGATATTGGTAATTTGGTAGCTAAATTCATAAATCCAATTGATATGTTTCGCAGCTTTACCACACCAAATGTTGTTGGAGACTTGGTTCAAAATCAGTTAGTCCCAGCTAAGCTGCCACAAGAAAGCCGATGTCATGCGTTTTATCGTATGCTTGGACTTCCGTCAATTGATGCTGATGGGAATCTATTTAGTCCAGGTTTTCCGTTGAGGGATCAAGATCAACAAGCTGATATAAATAAAAACATCAGCCAATCATTGAAAGAGGTGATTGCAAGGCGAGAATTTGATGCACAATCTAGGTTAGCTGTATTTTCTTCACCTAGTGCTGATACTACCATATTCAGTCTTTCGATGGCTATACCTGGTGGGCAACGATCGTTTGCGATAACACCGGGGGATTTAGTGACTGTGGATGCGACACCAAAACCAATTCCTGCCCGCACGCAATACATCAATAAGATATACTCTAATACCGACGGGTCTGTGATTGAGAATAAGTTTGAAGCCGTGTCACATATTCTCGCTCCGTTTATAACAGATCTGGTGATTGCGAATAATGTTGAACCAAAATCTGGATCAAATAGTGTTCTTGTAGGTAAGCCATTTTTGAACAAGAAAGATCTTGAATTTGAGTCCGGAAAATATGTGTCGCGTCCAGGTCTGGAATTTATTCTGCGCATTAGACTTCGAGAACAGAATCTTTATGATAATCTTTTGCGCGCAAGTGCGGTTGGCAGTGTAACTCCTGAATTTGCTAAGACAGAGACCGGATTAATAGAACTTGGTGTTACTGAGCAAGACGCCAAGGCATTGTTTGAAACTGGTTTAGTGGATAGACGTACTGTGTTTGAATTATTGCAGACATTCAAAGGTATCATAAAGCTGTATTACCAAGCTCTAAAGGAAATGGAAGAGGTTAGCAGTAAAATAATGTGGGCCCCATTACCAGGAATTGGAGGGCCAGAGTCTGGAACTGAGGTTTCAACAAGCTATATAAAGCCAATAAAGTTTTTGGATATGTGGGAAATTGAAAAAAGGATTTCAGGCCTAAAAGTCAAATCCCTATTAGCTGACTATCAAGTAGATATTGGAAAGAATGATGATGACTCTACCTTGAATTATAGTGACTTCACCATTTCTGAGTTCCAAAATGTATCAGCCGAATTTTCAAAAGATCTTTCAGAGCAAGAGTCACAGAGAAACAACTTAGAGGCCAGAGGAAGTAGTGCTCTAAAGACCATTGAATTGATGAGCGGTGATGTGAGTGGCTTGGGACTTATCGATATTATTGCTGTTTATGTATCTCTTTGGTCAATGAAAACATCAGATCTTTTGAATTTGATTGATGATGCTGCTGCTAAAAGACTTGATTCTATTCCAGAATTACGCAACAAAGACACGAAGGAACGAGCTGAAAAGATAGGTAATGCCACCGCTGCATATAATGAATTGGCTACTCGTATTTCTGATGTTCTGTCACAGGGGGATAAAATATTAGCTGATTTGAGAGGATCCCCAAAAAAGAGTGGTTTTGGGAATGTGGCGGCTAATCAACGTAAGGGATAATTGCGCATAATACTATGTCCTTTGACTTGAAACTTTTTGGGGGTGATCTAGAGATATCCAATGGTGATTTTGCCATTGTGGAAGATGCTGATAAGCTAACTCAAGATATACTTAAATTGGTTAGCACTCAACTTGGCTCAAACCCATTCTTTCCCTCTTATGGGTCCCCCATTAGCCAGGCTTTGATTGGTACTAGCGAGTTGAGTTTTGCGCAGGAGGTGGCCACCCAACAACTCAAGGCAAGCATTGAGCGGCTAAAGGATCTTCAGCAAGATCAGATGAGGAACAACCAGATTGTAACTCCTCAAGAGCAGATTGCCATCATCCGAGACGTATACGTCAACCAAGCCAAAGATGATCCTAGATATTACTATGTGAATTTGACAGTTATCAATAAAGCTTTTCAAAGCGTACCTATTTCCTTTGCTGTAGTAACTAGCTAATAATCCGGTATTCTGGGAGCAGTGGATATATGCTATTTTGTATCTTTGAGGTAACATGGTACGGGTTAGGACTGCAAATGATATCGTTCTATCAATTATAGATTATTACAGAACTTCGCAGCAACAACTTGACCTAAAACCAGGGCAGGTAGCTCGTGACCTTCTGGTGGATGGCCCTGCTGTTCAGTTAGCCAGTTTGTACGAAGAGTTGCAGAGCGTTCAATCTGCTCAATCTCTGTTCTTGTCTATGGGATCTGAGCTGGATGCGCTTGGTTCAAATTTTGGAGTTTCTCGTAAGCAGGGCACTGCCTCTAGCGGCATAGCTGTGTTAACTTTCAATAACATTGAAGCTGATATACCTATTACTAAGGGTAGTATTGTTACGGCTAGTAATGGAGCTTCTTTCACAGTGATTAGCTCTATGACCGTGGCTGTAATCAATAAGAATACCTATCGAGCAACCGCTTCTAAGTATTCTGCCGCCCTGTCCTTTGTTGGAATTTCAGATCAGTATGCTGTAGAGGTGAATGTTCAGGCTACTTCTAATGGTAATGGAGGGAATATTTCGGCCTATGCATTAAACCGCACTACAATTCCTGGAGTTTCTCACGTTATTAATGCAGCTCCATTCCAGGGAGGGTCAGCTGCCGAGAGTGATTCGGCATTCAAGCGCAGAATTTTCGGTGTATTCAATGGCTCGAATACAGGAACCGCTACAGGTTACAAGAACACCGTTCTATCTGATCCTGATGTTATTGATGTTTTAATAGTTGGGCCAGGTGATTCGTTAATGACTCGTGACGGAACTCAGGTACACACCGCAGAGGATGGTACTCAAACTATTGTCTCCGAGGGTACTGGAGGTAAGGTTGATTTATATGCTTATGGTTTTCGTCTAACAGAGATTGTCGATGGGTTTGTATACTTCGATCATAGCAACAAGAACGACCCTACAGATTCCTCTAATGATTTTGTACTTGGGCAAATTGAAGCAGACACAAATAAAACAGTATCTCGCAAAAGAATTGATGACATTAATAATCAAACTCTCCCAAACCAGCCTGCTACAAACATTATCTCAATTACAGGCTCGTCTAGTGGTTCAAATTTCATACCAAAATCTGTAGATGCTTCCGGAGTTATTTCTGGAAACTATGAACTATTGCGAGACACTGGAGTATATGCAGGTAGTCCCTGGGGGTTTGATCGTCTGCATTGGATTGATGACCGCATTCGTGACTTAGTAGAAGATATTACCAAAGGGAAGTTCAATAGCCAGGATTCTACTAACTATTCTGATGTGACTTTTATTAGCAGAATAAAGCAGAATATCCAAATTGTCAATGAGAATAGTAGTATAACTCCATCAGATCGCTCATCTATTCAATTATCTCATTACCCACTAACTTCTGTAACTCGCGTATTCAATCAAACGACCGGAGAGCGCTATCTGGTTACCAATCAAAACCCTGATGGTGGAAGCATCAATACGACCGGCAGGATTACAATCTCAGGATCGACGCTTCCGGCTGTCAGTGATATCTTACAAGTAGATTATATTTGGTTGTTTGACTACGATCCGAATTGGGATTTTGACAACAAGATAACATCTAACAACATACGTTCAGTTGTAAATAGTATTGATTGGGGATATTCAAATGAAGTTCGGAGAGAGGAGTCAATTGTTAGTTATGAACTAGACGGATATGTTGTGTTGGTTACTCATCCAATTAATGCCGTTGTGTCTGTCAATTCGTTTATTGAGAAGATCGGTACTGGAATAGATGGGGACGGAATGGTGCAGCAGTACAACGGTCGATTAGGGGTAGCTGTTGATGCCGTTGTATCAAACGTTGTTTCTGTTGTTCTTAATTCGAACGGTGCTGAAATTTATAATACTGGTGCAAATGACGGAAGTTTTAGCGGATCTGTTGTTTTCTTTCCGACTGACACAACAGCTCAGATAGATGATATTGTAGATGTAAGATACAATGCTTCAGATCTGTTTATTAAAGATGGTATTAATGGTAGTTTTAGTGACAACAAGATTACCCTTCTTAAATCTGCTGGTGTTGCCGGGGAGATTGTAGAGGTAAATTACCTGGCGAACATTACTCAACTTGTTCCATCAGTTATATTATCTCAATTACCGATTTATCGCAACCAGAACGGTTTCTATTTTGGAACCGGAAATACATTTGGTGTCCAGCCTACGACACATATATATGATATTCCAATTTCTTTGATTCCAGATCCAGCCCCGCCAGTTAATATGAACTTACGAAAGGCTCCAAGTCGATTGAAGCTTACGATTGCCGGTACGATTTCGCCTGGAGTTATCACAGTCTCTGGTACAACCATTAGTGGAATTTTTGATGGTGTCTTTACGGCTACGGCAAATGGGTTGGCTCAAGATCTGTCGCCACTAATTCGATCTGCTTTAGGTTTGAACAGCAACCAATCAATTCCAAACAATGTTAGTATTATTAGTTTGGTTGGGTTTGAAAAAGTTGAAATGTCTGGAACTGAGGTAATTTCAGTAGATCATGTTTATGATGTATTTGGGTATGGAATTCGCGACAATATATTTTCCAAATTTGAAGCTACTACCGACACTTCGCTTAGCACAACTCAAATCAAGCTTCCAAGTACAGTTGGTAATAATATCAACTCACCAAAGATTGGGGATAAGGTAAGAGTTACATTCTACATTAGCAAAACCAGTGATATAGAAAATGTGTCGTTTAGCAAGAGTGGAAATCTATATACTCAAAAGATCTTTGCATTTGTAGATGTTGTATCGGTGTCTAGTGGATTTACATCAAACACATCTCAAGCCGCTACACTTTCAATTGCTCCGCAAAACCAGCCGATACAAGGCACTAGATATTCGGCATATTACGATTACTTAGCTCCAAAACCAAACGAAAGAATCACAATACGCTACAACGCCAATCAGGTAATTACTGACAATACATTTGCGATTGAACAGACCAGATCAATTGGAGCTGATGTTTTGGTCAAGGCTGCCGTGCCGATTCTTGTAAATCTAACCATTGCAATTGTTGTATCTAGAGGGTTTGAGACTTCAAGTGCTGTAGTAGTACAGAATGTTAAAGATGCAATTACCAATGCGCTGAACTCTACTGCCTTAGCAACAACGGTAGACGCCTCAGACTTTATCAATGTGGCTTATACAGTTAGTGGTGTAGACCGTGCTAGAATTTTGGCTTTCAACAAAGATGGAGTTGTAGGACAAGTATTAAGTATTACAGCACAGAGCAATCAATATATACAAGCAAATAAGGTTTTGGTACAGATTGAGACTAGATAATAGGTAGCAATGGCAAATCTCAGAATATTGGACATAAATGCAGCGGATAGCAGAACTGTCAAGGTAAGGTTTTCGGCTGCACTGGCAGCTGACATCGGGCAGTCGAACATACAGATTTTGTCTGAGGTTGTGAATATTCCTGATGTTGAGGTTCTTCTAGTAGAGGTTTCTGACGATATTTTGATTATTACTACCCTTCCGCAGACGCCTCTTGCACGATACAGGATAGTTTTTCAATCTACCAATGCTGTCAAATTCAGAAGTTTGGATGAGCGACAGTTCTTACTTGAAGATGGAAGAACTAACATAGCTAAAGTGTTGGGAGCTGAGAATGATTACAACCCAATTCGCGATAATTTGGTAACATTTTTGGGTGGACAACAGAGCGTCTACGATCTTTCGCGTGAAACGATAATTCGTTCCATTTTAAATCAGACCGCCGATCTGCTAAACAAAGCACAATCAGATGTTCGTCAAGTTAAATCCTCAAACTATCTTGAGATTCTTATCAAAGACGAGGTGAAAACCAGAAGTTTTGGACCTTGGGATCGCTTGAATCAAGAGGGAGCTTTCAAAATATGGCGAGTTGGAGCTGGTCCTACTAATGAAACGATAAATGGAGTTATTACATTTGATAGTTTTCCATCAGACCCTATAACTCTTCAGCGCGATGTTGTGACGGATGAGCAGTTGGTACTTGGAATTGGAAATGGAACATATAATGATTTGATATTAACGCTTAATCGAACTCCAGTTACTAAACTTACAGGTATAACGATCCAATATTTTGCTGGCGGAACGTTTGTATATGACATTCGTTCACTTGGATATCAGATCAAGGACCAAAAATACGATACTATGTTTGGTCGTCGTCTAATTACTTTAGCTGATAACCAAATAAAGTTGAATGACATACTTAAAGAAGATCCTAGTTTCGTTCTTCCGAGCGGAAATGATAAGATTGTAGTATCGTATGAGTTCAAGTCTCTCGGGCGCGTCGTTGATGAAACCAGTATTGAGGTTGTAGAAGTTGTAGAGGTTGTAAGAGAGGCATCTCCGGCCATTATCACGATGTTTTCTCTGAAAAATGCACCTATAGTGACTTCAGGTGATAAGAATCCTATATCTGGTGGTGTTCAATTTCTAGATCCATACTCTGAAACCCCATTTCGTAACACTCATCCGGCATTTTTGCGAGAAATTCCGTATCGTGAAGGCGGTTTGCCAAATTATCCTGGTGAATATTCGATAGATTACGCAACTGGCCGAATTTTCGTCTATGGAGCGGTGAAGAATGATGGTACCGGAGATTTTCCTCCAGCAATGAATTACTACTATCGAAAAACATACATACCACGTTTAGATTACACGTATGTTCCTGAGTTTATAGATATAGTAGCCTCTCCTTTGCGCGAACTGGTAACCAAAACTGCAAAAATTAACTACCTATTTGAGCAAACCTATGTTCCGGATATCGATTATGTAGCAAATGTACATGTTGAGAGCTTGAATGAGCGTATCCAAAACAGATTGGCTACACTTGATTCGTTGTACACCTTACATTCTCCGGTTACTGATGTTTTCAGGATCTACAACGAGACAACCGGAGAAATATATTCTCTTAGAAGATTTTCTGACCAAAAAATATTCTTTGATTCCCGAACTCCGCCACGAATTACTGATATTAATTTCGAAAGAGCTTCTTTTACTCCTGTTTTGAACGAAACGTTGATTCTAGAATCTGAATCTACAAATATTCTAGGTACTCGCGTTCTAAAAATACGAATTGAAAACCAAAACATCATGGGTAACACCGATGATGTGATTGGATCTAGTTTTAACACTAGCGTTGGGTTTAGTCAGACAGATATCTTTATCAAAGAATTGTATTACGATGCGCAAGAGCTATCTGAAGCTGTAAATATCAATCGGTTGTTGATTGGGCAGTATCAAATCAACTATCGCGCCGGACTTATCTATGTTGGTGTTACGAATTCTCAAAGTTTGAGCATCGGAACGGTTTCGTACAAGATTCCTGTGGTTGCTCCAATCAATCCTCATGTAATTTCGGTTTCTGAGGTTTATAACAGCATTAATCCAAACTTTGGCCCTTCAAAAACCTTAGATTATACTGGTTTTGGCGAGGCATTCATTACTCCAACTCCAAGTTTGATGGATTTTTCGGATGAGCGCTTCACGAACAAGGATTCGCTTAACTCCTACTTCGTTTATAGCGGAACAATCACAGTCACTGATGATATCAAAACGATTCGAGGCATCTTTGACGGCTACGATCTAAACAATCATACTGATCCGCTTAATTTCGCTGAACATTCAACCTTTTCTGCCAACGTAATCACTCTAGGAAGTGTTGATCAAACATGCAGCACAATAATCAGCGGCTCACTCACAATAACTGTCCCATTTGTTTCGGCGGGCATTGAAATTGGCAGTGTCACTAGTATTATTCGTACCAGTGATGGCGCGCAGTTGGTTGATGGATATACCAACTTTCTTGGTAACGTAATCTATCTCAATGGAGATATTGCAGTACCAGGAGATGCAGTTGATGTGCAATATACCGTTGTAATGAATGGAGAAGCTACTCCAATCATAGATTACAATCGTGGAGATTTCTTTATCAATTATTCCAGTGTTACTGATGAGATTTTAATATCATATGAGTGGGGCGACAATGTTATCGATCATAGAACCAGCAATATCCTTAATGAAGGCGATACATATTACGTAACGTATTCAATTGGAGCTCTTCGAAATTCGTTGCTGCAAAACTTTGGAACCCTAGTACAAATCCCAGAACTACAGGTCTTTGATGAAGATTTAGACCGCGAAATTTATCGAGATATTCTACAGGGAGCCCTGCAGACCTTCCCGCTTGGGCCAACTATCCCTGCCATGAAGGAATTGATTGCTAGGGTAACCCAAATTGATCCAGAGATTGTCGAAGCGGCATTCTGGTCACTGGGAGTCAGCTATCTTGCCAAGGTTCCGTCTGGTGTTCTTGGGACGCCTTACTTGGCATCTGGATTCTTTGATCAAGGCTTTGCTGTTACGAAAGCTGGCGATGGTGCGACCCTTCCAATCTCCAACAATCTAAGGCTGGAGGAGGGAACTCTAGAGTTGTCCGTTATGACAGATTGGGATGGTATTGATAACGATGCCACTATTACTTTTGAGCTATTAAAAGATGGATATGTGGTACCGGCCGAGAATATCTACATTGGATCAAAGTGCTATCATCCAACATTGACTTCCGCAGGAAAATTTTCAATAAATAGAACAGATGAGCATAGCCCAGAGGGTTTGCCGGCATTGATTTTTGTATGTACTGGTATATTCATTTACTACGACACAGATATTAAGCATTGGAAGGTTTTGGCCAAGGATGCTCCTGATGGGTATGTTTATACCGGAACGATTACTACGTCTGGTTCATTTTATGATGTGAATTTGATTCAAAGCATTAATGAAGAGACTGATTTCGTACGTTCAGGCCTAGATAAAGTAGAATTCGAATTTCGTTTGGACGGCTATGATATGGCAAGCCCAGATGGTTACGATGGATATAGTGCGGTTATACCTGGCACTTCGTTTGATGGAATTCAGTTCATGTCAGACGATCAGCATTATTTCTTCGATTTCGGGAAGAATGAAACACAGAACCGCTTCTCTTTATACAAGGATGGCAGAGGGTATCTGATATTTGAAGTGTGGGATCGCGGCGGATTTGGTTTAATACAGCCTGATCGAAGGAATGTATATCAAATCAGCGCTGATATTCAGAATTGGGCAGCTGGACAAAAACACTCTATCGGAATTTCTTGGATTCTAAATTCATCTGATCGTAGAGATGAAATGCATCTGTATGTGGATGGGCAGGAGACTCCAAACTTGGCACGTTATGGAAACGTTCCGGATGTTGCATCATACAATAGATTCAGAACTGTAGTACCAGAGCAAATTGTAGGAGTTGCGTTCAATAACTCTATTATTGGAAACGATTTGGTCACGATCCAAGGCTCGAATTTGGTAATGTCTCCATCTGTAAACCTATCATCTCTGGATGATGGCTATAAGATCGATATTTTAGAGCAAAACTTTTTGACATATGTTATCTCTATGGCTTCTGGAACTCAGATGACGCTGAATGCTCCAATGCCTGCTTCTTTGAATAATGCCCGCTTCATTATCAATCCTCCGCAGTTTGTTGTAGGTACAGAAATTGATATCTACAAGAATATTGGTGTCTTTGTTCGCGATGGTTATGGTGTGGAACGCGAAATTCCAGGAACCAGAGCAGAGATTCCATCCTATTCTATTGATCGTAATACACTCAACCAGAGAATTATTACTATCTTCGATAATGTCAATGCCGGAGATATCGTGCTTATCAAGACCTTTGGTTTGAATCACAGACGATCAAAGGACAGAGTTTTTACTTGGAGTGGTAGTTCAATTCTAAAGACAGGATTGCCTCCGCCAATAAACCTGGATGATGTGTCAATTAAGACAGTGATTCTACCATTAAGTTCAGTTGGGCCGGGTAATGCAGATTTTATTGATGGATATTTCACTACAACTTTTGGTGGAGTTGAACTTAGTTATTTGGTTGATGACTTAGGTAATTACCTAATTGATGATTTTGGAAACTTCTTTGTGTCAGAGCAGGGAATAAATCTTGTTGATGCTTTTGGTAACTTTATAATAGATTCATTTGGGAATTTTATATCTATAGGCGGCGCTGAAACAAGCATTATTGAAATTAGTTTTACACAACCAAGCAATTACATTGAGGGGAGGCAGTTGGAGATTAGGATAACAGGTGATAATGTTGACTTCACAACACCAGCTATTGTGATCATTAGTGGAACATCTACTATTAGCCCTAGTGAGACTTTGACATTTACAAAACCAGGGAAACAGAAAACTATATCAAAATGGAAGCGTGTTGAATCTATTTTTGTAAAAGTCGTTCCGATAGATTCAACTGATGATAGTGTTGCTATTGAAGTTAAAGAAGCATATTCAGTGACAGAGCCGGATGGGAATAGCCTGTATCCTGTTATTAGGTTTGCTTACAAAACTCAAGCTGGAGGATCTCTTCGTAGTGATGGTTATGGCGATTTCACTATCGTCAGCGATCCTTTTGGTTATTTTCCAGCCTCAGAGGTTGGTCAATTACTCAAAATTACATATCCAATATCTGCTATTGGTATCTATACTATTGTTGAGAGAATTGATAATACAACTATTCGGCTTGATCGAAGTGTTGGTGGGTACTTTGAAAATGGATCCTATGTTACGTACAATATAAGTATTGGGCGCAGTGGTTTCCAGAATGGATTCATTTTCCTTGAGAAGGCAGGATTTACAAACGATCCATATACTTTACCACCTGGATGGTACGATGTAGATTACGCTTCGTATCTTGAGGTTCCGTTCAATCCTCTGACATCAGAGATTGGTATTATCGGAAATGATATTACGTTTAGTAAGCCAGCAAAGTCTATCCTGGATGAGTTCCGAATTCTCAGTAGACAATTGACAGATACTCGTATTGGTGAGACGATTGGATTAAATGAGGAATCTATTACTACAGGCGCAACTAAAGTTTCTCCGTTCATCAAGAATATAGATACATTAGCCTTGTTCCATTTCGACAAGTTGCCATTAGTAAATGACAGCGATTTTTACCAGTTCGCTAATAAAGAATATATACAGTCTGGTAGTAGTGTCAATTCTAGGTTTGGACACAGTATTGTCATCAAGGATAAGGGGTTGGTATTTGATAACGGTGGTTTGTTGGACACGTCTAATGAGGGCCTAATTGAGTTTTGGGTTAGCCCAAGGTATGATACTTATAACGATCCTGGCATTCGGGTTTACTTTGATGCTGCTGCGAACGTTATCGAAGAAACCGTAAGCATCACTAAGGGTAGATTAAAGCTTTCAACACGAACTAATCGTATATTATATGTACGTTTGGTTACGGATACAAAGCTACAGGGCACTAATTACTTCAATGGTGGAATTATCGATAGTGACGGGAAGACTCTTCTTCTAAACTCACCTCTTCCATACCAGAACACGCCCGTAAAAGTAGCTTATGTACCATCTGGAGTACGTGGTGATCGGCTGACTATTTCGAAGGATGGAGAAGGATTCATTTGCTTAACTGTCAATGCTAACGGTCAAGAGTATCAAACTCGACAACCTATATTCTGGCCGCGTGATTCGTGGCACAGAGTTAGGGCTTCTTTCAAGTTCAATCGCCAGGACAATAAAGATGAGATTCGATTGTTCGTGGATGGTGAAGAACGTGGGACTTTGCTTTTTGGGCAAAATGGTATTTTATTTGGCCAGGATTTAATCTGGGGTCAGGCCGCGATAGGAGGAGTAGGAAACCAAATCTATCGAGCTGATATAAATTTCACTGATACGGTACAACAATTCTCTGTAGGTCAGGACTTTGCTGGTAATTTCGGAGCACAGGCTAGGTTTGATAATTTGAAGATTTCGAACCGATCTATTGATCCGCTCATTATTGCTGGACAGCCCAGGGACATTTATTACAATACAAATATCGATTTCATCTATCCATCTATCGTGGATGCTTTTACAACATTCTTGCTGGACTTTGATAAGTCTGTAGAAAAAACGGAAGATTTCTCGGTAATCCATGACCCAACATTTGGTCTTTTCAATTTTGGCATCAACATCATTGATTCTTTTAACATAGTTACAGGAGATCTGCGCGTCCAAACTGTGTTGGAGGCCCTGATCAATGCTCTCAAGCCAGCCATCTCTAAGGTTGGTATTCAATATGTGAAGTGAATATGATAAATCTATCAGTATCTCAAACTCAAGTCAAGTGGTACGACGGACAGCAAATTGATCAGGACGATATGACTACTGAGTCAGATCGTAACGTCAAGATTGATGCTTCAATTGTCCAGAATCATTTTGGTTCAGGTGTGCTTCCATCTTCCTCATCGCAAATTGTAATTTTTGATACTGATTATTTGTTCTCTGATCAGGCGGCACTGATTGCTTCGAATGACTTTGATGGAACAGGGCTTAGACCTTTGGTACAGCCATCAGATGCTATTCTAGGTAATCAACTTGAAGTTGAATTATTAGATTCAGAAACGCAGGAAATTCACAAAAGAATAACTAAAGTTGGAGGCCGTTTAAGCATTAAAGTATTAATTATCGGTTTGGATTTCCAGGGTAATTTACAATATGATAGGTTCTACTTTTACAAGAAAGAGAAGCAGGCCACAAAAAAGCATTACGCTAAGATACTTGCCATATTTACCAATGACTTTCTTGGGAATGACAATTGCTCACGTTTGTTAGGTGGGCGTGTAGTTATTAGAGAAACCAGCGCATTCCAGTTATCGCGTGACGGCATCATGATTGCGCAAGATGTGCAGCCAAATCTATTCTTTCGAGACTTTAAGACTCCAAACCCAGCAGCCACTCTATACCAGACTATTCAAGCTGGTATTGGACTTCAGTATAATGTAGACGCCCTCCATATCAATACCACCGTCAAAAGTGATTTTGAGTTTGTTCCAGGAGATGTGACCACAAGGATATCTGAGAAATTCTTGGCAAAAAATAACAATATCCAAAAGATTACAGTTCTTCTGGGTGTGCGCAAAAACAATACAGATATTGAACATTATTATGATTGGAGTGGTGAATTAGTAGTCAGTGTGTTCGAACTTCAAAGCACAGTGACGTCACCAACCGAACTAGTTCCTGGTCTAGCTATTGAGTTTGATCCTAATCCAATTCCACTTACCCAATTCAGTATAGATAAAGTTAGTTTAGAAAATCGTGGATATGTTCTAACCGATGTTCTTCAACCTATTGATTTGATATATAACAATTCTATCTTGGGCAACTCAGCCAATCCGGTTATTGTGCCTGGAAAGTACTATGCTATTTCAATTGGGCGTGCCGGTGATAGCAGTACAGGAACTATTTTTACTGGTATTGGAAATAGTCAGGTAACGGATGATCGCCTATCTATTTTTACTACTGAGTGGACTGATATTCCAGAGGCAGATCTTTGGTATCAGGTTTGGTCCGATACTGCAAAGGTAGCGGATGGAATGGCCTATGATGCTGGCAATGGTATCCAAATTCCCAAGACAACTATCAATGATTTTGGGGCAGTTGTGGATTATGCATTTGACCAAAATTCATTTGCAGATACAGGGCAAAATACCCTAAACACTGGTGTTGTAGAAGCTGTAGAGAGGCAGTTTCAGCAAGCTCAAGATGAACGTACAGGTAACCCAGTATTTTCTCGTCAGCAATTTGAGCCTAGTTTCAGCTTTGCCACAAGTGCAACGTTATCTATCATTAGGGAAAATACCGATCCAGTGATTATTGGTTGCTCACGAGATGTTAATGCCAAGGTCAATAATGTAATTTCTGGAACTCAAATATTCCCAGGTTTAGCTAAAGGGAATACTTTCATTATTATTAACCCAAATGCAGACCTAATTTCCCAGCAGTTAGTTGGTAGTAAACTGATTCCAAACAATAATTGTGCAGGAATTGGCTATAGTATTTCTGCGGTTCGTCTTTGCACTGATGGTTATGGAGATGTGAATGGAGATGGTATTATCGATCATTTTGATTATGATCGAGTTACTCAGTTGTTAGGGCAATCTCTATCACTTGAGTCTACGCAGGCATTAATTAATGCTGGTGTATACGATACGCTTGAGATTATTCGTGCTGACGTAGATGGTGATGGATACGTTTCGCATAATGATATTGATTTAATTTCTGCCTACATATCAAAGGATGGTTATCATTCATTCCCGGTAGGCTCTAGCTTCACTCATATTGAGATAGAAGTTCAAAATTCAACTGGGAGATATGATGGATATTACGATTGTGATGGGTATATCCGAGTCCATGGTGACAGCACCAATAAAGTAAATCCAGCCGATCTGTCAGCTATTGATTTGAAGTATTATGGATTTAATAGCGTACCAAACATTACCGCAGAGGATCCTGCCTTTATCCTAGTACCATTTGTTCCAGTGCCGTTCGTGGTTGCTCCAATACCGTTTTGGAAAGATTACATGCTACAAGTCAGCAGCGAGGCTAGGTTGGTACCAGCCACGTTCACCTTTGCTAACGATACCAGAACTCTAATAGATCAGAATACCGGGGTCTGTATCGCTGATGAAGCTATTGTGTGCATCGATCCTTTCGAGTTCGGAGGTGCATGCAATCCTGGAAGGAACGACTTCTTTGTTCCTGACAATCTTATTATTGGAAAAGGGCAAATTCTTGATCGGTCCGGAAACTATTTCAAACAAGATTTTGAGGTTCATACCATTGTCTTAGAGCTACCTCAGGGGATTAAATTTAACCAAGCGGTGATTGATGTTTATCAAAAGCTGGTTTTGGATAGTGGTGATGGTTTCACTTCCACTGGATATCCTGCGGCGAAATTTGCTGATTGCACTACGGTAAAATCAGGTGCATTGGAAAGTAATCAACTTCGATTTGGCGTGTCGATTCAATCAATATTCCCAAATCAGGATGGAACGGATATAGATGGCTATGGAATTATCATTGATAATGTCTTTGGTGTTCATATGGATCAGTCAACTGGATTGATGACACTAACAATTAATGATATATCTAGCAGTGCGCAATACCCAGATTTGAGAACCAAGGTACTAATCACTGTATATCTCAAGAAAGCTGGGTGGAGCAATGTTCCGCTAGTAATACCTTACAACCAAATAGCTGGTCTGTTCATGTCTGGCGTAGCATAGATTTAATCGGAGAAAAATGAAAAAATTCATAACGTTATCATTCTTATTGTCGGCTTTGTTGCTATCATGTACCACAAACAAAACCAATCCTATCCCGCAGGTTGACGTTGGAGCAGCTGGAGCGGTTGGTATTGGTGGTGGTTTCAGCGCTGCTGGTACCTGTGATGTATCTGAAAGCGATGCTGGAGCTGGCGGAATTGCTGGAGTTGGTGGTAAGTAATAGTCGAGAAGATGTAATTTATAGCCTTTTCAATTCATATGAGGATAAAGTTTCAACAATTTCTATTTGGCCAAAATCATTCATGGCAAATTGTAGGACAGAATTTAGGTAGAGCACTTATAAAATTAGGTCATGATGTAGAATTTGTTTCAACAGACGGATTTGAACAGAGATTTGCTCCAAGTGACTTACTTCCTTTTGTTAGACAAAATCCTACTGGTCAATACGACTGTCAGATTAGTTATACAGCTCCTCATAACTGGCCCAACTATCTAAGTCATGGTACCAAGAACAGATTTGGTATTTGGAATTACGAGTACAACAATAAAAGGTCAGTTGATAAGAACCAATCATTGCTGAAAGGATTTGCTAAGTTCTATAAATCAACTGACCTTGTTCTTCCATCCTCTAATTTCTCAAAAGAAGTATTCATTAATATGGGAATTCCTAATGAGAATATGGTAGTTGTTCCTCATGGAATTAACCTTCAAGATTTTGAGAGTGATAATACTTTCAAACTAAATACAAAAAAGACAAAAAAGATACTTCTCAACATTGCACAACCACATCGTAGAAAGGCTTTGCATCTTGCATTGAAGGCTTTTGGGCAGGCTTTTACCAAAGAAGATGATGTATGTTTGATAGCTAAGGTTTTCAAGCAGAACAAGAAGGATCATCCGTTTGACATTGACTTTACTGGGTTATTTAAGACGTTTCAGACGAAGTTTCCTCTGCACGCTGAGGTTGAGTTTGTCTATTCATACATCCCTAATATCGCAGACTTGTATAAATCCTGTGATATAAATTTCTCAGCTACATTTGCTGAATGTTGGCACTTACCGTCTTTGGAAGCTCTTGCCTCTGGTATTATTAATGTGGTTCCAAGATATGGTGGACAACTTGATTTCTGCAATGATGATAACTCACTTCTTATCGATGGAAATATTGTCAGAGCTCCCAGAGATCACCAGTATTGGGAGTCAACCCCTCACGCCGTGCATTTTGAAATAGATACAAATGATGCAGCTCGTAAACTACAGAGAGCAGTTTCTGAGTTTGATACTTTGAAGGCTAAATTTTCACCAAACATGACGGAGACGGCCAAGAAGTTTACCTGGGAGAATGCAGCTAATCAGATTTTGGAGTTGTGCCATGATTGAAAAAAAACTAGCTATCGTAATCCCGGTTTGGAATCAATGGGCCTATACTAAGAGAGCCATTATCGATTTAGCTGCTCTTCCAGACAATCATTTATTGGTGATTGTTGATAACGGAAGTACTGATGGCAACTCCCAGCTAAGAAACTCCAATAGGCTTGAGATAGTCCGTCATTCCTCTAACCAGGGGTTTTCTAAAGGTTGCAATAGCGGATTTAAACGCGCCGTAGAGCTTGGCTATGAGAATGTCATGTTCCTCAACAATGACATCCGGGTATTCGCCGAGGGTAAGGACGTTGAAACGTGGACAGAGCCATTGCTTCAGGCCGCACAAGATGGCTACATCGCCGGTCCAACTGCTGGGTATTTGGATGAGCAATTCAACTTCATTTGCGAGGCTTCCAAGCTCCCCACGCGCGGGTATGGGTACCTGAGCGGCTGGAACATCACGGCTTCCACCAAGACGTGGCAGAGGTTGATTTTAGATGGTGATACTGGGCCGTTTAATACCAGATTCATTTCCTACTTCGAGGATACTGACCTATCTCTTCGAGCGCAGAAGATGGGTATTGAATTGAAGATTATAGAAGTTCCTGTTCGGCACATCGGTAAAGTTACCGGCAAGAAGGCTGGGCTTTCAGCGTTATATACACAGTCTCGGAAAACGTTTATTGAACTATGGAGTAAGAAATATGTATAATTGCATATTTTTACAGGCAAGGAACGTATGTTTAATCAGAGTAAAAAGATAACATTGAGTGATTGCCAAAGGTTTGCAAAATCTATAAATGGCGAATGTCTTAGTGATGTTTATTCATATCGGCTAATAACTATGGAGATGCAAAATGGGTCATGAATGGAAGGCTATAATAAATAGTGTTATAAATCTTGGAACTTGGCGTCCTCATTGTCGCGAGACCCCTCGCAAAATTACTGAGAGGATTTCTTTATGATCCATATACTAACTTTGCACTGGAATGCTAAAGATAAAATTGAGAAGCTACATAAGTCTCTAATTCCAGCTGTGGAGATGTTTGATTACAAGTGGTGGATAAAGGACAATGGTTCCAAGGATGGCTCCGCCGAATATTTGACATCCATCCAAAATGGCAGGATAGAACCGTTCTTTTGTGGCCATAATACTGACTCTTTCGCTAGTGGTATGAATATCCTGTTCGAGCGAGCCAAGCCCGCCGATGACGATGTGATTATGCTGCTCAACAACGATCTTTGGTTTGGGGACAAGGCTTCGGTTGTTGAGATGCACAAACTGCTTACTGATGAAGTTGGAATGGTGGGCGCTAGGATTTTGTATCCTGATGGCCAACGGTTGCAACATGCGGGAGTTTACTTCTCTAAGAAGTATAACTACTTTCCGTACCACTATCGACATCAAGAGGTTGGTGATTCGGCATCACAAAAAAATAGAGAATTCCAAGCTGTCACGGCGGCTGTAGTTCTCATTCGGGCAGGTGATTATCGAAGGGCATGTACCACCAACAAGAGTGGGCGTGTTGGAATGTGCGAAGGGTATTTCTGGTCTTTTGAGGATATTGATCTTTGCTTGACAGTTAAGTATCGCCTGAATAAGAAGATTATGTATTGCGGTAAGACCAACATCTTTCATGAGGAGAGTGCCTCCCTAAAAAAGAACCCCATGCACAAACTGATGATGAACACTAATTGCACGCTATTTCGCAAAAAGTGGGAGGGCGTCTATAAGCATGATGACTAATGAAACCCAAGCGCAAATACAAAGCCAGGTACTTTCCATTTTCTCCTGGAATCCCATGGAAAATTGAGCGGGGAAAATATGTCATTCCAGAAATTGATTTTGAAACCTGGCATAAGATTCTTGATGGCCGCAATATCATCATTACTGCGTTCGGCGGCTTATTAGAGTCATTTTTGTCTTTAAGCGCAGTTGAAGCTATTTTATCTATTGACTCTGCGCACAAGGTCTATTGGCTTGGTAATCAAGAGTATTCCTTCTTGGTACGGCTGCAAGGCTTGTGTAAGATCAGTCTCATCAATCTCACAAAAGAAACCCTAAAGCAGTATCCGGTTCCGTTATTTTTGGATGGCAAGGGAAACGCCTACCTTAATGTTTTGAACAATTACATGCAGCGCACAAGCTATTGGGGAAAGTATCCAGAGGAAGTAACAGCGCCAGTTGTAGAACAGATATCTAGAAACATCATGATCCCTTGGGAAAGTTATGCTCCAAAGCTTAGAAATTTGGGGACTGAGTTCATAGATGAGCTCCAAAAAACAGGTCGAATACGCCAAATATCCAAGATTATCTCTATCATTCTGAACGAGACTAATAAAGATCTGTTAAAGTGGAGTCTGCAGAACTTCAAGGAGTTCTCACAACTAGCTTCTCATAAAGGATGGAAAGTTATTGTCTTCACAAACAACACAAATCTATTTCATGGGTCTAATATATTAGCAGTTGAATATAATCCAAGACACATACTTCAAGTCATCAAAAAATCATGGGTAATAATGTCCAATGATATTAATTGGTCATTGATGGCCTTGATGATATCAGAAGCCAAGTTGATATCCAAGCCTATAGATAACCAATATAGCCTATTCAAAAATGCCGAGTTCTTAGGCGCGAACAACGATATATTCACAGATCGAAACCTTTATCCGATAGATGTTTTTGGGATTTGCGAGGGCTTATGAACGATGCCTCTGTATAGGGAATATTTTCTAAGCAAAAAATACAGTTCTCAGAATCGTAGAATTATTCACCAGAGTTGTGGCGAATCACATTACCGGCTCTTATGGTTATTGCCCAAATGAAAGGAAAAATAATGAAAACTGACACTGTTTTAATGATGGTAACATATGATCGACTTGATCTTACCAAGAAGACTATAGAAGCTTTACTAACCAGTACCGAGCATCCGTTTTCTTTGGTTGTAGTGGATAATGGGTCCAAGGATGGGACTGTGGAATACCTTGAAAATATTGTGGGTGTCTACAACAGTGCCCCTCTTCAAGAGTTTCATAAGATTTTTCTTCCAGAGAATAAAGGAATTGCCATCGGGCGCAATCTGGCACTCAAGAAGGCTGATGAGATGAAACCAATTTGGTACTGTTCAATTGATAATGATGTACAGATGCCGAAAAGTTGGTTGGAAGATAGTATCAAAATTCTCCAGGCTAACAAAAGCTACGGAGCTATAGGAGTGAACTTCGAACCAAAACCATATCCTTTGGTAACATTGAATGATTGCACGTTCCAAGATAAGCCAGCTGGAAATCTAGGAACGGCCTGTATGGTATTTCGAAAGCAATTACATCAAATGATCGGATTCTTCAATACCGAGTATAATAAATATGGGTTAGAAGATAGTGATTTTGGAATACGTGCCAGAGTTGCCGGTTTCAAATTAGGCTATGTCAAGCAGATGGGCATTCACTTGGGCGAAGACAATAATGAGGTCAATGAGTATCGTAAATTCAAAACCCAGCAGCATAATGACCTTGTAGGAGTATTTCAAAGAAACTGCGGCTTGTATATGCAGAAACGCAAGCCAATTTATATTCCATTTAAGGATTAAATGATCATCGTAACATCATTCGTATTATCCAAACGCAACGAGCGTAATAAGGAATTTTTATTTGCCCTAACCAAAAACTCAGCAAATGTATTAATTGACTCCATTCATGTGGTAACAGAGGATGAATCTGTTGTTGATTTTGTAAAGAATATAGGTAATGTGTGTGTTTTTAAAGTAGATTCGCGGCCTACTTTTAAGGTACTTGTTGATTACGCAAATACATTATCTGGTCCAGTTGCGATTGCTAATTCAGATATCTTTTTTGATGATTCATTGGCAATACCGGAACCAGGGGTGGCTTTTTGCCTTACTCGATGGTTTCCTGCTGTAAGTGGCAATGGTCCATGGCATGTTCGTCCATGGATTGAGAGTGACGGCATGTCGTTCGATGCTTGGATTTTTCATCCTCCAATAATAGTAAGTGATATAAATTTCTATCTTGGAATTCTTGGCTGTGATGGAAAATTTGCATATGAACTTCACCGCTCAGGATTGAAGGTAATTAATCCATCTAAAAAAATACGATCTTATCATGTTCATGGTTCTGTAATTAGGGATTATGGAGATGAGTGGGTTAAAGGAAGCTATCTTAGAATTGGTATGGTTGATGATTTTAAATATCACTCAAATCTTATCTATGTAACAATAACAAAGGAATAATATGGAAATACCAGACGATATGAAGCAGTTTTTTTCTAATGGAGAATATTGCGAGAAAAATGTATATTACCATTTACAAAGATTGGTTGATTGTAATTCTGTATTTTATGATATTGGAGCAAATTATGGATATTATTCCGTTAGGTTAGCTGGTGTGTGTAAGCAGATATATTCATTTGAACCTGTCACGAAAACTTTTTCAGTATTGTGTGAAAATACATCAAATTTTCCAAACGTGAAACCGATTAAATTAGGCCTATTTAATGAGTTTGGTGAACATGAAATAAACCTCTATAATGTTTCTGGTTGTAATTCTCTGTTTAGAAGAAATGTGAATGTTTTAAGATATGTTGGAGTTGAAAATATTCAATTAGATACTCTAGATCATGTGATTGATTACTTAAACTTACTTCCACCTACTATAATCAAAATGGACGTTGAGGGAGTTGAGAAGCATATCCTACAAGGAGCCTCTAATACCCTAACTCACAAACCTGTATTATTATTAGAATACGGAATAACTACAGCAAATGATTCTGGATATGATGTATCGGATATTTTAGAAATACTTACAGGATATGGGTATAAAATACAAAGCTTATCTGGTGATAATGATTTGTTTTTGTATGATCAAATAGATACCTCTACAACAAATATCTTAGCGACATAGAGTTTCAAGTATAGTTTTATAGCATCTCGGCATACTTGTCTGGTAGAAGATTCCCATTGGATCATTCAAGCATTTAGTTGCTGCAATGGTGAATTGATTAAATTTTTCATTTGAGAATGTTCGTATTGCTTCCATTAGTGGTTCTTTAAGTAGTATTGGGGATTGGTTTGGTTTTTTGATGACAAAGTTTCTTAGATCAAAGAACGTATCTTTGGGAAGTATATCATCAACGTTATATGCCCCCAGATATAAAGGGACTGTACCACTATACATTACGTGTAATGGTTTTTCTGTAAAATAGTTGTGCGAATATATTGGGTCATAGGTATTTTCGGTACATATACCAAACCTATACCTAGATAGAACTCTTATCTTTTCAGGAATAGACCCACGGTAATATCTATTACCTGGATTGCTATGGCCAAACCAATCAACTACAAATCCATTTTCATAAAATAGATCTGCTAACATTTCCCTAAGACAATATATAGACGCTTGATGTGTAGAGGTTTTATTACAAGATATAATAACTACACCATTAATACGTTCTTCCCATGTTGGCCATGTCAGTTTTACATTAGTCACCCTAGAATCACATAGTTCGGAACCGCAGTTGATTGGTACAAATTTATCCTTGATCGCCGAGGTTTCAAAGAATTTATTCGCCCAGCTAAATACCGTTTTGAATTTCGAAAGGTAGTTTAGATCGTAGTGTGATGGAGTGGTAACTATCGGTTCTAAAACAACAATACTGTCTTCTGATTGAGGATCTTTTGCATCTCCAAAAAATATGTTTGGCATCGATGGATCGCGGCAATTTGACATCCATACTTTACCTTCTTCGCCTTCGTATTCAAGAGTTCTACTTTGCCTGGCGTAGTATACAATATTTACTTCTTTGCACATATTCGTGGATATATCAAGAGTTTATGCTCAAGCCTATTCGTGCTCTTGTTTATGAGTTTGATTTGAAGATTCGTGGCGTAATTCATATCGGCGGTCATTATGGTCAAGAATACTCTTCTTATAAAAACTTTGGGCTTACCAATATAGTATTTGTAGAGCCTCAACCAAAAGTCTTTGGAATCCTTTCTCAAAATGTTGGTGTGGAATGTTTGCTATTCAATACCGCGCTTGGTAACTTTGAAGGGAAAACAGAGATGTTTACAGAAGAAGCTAATCAGGGGCAATCATCTTCATTATTGCAACCTAAAAAACATCTAAATCAGTATCCAAATATCATATTCAATAGTAAAGTTGAAGTGGATGTTACTAAGTTAGATTTGCTACCACTTGATTTCCAGCTATATAACTTCATCAATATTGATGTTCAAGGATACGAACTGGAAGTTTTCAAAGGGGGAGTTGAGACACTAAAAAATATAGATTATGTCTATGCAGAGGTTAATAGGGCCGAGTTGTATAAAGGCTGCGCTATGGTGGAAGATATAGATAACTTCTTAGGCGAGTATAAGTTTAAGCGCGTTGATACGTGGTGGGATGGTGTAACTTGGGGTGATGCATTGTATATTAAAGGATGATATGAATCATTTTGTAATTGTAATCCCAAGCTATCAAAATCGTATTTGGTGTGAAAAGACCTTGATGTCAGTTTTGACCCAGGAGTATCCTCATTTCAGAGCAATTTATTCTGATGATTGCTCTACCGATGGAACTGCCGATGAAGTTGATAGATTGTTAGCCGAGAAGGACAAAGATAAGCGTGTCACCTTGGTTCGTAATACAGAGCGTTTGTACGCGGTGCATAACATCTACAACATGGTTCATAGCTGCGATGATGATGAAATCATTGTGATGTTGGATGGTGATGATTGGCTGGAAAATACGAATGTCCTATCCAGGCTTAGTGAGGAGTACGACAAAGGGATATGGATGACCTACGGGCAATATATCTCTCACCATGATCGAGAGATCGGTTGTTCTTACCAGATCCCCAGGGAAATTATCGAGGCAGGGGCGTTTAGGCGCTACAGGTGGTGCTCTTCTCACCTGCGAACATTTTATGCTTGGTTATACAAGAAAATTCGTCCAGAGGATTTGATGCACAATGGTCAATGGCTAAAGATGTCTGGTGATTTGGCAGCTATGTTCCCGATGCTGGAGATGGCTGGTCCGAAACAATCGTTCATTCCAGATATTCTGTATGAGTATAATTACACATCTCCAATCAATGACGGTAAGATAAATAGAAACTTACAGATTGAATTGGAAAGGAAAATACGGTCAATGCATCCATATCAGAGAATATTAGAGAGGTGAGAATGGGCGCTAAAATAGAGCTAGATATTTACACAATATATTCAGAACATTGTCGTGGAGTATCTGTCAGTTATTTGTCGAAAAAATATTCAGTTTCAAGAGAAACATTATTTAGAAGATTCAAAAGCCTTGGCCTTAAAACTAAGACTAAAATGTCTTTATATAATGCTCAATCTGAGAATATAATACGTTTGTATATTTCAAATAATTCAATACAGGATATTTCTTTAACTTTATCAATTCCAGTTACTCAAGTATGGCGAGTTTTAAAATCAAATAACATTAAGGCTACCGAACAATATAATTACGTAAATAAATTTAATAAGTACGAGATTAATGAATATTTTGATACTATAGACACTCCAAATAAAGCTTATTTTCTTGGTTTATTGTATGCTGATGGAAATGTAAACCGTAAACTTAATCAAATTACTTTAAAATTAAAAGCCTCTGATGTTCATATTTTAAATGATATAAAATACGAATTTGGAATAAATGGACCATTATACAAAGATAGACCAAAAAATCCAAGGGCAGAAAATCAACTGGCCCTAAAAATAATCAATAAACGCACAAAAGATAATTTTATAAGACACGGCGTAATTCCAAGAAAAACATGGAGATTAAGTTTTCCATTCTGGTTACCTCAAAACTTGAGAAGTCACTTTGTTAGAGGTTATTTTGATGGAGATGGCTGTCTTTATATTGATCGGAATAGAAATAATGCGTCTTTTGATATATGTGGCACATATAACATGTGCTCTGATTTGGAATTTGTACTGAAAAATTCCATTGGAGTTTGTACGCAAATTTCAAAAGATCGAAATATTTTTCGTATCAGAATTAGAAGATATATAGATGTAGTGGCTGTATGTAATTGGATGTATTATGATGCCAAGTTATTTCTCAAAAGAAAATATGATAAATACCAGGAAATTAGGAGTATGAATGTGCGCAACGTTTTATGAATTAGGAAATCATGGTCGTGCTGGGCAATGCATTATTTCAGATAGCTACCACTATCGGATATGCAAAGAAGTACAACGTACCATTTTGTTTCCCTAAATGGGAATATCAATCTCTCACAAATATACCAGAAGATTGTTTCGTAGACAAGTCATCCATCCGAGTGTCAACTTATTTCAAAGAACCTCGATACGTCTATTCAAACATACCATTTCAAGATAGTTGTTCTCTATCTGGGTACTTTCAAAGCTGGAAATATTTTGAGAATTGTCAGGATTACATAAGGAAAATGCTTTCCCCAATTCCAGAAGAAGATTTAAAAGAATATTGCTGTATTCACGTTAGACGCGGAGATTATTTGAGGTATCCAGAACATCACCCAATTCAAACAATGCAGTATTATATGAGTGCTGTCGAAAAGATTCCTGTGAAGAAATTCATGGTATTTTCAGATGATGTTGCTTGGTGCAAACAGAACTTTACTGGTAATGAATTTACTGTAAATGAAACTTCTTCTGTAACCTCTGATTTTCGAAGAATGGTTAATTGTTCTCATTTCATCATTGCCAATAGTTCGTTCTCTTGGTGGCCAGCCTGGCTTAGTTCAAGAGTTGGTAAAGTAGTTGTAGCGCCTAGTAATTGGTTTGGTTCAAAATTAAAAAAATCAAATCCCATAACAGATCTTATTCCTCCAGGGTGGATTGTTATATGATAAAAAAGGTTATCTTCTTTAATACATATCACAATGGAGATATACATGTGAGTAGGAGCTTGGTCGGAGCTATATCTGATATTTGTGCCAAGAGAAATATACCATGTGAATATTGTCATGGGAATGGTTCTTCTCTATTAGCAGATATAAAAAATCTTACTCATGTACCAAATCGTTACGGTCTACATGCTCATTTTCCAAGTTCAATAGTTGGTAATGTTTTATTCATCAATACTTGGTATTGTGCAGATATGAATAACTTTCAAAAGTACAATCTTACATTTGATTGTTTATACATGAATTTCAAGGAGTCGGCTAAATGGTTAGATATTGATCTGGATACCATTTCCGGAATTGAACTATTCCCGAACATTAATTTTGAACATTTTGCGATTGGTAAGGCAAAAGAATGGTTGGGAAGCCGCTCTCGTCCATTAGTCTTCGTCTCGAATGGAAGTGCTTTATCTGGGCAGGCTACAAATTTCTCCTTTTCTGAAATCATACATAAACTGGCACAAGAGTATGATTATATTGATTTTTTAATTTCTAATACCGAGGCAAATTACAAACCAATGCCGAATACATTCATGACATCAGATATTATCCAGAAGGTTGGGTGTGATCTAAATGAAAATGCGTATTTGGCTGGTCATTGCTCATTGATTTTAGGGCGCTGTTCTGGAGCTTACAGTTTCGCGGTAAATCGCCAAAACTATTGGGATAATCCGAAGACATTTTTGGCCTTCACTACTCTGAAGCCTAGTGAAGCAATTTGGACTCATCAATTCACCCCTCCTGTTCTGGCAAAAATCATATCGCATGACGTATCTGATCATAGGGTGATTGATTTGATTAGAGAGCATCTACCATCAAAATTTTGAGACTAGTACACGTTATATATTGAACTATGATTCCTATCTACAAACCGTTTTGGCCAAAAAACTCCAAGAACTATGCACTGAAGGCGCTGGAGGATTGTTGGCTCATTATGCACGACAACAATACTATCGTGGAAGAACAGCTTGCAGAAAGGACTGGTGCAAAACATGTTATTCTTACATGTAATGGAACGGCCGCTATTCATTTGGTAGCTAAATGCCTACAATATAAGCATCCAGAAGTTACCCAACTTATCGTGCCTAATCTGGTCTATGTTGCTGCCTGGAATGCATTCCTACAAGAAAATTTCGGCCTGCATATGGCTCGAACAAATCTGAATACATGGAACTTCGATGTGGAACATGTTGCTAAGCTGGTTGACTTTAAGAATTCGGCCATTCTTGCTGTTCATAATCTTGGTAATCCACTACCAGTCCAAGAACTTCTTAAATTTGGAATTCCTGTGGTGGAAGATGCCTGTGAAGCGCTATTTGGCAGCTACGGTGGCCAGAAGGTTCCGTCCCTAGGCTTGGCCTCAGCTTTATCATTCTTTGGTAACAAAACAGTTACATCAGGAGAGGGTGGCGCTTTTGTAACAAATGATGATGAATTAGCTGACTATGCCAAAAGACTACGCGGTCAAGGGCAAACAAGTCAAAGGTATATTCACGATGTCTTGGGATACAATTATCGGATGACTAATATTCAAGCGGCGATATTAAGGGGACAATTAGAGTATGCCGATGAAATATTAGATAGAAAAGCTGATATATGGAATTATTATGATGAGGCTTTTTCTAATAGAGAAGATGTTCTTATACAAATGACAGAGAAGGATAGTTCCCATTCAAAGTGGATGTATGGAATTAGACTCCCTAATAGGAATGAATCATTTGAGGTTAAGCAAGCATTCTTTAATAGTCGAGGGTTTGACATTAGGCCAATGTTTTATCCTATGAGGTATCATGCTCATCTAAAAGAAAATCGTAATGTCTGGATTTGTAATGATGAAGTTGGAGATTTAATATCTCAAAGTTCGATAATGCTACCGAGTTTCCCAGATATAACTAGGGAAGAGCAATCAATAGTGATATCTTCCGTGAATGAGTTTTTGTGTCATTATTAATTTCTCGAAGCATTTATGACAACTGTGTAGATGAATTGATGGAATTTAAAACTAAATGTTTAGGGTATTTAAGAGATAAGAGATCTAACTCTGGCTTAGTAAATAATTTGCCAATGAGGTCATGATTGCTGACAAAAGGATAAGATGAATATTGAAATTATCAAAAGAGCTATCTATGCCGTAATTCCGAAGAATGTACATGTTTCTAATGTAGATATCAAAGAGGACAATGGAAAGCTATCCATACAGATTAGCTGGGCAGTTTTTACGGATAGCGCGCCCAGATTGGATTTGGAATTCGGTAGTGATAATAATTGGTGTGATGGATATGTCCGCATACCTACCCACCCACCCATTATAGACTTCGATCAACGGATACCTATTGGTAAACTGGATTTACCAGAGGCCCTTCAAGAGGCCAACAAGCTTCGGGCAGAAGAGATTGATAAGTCGAATGCTGAATCTATTAGAGAGGCAGAAGATGCTCGTATTTTGGAAGAGTTAATCAAGAAAGCTACTGGTCCAGATGCGGTAACAAAGCCCACAGCTGATGTGCGAGAAGTGCGAACGCCAGAAGGTAGAAAGGTGAATCGAATCAGCCTTCCGAAAGATGTGACTGTGGTTGCCAAGGGTACTGACCAATATGAAAAGGCTCTGATTCGTGCAGGAATAGATCCGTTAATAGCTAAAGACATGGCTGAACCATTGCCACCAAAAAAGCCATTGCCACCAAAAAAGCAACTAAAGATAACCGTAGAAGGAAAGTTGGTAACTCCAATTGATCTACCCTTGCGAGAGTTGAAAGTTCCTAGCCCAAATACCAAGGCAGAAGCTGAATTTCGTAGGAAGATTTATCCAGGAGTCTTTCGGCGTGCAGAACCAGACGGTTACACTACAATCATTGTTGATGGTAAACCAAAGGTGATTGATGGTTACCAGAAGCCGCGCAATGTCAAAAATGCTTTTGAGGTAGTTGCCGAGTACAAGAAGGCCGTTGAGGCGTACGATAAGCGCTTTGCGAATGTTAGGTCGCCTCTCGCACCAAAGCCGAATGCCAATGATAAAGGCAAGCGTGGTGTTGCTGCTCTCACGTCTCATGCCCTACCTTTCTCACATCGGGATAGGAAGGTTACTGATGTTGAAGTTATGTTCATGGCCAATGAGAAGATGGCAAAATTAACAGATTCGCCTTCGTTGCTTGATGACCTGAAAGCTATCGAAGTCAAGCTGCCACCTCAAACCAAGCTCAATAGAATAATGTTCCATCTAAGATCAATCAAGAACGAAATACTAAGGAAGTAATGGCTAAGAGGAAGAAAGTTCTAGTAACAGGTAGTGGTGGCCTCTATCAATATTTAGATATTTGTATATGTTGATTTCGGAGAGACCTTTAGGTAAAAGAACTAGGGAGTTTTTGATTAGGTGTGAATCGTGTGGAACTGAAGAATGGTTGCCTGGTAAGAAATGTAAGTTTGGTGGCAGAAGGTATTGTTCAAAGAAGTGCATTAATCTTGGGCGACATAAATCAGAAGAACAAAAAAAGCATTTATCCGATGTAAGTCTTGGAGAAAAGAATCACTTCTTTGGGAAGCGCCATTCTAAGACATCAAAGGAAAAAATGTCAGAAACTCACAGCGATCTTGGTGGTCTATACCATATGATGAAAGCCAAACTATCAGCTGATGAGTTTGATATTTACTGGAGTGAATACTGCAGTAAATTTATTGGTGCCAAAAATCCATTCTTTGGAAAGGTGCATTCCTCAGCTACCAGAGCAAAGATATCAATAACAAGATCTAATCTAATATCAAGTGGCCAAATTGATATCAAGCCTAGTCATTATGGACTTAAAGGATATTATACATCAAAAAAAACAGGAGAGGTGTTTAGGTTCGATTCCTTTACAGAATATATTAGGATGATTGTTCTTGATACGGATGATAATGTTACAACGTGGACAAAAAGACATAAAATAAGAATCCAGTATGAATTCGATGGTGAACAGAAGAACTATATACCAGATTTTTTAGTTGCTAAAATTGATGGCGAGGTTATAGAGGAAGTGAAGGGTTATGAGAATAAAAAAAAGAAGGAAGCGAAATTTTCAGCTCTGCGGGCATACTGTAAAGAACATGGGTTTGGTTGTAGTATTGTGACATATGAGGATGTCAGAAATATGTGTCTGAGTCATTTTGGGAAAAGTATAGATGTTTTAAGAGAACAATACAAAAAGGGATTATTTCATGGCTAAAAGAAAGAAGGTAATGGTCACTGGTTCAGGAGGGTTTATTTTCGGAAACTTCATTCGACAAGTTTTCTATTCTAAGCTGCCCTACACCATTTCTAGTATTGACAGGGTAAGAGACTCCCATATCATTCATAATATCTATGTGAACGCCGATCATTCGTTCCATATTGCGGATATTACGGATGCTCATATTCTACATGTAATCTTTGAGAAGGAACGCCCAGATATTGTAATACATGGTGCGGCTGAAACTATAGATGAACAGTCGATGAACAGCCGCAACATTTTTGGCACCAAGGCTGTCGTCAATGAATGCTTGAAGATGGAGTCGAAGCTGATTTACGTGAGCACAGATCGAGTTTATGGAGATCTTGGATCCGAGGAGGTTCCGCTTCGGAAGGAGGCTGATCCAGTCAATCCACATGGAGTTCTTGCAACAACCAAGGCCAGCGGCGAGGCGTTCGTCAAGGGCGCTTCTGGTTTGGATTACAACATTATTCGCCTGAGCAATAATTACGGGCCATGGCAGACGGTTTCGGGTCTCATTCCTCATATTATTGATGGAATATTTGATGAGAAACCAGTTGAGATATATGGGACTGGATCTCAAACAAGAGATTGGACTCATGTCTTTGATACTTGTTCTGCGATATTTGCTATTATCGAAAATTGGGTTGGCGGAGAGATATATAACATAACTTCCAAACAGGAATTTAGCAATCTTGAGGTTGTTCAAATAGTTTGTAATGCCCTTAGTAAAGGGCATGAGTTAGTAAAACATGTCGAGAGAGATTTTGATTCTAGATATGCTATGGCTAATGATAAAATCAAAGCACTAGGGTGGTCTCCACAATTCAAGTTCAGAGATGGAATTGCTCAGACTTGCCAATGGTATCTGAATAATAAATATGTGCTAAAGATGTAATATTTAGGTAAATAATGGTAACTCAATCAAAAGTTGAAATTTTAAATCAAGAGGAAATCGTGAACGACATAGAGGAAACACCACAAGTGGATTTGGAAAAGTTAGCTGCACTAAAGGCCCGAGCCGCTCAAAAAAGAGCTGAGGAAGAGGCTGCTCAGAATGCGGTGAAAACAGAACAGGAGGAGCCTATGCCGCTGCGCATTATAGAGGAGCAACAGAGAAGCCTTCGCTTTGGTATTATCGGTTCAGGACAGGCCGGTTGTATTGATGGTAAAACAAATGTATTTATTTCCAATGATGGTATCATTTCTATAGAAGAGTTTTTTAATAAACAATTAAAATCTTCTACTGTACAAGATATTGATGCAAAATCAGGGGAAATATGTGTTAAATTACCTTCTGATAAAAATATCTTTACAGTATCAATAAATCCAGAAACAGGAGAACTTTGTAAACGCAAAGTAATGGCTGTTTGGAAGTTGAAAAAACAATCTAAAAATAAGATTATAACAGAATCTGGCACTGAATTAATTTGTTCAAAGGTTCATCCTAGTTTAGTATTCAGTCCAAGCGTAAGGAAGCGTGCTCATTTTAAATCTTTTAAATCAATTTCAAGCAGTGATCGTTTTGTTGGTATTAGATCTAGTGTTATTGATCAATTATCTTCAGAAACTTCTGTTGGGGGTATAACTATTACTGAGGATATTGCTTGGGTTTTGGGTTTATTTGCCGGGGATGGATCCACAACAAAGAGTGGAAATGAGATAGCATTTTATCTTAGCGATTCTGGTACATTAGAAAAAGCATCTGGGATTTTAAATGGTTTATTTGCCAGTTCGATTTCTATTAGCGATCAGCCGGGTTGTAAAAAATTATCTGCTTTTGGGTTTAAAATTAGGTATTTCTTTGAATCTGCTTTTAATATATTTAATGGAAAGACATATGGCGGGTTTGGATCTAAAACTTTTACAATAGATATTCCTTCTTGTATATCTTCGGCTAGCTCTAATATCAGAGCCTCGTTTATTGCCGGTTTATTAGATTCTGATGGAACAATTTGCAAAGATTGGTGTGAGTCGAGTATCTCTACTGTCTCTGGGTTATTAGCAGATAAGTTATGCTGCTTAATTGCCTCTATTGGTGGTAGGGCTCATGTTGAAGTGGTACTTCCTAGAAACGGAAGGGATAACGAGAAAACTTGTTATAGAGTTAGGATTAGTGGTAAAATAAATCATGGACCACTGTTAGATAAAATAGTTGAGTGTCTTGCACATTCAGACAAGAAAGATAAACTTAATTATTGGTTAAGTGCAAATCAAAAAAGCTTTATCTCTTCTTCTGTACCTTTATCGTTTGAAGAGTTGTCTTATTGGTTAAAAGATGAAGGAGGGATGACAACTGTTAATAATTTATCAGAACGTTCTGGTGTGTGTTTAAAGGGCTGGAGTCGTGGTGAAAGGAAGTTATCTATTCCAGCATTTGAGAAAATGCTTGATGTTTTAGAACCCTCAGAACAAGCTGAATATATCAAATCAATTTGTCCAAAGTTGGATGTGGTCAAGGAGGTGTTTGAAGATATTGAATCTGATGATATTTTTTATGACTTAACCGTTGAAGAACATGAAAATTATTTAGCTGGTAATTTTGGATTTATTTTTACTCATAATAGCCGTCTTGCTGAGCAATTTTTCGCACTTGGATATCCTTCGGTTTGTATGAATACAGCCCCTCAGGACTTGGAGAATATCAAGATCCCTGAACAGCAAAAACTGCTCTTGGACTTTGGTTTGGGTGGTGCTGCCAAAGATCTGTCTATCGGCCATGATGCTGCAGACGCCTATCGTGCCGCCATCAACCAACTGATTCAGCGTCATCTCAGTGACGCAGAGATGTTCATCTTCTGCACGTCACTTGGAGGCGGATCTGGCGCAGGATCTGTTCCTGTTGTAGTTGATATCCTGGCACAAATTGGGAAGCCAGTTGCGGTGCTCACGGTTCTTCCAAAGGCCAGCGAAGATGCTCAGCTCAAGCACAACGCATGGCAAACCTTGAGTAAGTTCACGAAGCTTTTCGCTGATGGCAAGATTCACAATATCATTACCGTTGATAACGCGAAGATCGAATCGTTGTACAGTGAGGTTGGGCCATTCAATTTCTTCAACGTATCAAATAAGGCCATCGTAGAGCCTCTGAACGTCTTCAATACGCTCAGCCGCCGGCCAGATGAAGGCGTCAAGGTTCTGGACTCCAGCGAGTTCGGCAAGCTGTTCATGGACGGCCGTGGATTCACTGTATACGGCGTCACCAGCGTCCCAGACTACGAAGATGAGATGGCAATCGCCACCGCTATCGTAGACTCTCTCAAGGGCAATCTGCTTGCTTCTGGGTTCAACATTCGGCAGGCTCGATATGCCGGTTTCATGCTCGTAGCTCCGGAGAAAATCTGGAACAAGATTCCAAGCTCCAGTCTCCACTTCGCACAGTCTATGATTCTTGATGCCTGTGATGGAGCTGTCATCTTCCATGGTATTTACAAGGAAGAATCTGATGACGATTGTATCAAGGTCTATTCGATGTTCTCTGGGCTTGGGTTACCAGAGGAAAGAATTGATCAACTGAAGACCGAAGCACAGTTGAAGATTGGAGTGGCGCAGCGCAAGGACGAGGCGCGCAATCTCACAATGAAGGTTGACGTTGGCGAAGAGACCGTCAATCAGGTTGAGGAAATCAAGAAGAAGATTCAGCAGAAAGCCTCATCCTTCACCAAGCTTCACAATGCGGCCGTACAAGACAGGAGAAAGAAGTGAAGCTTTCCATTGACGAAGACGGAACCATTGAGGTCATGGAGTTGTCCAAAAGATGGGTGGATGAATGACAGATAAATACGTAGCCTCCAATTATTTCCTACGGCCTGAAGCTGGATATTATCAGCGGATGTTTGTGATCGATCCATTGGGTTCATTAGAGCATCACTTATACCCCAAATACGAAGCAGATAAGACTGATACTAGTTATTTTGTTAGTAAAAGAGGGACTGTTAGTAAAAGAGGGACTGTTAAGAAGGGGTTTTTCAAAACAATTACTGTTGATTTGCTAAATCCGTTGAAATATGATCCTGAAAAAACCATTGCTAGATTTTTAAAGTTTGTTATCAATGATCATATTGAAAATAACCTTAGATGTGTATCGTTTGATGAGGTGTTGAAAAAAATTGTAAGTTCTGAAAAGCCTGCGGTTTGTGAAAGGTTAAGGGTTGCTGGGTCTAAATTGGTTTTCCCAATAGATGGTATTGATGAGGATATTGCCGTTATTTTTCCAGATCCAGAGTTATTTGGGTGTTTGCCATTTATTACAGATGGAAACAAAATGGGTGGCTATGGTATTTTCTGTTGGGGCGGAAGCGGCATTGAAGTATTTAGGATTCAATGACAGCAATTATTCGGTACCAGAACTCCTGCAGGATCGCTGAAGAAGATGATGAGGAAATTTTAGGAGCATTGGACAATGAGCTGTCCTTTAAGCTTCTTGGTGCCGAATTTTCCCAAGCTTACAAAGGCTACACCAACGATCTAGGTGAATTTGTAACCTGGGACGGTAAGCGCCATCTATTATCAGCGAGCGGAAAGTTCCCAGTTGGTTTGCTGCCGCGTGTGATGGATTTCTATGCTTCAAAGGGGTGCCGCCCAATGATAATAGATGAACGTCCGCAAATTGAAAGGTCAACGCCACTTGATATTACCAATAACTTACGGGCTATCGGTAAGGAAGCTCGACCCTATCAAGAGAGCGCCGCCAACGCTGCTGTGGAAACAGACCGTGGCATCATTCGGCTTGCCACGGGATCTGGAAAAACTTTAGTGTCGGCTTTAATTACTGCTAAGATTGGTAAATCTTCGACAATTTTAGTAATCGGTAAGGATTTGTTATATCAAACACAATCTTTTTTCAAAGAAGTATTTAGACAAGAAATTGGCATTATTGGAGATGGCAAATGCGAAATTAGAGACATTAATATAGCTACTATTTGGAGTGTCGGCCAGGCGTTAGGCCTGACTGGTACAGTGACACTGGATGATGATGGTTTGGTAGAAAAGAAAACAGATCCAGAGAAATTTTCTAAGATCAAGGGCATGTTGTTGAATTCTGGTACGATAATACTCGACGAATGTCATTTGGCAGCTTGCGATACTGTACAAGTTATTGCTCGAAATATCAAAGCTGAATATGTATACGGAATGTCTGCTAGTCCATGGCGTGATGATGGAGCGGATATGCTCATCGAAGCTTTCCTTGGACGAAAGATCGTTGATGTTTCTGCTAGAGAGCTAATTAAGCAGGGGTATTTGGTTCCGCCAAGTATCAGGTTCATTGCCCCCATGCCGTATCAGTTCAAGAGCGGAAAGTACCCAAGCATTTACTCCAGATATATTGTCGAGAACGAACAGCGCAACTCGATGGTTGTGAAGGCCACAAAAAGTATGGTCGAGCAAGGCTTTGTGCCGCTCGTACTGTTCCACACCATCAAGCATGGCGATGTTCTGTTCGATCACATGAAGAAGACGGTACCAACTGGACTTCTGAGTGGAAAGGACAGTGCAACACAACGCGAGAAGATTAAGGATGAGCTGGAAAGTGGCAAGATCAAATGCTTGGTGGCGAGTAAGATTTTCGATATTGGGGTTGACCTACCGATACTTTCCGGGCTGGTTATTGCTGGCGCTGGTAAATCGTCTGTTAGAGCTTTGCAACGGATAGGTCGAGTCATCCGTCCTTACAAGGGAAAGAAGATGTCTGCGATTATTGACTTTGCAGATCAGGCCCCATATCTGAATAAACATTCTGAAATTAGGCGAGAGATATACGAGTCGGAGTTTGATGTAACATGGCCCCAAGAAAAAAAGCAGTAGAGCCCAAGGTAACTAAGGTCCAGAAGATTAGTGGGTTGAAGGCTGATGGCACTCCAAATGCTTTTTGGCAGAAGTTCAAAGCCAAGCTGGCTTTGTATGCATCTGATGATATTTCACAATGGCAGGAGTATCACTTTCTGGGACACATACTCAAGAGATATAAAGATCACATGGGTATTGAGTTTACATTATCATACTCAAGAGCGCCCGCCAAATGTTCTGAGATGTTCTGTATAAAGCGAATGATTGCGTTCCTGGGTGTTGAGGATAAGCAAACCATCAAGGATTATATAGATTTCGTATTCGATCAGTATATAATTCCCAAGAAGGTATCTGTAACATCTATTGGGTACTTCTTTACTACCGAGTTTATCTTCCAGTTCAAGAAGATGTTTAGCAAGGATTCTAGGATTAGTAGGTCAACTCAATTACCAGCCGATTACAAGTCTGTTGTGAGTAGTCTAAACATAGATGTTTGTACATATGGCGATTTGGCGTTTGCTAAGCTAGCTATTGAAAATGATCCTAATGGCAGTGAGGTTGCGATATATATTAGGATGTTTGATGAATTAAAGAACATTGGGTTCGATGATGGTGTATTAGGAAGACTAGATGGAAATTAAAATAGGCTCTATTATAAAGATCATTTGTATCAACAATGTTATCGAAGCCGGAAAGCTTGTCGAGTATACTGATGAGCAGATGGTACTTGAATTGTTTGATAGATCTTTGTTTATTGTACAAGACCCGTTCAAGAATGTGATGTGTATTAGGCTCACCCCACAAACAACGGAGTCGAGTGAGCAGGGGGAGGTTTTTGTAGAATTGGAGCCCGAACCTGCTCACTACTATCGCCAAGAGGATTTGAGGGCAAAAAATTTGGCGGAGCTGCATAAGCTAAAGGCCGCTGAGGAACGGAAAAGAGCTCGTGAGCTACTGCAAAGATCTAAGAATATCGAAACCCTTCCCGAGGTAGATTTTGGATCCCCATTTTTCACAAAGTCCATTCTTAAACATCCCAAGAAAAAAGCTCGATGATGCGCTTGATGATATTCTCGAAGCTCAATCGAACAATGGCATCTTAACTCCTGGTGGGGCAGCTCTCACTACAGCCTTCACTCGTTATTACGAAGCTAATATTCCGGTTGATTATTGGTGGCGTGAAATGGATGGTTGGTCTGGGCCAGATAAATTAACACGTATTTATTTAGACATCACTAAAGATATAAAAGCCTCCTATAAAAGTGGAGAAAAGGCTTTCTTTGCTGGGAAGCACGGAATTGGGAAAACTTATATTTCGTGTTGTATTCTTAAGCGTGCAGTTGAGAAACAATATAGTGCCTTGTATGTCAACTTGACGGACATCATTCATATCATGTTGAACTCTTCACCTCAGGTAAAATCTGATGCAAGAGAAATATTATTAAATGTAGATTTTTTGGTAATAGATGAGTTTGATGCTCGTTTCATGGGTAGCGAGAATGCCGCAGATCTATTTGGCCGTATTCTAGAACCCATCATGCGAACGAGAATCCAGAATAGGATGCCACTCTTCTTCTGTACCAACAGTGTGAAGGTTGAGGAAAGTTTTTCAGGTCCTTTGCGTGCGAGTATTGAAAGTTTGATGAAGGTGGTTAAATTGGTGCCGATAATTGGTGGCCAAGATATGAGAGATATGATTAAGAAGGGGGAATTATGATAGAAGAGCTAGATCTTCGCGTCCTAAAATCCCTAGTAAAAGACAAGGTAAGCGCTCTGACGTTTACCTCAAGGTACGACCATTTATTGTTCGATCAGGATATTCAGCGCTTTGCCAAGCTCGTTCTTGACTACACAAAACATTACCGCTCCCCGCCTACCAAACGAACCCTGCTCGAACAGCACGGCAACAATCAACTTCTCGCCACCACTATCGAGGATTCCTGGCGCGAATTAGAGGAACTGGATTACGATACCAAGGAATACCCCTATGATCTCGCGCAGTTGAAGAAGCGCTTCCAAATGCAGGCGGTTGAGGACATTCGGGCGCGTGCAGCCGCGGATGATCCGGATTCTGCCCAAAATCCAGAGGAGTATTTCAACAACCTATCGCTGGCCATCAATAGGATCACCTCTATTGAGCTGGAGCGTACCTATACCCAGAAGCCTGTTGGGGACTACCTTCAGGAATTTACCGATTCGTATGAGGCTCGGAAGCTCAATCCAGAGGCCTCTATTGAGATCAAGACTGGCTATAGCATGATAGATGCCGTCTCTGGAGGGATGTCTCCTGGAGAGTTGGTTATGATCGGCGGCGAATCAAATGCTGGGAAATCCCAGCTGCTCAATAATACCGCTAAGCAGATTTGGTTGCAAGGCAATACCATTGAGTCGATTGCCAGTACGTCGATGGTGCGTGGATACAACGTCCTCTATTTCTCTTTAGAGATGCCTTATGAAGACTGCTTTATCCGATTTCTTGCCAGCTTGGCAAACGTTCCACAGCGCGGTTTGGCTAAGTCAACGCTTTCTCACGAAGAGGAGCTGAGAGTCGAAAAAGCCAAGGAATTCATCAGGGCATATCAAGATAGTGGGTATTATTTCGACATAGTAGATGTACCACGCAATCTCACAATTGAGGAGGTTGAGCTTCGATATCATGATGCAATGCTTCGGTATCGTCCAGATGTGGTCGTTATCGATTATATGGGTTTGATGCACAGCACAACGCTCGCAAAGGAGCAGGATTGGTTAAAGCTTGGTGGCATTGCGGCATCTCTTCATGAGTTCGGCAGAGCGTATGATAATGTTATCTTAACTGCCGCACAGCTAACAGATCTGAAACGTAGTTCTGGAAATTCTAAGAGCGAAGAGAATCGTGCTGTTGGCATGCATCGATGGGGGCGTTCCTCATTGATTATGCATCACGTCAATCTTGGAATTCAGATTGAGACTCGACAAAACGAAATGAGTTTCCCAGATCTAAGGATTCATGTAGTCAAAAATCGCAAAGGACCATTGGGGCAAGGACATTTAATCAAGAACTTTGCCAATGCGTCTCTTATCGATGTTCCATATGATCAGAGAGATCTTCCTGGAGATGTATCTGCTAATATACCTGATTTGATTAGATCAATTCAAGAGGCAAAGAATAAAAAGGATAGTTAATGGATACTCATGATACCGTTGCAAGAGCTGTAAGAATGGAAGTTGATCCAATTACTGGCGACTTGTATTTGGTATTCAGAGTTATTGATGAGTCATTTAAACAAAGAATTCGAGAGAATTGGAACGCTGATGTTGAATTGAAAGTTCTAGGAAGAGACCTAATAGAACATAGGAGATAAAATGCCAACATATCTGCACATTTGCAATGCCTGTAATCAAGAGTTTGAAGATATATACAGTATACATGCCGCAGTCCCAACTGTATGTCCTAATTGTAATGTAGAAGGACAAGTGAAGAGATTAATATCTTGTAATGTTTCGGCTAATGTTGAATTAACCGGTCGAGAACTTGTACAGAAACTTTGGAAAGAAGGGAAAGACTTGGCTCGTCAAGCTAGGACAGATGAAAAACTTGCTCGTACTTTGTATGGAAGTAAATGAGAAAGATTTCGTTCACATAAACAATATAGGAGAATTTTGGAAAATGAAAATCATGAAAGGATGCTTCTTGAAAAGTTAGTTACATTGCGCGAGAAGTATAAGCTAAAGCAAAATAAAAAGAATCAACTTGAATACAAAAAAGTAGAATCAGACTGTATTATGATGTTTTCTCATATTGTTGATTCAAGAACAAAAAAATATAGAGGTTTCGCTAACTACGAAGATCTTTGTCAAGATGGAAAAATTGCACTGTGCAGAGCACTACAAACATATAATCCTAATAAGGGTGATTTTTATTGGTGGTGTAATAAGTACATTAAAACAAAGATTAGTCGAGAGGCGAATCGTCATTCCACTATCAAGATACCTCTGAAGCACGCCAAGCTAGTACAGCCTTACAAAGTTTCACAGCTGCCGATTATTATTGATGGAGAGCCAAGCGCTCTCGATCGTATCGCGAATGATGAAGCGGTGATTTTGATTCGAAGTGCAGTTGAAAAGCTTCCTGAGGATCAGCGTAGGGTAATAACCTTACATTACGAACTGGGTGGCGGATCCGATAATCGCCGGGACCTTTATTCTATCGGAAAGATTTGCGATAGGCTGAATATTTCCCGAATGAGTTGTATCAAGCTACTTACCGAAGCTAAAAAGACGTTGAGACGAGAATTAGTAGACTTGTTTTGAGGAATAACATGGTAATTAGACAGAATATCTCAGATGAAGTTTGGAACGATAATTACAGAGCCCCAGGAGAAAGTTCGTTAGCTGATACTTGGGAGAGGCAAGCTAAAGCTTGCTCCGAAATTGAAAGCGAAGATATTAGAGAAAAGGTATACAAAGATTTTCTGTGGTTACTGACTGATTTCAAAGGTATTGCTGGCGGTAGAATTACTGCAAATCTTGGCGTGACTGGACGCGAAGCTACTAGTTTGATGAATTGTTTTGTACATAATCCTTCAGATATAAAATACCAAGATCCAGACTCGTTGAGTGGTATTTATGATATGCTTAAAGCACAGGCACTAACTCTAAAATCCGAAGGCGGATATGGAATGAATTTTTCCTGGATTCGTCCATCTGGTTCGTATGTTAGTGGCATTGGTGGTAGAACTCCGGGCGTCTTGAAGTTTATGGAACTTTGGGATAAATCTTCAGAAGTTATTACAATGGGCTCGGAGAAGTCATCTGGTAAAAAAGCAGATGAAAAAAAGAAAATTCGCAAGGGTGCTCAGATGGGCATTCTGGAGTGTATTGCTGGAAGTTCTTTAATTTCTACAATCAACGGAAGAGTGTCTATTAAAGATTTGGTTGGAAAGACGCCATATGTTTATTGCACGGATTGTAAAGGAAATGTTTTTGTACGACAAGCATCAAAAATATGGAGTAATGGCAAAAGGAAAGTTATCAAAGTTTTCTTTGATAACGATGACTTTATAATTTGCACACCAGATCATAAAATATTATTATCAAATGGTTCTTACAAAGAAGCTGGGAAACTGGTATTTGGAGATTCTATCTCTGCTCTTAGGAAGAGAATTTATAACAAATACTTACAATTAGGAATTACTGGGTATAGAAAATGTATACCAGAACATGTAGCTGTCGCCGAATTAAAATATGGGCGATATCCTTTAAGTAAAATTGCCAATGGAGCGTTTTTGCCAGAGAGTGAAGAACTTCATCATATAGATTGTAACACAACAAATAATTCCATTGATAATATAGAATTATTAACACGATCTGAACATGCCAAAGAACATGGAAGATCTAATGATTTTGTATTGAGAAAATATCAAAGGGATTTGGCAGAGTCAAGAAAAGGGAAGAGTGATATTGAATGGTATGGTGAAAAAAAATCTAGGTTGATTCAAGAAAAGAGAATAGCATCTAGAAGATCAAACGGAACCAATGTTCCATGGAATAAAGGGTCTGTTGAATATAAAAATCACTATCAGAATGGATTCAAGAATCAGTTCAGTCAAAAACTAGCAGATGATACAAATCATAAAGTAATAACTGTCGAAGATTATGGTGAAGAAGAAGTCTTTGACATGTCAGTGCCTGATTTTCATAATTTTGTAGCTAATGGTGTATTTATTCACAATTGCTGGCACCCAGAGATTGAAGATTTTATTGTTGCCAAGCAAACTGCTGGACGCCTTTCAAAGTTTAATATTTCGGTTGGTATCTGCCGAGGATTTATGGAGGCTGTCGAAAACAATACAGATTGGGATTTGGTATTTCCTAATACTCATGTTCCAGAGCATAAACAAGTATGGGCTGGTGATATTGAAGATTGGAAATCTAGGGGTTTACCAATTGTAGTATACAAGACTGTCAAGGCTCGTGATTTGTGGGACAATATCATGAAGTCAACCTACAATAGAAATGACCCAGGAGTGTTGTTTTTAGATATCGCTAACAAATACAACCCGTTGGGGTATGCAGAAAATATAGTGACAACCAATCCATGCGGAGAGGTGTCTATGTCAACCGGGGTGTGTCTGTTGTTGTCTTTGAATTTAGTAAAGTATCTCAAAGAAACAGATGATGGTTTTGAGTTTGATTTTGAGACATTTAAACGAGCTTCTGAAATAGCCGTCAGATTTTCTGATAACATTAATGATATTTCTCGCGTTCCTCTTGATGATTATAAGATCTCAATGGTAGAGAAGCGCCGAATTGGTATTGGTGTTGTTGGGCTTGGTTCATTGCTGGCAATTTTGGGATTGAGATACGGATCAAAAGAGTCTATTGAGTTAGTGACCAAGATATTTAAGACAAAGGCCGAAACTGAGATCCTAGCGTCTGCACGAATTGGCCAAGAAAAGGGTTCGTTCCCATTATTTGATAAGCTGAAATATTTTAATTCGTATTGGTGGAAAACACTACCAATATCCGAAAAAGTAAAGCGCGAAGTAGAGGATATTGGGTATATGAGAAATTCTCATCGCTCAGCAAATGCCCCAACCGGCAATATGAGCATTTACGCAGGAGTATTGTCTGGTGGTATTGAGCCTATGTTCAATCTAGAATACGCCAGATGGGCAATTGTACCAGAGGGAGATCGGGCAGATCTTCGCAAGAGCGGGTTCAACTTTCCGGATGTTTTTAAGGGAGAGTGGTTTGAGACTGAGTTGTTAAAAAAGTCAAAGGCTGGTACAGACGATATCCTAATTGGAGAATTTAATGGGTCTCAATATCAGGTTGATAAGAATCGCGGCCTTACCAAAAAGAGCGTTGTGCAGGATTGGGCCTGGTTGTTTATTAAAGAGCATTTTAGTCAAGAAGAGATAGATCGCCGCAAAAATCTTGGGTTATTAGCCACTTCCGAAGAACTATCTCATTCCGAACATATCGACATGTTAAAAGCTATCGCTAGATATGTCGATATGAATAGTAGTAAAACAATAAATCTTCCAAATGATTATCCATATGACTCATTTAAGGATATATACTTTGATGCTTGGAAGTCTGGTATAAAGGGTGTTACCACATACCGCAATGGAACAATGACGGCTGTTCTGGAGGCTGTAGATGATAAGCCTAAGGAACGCGAGGCACCAAAGAGACCAAAAGAATTGCCTTGTAATATTCATACGGCTAAGGTTGATGGTGTAAAGTGGGCTGTTATTATTGGATTACATGATAATAAACCATACGAAGTTTTTGCTGGTCCGGCCGAGAATCTGGATGTCAAAAATGGCCAAACCGGCAAGATTGTAAAGAGGAAGCGCGGGGAATATTGCCTTGAAATTAATGGCGAAATACTCTCCGTTAATGGAACGGGAAATATCGTGGATATGCTCGATGACGCATCTTCGGCTTGGGCTACTAGATTGATTTCAATGTCACTGCGCCACTCTGTTCCAATTCGCTTTATATGTGATCAACTAAGCAAAGACGGTTATGTTACTGACATTAATAAAGTACTAGCAAGGATTTTGAAGAAATATTTATCTGATAATAAGGTTGATAATATTTGTCCAGAATGTGGCGGTAAAAATATAAAACTAGATCCGTGTTTTACTTGTGTTGATTGTAATTATGGTAAGTGTGGTTAATGTACAGATCAGTTTACCTAGATAGAGAGGACGCCAAATCAGTCGAAGAGGAAGAAAGAAACCTTTTTCTGAAAGGCGTCCTTGAACAAGTCGGAGTTCCGTTAGATGACGTTTGGCCTGATATATTATTGACGGTAAAACAGAAATGCCTACTTCGGGATTTGTTAGGTAAATTAGAGATAGAAATCATTGATGATGGAGATAGGGCATTTACAATCTATCATAATGACACTCAGCTTGGTAAATGGAACAAACCAAAATTTATCTTGCGAGAAGATAATAAGGCGAGAACCCTGAGCAAGCGACATTTCTTTGAGATGGTGATAAATACCTGGAGCGTATTTGATACCAAAGAGTAACTAAGGAGAATAGAATGGCAAGAGTAACGCAGATCAGTAAAGAAGAATTGGAACCAGTTGTCCAGGCCCGAGGAAAGGCAGTGGAAGCTGCTCAAAACGCCGATAAGGCATTGAAAGATGCTCGCTTGGCAGAGCTGGAGTTCAAGGTTCAAATTCAACAGTTGTATTTGGCCAAGAATCTAGATGCCAATTGTCGGGTTGATATTTCTAATGGAGTTATTGCGTGGCCTGATGAGACAGCTGCTCCAACAGAGACTGTGGTCGCCGGGGAGCCAGATCAAGATCCACCGCCGAGAGTAAGCAAGCGCCGAGGAAAGAAACCAGCAGAGCCGGAGACCGAAGGATGAAGATCTCTGATCTAGCAGATCTTGTTGCTGTGCGAAATCACATTTCCATAGTAATGAATGATAAGAGCGTTTGTAGCAAGGATGACGTTCGTCCTCTTAATGAAGCTAGGGTTAAGTTAGATAAGAAATTTATAGCAGCATTAAGGGATGCGGATGTCGAAGGTCTGTTTAGTCAGCCTGTCATCGCTCCGCAACGTATTAAATCATCAGATATTGTTTTTCTTCAATCCGTAGAAAATGTGACGCAAGATCTATATTCTCCAAAGGGGGTTTGGGAAGAAGCTGACACATCTCTAGACCACCATGATGATACCGAACAAAGTGTTGCCCCAGAAACAGAGCCTGTAGAAGCCACAGAAGATTCAGAGGCGGCAGAATTGGCATTGATTGCTGAGCGTGTGCGGGCTCAGAAAGAGCAGCTGAAGAAGGAAGGGCGTAGCAATAAGCGGAAGCCTAAAGATGGCACTACCAAGTAAAAGCGAAATCATTGTTCTCAAGGATAAGGATTGGATTGGGCGGCAGAAGATTGCTGGTCGTGTCGTAGGTAAAGCTCATCAAGAGATTTACGCTATGTTCAAAGGTATGGCCAGCAACCTTACGCTTTCCAAACTAAATAGTATGGTTGATGACCTAATAAGACAAAACAACTGTACTCCTACATTTCTTAATTATCGAGGATTTCCCAGTTCTATCTGTGCTTCACTTAATACCGAATTGGTTCATGGGATGGGAAGCAGAAATATCCAATTGAAGGATGGTGATGTTCTTAAGGTTGATATCGGAGCAACCTTCGAAGGCGCTATTGGAGATTGTGCCGTAACATACATATATGGAAAGCCAAAGAACCCAGAGATATTGCGGTTATTGATTTCTTGCCAAGATGCATTGTATGATGCTATTGCACTAGTTGAACCTGGGCGTCGAATAGGCGAGATTGGTAGAGCGATCTTCGACAGATCAAAGAGCGATGGGTTTGGTGTGGTGATTGAATTTGGAGGTCATGGAATAGAGCATAACAAACTGCACGCTGATCCATTTGTTCCAAACAAGTCATCAGTAAATGATGGGGTAACGATGCAGCCCGGAATGTCGATTGCTATTGAACCTATGTTTGTGCTTGGGAAGAATGTCAAGACAAAAACCCTCACTGATAAATGGACAGTGATAACTCATGATATCGGATGTCATTTCGAACACACCATTACTCTTGATGAAGATGGTAATCGGCACATTATCACTGATCATGGTATAAGTGCTAGAGAATATTGAGGTCGAGCGACTAATAAGTAACGGTTTTTAGTGGCAACTAACTAAATCGAGACAGGCCGAGAATGCGAATATCCTTCGATGATGGTGGCTATTTAGAACTTCAGCGCTCCAAGAAAGCACAACATGTTCATGTCATGGTCGCTGCCAGGAAGCCAGATAATCATCTGGAGTTGCTAGTAAACTCGGCTGAGATACCATTGGTAAAATTGATAGAGGCCGTGAAATCTGTATCAGGGCCAATTGTTACACAACAAGGAAGACAAAATGAAGACATTGAAAACAACAATTCAGGCAGCTCAGAAGAAGATCACCAATAATACCCAGCGCGTTGGTATTCGTTTGCTATCCGCAGACGGCGAATGGCTCCCACGTTCCAGCTTGAGCCGTATCCCATCCGCCACAGCTCGCGTTCGCGATCTGCGCAAGGATGAGTTTGGTAGCTTCAAAGTGGAGTGTAAAAGCTCAACAGACCTGTCTCGTAAGACCAGTAAACGCACATTCTACTACCGAATCAATCCGAATAAGGTAACTCAAAAGCAGATCCAAACATTATTTCCTGCAGAATAATCTTTGAACAGCCACGAATAACCCCGGAAGTAAAACTTCCGGGGTTATTTTGTTTAACCATTCTGTTTTGGATATACATAATCTGCCATATCCATGAGACTATGGCTATTTTTGAGGATCAATGGTAACTCTCAACCCATGCGATTTTGGACCATCAATACCTTGCGGAGTGAATCCTGCATACTCCTATACCCGCTATCCGTGCGATCAAGATGACCCACGCCCAATGGATACCAAAGGATTGCCAGTAATTGTCGATTTACAAACTTCAATAAAAGCTGAAGTTTTGAACCGGCACCGAGAATCAATTCTTGCAATTGAAGGAGAATTGGGAATTAAGCCTAGTGGTACTTATACAACCGTAAGAGCACGCCTAGACGAAATGGAGTATCGGCTTTGTTTTCTTAGTTGTATAGAAATGTCTAATGTGATTGTCGGTACTGGTTCGGCCTCTGAAATTAGGCAATTGACTGAGGATGATATCCTTCCTGGATTTGCGATTATTTCTTTTACTATCGCTGGAACGAATTATGCTTCGGTGGTTGAAGTAGGAACATCAATCTCAAGTATTGTTGCCAGTGTTGCTGAAAACTATGTACCTACATCTGGAACAATAACCGATAATGCTGGTGGTACATGGACATTTGCTACGCCATTCAGTTCTGGCTCTCGGGCTGGTGCTGCTGTTGTTAAGACAGTCAATAATCAGACTTATACAGCTACTCTAAGCGTCACAAAGGGCACTAAGACACAAACGGCAACGCAGACCGTATCCTGGCAGCCATACGTCTATCATGGCAACAGTGTTATTCCTGGTTCCTACAATTCATCATTTGTAACAAGCTTGACTAATCGTGCGCTGCAGCCGTCAAAGGCCGCAATTATTACTGATACGATGGGCGTTGATGAATATGAATTCTACTGTTTGCCTAATTCTTATGGAACACCTACATTCCAGTATGGTGTTCTTCCAGGTGGGTGGTCTTTGGTTGCTCAAACCAGTGTTACTAATAGCCAAGGTGTAACGCAGTTATATGATATATGGATGACCAACCAACCTAATCTCAGCACCATTACTTGGACTGTAACGTGAAACCAAAACTTCTCATCCTAAAGGATTCTTAATGTCAATAGAAGTACCTGATACCCTTATCGCAAAAAATGGTGGCGCATTCGCGGTTGCTGAACAGACCATTGCTAATTGGCTCAAGAATACAACCACAATCGTTTCGTGCGCCGCATCTCCAGCACCAATTGATGGCTATGTTCTAACAGCCACAAGCTCAACTACGGCAGCATGGAAGCCATCATCAGGTATAGGCCCTATTAATACAGTCTATTGGTCAGATGGTTATAATGATATTTGGTCAAGTGATCCTCTGATAAATACGGTCAACGCAATATCATGGGTTGAGACACCTGCTGTATATAGTGAATCTGATCTAATTCTTGGTTGTAATGGTGATGGTGGTAATATAGATATCCATTCTGGTGGAGGAACTACATCTGGTATAATTAGCTTAAGCGCGGCATCTTATAATGTTGTGACCATGGGTAGGTCTGATATACATAATTTCAATGGATCAAAATGGATGAATTTTGATGGTTACTTTATTCTTCCATCGCAAACTTCTGTGATGACAAGCAGTTATGCTACAGAGCAGATGGTTGCTGATCATCTAGTAACGACTAATGCTAATGGATATGGAAGCTATGCAATATCACCAATCGCTTATGACGGCGGAACATATCAAGTACCAAGAACAGATAAGTTTTTTGGTACGTTCAAGCTCGTTGGAACCGCGCCTACATATTCAGTCCAAATTCCAACTACCATTCACAGTGCAGGAATGCCACGAAACTCGGTATTGCTTGGAAGAATTAGAGTTGGCTGGAACGGTAATGGCTCCTATACAAATGGTGGGGCAATAGAATTCCTGTATACTATTACCTCAGATGGTGGTGGTAAAGTTAAGATGTTCTGTTGCTCTATAAGTGATAATACTGTGCTAGCAGGCGGATCGTCCCCTGTCTCTTCGGTAGGCAAACCAGTACCTATAAACGGTGATTGTGACTACGTTCTGCCAACAGGATCAAATATGCCATTGATTGTTGTTGATCTTCCATCTAGTGATAGATATTATACGTTTATATTTCGGGCTACTGACAACCCATTGCCAACAGATACGACAAACTTTGTGTATGATATTGAACACACTTGGGGTGAAACATAATGGCAATATGGATGGTATCCGGCCTTCACGATCCGCGTTGGTTACCTAACGTTCTAGGTAACTTTGCGCGCCAAACTTATACTGACAAAAGATTACTCATCGTCGAGAATGGGAAGGGGCTTGGTTCGTGCTTTGAATTACCAGAGAAAGTATCTATTATTCAAAGCGATCCTGGGGTTGGGCAATACATAACAGCCGCGCTTCATTGGCTTCGTGAAATTGCCAAGGATGACTCTTGGTTTGCTAAATGTGATGCTGATGATTACTACGGCCCAGGATATCTAACTAAAATATCTTCTTTGGTAAAAACAAATGCAGACTACGCCGGCTCAAAATCCCTCTACATCCGTAATACAGAAAACATTCTCTGGTTCGCTGAATCTAAGGATGCTAAGTTCGTCTTTCATGGCCCAACATTAACTGGTAGAATTTCTTCTGCACTTGACTTCCCGAATGTAGCGCAATGGGGTGAAGATGACTCTTGGTGTCGAATGATGGCCGCTGATAGAAGGGTTTGTGTAGAGCTTCCCCCCGAGAACTTCTGTTATCAAAGATTTAGTGGTAACAAACATACTTGGCCATGTACTGATGAAGAGCTGAGAGTTCTTTGGCAGGTAGATTTTCAGGATCTTGGTAGTTTCGATGAAGACATTGTGAATGGAATTGTTCCACGTCCAATTCCAAAGATCCTAAAGACGCCCAAAATGACAGCGGATAATTTCATGCCCTGGAGAATTTTAAGAGAACGCGGTATTAGTTATGTTGGGAATTAGTATGTGAACTACCCTTGCCTAAATATTTTTAGCTGTCTAAACCAAGTTTCACCTTAATTTGGAGCATAATGATATTCAATACATTTGAAAACGAAATGCATAAGCATTATAGTTTTGATATTAAATACAAGAATAAATCATTGTTTATGAAGCTTCTTGGCTTTTTATTATTTTTCAATAAAGGCTTCATGACTAAATACATTACCACAATTGGTAGTACTATCTATTTCACTAGTGAAGACTTCGTCAATTCACAAAATCAATCAGCAATTAGCGTTTTAGCGCATGAGCTTGTGCATATACAACAAGCGAAACGGTATGGAAAAGTTCTGTTCAGTATTTTATATCTATTTCCGCAATGTTTGGCAGTTTTCGCTTTATTAGCACCTATCTCTTTGTGGTTCTTATTATTCTTGTTGTGTCTAGCCCCATTACCAGCACCATGGAGAACGAAGTTTGAGGTAGGTGGATATACGATGAGTTTATTCGTATTAAATGAGCAGTTGATATTCTTCCAAAATTCCCCAGATAAGATTTACGAAATTCTTTGTGAAGAATCAGATAAAATCAACAGGATATACTTCGTTGGGCCATCTTATTGGTTCATGTGGCCATTTGGTGTTTCTTATCAATTGCAAAATAATATCGTAGATATCTTGGATGGTGTTATAGGAGGAAAAGACGAGATATATGATTGTGTAAGGCAATCGTATTTGAACGCCGTATCCTCAACATCACCATGAATAATTCGTTTGATATAGGAATAGTGGGCTCTGGTATCTCTGGCGTATTTGCTGCTTTACGCTTAGCTGAACGACACAAGAACTTAAAAGTTGTTGTATTTGAGTTCGGTCCACCACCTCCAAATTGTTTGCGGCAAGATCCTATCCATGTGAAGCGTAGACGTCGCCAATTAGAAGGATATCTCGGATGTTTCCCTACAGGAGATGGAAAAATCTACCTAGATGAGGATACTGATAAGGTTTTGGAAATTGCAGATGGTAGGCGTGTCAGATCTATCAAAGAATGGTTTTCTGCGCAACTGAATGAGGTGAGTGTTCCTCGTGGTGTGAAAACTAAGCAGCCTTCAGCTACTATCAAAAAGGCAATTACTGATAATGGTTTTGGTTTGATAATGCATACATACGATCAGTGGAATCCCGATCAAATTCATCAACTATCAAAGATAACATCCGAAAAAATAGAGGCCGCAGGAAATGTACTTCTTAGTTTTGATACTGAGGTTTTTGACTTTTTAAAGATTGATAAGAAGTTCGTGGTTAATACATCTCAGGGCGATTTCACTTGTAAGAAACTGATTCTTGGAGTTGGGAGAAGCGGCTGGCGTTGGGTGAATAATGTATATAAAAATCTAGGTCTGTTACAACCAGATCACATTGCTAGGTATGGAGTTAGAGTAGAAATGCCATCCTCATCTCTCAAGGAATTCCATAAAGCTCATTGTTCTTTGGTAAGAGAAGACCTTGATGTAGGGCCGCTTCAATGGATGGGTTCTGTAATTCAAGAAGACCATGATGACATGACCATCGCAGCCTTTCGCTCAAATGAAGATAGGTGGAAGTCAGATAAGGTATTCTTTTCAGTTCAAAAAAGCATTGAGATCAAGGCAGATCCATGTTCTCACGTTGATAGGATTGCCAAGCTTTCGCATTTACTATCTGGGGATAGGGTTGGACGTGAAAAGATTAGGAGCTTTACCCATGGTATTGGCGACTTAGCAGAGATGCCAGAATACTCTTGGGTGGCCGTAGCGTTGAAGACTCTTGAGTCAGTATTTCCAAACATCATAAATCGTGGTTACTTCCATGTACCAGACATTGATACGAATACTAGTAGAATTAATATAGCAAACAATTTAGAAACCGAAGTGGATGGTTTATTTGTAGCCGGCGAATGTGCTGGTATAAAAGGGATAGCCGCTGCTGGAATTATGGGGGCGGTAGCCGCTGAAGGAGCTGCAAAATGAACGATCATTCTTATCACAAGTACTCAGATGACCAATTTGCCTACGATGAAAAGGGCGGAAAGAAGGGCTCGTTCATCAAACAAGACTCTGAATTTTTCAATGACGAAGATTACGTTCCTGGAAAATCTGTGAGAGTTAAGCGGATCTCAACAAGTTCTCATGAGGATTGGAGAGTTTTCATAAATGAGCAGGAAATCATTGTTCTGAAAGGAATTAGATTTACTTCTAAAGAGCGTGAATTCTTAAGAACTACTGAAGGGGTGATGTTCATCATTAATGGCATCAAGAGCGGATGGAAGTCTGTTTCTGAATTTAAGAGACAACTGCAGGTGAAGGCATGATCATTTTCAAAGGAACAAGAAGCGTTAGGGACGATCATTTTCTCATCTTTGAAAACGAGAAAGGGTCGTCTATCGAGATCCCTATAGCTGAAGAAATTATGATCTGGTTTATGCGGTACTTTGATCGTCTATCTCCGCCAACAAAGCCTGTCGAGGATCCCCAGCCCGCCGCCTCTAAATAGCATGTATGGCGCGAAGACAAACGTTAGAAGAAGCTAGAATTAAAGTAAAAGAAAAATTCCCTTATCTTGATTTGCTATCTTATACATCTGCACATTCAATTGCGGAATTTGAGGATAGTGAGTATGGTAAATTTTATGGAACTTATTCCAAAGTTCTCTATGGGGAGAGGCGACATCCGAAACGTTCAGCGGCTAACAAAGTACTAGGGTCTAGAAAACAAAGTACCAAAGATAAACGCGCCAATACCTGTATAGAGAGATTTGGAGCATCTACGCCTCTATTAAATAAAGATATACAAGACAAAATCAAAAATACTAATTTGAAAAGGTTTGGAGTAGATCATCCATCCAAAGCAGAATGTGTGATTGCGAAAATTAATAACACAAAAATAGCCAGAGGGATTAGTTACGATCTAAACGGGTTATCTGCTAGAAATATTTTTGATGGTTATGAGCCTAATTTTAGTTATTCAAAATTTCTTGAGTTGATAAAATCAGTTGGTGTTGATTCTGCCCTTAAATGGAATAAATCTAAAACAGATATAGAATTTGTTATTGAAAATATCTTAAATGATCTTGGTGTGAATTTTGTGTATGATAAGCAATTGCCAGGTACATCATATAGACCAGATTTTAGACTTGGTAATCTAATTATAGAATCAGATGGTTTAAAACATCACTCCGATCTTTACATCAAAGATAGGTCTTATCACCTAAATAAACAAGCATCGTATTATTTATATGGATATACATCTTTGTTTTTTAGGGGTGATGAAATTCTTCAAAAAACAAACATTGTCAAATCTATCATACGCGCAAAGCTGAATATAATAAACAGCAAACTATTTGCTAGGAAGTGTGCTGTTAATGTGTTGCCTGATGATTGTGGTTGGTTCGCTAATAATCATTTGATGTCTAAGGGCACAGGCAAGATATACTCTCTGGTGTTTGATGGTGATATTGTCGCGTGTATGCAAATTATTCACAAAAAAGAATTTGTTGAAATATCTAGATTTGCAAACAAAATAGATACATTGGTTGTTGGTGGTTTTAGTAAATTATTAAAAAGGGTTGCCTGTGACTATAATCCAAAAAAAATAATAAGTTTTGTTGATTGTAGATATGGCACAGGATCTTCCCTTGTAAATATTGGATTTGTTGAAGCTTCAAATCATGTAAGTTTCAAGTGGACAGATTTCAAAAACACATTCCATAGAATGAAATATCCAGGAAATTCTGGATATGACAATGGATTAGTTAAAATTTGGGATTGTGGACAAAAGAAATTCGTTTTAAATCTTAGGTAAAATTCAAATGTATATACAATATGTATGTGACGTAGAAACAACGGGTACCGATCCTGAAAAGCATGACATCATTGAACTCTGCTTCTGGCGTATTGGAGATGCCGAAAGTAAGACTTGGTGTCTGAAACCTTTATCTCCAGAGAACATCGAAGAAGAAGCTCTCCGAGTCAATGGCCATTTGCTTGAAGACATTCTGTGGAAAACACCCAAGGGAAGAGAGACGTATCGCATTCCAAAGGAAGTTCTTCCAGAGATCGAAATGTGGCTGATGGAAGATGGGGCAGCTGCAGAAGAGCGGGTGTTCATTGGCCAGAACCCAGACTTCGATTACAGGTTCCTTCTAGCGTTGTGGCGCAAGGCCGGATCTGAGGATGATTTCCCGTTCGGCTACTGGATTGAGGGGAAGGACGGCAAGCGGCGCAACCAGGGGTACATCATCGATACAATGCAGCTTGCTCGACTGATCGATGTCTGCACTGGCAAGAAGCGGGCTCGCTACGGTCTCGGCGCTTTAGTCAAGGACTTCAGCATCACTAAGGCTACGGCCCACAGAGCTGATGGTGACGTCAAGATGACAAAGGAATTGTTCGAGAAAATCGTTGCTGTTCTTAAAGACCCAATCATCTCGGCCTTCAACGATTCGTATAAGTAACATGGCAACAGATCATCGAGACAAGATTGGAGACCAAGTCTTCAACTTCCTGAGGCTAAAGTGATCAAAAGAAATGATCATTTAGTTGTTATAATCTCCAATGAGATTTTCAAAGTCAAACCAAATGGTGTTAGGTAGTGATTATGTGGAAAAATACAGATCCTAGATATGATATCGACAAAAGAGCTGATGTGGATGATATGAATGATGTAATTGGGCCACACGCCACCCCTATTGACGATCATATGCGGAGATGGTTGAATAACTTCCGCCGCGTCACCAGTGTTCATCGTCATATCTTGGTGAAATACCTTACCACTCCAGGTGGTCGGCAGCAGATAGCTGAGAGTATGCTTAGGCCATTTGTAAACAACATAGCATTTCTAAAGCATGAACTTGACTCTGGAAGTAGAACACACGAAAGCGTAGCGCAAGCCTTACAGGATTTAGTTGTCGAGATGGAAGATTACCTCGCAATTCTTCCTAGAGAAGAGAGATTTCTACCACAATCAAGTAAGCTCAGAGATTTGTTGATATCGGCGGTGAATATTATCAATGGACATCATGAATAACGGACTAGACAATGATATTTGCTTTTACGAGCAAGACTTATAAATAAGCTATTTGTTAATTTTCCTTTGGTTCTTATAGCATTAACGAAAACTAAGTTAACATGGATATTAAAAGAGTATGGCCATTTGTAGTTCACAGGAACAAAAGTTACTATGATGTGTATGTGGGTCGCCCATCAAAATACGGAAATCCATATTCTCACAAAGACGGAACACTGGCAAAGTTCAAAGTAGATACTAGAGCAGAGGCAATACAAAAGTACGAAGAATGGGTTAGATCGCAGCCAGAAATGATAGCAATGATTAAGAGAGAGTTGCGAGGCAAGAAGCTCGCGTGTTTTTGCGTTCCACGGCTATGTCATGCCCATGTTCTTGCATGGATTGCTAACTTTGAAGCCGATGAATCTTGACACCATTTATCTCAGCATATGTAACTCTTTTAGAAATCCATAACCTCAAAGTCTCTCTATTAATTCCTATTTTCCCGGCAATACTTCGTATACTGTGTTTCTGATTCAGTAGTTTGATTATGGCAGATTGTGGAAGCTTTCTTTCAAATCTACAATGATTTATCTTGTGATACCTAATGAAGTGTTTCACACGATCATATTTTAGATTCATCATATTTGATATTTCCACAACGCTATATCCGTCACTTGCCATGTTTACTATAATCTGCTTTTCGTCGAGAGACATCGGATTGAATTCTCTAATCTTGCCGCCATCACTGTTGCCAATCTCAGATAATTTGTCCATTATCAATGGCTTTAGTTGTGTGTAGCGATCTTTGTTAGAGTGACCGAGCCTGTGGCAATTAGAACAAATCAGAATACACTTATCAATTTCACTTTTGTGGTTGGCGAAACTGCCGTTGTATAGCTTGTTCTTTACTTCGTATGATTTTCCCGAACCATCTCTATGATGAAAATCCATACACCAAGGAATGTCAAAACCGTCAGCACCACACTCTGAGCAGTACCTACCAAGGTATTTTATTGCGTATAGCATTCTGGCCATTCTCAATATGTAAACTGATTCTTTGCACTTTTCGGAAACAACTCTTTTTGACATAATCGGATACTAACATATTGATATAGTTTCCATAAAATTGTCAACATCTAAGACAGAATGAGCCCAAGTAATGAGGATGAACAATGAATATTACAATCAATGGTAAAGAGCAGCCGCTAAGACTCACATATGAAGAAATTATTACACGTGCCGGATATTCTCCTAACAGGGTAATTTCTGTAACGTACCGAGGAAGGCAACATGGTGATATGCAACGGTCAGGTATGTTGTACCCTGGTAGTTCTGTAGAGCTTGAAGATGGTATGGTCTTTAGTGCATATGATACCGGAAACGCATGAAGATTTTGTTTGGAGCAAGCAAGACAATAGGTTCCAATATTATGCTGTCTCGGTTCCTGCACCACACACAGGAGCATGAGGTTCGCATCGCTGCGTACTACCGAAATAGCCGATATCTTCAGTCTATTGATTGGTGCCTGGATGCGCTAGCTGTCAGGTGTGAGAAGAACTACTTCAAGGATAAGTATGGTGTAGCTGGGCCGCCGGTAGACCATTTCCTTGCCGATATGATCATCAACGATCTTCTGGAGTGGGTTCCGGAATTGGTGATTAGCGATTGCGAGTTCTTCACCGCGATGGTGGCGAAGGTGCTGGAAGTTCCATTGTGGTATTGCAGCCCCATGCTTCAAATTACTGGGATGGAGCATGAGAAGAAGGAGCTGACCACCAAGATAATGGATAACACTAAAGTGTATCTTGAATCGCTGCCGCGTGGCGATGCTTATCTAGTGTATTCTCCGTTATGTGATATTTCTGCAAGGCCAATATTGAAGCGCGGATTTGAATGGGTACGTCCATATTCAATAGTACCTAAAGAATGTACTACAGAAGATATTGACATATCAAATCTTCAGAGATTGATCCCTGTAGGTAGTTTAGTTACAACAGGAGAGACTAGTTTTGTATCTGATTGTTTGTATACTGGGAAACCTCTTTACATCAGCCCAAATCCATCTGAGATTGAGCAAGTTATAAATGCGCAATTGTTGCAGTGGTATGGTGTTTCGACCAATATCGGCAGATCAACAAATATGAACTTCATTAAGAGACAGGTCGAGCGCCCGGTATCTCATCCATCTCTATCTATACAGAAGTGGAGGCAGCTTGACGAAAGATTACTTTCAGTATAATCCCCAGAAGAAAATTGCATTCGATATTGGTAATGTTCTGTTTCGCTTCGATCTAAGCCCATTACTCGATCTATTAATAGGTAAAAGGATAGTTGAGGATACTATTCAAGCGTATGAGTTCATGGGTGGAAGCTTTCAACACTCTCAGGAAATTGGATTATACGATATTAAGCAGAGCTTTTATCAACTAAACAAATCATTGAGTTATCATACATTGCAAGAGATTCATGACAGATGGATGGAAACATTCACACCATCATTACCAATGCTTGATGTAGTTGATGAATTGATAGCTAAAAAGCATAAGGTTGCCCTATTATCAAACATCGGGCCTGATCATGCTAAATTTGTGCGTGAAAAATGTAAGATATTTAGGGATTGTATTCAACATTTCTCTTGTGATGTTGGAGCTAGGAAACCTATGAGATTATATTATCAAAGCTTCCTAATTCAGTATGGATGGCCAAACAACTCTCTATACTTCGATGATAGGGAAGATAATATTGCCATGGGCAGTGAATTTCACAAAGGAATATTGTTCGATATTACAAAATTCGAATCGGATGAGGCTGCGGCAAAAGCGATGCGAGAGCATCTTTCTTTGGCTTAAATATAATGGTAGCTCTATACCATATAAATAGAGACGCATAGTGTTATATCTATAATGGGTGAACTACCTATGGAGATAACTTATGCCAACCGTAACCAGACACAAGACACTATCTGTTGAAGAAGCGCTTGAATATATAGCCTTTGCTGTGTGGCATAGGGATGTGCCAGATGATTTCGACGGGGAAATCACCTGTGAACTCAATGAAGATGGATCAATTGAGGTCTACGCTTTAGAGCCAGAAGCCGACACTGCGAGCCAGTCCAATTAGGCGATTTCGTTAGCGGGTGGTGGAGCATCTGGAACGACAGATAGGTGCTTAGCACTTACTGTTGCGATGATATCCACCATATTACAGATTGTCAATTTCTTTCCGTCAACTTCAACAATTTCTGAGCGAGATGCGTCGAAGATTACATCTTGACCCTTTTCAAAATCAACTTTGACGAATATTCCCTGGACTAATTCACCGGGTCCAACTTCAACTACCTTTCCGAATCGAAGACTTCCTTTACGACCCACTGTTTGTGGAATGTAAAGACCGCTAGATGTACGCTCATCAGCAGCAGACTCTTCAAGGGCGATGTTTCCGTTTCTCATTTTGATAAGCATGATTTCCTCTGTATATACCTACGACTTCATTCTGGACTTCTCGTGGGTATTTGAATATGTACATCAAATTACCATTGTCAAGAAAAGAATCGTCGAGCAATCGCGAATTGGCCAATAAATAGCCAACCTATGTTCACTCAAGGCTATACTTTTGATGATGTTCTTCTGATCCCAAAACACAGCTCGATTGGATCTAGGGAGGAGGTTGATCTATCGGTTTCTTTACCAAAAGGTATTGAACTTAAGATACCTTTTGTCAGTGCAAATATGGCAACAGTGACAGATGTAAAAATGGCAGAAACAATCGCTGAACTTGGAGGTCTGGCCATACTGCACCGCTTCGATGACTATGGAGAGCTGTTCACAAACTACGATCAAGCTCGTGCAGCATCCCATGGATTTCCTGGTGCGATTGGTGCCTCAGTAGGTATCAAGCCGAAAGATCTGGACCTCATACATGAACTGAATAGAATTGGTTGTAAGATAATTTGTGTAGATGTTGCTCATGGGGATCATACCAAAGTGGCTGAGTTCGTATCGGCAGTTCACACCACATTTCCTGGCATTCTCCTTATTGCCGGGAATGTAGTAACTGCCAAAGGAGCTTCTTTGCTCTGGAATGCTGGTGCGGATATTATCAAAATTGGCGTAGGGCCAGGTTGTTTTGGGGCTGGTACCAGAATATTAATGTCTAATGGGTTGTATAAAAACATTGAGGATATCAAACCGGGCGAGCGTATTATCAATATGGATGGCAAACCGAAAAGTGTACTGAAAGCATTTTGCACCGGCATTCGTAAGGTATCTAAGATTCGCAACTCTATTTCATATAAAGCTACTTATGTAACGCCTGATCATCAATATTTCATTGGTGATTTAAGTAGTATTTCTAAAACAACACTTGAAAGTATTGGTTATTCAAAGGCTCTAAAAACGCAATCGAAAACTACACCAAAACAAAGCAAACTAAAATGGCAAGAAATTGGCAACATTAATAAAGTTGCATTACTAATGCCAAATAATATTGAGTTTGAATTTCCGAATAGTTTCAAAAAGGAAATTGTGATACGCGATGGCTGGAATGGGCATTCTTCAATTAAGGTAAGTGTTGATTTTGTCATTGAACCAACAATAGAGGTAGGATATATTTTTGGGACTTTCCTTGGAGATGGGCACGCCATGATTGTTAATAACGGGCGTACTAATACAGGAGCTATTCATTGGTATTTTGGAGTTGATGAACTTCACATCGCACATCGATTAGCGGAGTGTATCAAGACCCTTACAGGAAGGGCGTTGAAAATTAAAGCTAAAGAAAACATAATTGTTTGTTCTTTGTATCATAAACCGTTTGCGGAATTCTTATCTGGTTTTGGAAAGAGAACAGAGAAATATCTACCACCAGAATACATTGTAAATAATATTGGGTATTTACAAGGCATACACGATGGTTTGATGGACTCGGATGGTAGTATAGAATCTGGTGGTAGAAAGAATTTCAAAAATACATCAATTCACCTAATAGAACTATTTAATATAGTCACATATCTTCTTACCAAGGTGTTCCCAAACAATCAGCAAGATAAAGTGACATCTGGAAATCTAAAAGGTGCGAATATTGAAAATTTCAATACGCCTTATGTGTCAAGAATAAACAACACAGCAGAAAAACGAGTTATAGACAACTATCAAATATCTAAATTGTTAGAGTATACAAATATAAATGATGAGGTGTCGGTATTTGATTTGACGATTGATTGTGAAACACATAGCTTTATTGCTGATAACGCTATAGTACACAATTCTCTCTGCACTACCCGCATTGAAACAGGCAACGGATATCCACAACTCAGTGCGCTGGATATTGTCTGCAATGATGGCAACTACAGCATGAGAGATGATCAGTGGCCGATGTTCATTGCGGATGGTGGAATTAAGAGCGCAGGTGATTGCGTCAAGGCGCTGGCATTCGCGGAGCTTGTGATGATTGGCAACTTGTTTGCCGGCACAGACGAAGCCCCAGGAGAAATCATCCAGTTTCAAGGCAAGAAGTTCAAGCGCTACGCTGGCAGCTCAACACACAAGCAAAAGCATGTCGAAGGTGTCGTTGCGCTCGTTCCATACAAAAGCAGTGTGCGTGATGTTGTACTGCGTTTGGTGGAGGGCATCAAGAGTGGATGTTCATACCAAGGATCCAAGAATCTAGCTGACTTGAAAGCCGATCCTCATTTCGTGGTTATATCGAATGCTGGCCTGACTGAGTCGCATCCTCACAATGTAATGCTATGACAACTATCAAGCGACAAGGATACCCTGACATTACTGATGAGGATCTGAAACCAATATCAGAGATTCTTTTAGAGATGACGCCAATCACTCCAGTGAGACATGAGCGGAAAGGCCCTATGCCAGTAGTTCTTCCTGACCTAATAGCGTATCAATTGCTGGAGTGTAATGGTGTTGGTGTCGTAAATCCTCGGGGACTAATTGGTGCTCCGAAGATTGTAAAGACGGTAATAGTAGGAGATGAAGATGATTAAAGAATGGGAAGAAATTTGTAAAAACAAATCATGGAACGATGATAATCGCTACACTCCGCGCATCATACAGCTGGTTGAGAGCTTTGAAAAGCAATTCCCAGATACTGATTCACGAGAGCACACGGCTTGTTTGGCCGTTGTCATGTACCTCTTCGGCCCGCTTGAGGACGAAGAAGAAGTGAACCTGTACCTGGGAATCGTCAAGCGAAGACTGCGCGATCATCGCAATCAACCTATGCAATAAACGTCCGAGCAAATTCCAAAGCCTCTTCTTTGCTCATACTTGGATTGTCAAGCAGAGCTTCGTCGAGCGCATTGAGGATCTGTCCCATGATTGGCCCCGGCTTAAGACCCATTGCGATAAGGTCTTTTCCGGAGATTGGGCGCGGGATAGCTGAGGTGGAGTTGGGGTCTTTACCAGCCCATTCCATTGCCTTCTGAATGTTTCCGCGAAGGCCTTCATACTTTTGCCTTTCCAGTTCGGCCTCTTCCGGATTGAAGTTTTGCTTGCCAAGATTATCGGCAATTGCAATGTCAACACTGTGCCTCCAATCTGGGTAGTCTCGAACGAACCTCCGGTAATTGCGCCCACGCCCATTTTCAAGAAGGGTATGTGGCCGCAAATGCACAGAAATCAAATCAACAACTCTTTTGATAATATCCTGCGGAGCATGTAGCCTGGTCAATACAGCCTGAGCAAGCTTAGCTGATGCTTCTTCATGTCCGTGGTATGAAGTATGGCTACCATTCTCGGAAACTCCTTGAATGCCAGTATACCGCTTCCCGATGTCATGGAGCAGTGCCGCTAGATTGCGCACTAGGTAAGTCTCCTGATCTTCGGTAATTGGTTTTGGGGTTTGATCAATCAGATTCTTCACCACGCTCAGGGTATGATTCCAAATGTCGAATTGGTGATGTGGATTGTTCTGTGGAGTTTCCCAAGGCACCATTCGCTCTTCTTTCGGTGGTGGTGCGTTGAGGCGTTCGTAGTCATCAGTACCGCGCGGCGGAAGCGGTTTTGGGGCCAGATCCTTCACCTCCTCATCGGTTGGGTCGAAGACAGCCTCCATCAATCCAAGCTCCTTCAGAAGCTCTACGGCGCGTGTTGGATTCGGACCAATCAGAGCACCTGGCTTGTAGTGGTCGCCGTCCTTCTTACCAGCTAGTTCGGCCCAGACACGTTCATTAGAGATCTTGGTCTTGAAGGCTTCTTGCACTTTTGGATCGTGTGTAGCGGCAATGAGTGCTGGGTCTAAGTCCAGGCCATACTTAGACGCAAATCTGACCGTTCGAAGAATTCGTAGCGGGTCGTCCAAGAAAGTTTGTACTGGGTCAAGGGGAGTGCGCGCAATGCCTGCACGAAGGTCATTGATGCCGCCAACAAAATCCTCGATTTCGCCGCTATTAATATTGTAGAATAACGAGTTGATGGTAAGATCCCTACGTTGAGCATCCTCTTCGGCGGTGCCCATTTCCATGGTTGGGATTCGGCTATCTGCGTAGGTCTCTGTGCGCAGATTAACGAAGTCGATAGGGAGTCCAAACAGCCTGATCATGGCGGTGGCTAGGTGCTTCGATTGATCGGGGTTTGCTTCGACGACGGTAACGCTTTGCTTCTTTAATCCATGCTCAGCCATATATTCACTGACCAAATTAGCAAATGCTTCTCCGGTCATGTTATTGACTGCGATATCAATATCATTAGAGTCTTTGCTCAGTAGCTTATCGCGCACCCAGCCTCCTGCGCCCCGAAGAATGGTTTCTGGGGTCTTCTCGGCGACGACTGCTTTGAGTAGGGAAAAGATCTTAGTTTCTGTGGCGGTTAGAGACAGGTCCATATTCAATTTCTCAATTGCTAGAGAATACAGATGAGCAAATCTTAGTAATTTTTTCACATCTAAATGTGATTTTATTGATAATGCTCGGTATAGGGTAATGTATGGAAGAGAAGAAAGGCGAAAGTAAAAGACCGGTTCCTAAGAAGGTTGAGCTACCGAAACCTCGACAAAGATTCATGATTGTAGTGGAAGGAATAGTTCCAGTAAAGGTCAGATTCCAAACATTTGCTACTGATGAACATGAAGCACTGAAGCAATTAGATAATCCACATTTACTTAGTATGCTGGAAAGACCTGAACTTGATATGCCAAGATTGATTCGAAAGAAGATTACGGTAAAAGATGCCAACACCTCATTAGTCAAGTTGGTAAAGAACTTCTAATCGAGGATGGCCTTGGCTTCCCTTCAGACTTTGAAGGGAAACCTAATGATACATTACTATATCTTGGACACAGAAACAACAGGTCTTTCGGTAGACGCTCATGAAATCAACCAGGTTTCTGTTATGCGGGTTATCGACAGAGAACAATTAAGTCTTCAAATTAAGGTGAAGCATCCCCACGTCTACAGCATACAAGCTCTGGAAGTTCAAGGGATTACGCCAGATGACTTGAAGAAGGGAGTTCCGGTAGAGGAAGTTGTGGAGTCGGTGGACATGTTCCTCAAGGAAGACGGCCAGACTGCAGCCCACCGCTGCATCATAGCACACAACGCTCCGTTCGACCGAAAATTCATCCACCGGGCCTGGGATAGGCTTGGCAAGGAGTTCCCAGCCGATCTTTGGCTCTGCACCCAGTCCTTCGCCAAGCGCCACGTCAAGAAGCACAACAACGGCGAGAAGATCGCGGAGGCGCAGGTCAAGTGTGGGGTGGACATCAAGCGGGACAAGTGTGGAGCCCTCAAGCCGAAGTTTGGTTTGAACAACTTCATGGTTGGCGTTGGGCTGACACCAAAGATTGGGGCTCATAGTGCAGAGGTCGATGTTCAGAATACTGTCGAGTTATATCAGTGGTTGATGAACTCAAATACAGAGCATGTGTCTCTTATTGGAAGAGTTCCTCAAAAAGATGCTCCAACCCAAGATCTTGATATAGATGATATGTGATGGAATATATTCTTTAGCAAGGTAGCTCGGGACCTTATAAATCGAGACGAGGCCAAATGGTTGATTATTTAAAGGATCAGTTGATTAAGGAAGTTACAGAATCTATCTCCAAGGAATTGGATGAGAAGAGAAAGGCTCGCAACAAGGCAAAGGCCGCCCGTCGAAAGGCAAGGGTGCAACTCAAGAAGTAAGTATCTCATGTAAGTTTGGGTGGATTGAATGATTAATGTTTTTGTTGATAATTTTATTCACCCAAATGAAGAAAGAGCTGCTGAGATATCAAGATGTATTGACCTAAATAAATCTAATACCAATTTCAATTATCACCTTCTAAATTCCCCCGAAAGAATGTCCTATCAAAGTATCTTTAATAGGATTAATGAACAAACATTGGGTGATAATGTCAATGTAATTGCCAACATAGATATATACTTTGACGAAACAGTGCTACTATTGAATAAAATTGGCGAAAATCAATTTGTTGCAATATCTAGATATGAATCAGAGTCTGCTGATTTGGACCCACAGACAGCTAAGTATAGTCAAGATGTCTGGGCTTGGAAGGGTAGAGTTAGGATTGAGAATGCTAATTTCTATCTTGGGGTTCTTGGTTGTGATAACAGGATAGCGGCCGAAGCGCAATTGGTTGGTTATGAAGTGATCAATCCAAGCTTTTCTATTAGAATATATCATTATCATACAATATGTTCTAGCAATGATGAATATTACAACAGAGTTCCTGGCCCTTATATGAATGTATTTCCTCAAACCTGGACGTAATTATGGGCGCATTTATTCCACCTTCATTTTGGAATGAGAGAATTCCATCCTGTGATCCTATTGAATTGATGGCTAAGCCTCAAGTGCGAGAAAAGTCATACATGGTAAAGAGAGCCTTTCGAGTTCAGCATTTTAATACAGATGCAGATTTGGAAGATACTATTTACAAGAATGTTGGTGATAACAACTTCTATCTAGAGAAGAAGATGACCGGGATGACTTATCATTGTGAAGTAGAATGGTCTATAGCAATGAAGACATTGAGATATGGATGGATTGAATTGGAAAAAGTCGAGGAGCCAGGATAGTGTCCCATTTTGTACACTTCCCCCGGATAGCTCAAGTTGTAAAGAGCCCCTAATTGTTTAGGGACGATCCAGGTGCGAGCCCTGGTCTGGGGACTGTTTGGAAACTTCGAATAAACAAGAGAGATAGTATGAAGACGATTGTTTTTGATCTTGGCGGAACCCTGACCATTTCCAAAGACGCACTTGATGAGGAAATGATAGCATTGCTCAGCAAGTTGTTAGCCAGTTGTAATATTGCCATCATTTCTGGAGCATCTTGGAAACAGGTAAACAAACAGATCGATAACCTTCTACATATTGATCAGAAGCTTCTAAACAACCTCTACATTCTCCCAGCGTCAGGTGGCAGCCTGTTCCAATCCTGGGGGAAGTATGGTTGGGTTGCGGCCTATCAGCATAAGCTTAGCTCTCGCGAGGTAGACCGCATCAACGCCATGATTGAAGAGGCTATCGTGGAATCTGGGTTTATACAGCCACAGAAGCTTTGGGGGAAGCAGGTGGAGAGTTGTGATTCCAAAGTAACCTTCTCCGCACTTGGCCAGAGAGCACCTCTTGAAGCCAAGGAGAAGTGGGATGTGGATGGTAGTAAGCGCCGGGTGTTGGCCGATGTTCTACGACGCAAACTTCCAATTTACGAGGTGCGCGTAGCTGGGAAGACTTCCATTGATGTCTCTGCTAAGGGCATTAATAAGAAGTACGGCATTGATGAGTTGATGAAGAAGCTACGTGCCAGCAAGGATGATCTTTTGTATGTAGGCGATGCCATCTTCAAGGGAGGCAGTGATTATGCCGCTATAGAGATGGGTCTTGTTTACGTTCAAGTAAGGGATCCGGAAGATACTAAGACTTGGATTCGGAATACCCTTGATGGGTCTATTCAGGTTCAAGCGGCATCTGTGTGATGCCATCGGAATGTAGGAAAGTTTGGTAATCCGCCAGTTTTGGGTACTGGAGACCGTCAGTTCGAATCTGACCATTCCGACAATATGGGAAAGAAGCATCGTGAAAAGCGAAAGGCCATCAAGGCCATGTTGCCTAGTGGTTGGCGCGAGAATGAGTTTGGAGAGCTTGTAAGGAAAATCTCCAAGGCAGATATTCGCAGGGCGTTGTTGGGGAAGTATCTGGCCTTTAGAGAAATGATCAGGTGTGCAGAAAAGGATATCATTGAATCTGCTCAAAAGAGAGCCATTGATGATTTGATAGCTGTTGAGGACGCTAGGGTTTTTGGTGAGATAAACGAATTCTGCAATGGAACGTAAGAAGTACATACACTTATCTAAATCCGATAAGACATTGAAAGAGTTTTATACCTGGATAAACAGGTATATGTGAATATAGGTAAAAATGAAACCAGTAATTTTGTTTCGCAATGATATTGATTGGAGACAAGAAGAACAAGTAGTGCGTAAGTATTTTGCTTGTGTTGATAGTCGTATGTTGCTTAGAGACAATTTAGTAATTTCTAGGTTTTCAGCCCTCCCGTTTTATCTCGAACAGGAACGTGACCTAAATATTGTTGGATGCAAGATGATTAATACCTATGAGCAACATAGGTATATTGCAGATCTTGGTAATTGGTATATGGATTTGAGTTCTTTTACTCCTCATACATGGGATGAGCTTCACAACATTCCTACTGATGGTCCATTTGTATTAAAGGGCGAAACAAACTCCAAAAAGTTCCTTTGGAATACCCACTGTTTTGCCAAGGATAAGAAGGCGGCCATTGAAGTGCATGGGCGGCTTATGGCTGATTCAATGCTTCAGTACCAGAAGATCTACATTCGAAAGTACGTGCCTCTTGAGGTTCTTTCTAGCGGGCTTCAAGGACTACAAATTACCAGAGAGTATAGGTTTTTTGTATACAAGAAGACGATACTTAGCGGCGGCTTCTATTGGAGTTCACATTCGGATGACATCCGCGCCGAGGGTATTTCTATTAATCCAGATGAGGTGCCGCGCGAGTTCTTGAATGCTATCATTGATAAGATTCAGAATACGGAGCTGAGTGAGCCGCCAACGTACTACGTGATTGATGTGGCAAAGACAGCCGCTGGTGAATGGATTCTGATTGAGTTGAATGACGGCCAGATGAGCGGGTTATCGGATAACGATCCTGACGTCTTGTACAGTAACTTGAAGAAGGCATTGGAAGATGACGGCGCAACAACCTGAAATCCTCATCATTGATGGTGAGGAGTTAGAGATGGTATCCAACCCAAGCCTCCATGACAAGGCTGAAGCTGGTTGGTCTACGAAAACCTCAAACTATCGAGGGTACGTTGGGGAGTGGGAGATTGTAGATAACAAGCTATATCTCAATCGAGTGGTTGGCGGAGTCATGAAGGGTAAAGGCCCATTTTTTGCCGATTGGGTTTCTCAAGAACTTCATGTTTGGAAGGGAAATCTTCTTAACTATGTTCATGCCGGATATGGATCTATGTATGAAGAAGATATGTTCCTTTCCATTAATGGTGGGCTTCTAAAAAGCACAGTAATAGAAAGTAATGTTGAGAAATTCAAAGCACAAGCCCTACGAGAAGTGCAAGAGGCCAATTCCAAACAGAGAATCCAATATCTATACGGAACATACCTTGATCCACGAGGATCTCTTTCCAGGCTGATTGAGAAGTCAACCGATAGGAAAAAAGAGTATACTGATCTGAAAAACGATCTGGAGTTCGATTTCAAACAAAGATTGATTATCCTGTCCGAAGATCCTAATAGCGGAATTAAGTTAGTATACAAATGAAACTTATCGTAGCAGACTTCTCTAGCAAGTTCTCCGATGATGCGGTGATTGTCAACACAACTTCACGCGCTCATGGTTGGAGCCGTGGTTTATCACCATTTCTACTTGGGCCTGTGAAGTTGTACGGAGAGTATGAGGCTCAAAATGTAGAGAATGCCTGGCAATATTCTAAAGTGTACACCGAGTACGCTGATGAAAATAACGAGCCTGGCAATGCGTATTTCGAATGGGCTAAAAAGGGCTGGGCTAAGAAGTTTGCTGATCGGTATCCTATGGGTCGAGGAAACAAGCCGCTTTACTCATTATGGGATGGGAGAAAGCTTGGGTATATAGAAGCTAGAAGGCAAATCTATATTCCACTTTACTCAAATGCAGTACGAAATACCGAGGCGTTCGAGAAGCTAACTCAAACATTTGAATCGGTTTGTTCTCGAACGAATGGAGCAGATTGTTTGGTTCTTCAAGACTTCGACGCGCATGGAATCAATGTGCATGGGTATGATGTCGATAAGCTGATTGATAATGAAAAGATTAAAGTTGGTCATGGATATGTTCTGGCCATGATGTTACTTGGCTTGCTATAAAGAAAGACAGATATGCCGATTCCAATTGAACAACGCAAAGACCTGTTCGAACTAAGTAGCGATCTAAACCTCCTCATTTCATATCGCAAAGCTCTCTTGGACGCAAACCCAAGATTGTGGATATTGATTCACCATAATAAAGAGACCAATAATTATGGGTTAGAGGTCAATAACTCTAGTGGCAGTGCGTGTTCAGCACAAGAGATTGAAGAAGTTCGGGAAGTGCTTCGAATTTGTAGGAGCCAATCCACACCAGTGATTAAGAAGACCAGGAAGAAGAAGGATGTGTCATGAAGTATCCGGAGTATCAAGTTTGGTACCATGTATATACTAGTGTGGTTACAACGATGTTTACATCTTCGGCCAATTACGATGCGCAGCATGCGATTATGAAAGCAGACGCTATCGCTACCCATGCCGTCGAGAAATTCAAGGAAGTCGAGGACATTCCACAAGCTCCAAACTTCGATGTCCAGGGTATTGTTGATAAGGTACTGAAGGACGCATCAAGTAAAAAGAAATGATCACCAACCAAGACCTACTCATTGAACATCTCGCCAAGTGGCTGGCAGAATACGCCAAAGCCGCCGGACGCAGTGTTTTTGTGGTGGGTTTTGATGGCGCTCGTTCTGATGCCCTGTTGCTTCACATCTGCTCAAAGGCCACTGAGAACTATGGTGGCCTTGCAACTCATGCCCTCAGCTTTCCGACGAGCACTATCGAGATCAAGAATGTTTTCAATGGAAATGTTACATACTCCATTGACAGTATCAAGAACCCTGGTTACTACTATCTTCAATGCCACGAAATAGCGCACGACCACGGCATTGTAGTTGGCCCGGTAGACAGAACGTTCGGACTGTACTATCGCAGCTACGGAAAGCGCGCGGCGGGTAGTGCAGATGTCTTCCCGCTGTTTGACCTTGAGTATTCGGAGATTGTTGAGATAACTGATTCTCTGTGGCCTGGTCTATGGCCGGTTGAATCCACAGATATCGTTGCAGACATTGAGTTCTGCAATGAGGCCGAGGCGATGTTCGGGATCATCACGTGTGAAGAGTCTCCGCACCGGCATCCTCGTTGGCCCTACTTCATTCATACACAGAAGGCTATGATTGCTAAGGTTCATCAAAGAGAAAAACTGACACGCCACAAGAAGATGAACAAGCCATATCCAAGCCTCTCTGATAAACCACAGCTATATAGAAGAGTGCGATGAGGCAGGAACGGTTGATAGCTTCAGCTCGGGCGGCGCTTAATTGCCCCTTCGATCTTCTGGTGGACATGCTAGGCCTGGAACCGGTGGAGGACTGGCATGTGTGGAGAGATTTTGATGGAAACCGCCTGCGTCTTCTAAAGAACGGGGTGGTCAAGGTTTATCCAGCCACAGCCATTTCCACGAAGACTACAGACGTTTTTAGGAAGGCAAACCCAGCCCTGATAGAACGCCATAGCTATTGGGGGATGCTACTTTCCGGACAAAACAATATACTTATACTTCTTGGTAATGATGGAAAGATTAGAAGCTCCTATTTCGAAAACAATATCTGGGTCAGGAATATTAGCCCGCTATTATTAGGTTTCGGTATTCTTAGATATATATCTTCTGGGTACCTAGAAACCAATCTAAGGACAATAAAGTTCCTGAAGGTTTCATATCCTAATGACTTTATAATCGAGGAAGCCTGGGCTTTTGGACTTCCAATTGAGCAGGCCAATATCAAGGAACGTGTTGATATATTGATTGCCAAGTACACTGGGACAACGGAGTGATTGATGCCGAGTGAAAAACCAAGATTCAATGGGCTTATTAATAAAGCGTGCGGTAACGGATTTTTCTCCATTCTCATTGATCTTGAGAATGGCAACACTAGAAGAGTCATGGGACAGCTGTCTGGTAAGATGAGGACCAATAACATTAAGGTTGTTGAGGGTGATAAAGTTGATATCGAACTCGATACCTTCGATATAACTAAGTGTCGTATAATCTATCGGAAGAAATAACGCAGAGTGGCGCACTGGTACCTGTTTTGTAGTTTCAGATCAAAAACTACTTCTTTTCGTAGGAAACAATATGGTAAACCCAAGTGATCATAATCCCAAAGGCCTTCTCAAGTTCGTAAAGGGCGATGCAACAAATCCTCTCGGAAGTAGCAACCGTTACATTATCCAAATCGTGAATGATGAGGGGAAATACGGAGCAGGCTTTTCAGGAGCACTTTCTAAGCGATGGCCGAAGGTTGAAACAGAGTATCGTAAGTGGTGGCGCGAACGCTTTGGAAAGCTACTACTTGGTGATATTCAGGTAATTCAGATTCTGAGCGACCTAGTTGTTATCAACATGGTGGCTCAAAAAGGCATCGTAGGTCCAAACAATCCTAAGCCGATTGACTATAAAGCTCTACAACAGTGCTTGAGTAAAGCTGGTGATGAAATCAGTCAGCATACCGCAGCAGTACATATGCCTCGGATCGGAGCAGGATTAGCACAAGGGGAGTGGAGTGTTATTGAGCCACTTATTGAACAAGAGTTATTAAAGAGAGGAATTAATGTTACTGTATATGATCAGGGGTAAAAGAATGGATGATTGTACTGTAACGATTCTTAATAACGAATTTGAATACAAACCTACCTTGCGACAATCTATTGCAAGTGTATTTCAGGCAATAAAATATGAAGTATACAGTATCATTGAATTCTTGGGTTATACTAAAGAAGATTACGTTCTCAATCCATATCCCCTAACCATTCAGAGAGTGGATGGTCTTCCGGTATCTCAAATACTTCTTGGGTGCATTCGGTCTAGATTAGGTGGAAGGCCAGATCTTATTTCATGAAAACACTAGATACAAAAATACTTCTCGAAGGAATAGGCACCACGCTTCTACAAACAGTAATTTCAGAAGCTCATTGTCCCAAATGTCAAGGCACTCTACTTGGATTGAAAGTAACATCAGTGTTTGAGTGCCATGATTGCCATAAGGTATTTCAACGCATGACTGATCAAGATGAAACATACTATCTTGAACTAATAAGAGTGCATTGAGGCAATGCAACCACCTGAAGGGCGCGCTCTGACTGTAGCTCAGAAAAGTATGATGATAGAGGCGATCTTTCAATCATGGATCAAGTGTCCAGATCTGCGCCTTGGACAATTGATTGTGAATGCCTTTCGTACCTCGGAAACAGCCCCATCTGTACCGCTGTTCTACATCGAGGATTACATGCTCGAAGCTGCTATCGTTGATTTCGCTTGCAAGAATGAGAAGGTTTAGTGCCTCAAACAGAATTGGTTATGGACGCCAACTCACCAAAATAGTGAACTATGCCGGTGAACTACTCTTCATCATCGGCGAATTTAGCAAAGCTGCCCAGGCTGATCGCAGGATGTTCTTGAGCACTCTTGATGCCAGCGTCTAGGCTAGCTTTTGCTTCTGACAATAGTGGCGTGTTGCGATGTGCGAAGTGAGTTCGTTCGCAGGAATCGCAGCGCACTTTTATCCAATGAGCTGAGTTTCGAATCTTGCCGTACTCACCGCATGTTTCGCAGATGTGGCCACTCATCTCTTCGGCTTGAATAACCGTTTCTCGAATATAATCGGTAGCGTGTTCGCAGCCAACTCTCAACGTACCGAACTTCTCTTTAATATATGTAATTCGGAAGTCTATAGGCTCTGGTTGTTTAACCAAATTTTTTTGCATTACTTCGAATAGACAATCCAGAAGTTGATACCATCCCTCACCACAATGAAAACCTTGTTCAGGTTCGCGTTTTGGAAATACAAGTGGATATTGATCGTAGAAAGTATCTTTTTTCATATGCACTCGGGTTGCGGTAAGATAGGGGGTCGAACCCTAAAGGCCCTTCAGGGGCTCGCTTCTTTAGCAAAGAAGTTCCGTTGCCAGCTGTCGGATAATCTTACCCAATATTCTTTTGCGGAGAGCAGTGAAATCGAATCACTAACGTTTAAGTCTCATCTAATTTCCAATCAGAGCTTAGTCCCACTAAGTTTACTCTCCATATTTGGGTGAATTGTTGGTCAATGCAGAGAAGATAATGCGGTCTGTTCCCGCCGTCAGCTGTCTTTCCAGCTGTCTGGTGCTGTTCATTCTCCGCGCCCGTCGAGCGTTAGCTGTCTCGTTTCAGCTGTCAATCGTCTACTCCGGATTGTCGGGAAGCTGTATATGCATGTCCGCTTTACTCATCGACTTTGCGCTCTTTCTCGCCGTCATGGTCACCACTGCCCACGGATCCTAAGGGCTGGCACCTACCCCAAAAGCCCCAGGCTAACGAAAGCTCTGGAGCTGAACGCGGTTTACTTGCATTTGGGTCTATATTTCCAATTATTCCCTATTTAGCTAACCATTCTACTAATATAGATATATCGCCATTCTGGATACGTTTATTGCGGTAGGAGAGGAATTCGAATCCCCAAGGCTTGCGCTCGCTTGTTTTCAAAACAAGTTCCGTCGCCAATCGGATTGTCCTACCATATCATTCTTTTCTTTGGCTAATAGTAATTGGTATTCTTGAATATTATGCTCGACTACCAAATATCCCAACTGGTACATTTACAATGGCCGGGCTCATCATTATATTCTTCTATATCCTTTAATCCAACGGTTATTTCATGAAGACGATGTTTTATTACTCTACGATAGGAACGATGACATGATTTCTTGTAGTAGCGCATAGACCTTTCCCCACTACAGACATAGCGAGTAGCTCGGCGAGCGCCACGTTCAATGATTGTCGGAACATAATTATTGGTTGTTTGCATAACTATAGCATAACTACCTCATTCCTGTATGAATATATTGGGTTATTAGTATGACTGAAGATAAGCTTAAGACAGAAAATAATCCAGTTGAAGAGAATAAGACAATCTCGTTGTTGAACCAGATACTATCTTACAAGGGTTTGATTATCGGAATAGCTGCTGTTCTCACGGCGGCTGCTTCTTGGTTTAAGCCACCGGATATTACGGCGACCAAAGCAACCTACGAAGTTTTGTCGGTGAAGGTAAATGAGCTTACGAAAACGACAGAAGATCTATCAAAGTCAATTGAAGATAGTCACGATGAAGTTTCTAACCTACGAGCTTATATTGAGGGTTTCAATAATGGTAAGCTAGCCGGTCTTTCTGGAAATACCCAAACCATAACTCTTCCGCTAGTTACCAAAGCTCGTAAACCAAAAACTACCAAGACCGATGGGGATGGAATAGTAATGTCAGAGGAACCACCACAGAATTTCTGGGAACCAGACGTTGCACCAGATGTTGCGCAAGAAGCTCCAAAAAAATCCGCTCCACCGGCAGCTGCTGCAACTCTCCCGCCTTTTGATCAGGTTGTGAGAAACTCTTCAGTTGCTGCATATTAATTACAGAAGCACTATTCCGTTCTCAATATTTTCAGTATTTGGAGGCTCAACTGAGATTTCAATTTCGCCTTCTTCCGGACCTTTCTTCGTGATGCTGCTAACGTAAATCTTCTTCAATAGTCCTGGATTTGTACGCATCAGGATATTGATAACTTGGTCCAGCGCTTCAGTTTCCAGGCCTTTGATGTAGCACAATACTTCTTCGTATGGGCGAACCTTCAATGCGGCTTCGATATACTCGATGATGTCCTTCGGCTTATATTCGGGCTGCTTGCGTTTCTTCGCAGTTACCACAATATCCTTCAACGATTCGGTCTTATCAATAATCTCTTTCGCATGATCGGCTACGCTACCCATATCTTCTCCTAATCCCTTTAATTCCTGCTGTAGAAGGTAAATGTGAACCTCACCCTGGCTTGCTTGAGACATAATCAAGTCATCAAGACCAAGCGTGAGCATCTCCTTTTCCTTCAGAACATTGTATGTATTCTGGCCAACATCTTGGAAGGCACGTTCAATCTCTAATGAGGATTCCAGGAGCGAGCTGAGCGTCTTGATGCGGGCCTCGAATTTCTTAGCAATCGCTTCAGCGCCTTCTAACACAACCTCTCCACAAAGGCCCATGGTGCGCTCGGCGGCGTCGTCAGCTAAGTCCTGTGCATCTTCGTACAATCTCTGGAAGAGTAGATGATCTTCATAGGCTTGAGCTTCCCAATGGTTCTGCTGATGAAGTGTGTAGAGTGCTCTAGTGAATGCTACATAAGCTGACAGAATCTTACAAGCTTCTTCATCCATTGAATCAGCAGCAACTTTAACTCCAAAGAAGCCATCGATCATAGATTCTGAAACAACAAGCTGAGAATTTACGTCTTTATTGGATAAAGCCCATCTTTTAATAACTCTAGAATGATCCATGAATCAATACGAATATATGTAATGTAAAAAAGAATTATTGTGATTCGACGTCAAAAAATGTGATTTGAGAAACCAACAACCCAAATATCAAAAGAACTTGGAGTGTAAGATTCTATTATTGGAAAGCGTGCCAGAAAACATGGATTGAAAAAACCTGGTCGTGGTGATTGGCAACGCAACTAATTGGAGCAGATGGAGGTAATCGAAACCTCGTCTTCTGGTTGGAAGCCAGGAATAATAGCCGCTATACGACATCTGCGAAATGACCGCCTTACAGGACAGGGTTCTGAGGCAGTCACAAACCACTTACTGAAAAGCAATTTATCCCAACTAACAAGTGGGGGAGCGAGCGGTGGACAACGATTCCACAACCTCCTGGTTGGCAACCAGACGTTCTGCCAATTGAACTACGCCCGCAAAAATGACCACCCTGAATTATTCTGCTATGGTATGGCCCCAAACCATGGTTAGTGGTTTGTCCTGTTCTAACCAACTATATCGTTGTGTTCAAGATACAGGCTAGATTATTATACTTAAGTATTAGTAGTTTCCTCGACCTGTGACTTTCTTAGATGTTCAATATAGTATGTGATAGTTTCATTTGCAAATAATTCTCCTCTATCAATCTTTTCCTCAAGTTCCTTGCGGAGCTGCCCAATTCTGGGGCCGAGCGGAATGCCGAGGTTATCAACAATAGCGCTTCCCAAGCCCTTTGGTAGAGGACATTGCTTTGAGTCTTTTTCTCGTATGTCTTTAATGCGGTCTCGCAGCTCTTGAATCCTTCTCAGGATCCTCCTTCTGTTTTCCGGTTTGCTGGTTGTAATATCAGACTCGGATAAAGTCAAAAGATCTTCAAGAAAAATTCCGACTTCCTTATCCAACCTACGTACGGCAGTGTCCGTCCAATTACTTTCATAGGCTTCCATATAACCTAAATTAGCTATAAGAAACCTGATAGATCTTCGCTGTCCGCTGCTGAAAATCCCAGTGCGCTTTGAAAACTGATTAAAGATTCCTGCGCTGATATGCTCGTGATTATGAAATGTTACCTTGTTGTTCTTGATCTCAAATGCCTTGGCCTTACCAAGATCATGGAACAGTGCAGCCCAGCGAACATTAAGAACCGGCGGTGTCTGACCAACTACTCGAATCGTATGCGGCCAAATTTCCTTGAAGTGCTTTGAACTCTGTAAGTCCAAACCAGCCTGAATCTCTGGAATTAGATCGGCAAAGAATCCAATCCGCTGAAGAACAGCTAGGGCCAAACTTACGTGCGGCCCAATCATGATTGAGTGAAGTACTAATAAATCCTTTTGGCTTAGAGCGTCAACCTCTTCATTAGTTACATTGCTAATTTCTTCAGAATAGTTGGAATGAGCTATTTGCCTGATGTGATCTAAGATCATGTTATACTCTTATCTTCTTGTGCAGGTATCTCATCAGACTAGAGTGAGTTACGCAATCTTCGGCCTTGCTAAGAAATGCTGTGATCCTAGATAGGTCCAGTGTAACATTGTTATTGGATTTGAAACCCTCGACGCTAACCCAAAAAGACTCCTTCACTTCGGTACATAACAATGCTAAATCCTCTTCAAGTATTGAGTATCCGCAATATCTAGAAAAAGAAAACATTCCACTTCTTGGTAATAGAATATTGGCATTGAATGTTGGTACGTAATTGGTTTGTAGTATGATCTTTTTAGCACACAGCAGACATCCGTTCCTATTTTTTACACGGCAAGTTTTATCTGTGCATGTGGTAAGGACATCAACTATGTTCCGCGGACTATTGCGGATATCTACCTGTACATAATCAATTGCATTCCAAAGGTCAGGCTTCTCTATTTTGAAAGAAAGCGTACCGTCAAGTATATCGCTTTCCCAACGCCCGTGCAAGATCCCCCTCAATTGGAGGTCGTCAGAGTATTGCAGCAGTTCTTCAAGCCATTCTGAGGAAGGGTATCCAGGCCTCTGTCCTTGGTCAGGGTACAGATTAATGCCCCACTCAACAAACTTGAAGGTCTGTGAAATATCAGCTAGATCTTGGGGACATACACTATCATCAACCCCGACGATAGAAATTTTTGAAACCATACTTCTCTGCGTTTTTATGCAGAGTTTTGAGCCGAAAGTCAGATTCGAACTGACCACCTCAACTTTACCAAAGTTGCGTTCACCCTAGCAAACTCTATCGGCATGTTTACATATCTATGATGTTCTCTGCTATTTTAAGCCATACATGTTGTTCGCATGCATCTTCAAACTCTCCAGCGTCGAACTCTTCAAGGATGCTTGGCATTGAATTTTCATCTGCTTCAACGCGGGCATCTCTAATTCCACGAAGGTAATATTCCCGAAGTTTCTCCGCAACTACCTGAACTATTGCCTCTCTAATCGTAACCATTTGTCACCTCATTATTGAGGAGTGCGACTTGATTACTCCTATGAATATGCTAAATTATTCGTTGATATTCCTTGCCCAGTATTTGTATTTGAAGACTATCCCTACAAGAATTACGTTGCTGAGATAATTCAATATCAAAATGTAATCATCTGGATATTTATGATAAGTATACGCAAGTGTTGCAGCCTCTCCAACCAACCATAACCAAACCGTTGCGGTGGCAATCCCTCTAGAATGGCCATCCTTCCAGGACTTGATAGCTTGAGGAAGTCCGGATAACGCGAAACATATTGCGCCGATTATGCCGATTATGGAGAATACTTCATTCACTAGAGCTAACTACCAGAGTTGAACTGGGCCTCTTGATTACGAAACAAGCATGCTGCCGTTACACCAAGTTAGCGAGTAGAGCTGATTACCAGATTCGAACTGATACTACATGGGTACAGGCCAAGTGTGCTACCATTACAACTAAATCAGCATTAATAAGACAATCCTTTGTTGTATCTACTACGTCTGTTATATCTTCCGTTTCCTTTGTTTTTGCCTTTATATGTCTTGGTTAGAGCGTGACAATTTGGACAAATCAATCTTAGATTTGTTTCAGTATTGTTTTCAGAATTTCCATCAACATGATCTATATCTAGTGGAATTTTATTACCCAACCAACTATCATTGGAACATACAGAACATTTTTCTCCATTAGTATCTATTAGTATCTTTTTGCGTGTTCTATCACATCTGGCTTTTGAAAGATCTTTTACTCTTCTGTCTGTGATGTGTATTTTGTTTTGTATACATTTGGGGCAATATTTCTTTCCGCGAGTATTTGTGCGTCGGAATTTATCTCCACAGTTGATTCACTCGAATGGTCTGCTTCTTATAATTCCAGTATTATTGTATTTGCTTGAACAGCTTAATGAGCAAAAAGTTCGATCTTTTTCTGGGGATTCAAATTCTTTATGGCAGTGTTTACATGTAAAATTATGCACCTTTGTGGTGGTATAGATAATCTGACTCTCGACTTCTAATTGTGAAGCCGTCGAGAATTTCCTTGCAAGGGAAATCTGTATCCCTATACACAGCCCCGAAGTGGAACCAGAGAGAGTCGAACTCTCATTTTCAGATTGCAGGTCTGAAGTCCTCCCATTGGACGATGGCCCCGTGCGAGACGTCTGAGTTAACAAACCATCTCGGTCATTCATACCAGATTATCACTACCTATAACTCCATATCCTTTGTTATTTACTGACCCTTTCCACAACCAACATCCATTTGATATCTCTATATTTGAATAGAGCCTTTGCCCAATTGGTAAATATACTATGATTGATTTAGGATCTTTTTACCAACTACAACCTGCTTGTAGTGAGCACTGCACCAACCTTTTGAAAGAACTTTTCTGCCACATCCATCAAATGAACAAATTAGTTTTGAATTGTTGGTTTGAAATTTTGCCATCCTATCATTTTCCTTCTATCTGATGGCTTATATTTGTTTTTCAATTTACATCCAGTAATTTTATGTGGATGACAAAGAAAACATCCAGCTCTGGAATTAGGCGGCTTTCGCCGTTTGTGATGCGCCATAACTATCCTTACACGCCGCCGTTAGCGGCTCGCGTGTGATCGTTAGGCTGATGTGCTGGGAAGTAAACATTTGGTAGCGGCAATGAGAATCGAACTCACATGGGCAACCTTATGAGGATTGCTGGGACACCATAAGCCCACACCGCCATATCAAATCTATGCTGTAGTATTACCTGTATTATCTTCTTGTGCAAGTAATTTTCTTGCTTCTCGAACTTTTCTTTCATGATCCGCCTTTGCTTTTTGTTCTTCTTCTTTCTTGAAATAAGGCGCAAGAAGATCTAGCACGCGCCCATGACAGCGCTGCGAATCCGAATACCACTCGTGAACTACTTTGACGTACTTATCAAAACCTCTAATGAATGGTCCTTTATCTTCTGGCGGTTCGAAAACATCTTTACAGCTTGGGCAAACCCACATGGAGCGGGTTGAATAATTCCAGTTATCACAATCTTGGTATCCGCCAAACTTCTTTACAATTAGTTCTATATCACTAACTTTAGTTTCGTGTCCGCAAATGCATTCGATTGTCAAATGACGCTTTGCTTCTTCAAGAACCTTATTTGCTTCCTGCAATTTAGCTGAAGCTTTGGAGTATGCTGCAGCCGCCTTTTCTTGGTTAGCTAATGCGGTTTCGTAAGTGATCATATCTTACCTAGTACCCCAATCAGGATTCGAACCTGAAGCCTACAGGTTAGAAACCTGTTGCTCTATCCGTTGAGCTATTGGGGCGCATGTTGCCATGACATTGAGCATTATGCCAGTGTTGCGTGATCCCTCTTCACCACGGTCCCGTATCAATCAACTATTCGGAAATAGTGGTAGATTGTATCTTCGAAACTGTATCCTCTTATTATTGGCCGTCCAACAGACGTCCTCGACCACAGGTTTTCCAATGATCGGAAACTTCGTTGGCGATATTACCACAAGGGTATTTGATCTCTCTGACAATCTCCAAAGCAAGTCTGGCAACATACTCTGTTGGCACAGATGCATTGCGAAACTGCAAATTATGCAAGAGAAATCATGTGGCAGGCCGTCATTGACTATATCCTTAAAGGACATCCTATATGATGGACGCCCAGTGCGAGCAGTGTACTCTTCGCTCCGAAACGGGTCAAGCCCAATTACGTCAAAATGCCCCAAAGCCTGAAGCGAGCTGGTAACGAGCCCATTCCCGCAGGCCAGGTCCAGGACGTTTTCCAATGGCAGCGCTAGGTGGTGGGCTCGGATCAGCGCATCAACCTCGCGGGCGTGGGGGTTCTCGTACCGCATCACGCCGGAGTAGAAGGCCTCAACTCCGATGCTCTCGTAGATGCTTCGTATGCTCACCTGGTTGCCATGAAGGCAATTGCGACAAACGAAACTAGTAATGAAGCTTTCAATAACCAGTTTATGTTTCTGGTTTTATGCAGTGTCTTTATCAAAGAATAGTTTTTAGTTACCATTCTTCTTATTAGTAGATCTTTATCATCGCAAGTTTCCATATCAATGTACCTCCCAGACTATTTCGAATCCATCCAATTCCATGGAGAGGAGCCACTTCTTTAGGATTCCACCTGGGTCGCCATACAGTTGCTTGTACAGCGCGTATTTGGTTTTGTTATCAACACACCCATAGATCTCGTACGAATCATCAGATCTGGTTTGAGAAAGCAGAGGGCCACTCTCCCTATGATATCTCTTATTGCCATTTGGAGTGGTAATATCTCCTTTGGCATATACGCTAAGGTTCATGGACATTAGAAGATTGGTCCTATACAACCTCCGGACAGGAATTCATATTCACGAGCGTAGCTGCGAATTCTCTCCAGATCCTTATCTTGGAGACTTCCTCTATTCTTCAACCTTGTGATATCCATGTTGTGCCGAAGGTCAAGCAGCTTGATTTTCTTAGCAATACGATTTTGAGCTACTCTCTTGATGTACTCATTGCGGTCCTCACCATCACGGCGTGTCAAAGCATCTACTGCTTCGATTACTTCCTCAGAAAATCTCCACTCCCTCAACATCTCAAATGTCACTGGAGTATCTTCAACCACATCGTGAAGTATACCAACAGAGATTTCTGTGTCAGTCCCTCCACGATATAGAAGCTCTGAGGCTATCCAAAGAGGATGCTTGAAGTATGGCTGGCCGCCTTTATCTTTGATGCCTGCGTGATAAAATGCCGATATCGCAAACGCATGCTCAAGAGTACCTTGGATATTGAACTCAAATAGCACTGGTGTCATGATTCCCTATCAATCTAGTCTAATGAATGACCCTGCACAGTGAAGGTTTGGGTATTTCCGCATTTGGGACATGTATGCTCATATGTCCCTGGCTCTAAGCAGATGTGGCGAGGAGGATCGTGCTCAGGATCTTTACACTGCTTTGGGGTTTTCCAACCATCTTCTATCTTCTTAAGAGGCATGTCCAATCTTCCTTTCCTCAGTGGAGAACGAAGACTTGAATACCTTGCCGGTTTCCAGATCAAGATATGCTGACATGCTTTCTGGTTCGTACAAGCTGACAGCAAAGCGCCCATGATCTTTTACCAGGTATGGATGGAAGTTCGCACCAAACCCGATGTCTCTTGGGGATCCGTCAATCTTAGATGTGAGGTATTCCCAATCAGAAAACTCCTCTGTTGCCCTGCCTTGAGCTGATAACGGCAGCAAGATGAAGTACTTTACCTTGCCAGAGAACTCATTGTAGATTTCGGAGAACCGATCTATAGACTCTCGGTTACCAATTATCATATGAAGATTGGTATGAATACCATTCTCCAAGTAGAGATTGGTAGCATCTCTCCATTGCCGCTCAAGGTGTTGATGAGTTGAGACAGCAACACCTCCGCACAGCTCTTTCGTGGTGGCTAGGATGGTCAGTGCCTTGCCAGCATCGTCAACCCACATGCCGTTGGTGGTGTAGTTTGGGACCACTCCCAAATCCACGCTGGCCCGCATCAGGTCTGCGAACTCTGGGTGGCTGGTGGGCTCCCCGCCTCCAAAGGCGATTTGGAATGGCATCTGGTTGCGGGAGAACCCATCGAAGAACGCCCGAAACCTCGTAACCAAACCGGATGTGTGCTTGGCGCTGGGCACGCTGCTTTGGTAGCAGTATGGACAGTTCCCTTTGCAATACGAAGTGACCTTGACGTCGTAGAACTCCGGATATGCCAGCTCGGTAATTGGTTTGGTAGGATCGATCGCTATACGTACTGTCTTCCCATTGAAGTGCAGCGCTCGGTAATTATGTTCCGGGAATGTTCTGGTTTGAAGCATAAAGCTATCAATCAGCCCCAGTATCTGTGTGGGTGGAATATAGGAAGTTGACAATCAGCTCCGCCAACTTCTCGAACTTTGGAGATTTGGCTACGATGTAAAGTTTGGTACTTGGGGTGTAACCCTCATCGCTTTCGTCTTGCTCTGCTTCCGTCATCCAATTTGGCTTCTCAGCGCGTCCTTGGATGATGTCCTCGATCAGTTTATCGATGTCGCTTACCTCCTCATCCTCATCCTCATCCTCATCCTCATCCTCATCCTCATTCTCATCTTCTTCATCTTCTTCCTCCCCATCATCCTCGTCTTCATCGAGGTCGTCATCATCATCTTCCGCTTCTGCTTGACGATCTTTCCACTCAGTGTAGGTGTAGGAGTCTTCGGCTAAGACAGTGAGTCGGAAGACATCGCTGCACTTCTTATCAACGCCGAGTGTTTTGAAGATTTCGTCAATCATCTCCTCACAAGCCTGCGGGGATGCATCGCTATAGGTGAAGAGGGTTGTGGATGAGTTTGTTATAAGATCTGTAATTGAATGAAACTGTATTGTGATCATTTGAATTCCTCTCCTCTCACTTGCTAGTCATAGATTTCTTTGGTCTCAGTTGAATATAGGAACTTCTTAATGAGATTAGCTACAGCAACGTACTTCTTGGATTTGGCTGAGATATGGAGTACGGTGCCTTGATGACGAGACTTTTCGGCATCAAACATCCACTTTGGTTTCTCAACCTTACCACTACGAACCTTATTAAGTAGTTCGCTAAGGTCCCCTTCAATGTCGTGACCTTGATCCTCTAACCAGTATTCGTAGTTCTCTTCATTCTCCATCATCAAAACGATATGGAAGACGTCATCGCACTTCTTGTCGATTTCGAAGGCTTTGAATATGGCCTCGATCATTTCTCGACACGCAGCAGGAGAAGCATCGCTGTAGGTGTAGATTGTAGTGGAAGAGTTGGTGATCAGATCTGTTTGAGAGTGAAGTGGGATGCTGACAGTTAAATCGCTGGTGTTCATATTATCTCCAATAGTACATCACATAAATCAATTAATCATCTTCATCTTCAGATTCATCTATCTCTTGAGCTTGCTCAGCTTGGAGTTCAGTGGCCAATTCATCCTCTGAAATCTTGCCGGAAGACACTCCAATAGCTATAAGCTTTTTTATGAATCCTTTATTAGCTTCGTATGAATGGGCTTTATTAGGTGATGGTAATCTAGTTGCCATGTATAGAGCTTCGGAGATATTAATCTCTCCGGGATATTTCTTGAGGAATTTAGCGCACCCAGGGCCAATGCCATAAGTGTTTGGTCCAAACTCCACAACGTTCAAATACAGTTCAAGAATTTTCTCTTTGGAAAGTCCACTCTCAAGAGCTATGGTGAGAATGCCTTCTTGCAACTTGCGACCCAGAGACTTATTGCGGGTCAACCAGAGGTTTTTGGCGAGCTGCATCGTTATAGTGCTGCCGCCCCTAAAGAACTTTCCGAGGCGCATATTGTCCTTGAGAGAGTTCTCTAGAGCCTGAGGGATTATACCACGATGGTGCCAAAATCCAGGGTCTTCCGTAATCGTTAGCGCTGTGGCCATGTTATCCACGAAATCCAACGGAATCCAGTCATTTGTTCCAGGCCCTGACGTTCTCTCGAACGGGGTACCATCTGGGTGATACGCGGTGTATTTGAAGGGCTCCCGCAGATCGGCGATGAACTGCGGCACCGGTCCATCGATACTGCAGTTGCTATTGATCTTCAGGGATATTGGGCTGAGTTGAAGATCAAACCCAAACGTTCCCTTGATACGCATCTGTGAAATTGGGCCAATCTTCAGCTCTTCTGGAACAACATCAAGCCAGCTTTGGCAAGCATACTTACCAGACATCCTCTTCTTATCGATATCGGCAATAAAAGTAACCTTATCCCCAACAATTATCATAGCTTTACTTAATAAAGGATCTGCTACAGATATGTTTGTTATCGTGATATTTCTGATAGTCAAAGGGCGGCTGAACAATCTCTTGTGAGATGCCGCAAGAGATCCAATGCTCAGCGATACAAAATCATTCTGGCGTATTGCGTAGATGTTTGACGCAACAGTATCTTCGTACTTTATCTCCCCAACAGACACCTCTGTCTTTGTAGCTTTGAAGAGACTAGTAAAGGAAATTTCCTCAACCTTATGTCCTTTAACTTCGATCTTTGGAGATATTGTCCCATTAGACGCCATCACGCTATGAGATTTTCGATCAAAGCATGGATTGAAAACTACGGCGTCTGCTTTTGGATGAAAGAAAATTACCTTACCGGCACATACTGTATTCTGGTTTATCGTTGCACCAGATATATCAGCCGAAATATCACCTTTGGAAAGATGGACATCAAGACCTTTAGCGGTAATGGCAAATCCATGAGTAGGATCTCCATCTGATTTTTTACCAGAAGATTTCTCTATTGTGACATTTAGCTTGCCACCATTGATGTCAACAGTCTTTCCGCGATAGCAAACCACAGCAGAGTTGATGACCCCATTGACTGTTGGTTTAGAAATTTGGACATTGCGGACCCGAGCACAGTCAATTCCAACGATGCTGATGAGTCCTACGTGGATGTCTGGTGCGTACTTTCGATTGACGTAGGCGGACAGGCCCAGCGGGATTGTGAACCACACTGCAACGAGCCCAATGCCAGCAATCGCCCACCGCGATAGTCTCTTCATTGTGCGGTGCTTATACCAGAGATGCTATTGTGAAGTCAACGAACATGGTGAACCGAACGTTCGCTCAAACCATCAGTTCCCTGAGCACTTCTGGTGGTTGATTCAATACGAACTCACGAACCTTCTCTTGGGAGATTCTCTCGGCAATTACTTCGTTGACCACCTTCTTCTTTCTGGAAGACTTGGACTTAGCGGCGAAGTCAAGCAAGAACTGCACATCAACCTTACGTGCCGCAACTCTAAACACAGCAAGTGCATTGTCCGCAAAGAACTCCTTAGCTTTTGCAGGCCCTACACCTTCTACAACCTTGGCGCGCACCTGCGGACTACTGTCCTTGGCCAACAGTAATCGGTCTTCTTCTTCCTTGAGAAGTTTCAAGACCTCTAGCTTTAGAGTAATGTTCTCTTTATCTTTCAGGTCTTTCAGCTTTTCGACCATGGCTACAAGTCTTTCATAGCCAATTGATCCGAGATACTTTCTGTTCCACTGGTTATGGAATATCGGGATCAGCTCCTCAACAGAGCGATAGACAAACTTCAAATCAGGACGCTTTGTTTCTACGTAATCTTGCGTCACATTTGTCTGTTGCTTCAGCCATTCAGCAGCTTCTGGCCCAGGGATCTTTCCGCTAACAACCATGCGCAGATAGTTCTTCGGTGGCCGATCAGAGATGATAACTTTTATAGCATCTCGAAGCCGGTCTTCTTCCGCTTCGGAGAATGACCTGGCTAAGTTGTCCTGAGCATCGTACACGCTGAACCCAAGCAAGCCATTTCTCACAATAGCATATTTCGAAGAAGCCAGTGAATTCTGATCTTTCCTGATTACTATGTAGAAGTCATTACCTTGAGAAACGTAATCTTCATAGTAGGGATGATCCTTCATGGTCGTACACCAGCGGGTGTTTGCTCCATAGAGAACCATTGCCGGTTTGTCATCTATTCGGATAACCATCAAGTGATCATCTTCATAGATCTTATCAGAACCATCTTTGTCCTGAGCTTTGGCTTGCCGATTTGAAAGACCAAAGCCCTTGACCAGATCTTCAAGATCCTTCAAGTCCTTGTATTTATGAATATCCTTAACGATGAACTTGTCAGGATTATCATCGAAGAACTTGAGTGTTTGGGAAATGTCTGGAGAGTTATGCCCGCTTGCCAGTTGGTTTGCGATCCATAAGAGGTACTTGTGTTTCTTACCACTTGGGTCTTCAACCTTCAGCGCAGCCTCGTAATGGTCTGGAAATGTTTCTTTGACCCTATCAATCCTGTTCATTTTTCAGACTTTCTGCAAAGGCCTTGGCATCATCGACACAACCGATGATCTGTGGATTCTTACTTTCCCAATCAGAACCCTTCGGCGCTACGTCATTGGAAACATGAACGCCAGAGCAGACTTTATAAGTTCCGATTTTGCGCACTGCAGTAATAACACCCAGCGCGCCATCCTCGTTGATTATGCTGTATGTAGTTCATGAGTGCTTATCAGGTTCTTTTTCTGTCATAGTATATTGTTCAAGTTTCACGTTGCCTGGATGAAAGGTGCCGTGGCCCTCAGCAGAGTTCCATCCGCGAGCAAGCCCTGCCCGAATGATCTTCTCGATGTCTGATGGGAATATGGAACCATCACAAGTCTCATACTCATCAAATCGGTACGTCTCTTTTGTGATAACTTCAGTGGCTAATAGCATGCACTGAAGAGTTGATCCCGGCTTCTCCAAATCCTCTTGAATGGAAATGGTAACGCAAATCGGGGAACCGCCATATCTATTCTTCCCGCGTAACATCCATCGGAACTTGCGGCCATCGATAGTAATTGGCGTAAGCGAGACATATATTACTTCATCAATGCTTTTAGTAGTTCGGGCTTCTTGAGCTGAGAGATGTCACAAGCGAACTTCTCACCAAACCCAAAATCTTTCTTTGGTAATTGAATTAATGCTTTATGAGGCATCCATCCAATTTCTTCAAAATCAGTATTGATAGAGACCTTCACAACAATGTAGATATCCGCCCACCGCTGAGGCTCATATCTACAGAACTAATCAGATTGCCAGTGTCTTATAATACCAGCTATAATCGCTATGTTGGTAATTATTGCAAGGAGAACAAAGAACGTTCTGATAAGCGCAATTATATCAGCTTCTCTGTCGCTCTTGCCGTCTTTTTGGCCTATTGCTTTTGCCCATATGCGCCAAATCATTCTATGTCCTTGGAAGCTATTCTCGGATGAAGTGATAGTAATTTAAAAAGAGCATCCTTATCCGGAAGTTTACTATCATTCAATCCTTTTAGCGTAAGACTATTTCCAGTATATGCCTGGTACATTTGCAACAAACGATGAAAATTACGTTTGTTGCTGAAATCAATATCCTTGTCCGTGTAGAATTTGACTCGGAGATTATTATCATGGTGAATTGGGACTAGGTTTTCGCAACTAATAACATCAAACTGGCAATGATGTTTAGCGAATAACCTAAGTCGAAACTCCAAATCCTCTGCGCCCCAGCTTCTGAACGATTCCTCAAATCCACCAGATACCGTGAAAATGCTCTTGTGAATGACAAGTAAGCCAGTGAGATCTTCTTCGCCAGTTGGTTCCGCAATAATGAACCGATCCTTTCGAAGCAATGGAGATATTTGGTTGATGAAACCAGGGCGAATGATAGTATCAGCATCGAAGTACAGCAGGTATTCAGCACACATTTTACTGATTGCGTATTTAGATCCGGCATTTAGTGCAATAGTTTTATGGAAAACACCTGGCTTTGCCCTCATCACCAACGCTTCAGCCCTGCTAGGATCTAGATTCTTCCGAACCCATTCTCCAGTGTGTTCCGGGCATTCATAATCAACCACTAAATATCCAACGTCATTGGGAGTGGATTCAATAAAAGCCGTAGCTGTTCGTTGTATGTGGTTTAGGCGGCCCTTACAAGTAGAGATACCAACTATATTAAACATACTCACCAAATTGGGAATACTAACATATTCTCCACACCGTCTCTGAGATGATACCTCAAAGTAAGGGCATAATTACACTTGCCATTGGAGTATTGAAATTGACGGAAGAGATAAGCGTACCTGCTGACCAGCTACCAGCAACGCGTGAGAAAGGGACTAGCACGTTACTACCCGAAGCTACAGCGATTGCTATATCTTGTCTACCTAACTCGGGAACAGAAATCCCCCAAAGTTGCCCAGTAATTCCAGCAACGACTATTGTTTGACTCAGACTGAATGTTTTAGTTCCTGGGTCATAGTTCAACACTTTTAACTCATGCGTCGAGATACCCCCACTGACAGTTAGTACTGAAGTACCGTCGGATAACCAACGTGATGCAGCGAACACTTGAGTGACATCAGATCTGGTCCAAACAGAACCGTCCCAGTGAAGTACGTCTGCATTTACCCCAGCAGTGTTGCTCCCAATCAAGCAAACAGTCCCAGTTGGGTCCATCGAAATACTGAAGAAACGCGTGGAGCTACTCCCCAGGTTAATCCTTGGGCCTACAGACCACACATCTGTGCCTGGGTCACGAAATAAAGGATAAGCAAAACCACTTGTTTTGGGAACACAGATACCACGAAGACCATCAGGGGTGATAGCGATATTTGTCAGATTGGATTCTGTCAAGCTCACATAGCCATTTGATGTCCATAATCCAGTCAATGTATTGAACTTAACTGCACCTACCGTAGAGGTGTTATCACATGCAACAATTCCATGGACCCCATCCAATGAGATACCTAGGTGTGAAGGACTACCTGCTGCAGCTAATGTAACAGATGAGCCAGCACTCCAAACTCCGTTAGTACATGTGATAGGGACAACAGCATTACCACCATAAGATGTTTTCAGGCATCGAGCATTACCAATCGTTGCCGCCCCTATGGACATAGCAATCAAGTTGGTCCCAGATGGAGCTGCAGTAATCAATGTACCTTCAGTCCAGAATCCAGCTGGATATGTGAATTGAGTTACGTTCTGGTTAGCCGAGTAATTGGCTACCAAGGCGTTATAAGAGGTCCAAAACTTTCTAGGCATGGTTGTCTCCCTGAATTATCTACCTATCTTTTCCGAATTTGTATGTAGGCAGCAAATCTTCTTCGAAAGATTCGGCCTGAACCCAATTGCCATCTAGGCAGAATCTAAACAACATTCTCGACCTATAAGGTTCTCCAGCCCACTTCCAATCAATATACCAATTGTTGAAATATGTCCATCCTATTATTAGATGTATCTTATTTAGTCGGCTAGAATATTTACTAAGTAATGCTTTTTGAGCAGAACTTGGTATTGGAATTTTATCAGTCATGCCAGGGATCTATCCTTATGATTTCTTTGCTTACACTTTCAGCATACCTAACGCAATTACCAGTACCACCATTTGAGCCATCCCAAACTGCCAGCACCTTATCAGAATGGTTGACCATCCATTCGTTGCGTAGTTGCATTTTGCGTGAGCTATATATCCCATCACTCACAATCACAACTTCATCAGCCAACTCTAATAATTCACGATATAGTTTTTGTGATTGCGCTGGCCACACAGATTCTTGACCTGTAAAAGGAACGGCGGCAATGAATGGAATTTTTAGTTTGTAGGATATTTGAGCGAGCCAAGTATCCCAACCAAGAGCCATACCAGTAATGATCTTGGAGGGGCTTTCTCGTATCAATATCTCTTCTGCTGTTCTGCAGATATAGTTGAAGGTCTTGTTTGGGATAATAAATCCACCTATTTTAGATGGGCGATGACCTGTTCCTGATATAATCATTTTCATCAATCTTGTGGACATGGAACTAATAATCTCGCATCTAAATATAAAATCTACTGTAGAAGAATTAATAGATATATATGGATGTAAAGAGTATTAGAAAACTGCAGAATTAACTGGTTACTCTAAATCTGGTGTCCAATATTTATTGAAATCGCATAGTATAGAGAGGTTTTCGCGTATTCGTTCCGGCTCTGAAAGTTCTAGCAGTAAGGCTATTGTATCTTTGGATGATGATAATCCACGGAAGTTGGTACGTAATTATGATTATATGTTTAATTTGTATGTAACAAAAAAGATGTCATTACCAGAAATTGGTAGACTTCTTGGAGTGGATGCTACAACAGTACTAACAGGGTTAGGTCAGTGTGGTATTAATCGTAGAACAAAACAAGAAGCACTTCGAGGGTTCTAATAACCATAATTGGAAAGGTGGTTTGTCTGGAAATTAGCACGAGGAAGAATAAATGAACATTTTGTTTATCCAATTATGAGGAGAGATGGATTTATATGCCAGTGGTGTGGTTCTAGAAAGAGCCTCGTTGTACATCATCACAAACGTTCATTTATGGATATTGTGAATTTAGTTAGGATCCGTTGCGACGAAAATGATTTAGAGAATTTTGTCGGAATTACGTTGTGTAAAAATGCCATGATTCTTTTCATAAAAAAAGTAATTATGTATACCTAACCAGTATCGGGACTGGTGTATCCAGTAAGAACCCACTCACTTTCCCGCATTGACATTCAGCTATGTAAATGCCGTGATGATCTTCATCACCACGTCCATTGAGTATCGACCGACAATTTCTACAGTATAGAACACACCCATCTCGTTTTAGAATGCGTTCATCGTGTAGTTTGGTAGCACGTTTATCTAAGACTCGGAAAATCCATTTAAGCATTGTACTTTTAAAAAGGTCTGAGCAACCATTAATCCATATATATCGTCGATGGGAACTTCCTCATGCCTCATTAGGACAATTCCATCTTCGTCAGTTACAACAGCATCAGATGAGCCTGAGCTACAACACGCCATTGCATCAGACATCTTTTCGAATGATTTATTTCCCACAAAGTACATTTGGTTTACCTAAGAGATGTAGAGATTCATCTGACATTTCAAAGTTAATCTCATCTCCCAGACCAACCGGAATAACACTATAGTCACCATCAAGATACATAGCAGCACTATCCATTTTGCTAATAACCTTAATGAATTGCCCTGGGGCTGCGGTCAATTCAATACGACCAGGCTGAGAGGATGGCCTATAGTACAACTCTCTTACCCTTAATTGCAAGTCTTTAGATGATAGATTCATTGGGCTCGCACCAGCTGAACGCCTGGCAGCCGTACTCCCTGCCGCAGGCCCTACCCAAATACCACTGGATCGCTGCGTTTCTTGAGTCGAGAGAGGAAGTACTTTATCGGCCGTCAGCTTCGTTTCAGTTCCACACTGTACGGCAGCCATTGTGCGCGTACTATGGTTCATGAGTTGAATGATGTAGTTCGAGGTGGCGGCTGGATTTGTATGACAGAATAGAACGTCGTTAAGTATTCTATTAGCTACGAATTTGCCATTTTTTCGCACACTCATCCGAGTTAATTCTGTCTCAATACACATACTATCTAAGGCTAATAATAGATGTTTGAGGAATGTATCTGCGGTGGAGTAGCAGAAGAAGCCAATGCTAGTTTCTGGATCGGAGTTCACTCCCAGGATTGGTAGTGTGCCATTTACGCTGTGTGAGGCTGAGAGAAGAGTACCATCTCCGCCAACAGAAATTACCATTGCCACATCATCAGGATCGACTACAAATGACTTAGAATCAATAACCGTACAGACTATGTTCTGCTTTTGAATCTCCTCAACAACGCGATTGAGGGTTCTCATGTGGCTATTGTGTGAGGATTGCCAGAACGCAACAGCTGGGTTTTGGGTGCGCAACAGCTCTCTAGATCCTTCATCATCCTGGTCTTGAATATACTTGGAATATGAGGTTTTCTTAGTGATAACAATTATCTTTTTGGGCATGGTTTTATTCGCATCCGCATTGCCAATATGATTGGCATCTTTCGCACCAAGTTAACCTACCACCATTATCAAGTTCGATATCCTGATGATCGTCGTTGAGCCCAGTTATAGTTACCAAGTCTTTAAAATTCTGTTCAGAATTCGAGGCTAGCCCACAACGAACATCCGACCATTTCAGAATAGAACCGTCCCCTTCAGCAACCTCAAATACTTTTTTCAGGTTAGGCTCAGAAGGATTTGGGCTAGAGTTATCTACTTGTTTTTGAATCGCTTCAAGTGCCAACACTAATGTTTTGTTATTCGATAATTTGCTGCTGTCATGTGCAAATTTAAGATGTTGTCCATCCCAATGAAGCACACCAACCGTCACATGATCATCTGTGATCGGATTCGTGACGGCTTGCAAAAATCGAAAACTAATTTGTGTCGAGGGAGAGACTTGAACTCTCACGGTATTGCTACCAATGGGTTTTAAGCCCACGTTGTCTGCCATTCCAACACCCCGACAATTGTTGTTATATGATAGTTTGTCAATTAATTGTTGTTATATGATAGTTTGTCAATTACATGCGAAACCCATCTTCCCCTCGATACAACCTTCGTGCTTTGGTGGATCGATCACTCCCATAGTGTTTGAGTACCCTGTTTGAGTACCCTACACCAAGTAAGGTCCTTCATACTACCACTGGATGCACTCCGGGGTCAACACCAAGTCAAAGCGTGCTCAATACCCGTTGAGAAGCCTCCCGGACACTGAAGTCTTTGTACTCACTGATGGGAACTAGGTCGGGTCCTAGGTGATTCGCAAACCACTTAGGGTCGATATCCCCATAACGATTAGCCTTGAATTGAATATCTCTGGCTTGATCCGCCTCAATCAAATGGACTAATGCAGCTATAGCCGGGCGTGGTCTATCAGGAGCCACATCAGTTCTTCTTCGTGATTGGCGTCATCGAAGGAATGAGTGGCGTTGCAAGTTCTGCAGTGGATGTGCCAATCTGTACTCATGGTATTTCGTAGGCCTCCCCGGGTTCGAACCGAGAACCGCCCGATTATGAGTCGGGAGCTCTGACCAATTGAGCTAGAAGCCTATTAATGGTTCGAATCTGGTTAGCTTGCGCACCCGCTCAAGGCCTCTGAACTACCAGCGTGCCACACATTATATCACTCTTGCAATCCAATGGCAATCGAGAACACAGCCGTTTGGTTTGGGGGCCGGGTTAAAGGCGATGGCTGTAACTTGATTAACATATCTGGTTCTCTATGCCGCTTTATCTTCTGCAATCGCAGCGGCTGGTTCGTACTTTTCCATAATCCACATATGGATTTTATGTTGCATCTCTGCACCTGAAATGCGGAAGATCTCCCTTCCAACATCATATGCCAGATCTGTTAGGAATGTATCCCTACCAATTCCAAAGCTTTCATGATCCTCATTAATCTTATTTTCTAGTGCAACGTAAGGACGCCGCTTAAGGAAAGAATATGCCAATAGGGTTGTTCTGCTGGTATATTGTCCATTAGCAATCTTAGCTCTGAATGCTTTAATTAGCTTCTTTGTATCTTCATCAAACTTAGTTTCATGTTCCATATCTAAACTCCTGTAAGTCTCGACTTATAGGGCGTCGAGCTGCCATTATAACCAGATTACAGAAGCCTCTCGACCAATGAAATTTAGCAACCTACGTCATGTTGACTCTGCAAAATAAGCTAACCATCTTCATGAAGTGTTTGAATTACCATATTGTCTTTTAACCTGATCGTACAAGAAATCCCCTTGCTTTAGCTGTGAGAATGCAGCTGAAAACATTTATTGCGGGGGACAAGCTATTAAGGATAATCCTCAATATGTAGTTCACGATATCCTGATATTACCAGCTATCTGGGATTTTCGGATAGTTCAACCACTATTAAGGCATTTGGTATATGCAAGTACTACGATTTGCCTCTATTTACAAAACTGCTACTCATGCGAATCTACATCGCTGGGCTGCTGGTATTGCCAATCAAGCCTTTCAACAAGTAATGGGTCGTGCCCCAACTACAGCTGAACGACAAATAGTTATGGCAGTCTCGGACCTAGAATCGAACTACGGCAAAGGATGGAAAGAAGGACAAGGTTCAGGATCTCATAACTGGGGAGCTGTGCAAACCAGAAGTAAGAGAAATAGCTTCTCTCACCAAGACTCCAGCGCTCAAGGAAAATACATTACTAATTTTAAAGCATACCCTGACGATATTGCAGGGGCTGCTGATGTTGTAAGAAATCTATTCAAAGCAAATGGTAAACAGAGAATGCCAGACCCCAACAAGGCCAATCGAGCAATGGGTTCAAATATCAATGGACCAGGCCGTGCAGAATTGATTCAAGCCGCGGCACGAACCGGAGATACAGACGCTTTCTCAAGAGCAATGTGGTACACGAATTACTATGAAGGTGTAGCTCCAGACTTTGCCGAACGGATGCGCGTACATGCCAACGGAATACAAAAGGCTGTAGATTCAATCGCATCAGCATTGGGGGAACCGTCAGCGTGGAGCCGCCAATCTACAAATAATTTCTTGCCGGTTACTACTGATATGTCCATCTTGAATCAGATCAGGGGACAAGGCCCAAGCGCCAATATGAATGCTCCAGTTGCTCAGAAGTCACAAAGATCTATGGAATCAGTATTGCCGCAAAAGCAAGATCCTGGAGCCACACTCGAAAGCTTACTGTGGCAGTAATGATGCTTTGACATTCTTCTCAAATTGAGTGGCTAGTTGCAAAGCCTTTTCATTCTTATTTTGCTTTTCAACATCATCACACTCACTCTTCTTCTTCTTCTTCTTTCTTACCTTTTCTGGTAATTTAGAGAAGTCAGTTTTAGCAGCCCACTCTTTAGCCGTGTCAGGCATAGTTGCAAAGAATAACCTCTGTTGTCTTTTACTTCGGAACGGCATATTCACATGCCGTAATAGTAATATCGTCGAGAGGGTTTTCGTTACCAATGAAGTATGGTATGATTGACGATAGGATCTATGAAGTTGAAGAGCCGGAATTTTCTGGACGGTTACCTGTGAGAACAGAAATTGTCGTATTGAAGACAACTTAGGCTTGGTTGGGTTTTCTCAGAAAGTATAGGTAAGGGCTGCATCACAAAAGAAGCAAACAATATCCTCCATGGCCACAAGCTCGTGCGCTGCACCCTCGTAGAATAATTGACCGGCCAGACGTTTTTTTTATGCATAATTGATAATGTAGGATATAAGCTTACAATGTAGTTATGGAGGTTGCGATGACAAAAGAAGAACTAATGGCCGATGGCGCGTACATTTTGGAACAAGAGGGCTGGCTGATTGATCGGGCGGCTAACAGCGAATATGGCGCTGGTAATCGTCGATTGATGAGTTTCAGCGAGCGCTATGTCGATTGGCAGCGGCGTGTGAAAGAGTTCAGGCAACAGAACCCTGGGGTATGGCCAGAGCCGCCGGACAACTCATAACTAAAAGGAAACCCGGGGTGCTTTCACACCCCGGGTTTCAACCCAATACGAACAACCAATTAAGTTCTTGCGTCTCTAGATCCGTTGCCGTTTCCGCCAGCAGCTGTCAACGCAGCAACTGCCACTGTTCCTAGCTTGGTGCCCGACAGCAATTTGCTAAGAACGTCACCAACGCTATTACCACCAAGGATTGCCAATGGAGCCATAGCTTCGGCGGCTTTCATAACCAATGCATTATCACCGAAGGCTTGCAGCGCAGCAATGAGTTCTGGAGTAATTGCGCCAGCCTTATCGACGACGGCCTTAATCTCAGCTTGGATCATTGTGATCTTGAGCTCTTGGCGTCGCAGATCTTGTGCTGCTTCCAAATTATAATGTGCCTGATCGTTCTTGCGAGCTTCATCTGAGACCAAGTTGCGAGCAGTTTGTGCTGCTAGTTCCTTGGCTAGCCTAGCTTCAATCCCTGCTGCTTGCGCATTGATCTTGACCAATTCAGTTACTTTCTTTCGCTCGGCTTCTTCTGCCTCAAGCTCAAGAACTCTCCTGTTGGTCTCGGCTCGCACCTCGGCCATTTGGGTCTTGATGCTTTCCTCTTCCTTGCCGGCGTCGAGAGTGCGCCGCTGATTAGCAATCGCAATCGTGGTTTGGATGATTGCACGTTGGGACTTAGCAATCAGCCCCTCGATCTCTTGGTCTACCAACTTCACCATGAGAACTTCGACGTCATATACTTGCATTCCGTTCTCTTGGAAGAGCCGCGGACCAAACGTACCGTCAGCGGCTTCCTTGAGAACAGCCCTCCGAATGATGTCAGTGCTATCTGCATAGAACTGTTCGACACCAACCTTACGCACCGAATTCTTGAGGCGAGATCTCATATTATCGCAAAGGAACTTGACGTAGTTCTCGACAGCAAACCACAGCTCGGGCTTGTCTCCAGTGAAGTCCATTCGGTATGACAGCTTCACCTGGAACTTGCAATGATCGGCGGTATCTACTTCGATGACATCGCCAACCTTGTTCGCCGTTGTGCGCAGATACGCAGTGCGAAACATGTTATCCGTGGTCTTCGGCTTGCCCGTGGACAGTTCGAGGATCTCTGGTGTCTCGTCGTAGTCCAGGAGAACCGTCTGTGGCCCTTGGACAACGCGGCGCGAACCATCCGACTTCACCAACAGAACTGCGTAACCGGTGTAGACGTTGATGGCAACTGCGCCGTCGTACTTGGTCGAGAGCACGATGGAGCGCGGCTCGGTGTACTTGTTCTTGCGCTGAATTGCGTCTCCAGCAGCCTTCGTACCAGCCCTTCCAGCCAGACCTCGGGAATCTGCGCTGCTTCCAAGCGCTTGAGCCTCTCTCATCATGTGAGATGAAGAGGATGCTTCGTAATCCGCCATGGCCAGGAAGTTCATGGCCGCAGCGGGAGCTGCCGCTGCAGCTGCGCTAACAACCTCAGCGCCGTGATGGCTCATGTACGTATCGATATCAACACCAGCCAATTTCGCGTTGTGAGCGCATGCCGCCATGTTGTTCGGATAGAGCAGACTGCAGGTTCGGAACGGCAGAATCCTACGAACAATAACCTGCTCGCGAGGATCGGGTAGGAACATTAATGGGCCTTCGATCTTGGATACGGTGCCCCTGTTCCTGTCGAGAACGTATCTAGCCTCGCCTGCTGGAATTGCGATGGCGTAGTGGATCTCGCTCTTGTCGTACTTGACAATAGCGTGTTCTTCGCGCGGGAAGTAGATCATCTTCGCTTTCCCAGTGATGAACAACTCCTCTCCCACTTTGTGAGCCCCAGTTTCGTCGGTATAGGGGGCGATCACTTGAATGTAGATGCCAGAGTTCCCGTTCAGCTTGATGGCTTCGAACTTGCGAACCTGATCACCGTCTTGATCGCGAGTGATAAAGATTTCAGTGGGTTGCGGAAAGACCACAGCCGGGCCGCGTTCGTATCGCTTGCTTCCCTGCTCGTCCATAAGCAAGCAGTATTCGAGACGTTCTAGAGTTACAGCTTCTCGAACCAACGTTGGGCGGCCATCACCGTCCAGAATGTCCGTATCGGGAATAACTTCGATGCCGGTTGGCGGAATGTAGAACGAAACATCGGTGCCCTTAATTACCAAAACCTGACCCATGGTTAGCTTGGGCGGCGGGTCAGCAACGGCTATCTGGAGAGGTGCGGGAGTTTCTCCAGCAGGTAGCTCTGCACTTGTTTCTGCTTTCACCGTCTTGATAACGGCCTGGCTCCAGTTCTTTCGAGCTTCTTCTTCATCGTAAACGCGCACCAGCAGGTACTGGTTGGACCGGAGGTGGTGGCCTTTGAGGATCTTGGCCATCTGACCAGGCCAGAGACAGAACGTAACTGGGCCAGGAACAATGACCTTCTTGCCAACGTTGAGCACCGCGCTGCCAAGTTTCCCTTGACCTCCGGCCGGTTGTTTGCCATCCTTGGCAGGATTCTTGAGGATGATGTACCATCCTTCCGGAGCGGTATGCGCAAGCTGCTTGGCATGATCGCGATCAACGTTAGTGAACTTCTTTGTCCGCGTATCGAAAATGACCGGCTGATCGGTATTTGAGAGGCTCTGCTTCGTTGGACCTACGAAAACATCCACGTGGCCCTTTGTCTGATCCGAGACATACATGTACTCGTTCGGAGCTAGAACCATATCACCGCCGTCACGCCTATCGTTATCCGCCATGAGAAATCTCCTCTGAAAAGCAATGTTCGTTTGGGCATGTGAGAACCGCACGCTCTCACACTTGGGTTTTCCGGGATAGCACAACCAGAGATGAAATGTCAACAGAAATTACGGGCACCTCGGCCGAATAGGATAAGCATAGGTTGGCATATTAATAGTGCTAGAAATAGCCAGATACTAATGCCCGAGGTATAAAATGAATACTGTCAAAGAGATCAGATACAACCCACGTTGCGTTGCAAGTATCACAGTGAAAGTTAGTGGAAGAGATACGATCAAGACAGGAAATAAGGCGCAAGAAATTCCGGTTTCTAAGAATAAGACACCCCCAAACTCTTGTTAAATATTTGATTTATGAAAATCGTGGCGAGAAAACCCCGTCCGGGCTCTTAGCCCGGATGCGGCTACGCCGCAAGGCTTGGATATGTGATAAATGTGGGAAAGAACATGATAGAGATATTAATGCAGCAGTAAATATTCTACAATTCGGCATGGAACAGGCCGAATTCAAATGCCTTGATGCCCGAAGGGCCGAAAGGAAGCCCACAGGCTCGTCCTGTGGGTAGTTCACCGATATTTTAGTATCCTAATATGGATACTAGATTCAAAGTAGAACAAGCTGTAATTGCCGCTGCTGATTGTTGGGCTCGTGGAGTCCTACAAAGCGATAGGCTTTTGGATTTAACAGAACAAAATCTGTTAGATACAGTAATGACTTATGACAAGTACATGAAGAGAAATGGTCTAGACCTATCTCGTCTACCTCCACCTCCCCACATTCCACACGACATGGATATCGAGGAGCAGATTCCTACGGTAAGATATTCGGAATATACAACCGTCCCATCCCCTTCGCGTGGCATGTCGGCAGTTAAAATACAGTCAGAAGAGCCTGGGCCAAATTCTGAACAAGCTCCCGATTCCGAGGATATATTCTAATCTGAGGTTTAGATGGATTGGAACTGGAAGACAAAGGCAGGAGTTGTTGGCGGCACTATACTCGTAATGTCAGTAATGGGTTACATCATCAAGATCCAGCACGACACGGTAGAGCGTCTGAAGTTTATAGAAACCTCAGTTGTTGAATCTAAAAACATTGGTAATGGCATTGTCCGCGAACAAGCCTCTTATGTTACCAAGAAGGATTTAGAAAATATGATGAAAGACCAGGGCATGGATCTAGCTTCCATCAAAAAGGATTTAGCCGTTTTAGGAGCAAATATCAACGGCATCAGTACCGTAAAGGTTATAACTCAAGGTTATAAAGCTGACCACTTACCTAGCTCCAATACCACTGAACGCGATAACACAGAAACTACTCAAAGAACTGATGTTCAAACGGCTGCGACAACTCAAGATCTTCATGGTTATCAATCAGCAACTCAATGGTTTAATTTATCTGAGCCGATTGGAAAAGAAACTATACCTTTTGGTAAAGTAGGTTTCTCAGCATGGGACGCCAAACCATGGAGCGAACAGATCTCTCCGCGCACCTATAGCTCCATTACCGTCCTTGGGAAGAACGAAGAAGGTAGAAGTTACACCTACACCAAGTTCACAATTGATGTCGATGGAAAGAAGTACGTCGTCCCCATTACCGAAGCGAAGATTGCGGAAGAATATCCTAGTCCATCGTTTCATTGGAGTCCGAGACTTTATCTAGGTGTGGATTTTGGGGTTATTGCAAATCCGCCAATGCATTTTGAGGTGATGCCAGATCTTGGATTAAGCCTCTTCTCGTATGGACAGACCAAGCTTAATCCTGACTGGACGTTTTTAACACTAGGACTTGGGTATGAAACTCAGACAAAGGGAATTGCCTTCTTGCTTAATCCAGTTGATTACAATATCGCAAAGCATCTTCCATTTGTAGAGAACCTGTATCTAGGCCCTTCGGTGTCTCTTGATCCAAAAGGAAACTTCGGGTTGTATCTTGGCATAAGAGTTGGATTATGAGGAGTTGGATTATGAGGAAGTCTATAAAGGAAGATTTATCAACATTATCAGATGGAACATTGGCTCATATATTGTACAATACTAAATTCATTTTGAAGCACAAGTACATTACCAAGCTGATACGAGAAGTTCTTTTAGGTCGTGGGTTACCGGAAACATCTAAAATCAATGGAGAGTTGGCCGAGTCTGGCTGATGGCATCAGTTTCGAAAATTGAAGTGGGTAAAACCACCGGGGGTTCGAATCCCTCACTCTCCGCAAATACTTAGTCGTCGAGGGGCGTTGCGGCACCGGGTCTATTTCCATGACTGGTGCTAAAGCAATAGTAAATTCAGGTAGTAGAAAATTGATTGGGGAACTGGATAGCCGAGAATCAAAACCCGGAGATTCGGTAACGGTATTCAAGGCATACGAATTAAGAAGCGATATGTTCTTGGTCCCAACTCAACAAGGACCAATTACCATTACCCAAAATAACGTCGTACCTCTAGATGTAGAGGAAGGTCCGGTTGATATATATGCTGTTATCGACAACATTCGTTGGTTCGATGAAATGGCAGACCGAGGACTTAGATACGATAACATGATTGCTCAATTTGAAGAGATCATGATGCAGAATCGCGCGCAACGAGCTGGCCTTGCCATGGCTAGGAATGTTCCAAAAGAATCACCTCCTGGCAGAATACTACTATAGAGGATAACATGACTGATAAAAACCTAACCGAAATTGTTGCCATTATTGATCGATCCGGCTCGATGCACGGACTTACCAAAGATACTATTGGTGGGTTCAATTCATTCCTAGCTGAGCAGAAGAAGAATTCTGGCAAAGCAAAACTAACCCTCGTGCAATTTGATGACAAATATCAGATTGATTACGATGGTGCTGACATCAGTTCCGTAAAGGATTTAGACGAGAGCACATACATGCCTCGTGGTAATACAGCCCTTCTCGATGCGGTTGGCAAGACCATCGTGACAATTGGTGAGCGCTTGTCCAAGACTCCGGAAGATGAACGCCCAGGCCAAGTGATCTTCCTCATCATTACCGATGGGCAAGAGAATGCGTCCAAGGACTATCGCGAAGCCGCCAAGATCGCTGAGATGGTAAAGCACCAAACCGACACCTACAACTGGACGTTCTTGTTCCTTGGTGGTGGGGATGCTGCATTCAGTCAGGGTATGGCATTGGGATTCAGCGCCAACAACACACACAACTACTCTGCCAATGCGGCCGGAACGAGTAACCTGTATCGAAGTGTATCTAAGGGAGTATCTAGGCGTCGAGAGAAGGCAGCTGAGGGCGTACTGTTCTGTGCCTCAATGTCTCTTCTTGATGCGGATGAAGTCAAATCTCTAAAGACTGAATAATGCCACTTATCGACGACAGACTAGAAACAGATTGGGACTCCTTCAAAGAACTATGGGCTGATGTCACTAAGTTCATGGAGGAGCACCCCACTCATGTCATCATTCCAGCCGATGACCCGAATAAGGGAAGATATGGCTGGGTGGCGTTTATCGAAACTATGTCATTGAATATAGATGACGAGCAGGCAAAAGAGTGGACGATCCAAGTTTCTATCATCCGCAAAGAAGCGCCTGAGATTACGGAAGATCTATTTACCAATGAGGGTAGATTGAAGATGTGCCGGGTACTATGCGAAGGTAGATTCAAATGACGCCCAAACTGGATGACACTCCGCTTGATACTGATTGGGATTCCTTCAAAGAACTCTGGGAAGATGTAAAAGGGTTTATGAAGACGCATCCAGATCATATCATTCTCTGTGCTGATGATCCTGTGCGTGGGAGGTGGGGTTGGGTTGCTTATATTCCCGGGGGCGTGGAAGATGAGCAAGAGAAGGAGTGGACCATACCCCTTTCATGTATTACAGATCCTGCCACCAAACAATCACTCACTACAAGTGAAGGTAAGTTGGAAATGATTAGGGCTCTACGTCCTAAAACGCTGAACTGAATCGAGTACAATGGCCAAAGCAAAAGACGTCACAAACACACTCCCTGATGCAAAGCTCCTTAAAGAGCTGATTGATAGCGAGAAGCTAAGCGATGGAGAACTCGAAGCATTCTCTAGTATGCTGGAAGGTTTGATGTCAGGTAAGTACAAAAAGCTTACACCAAATCAAAAAGACTGGGCCGAGGGAATTCATTGCAGCCTCAACCTCGACCCAGGTACTGCAAATCTCGTTAGCTCAGGTCAAGTGAAAGTTACAGACGCGCAGCGAGCAGATTTGAAGAAGTTTCTAGACACAGCTCTTGGACCAAAGATGTTGAGACCACCAGGAAAGAAATGAGGCAGATCTGGTCTTCAATGCCTCCAGTGTAGGTGAAGCCATTGAAGAGTTTAGTGCCTCACATGGCTTGACAAAGACTGGTTGGGAGGATACTCTTTGAGAATGGCCAAGTGCGGAAGTCAGGACGGGTAGGTGGGGTGTCTCGATTGTCTCAAGGACTTCCTGCACATCAAGGCCGAAGGCGCAAGAGATCATCGGGACCGCCCGCATAGATTGGTTACATAGGGCACACATAGGGCACGTAAGAAGTCGTAGAACCACACGGACATACTTGAGTTCGGTCATGGGAGTGAGAAATTAGAATACGGATATTTGTTGAAGGCCCTAATCCTTGAGGTTTAAAGGATTCAAAGAGGTCTTGCATATAACTCTTGAACAACTACAGAGGGGGCATCATGAGAACCGCGCTAAATCTCGATAAATACGAGACAAACTCACTAACCATGATGGGGCCGGCGATGGTTATCATGGGTCTTGGTGTGCTAGTCATTCTCACGGCGTTGGTTCTAGAGGCCCTCTCAAAGAGGCGTGAGGACCGTCAACTAGATATTTGGAAGTACGGCCAAGCGATTGTAGCAACACAAGTCCGTCGTTATACGGAGTTGGAGCTACTAGCTACGCGGCGGAGCACACCGCCAGCACCAAACGAAGATGACCGGCCCACTACGCCGAATCTCCTTGCAGAGATAGACCTGATGGCCGCTTTGGAGGAGATACCTTCGCCCTCACTCCCTTCGAGTATGTTTCCTCCTTCTGAGGTAAGCGGGACTCGGCTTTCAAAGAGGGCACCGCCGAAGCCTCCACGGCGCTCTAGTTCTTTGTCTGCGTAGGCAACACAAGCCGTACACGGAAACTCTACAAGAGTTCACACAAGCCCAGCATACTTGGACAAGTTGGCTTTTGCCCTGCCTTCAAGTAGCCTTCGGATCTCTGGCGTGTAGTAGATGTGTGCTCCTTTTCGGCAAAGCTCTTCATGATGCGCCTACGAACTGGATAGAACACCTCATCTGGAACTTCGCGGTACTCCATCCTGATCTGGGCTTCGTATTCCTCGAAGCGTGTCGGAGGAGATGCGAGGATCCTGTAGACCGAATCATGGAACCAGAGGGCCATCTCGGTACGCGCGGTTTTGCCTGGAAAGAGCTACGTTATCCAGTAATTGTGCTCGGAGAGAGTCAACCTGGTCTTGCCGGGCGTCGTCGGCGGCGGCGGCGGCGGCGTTGTAGGCGGCGTAGGCGGCGGCGGCGTAGGCGG
>Ga0172380_10000195_pt1 | contig 132093 bp, 122 predicted proteins | sample Leawe162metaG_FD_119747 | JGI IMG/M metagenome (GOLD analysis project Ga0172380, IMG submission 119747) | Leachate microbial communities from a municipal landfill in Southern Ontario, Canada - Leachate well 162 metaG | ecosystem: Engineered > Solid waste > Landfill > Unclassified | place... | reverse complement strand
TGGCATTTGAGTTAAGGGGTAAGCCTGAGAATGTGATATATCACAGCGATCAAGGTTCACATTACACGAGCTTGAAATTCAGACAATTAATATGGCGTCTTCAGATTGAGCAAAGTATGAGTCTTCGCGGGAATTGTTGGGATAACGCACCAATGGAGCGTTTCTTTAGAAGTTTAAAATCTGAGTGGATCCCCGCTAGTGGTTATGGGAATTTTACAGAAGCAGATAAAGAGATCACAAATTACATCACTGGATACTACAGTGAGACCAGACCCCATCAATATAATGGTGGGTTAACGCCAAATGAGTCAGAACGTTTATATTGGAATGACTCTAAAACCGTGGCCAATTTTACTTGACCACTACAATAACCTTATAGCGTAAGGCGCTGGCCATACGCCGAATTTGCCTATTTAAGCCTTGCGTCAGCACGATTTCAATGATTTTATCAACAATCCAGCCGCGCCTATGCTCGTAACTGCGACCAGTGAGTTTATCCTCACCACACAAAAAAGCCCTTCTAACACAGCGATTTATCACATGATAGAAAGGCGTTGTATTGGCATCAATTAACTGTCTTCTGGCTGAGGTCATCACAAGCTCCACACAAACAAAAGCAAGATAATGTAAAGCCTAGTAGAAGGGGCACAAAACACAAAAGATATGGCTGTCCTCTTTATCCCTCTTTATCCCTTTATCTCCGTCCTTTTTTATCTCCCCGCCGTGAACTCTTCCGATATCGAGAGCATGGAAAAGCCGACGGCGATGCTTGAATGCTCAGCCTTTATTCACATTAAATTTGTTGCTAGGGTGTGGGGACGCCTGCTATTGATACTCAGCCTTCCATAAAGTCAAAGGTTCGGCAGAGCACCATTGCCAGAATTTCTTCTCAACCAAGTCACTTGCCGCGGCAGCATCCCGCCCCTCAAACAAGCGCCAATTTTCCTCTGCAGATTTCAGGGCATACTGTCTCAAGTGACCGGTGACCCTTTCTAAATCAACCCCCTCCAACAGAACATCCCGGTAGTGCTCCCACGGTACTTGTGCATTGGGATCCAGTTGCTGGTTTCTGAAGAACCCCTCTGTGTAAACGCTGGCCGAACTGCCTGCCGACACACACTCGTCCCAACGTTTGCAGCGAAAGAAATACTCGTCCTCCGCCTCAGTCGTTCCTGTTAGCTCTCGATAGGGGCAAGCTCGTTCCCAAGCCTTATCGATATTGGTTTCGGCTATACCTTTGCGCGCCAGTTCAATCTCATAAGGCTTAGGAAACATCTCCAATAACAAGTCATAGCCGGATTTTTCCTCTGCAATGGAAAAAGCTGCTGCGCTGAACAGCGAGACACAAAGTAAAAATTTTGTCTGAAATAACCTTATTCTGAATCGCATTTTTACACCCTAGTCACTGTTGATATGAAATTGAAATACATGCCAATCCTAATCATCGAGTTTACTTTTCCAAATCGACAAAGGTTCGACAGCGCACCATTGCCAGAATTGCTTTTTAACGAGTTTGTCAGCTTCACTAGCACTTCGCCCTTCAAACAAGCGCCAGTTTTCTTCAGCAAACTTCAAGGCGTAGTTATAAGAGTGCTCCGAACCGCCACCAAATTCTGCGTCATTTTTGGCCAAGTCTTCGCCATCTTTTTTCCACTGCTGAGGAATTTCCTCCCCAGTTTTATGGTGCTTGAAAAAACCTTCAGTAAACTGACTCGCTGAAGCTCCCATCGTCTTACAGTCTTGCCAGCGGCGACAACGGAGATGAATTTCGTCTAAGTCAATATCGCCCGAATCGTCAAAGAGCAAGCGAGAACTGTTATATGGGCATGGCCGCTCCCAAGCATTCTCTATGCTTGTTTCTGCTACGCCTTTACGAGCAAATTCAACCTCATGGGGTTTAGGTGCATTAGCAAGGATACTTTGCACAGTTACCGCTTTTTCTTCCGCTATAGAAGTAGGTGTAGCGCCGAGCAGCGATATACAAAGTAAAAGTTTTACGTGAGATAACATTATTCTGAATCGCATTTTTGCAAAGTCCTTTGAGCATGAATTTAGCTAGCCAGAAACGGAAAAAATCAAATAAAGCTATAGCCTTAGTTTGATTATTTCTTTGTTATTAACGACTCGTTTTCGGCATCGTCTTTGTATCCGTTAACGTCACCCGTGTTTGCTGAATGAGTAAACATTTTCTATCTGTAATTTCATCAACATATAAAGATAAGGCTTTCGGAAAAAAATTATTTCCCTTTATAAGGTGATGTATTGCAGATGGCTATAACACGAAAGAAGGATTTCTTACTAATTAACGGTATAACTCTGCTCACTCTAATATAATTTTGATTTGGTTATTAAACTGCTTATATGTCATAGATGGTTTTGATTATGATACTGCTATTAATCGTGATGTAACTAAGGCGGTGGCTTCTGCAGTCTGAAAATATGTCTCAATCTTTGCAGTAATATCTAGGCTGAGTTATTTTTTATTTTATCGTAATATCGTTCGCGCTTATGTTTTTAAGCTATGAGCTAAATTTCTATTTACCCACTGAAAAGGATTTTTTATGGGACATAAGACGTTATTGAGTGCTGTACTTTTGACCGCGACCTGCGGTGTCGCCACTTTTGCGGTGAATGCTGAATCGCTGTTTACTCCCTTTCCTGATGCCAAATCGCCTAAAGAAAAGCACATCCACTTTACGTCCTTTGAACTTATCACCGCAGGGAATGGTGACAAGTTCACTCTGTTGCCTGTATCAGGAAAATTGACTCGACAAAGCGTTGAGTTACCCGAGGGGTATAGTCCTGAACATGTGATCAATAACTATTTGGCACAGCTAAAAAAGCTTAATGCCGAAGTGTTATTTAATTGCACGGCAGCATCCTGCGGCGACGGGCAAGCTATGCAAAGACAACTAAAGCCGCTTAGAGAAGTGAATGCCGACTATCACAGTGCTTACGTGGCGGCAAAACTGAAAGGTACTCGCGGTGAGGTTTACACCAGTATCTATGTCGTCAATCGCGAGGACAGATATACCTATCTGCAAGTCGATATTCTCGACGCTATCCCTGAGCCGCTGGACTTAATCCAAGCGAATAGTGACTTTTTACAGCAGGCGCCGAAGAACATTGAGATTAAAGATAGGCGTAGTGACGATGCTCAAGGCTCGACAGACCATCCTTTGCTGGGACGTATGCCCGGCAGTTATATTACAAGTTACAAACAAACTAACTTTACCCAAGTGCCTGTATTAGTGGGGATCTCGGGCGCAAATTATCAAACCAAATCGCTGGACACCAAGCTTACCCAAATAAGTTATCAGATGCCTGAAAGCTATTCCCTGTTTGAAATTAACAGCAATTATGCCGCAGCCGCACAAAAGCTTGCAGCAGAGCGGGTATTCCATTGCAAAGGCACGGCTTGCGGCGACGATGATAGCCTGATTAATGCCATCAAATTAATCAAGGACGATAAAGAGGACGAATGGCAGGAGTATCAGCTGTTTAAGCTTAGTCACGCAAAGGGCGATGTTTACTTCGATATCTATTCCCAAGGATATTTCGATGGCACACCTGCCGATACTACCCTCAGGGTAATGGAACTCTCTACTCTGAAGGATGATCGAGTGGCGATTGACCTCAATGCTTTGACCGATGCGATTAGCCAAACTGGCAAGGCGACGTTGGAGGGATTGCTGTTTGATTATGACAGTGAGCGCATGTTGCCTGAGTCCAAACCTGTACTGGAGGTGCTGGCAAGCTATCTTAAGCTGCATCCGACACTGAGTTTCTATGTGGTTGGACATACCGATGACAAGGGCGAGCGGAGTTACAATCAAAGCCTGTCGGAGCGCCGCGCCGCAGCTGTGATTAAGCAGTTGAGTGACGGGTTTCAAATTCCGTCGGCCCAATTAACCGCCCACGGTAACGGGGAATATAGCCCTGTCGCCAGCAATACTAATGACGCCGGACAAAAACTGAATCGCAGAGTGGAGTTAGTACTTCGTTCCGATAAAAAGTAGCTCATATTAATAAGCTTGAAAGGGGAGCTTCGTTTTATAGAAACGCCTGAGTCATCTCAGGCGTTTCTATCTTCATTGGAGTTCATTGGAAGATATTGTTCACGCGGGCATTTGTCTAAAATTGAGGTTAGTAGCTTGAGTGTATTCGCCACTTGTCTTTCTCTAAATTGTCACTGCGGCTTTAAGCACTGCAACTTCCTGTGGGGTGAGTGGCCGCATCGCTCCTTCGGCTAAGGATTCTAGCGTTAATGTCATTAATGCGACGCGCTGTAAGTCAATTACCTTATAGCCTAAGGCGCTGGACATACGCCGAATTTGTCGATTTAATCCCTGAGTCAGCACGATTTCAAAGCTGTCCGAACTGAGGCGGTGGACTTGGCAGGCCAGGGTTTGCAGGTCTTTATAACGCACTCCACTTGCCATTTGCTCAACAAAATCATCTGCGAATGGCCTATCGAGGCGTACATGGTAGGTTTTGCTGTGGGCAAAACTGGGGTGCATGAGTTTATGGGTCAGCTCACCATCGTTAGTTAACACCAGTAGGCCGCGGGAGTCCTTATCGAGTCTGCCGACGGGGTAGAGTCTTGGTGCTTTGGGAAGTAGGTGTATGAGGCTCGTTTCATCCTGCTCAAGCAGACGGCAATCTGTGCCCACAGCTTTGTTAAATACCCAATAGGCGAGCGTTTCGGCTTTAGTGATAGGTTTGCCATCAAACTCAATACGGTCGAGGCAGTGTAATGACTCGTCTAAACAGATGGGATCTGTGTGGCGGGCGATACCGCCATTGAGTGTGATGCGCCCAGCCTCAATCAAACGGCAGGCTTCACGGCGTGAGCCTATGCCACACTGGGCGAGGTATTTTGCTAAGCGCATGGATTACCCTAAAGTATTTGGCGTTCTTGGGCGCGATGATACAGTATTTTTGATAGGCGCTGCATTGCAAAGGCTAGGCTTAAACACCAAATAATACTCAAGTTAGTTTGGAGCCACATATTGGCTGAAACAGTACAAAAGTGTGTTTGGGGCACACAGGGAGGGAAATCCAATATTGTCCAATCTAATTGCAGGGTTAAACTCACTGCACTACAAAAGCTGATCAGGCTTAAATAGAACAGTGGCTTTGGGCAAATAAACCGAGGCACTATCCCCGCTATAATCACAAGGCTGTGTAAGATGAGGGTGCTTAATAGATAACTCGTTGAAACTATTCTGTGTATGCTCAAAAAATTAATGGGGAATATTCCCATCAAAATCACAGAGACTCCTACCCAAGCACCTGTAAGTGCGATGCATTGGCTGAACGTATCCAGTTTTAGTAAGTAGAGCCCAGTCATTGAAATGAGTATGCAGAGCCCTGCAGCCAATAAGCTTAAATTAAACACATAAGCGAGGGGGGAGTTGATATAGTTACCTAAAAAATCAGCTCGTATTTGTAAGACTTGAACTCCAATGTTTTGATATTCAGCATAAATAGCAATTAAAACTCCAGAAGCACTAATAAAGGCTGCGCCTACAATCAACCATGTAATAAGACGATGTAGATCGTAATAACTTGGTTCTTGGTGATAAAGAGGATTCATGGAGACTAAAAATATGCTGATGGGATATGACCACATTGAATGCGGTAACTTGCCTGAATTGTTTAATGAAGGCAAGCGAGTTGATGCTTTTTCGTCAAAAGAGGGCTTTAAAATGACAAGGAACGCCTAGTGCGTTCCTTGTCATAAACGTTAGATTTTACTCATGCGACTCAAATATCATTTAGTGTCGTTTGCGGAAAATTACAATCGCAACAGCCACTACGGCTAAAATCATACAGTACCAAGCGTGTGATACCGCTGCTAATGGCGTGATGCTAAAGGTCGAAGCAATCAAGAGTGCCTGTGCACCATACGGGATCAAACCTTGGATAATACAGGCGAAAATATCGAGTATGCTGGCGGCACGTTTTGGACTCACGCCATGCTTCTCTGCTAAGTCTTTTGCAATATCACCCGTCACCACGATAGAAACCGTGTTGTTAGCCACACAAGAGTTAGTCACTGCGACTATACCTGCCATACCTAGCTCAGCTGCACGGCATGAAGCTTCACCTTGCGCCTTAGAGAAACGAGTGATCAGCTTTTCAATCTGTTTACTCACAAAGGCAAGACCACCTTGCTGCTGCATGAGTGCGGCTAAACCACCCACTAGCATAGACAGAATGAAAATCTCCTGCATATTGCTAAAGCCAGCATAAATATCTTTACCGAATTGGATCACGCCGTAATCCATAGTAAACAGGCCGGTTGCGCCCGCTAATAAGATACCTAAGGTCAAGACCACAAATACGTTCAGACCCGCCACGGCTAAGATCAAAATGGTCAGATAAGGAATGACCTTAATAAGATCGATATTCTGCGTTGCTAATTCTGCTTGGCCTTGTCCGGCAAATACAAAGGCGATTAAGGTTAGCAGTGATGCGGGGATAGCGAAAATCAAATTTTCACGAAATTTATCTTTCATATCACAGCCTTGGGTGCGCGTAGCTGCAATTGTGGTATCGGAAATAATCGACAAGTTGTCACCAAATAGGGCGCCAGACATCACGGCTCCCGCCATCAGTGCATAGTCGATTTGCGCTTGGTCGGCTACGCCTAGGGCGATGGGAGCGACAGCCGCGATTGTCCCCATAGAGGTTCCCATGGCCGTTGCGATAAAAGCGGCAATCACGAAGAAACCAGGTAGTAACAGGTTCGATGGTATTAACGATAAACCAAGAGCAACAGTAGCATCGACGCCGCCAGTGGCTTTAGCGACTGCAGCGAAGGCGCCTGCAAGTAAGTAAATTAAACACATAGCAATAATATTGCTGTGACCAATACCGCCGATAAAGGTATCAATCGATTGATTTAATTTCTGTTTTGATAAAATCAACGCCAGAATGATTGCAGGTAAAATAGCGATAACGCTGGGTAATTGATAGAAGGCAAAGTCGACACCTTGGCTTTGGAAATACACACCCGCGCCAATGAAAAGACCAAGGAAAACAAATAATGGCAACAGGGCAATAAAAGATGCCGGGCTGTGCTGTGCTGCTGTTGGATTGCTCAAATGTTATCTCTCTTTCGCTTAGGGTTTTTCCGCAGGATCCTTGGCAGTCAAACTCGCTTAAATTCAGTGTTGCCTCGGCATCGTATCCTAGCAACTTGAGGCAAAGCATATTTGATCCCTGATAACCTGTCAATTTAGACGTCTAGATGTTTTTACTTCCGTTGTGATCGCTAGGTTATTAATAGGTTGTATAAGATGAAAATTAGTCTTTATTTTAATTACTAATCAATAATTTACCTGTTTTCATTTAGATTGAGTTAGAGGGTTTATATCTGATTTAGCGTGTATTTCAACTGAATGGAATAGCGTAAAATTTAAGCGGATGACTGGTGTGATGGAGTAAGCCGGCTATTTATTGCTCCATTTAGTTTGAGTTGTTGGTGGGTAAGACAGCATAAATAGCGTAAATGATGAGTGGCATTAATCAATAGGGCTCATTTGGGGACGTATTGACTTAGTTCGCTTGTGCAGCGTTGTGATAGCAATGATAAGTCAAATAACTTTAATAAAACCTTAATAAGCAATCTATTGTTTTTAAATGTAAAACAGTTTCAAGCATCTAAAATCCCCATAAAAACTAATGGCAACAATTTGTATTGAAGTAGAGACTTTAATAGAATCCGCACAAATTATGTTAATTACTCTTAGTGCTTTGTTTAAATTTAACTGGATGAAGCGTTTATTGCTGATCCCTCAAATCTTCCTACCACAGTGGGTATTATCATGATACGTCGCGCTAAGCCATTACTCGGAACGCTGGTGGAAATCGCTGCCGAGTCACTGCCAAATCAAAGCGGTGAGGTACAACTTAAAGATAAAGCATTGGAAGCGGCTATTAGCGCGGCTTTTTCGCGTGTGACCCATATTGGGCGGTTGCTGAGCTTCCATCAACAGGACAGCGAGTTAAATCAGTTAAATCGGCAGCCGGGAATATGGGTAACGTTAAGCCAAGATAGTTTACGAGTGCTCAAGTTGGCTAAGGGGCTGGGTAAGGCGAGCAACAACTTATTCAATTGTACCGTTGGCGGCGAAATGATGTCTCGCGGCGCTTTGCCTGCTTACCTTGGTATGCCATTGTTATTGCAAGGTGACTGGCAAGATATTGAAATAAAAGGTAATCAAGCGCGATTAGCTAGACCGCTAATTTTAACCTTAGATGGTATAGCTAAAGGTTATGCGGTTGATATGGCAGTGAGTGAGCTGCGTCGCGCTGGCGTGAGCGGAGGTTGGGTCAATGCGGGTGGCGATTTAAAAGTTTTTGGCAGTGCATCTTTAAATGTAGTGTGCCGCGGTCCATTAGGAGCGAGCCAAAAGCTCTGCGTTAGCAATATGGCGCTCGCTAGCTCAAGGGTCTCACAAACCTTAAGTCATGATTACCCTGCACTATTACTGCCAACTGGCAATGTTGCCGATACGAACGTCGATGCTGAAAGCGAGCGTATTGTTAGTGTGAGAGCCTCTTTTGCTTGGCGCGCCGATGCGTTAACGAAAGTCGCAGGCTATCTTAATCCCGACTTGGCCGCTGAAAAAATTACTCACTTGGGTGGTCAATTAGTCAGTTTTGATTGATGTATCTTTTGGCTGTTTTACAGCTTTTGCAGATGATTGAATTAGAAATTCAATCATTACTGTGAGTTAACATTAAGCAGTTAGTACTGTTATTCGCACTTTAACGGGTGAATCGATACAACTTGGGTTTCGTTACCGTTATTTACAACTTGCATACGGTTGTGGGCTTTTATTGTCTTCAAGCTTTGCTTGGTATTATTTCCATTAAAAAGAGTGCCTACATTGGGCACTCTTTTCGTTTCAATAGCTTATCGCTAACCATTTATCGTTAGTCATTTATCTTAAGCGACTTTAAATCGCGCCACTTCTTTTTGTAGATTGCTGCAAATAGCCTTAGTGTTGACGACGATTTGCTGAGTCTCTTGAATGACTAAGTTGCAGTATCTTGTTTTATCGGATAATTCGGTCAAGTTACGATTAATTTCTTCGGTCACATGGGTTTGCTCTTCGGTCGCAGTCGCCGTTTGAGTGGACATCTCACTGACCTTAGAGGTGGAGTTTAGAATTTCATCTAATGCATCTTGGGTCTGGCTGGCGAGGGTCACGGTTGATGTGGTCAGGCTAGCTCCCGATTCAATGCTTTTAACCGCATCATTTACTCCGCGTTGCAACTCTTCAATCATGCGCTGAATATCTTGGGTTGAGGTTTCGGTACGACTCGCCAGTGTACGTACTTCATCGGCAACTACGGCAAAGCCACGGCCCTGTTCGCCAGCGCGCGCCGCTTCAATGGCCGCGTTAAGGGCAAGGAGGTTAGTTTGCTCAGCGATTGAGCGGATCACATCAAGCACTGAGGCAATATTGGCAGAATTGACTGAAAGTTTTTCAATAACTGTCACTGCATTTTTAACTGATTCAGACAGTTGCTGAATATGATTAACGGACTGGGCGAGGATATTCTTACCCTCTACTGTTTGGTCATTCACCTTAGTGATTTCGGTGGCAGTATGAAGAGCGTTACTGGCGACTTCTCTTACGGCTGCACTCATTTCATTTACTGCTGTGACAATAGTATCGACAAACTGCTCTTGTTCATGGCTGATGTTGATTGTGGTAGCTGACTTAGTTGCAAGGCTTTCAACGGTTTGGCTCACATCTTTAGTTTGACCAATAATCGAGATGACCATTTGCTGTAGCTGCTCTACAAATAAGTTAAATGCATGGGCGAGCTCGCCGATTTCATCCTGACGTGTGATAGGGATCCTTTGGGTTAAGTTACCGTCACCATCGACAATGTCATTGATCCTGCTAGTGATATCTTCAATTGCATTGACTATGATTTTAGGGCCGAAGTAGGCAATCAACAGCGCCACAATGGCGACTAAGCTTGCTATCGTTAAGGATATTTGGGTTTGGGTGGTTGCCTGTTCCGTTGCTTGTAAATCTAGCTCTTTTACTCTGTTATCGGCGGCTTCGCCCGCGGCATTGTAGATATCTCTTAATGCCTTAAATTCTTGCTTGGATTTGGTTTCGTGGAGTTGTTTCGCGCGTTCAAAATCATTACTTTTGACGGCATTAATGACCTCTGATGAGGCTTGATACCAGAGAGAAAACTGCGCCTCAAAGCCATTAGTTGATTGCAGTACTTGCAGGTGATCTGTAAGGATTTTTTTAAATTCGCCCATTCTGTCACGGGCTTGATCGACATTCTCTTGCCAGTTATCAATCTCACTCTTGCGATTATCGGCAGATAATTCTTCCCTCAATAACACTTCTTCACTTAGCTGCGCTTGATAAAGGTCGCGATCTGCATTGAGAATTGCCGAAATTGCGGGATTAAATAACTGACTAAATTCCTGCATCTGTTTCACAGTAGCACGGCTTTGCATAGCATCGGTGACTGCCATGACAATGAGGGCTGTCGCCATAATGGCAAACATCAGTGAAAACTTAACGCGAATACTGTTAAACATAGGACGATCTCCATTAATAACTTAATAAATAGCTTAGCCGTTATTTATAGAATTGCCTTTGCGTGCAGCAGATTGCGATGGGATTTTGTACGCATTGAAATAAGCGAAACCGCCTTGGTCACTATTACCAAGGCGTTGACGCATTACTTTGGATTATTCAGGACAAGCTAGGGTAGGGATGACTTTAGGCTTAGGTTTTATCTGCACTAGCATGACGCCAATAATGACCATAGAACCGCCAATATAATGATAAATGGCTAAGGTTTCATCTAGGATGATGGCCGCCAGTATCGCCGCAATAATAGGCATTAAATTAAAGAATACGCTGGTGCGATCGGCGCCGAGTTTGCTTATGCCATTGATCCAAGCCCACGGCGCTAAAAGTGAGGCAGCGATAGCAGCGTAAAGTATCAGTGGTGCTGATTGGGCACTGATCGCTATGCTGGGACTTGTAAACAGCAGTGGTGTCAGCATGAATACGGCTATGAGTCCTTGAATATAAACCGATTCCCAAGTCGGTAGTGGTAGTTGCCAGCGTTTCAGTAATACGCCATAGAGCGCATACACAAAGGCGCTAAAGAGCAACAGTAAATCACCTTGGGTCACGCCGATGGCAAGGTTCATCATATCGCCGTGACTGAGCATAAAAATCAATCCAAATAGCGAGATTAAGGTGCCACCAAAGGCTAACGGTGATAATTTTTGCTTGAGTAATGGCACGGCTAAAAACAGACTGATCATAGGCACGAGAGAGGTGATTAATGCCATATTTGTTGCCGTGGTGGTTGCCGCCGCAAAATAGGCCAGACTTTGGTTTAGTACCATACCTAACAAAGCCAAAGTAGCGAACTTAGGTAACAAAGGTAGTATCACTTGGCGTTTTTGCCAGACGCGACTTGCGACAAAGGGGGTTAACAATAACATAGCGAAAAACCAACGGTAAAATGCTATGGCTTCAGGATCGATAATCCCAAATGAGAGCTTGTTGACTATCGAATTGCCTGCCCAAATTAATACGGCCAACAGGGGAAACAAATACAGCATGGTCTTGCCTTTAGGTACTGGCTAAAGTGACTGGCCTTAGCTTATGGCTTATCACTTAAGCATCCAGATAATAGATTAGCGGCTATTATCCATGGTCGGTTATGATATAAATATCGCTTATCAGACAAGGTCAGTTCCTCTACGGACAAGCGTAATCTGGGTTAGCGATTTCGTTTGAGTTTTTGGACCACCATAGCTTTGAGGGCATCAAAATGCGCACGGTTTACCATCCGCTCACGGCAGAGCAAGAGCCTGCTGCAGATATCTTCTTCAACTATGAAGCTTTCCTGCCAAATACGGTAACGCCAAAACATCAACATGTTTGGGGGCAACTGCAGTTAATCAGCGGTGGAATTATGGAGTTACATGCTGCAGGGCAACGGTTTTTATCGCCGTCACAATATGCGATTTGGGTTCCTGCGGGGATAGAACATGAAAGTTACACTCGGCGCAGTATTCATTATTGCTCGATGAATATAGTTGCCGACCGGGCTGCGGCTTTTCCCATAGAGACCTGTCTTTTAGCCGTAACATCCATTGCCCAATCGATCGTTAACGATCTGCGGGAGCGGCAAGTCACTGTGGCAGAAACTGCGGCGGATAAGCGACTGGTTGAGGTTTTGCTCGATCAGCTGACCTTGGGTAAAGCTCTACCGCAATTTCTGCCCACCGTTTCAGATAAACTGTTACAGCCGTTGTTGTTGGCACTTGAAGCCGACCCTGCGAGTTCGAAAACCTTTAAATCTTGGGCGAGTGAATTACATACCACAGAGCGTACTTTAGCTCGTCGTTGCCAAGAAGTTCTGGGGATGAGTTTTACTGAGCTAAGACAAAGGCATAAGTTTATCTATTCCTTACAACTATTACGTCAGGGACTTGCAATCAAAGAGGTGGCATTGACGCTCGGCTATAACCAAACTTCGCCTTATATCGTGATGTTTAAAAAATATGCTCAGTGCTCACCTGAGCAGTATCGCCGCCGATTGTGATTGAGTGACTGATGGAGTAAGGCTTAATAAAGGCGAGATAATGAGATCCTATGTGAAAGTCGCGCTAGATGATGCACTAAAAATATTGTGGGGAAACTGTGAAATAAGATAGGGTGCTAAAGTATTAACACCCTATTTTCGGCCTATTTAAAGAGAGGATTTAAGGTTTTTTACAGAGTTAGATAAGTTAGTCGGAAGCCTTTTGGCGGTTCCGTTTATCTTGACGCTTCTCTTTTAAGGTTTTCATTGGCGGTTTTTTGTTTTTTTCTTTACTCATAGATATAAACTCCAAAGTGAAGGTTACTATCCGAACCCGCGCCGCAAATCGGTTTCGATAGTTGGGCTCAATTTTTTATTTCAGGCTTTAATTGAGACGGTTTATTTATAAAGAGTATAAAAATAAATTTAACGATTGAGGCGCCGTGCTAAACCTCTTAACCCCTTTGCTGTTTACTCTAAAGCGCTGCCATGACTTATACGTAAATAGTTGCAAAGAGTCGTTAATTGCAGTGTTAAACTTATTTAAAGTGTCTCTTTAATAAATATCGCGGCCAGTTAATGACTTCAAAATAACATTCCCTCTTATTATATTATGTTGAAAATGCCGCTATAAGCCGCCGCTAATAGCGAGTTCAAAGCATGTTGCCACTGAATTGAACATGCTTTATTTTAAAATGCTTACAGCCTAATAATCATATCTTTAAAATTTTATGAAATGTTGTCAAGTAGCAATACTCAATAGCCATTTACAAAAAAGTATGCCAAATGATTTTTCTTATACAGACTTTTTAGGTTGTTTTTTCGTTAAACTGACATCTTTAATCATAAACAGAACTGGTTTGCCTAAAATGCTCACCTCTGCCAGTTCGCCCTTTGATAACCCAAGTAAGCTGACGCCTAAATCTGATATGACAGAGAAACGTCCTGCACTGGGTTTATGCCTTGGTGGATACACGAGTTCAATTTGGTACTCTTGCTGATCCTGCAGATTAACTAAGTGAATTTCTCGTCCCACAGTCACTTTATCACTCGTCGTATCATGCTTTAGCTGCTCAAGCTTACTAATCACGCCTGCCAAAGCCGTTGGGCGTAGAGAGGCATTAAAACTGTTTTGTAAATAATAGGTTTCAGTTTTTAGAATAAAATTCTGGAAAAGACTACTAAAAAAAGAATATGCCATTGCCGCCTCTGAAATAACAAAGTTAAAATATAAGCATAGAAATTAAAATGAGTATTACTCTGTGCTTATTTCACAAGAAGTTATAATTCTGCCGAGCGCGAGTGACGCTCGGCTTAGACTGGGAATTTGAGCGAGAGGCGGATTGAGCTTACTGAACTAGATGTGTTAGCTAACACATGGGAAAATAGTGATGAAAATGCAGTGCTAAACATAGTGTTACATCTCCAGTCAAAAGTTGATATTCGATTGATTATTTATTTTTTGTATATCGATTTAGTATATCGGCCTTGCTGTTAACTAAATCTTGCCATTAACTAAATAAGTAATTGCTTGGCTGATACCATAGGTCAAGTAAAAATATAAAGCAAGCCTAACTAAGCTAATCTTGCTGAATATACTGATAACAGTAAAACTGGATTTAACATTGTTTTAACTTTGCCATGTTGGGGCTAGTCTTCGTCAATTTAATGCTAGCACTCGTAAAGTAAACTGAGCACTTGTTAATTTGGCTGAACTGAAAGCCAAATTAATTCAACCATTGAATGTTCTAGTGCATTGTTGCTAGATGCTATGGGCACTAACTGAATTAAGCCTTAATATAAGCTTCTAAAGTCAATATTTACTTAGGTTGTTAAGCCCGCACCTTTTAAAAGTATTTTGATACACATAGAGACGAGGAACAGACAGCTTACGCTTGTACACCAAATCAGCACTAACCAGCCGAGTCGATAGGCGAGGGATTTCGTTTGGGTCGTCATGTTGATCTCCTGCATATGTAAAGTCATCTAAAGTGAATCAGCGACCTAAGCCAAGTTAGCTTAGGTCGCGTTGTGGGAAGCCTCTTTTACCTGAGTCATGGCTAGTGATAGCCTGCATCCTTGGTTACTTTGCCGCGGAACACGTAGTAGCTCCAAAAGGTATAAACCAAAATCAGCGGGATGATCATCAGGGCGCCGACGAGCATAAAGCTTAGGCTGCTGTCGGGGGCAGCTGCCTGCCAAAGGCTGATGTTGGGGGGAATAATGTGCGGCCAGATACTGATCCCTAAGCCACTAAATCCTAAGAAAATCAGCCCTAGAGTGAGTAGGAATGGCTGATAGTTATCATCACGATTTAGGGATTTTATCAAGGCCCAACTGCAGGCTAATACCAGTATTGGCACTGGGGCGAAGTAGAATAAATTCGGTAAACTAAACCAGCGCAGGGCAATATTGGGTTGCACAAAAGGCGTCCATAAACTGACTAAACCTATGGTCATCAACAGGCATAAGGTCAGTGCTCTGCCGAGTTGTTGCATGGTCGTTTTAAGCTCGCCTTGGCATTTTTTTACTAACCAAGTTGCGCCGAGCAGAGCATAGGCCAGCATAAGGCCAAAACCGCAGAAAAGTGAGAAGGGCGTTAACCAATCGAAACTACTGCCGCTAAATTGTTGGTTACTCACCGAAATGCCAGAGATAAACGCCCCCAGCACTACGCCCTGTGAAAAGGTGGCCGTGATAGAACCGAACATAAACGCTTTATCCCAGAATGGTTTAGCTTCTGCGCCCGACTTAAATCTAAACTCAAATGCCACGCCGCGAAAAATCAATGCCAGCAGCATGATGAGCAGCGGTATGGTTAGTGCTTCGAGCACTATGGCATAGGCGAGGGGAAAGGCACCGAGCAGACTAGCGCCGCCGAGCACTAACCAGGTTTCATTACCATCCCAAACGGGGGCGACGGTATTGACCATAATATCCCTGTCGTCCTCATCGTGAATGAAGGGAAACAGTATGCCGATGCCGAGATCAAAGCCATCCATCACGATATACATTAAGGTGGCAAAAATGATGATCCCGAACCAAATCAAGGGTAGATCGAATTCCATGGTGAGCCCTTAAATATGCTTAAGATTGAATAAGTAAAACTAGATTCATTTACTTTAAAATTAATGGCTTGTTGCCGCGATATCTGGCCCTTTGCGGATGAGTCGCATCATATAGCGATAACCAACGCCGAAGATGCCACAGTAACTGACGATGAAAATCCCTAGGCTGATACTCAGGTGGGTAACGCTGTGGGAAGACACGGCATCCTGCGTGCGCATCAACCCTTGGATCACCCAAGGTTGACGGCCAAGCTCGGTGGTAAACCAACCCGCTAGTGTGGCGAGCAATCCGGCGGGGCCGAGCACGAGTACAAATCGCAGAAAGTGTTTGTTGCTGTAGAGGCTGCCTTTGCGCCTGAGATAAGCGCTCCACAGTCCAGCAAAAATCATCAATAAGCCTAAGCCGACCATGAGCCTAAAACTCCAGAACACTAACAACACATTGGGTCTGTCCTCGGCGGGATACTCAGTCAAGGCTGGCACTTGTTTGCTTAAATCATGCTTTAAGATCAGGCTCGCGAGCCCTGGGATTTCGAGACTGAAGTGGTTTTTCTCTGCGTCCATATCGGGAATCGCAAACAAGATAAGCGGTGTGGGTTTGTCACCCTCATTACGCCAATGGCCTTCCATCGCCGCCACTTTTACAGGTTGATATTCAAGGGTATTTAAACCATGAAAATCACCAATCACAGCTTGCAACGGCGCGACGATTAACGCCATCCACATCGCCATAGACAACATCTTACGGATCGCGGGTGTATCGTTACCTTTGAGTAAATGCCAAGCCGCCGATGCGCCCACAAAGAAAGCCGACGAAATAAACGCCGCTACTGTCATATGGGCTAAACGATAGGGAAATGAAGGGTTAAACACTATCTGAAACCAATCCACTGGAATAACGCGATTGTTCACGATTTCAAAACCTTGGGGCGTCTGCATCCAGCTGTTTGAAGCTAAGATCCAGAAGGTCGAGATAATCGTGCCCGTGGCGACCATACAAGTGGCGAAGAAATGCAGGTTTTTACCTACCTTCTGCTGACCAAATAGCATGACCCCCAGAAAACCCGCTTCGAGGAAGAAGGCGGTGAGGACTTCATAGGTGAGTAGCGGCCCAGTTACGCTGCCCGCGAAGGCGGAAAAAGCGCTCCAATGGGTACCAAATTGGTAGGCCATCACTATGCCTGAGACCACGCCCATGCCAAAGTTTATGGCAAAAATCTTCGACCAAAATTGATAGAGTTGTTGGTACACCTGATTCGCCGTTTTCAGCCATAAGCCTTCTAATACCGCCAGATAAGTGGCGAGGCCGATAGTGATGGCGGGGAAAATAATGTGAAAAGAGATGGTAAAAGCAAATTGGATCCTAGCAAGTACAGTGGCATCAAAATCAAACATAATTTCCTCGAGAGATAAGAGTCTCGTTACAAAGGCATTCATTAATGCAGTGTCCGCTAAGCCTTAAATTGGCTCCACGGTGAAAGCTTGTGTGCTATTAGACCATGGGATATGCTGGCTATAACAGACACAGAATATCTTGACTTGGCTATAACAGATGACGAAGTACGAGCAGTTAGCGCAGGAATTAAAGACACGAATAGCCCAAGGTGTCTGGCAGGCGGGGGACAAGTTGCCGTCGCTGCGCCAAACTGTGGCCGATTCGGGTTTGAGTCTGATGACAGTGCTCAATGCCTATCAGTTATTGGAAAGCCAAGGCGTGATCTCGGCGCAGGCTAAGTCTGGCTATTTAGTGGCGCCAAAGCCGGAATTAATCGCGCGGCAGGGAGAAGCCTTTCGTTATCCCGAGCGACAAAAGCCGATTTATCTTTCCGATAGCGTGGATATTAATGAGTTTGTATTCAATGTTCTGCAGGCTTCAAAGCAGGCGGATATAGTGCCCTTTGGCTCAGGATTTCCCGATCCTAGTTTATTCCCGCAACAAGCACTGGCGCGATCTTTAGTTAAGGTGACTCGGCACATGTCACCTTCTTTTGCCGCCGATAATTTACCGCCAGGCAATGCGGGACTGCGTAAGGCTATCTCCCAACGTTATGCCAAATTGGGCATGAGCATTTCGCCCGACGAAATCATCATTACCTCGGGTGCCATGGAGGCGCTCAACTTGAGCTTAGCGACGCTGACTCAAGCGGGTGATTGGGTTGTCATTGAATCACCGACCTTTTATGGCGCGATGCAAGCCATTGAACGGCTTAAACTCAGGGCGATTGCGGTTGCTACCGATCCACAACAGGGGATTGATCTCGAGGCGTTGGCAGAAGTGTTAAATACCTATCCAGTGAAAGCCTGCTGGTTGATGAGCCAACATCAAAATCCCTTAGGTTGCAGTTTATCGGATGCTAAAAAACAGGCGCTTTATCAGCTACTAAACGAGCATAAGGTCAGTCTGATTGAGGATGATGTTTATCAAGAACTCTATGTCGATTCCAGCGCGCCAAGGCCAGTAAAAGCCTTCGATACCGAAGGACGGGTGTTGCACTGCGGCTCATTTTCTAAGTCTTTGATTGCTGGTTATCGTGTCGGCTGGGTGGCGGCGGGATACCATGCACCGCAGTTACAACGCTTACAAGTCATGTCGACGTTATCGACCAGTGCGCCGATGCAGCTCGCCATCGCCGATTTTATTCAGTCGGCGCAATATGAACGCCATTTGAAACAGTTACGTAAAAAGTTAGCCAGCCGTAAATTGGCCATGTATCAATTATTGTGCGCGCATCTGCCCGAATCTGTGGGGGTCAATTTCGCCCATGGCGGCTATTTTCTCTGGTTAGCGCTGCCAGCACATATGGACGCCACACAAATTTATTATCAGGCGATTGAGCGTGGGATCAGTATTGCACCCGGAAACCTCTTTAGTAATCAGGTCGAATTCCGCCATTTTATGCGTTTGAATGCCTCATACGAGTGCTCGCCAGAGATAGTCTCAGCGGTCGTGGTGCTGGCCGAACTTATCCGCAACAATTTGCGCCGAAGTTAAAGGCTGTGGTTAAAAAGTTTTAGACTTCTAGATGTCTATCTGTTAGCTTGTTGAACATGCACAAATCTTGTGCAATTCTCAATGTCGATTGAATACTGGGCTGCTACGGATAAGGAAGGGAAAATGAAATTAGAGTCACTGGCATTACACCACGGTTATGAGTCAGAAGCGACCACGAAGGCGGCCGCTGTACCTATCTATCAAACCACCTCTTATACCTTCGATGATACCCAGCATGGTGCTGATTTATTTGACTTAAAAGTCGCTGGCAATATTTATACTCGGATAATGAATCCTACCACTAGCGTGCTAGAGCAACGTCTGGCGGCCATTGAAGGCGGCATAGGTGCGCTGGCCGTGGCATCAGGTATGGCGGCGATTACCTATGCGATTCAAGCTTTGACTCAAGTTGGCGATAACATCGTCAGCACCAGTCAGCTCTATGGTGGCACCTATAATCTGTTTGCCCATACACTGCCGCGTCAAGGCGTTGAAGTGCGTATGGCAGCTTTCGATGATTTTGAAGGCCTCGATGAGCTGATCGACGATAAAACCAAGGCCTTGTTCTGCGAATCGATTGGTAATCCAGCCGGCAATATTGTCGATTTACAGCGTTTAGCCGAGATTGCCCATAAACATGGCGTGCCTTTAATTGTCGATAATACGGTCGCGACTCCAGTGTTATGTCGCCCCTTTGTGCATGGCGCCGATATCGTTATCCACTCTTTAACTAAATACATTGGTGGCCATGGAACAACGATTGGCGGGGTGATTATCGATTCAGGCAAGTTCGATTGGGTGGCGAATAAGGAAAGATTTGCCTTACTCAACCAAGCCGATCCTTCTTACCATGGAGTGGTTTACACAGAAGCCTTTGGTCCTGCGGCATTTATTGGTCGTTGCCGTGTTGTGCCGCTGCGTAATACCGGCGCCGCACTGTCACCGCACAGTGCATTTTTACTGTTGCAAGGCCTTGAAACCTTAAGCCTTAGAATGGAGCGACATTGCTCGAATGCCTTGGCATTAGCTGAATATCTGGTGTTGCATCCGGCGGTGAGTTGGGTGAACTATGGTGCCTTGCCGAGCAGCCCTTATCAGGATAATTGCCACAAGATCACTGGCGGAAAAGCTTCAGGGATCATCAGCTTTGGGATTAAAGCGGCCACAGCAGAAGAAGGTAAGCGTGCTGGCGGACGTTTTATCGATGCACTGCAGATGATCCTGCGTTTAGTGAACATTGGGGATGCGAAATCCTTGGCCTGCCACCCTGCGAGCACTACGCACAGACAGCTCGATGCCGATGAACTGGCAAGGGCGGGCGTGTCTGAGGATCTTATCCGTATCTCGGTTGGGATTGAGCATATCGACGACATCATTAACGATGTGGCGCAGGCGCTCGATAAGGCACTGGCGAGCAAATAGCTCGTATCGAATAGTCCATATTAAATAGCTGATATCTCATCGCTTTATTAAATCGTTAACAGTAAAAAAGCCGCCATCGATTCAATTTGATGGCGGCTTTTTTAGTGCTTTAAAAACGATGTTAATCTTGCTGCAGTCGATTTCTCGCCTTTTGATAGAAGTAAGAAACAGTCAGCAAAATGACCCCGATCAGCATAAAGGCAATCACCTTTTGCACTAGCTCGAAGGACGCCATATCCAGTAATAGCACTTTAAGCGTCGATAAGGTAAATAGCCCAGCAGCGAGGCGGATCATATCGGCATTTTGTGGTTTTAAGCTGATAAACATCAACACACTGCCATGGATAACCAATAAAATCGCGCTGAGTGGGGCGGCAATCATGTTATCGAAGCTATAACTCCACATAAAGTAACTCAAGGCGAGTAACAGATGCCAACCCCACTTAAGTCCTTGTAAAGGTAAGATACATCTATGCAAGCGTATTGCTGCACCGTGCTGCAAGATGAGCCTTGCTAGGAGTGCCAGTGATAAAAACTCGATTAACACAAACGAGGCATTATCACGATTAAGCCCGAGTGTTAGCTCAAAATGCAACATGATGGGCAACAGGGCTAAGCCTAAAGTGAGGCCATAGGCGAGATGATAGCTTTCCTTTATTGCGGCTTGGATTTCGGCGGTGAGGGGGAATTTTGCGCTATATGAGGCTTGGCCTACAGATCTCTGACTTACACCTCTCAGGCTTAAACCTCTTTGGATTAGCAATGCAAAATAACCACTTAAGGCTAATGCTGTCATGGCTATTCCTACTAGCTCAGAATGATTAAAGCCATAAACGATCACGGCCAATACCAGTGCAAAGTAATAAGGGCTCAATTGCCATTGTAGTTGCAGCAAGGGGCGCCAATGCTCGGGTAACTGGCGATAACGAAGCAGTGTGAAGCCCATAAATAGGGCGCCAACGGCTAGCGCCGCGAGTCCTTGCCAAGCGTGAATAAGGCATAGCGAGGCTGTCATCAGAACCGCTAACCAAGTGAGGATTTTGGCTTCTATGTTCAAACTCTTATGTTTAACAAAGTAGGCTAAACCTAGGCTCATAAAGGTGCTCAGCCAGAGTGCAATAGCGGTATATTCCCAATGGTTGCGGATGACTTTGGGCAGCAGAATAAGCGGCAGCAGCAAATAGCAGCAGATTTGCATCGTATAAGCGGCTTTGGCAAATAAGGCATCTTTATAGTGGCGACGATACCAATAATGGGCCAAGAGTAGGGCGATAAATAACTCAAACCGTGCCAGTTTTGCTATAAGCGGCTGGGCACTAAAGCTAAAACTGCCTGTGAGCGTTATGCCTTCAACAACCTTAAACAGCAGCGGCAATAGTAAGAGCCAAGCAGCAAACTCGCTGATAACGAGTCTGTCCTTTGCGCTCAAATACAGTAGTAATAGGCTGACGAGTGGCAAGATGGCGAGGTAGTAATCGCTGCTCAAAAGGTAAGCCGCGAGGATAATTGTCGCCACATAAAAACCGCTTAATAGCTCTTTTAATACTCTGTTTAGCTGACTTTCTAGGGTCGAAAGCAATGCATGATGGAGTGTTAATAGCTGAATCACTAAGACTAAGGCGGCGCAACTTAAGGCCAGTGCTAACAGTGGAAAGCCAAAAGCTGACAAGGGAGAAATTGGCACCCCATCGATAAAGCTTGATTCTAAAAGGCTCATGCCTGTCAGTACACTAGACGCATTGAGCCCTAATCCCATCAGCAGCAATACATAGGCTTCGGCGCGAACGGAAATCAGTTCTTCTTTGGTGCCAATCCACAACAGTAATAAGGCTTCGAGCAGTAATACTAATCCAAGGAAATTGTGGCTGAGTAAATACAGTGCGGCAAATCCTGCAAAACTCCCTGCAAAGACTAACAATAAGCCGCTGCGGGCTTTTTCTAGGTTGCCTGTGCGCTTCCAATAGAGGGCTGCGCAAATCAGTGCGTTGGCCGCAAAGATTTCCCCTGCGAACTCAGTAAATTGCGTCAACTCTAATAACACAAAGGCGAGCAATGCTATCGGTAGGGCGAGTATGCGATGGCTCAGTGCATTATATTTTTCATCATGATGGGTAAACTGCTTGGTAAATAGTAGGCCTGTGATGCCGTAGAGATAAAAGAACGCATTAATACTGATAAGCGCGAGCAGACTGACGCCGCCAACGTCGCTGAGTGGCAATTCAATGAAATGGCTAAAAGCTTCGATGCAGCCTATGTGCAACAGGGCGGTGATTTCCAGTAGCAGCGGCCACTTAAGTTTGCGACTCTGGGCAAGGGCGCCGGTACCAATAAGCAGTAAATAAGGCAGATACAATAGCGGCGCATAGCTTTGGGATAACAGCATCATAGGTGCGGTCGAGCCACCGACTAAGGCGATCACGGCGATCACTTTGGCATCTAAGCGCATCGACAGGCCATAACCCGCCAAAGTGATCAATAACAGTAAGATAAAACTCGCGCTATTGGGAATTAACTCAAAATACGGCCCAATAAAGTACGCGCAGAGATAATTAAGTATGAGTCCGAGTCCGACAATACCTGAGCCAAAATCCGCCATGCCCGCGCGTTTTTGGCGAATAAAAATCCCGCCCACTATGATAGCGTTCGCGCTGGCAAACCCGAGTAGCGCTTTGCCAAGTTCTGAAAACCAATGGTTGATTGAATATTGCAGTAAATAACCAAAGCCTAAGGTCAGGGTGATAATGCCTGCGACAGTCATTAAAAAGACAGGTCCTAATCCCTTAGCCTGATAATGATGGTAGAAAGATTTGACTTGCTCGTTGACTGCCGCAAAGGGTGCCATGACGGCCGCGAGTCCTTGGGATAACAACTCATCAAATTGACTCGCCGCTTGCACGCTTGCCTGCAATTTGACTTCATCACTCAGCTGTTGATTTTGCGCTTGAGAAAGGTGTTCGGTTTTAGCGGTTTGTTCTGTCGAGGTATTTTTCGTTTTTCTTTGCCAAGGGTCTTCTTGCCAAGGTTCTCCTGGTATAGGGCCTTGCAGCCATGGGTTGGGTTCTGCTGGGGCTGGTTCTACGGAAGCTGGCTCAAGGGTTGGTGTTTGTGCCGCATAGGTTAATGTAGGCGCGTTATCGGCGGCGGTGAGCACAGATGCAATCGATGAAGCACTCGCTGCCATATTCAGAGTGGTTTCAGTGGCGTCTTCAGTCGCAATTTGCTGACTTAAGGTCTCGAGCTTAGTGGAGAATTCTGCTAATTGACGACCGAGCGAAGATTGCTGCGATAAATGCAGCGATTGTAACTGTGCCAGCTCAGCTTTTAGTTGGGCAACGTCATCCTTTAACGGCATATCTCATTCCTAAGTGTTTAAGTGCTTAACTCATAAACCTTTGTCGGCAAGAAGTGTACTTGTATGTGTATTTTTCGGCTAGTTGTTGTTGATTTTTAGGAAATCTCCGACTGCTATTTTTCCAACATGTCATTGCTCTGCATAAAAAGAGCCCTGTATAAAAAAGAGCCAGACATTGCTGGCTCTCATTTAACGTGTCAATTTCGATGAGGTTATTTTTTCTGTGCCTGTAGGATCACAAATTTACCGTTGGAGGCGACTGTGGTGCAGTTCTTAAATAAGCGCTGTAATTTTACATGGTAAGCCAGATGACGGTTACCGACGATATGTAAGATGCCACCGTCTTTTAAGCGACGGCGAGCATCTAAAAACATCTGCCAGGCGATATGATCGGTAATGGCTTCACCTTGATGAAACGGCGGATTACACAGCACCAGATCCGGTTGAACATCATCGGGCAGATGCGTCATGCAATCGTCCCAATAGAAGTGGCCTTTGTCTGCGGATAATTGATTGCGTGCCCAGTTTGCCTTGGCTGATGCGACTGCCATTTCAGAATCGTCGATAAAGTGAATGTCAGCCTCTGGGAATAACTGGGCGGTGCGTAACCCCAGCACGCCATTGCCACAGCCGAGATCAACAATCGACTTAAAATCCCCTTTGGGCAGATTCTCTAGCATGATGCGTGCGCCAATATCGAGTTTGTTGGCGGCAAACACATTACTTAAATTGCTGATCTCAAGTTGATATTCGGGTACGGCCCAAGTCACTTCTTTGGCTAATGGTCTTGGTTTGCCATCACTGACACAGGTGATCACTCGTGTGTTTTTCCACGCTAAACTGGCGCTTGCGAGGCCTAAATGCTTAGCAAAGATGTCGAGTAAGGCGCCATTAATCGATTTGGATTTGGCGGCTACTAATACACGAGTGCCTGCGGGTAACACTTGCGACAAGCGTCTTAGCTGGTGGGCAAAGTAGCTTAAGTTCTTAGGCAACTTCATCAATACTAAGGCTAAGTTTTCCGGCAAGGTATCGCGGCTGGTAAACCACTGCAGATTATCCATTGGCAACTGATTGCGGCCATGGTTTTGTTCTGTGCCTAAAAAGCTGGTTCTGGCATCGGTTTCAACACGCAGTGGCCAACATGGATTCAATTTAGATAAACCGCAGCTTAAAGCGCCGAAACTGTCGTTGATAATGGCGGTTGGCACGGCGGCTTGCTCTGACTCAATAAGGCTTTTGAGTAAGTGTTCATCGGCGGCATCCCAAGCTTGAAGATTAGATTCCTGCTGAGCCGGATACCGTAAGAGTTCGAGTTCAACACCCGCTACTGAAAATTGTGTTGTCATGTGCCACACTGCGCCAATAAATTTAAGGCGCAGATTATCGCAGATTTCATGGCGCAGTGCGACGGCTCGCATGGAGGACGTCAATGCAGCAAGGTAAGTTAGGGTTTGATACAGAGGGTGAGGCTCAAATTAAACCGCCCATCACCTTAGTGCGGGGTTATCTTAATGCTGAGCAGCAAGCGGCGCTAATGAAAGAAGCGCTGACCTATCCCTTAAGCCGCCCAGAAATCCAAGTCTTTGGTCAGTTTCACGCTATTCCTCGCCAGCAAGTGTGGTTTGGCGATTTGGGCTGCGACTATTTATATTCTGGACTGTTTATCCGCGCCTTACCTTGGCCTAAATATGCTCACAAGTTGAGGGATAAGTTAGCGCGGGATTATGGCTTGGAGAGCAACGGGGTATTAGTGAATCGCTACGCCGATGGTAAAGATTGTATGGGCGCCCACAGTGATGATGAACCTGAAATTGCTCAGGGGAGTCATATTGCTTCTATTACCTTAGGCGCCACGCGGGATTTTGTGCTTAAGCATAAGCACAGTCAAACCAAGTACTGCATCAGTTTGCACAGTGGCGATCTACTGATCATGCACTGGCCTATGCAAAGTGACTGGTTACACAGTTTGCCTAAACGTTTGAAAGTAAAAGAGCCGCGTTGGAACTATACCTTTAGACAACTTATCGTTAATTTCCATGGTTAATTGCCTCCCGCTAACTGCCTATGGTGAAGCACTGCGAAATATGACTGGATATAAAGTGGTAGGGCATCAACAAATTGAAAGCGTGAATTTGATCTTTTCAATTTGAAGCAGTACTCTGCGGCAACTGGATTTTCCCATTCTGAGACTCGAATATGTCCAATACTCATGTGCAGGGCACTGTGGCTAACACTATTTCGCAGAAATTAACCGAATGCTTCTCGCCGACCCATTTAGAAGTGATTAACGAAAGTAATCGTCACCATGTACCACCGAATTCAGAAACCCACTTTAAAGTTGTGCTGGTAAGCGAGCAGTTTGATGGCTTACGTTTATTAGCCCGTCATCGATTGGTCAACACTCACTTAGCCTATGAGTTAGCCAATGGCGTGCATGCTTTGTCTATTCATACTTTCACTCAAAATGAGTGGGATGCGAATGCACAAGTACCTAATACGCCAAATTGTCGCGGTTAATTAATCGCTCAGCAATACTGTTTAGCTTAGATTTCAAGGCCACTCTTCATAGAGTGGCTTTTTGTTTTAGACCAACTTAAGACTATTTTTGAGTTTCCCTACCTTAGTTTCTGTGTTAACAATATGTTTTATTTTAAGAGGTTGGGCGATGTGATTGTCGATACCCATCCTGAGTGTATTTCCATGTCAGTTGGATCCATGCGCTCGTTTGACATCAGGGAGACTATTAAAAATGCGTAAGTTAGGGAGTTTGTTTATCTCAGTGCTGCTGATGGGACTGAGCGGTTGTAACCCCGTCTCCAGTGATGCGCAAAGCGTAGCCGCTTCCCACGCCGCAACTGATGTTCCCCATGCTTTACCTGCCATTGAATGGCGTCTTGCGACCTCTTGGCCGAAAAACTTCCCCGGTTTAGGCATGGCTCCTGAGCGTTTTGCGCATTTAGTCGATGAAATGTCTAACGGTCGGTTAAAGATTAGCGTTTATGGTGCGGGTGAGTTGATGCCCGCTTTTGCCGTATTTGATGGTGTGAGTCAGGGTAAAATTCAAATGGCCCACTCCGCTTCTTTCTACTGGAGAGGAAAAGCGCCCGCAGCGCAGTTTTTTTCATCGATCCCCTTTGGTATGACCGCACAGGAAATAAATGGCTGGCTTCACTATGGTGGTGGTATGGAGCTGTGGACTGAAGTGTATCAACCCTTTGGTATTATTCCCCTCGCGGGTGGCAATACTGGGATGCAAATGGGTGGCTGGTTTAATAAACCCATCAATACCATTGCTGATTTTAAGGGATTGAAGGTCCGCATGCCGGGCTTAGGTGGTGAAGTGTTGAAACGCGTTGGTGCTGTACCTGTAAACATGGCGGGGCGTGAACTTTATGGTGCACTGCAAACGGGGGCGATTGATGCCGCAGAGTGGGTAGGGCCAGTGAATGATCTTGCCTTCGGTTTACATAAAGTGGCTAAGTATTACTATTACCCTGGTTGGCATGAGCCAGGTTCAAATATGGAATTCTTGATTAATACCGCTGCCTTTGAGAGTTTACCTGAGGATTTACAGGCCATAGTCAGAGTTGCTGCGAGAGCCATTAACCAAGATATGCTCGATGAATACACGACCCGTAACGTGACCGCCCTTGAAACGTTAGTGAAGGACGAAGGTGTGGAACTTAAAGCGTTTCCACCGAACGTGTTGTTGGAGCTTGAGAAAATCTCCAAACAAGTGATTGAAGATCAAGCGAATCAAGATCCCTTAATGCGAAAGGTGTACGATGCTTATCACGCGTATGAGCAAGGTGTGCGCCAGTACCATAAAATATCTGAGGATGCTTACAGTCAGCAGCGTCAACACTAAATGATGTTTTTTTCTGCAAATTGTCACATTAGCATCTGATTTATATGAGATGATTTCATCTTAGATTATCTTGTTATCGGCGTAATTCATTTGGTGTTATGCTTGCAAGCCATAAATAGACAGTTACAGTGGCGTTGATGTCGCCCTGAGAATTTGGAGATCCCTATGCCATTACTTGATAGCTTTACCGTCGACCATACTCGGATGAATGCCCCTGCGGTTCGTATCGCTAAGCATATGAGCACGCCAAAGGGCGATGCCATTACTGTATTTGATTTACGTTTTTGCGCACCGAATAAAGAGATCCTCAGTGAGCGTGGTATTCATACTCTAGAGCATTTATTCGCGGGTTTTATGCGTGACCATTTAAATGGCAGCGATGTTGAGATCATTGATATTTCGCCAATGGGATGTCGTACCGGTTTTTATATGAGTTTGATTGGTGAACCCACAGAGCGCCAAGTGGCCGATGCGTGGTTAGCCGCGATGGAAGATGTGCTTAAAGTGGTTGAGCAGTCTGAAATCCCTGAGCTGAACGAATACCAATGTGGTACGTATGAGATGCATTCATTAGAGCAAGCACAAGATATCGCCCGTAATATTATTGCTGCAGGCGTAAGTGTTAATCGTAATGACGATCTAAAATTAAGCGATGAAATTCTAGGTAATCTGTAATTGTTCGCACTCTTATAGTATGAGAGTGCTTCTTTAGTAAATTCAGTTTCCTGAAGTAAATAAGAGAAAGCGACGAGAGTCGCTTTTTTTTTCAAGTAAACTCAGCTATTTTACAAGTTAATAACAAAAACACCGTACGCTAACAAAGTTTTTGGGAGCTTGGTATGCCTAGTCGTTACTTCACTGTATCACTTTGTGCAATTTCTGTATCTCTTGCCTGTTCTAGCACAACGTTCGCCGATGATCTTCACAGTCAAATGCTTGAATTGAACAAGCTCAATGACACATTTCATTCAACGTCTAATCGTTTAGCGTTAGGTCAATTGACGGCTTTGACGGTTTTGCCTGCGGATCTGAGTGGAAATCCCGCGAGCATCAGCATGCGTAGCGCGACTCAAGGCGTGGCCGTATTGCAAGATAGAGTGTATTTCTCCCCTGCGCCGTATTCGGCACCGCAATTACAACTCTTACCTAATCTACTGCAACAACAGAGTGTTACTGCCGCCCCGATGGCAAATATGGCTGTCGGTGGGCAAGGTGCGTTTGGGGTGGTGAGTTATCAAACCTTACCTGTTGCTGAGCAGACCGAGAATAGTAAGGCGACTCTCGAGGGCAATACCGATTCAGACTACAGTGTCGATATGAATTGGGGAGTGAAGCAAAAAGAGTATGGCATGATACTCGCGGTTAATTATGCAGATAATAGCGGCGCAGATCACTTGCTCAATGGTCAAGACACAGACCACCAAACGACAGACATCTTATTTAAAATCAACGCCGCGAGTTTACTCGGCGCCAGAAGTCCACAGGTGACTGAGTTTACTTACCAGTTTCTCGATGATGATAGTTATCGCTCTCAGCTTGGGTTAACACAGGCCGATTGGCAACAAGATCCTATGAGTTTGTATTCGGCCACTGCGGCGGATAAACATCAGGGGCGACATCATAAGTACCAACTGTCTCACCAAGTTACGCTCAATGGTGGGCATAAGGTCACCACAGACTTTTACTACCAGTCTTATTCGCAGCAATTAAACCAACTCAATCAATTTGATGGGCAAATGCTCGATGCCCAGAGTCTTGCTGCGTTGGCCGCATTTGAACGTCAGCCGACAGTCGATGGCGTCGAACTGGCTTCTTTACAGCAAGACAATGATTTCAGCTCCTTTGGGGCACAAACTGAATCAGTGAATCAGTATGGTGCCCATCAAATTATCTATAGCGCCCGTTATCATACGGATAAAGCCGAGATGCGCCTTGGCGATCAACAGAGTCTATGGCAGCAGGACTTGAGTTTAGTGAGTGATGCACAAAATGCGTTATTGGCCTATACCGACGATGCAACTGCATTTACTTCGGCAATCGATTCCTTGTTTAATTGGGACGAATTACAGATAAAGCTCGCGCTTGCCTATGAACAAGTGAGCGTCAATCGCAAGGTCGATTTAGCTTATGTAGGACTGGATGCGGCTGATTTCTCCGACAGCGATTGGATGCCACAACTCGGTGTTTTATATGATGCTGGAGATTGGCGCTTTAGTACGGATATTCGCCGCTCATGGACCGCCGCAAGTGCGGGGAATCTTGAGCAAGAGGCACAAGTATCATTGCAATATCAAGTCAGCGCCCAATATGCCAGTGAGCATTTTAGTGCTGACATCAAAACCTACGTTCAAGATTTTGATAACCTGCATGTCAATTGCGATGCGTATACCCAATGTGCCGACAGTCGCTTGTGGGTTCAAGGCAATGTCGTGGATGTGCTGACCAAAGGAGTTGAGCTGAATCTTGGCTACCAGTGGGATATTGGTAGTGTACAGTTACCATTAGTCTTAAATTATCAATATTCGAATTCAGAGTATCAAACCAATAGCTGTAACGAAATCCAAGGTTGCGTTGTGGCTGGTGATAGAGTGGCTTGGTTACCTGAGCAGCAATTGCATTTTAGTGCTCGAATGAAATATGCCGAATATGAATTGAATGCAAATGTCTTTTATCAATCCGAGCGGGAAATGGGCCAATTTGGCGCTGAATTACAGCCTATCGCAGTACAATGGCGGGTAGATTTAGCGGCGAATTATCATTTTGATCGCCACCATGAGATTTATTTTAGGGTAGAAAATCTCTTAGATGAGTCATTAGTTACGACAGCATCAAATAGCGGAATTCGATCGGAAAATGGACGTATTAGCTATTTAGGTTATCAATGGCGCTTTTAAATTGAGTTTTATTTTGTTTGAATTTAAATCAATTGAAACAAATAAGATCGATTTCGGCTGCGTTTAGTGGACGTTTCGACTTTTTGCTAAATTAAATCTTTAATTATTAATGCTATAGTACCCAGTGGCCGTAATATTCTCTCTTTCTGATCAGTCACTAGGTCGGAAGGTGAACGCCGTAGCGCATGATTCTTTTCAATCCGTATTTTAGGTTTGAAATCACCTATAATTTTCGTGGCGATGCCAAGTCAATTGGGGTAAAATGCGCGCGACCAGCGTGATTGCGATCGCATTTCTGTGATAAATCTGCGCTAGCTCAATGCAGTAGGTTTTGTTTAAAACCTAAGTATTTAGCAGGAACGCGGCGCATTGTCTTTCCTTCAAACGTAGTGCTTGTGGATATGATTACAATTAAGAAAGGATTGGAACTGCCTATAGCAGGCGGACCAGAGCAAGTTATCCATAATGGCCCAGCCATTAAACATGTAGCTACTTTGGGTGAAGAGTATATTGGCTTACGTCCAACGATGAAGATCAAAGTGGGCGATAAAGTACAAAAAGGCCAAGTTCTTTTTGAAGATAAGAAGAATTTAGGCGTTAAATATACGGCTTTAGCCAGTGGTACTATATTAGACATTAACCGGGGCGCCCAGCGTGTTCTGCAGTCTGTTGTCATTGAAGTGGAAGGAAACGACAGCGTTGCCTTTGCTAAATATGATGCCACTGCACTCGATACGCTCGACTCGCAGTTAGTCCGTGACAATCTGATTGAATCAGGTTTATGGACTGCTTTGCGTACTCGTCCTTTTAGCAAAATTCCTGCTGTAGACTCTTCTGCTGCTGGTATTTTTGTAACCGCAATAGATACTCAACCTCTTGCCGCTGATCCCGTTGTGGTGATCCGTGAGCATAAAGAAGATTTTGCTAATGGTCTTAAGGTCTTAGCAAGACTTACTGACGGTAAAGTTTACCTTTGTAAAGCGCCTGGCGCTGATATTCCTGCCGCAAACGCCCAAGTTGAAGAATTTGCCGGTGTGCACCCTGCAGGATTAGTCGGTACTCACATTCACTTCTTATTGTCTGCCTCTGCAAAACGTACCGTTTGGCATATTGGTTACCAAGATGTAATAGCAATTGGTCAGCTATTTACGACGGGTGAACTCAATACCGAACGTGTTATTGCAATCGCAGGCCCTAAAGCGGCTAAGCCAAGACTCGTACGCACTGTTGTGGGTGCGAGCATGACTGAATTAACCGCAGGTGAAGCCTTAGATGGCAATGTTCGTCTGATTTCAGGCTCTGTTCTGAATGGTCGTACAGCCGTTGGCCCACAAGGGTATTTAGGTCGTTACCATGTTCAAGTAAGTCTGTTAGAAGAAGGTACAGAGAAAGAATTTTTAGGCTGGGTATTACCAGGCTCAGACAAATATTCTATCACTCGTGCATTCTTAGGACATCTTGCTCCTTCTCGTCTGTTCAGCATGACGACCAGTACAGGTGGTTCAGACCGCGCTATGGTGCCAATTGGTAACTATGAGCGTGTAATGCCATTGGACATTCTTCCTACTATGTTGTTGCGTGACTTGATTTCAGGTGACTTTGACGGCGCTGCTACGTTAGGCGCGTTAGAGTTAGATGAAGAAGATCTCGCACTGTGTACGTTCGTATGTCCAGGCAAGTATGACTACGGTTCATATCTGCGTGACTGTCTAGATACGATCGAGAGGGAAGGCTAATGAGCTTGAAAGATTTTTTCGAACGTATTGAACCCGACTTTGAAAAAGGCGGTAAATACGAAAAGTTTTATGCCCTATTCGAAGCGGCATACACAATTTTTTATACCCCAGGTAAAGTGAACAAGGGCAAAACCCACGTTCGCGATAACCTCGACCTAAAACGTATGATGATTACGGTTTGGGCTTGTGCTTTCCCCGCGATGTTCGTGGGTATGTACAACGTAGGTTTACAAGCTCAATTAGCTTTAGTGGCTGGTTTTGCTACCCCTGACGTATGGCAAGTGAGCTTGTTCAGCATGTTCGGTACCGAACTGACGGCAAACTCTGGCTGGCCTGCGCTGATGTGGTATGGCGCCTGTTTCTTCCTACCTATCTACGCGGTGACCTTTGCCGTCGGTGGTATCTGGGAAGTGCTGTTTGCCTCTATCCGTGGTCATGAAGTCAACGAAGGTTTCTTCGTTACCTCTATCCTGTTCGCTTTAACGCTGCCAGCAACTATCCCATTATGGATGGTGGCGCTGGGTATCACCTTCGGTGTGGTCGTGGCGAAAGAAGTGTTTGGTGGTACAGGGCGTAATTTCTTAAACCCAGCACTAGCGGGTCGTGCCTTCTTGTTCTTCGCTTATCCGTTGAATATGTCAGGTGATACCTCATGGGTTGTGGCTGACGGTTACTCAGGTGCAACTGCACTGAGCCAAGCGGCGTCTGGCACTTTAGATTACGCAATTAACCAAAACTGGTGGGATGCGTTCTTCGGTTTCATTCCAGGTTCAGTGGGTGAAGTGTCTACATTAGCGATTCTGTTAGGTGGTTTGGTCATCATCTACACGCGTATCGCTTCATGGCGTATCGTTGGCGGTGTAATGGTGGGCATGATTGCCATTTCTACGCTGCTTAACGTTGTCGGTAGTGACACTAATCCAATGTTTGCAATGCCTTGGTACTGGCACTTAGTGTTAGGTGGTTTTGCGTTTGGCATGATGTTTATGGCGACAGACCCAGTGTCAGCGTCATTTACTAACCAAGCTAAATGGGCATACGGTATCTTGATCGGTGCAATGGCTGTGTTTATCCGCGTGATTAACCCTGCATTCCCTGAAGGCATGATGTTGGCAATTTTGTTTGCTAACTTGTTCGCGCCATTGTTCGACCACTTCGTGGTTCAGGCAAATATCAAGCGGAGGATTGCCCGTGGCTAGTAATAAAGATTCGTTCGGCAGAACCTTATTTATCGTCGTTGGCCTGTGTCTAATTTGTGCGATATTTGTGTCTACTGCAGCAGTGTTACTGAGACCGACTCAAGCAGAAAATAAACTGCTTGATAAGCAAAAGTACATTCTGGAAGCCGCTGGTCTTATCGATACTAAAGCTGGCAAAGTGACCAAAGCGCAAATTCTAGATACATACGGCAAACACATCGAAGCTAAACTGGTCGATTTGAAAACGGGTGCTTGGGTTGAGGGTGTTGATGCTGACACTTATGATCAACGTAAAGCGTCTCGTGATGTGAAAACCTCATTTGTACCTGAGAATGACATCGCTTCAGTGAAACGTGTTGCTGATAAGGCTGTAGTTTATCTTGTTCGTGACGGCCAAGGTAAATTAACCAGTGTTATTCTGCCAATCCATGGTTATGGCCTATGGTCTACTATGTATGCCTTCCTTGCTATGGATGCTGACCTAAACACAGTGCAAAGCTTAGTCTACTATGAGCACGGCGAAACGCCGGGCTTAGGTGGCGAAGTGCAAAATGCTCAGTGGAAAGCGAAATGGCATGGCAAAAAGTTATTTGATGAGCAAGGTAAACTCGCTATCAGCGTAACGAAAAACCCAACTGTTGCTAGCACTGAGTACGGTGTAGATGCATTATCTGGCGCAACCTTAACGAGTAACGGTGTACAACATTCACTGACATTCTGGTTGGGTAAAGAAGGTTTTGCGAGTTTCATTGAAAAAGCACGCAATGGAGGTCTCAACTAATGTCTGACGCTAAAGAACTGAAACAGGTTCTGACCGGACCTATAGTCAACAACAACCCGATTGCTTTACAAGTACTTGGTGTATGTAGTGCATTAGCGGTAACGAGCAAGCTCGAAACTGCACTGGTAATGGCGTTGGCGTTAACTGCGGTAACTGCGTTTTCGAACCTGTTTATCTCAATGATCCGTAATCATATTCCAAGCAGTGTGCGTATTATCGTACAGATGACCATTATTGCCTCTTTGGTAATCGTGGTTGACCAATTGCTGCAGGCTTATGCTTATCAGATCTCTAAGCAGCTGTCGGTATTCGTCGGTCTGATTATTACGAACTGTATCGTAATGGGTCGTGCCGAAGCTTACGCGATGAAAACACCGCCAATGATGAGCTTTATGGATGGTATCGGTAACGGTTTAGGTTACGGTGCAATTCTGTTAGCTGTTGGCTTCGTACGTGAACTGTTTGGTAACGGTTCTCTGTTCGGTGTTGAAATCCTGCACAAGATCTCTGATGGCGGCTGGTACCAACCAAACGGTCTGCTACTACTGCCTCCGAGTGCGTTCTTCCTGATCGGTGTTTTGATTTGGATTATTCGTACCTATAAGCCAGAGCAAGTTGAAGCAAAAGGGTAAGTGCGATGGAACATTATATTAGCCTGTTAATTCGCTCTGTTTTCATTGAAAACATGGCACTGGCCTTCTTCCTAGGTATGTGTACTTTCTTGGCTGTGTCTAAGAAAGTCACTACAGCCATGGGCCTAGGGATTGCGGTAGTTGTAGTGTTAACTATCTCTGTCCCAGCAAACCAAGTTATCTATCAAGGGCTGCTAGCTCCTGGTGCACTTGCTTGGGCTGGCGCACCTGAAGCTGACTTAAGCTTCTTGAAATTCATTACCTTTATCGGTGTGATTGCGGCTTTGGTTCAAATTCTGGAAATGGCACTGGACAAGTACTTTCCACCTTTGTACAACGCATTAGGTATTTTCTTACCTTTGATCACAGTGAACTGCGCGATTTTCGGTGCGGTATCATTCATGGTTGAGCGTGACTACAAGCTGGGTGAGAGTGTGGTGTTTGGTTTCGGCTCAGGAGTGGGTTGGGCATTAGCTATCGTATTGATGGCCGGTATCCGTGAGAAGCTGAAGTATGCCGACGTGCCTAACGGCCTACGTGGTTTAGGGATTACCTTTATTACCGCTGGTTTGATGGCCTTAGGTTTCATGTCGTTTTCAGGTGTGTCTCTGTAAGAGACACATAACGGCTTCTTGAATTGGACCTTCTAAGGATAAGTTAATGGATATTCTTGGTATTTTTAAATCTACTCCGCTCGAGGTTTACCTCGGTGTGAGTATGTTTACTGCTATCGTCCTCATCTTGGTATTAGTGATTTTATTCGCTAAGTCTAAGTTAGTGGCTAGTGGTGACATCACGATCGGCATTAATGACGATCCTGAAAAAGCGATTACAACCGGTGCGGGCGGTAAGTTGTTAGGCGTTTTGGCTAACAGCGGTATCTTCGTATCGAGTGCGTGTGGTGGCGGTGGCTCATGTGGTCAATGCCGCGTGGTGATTAAGTCTGGCGGCGGCGATATTCTGCCAACGGAACTTGACCACATCAGCAAAGGTGATGCCCGTAAAGGTTGTCGTCTTTCTTGTCAGGTTAACGTTAAGAACGATATGGAAATCGAGCTTGACGAAGAAATCTTCGGTATCAAGAAATGGGAATGTGAAGTTATCTCTAACGATAACAAAGCCACTTTCATTAAAGAACTGAAGCTGCAAATTCCTGATGGCGAGTCTGTACCATTCCGTGCTGGCGGCTATATTCAAATCGAAGCACCAGCTCATCATATTAAATATGCAGATTTTGATGTACCTGCACAATATCGTGGCGACTGGGAACACTTCGGTTTCTTCAATCTTGAATCTAAGGTTGATGAAGAAACTATCCGTGCATACTCAATGGCTAACTACCCAGAAGAGTTCGGCATTATTATGCTGAACGTGCGTATTGCTACGCCTCCACCACGTAACTTGACACTGCCTTGCGGTAAGATGTCATCTTACATTTGGAGCTTAAAAGCGGGTGATAAAGTCACTATATCTGGTCCATTCGGTGAATTCTTCGCGAAAGATACCGATGCAGAAATGGTGTTTATCGGCGGTGGTGCGGGTATGGCGCCAATGCGTTCACATATCTTCGACCAACTGAAGCGTCTTCAGTCTAAACGTAAGATGAGCTTCTGGTACGGTGCACGTTCTAAGCGTGAAATGTTCTACGTAGAAGATTTCGACGGCCTAGCGGCTGAGAATGATAACTTCGTATGGCATGTGGCACTTTCAGATCCTCAACCAGAGGATAACTGGGATGGTTACACAGGTTTTATTCATAACGTATTGTATGAAAACTATCTGAAAAACCATGATGCTCCAGAAGATTGTGAGTTCTACATGTGTGGACCTCCAATGATGAACGCTGCCGTCATTGGTATGTTGAAAAATCTTGGTGTCGAAGACGAAAACATCCTGTTGGATGACTTCGGCGGCTAATGTTCATTAGTCCTAGATAGAAAAGTTGCAGATGTTGAGGTTAACCTTTCATCTGCAACTTTTGCATTTAAGGGCACAAATAAGAGTAGTAGGTCACTATGTTTCAGACCTTAAAGATCAATACCTCAGCATTAAAGTATTCAGTGAACTGGCTAGTCCTCGTAGGGCTGGCCTTTTTTGTTTCAGCCTGTTCAAAGCAAAATGAAGTCATTTCGTTAGCTGGCAGCACTATGGGCACGACTTATCATATTAAAGTCGTCCCGAATGAGCAGATGCCAACGGCGCAGTTACTTCAAGCGGAAATTGATTTAGCCCTTGAGCTAGTCAATGACCAGATGTCGACCTATCGGCCTAATTCAGAATTATCCCGTTTCAACCAATTGCCATTGGAGCAAAGCGTTGAAGTCTCACCGGATACCATAAAAGTGGTGCAAGAGGGAATACGTTTATATCAAGTGACGGATAAGGCACTTGATATTACCTTAGGTCCTTTAGTTAATCTGTGGGGGTTTGGACCAGATAAGCGTCCAACGAAAGTTCCGACACAGGCTGATATTGATGAGGCTAAAGCCAAAACAGGGATTAGTGAACTTTCCATTGAAGGCAATCGTCTAAGTAAGCACAACACCCATTTATATGTAGATTTATCATCAATCGCGAAGGGATTTGGGGTTGATAAGATCGCTTCCATTCTTGATAAATACCACGCGACAGGGTATTTAGTTGAAATTGGTGGCGAACTGAGTATCAAAGGTGCCAAAGGTGATGGAAGCTCTTGGCGTGTTGCTATAGAGCAACCGACCAATGATGGCTCTGAAGCCGTACAGCAGGTTATTGCACCTGGTACTATGGCGATGGCGACTTCTGGTGACTATCGTAATTATTATGAAGAAGACGGCCAACGTTTTACGCATATAATCGATCCGCGTACTGGTTTGCCGATAAATCATAAGTTAGCATCCGTGACGGTATTGCATCAAAATTGTATGACGGCCGACGGTTTTGCGACGGCCATGATGGTTTTGGGCACAGAAGCATCATTGGAGCTTGCCAAGAAGGAACACTTGGCGATAATGCTAATCGAAAAGCAAGGCGACGGATTTAAGGTCTATTACAGCGACGCCTTCAAGCCTTTCCTTATTTAGTTTTTGGAGTAAACCATGACCTCTTTTATCGCGGCATTTGTGATCTTGTTAGTCTTCTTTTTGCTCATGTCGATTGGTTATCTCATCAAGCGCAAAGCCGTTGAAGGAAGTTGTGGCGGTTTAGGTGTTCTAGGGATTGAAAAAGCGTGTGATTGTGATGACCCTTGTGACAAACGTAAACGTCGTATGGCCGCTGAAGAAGCGCGTCGTGAGAAGTTAACGAAAGACCGCATTATCTAAATAGTCTTGATTCGATCATAGCCCCCCATTTAGGGGGCTATTTTTTGCCTCGTATTTTCTTACACGGGTTAATCATTTGAGATTTATCCTTGGGATTAGAGTGGGATAGCAAGTTAATCTAAGCAGGAATGAGAATGCTTTTCATCATTAAGTGAGTGAAATATAAAGATAATTTGAGTTGGTCGATAAATTGTACTAGGCTAGAAGCTTGATTTAGATCAATCTTTTCACGCTTACCAAGGATAGTAACTTATGAAAGGTCATCCTAAAGTGGTTGGGCAACTGAATCGGGTGCTTACCTGTGAGTTGACCGCCATCAATCAATATTTCCTCCATGCCCGCATGTTTAAACATTGGGGCTTAGAGAAGTTAAACCACGTCGAATACAAAAAATCCATCCAAGATATGAAGCACGCCGATAAGCTCATCGAGCGAGTGCTGTTTTTGGAAGGTCTGCCTAATCTGCAACAACTCGAAAAACTTCGCATTGGTGAACATAGCCAAGAGATGCTCGACTGCGATCTGGCCATGGTGCAAGAGCAGCTTACATTGTTGCGTGATGCGATCAGCTTGTGTGAAGCCGAACAGGACTATGTGAGCCGCGATCTGCTGGAAGATATTCTCGAAGACGAAGAAGAGCACTTAGATTGGCTCGAGTCGCAGCAAGAGCTCATTACGCTAACCGGTATTCAAAATTATCTACAATCGCAAATTAGCGACCAATAGGAGCAAGATATGAAAGGCGATAAAGACGTTATTGATGCGTTAAATCGACTCCTAACGGGAGAACTCTCGGCAATGGATCAGTATTTTGTCCATGCCCATATGTACGAAGATTGGGGCCTGAATGAACTCTATGAGCGTATCGCCCATGAGTCAGATGATGAGAAAGCCCATGCAGCCAAATTAGTGCAGCGCATTTTATTCCTCGAAGGTACACCCAATGTTGCCGCCCGTGAGGCATTGAACATAGGTAAAGATGTAGAAGAGATGCTACGTAATGATCTTGCCTATGAATACAAGGTCGCGGACGATTTGCGCAAAGTGATTGCACTGTGTGAGCAGAAGCAAGATTACCAGACACGTGAAATCCTCGAAGTATTACTCGACGATACAGAGTCTGACCATATGTATTGGCTCGAAAAACAACTTGGGCTTATTGACCGTGTTGGATTGCAAAACTACCTGCAAACTAAGATGTGAGCCTTAGATTGTTAGGTTGAGTAAATACCTAGGCCACTGAGTGTAATGGCCTAGGAAACTCAGTTATTAAGCATGTCTGTTGTTCCTCACACTTGTCTTGTTCTCTTTTCTAGCGCTAGGCCACATCTTATTGGCCCAAATCTATCAGGAATACTTGATTACTGTTTTTATATACAGTATTTTGGCGTTGGAGGAATTCAACGTGCGAAAAATTATTCATATCGATATGGACTGCTATTTTGCTGCAGTGGAAATGCGCGACTTTCCCGAATACCGTGGCAAGCCTTTAGCCGTGGGCGGCAGTAGCGATCGTCGAGGTGTTATCAGCACTTGCAGTTACGAGGCACGTAAATTCGGTGTACGTTCAGCAATGGCGACCGCCTATGCCTTTAAGTTGTGTCCCGATCTCATTTTGGTTCCTGGGCGGATGCAGGTTTATAAAGAGGTGTCGCTGCAAATTCGTGAAATATTTTCTCGCTATACCCAATTAATTGAGCCGCTTTCCTTAGATGAAGCTTATTTGGATGTGAGTGAGTGCCAACAATATAAGGGCTCTGCGACCTTGATTGCCCAAGCGATTCGTCGCGATATCTTAGCCGAAACGGGTTTAACCGCATCGGCGGGTATCGCGCCAGTAAAATTTTTAGCTAAGGTCGCCTCGGATCTGAACAAGCCAAACGGCCAATATGTCATTACGCCAGAGACGCTTTCTGAGTTTGTTAAGACCTTATCGCTGCGTAAAATTCCCGGTGTTGGTAAAGTCACCGCCGAAAAGCTCTCTTCGCTCGGGCTCAATACCTGTGGTGATGTGCAAGCTTATTCTAAACCTGAGCTCTTAGCGCGATTCGGTAAGTTTGGTTGCGTGTTGATTGAGCGTTCCCAAGGCATAGATGAACGGGGTATTTCTGCCGACAGAGAGCGCAAATCAGTGGGTGTTGAAACCACGTTAGCAAAGGATATTTATAGCTTAGAGCAGTGCCAGCAGGTGATGCCGAGTTTGATCCAAGAACTGTCGTTGCGTTTAAGTCGCAGTGCTAAGGAACGCAAAATACATAAACAGGTGGTCAAACTTAAGTTTAACGATTTCAAGCAGACTACAATTGAGCACCGCAGCGATGAAGTCTCGATTGTAATGTTCTATGAGCTACTCGCACAGGCTATGGAAAGGCAAGAAGGCCGCGGCATTCGTCTATTGGGGATTTCAGTTGGCCTTACTGATTCTACTCTTGTCGTCGCCACAAGCTTAAACGGCCAGACTCAGCTGGATTTAGCACTCTAGCCGTTTATTGAGTCGATAAGCCGCAGACTTATGCCTGCATTGGCTCAATAAGCCTCGGGTGGATTCGCCAACATAAAATCAATTAACAGTCTGACTCGTAAGGGCAGGTTGTCTCGATCGCGATACATCAAGTAGGCGGTACGCGGAATACCTTGCCACTCGGGCAGTATTTGAATGAGTTTGCCACTTCGTATCTGTTCACTCGCCATGCTGATGGGTATGAGTCCAATCCCAAGCCCCGCCACCACGGCCTGACAGGCAATCGCCATATCATCGACGGCTAATTTGATATTCCCCCTTGGTTCAAACTCGACATTTTGCCCTGTGCTATTGTGCTGTAAACGCCACGTTTTTGTGGGCTTGGCGATGATAACCGGATGCTGATCCAGCTCTTCAATGGATTGCAGCGCATGCCACTGCGTTGCCGATGTGCTGGTGCAAAGTACAAAGCTAATCGTGGTAAGTGGCCTTGCAATCCAATCGGGATCTTTAGGTTCGCCCACTCGAAAGGCGATATCGATGGCGTTTTCACTGACATCGATATTCATGTTCGACAGACTTAAATCGATATCAATATTGGGATAATGCCGTTGGAAGGCGTTGAGTGATTCACCCAGCCAGCGATAGGTTGTATTGATGGGCGCCGAGATCCGCAATTTGCCAACCGCTTGATGTTTATCCGCATGCAACTCACCAGATACCTGGTTTAACTCGATAAACAGCGGGCCGCAGCGTTCGAGATACCGCTGACCTGTGGCGGTAAGGTTGACTCTATGGGCGTCTCTGTGCAGTAAACGCAGACCTAAGGATTGTTCTAACAGATTGATTCGACGGCTTAAGGTTGAAGGTGGAATGCCTAAGTGCTGCGCCGCGAGCTTAAAACTCCCTTGCTGTGCCACTACCCAAAATAAGCGCATATCGTCTAAGGAATAATTAAGTTTCATATTTGGAATTTAAGCTCTAAATCTTGTTGGTTTTAATAATATATGAAACTTATAAACTAAGCTCAATCCCAATTACCTCCCTAGAGGCCGATATGAAATCCCATACACCTTACATGACATTCGTTTGTCTACTGATTTGCGTTTTTAGCTGGGGCGGTGTGTTTCCGATTGCTAAGCGAGTGCTGGAGGAGATGTCAGGAGAGTCCCTCGTCTTCTGGCGTTTTACCATTGCGGCTGTGACTCTAGCGTTATATATCGTTTTTACTCGTCAGGCTTGGCCCAAATTGAGTTTGGTGCAATATATTGTCATAGCGTTAGTGGGTGTGATTGGTGTGGGCGGCTTAAATCTGGCGTTATTTAATGGCCTGCAGCATACCTCTGCTGCCAATGGTGCCTTGATTATGGCGCTCAGCCCGCTGGTGACTTCAATCGTCAATGCGCTATTACAGCGTGAATGGCTCAGCAGACAACAAGTGTTTAGCTTAGTGGGTGGATTGGCGGGCGTACTGCTAGTGATCACCAACGGTAGTGTGCAGCAGTTGCTCAACTTTAGTTTTAACCAAGGTGATGTGATGATTGCCGCCGGCATGTTGGCGTGGAGTGGTTATACCATTTGTTCGCAACGGGTCGGCCATTGGTTGCCTGTGTTGCCCTTTACCTTGCTGAGTATGATAGCTGCCAGTGTGTCTATGTCCGTGGTTGGGCTTGGCCGAGGTGAGTTTCACCCTTGGCTGGAGTTGATGGAACTGTCGGCAACGGCTTTTTCTAGCGTGCTCTACATAGGTTTGTTCGCCACTGTGCTCGGTTATCTGTTTTGGATTAACGGTGTTAAGGCGCTTGGCCCCGCTAAGGCATCGATTTTTTTTAATCTCGTGCCCGTTTTTGCAGCATTAACGGCGTTAGCCATGGGGCAGGCGGTGACGGAAATTCAATTGGTAGGGATGCTGATAGTGATCCTTGCGTTGATGTTACCTATGTTAGTCAACTTACGCGCGGCAAGAGGCTTAGTGGTTAAGCGCTGCTAATCAGTGCTAGCTTTGCTGTTTAAATATAAGGGAGCACCTGAATTCAGATAATCACTGCGACAGGTTTATGCTCCCTTATTCGTTAGAGGGGACCTTTCAAACATCACTGATTTACAAAAGGTAACTTATATAAAAGCTTTCACTCTCAACAAATTACAGTTTAAAGCGGCTGACCAGCGCAGTGAGATTACTCGCCATTGACGAGAGTTGTACGCTTGCTGCGTAGATTTCATCAGTGGTTCGTAGACTCTCCTCCGACTGTTCGGCAATGTGTTGAATATTTTGATGGCTCTCATTGGCCATAGTGGTTTGCGCTTTGGCTGCGAGGGCGATTTGATTGTTCATCTCACTAATTTGGCTCACCATTTCTGCAATATGCGCTAAGGCTTCACCGGCATTACTGGCGGCTTCTACGCTTGAGATAGCCTTTTCATTACCGATATTAATCGCCGCCACAGCGCTTTGAGTGCCATTTTGGACATTGGCGATCATCAATTTAATTTCTTCGGTGGATTGGTGAGTCTTAGAGGCAAGGGAGCGCACTTCATCGGCAACCACTGCAAACCCGCGTCCTTGTTCGCCCGCGCGCGCCGCTTCAATTGCGGCGTTAAGGGCTAATAGATTCGTCTGTTCGGCAATGGCTTGAATCACCTCAAGCACGCGGCCGATATGTTGGCCTTCCTGTTCAAGTTTATTGATCTGCATTTCTGCCGTGCCTACATCTCCCGCAAGTTCACGAATCACATTGATGGTTTTTTTCACTCTTGCCTGACCGTCGGCGGTAAATACGTCAGCTTGTTTAGCGGCATCGGCGGCATGACTGGCACTGACTGATACTTCTTGCACTGATGCGGCAATATGATCGCTGGCATCGGCGATTCTGTGGGTTGCAGCTTGTTGATCCATCAAGGTATGTTTTGCTGATGCGCTGGTTTTGGCTAGACCTTCGGCAGCGGTGTTGAGCTCTGATGTAGACTGTTTAAATTGCGAGATAATACCGTGTAAGTTATCGAGAAAATGATTGAATGCCTTGGCGAGATCACCAAGCTCGTCCTTAGAGGTTAAGTGGACTCGTTCGGTCAAATCGCCATCACCATCGGTAATGTCGTGGATTTTTGCGAGTAAAACCGCCAGCGGTTTGCTGATGAGTTTAGGCAGTGCAACGATAAAGAGTATACAGATCAAGAGACTGATGGCTAAGGCAATTAACTGCATCTGTTGTCCATGATTGGCATCATCATCTACTTGGGCTATCGCTGCGGTAGTATTACTATTTAAATCATTGATTAAATGATTAATGTTCTGGTGTAGTTGCTCGAATTGCGTTGCTGCTTGACCGAAACTAAGATCAATCGCCGTCGTTCTACCGTTACGGCCATTTTGGGTGCGTTGATTACTGATTTCTGTAGTTGTCGCTCGCCAAGTATCGAAACTGTGATTCAATTCATTGAGCTTATCTTTAGCGATGGGACTTGTGGTCACATCGGCAAACTTATCAATATGTTCTTTAACCAGAGAGATACTATTAGTGTGCTGCTTTAAAAGGTCGTTGTAAGAGTCTGTGCCCACGTTAACAAACATCAGGCTACGCTCGGCCACTTGAGCTTGATAAAGCTCTTTATCGGCTTGTAGTAGTTCAGATTGGCTAGGTAAGTATTCAAGCGCGAGTGTATTTGCGCTGTGATTTAAGGCTTTGAGTCCTAAAATGCCAGTTGAAGAGGCGAATATGACTACGCCAGCGAGTAGCAGACTTGGATAAGTCAGTTTCTGATTAACGGATAGATCTTTATACCATTCCATAGTCACGCCCTCCTTGATTGATGCACTGAAAAGGTGAGAGCCGCAATAACCTCTGTGATAAGAGGATGCAGCCCATCACTGGCGTTCTCTGGTAATTAGAGTCCAAATTGATCTAGGTTGATCCCAATCGTGATAGCACCAATTGCAGCATCGCCATCCATCACTGGAATAGAAATTTGTACTAGATAGGCTTGGGAGCTCTCGTCAAATTTGACCGGACCTATGTGTTTATCGCCTTTGCCATTTATCCTCATCACCCTGCCAATAATCTGAAGTTTTACTGATCATGGCGACGTTCGCGCCTTGATTGTCCATGAGGAAAATTTCTTGGTAGTAAGGTTTGCTGGCTTCGAAGGTCGTGAGATACTTGGCCGCTTCGTTGTTCATCAGGGATGACATAAAGTCATCAATACCTGCGGTGGCAATCCATTTTTCATCTAATGTTTTGATTGAATCTAAGCTTTTGCCTTGGGCGTTTTGCGCTTTAACGGCATTCACCAGTACCACTTCTCTGCCTAATGGCATCAGTGAATCGGCTAGGTCGATAACGGCTTTGGGGACTTCTTCGGCGAAACTGAGGTTACTGCTGAGCAGTAGTGCGGCGGCTGACAAGATTTTACCAAATTTCATGATCTCTATTCCTTAAGGTCACAGTATTGAAGGGGAAAGCGGTTATCTCTAAAAGCGCGATAAGCAAAAATACGTTAGGGTCAGACAGAACAACTATAGTAGAAAATTCAAGTTATTCAGTTCTTTCATAAAAATTTTATCGATGGCATTTCTTCACAAATAGAATCCGCGGTAAAAAATAAGGCCACATCTGACTTGAGCAGATATGGCCTTGAATTGAGTGAGCTAGGGTAAGGTTAGAACATTAAGCCTTGACTGGAATGCGCTCGAGTACGGCTAATAATAATGTCCAATATTGGCCGACTGTGGTGATGTTTACCATTTCGTCTGGACCGTGTGGATAGCGAATGGTGGGGCCAATCGAGACCATGTCCATGTCTGGATAGGGTTTCTTGAATAGGCCGCACTCGAGACCCGCATGGATCACCATGATCACTGGCTCTTTGTGGTAAATGTCTTGATAGGTTTCGCGCACTATTGCCATTACAGGTGAGCTGTTATCTGGCTTCCAGCCTGGGTAAGCACCGCTTAAATCGATATCGGCTCCGGCTAAGTTGGTCAGCGCAGTTAACATGCCTTCGACTTGAGTACGGCCAGAATCGATCAGCGAGCGGATAAGGCACAGGATAGTGACTTCTTCATCGTTAGTGCTGATAACGCCAACGTTGAGCGAGGTTTCAGTCACACCTTCGACTTCATCACTCATGCGGATCACGCCGTTCGGGCACACATGCAGCAAATCGATCAGGGTATTTTGGCTGTTTTCGCTCATCACACGTTTTGGCGTTGGGATAGTGTTTAACACTAAACGCATATCGGGATCGGCAATGGCGAGTTCGGTGCGGATAAGCGCTTCAAACTCAGCGACTTTTTCGTTTAAGGCGCTGACGTTTTCTTCTGGCAACATAAAGCTGATGTTGGCTTCCCGTGGGATCGCATTACGCAGTGAACCGCCGCTAAATTGGGTCAACTCCAATGCTAAATCATCTGCGTTTTCAAAGAGGAAACGCGCTAATAGCTTGTTGGCATTACCACGACCTAAGTGAATATTCACCCCAGAGTGACCCCCTTTTAAGCCTGATAAGTGCAGGCTAAAGGCTGAGTAACTTTGCTCAGACGCTTGCCACACCATAGGCAGGGTGATTTGAGCATCGACACCACCGGCGCAGCCCATGTAGATTTCACCTTCTTGCTCTGAGTCGGTATTGATCAGAATGTCTGCGTCTAACATGCCAGCCTGTAAACCGAAGGCGCCTGTCATGCCCGCTTCTTCATCGATCGTCAGCAGCACTTCTAATGGACCATGCTTGATATCATCAGAGCCTAAAATGGCTAAAGCCGATGCCATGCCAATACCGTTATCTGAACCTAAGGTTGTACCCTTGGCTTTAACCCAATCGCCATCGACATAGGCTTCGATAGGATCTTTAGTAAAATCATGCACTTTATCGGCATTTTTTTGTGGCACCATATCGATATGGGCTTGAATAACCACGATTTTACGATCTTCCATACCCGGCGTCGCAGGTTTACGGATGATCACGTTGCCAACGGCATCCTCAACCACGGCAAGTTGTTTGCTTTTAGCCCACGCTTGAATGTGCTGGCTTAATGCTTGCTCATGCTTAGATGGATGGGGAATCGCGCAAATTTGTTCGAACCATTGCCATAATGGCTGCGGGTATAACTGACTTAAGGCTGTCACTTGAGTGTCCCTCATAAGGTCTTGTGGGTATAGGGCAAATTTGCGGTCATTCTACCACATTCTGTGCAGCCAAATAATCTCAGCATCACAGGCTTTTGGTGAGCTGGCAGCCAAAGTTTCCAATTCGATTTTTTCTGGAAGTGTCGGTAGCACTTTTAGATTGGTAATTAGGTGATAGAGCGGGAATAATGCAGACACAATAATGAAAAAGGATGGGTCATGTTTCAAGTTAACTTCGTTGATGTAAAAGCAGAAAATGCCATTTTTGATGGTGAAGGTTGGGATGCAGTTGTGGTGGTGACGCCAGATCTGGATACCATAGGTTTTGATGAGATCAGTTTATTGGCTCAGCACGGTGCCCACGTGGATAAGCGCGTAGGTAAGAGCCCGACATTACTGTTTGCCCCGGGTCTGGCGGGAGGTCGCTTGATCATCGCGCCTGTTACCCAAGTGAACGACGAGTATGTGGACGTGCGTGTCTATGCCGATGCTGCAAGGGCGGCGATTGCTATCGCAAAAGAGGCGGGCGCCAAACGTCCGTTGTTATATGTGGTGCCATCGAAGGATCTGCGTTTTGGTTTTGCCGCTGAAGTCGCGGCGTTAGCCTGCGGTCAAGAACTGTGGCAAACCTTAGAGCTGCGTGAAGCGACGGGCTTAACGCCTGCATTTGAGGCCATAGGATTATTATCCTCATCAACTCATAACAGCAATTTACTCAATGCCTTAGAAGCGGGCCGCGTATTAGCGCGGGATTTGTGTGGTACTGAACCTGAGCGCATGTCGGCTAAAGCCTTTGCGGACTATTGTTTGCAATCCTTTGCGGGCAGCGTGATCAAAACCGCCGTGGTGGAAGACAGAGATATTTTAGAGCGTGATTATCCGCTGCTCAGTGCTGTGGCGCGTTCTTCTTTTGCCGTCGGTCGTCATCAGCCTCGCGTGGTGAAACTAGAGTATCTGCCAGAGGGTCAAGTGACTCGCACTTTCCTGTTTGCGGGTAAGGGCGTGATTTACGATACCGGCGGCGCCGATCTGAAAGTCGGCGGCGCTATGGCGGGTATGAGTCGTGATAAAGGCGGCGCTTCTGCCGTGGCGGGTTTATTTAAAACTCTGTCAATGCTTAAGCCTAAGGGCATTCGAGTGATTGCCGAGTTAGGTTTAGTGCGTAATAGCATAGGCAGCGAAGCCTTCGTGACCGATGAAATCATCACCAGTCATGCGGGTGTACGAGTGCGGATTGGTAATACGGATGCCGAAGGGCGCTTAGTACTGGCGGATTTATTGAGTCATTTACGCATCAAAGCCGTGTCGGCGGTGAAGCCTGAAATGTTTTCGGTAGCAACACTCACGGGTCACGTAGTGCGTTGTTATGGCAGTTATCCTGCGGCGGTGGAAAACTCAGTGGCGAGTTCACAGCAATGCGCTGTCACTTTACAGCAGCAAGCGACTCAATGGGGTGAACCCTTTGAAGTGTCTACATTACGCCCTGAAGACTTCGCTAAGATCCGCGATGTGTCAGGCGCTGCTGAAATATTATCTTCCAATAATGCGCCATCATCGATTACCGCCCGTGGACATCAGTATCCCGCGGCATTTTTACTGAAAGCGTCGGGGCTATTTGACCATGGTGTAACAGCCCCTATTCCCTTGGCTTACACACACTTAGATATTGCAGGCTGTGCAACAGAAGGTGATCCGCTCTACGGCAAACCTACAGCGAGTCCGCTGGTGGGCTTGTATCAATATCTGATCAATCGCTAACGGGTAGGGCGTGTTGACGTTTCAGGGTTATTTTTGCAGCGAGTTGGCTGGCTTTTATGCAAGGTAAAGCCCGTGCGGTGTAGTTATTCTACATAAACGGGCGATAACGCAGCAGAAATGCCAGCCAAACGCTGCCCGAAGGGTTCGTCTGGCAAGCTCTTGCTCTTTGTCACTCGTCATTTGAGTAGAATAACTACACGTCACTCCTCGTTTCGCGATCACGAGCTTGCCAGAGCGAACAAAATTTAATCTCGAAACGTCAACACGCCCTAGTAACAAAAAGAAATAATTCTGTAATATCTTATTTATTAGATATTTACAGGGTTATTTCTGTTTTTCTGTGAAGCAGGTCGCCATTAACCTCACTATAAATGTGTAATTTAATTACATTAAAAAGCCTTAATCAAAAAAAATACAAATAAAGGTTGTAATAAAACTACAAATCCATATAATTGCTTTCGTGGATTAGGCACTACGCCTTTCCTCTCTAGTCTATCCAGGATGGATATTTTTCTCCAAGGACCTGAGTGACAAGTCGTCTCAACGGATATGAGAATCTCTAGTTCCAAGGAACCGAGCCAAGCTTCACTAGAGTACTTAATCACAACTAATTTAGGAGTATTGACTATGTCTTATACAGGCAACAACCATATTTATTGGCAAAACACTTGGTTTAACACTGATGTTTTGCGTGGCGGTTTATTCGCCATGAGCTTTAAGGCCTAACCCTCCTTAAAGTTTGAGTTTCCATCATCCATCAACCTTTGTATCGCCTTTTTTGGCGTGTTTAGACTCAAGTAGCATATTGATGTTTTTGCATGGATATGCCAGGTTTTTCCCGCTAGCGCGGTAATGTACTTCCCCGAAAGGGACGCTTGAAATATGTCTTTGCCTGCTCATTGAGCAGGCTTTTTTTTGTCTTTTTTTTGCTTAAGCGTTTAACGGTTTTGCCTGATGGTAATGAGCGTAAATGGTTCGTGTTAGAAGTGATGCGGTATGGACAACAAATGGATATGGGGTTCAATATACAAGCTATCGGCCTATCGCTTGTGATACTTGTTACTCAGGGACTGTTTATGGACACTAAGCTGTTTTTTCAAAATGGTAAGTTAACACTGGATATCAACCCCAGTGAGATGCGAATGTCGCATTGGGTTTATGCGCCTGTGTTAATCAATACTGAAACGGCGGAAGTGCTTTTTGATTTATCAGGGAAGGGCTGGGATTTTCGGTCTGCAGAAGAAAATGGTGATGACATCATTTTAGAGCTTGCCCGTTATCCTGATGCGAACAACGTATTTAGGCTCGTTCTGAATATATCAAAAGACCGAGCAAGCCTTAACGGTAATATTTTTTCAATTAATGATGTGTGTAAGGTATTAGAGGATATTGCCTAACAAGTGATATATAGATTTTTTAATTTTTATATATAAATCATAGCCTTTAATCTGCAAAGATATATGCGGCAAACCCTACCCAACTTAATAGTAAAAGCGTTATGGCAATCCAAGTCGCGGTGGTGAACTGACGTTGAGATTCGAATAATTCGTCTGAATCCTCTAGTTCATCAGTGTCATTAACTGTGCGAGATTTTGCTCTCAACTGTTGTTTACGTGCTTTATCCCGTTCGCGAGCTTTGGCTTTTTGCAGCTTTTTATATTCAGCTATACCTTTTTCAATCCCTTGGGCAATGAGTTTAGTTTGCTCTTTGGTTTGGCCCGGCTTTTGGGTGGCTTTGGCTGCGACTAGTGCTTCTTGTTGAGTTTCTGTCGAGATAGTGGGTTTCATCTGGGCTCTGCCTAAATTAATGCGGCTGTGGCTAAAAGGTGATAGCTAAAGTGTAAACGCAGCGATTATACCCACATTAGGCCTCAAAAACGTAAGATGAATATCTTCTTTCCATTAAAAAATCAGTGGATGTCCACCCTGTGGGGCGGGGATATATACGGGCTCGTAGTCCCATACTTCCTTAATGGTGTCAACCGACAGAGCATCGGATGGCGTGCCTTCACTGACGATTCGCCCTTGTTTTAACACAATTAATTGATCGCTATAGCGCGCGGCTTGGTTTAAGTCATGCAGTACCACTATTACAGTGTAGCCTTGTTGGTGAGCTAAGTTTTGGGCTAATTCAAGTACTCTGTGCTGCTGGGCAAGATCCAACGCCGATGTAGGTTCATCCAGTAATAGTACGGGCGGAAACGGCGATTGCCTGAGTTGAGTCAAGACTCTGGCGAGTTGGACTCGCTGTTTCTCGCCGCCAGAGAGGGTTGGATAGCTGCGCTTAGCCAGATGGGTTAAGCCCACTTGCGCCAGTTGCTCGGCAACTAACGCATCACCTTCTATCTTACTGATGGTTAAGGGATATAAACCCATTGCTACGACTTCTGACACAGTGAAGGGAAAGGTGAGGCTGGCGTGTTGCGGCAGTACGGCTAAGGATTTTGCCAGCTCGCTCCTAGGCCAATCCGCCAGCTGGCTATGGCCTAGCCGTATACTTTGCCTTGGTGTGCTGATTTCTTGGCAAAGGGCTTTAAGCAAGGTGGATTTACCCGCACCATTTGGGCCGAGTAGGGCGGTTACTGCACCTGATTGAAACTGTACATTAATATCACTGAGCACGGTTTTTGGGCCGATGCTGACATCGAGCTGACAAATACTGAGCTCGGTGCGATCAAATTGCGCCTTAGCTGAATAAGTTGTCGATTGTGATGGTTGATTTGCAAAGGATGTTGCAGCCATAAAAACTCGCTTAGATTAGCTTACTGCGCTGTTGCAGTAGTAAAAAGATGAAGAAAGGCGCACCGATGAGCGCGGTGACGAGTCCAACGGGTAACTCGGCAGGCGGTAAAAAAGCGCGCGCGCCGATATCGGCCAATGCCAATAGGGCTGCACCTAAAAGTGCGCTGATGGGCAGCAGTTGGCGATGATCTGGCCCTAACATCATGCGCACTAAATGCGGTACGACGAGGCCGATAAAGCCGATAATTCCTGTTGCAGCTACACTTACGCCAACCCCTAAGGCGCAAAGCAAAATAAGCCTAAGTTTGAGCCTATCGACATCTATCCCTAAGTGGCGTGCTTCGGATTCGCCAAGCAGCAAGGCATTGAGTGCCGCCGCATCTTGGTGAAATCGCCAACTCAGTAGCGCTAAGGTCACAAGACACAGACTGACATATAGCCACTGCGCACCTGCAATCGATCCCATTTGCCATAGGGTTAAGTCACGTAGCGCCATGTCGTTGGCAAGATATGTGAGAACACCTATTCCTGCGCCTGCCAGCGCAGCTATGGCAACACCCGACAAAAGTAATAATACGACCGATGTACCTGTTGGGCTGCTGGCGAGTCGGTAGACGATAAGGGTGGTCACTAATCCCGATGCAAACGCACTGATGGGGATCATCAACGGATTTGTGTTGGGTAGCAGCACGATACAGATGGCTGCGCCAAGTGCTGCGCCGGATGACACTCCGATAATACCGGGATCCGCTAAGGGATTGCGAAAAAGCCCCTGCATTACCGCGCCGCACTGTGCGAGCGTAGCGCCTACTGCTAACGCCAGTAATGTCCGTGGTAAGCGCACATTGTTGATTACCAGTTGCTCGTGGGGCGCAATATTGCCGATATTTTGCTGGGTAGCCCAATTGAACACTGCATTTAGGGCGTCGATAAAGCTGATGCTAACGGGGCCAGTGCTGACCGAGAGTAAGCCGCTTAGGGCTAACAGTGTGACTAGACTCGGCCAGAGCCAGCGGTTGAGGAACATCTCAAATATCCTTTCTATTTTTATCTGGGGTTAATTAGTGCTAACTGCACTCATCGCTGCGTTTGTTAATGGTTTTGCTTGAGCAATGTGCTAGCGAGCGTATCCGCGGCGCTTATGGCACTGATGCCTAAACCACCGAGAAGGGCTTGCGGTGCTAGTGTTTGAATATGGCCGTTTTCACCTGCTGGGGTATGGGCGAGTAGTGGCATCTCTTTCAACAGTTCTTGGGCAATTTGTGCATTAGTTTGATCTGTGGGTTTATCGCTACGCTTTGACAGCAAAATAATGTCGGGCTGCAAGGACAGAATCCCTTCTTGAGACATGCTTTTGTAGCCATCAAACTCGGCGATATTTTGTGCCCCAGACAGCTCGATAATAGTATCAGCGGCTGTGCCTTTACCGCCAACCCGTGCACCGCGGCCTTCTTGTAACAGCATGAAGAGAATTTTTGGCTGAGAGCCCGCATCGCGCACTTGTTGTTTTTTACCCGCTAAGCTTTGCAGTTGTTGATGTAAATCTTGTTTTAATTTAACCGCATGTTCTTGGCGATTGAGTAAGTGACCTAAGGTATCCACATTGTTCATCAGTTGTGGTTCATCATTTGTTGCGGGTAATTGCACGACTTGGATATTCGCCTGTTTTAATACCTTTAGTGTGGTTTCAGGTCCCATCACATCTGAACCGACAACCAGCGTAGGGGAGAGGGCAATAATGCCTTCGGCGGAGAGCATTCTGTGATAACCAAGCTTAGCCACATGGCTCAAACTTTCAGGCACATAGCTGGTGGAGTCGATGGCAACTAGCTCATTGCCTGCGTCGAGGGCGAGCACGAGCTCTGTGACTCCTGTACCCGCACTCACGAGTCTTATCTCTGGCTCGGCACTCAGTTCAGCGCTAAAAACGCTTGAGGATAGTAAGGTCGTAAGTGCTGACGTGAAAAAAATAAATTTTTTCAATGCGTTATATGTGCGTCTATGTTGATAACGTTGAGCAATGGAACCTTTTTTTACTGGTATTTTAGTTGCTTGAAACAACATGGTTAAACTCCTAATACAACTTGTTCGCGACAGGCTTAGATGCCGTTTTTTGATATCAGACTTTTGCTTTCTCATTTAAATGGCGGGTTCGGATACGCTAATGCTCCATCAAAATTTGTGTCTGACTGATGGACTGCGTCTGCAACAGTGCAAGCAGTTGCATCAAAGGTTCCACTGGCGCGGCTTTGTCGGCGGCAATGACAACCGTCGCCTTCGGCATAGTCTGAAAATGTGCAGTAAATTCAGTGGTAAAAGTGGCTAAGTCATCAAACTCTTTGCCATCAATAGCCCAATAAGGCGCTGTTGCCATGATATTGATGGCAATTGTTTGTTTGTTGTCGATTGCCGTGATAGCTGAGCTTGGGCTTTGTGGCACATCTACCGGCAAACTCAATAATTGGCTATTTGCCGTCAGTAGTAAAAACACCAGCACGATAAAAATAATGTCGATTAACGCGGTTAAATCTAGGCTCGGAAGTTGCTCAGGCGAAGCAATGCCAGCCTGCGATAAGAATGATTTATCTGCACTTATCATGTCTGTGGCTCAATTTGAGAATGGGGCTTGGATGCCAATTTTTGCTCGACGCTGGTTTTACTGACTCGGGTGAATGCTTGGTAATGATTGGCATCAATTGAAATATCTTCGATACCCGCTAACCAGAGATTGAGTTGATTGAGCACATGCCCAGCGCGCAGGCATTGGCCTTGAGCCCAGATCCCAAAAAGATGGGCGGCGGTAATGGCGGGCACGGCGATCATGAGTCCGGCAGCTGTGGTGTTCATCGCAAGGCCCAGTCCAGCACTGAGTTGTGCTGGAGTGACGGGGCCTTGTGATTGCCCGAGTTGGGCAAACATTTCGATGAGTCCCAATACTGTGCCGAGCAAACCGAGTAGTGGACTAATGATGCCAATCACTTGTAAAACCTTGAGTCCGGCTTGCAAGTCGCGTTGTTGCTTATTGAGCCACAGACTGAGTAATTCTTCCCTTAGCACTTTTGGCTGGTGGACTTGTTTGAGTAACAAGGTCGCGCCACGGGCGAGTAAATCTTGCTGTGCGCTGGTTTGCGCTAGCAGCGCGCTGACGTTTTCAGTGGTCGCCGCTGAGCTTGATTGACGCAATGCTTTTACCCAGGCCTGTTTTTGGGGCCAGATTGACAGCAGAGTTTGATGCAAAAACAAGGCGCTACGTTCAAGGCAGATCATCAAAGCTAAAAAAGCACATAACAACAAGGGCCAAGTGAGCACGCCGAGTTGAGTCTGTAGGGTTGAAAAATCAGTTACGGGCATTAAGCCTCTCCAATCGATTGAAAAATAAGTTTTATATGTAAGTTAGTAAAACAAAAATCACGCTAGTTGTGCGGTGGCTAACACTCCACGAGCTAATTCTCCACGAGCTAACTTTTCAGTGGCAACATTGGGCCTGTTAGTTGAGCGCGAAGCGAATAGGCACTCTGACTTTATAATGACTCGCTAGCCTTTGCGCTGGCGCCGCAAATTGCCAGTTTTCAACTGCATCTAACGCGGCTTGATCTAACAGACTGAACCCTGAGCTTTTTACTAACGTCAGTGCAAGTTGCTCACCAAGTTCGTTAAACATCACTTCTATGGTTGCAGTGCCTTCTAGCCCTTTTTTACGCGCTATCTTTGGATAAGTCGGTTGCGGTGGTGCTGCAGCGAACAGCGGTTTTGCTAATTCCACTATGTTAGTTTGTGCACTGTCAGTTGTTACACTGGCTACATTTGGGGTCGCTTTTGCATCAACTTCGGCTGCGTTAGCGATTAAATCCATTTGTGCAGTTTTGGGTTCTGTTTGTTGTTCAACTTGTTCGAGTCGCTTATGTGCTAAAGCACTTGGGTTTAAAGCACTTGAATTTAAAGCACTTGGTTCTAAAGCGTTTGTAGCTAAAGGGTCCGTATTCGGATGATTGTTAGCAGTGGGTTTTGTTGCTGAAGATTTTTTTGCGAGTTGGCTGTCAATTCGTTGATCAGCTTTAGTTTTCGGGATAACCGCCTTATCGACAGATTCTGCTGTTGATACTTTTTGCACAGCACTGTTTTTTTGCACTGTACTGCTCATAGTGGCTACTTTGGTGTCTGTTTGCTTGATGGGCTCTGCACTCGTGTTGCTTGTAGCGCTAGTTGCGGTAGAAAAATTAAGGGTGACAGTATTCGCGCTGGGAGTGAGTGATGTTTGATTTACGCTCGATGTTTGGGAGCTTGGCTGCATAGTCATAGCGGGTTGGGAGGCGATAACACCCGTCTGGATGGCAACCGTTAACGTGCCAAAGGCAAGATATCGTTTTGGTGTCACAGCAACCTCTTTTTTCCAATGAAAGCCATTTTCCTAATTAAGATATCTCAATATAAACAAGATCACAAATGATAATGATTTGCATTTGATCTATTTTATTATCTCAGGTAGAGTGCCTGCAATAGCTCGAATGAGCGCTTAAAAAAGCAGCTAAACCGACAATTTATCCTACTTTATGGGTACTGATTGCCTTGGGCTCGATCTGGAAGAGGCTCAATCTCGAAAGGGCCAAATCTAGAACAGACTCAATCTCGAAAGGATTGGCGTCTGGAAAGAGAGTCTAGGCTCAGTAATAAATTGTACGGAAACAGCTGAATATCACTTGAGGATGAAGAGATGAAAAAAAAGCCGTTAGTGATCGCCATGGCGATAGCACTGAGTGGTACGGCCCTAAGTTTTACGTTAGCGGCAGAGGAAAGTGTTAAGCCCGTTGTTCAACAGGATGCGAATAAAAAACTGGTCACGACTGAATTTGATGAAGTATTGGTGAGTGCAACACGCATCAGTGAAAAAGCCTCCGAAACCAGCCGTAGCGTGGCAGTGGTGGATGAAGAGCAACTTACGGTCGCCCAAGCATCATCAGTTGCCAATGCCCTTAAAAATGAGGCGAATATTACGTTGACCAATGGCCCAAGAGCTTCATCTCAAGGGGTTGAAATCCGTGGTTTAAGTGGCGATCGTGTGTTGCAAACAATTGACGGCGCAAGACAAAATACCAGCTCTGGTCACAGAGGTACCTACTTTATGGACCCAGAGTTGCTCAAATCCATCGAAGTGCTGCGCGGCCCTGCCAGTAGCTTGTGGGGCAGTGGTGCCCTCGGTGGCGTCGTAGCGCAGAATACTAAGTCGGCACAAGATTTTTTAGCACCAGACGAGACCTTTGGTGGCTATTTCAAACAAGGTTATGAGACCAATGGCTCCCGCACTAAAACCAGTGGCGCTATTTATGGTCAACAAGACAGCATCGATTGGTTACTCAATGGTTCCTATTACGATTCAAACAATATAAAAACCGGTAATGACGAAACTCTAAACAACAGTGCATCCCAAGGCAGCAGTGGGTTAGCTAAATTCGGTTGGCAAGCCGACGAGGCATCACGGTTAGAGTTATCTGCAAGAGCTAGCAAAAACAATGAATTAGTACCGAGCAATCCTTCTGCTGCTGTGAGTAGTTCAGTGCCTTTGGTGCGCCGCAAGACTGACGATCAAAACCTCACCCTAAACTACAGTCTCAATCCTGCTAATAACCCGTATCTGGATACTAAGATGCAAGTGTATTGGAACAGTACCGACTACGATGAGGACCGTATTACGAAAGGTCAGCAAGACAGTACTGAGTTCCGCACTGTGGGGATTAACCTTAATAACAGTTCGCGTTTAGGCAATACTCTGTTGACCTACGGGGTCGATGGTTTTCGCGATACCATAGAAACGACGCGTGATGATTCGGGCCAAGTGGGCCAGCGTCCAGATAATATCGATGGCGAAACCACAGTATGGGGCGCTTTTACGCGTGCGGATATCGAGCTGACTCAGACGTTAAATCTTGATGCGGGTCTGCGTTATGACAGCTTTAAAAATGACAGCCATAATCTCAACTTATCCTCAGATGACAATGAGTTATCACCATCGCTTGGCTTGGTGTGGCAGACTCAGCCTTGGCTGACCTTAAGCGCCCGTTACGATCAAGCCTTCCGCGCACCTACGGTAGAGGAAATGTTCTCCAGCGGCACCCACTATTGCATCCCGCCAATCCCCGGATTTTTACCCCAAGGTTTATGTAACACCTTCGCGGTGAATTCGGATCTAAAAGCAGAGACTGCGCGCAATAAAGAAATTAAAGCGGACTTACGTTTCAGTGAGTTAGCGGGTGATGATGAACTGGCGCTAACGTTTAACGTTTTCCGTAACGATGTGGACGATTTTATCGTGCAGCAAGTATCTAATCCTTGGCGTGGCATTCCTGGATTCGAGCAAACGACCTCATGGAATAACGTTGAAGATGCACGTTTAACAGGTTTTGAAATTAGCGGTCGTTACCGTATTGGCCAAACTCGCTTAGCGATGAATTACGGCCAAACCCATGGCGAAGATCGTCAAACGGGCGATGATATAGAAGGTATACCCGCCAATAAATTCAATGTCGATTTATCCCAAGGCATTATGGAAGGCGACATGAAACTCGGTACTCGCGTCACTTATGTGGCGACTCAGTCGAATACGCCTGACGGCTTTAAAGTGGCGAAATACGACGATTACACCCTATGGGATGTGTATGTAGCGTGGGAGCCGACTATGGGCGCGATGGCGGGTGTGAGAGTGGATTTCGCAATCGAAAATATCGGTGATGAGAAGTATCAACAAGCGTGGCAAACCTTGTATCAACCGGGTCGTAATATGAAGTTATCGGCGCGCTATATGTTCTAAGCCCTGCACTAAAGTGCTGACTCCCGTTTCGGAAAATGCTTAGTGTTGTTCAATCTGAGCACACGCCAAGTGCCAGAATACACGGGAGTCAGCGTTTAATGCCAAGCCACTCAATAGTCACTACCGCTGGAGACAGTAAAATGAAGATGACACTCGATACCGAGCTCGATGTCGCGCCAGATTTAAGCTCTGAGCAACGTCAGCTAAGTGAGCAACAGGCGCAATTGCGACAACGATTTGAACAACAAGCTGATTTAATGCCAGCACAGCTCGCCAGTGAATTAGGCATTGCCGAGCTCGAAGTGGTTGCTGCGCTGCCGCCCGAACAAGTGGTGTTTGTTCCGTTAACTCAGCTCGATACCTTACTGCTAGCCTTACCCGAATGGGGAAAGTTAACCACTATTGTGATGTTATCTGGCAGCGTATTTGAATTTAAAGGGGATTTCCCCGAGGGAAAATACGCCCACGGTTATTACAACCTCTACAGCAAGGGGGACGGTTTGCATGGTCATCTCAAATTAGATGTCATGAGTGGTATCGCTTTGATCAGCAGACCTTTTAGAGGCAGCGAGAGCCATTCGATTAACTTTTTCGGCAGTGAAGGTGAGGTAGTGTTCAAAGTGTATTTAGGCCGTGATAAACAAAGAGCACTGTTTCCTGAGCAAGTTCGCCAATTTAAAGCGCTCGCGACAGCCTTTGCCTCGGTGCAATCACACCTCTGAATTGCAGCATTAACAAAAGTATTAAGGAAAACAGCAAATGAAGCCTGAAATTACCGAACAAGAACAACGTTTAAGAGACAAACTCTTACCCGAAATTGAAGCCTTTAAACAGCAGCGCGAAACTCTGCAACTGGCCACCATTGGTACCGATGGCCAGCCGAATGCGAGCTATGCGCCCTTCGCACTGGCTGATGATGGTTTTTATATTTTGGTGAGTGACTTAGCCCGTCACGGTCATAATTTAAAGCACTCATCTAAGGTCTCTGTGATGTTAGTTGAAGACGAAACTGCGGCCAAATCGGTTTTTGCCCGCAAGCGTTTAACCTTCGATGCGATTGCCGAGGCAGTGCCTCGCGATACGCCCGCCTTCAGTAAAGGTGTTGGTGTGTTGTCGGCCCGTTTTGGCGAAATGTCCGATAACCTTGCGGCGTTAACCGATTTTAACTTATACAAGCTCGCGCCCCATCAGGGTCTTTACGTCAAAGGTTTTGGCCAAGCATTTAGCCTGAGCGGCGCAGAGTTGTTAGATGTGGATTGGAAGCGCGATGGCCACCACGGCACGCCAAAAACGCCGGAAAACAAGCAAGTCGCTTAAGCCGCGTCAAGCTATTGCAATAAAAGAAACCCACACTCGCTGCGGGTTTCTTTTATGCTTTTCTTTTGAGTAAAACCACACAGCCCTTGAATTCCACTGCAAGAGGTAGCATCTCACTTATATGCTTTAAGTCATGCTGCGCGGTTTACGGCTGCAGATGATCCCATTCATGCTGATGTTATATTTGAATTGCCTTACCTACCTCAAGGATGCCACCCGTGACCGAGCCGACAGCCGAACTAGCCAAATCATCTGAACCCATTAAAGCGGGGGCTGAGCCATTGCCCGAAAAGTTAATTCCAGTCATGCCTACAACAAGCGCTGATGCATCAAAGGCTAAATGGACCTCGGCGCAGCAAAGATCGGTATTGCCTTGGATTATGGGTTTTCTTAAACCCTACAAACTGAAAGTTGTCGCGGCGATTATCTGCTTGATGATAGGGTCGCTCGCTTGGTTATCATTGGGCCAAGGTGTGCGCTTGATGGTCGATGAAGGCTTTGTAAGGGATAATTCGCAGCGGCTAAATGAAATCATACTGTTAGTGCTCGGGATTACCGCAGTCAGTGGCACCGCGGTGTTTTGCCGCTTCTATTTGATGACTTGGCTTGGTGAGCGGGTCAGCGCCGATATTCGTCTAACGGTTTATAATCAACTGCTTAAACTCTCTCCCGCCTTTTACGCTAAGGTACGCACCGGTGAAGTGATTTCCCGTTTTACCGCCGACTCTACTTTGCTACAAACTGTGGTGGGTTCGAGTCTGTCCATGGCGCTGCGCTCTAGCGTAACTGTGCTTGGTGGTTTAGTTATGATGGGTATCACTAGCGTTAAGATGACATTGCTGGTGTTGTTGGCTGTGCCCTTAGTGTTAGGGCCGGTGATCTTTTTCGGTCGTAAAGTCCGTACGCTGGCGCGAGAAAGCCAAGATAGGGTTGCCGATCTCGGCGTTTATGTGGATGAAACGCTTCATGAAATCCATACGGTGCAAGCCTATGGGCATGAAGATAAAGACCGTAGCTTGTTCAATAGCCGCGTCGAAGATGTCATGTCTGCGGCCAGTGGCCGGATCCGTTACCGTGCCTTGCTGATCTCAACCGTGATGTTTTTAAGTATCGCCGCAATTGCTATGGTGACTTGGGTCGGTGCCCACGATGTGATGGCGGGTAAGATGACGGGCGGTGAGTTATCTGCCTTTATGTTTTACGCTGTGATGGTTGCGGGCGCAGTGGCGACCATTAGCGAAGTGATAGGCGAAATTCAGCGGGCTTCTGGCGCCGCCGAACGTTTAATCGAACTGGCTGAAACACAAGTGGATATTCCCGTTGCAACTCATCCTGTGAGTTTACCCGCCAAGGTCAGTGGCGAGTTAATGATTGAAGGGCTTAATTTTGCCTATCCAGAGCATGATGCCTTAGTGCTAAAACAGCTCAATATGAGCATTGCTGCAGGTGAGCGGGTCGCCTTAGTGGGGCCAAGTGGCGCAGGTAAAAGTACCTTGTTCCAGTTGTTGCAACGCTTTTATGTGCCTAGCGCTGGCAGTATTCGACTGGAAGGTATTGATATTGCCAATCTTCTGCCACAGGAGTTGCGGTCGCAGTTTGCTCTAGTGCCGCAGGACTCGGTGATTTTTGCGACTAGCGTACTTGAAAACGTGCGTTATGGTCGAGTCGATGCCACCGAACAAGAAGTGATAGATGCCTGTATTGCAGCACGTGCCCACGAGTTTATTAGCGAGTTTACTGAAGGTTATCAAACCTATTTAGGCGAGCGTGGCGTGCGGCTTTCTGGTGGACAAAAACAACGTATTGCCATTGCGCGGGCGATTTTAGCCGACAGACCGATATTGTTACTCGATGAAGCGACCAGTGCCTTAGATGCGGTGAGCGAGCAGAAAGTGAAGCAAGCGCTGGATGTATTGATGGCGGATAAAACGACTTTGATTATTGCTCACCGTCTATCGACGGTAATTAATGCTGATAGGATTTTTGTGTTTGATAAGGGCGAGATTGTCGCCTGCGGTCGCCACCAAGAGTTGATGCAATCTAATGCGTTATATCGTGAATTTGCCAGTCTGCAATTGTTAACCGAAGAGGCCAATGCCAGCACCTTGAATGAGACCATTTAGGTAAAATAAAACCCAGTTGCTAGCTGAAACGCTTAAGCTAGCTCACTGGGTCTTTTATTGTGTTTTTGTTTCTTAGCTTTGCCTTTAAATGCGGTTTTTAAGCTTTATCTTTTAGCTCGCGGCGCAGAATTTTGCCGACGGTACTTTTAGGTAATTGCGCCATAAATTCAATCACTTTTGGCAATTTATAGGCGGTTAACTGCTCGCGGCAATAGGTTAGAATGGCCTCTTTAGCCTGTTGATGATCTTGGCTATCATCCTTAAGCACGATAAAGGCTTTAACCGCTTCGCCCGAGTGTTCATCTTTTACTCCCACCACGGCGCATTCGATCACATTAGGGTGGCTCGCTAGGACGTTTTCCACTTCGTTGGGATAGACATTAAAACCTGAGACTATGATCATATCTTTTTTACGATCAACTATTTGGTGGAAACCTTCCGCTGTTGCTATGGCAATATCCCCAGTTTTGAAGAAGCCATCTTGAGTCATAGCATTGGCGGTTTCCTGCGGATTATTCCAATATCCCCGCATGACTTGTGGGCCGCGTGCGGCTAATTCTCCGGCCTTACCTAAGGGCACTTCAATGTTGTTTTCATCTAAGAGTTTAACCTCAGTGCCAATCACAGGTTTACCAATAGTGCCTAGTTTTTGATAACCAGGTGCATTGAGTGAAATCACTGGCGAAGTTTCAGATAGCCCATAACCTTCACTGATCATGTTGCCTGTCGTCTGTTGCCAAATGTTGGCCGCCGCGGCCGTCAGTGCTGTGCCGCCCGAGATGGTGATTTTTAAATGGCTAAAGTCGAGTGCTTTAAACTCGGGTTGATGGCATAGGGCGACAAACAGAGTATTGAGTCCTGCAAATCCAGTGAAGGGATATTTGGCGAGTGTCTTAATTAAGCCGCTAATATCCCGTGGATTTGGAATTAATACCGAGCAGCCGCCACACTCGAAATACAGCACTAAGTTCACCATAAATGCATAAATATGGTAAATCGGTAGCGGTGCAACGAAGATATCTTCCTCTTCGGTGATCACGCTCGCGATGCGGGATTTTACCTGCGCCGCATTAGCGAGCATATTGCCGTGGGTCAACATAGCACCTTTAGATAATCCAGTGGTGCCGCCCGTATATTGCAACGCCGAGAGGTCGTCGAGATTTGAGATAAATCGGCTAAAGGGGAGTTCTGCGCCTTGTTTTAAAATTTGGCAAAACTCCACATTCTTCAGGCCTGTCTTAGGCTGTACGTGCGGATCGATCAAATCTAAAGGGTGGGTTGAAATGACATATTCTATTTTGGTGCTGTCGATGACTTTGGCTAAGGTCGGTAATAGATCGGATAACACCACGATCGCTTTGGCACCAGAATCATTGAACTGATGGATGAGCTCACGCTCGGTATATAGGGGATTAGTGTTAACTAAGATAAGCCCAGCCCTGATTGCGCCGTAGGCCGCGATGACAAATTGGGTGATATTAGGCAATTGAATGGCGATGCGATCGCCCGGTTTGAGTGTGGTCTTATTTTGTAAATAGGCGGCAAAGTAACGAGAATCGCGTTCTATCTCGTTAAAACTGCTGGTTTTACCGAGACAGGCATAGGCGGGTTTATCACCGTAACGCAGGCTGGTTTTCTCGATCAGATCGACCAGTGATGAGTAGTTTAGTTTGAGTTGAGAGTCTTGATCGTATGCCATGCTGAACTACCTCAAAGATGATGTTTATTAGTTGTTATTATTTTGGAGTTAAACAGGTGTTTAGATTAGAGGGTGTTAGCACTAGAGGTCAATGCTTATCGCGAAAAACATCTTTATGCCAATAACGGTATCTTTATGTAACAAATAGTATTTTTACTCTAAAGCTGAGTGCTTAACTATAGCTTAGTTATCTTAGAAGCTTAGTTATCTAATGAACCACAAAACCTAAATAAGAGTTGAAGGAAAGACAATTTAAAATTTGTAACCGTTATGTTTCTAAGGATTAAGATTGAATGTGCTCAATTTGCTTTGTCTATGCGCCGTTTAACGGGGAAATTTTCAGCTTTGTAGGTGTTTAAGGTTTGATTCCGATGTATGAGACGTTAAAGATCAGGTTGTCATTTGGGGATGAATTTCTGCCTTTAACCGGCGCTTGAGTTGATTCCTCAAGCGCCGATTGGGTAGTTAATTTGATGATAACCAATGTTACGGTAACTCATATTAAGCGCTAAAAGCTTAGTGCTAAGGACTGAAGAATCCGGTTTCTTGGCTTACTTGTTGTGTTGGCTGTTTAACATCCGTCACCGAGAATTGGATCATTTTGCGCCCCGAGGGGATAGCATCCTTATCGGCTAATACAGTGACGGGATAGTCGACTTGTTCACCCGCTGCCAAGGTAATAATAGGATCGGCAATCAAGCTAAAGGGCATTTCACTGTCGACGGCGAGTTGATACTGCTTAGTATCTTGCGTCTTGTTGCGGATCTTCAACTGATAGGTATTTTCAACTTTATTATCCGAGGTTTCACGGTACAAGCTTTGACGATCACGGATCACGTTAAGCTGGATCTCGCTGCGGCTATTTAAGTCTAACCCTATGACGATAAACATGATAATGACCGCTGCACCGTAGCCTAAGAAACGCGGCGAGCGCCAATAGGAGTAATTTACTCCCTTAAGATCATTTTCACTCATATAACCGATAAGATTCTGCTTGTAATCGAACTTCAACATAGTCTCATTACAGGCATCGACACAGGCGCCACAGTTAATGCACTCATATTGCAAGCCGTTACGAATATCTATCCCTGTTGGGCACACTTCGACACATAAATTACAGTCAACACAGTCACCTAAAGTATGGTTATCTTGATTGTTCTCTTGTTTACGTTTGCGAGGGCCACGGGCTTCACCGCGCTGTGCATCATAGGTCACGGTTTTAGTGTTGGCATCGAACATCACAGCTTGGAAACGTGAATAGGGGCAGCAATGTAAGCACATTTGCTCGCGCATCCAGCCTGCATTGAGATAAGTACAAATGGCGAAAAACCACACCCAGCTTGTCACCCAGAAGCTGGCATTACCCGTCAAGATGTCCACATAAAGTTCACGGGCGGGAATAAAATAACCGATAAAACCACAGCCAGTGAGCAGAGCTGTTAGACCCCAAAGTAGGTGTTTTGCACTTCTTTTACCGATTTTACTGCTAGTCCAAGGGGCTTTATCGAGCTGCTTACGTTTATTACTGCTGCCTTCGATGCGCGTTTCTATCCACACATAGATAAAGGTCCACGCCGTTTGTGGGCAAAGGTAACCGCACCAAACACGGCCCCAAAATACGGTAATGAAAAACAGACCGAAGGCGGCAGCGATAAAAATCCATGCCAGCAAGGTAAAGTCCTGTGGCCAGAGCGTGATACCAAAGAAAAAAAACTGTTGTTGGCTGATATCTAACAGTATTGCTTGGCGGCCATCAATAGAGATAAACGGCAGGGCGAAAAACATCACGATCAATAGGCTATTCATCATGGTTCGCAGGCGCTGAAAATCACCTTTTTGCTCACGGAAATGGATATTGCCAGAGGGGAGACTACTCTTTGCTGCGGTTTCAGTAGAGAGGTTTTTAACCGGAATGTGTAGCTCTACTGAGGCAGGTTTCGCGCCCACACTCTTATTTACACTTGGAGAATTTGGGGTAACTTCGCTCTTGGGCATAAAGGGTCCTAACGGCTTAAATAAGATTCGCCTCCCTATAGCAAGCGCTAGGCCAAGTTTTGAATGATTCAACCTTATGATATATATGGTTATTTTGTGATTAAAGCCAGATAAAGATCACGATATATCACACATTGGCGATATATCGCGTTTTTAGTGTGCTCGTTTTGAATTAGATTTCACTCGATTGACGCTGGATCCCCAGTTTTTTCATTCGCGATCTCAGTGTACTTGCGGGCACACCGAGGACATTCGCTGCGCCGAGTGGGCCGGATATGCGCCAGTTTAAGCGCTTAAGGGTTTGTTCTATATGCAGCGCTTCCGCTTCTGCTAAGGTTTGCCCTTGGGTTTGAGCTAAGGGATTATTGCTCGGCATAGCGTGGATCTGCAGAATATCTCCTTGGGATAGAATGGCTTCGCGTTCGAGGATATTTTGCAGTTCGCGCACATTGCCGGGCCAAGTATAAGCCATGAGTTTTTGTAGCCCCTTTTGGCTCACTCCACGGATTTTTTTACCTAGCTTACGATTCAAGTTGTGCAGAATATGGCTGACGAGTTCGGGAATATCTTCGATTCTTGCGCGCAGTGGTGGTACTTGAATAGGGAATACATTCAAACGGTAATAGAGATCCATCCTAAATAATCCCTGTTCGACTCGCTTGAGTAAATCGTGGTGACTGGCGGCGACTAAGCGAATATCCACTTGAATGGTTTCGCTGCCACCGAGACGTTCAAAGGATTGTTCTTGGATGACTCGCAGTAGTTTTGATTGGGCTTCTAAACTGAGTTCAGCGACTTCGTCGAGGAACAGTGTGCCTTGATGAGCAAGTTCGAAGCGACCTTTACGGCGGCTTGTGGCGCCAGTAAATGCCCCCTTCTCGTGGCCAAAGAGTTCACTTTCTAGTAAAGATGCCGAAAAGGCGGCACAGTTGACACTGATCATGGGTTTATCTTTGCGGCGACTGAGCTGATGTAAGTTACGGGCAACGAGTTCTTTTCCTGTGCCATTTTCACCACAAATGAGCACAGTACTGTCGGTATTGGCCACCATGTGCAATTGCTGGATCATATGGCGGATCACTGTACTAGCACCCGAAATATCCACATCACCCGTTTTATCTGCCAGCTCTGCCTGTAGATAATGATTTTCAGAGGCGAGTCGCTCCGAGAGCGCTTGTACTTGGGCTAGTGCTTGGCGTAATGACTGCTCTGTTTGTTTTTGAATACTAATGTCGCGAAATATCGCGACTACGCCAATCAGTTGATTGTCACGGTAAACAGGGGTGGAACTGTAATGAACGGGGAAGCTACTGCCATCTTTACGCCAAAATACATCGTGGGTGATTTCTCGGGTGATCCCATCCTTTAAGGTGTTGTAAATTGGACAATCCTCTTGGGGATAATGACTGCCATCTGCATGACTGTGATGATGGCAGTTATGGATGTTTTTACCGAGTAGCTCTTCATTCTTCCAACCCGTCATGCGTTCGGCTGCCGGATTGATAAACACCGCATTACCGCTTAAATCAAATCCATAAATACCTTCGCCGACAGCGTTGAGCAGTAACTGGTTTTCCGGTAAGAAATGCTTATCTATCGATTTTTCATTATTGACTGAAATCTTATTGGTCATCTGTCTTACTCTGGTTTTGGCGGTATTTTCTGAGTATACCTTAAGTACTGTGACGCGATATATCGTGTTTTTTATTATGCCCTTTAAGCATTTTTTCTTTGGTGATTTTTCTGCTCACACTTTTTGCCGTTCGAGTACATTTTACTTGGTGCCATACTCTAAAAAATATTTTCATCTAAGAAATTGATATAAAAGATAAATGACTAATATTCATTCAAAAGTCTGATTTAACATTGGATATTGTTTAATTTATGTTATAAAAATGTTTGCGCAATGTAATTTGTGTTGGCCGTGGTAGCAAGGTTTAGGGACGAGAATCGCACAAAGCAGGTCAGGTATTCTAAAAATAATAAGCAGTTGGGATGAATATGATGACCTCAAAGAAGCAGAAGTTTGGATTAAGTGCAGTGAGTTTGGCGATTACTCTAGCCTTGTCTGGTAGTTTAATCAGTCCGCAGGCAATAGCAGAAGAAGATGAGACGGCTGTTAAAAATGAGAACGTTGAAAAAATTGCAGTTGTAGGGTCCCGTGCTGCGCCACGCTCAATCGGCGATTCCCCCGTTCCTATTGATATTATTAGTAGTGACGACCTTAAAAAGAATGGTTCGACTGACATGATTGATATGTTAGTGACTTCGGTGCCATCGTTTAACTCACGCGCTCAACCGATCAGTGATGCAGCAACCTTAGTTCGTCCCGTTAATTTACGGGGTTTGCCATCAGACAGTACGCTAGTGCTAGTCAACGGTAAGCGTCGTCACCGTGCATCTGTGATTGCGTTCCAAGGTGGTGGTATTAACGATGGCGCTCAAGGTCCTGATATCTCAGTTATTCCTGGTTCTGCATTAAAGCAAGTTGAAGTGTTGCGCGACGGTGCTGCTGCGCAGTATGGATCGGATGCGATTGCAGGAGTCATGAACTTTGTTTTAAAAGATAATTCCGAGGGTGGTTCCATCACTGTGACCCAAGGAGAATATTACGAGGGTGATGGTGCTACGACTACGGTCGAAGGTGATGTCGGTTTACCTGTGACTGAAAATGGCTTCGTCAATTTGAGCTTCCAGTATAAAAATGCTGACTCCACTAACCGTAGTGTGCAGCGTCCTGATGCGGCTAACTTAGCCGAGCAGGGTAATACCGCGATCAATGACCCCGCTCAAGTGTGGGGTAATCCTGAAATTAATGATGACTATTCAGTGTTCATTAACTCAGGCTTAGACATTAATGCCAACATGCACGCCTATGCCTTTGGTAATCTGTCTTCCCGCGATGCCGTGGGGGGCTTCTATTATCGTTACCCACAAAATCGTAGCAATGTGTATTCCAATGATGGTGGCCAGAATTTACTTGTGGGCGCAGTAAATGGTGATCCATCAACATGTGGACTCGTACCTATCCCTAAAAATGCTGATGGAAGTGACGGCAACGTACTCGACACTGATGCATACAAGGCGATGGTTGCCGACCCAAATTGCTTTGCCATGAACCAAATTTTCCCTGGGGGTTATACACCGCAGTTCACCGGCACCATTGAAGATATGTCCTTCTTCGCTGGTGTAAAAGGCGATATCGGCGAGTGGAATTACGATTTCAGCGCCGGTACGGGCAGTAACAAAGCCAGTTTTGGTCTTAAAAATTCGTTGAATCCATCACTGGGATTAGATACCCCGACGGATTTCGATACGGGGGCTTATGAGCAAGTTGAAACTACCGTTAACCTCGATTTCTCGCGCTTCATAACCTTAGGAGGCATTGAAGACATTAGTTTTGCTTCTGGTTTTGAATGGCGAAATGAGTCGTTTGAGATTTCTCAAGGTGATGAAGCCTCGTGGATTGCAGGCCCTTATGCTAGCCAAGGTTTCAACATTGGTGCGCACGGTTTTAAAGGCTTTGGCCCAGAATCTGCGGGTAAAAACTCACGTCATAACATAGGTATTTATACTGATTTAGAAGCTTATTTAAGTGATGACTGGTTACTCGGTTTAGCACTGCGCTACGAAGACTTTTCAACCTTTGGTGATACGTTAAATTACAAATTGACGTTGCAGTATTCTGCAACGGATGAATTGTCGTTCCGCGCCTCACACAGCACCGGCTTTCGTGCTCCAACGGTTGGCCAAGAAAACGTCGTCAACACGCAGACATCGATCATCGATGGTGAATTGATCCAGACCTTTATTGCCCCCCCAACCGATCCGCTTGCGGCATTTTATGGTGGTGAAGTGTTAAAGCCAGAAGAGTCGATTAGTTATGCGATTGGGGCTGTATATGAGTACGAAAGCTTCTTCTTAACGGTCGATTACTACAACATTGGCGTAGAGGGCCGTATTGCACAGTCGAGTAAGATTGATGTTGAGGCTAAAGATTATGATGCCTTACGTGCCGCTGGGGTTGAGTTCCCTGAGTTAATCCAAGGTGTGAGCTATTACACCAATGACTTTGATACTACGACTCAAGGTATCGACATCGTCGCCTCCTATGATGCAGAAATCCTGTCGGGTAATGCTAAATTCAGTCTTGCCTATGGTTGGACCGATACCAGCGTTGATAAGTTTGATCTTAAAACGACCGATGCGGGTAAAGTTCGTCGATTAGAAGATGGTATCCCAGCGCACCGTGCCACCTTAACTTGGGCACAGTCATGGGACAAGGTAACCCTGTCACTACGTGGTAACTATTTTGGTGAGTACTATGCGACTCACGCTGATGATACCTCTGACTGGGGCTCTGAAATGGCTGATGCTGCAGTGACCGTCGATCTTGAAATGAGCTATCAATTACTTGATGGCTTAACCCTGGCGGTGGGGGCTAATAATCTATTTGATCAAGAAGCGCAAAAGCTGAAAGAAGGGACCTTGGGTGAACTCGGTGGCGTTTATTATGAAAGTGGGCCATTCGATTACAACGGCGGTTTCTACTATGGTCGAGTGAATTACCGTTTTTAATGAGTAAGCCAATTTATAGAAGCGATTTCTAACCCACCTTTCAAGAAATTTGGCTTTTATAAATAGAAGTGAAGTAAGCAAAAAGGCTGCAATGCAGCCTTTTTTATTCGTATTTGACTCGTCCTAAATATGGTTTAGGGCTTAGTTACGATTCGTTTGCGCGGCAACTAAACCATTTAACACATCACTCATACTGAGTTTTGACGGCAAGAGAATCCCATTAGGGGCGCTTGGACCATAAATTTTATTGTAGGGCGTGCCGGGCACTCCTTCATGGCGCATATAGGTTTCAATCGTTTTATTCGCCTCACTCCAGTTACCTTGCATCAGGATGATATTGTCGGCCATCAAGGCATTTACAATTTGCTCCCTGTGGGTGACTTCCGCTTTATTCGTTTGGCAGATGGTGCACCAATCAGAGGTAATATCGACAAAGACGGTATAGCCTTGGGCAACCAGAGGCGCGATTTTCTCTGGGGCTAAGGTGTGCCATTGTAGTTTTTGATAGGCTTGGTAATCCTCGCTTTTGTGCACAAATCCAATAATAGCACTGAGTCCTAAGGCGAAAAATCCCAGCACAAAAATCACCGTCAGCGGTATGGTTTTACCTTTTTGTCTTTGCCAAAGCAGTAATAAGATCGCACCTATTAATAGGCAAAGAATAAAAATACTGATCAGCGTTATAGTGTTCATAAAATGTCCTGATTGAGAATCGCCTTTGTGGTGATTGCGATGAAGGCTTAGGTATTAAGGTTTGGCTATAAAGATTAGGTTAGCGCTAATCTTAGCGGTTAACGGCTTAAATCAGTGTGAATTTATGGGATTATCGCGTTTGGGGTTCTCTTAAATGACTGTTCATTTATTGAAAATGGATTTATTAGCGTTAACGCCTTGATGGCGCGATGCTAGAATGGCAAGCAAGTTTAAGGCCCAGCAGTGGGCTTTTTTATTCGGCGAAAGGTGTCATCAATGAGTTGGAGTACTTGGTTAGGTTTATTGGCTATTTGTTGTTTGGGGGCTATGTCGCCGGGCCCAAGTTTGACTATGGTAGTACGTCATACTTTAGGTGGTGGGCGGGGAAAGGGGATCGTCTGTGCTTGGGCACACTCGATAGGGATTGGGATCTATGCGCTGGTGACGTTACTGGGCTTAGCCGTAGTTCTTAAAAAGGCGCCCTTAGTCTTTAATGGCATTGCGATTCTCGGTGCCTTATACCTTGCTTGGATGGGAGTTCAAGCGCTGCGTTCTAATGGAGGTATGCAAGCTAAATTGGCTGCAGGGGAGGCGACAGATACCTTAACCGCAGCCCGTGATGGTATCGCTATTTCTTTATTCAACCCTAAGATAATGCTATTTTTTCTTGCGTTATTCAGCCAATTTGTGATGGTCGCCGACAGCATGACGGCTAAAGCATTAATTGTTTTTACACCGTTAGTGGTCGATGGTCTTTGGTACACCTTGATAGCCTTATTGCTATCCCACTCGAGTGTGTTGCCTAAATTGAGAGAGAAAGCGGGGGTAATTGATAAGTTATCCGGCGTAGTATTAATATTGCTGGCGATCCGTGTGGTGTACACGCTTTAGTGATCTATCTAAAATTATTGGTTTTAAATAACAAACACGCCATCAATCGATGGCGTGTTTGTTGATGGCTATGCATTTAAATCAAGGCGTGATTAGCCTTTAAACATTTGCACAGAATTATCAGCTTCTTCTGCCACACTTTCTTGGATAATGGGTGGATTGGCAATGTGGTCGTCTAAGTTGTCACTCAGCATTTCTTTGAATTCACTGCTAAACCATTCTAATGCGCTCTCTTTTTCAGCACCGAGATCCGCTGATTTAATCGCGGCTTCGAAGGCATTAAAACGTGCTGCGGCAAAACGGAGTGCTGTGCCAACTTTACCTACATCTGCTTCTTGTTGGCTTAGCTGATTGGCTAAGGCAATAAACTGATCGGCAAGTTCGTAAATGGTGGTGCTGCTCGTGTCGGTCATGGCGTTCACTCTAAAAAAGTAACAGATTAAAGTTCGATTCTAACTTAATTGGTGTAAGAAGGAATCGTCAGGCATTAACTATTGGGATCTGTGTCGGTAATGACGACTCCTGTGTGGGAGTCATAATTAATCGACAGTTTATCGTTTGCTCGATACAAATAAGTGCACTGGCCAGGATCGGTATAACTGGCTTTATAGTCGGTTTCAGTCGCATCAACATTCAAGCGCGAGACACTCGGCTGGGCATTTTGGAATAATACTTCCCATACCGATATACAGTCTTCGACATTATCGAGTGCCGGAGAGGCCTCATTACCATGGATATAGTGTTGTGCTGGCCAACCGAAGGCGTTGAAATCTATTTGTTCGGATTGTGCTGTACCAAATACGGGTAAATCCTCTTTTGGACCTGAGCCCACTTTTACAGCCCATACGGAACGTGCCAGATTGATAGCTGATTTAAAGCCTCCGCCTGCCGCTTTAACGGTTGCAATTTGCGCATCTTGTTGCACATTGATAAATTTTGGCAGGGCCACTACGGCTAAAATACCGAGCACTATGATGACCACCACAAGTTCAATTAAGGTGAAACCCGTTTGATGTCTTTGAATTGATTTATCAGAATGTTGGATCATCATTACGTATCAGAGTGTGCGAGAATGGGCGCACTATATCACTTAATTTCGAATGTTTTAAATTGAAAGTCTTAACGTGAGACCTAGCAGGTTTAGTGGTATTACTTAGCGGCAGGTAAGGTCTGCAAACTTGCCATACCACTATAGGACTTTTAAGCTAACCCGATTATAGAATTGAGGAAGTAAAATAGTGACTCAGGCGACATGGCAAACATTTATCGATGAGCAAAGAGCTTTGCCTTATTTTCAGCAACTAAGCGCATTTGTTGATAATGAACGCAGGGCTGGGAAAGTGGTTTATCCCCCCGAAGTTGATGTTTTCAATGCTTTTAGTATGACGCCCCTTGAACAAGTCAGAGTGGTTTTGATTGGCCAAGATCCCTATCACGGCCCAGATCAAGCCCATGGTTTATGTTTTTCGGTTAAACGCGGGATAAAACCACCGCCATCTTTAGCCAATATGTACAAAGAATTAGCGACGGATATTGAAGGTTTTGTTGTGCCATCCCATGGTGATTTATCCGCATGGGCGGAGCAGGGGATACTGATGCTCAATACTGTGCTGACGGTTGAGCAAGGCAAGGCGCATTCCCATGCCAAAGCCGGGTGGGAAGTCTTTACGACTGCGGTGCTGGAATTATTAAATCGCCAGACTCAGCCGATTATTTTCGTGCTTTGGGGTAGTCATGCCATTAAAAAGGGTCAAGTCGTTAACGCACCGCAACATCAAGTGCTCACAGGACCACATCCTTCACCTTTATCGGCTTATCGCGGTTTTTTTGGTTGTGGGCATTTCTCTCAAGTGAATCAATTATTGCTTGAGCGAGGCGAAACGCCGATCCTTTGGCAGGTTTGATTTTAGGATTGCGGTTAAAGCAATAAAAAAGGTCTTACTGAGTAAGACCTTATTTTTGTGGCGAAATTACATTAGTTAGCAATCAGTGGTTTCTGTCGACCGAAATCTTAGCTAGCGTTACTAAGGCTTGCTTATAGTCGCTATCGGGTAAAGCAGATAATGCCGCGATGGCTTTCTCTGATTCTTCAATTGCTTTTTGTTGGGTGTAGTTTAACGCGCCGCAATGGTGCAGTGCTGCTACGATTTTATCTATGGCCTGAGTACCATCACCTTGCTCAATTGCTTGACGTATGAGCTGTTTCTCTTCGTCTGTGCCATGGGCAATGGCATAGATGAGTGGCAGAGTCGGTTTACCTTCGGCAAGGTCATCGCCAATATTCTTACCTAGCTCGTCACTGTCGGCGGTATAGTCGAGTAAGTCGTCGGTAAGCTGAAAGGCGGTGCCGAGATATTTACCATAGTTGCCTAAGGCGGTTTCTTGCTCAGGCGTTGCACCTGCTAGCACGCCCGCAAGTAGCGTAGCGGCTTCAAATAACTTGGCTGTTTTGCAATAAATGACCCGCATATAGCTTTCTTCAGTGGTGTCTGGGTCATTACAATTCATCAGCTGTAAGACTTCACCCTCGGCCAACACGTTAGTCGTATCAGCTAACACTCTGAGCACTTTCATGTTGTCAAGTTCGGTCATCATCTGGAATGAGCGGGTATAAAGGAAATCCCCGACTAGCACACTGGCACTATTGCCAAACAGTGCATTGGCGGTTTCTCGTCCGCGGCGTAACGTCGATTCATCAACGACATCATCATGGAGCAATGAGGCTGTATGGATAAACTCAATAATCGCCGCTAGCTTAAGATGTGCTTCGCCTTCGTAGCTCACTGCACGTGCGGCTAAAACCGACAGCAGAGGACGAAGACGTTTACCACCACCATTAATAATGTAAAAACCTAATTGATTAATTAGGGCGACATCTGATTCAAGCTGTTTATATATCAGCTGATTGACTGCTTGCATATCAGTGTCAGCCAGTTGACGAATAGCGTTTAAATCCATAATAGACTCTGGTTGTGGGGTCATTACGTACCCGGCCCCTGTTTAGGCTCACGTGTTATAATGAAATGAATTTTACCTAAAATTCTGACATATGACAGCACTAGCTCAACTAATGTGAGAGTTAATCCGGTCTTTTTTTATTCTTTCCTAATTAGGGCTTGCCAGAGTTGGATTCTTCGCGTAAACTCCGCGCCCATTGTCAATAAAGTTTTTGTAGCACCCTGCCTCATCCAAGAATGAGCCCGCGTGTTAGGAATTGGAGTAAAATAGCTATGTACGCTGTTTTTCAAAGTGGTGGTAAACAACACCGTGTAGCTGAAGGCCACACAGTACGTTTAGAAAAGTTAGAAGTTGCAACTGGCGAAACTATCGAGTTCGATCAAGTTCTTTTGATCGCTGATGGCGAAACAGTGCATGTTGGTGCTCCTTTAGTAGCTGGCGGTAAAGTCGTTGCTGAAGTTGTAAGTCACGGTCGTGGCGATAAAGTTACTATCGTTAAGTTCCGTCGTCGTAAGCACCACGACAAGAAAATGGGCCACCGTCAGTGGTTCACTGAAGTTAAAATTACTGCTATCAACGCATAATAGGAGTCTAACTCATGGCACATAAAAAAGCTGGCGGTTCTACTCGTAACGGCCGCGATTCAGAAAGTAAACGTCTAGGTGTTAAGCGCTTTGGCGGTGAATCAGTTCTAGCTGGTAACATTATTGTTCGTCAACGTGGTACTAAATTCCACGCTGGTGTAAACGTAGGTATTGGTCGTGACCATACTCTGTTTGCTCTGACTGACGGTAAAGTTAAATTCGAAGTTAAAGGCGCTAATAACCGTAAGTTTATTAGCATCGAAGCTTAACTTTCGAACCTAGCTTATACTGTTAAAGCCCCGCCATTGGTGGGGCTTTCTGTTTTTTGTGCTTCTATTTACGCCGTGTAGATGCTTGAGTTGGTAAATGATTACCAAGAATGAGCATTGACAGGTAAGATTGGGAGCAAAGTATCTCGAGTTTTTTGGCGACCAATGAAGTTAGACGGTATAATTGCTTCATTCAGTGGTGCCAGGAGTAAGTATGAAGTTTGTCGATGAGGCAGTAATTAGGGTCGAAGCAGGCGACGGCGGTAGCGGTTGTGTTAGCTTTAGGCGCGAAAAGTATGTACCTGATGGTGGTCCTGATGGTGGTGATGGTGGCGACGGTGGCAGTGTTTTTCTGCAGGCTGACGAAAACTTCAACACTTTGATCGAGTTCCGTTTTGAACGTTTTCACATGGCTGAACGTGGCGAAAATGGTCGTGGCCGTGATTGTACTGGTCATAGCGGTAAAGATTTGATCTTAAAAGTTCCTGTTGGTACTCGCGCGGTCGATCATGATACTGAAGAAGTCCTTGGGGATTTAACAACCCACGGTCAAAAGCTATTGGTTGCCAAAGGTGGTTTCCATGGTTTAGGTAACACCCGTTTTAAGAGCAGTACTAACCGTGCCCCACGTCAAAAGACGTTAGGCACACCCGGTGAAGTTCGTAGCCTTAAATTAGAGTTGTTACTGCTGGCTGACGTTGGTTTGCTTGGCATGCCTAACGCGGGTAAGTCGACATTCATTCGTGCGGTTTCCCGTGCAACGCCGAAAGTGGCTGATTATCCGTTTACAACACTGGTGCCTAACTTAGGTGTGGTTAATCCACGTCCTGGGCAAAGCTTTGTGATTGCGGATATTCCTGGTCTCATCGAAGGCGCTGCCGATGGTGCGGGTTTAGGTATTCGCTTCTTAAAGCATCTTGAGCGTTGCCGTATTCTGCTGCACATCATAGATATTGAGCCGATTGACGGAACCGACCCGGTTGAGTCTGCGCGCGCTATCGTAGGTGAGCTTGAGAAATATTCTCCAAAGTTGGCGAGTAAGCCGCGTTGGTTAGTCTTTAACAAAACCGATCTGCTGCTTGAAGAAGAGCTGCAAGAGAAGGTTGATCGTATCGTTAAAGAAATGGGTTGGGAAGGCGATGTTTATACTATCTCCGCCTATAACCGCGACGGTACCAGTGAGTTGGCATTAAAACTCCTCGATTATATTGCGAGTCTTCCACCAGAAGACAATGAAGTCGACCCAGATAGTGAAGTTGAGTTCAAGTGGGATAATTATCATCAAGCAAACCTTGATTCATTGAATGAAGACTATGTTGATGAAGATGATGACGATGACTTTGATGATGACGACTACGACGTAGAAGTTATTTACCAAAGATAATAGTAATCTTTGAGTTTTGAGAGTTCTGTGTACGCTGATACTCAAAATGATATTACTCGGCAAGTTGTGCGTGTTGCACAATTGCTACTGGCCTACGGCGCGGAATCTGATTTAGTTGAAGAAATCAGCCAGCGTCTAGGCCAGGCTTTAGGTCTTGCTAGCGTAGAACTCTCTATTTCCTCAAATTCCCTCGTGTTAACCAGTTTGGTTCATGGTCGCTGTATCACAACTACTCGTCGTATTCGTGAGCATGGCATTAACATGACAGTCGTCTGTGAATTACAACGTATCTGTTTACTCGCTGAAAAGGGGTTGTATGGCCCAAATGAAGTGCGTAAACGCTTGGCGCGGATTGAACCTAAAACCTATCCTCCTAGCTTAGTGGTATTTATGATTGGCCTGTCGTGCGCTAGCTTCTGTCATTTATTTAATGGCGATCTCACTGCATGCGTGATTACTTTTTTTGCCGCGGCAGTGGGTATGTCGGTACGTTTAGCAATTGCTAAGCGGCATTTTAATTTATTAGTCAATTTTGCCATCACAGCTTTCGTCACCAGTATGCTGGCTCAAACGGGTTATTTGTTTGAGTTAAGTGAAACACCTAAGGCTGCTATGGCCGCGAGTGTGCTGATGTTAGTGCCGGGTTTTCCGATGATTAATGCGATTTCCGACATGGTAAAAGGGCACATGAATGTCGGTATATCCCGCTGGGGTCATGCTACTTTGCTGACCGTTTCTTCTGTGATTGGCATTACGATTGCGATGCAGATCGGCGGAATTTTCCTATGATGGAATTACTGATAACGCTGCTGCACGATGCTTTTTTCTCAGCAATTCCCGCCGTAGGATTTGCTATGGTATTTAATGTTCCTAAACGATTTCTTCCTTACTGCGCTTTAGCGGGAGCCATTGGCCATAGTTCCCGTACTTTAATGTTACAGTTTGGTCTGCCAATCGAGTGGGCAACCTTCGCCGCCGCGGCATTAGTAGGGATTATTACCATAGGGTTTGGTAAGCGCCACTTAGCGCCACCTTTAATGTATGCTGTCGCCGCGATTATTCCCATGATCCCAGGCACTTATGCATTTAATACTGTGATTGCCTTAGTGCAATTGACCGCTCAATCTCAAGTCAGTCCTGAACTGACGGGGCAAGTGATTAGTAATGGCCTCAAAACCGTCTTTATTCTAGGGGCGTTAGCTGTGGGTTTGGCCATGCCGAGTTTGCTGTATTTCAGGACCCGCCCCGTCATTCAATAATTCTATTTCTATAAAACAGGAGTGAGCATGCGCATTGCTATGATAGCCGCGATGGCAAACAATCGAGTCATCGGAAAAGATAATAAAATGCCATGGCATCTTCCAGAAGATCTACGTCACTTTAAAGCGATGACCCTAGGCAAGCCAGTTGTGATGGGACGTAAGACCTTTGAGTCAATCGGTAGGCCCCTTCCTGGTCGACATAACATAGTGATTTCACGCCAAACGGATCTGGTGATTGAGGGCGTGACCTGTGTTACCTCGTTTGATGCAGCCAAACAAGCTGCTGGTGAGTGTGAAGAGTTAGTGGTTATAGGTGGTGGCCAGCTTTATGCCGAGTTATTGCCCTGCGCCGATATCTTATATTTGACGCAAATCAATCTTGAGGTGGAAGGCGATACATTTTTCCCCCACTGGGACGATGGGACTTGGAAGGAAACTGAATCTTTGTCGAGTATAAATGCGGCTGGTTTGGAATATCGCTTTATCAATTTGGTAAAAAAATGTTAAATTGCAGCTTCTGTTGTGTACCCTGTGTGTATGGGGCGTCAGTTTATCTAACGTATTGCATCATATCGGACATTTAGTTTTCACGGAAAGAGATAGCCTATTTCGTTATCATAGATTTCGAACGGGAGCTAAAGCCAAGAGGTCAATATCATTTAGACAATAGATGCAGCCCATACAGAATTGATAATAAAACTATAAGAAAGTATTAAGGAGTATCGGATGCGTCTTATGCCTGTGGCCTTGGCTGCGTTGATTGGATTTAGTTCTATTGCTGTACCAACCTCTGCTGTTGCGGGGGAAGATCCACTCGTAGCGAGTCTTTGTGATTATGTAAAAGCTAACGACAAAAACCGCTTACGTAAAAAGTTAAAAGAAAGCCGCGTTAAGTTACGTCAGATTTACAGTGGTATCAGTTGCGATGGTGCAAGTCTATTGCGCACCGCTTACGGTGCGAGTGCGAACGATACCGGTGAGTTTGTGGCTAAGCGTTTGTCGGCGACTGAATTGAGTGTTGCTGAAGCTGATGGGATGACTATCCAAGCTTGGGCTGAAGCAAACGGTCATGGTGCTAGCCCAATTACCGCTGCAGTGAAAGAGCGTCTTGGCGCTGCTGCGGGCGGTGAAGAAGAGTAATGCGGATTTGAACTTAGCGGCACTTTAGCTCTATTTGCTGCTACGTTATATTAAGCGTCTAATATCAAGTATCTAGCATTAAGCTAGATAAAAATGCCAAACTTAAGTTTGGCATTTTTTATGGCCTTAATTTGTGCAAAGGCCGGACAGTTCGAGTCGTCAGTAAGATAGGTGAGTGAATTCGTCTCAAAAGAAAGGGCCGCTAAGCGACCCTAGGTTTTAGTGCTGATAAACATTAGACTCTAAATTCACCGACCGAAGCTTGGAGTTCTTCGGCTAATTTGGCGACTTGATGGCTAGACTGAGCCGTTTGATTTGCACCAATAGCGGTTTCTTCTGAAATTGCTGCAATATGCTCTAGTTTTTCAGAAACTTGCTGGCTTACTAAATTCTGTTCCTGCGCTGCATGGGCGATATGGGTGCCAGAATCATAGGCCTTATGCACAGATTGGCTAATGGTTTCGAGGGCAATGTTGGCTTGCTCCGTTTTTTCAACACAGGCGTTGGCTTGAGCACGCCCCATATCCATGGCGGCAACGGCTTGCTCTGCACCTTGCTGCAACACTTCGATCATCTGTTGGATCTCTCGGGTCGACACTTGAGTGCGTGAGGCTAAACTACGCACTTCATCGGCAACTACCGCAAAACCACGACCTTGTTCACCCGCACGGGCGGCTTCAATAGCGGCGTTAAGGGCGAGTAGGTTAGTCTGTTCTGCAATACCACGGATCACATCCAAAATTGAGCCAATAGAGGCGCTGTCCGACTGCACTTTATTGATCACAACACCCGCTTTGGCCACTTCATCGGCTAAAGCCAAAATAGTCAGTTTGTTCTCTTGTGCAATGGCACGCATGTGCTGAGTTTCTTGATCAGCCTGTTTGATTTGCTCAAGGGCTTGATTGGCACTTAAAGACACCTGCTGAGCACTAGAGCTAAGTTCAGTTGTTGCAGTAGCCACTTGGTCAACTTGGCTTTTTTGTTCTTGTATGCCTGAGGTGGTTTGCGCTGTGATTGCTGATGTTTGTTCGGCTGCCGCGGCAAGTTGATTTGACCTATCTAAAATACCTATGATTAAACTGCGTAAGCTATCGACGAGACGATTACAGTTTTTTGCTAGTTCGGCAAATTCATCGTGTCCAGAGTCATCTAGTTTATGGGTAAGGTTGCCTGAGGCTAAGACGTTCAGGGCATTGTTCACTTGGCTGAGTGAGCGTTTTAACGGATTCACCACAGCAAAACTCACAATCACAGCGACAACGATTGCTATTAACACGACAATCATGGTTTGTATGCTGGCAGAGTCAATCTTGGCTATGGTGTCATTGCTCATGTTCGCGGCAACAAGTTCGATGTTATCGCTGACATCATTCATGTTGGAATTGATGACTTTCACATCATTTTCGATAATGCCTAGTTTTATCACAGCTTCTTTGGAGTGGGAGAGCTGACTCGATTTTAGCAGCAACATAGATTGCGGACCGGTGACGAGCGCTAATACTTTTTCGATATCTTTAGTGACCGAGCTTAAGGTATCCGCTTCGACAATACCTTGACCGTGACGATTCACATATTCAAGTTTGTTCTTGGTTTCGCTGATAATGTAGTCAAGTTCCTTTGAGATCAGTTCGTGCTTACTGTCTTCGTCATTCGTTACTAAATCTGCAATAGTAGTGATGATATTTCCGAGACTAGTATCAATAGCGCTGGCTGATGCAGCAAGACTCTGCTCATCGGGATTCTGACTGCTTTCTAAATCAACAATATCGAGCAGTTCTGATGAGGCATCATCGGCGGCATTTTCGAGCTTTTTCTTTAGTTCAACTAGCTGTTCTTGCTTGCTCAATGAGGCCTCACGTTCGGCGATCATGGCAATACTATTTCGCTCAAAGGTGGCAAAGCTGCCGCTTAATTGGGCAATTAAAGAAGATAGATTCTGCTGGCTCTTGACTAACTGAGTGAGGGTGGCAATTTCGTTTTTGAACTGAGTCCCGTGGTCTTCAAACACTTTACGAATATTCGGGATATTTGCCGATCTAGGGGTGTTATAGGCAATGAGGATTTGTCTTTGTTGCTCACTCAATGCTTCACTAAGGTGGTTTGTCGATTTCAGCGCGGGCAAGCTTAATTCTTGCATCATAGCAGAGCTGGCTTTTAGGCTATTGTTGGTTAAATAAGATGTAAATCCTAGCAACACGAGTAAAAGTGTGACAATACCAAATCCGCCAATCACTCTGGTGGCTACATTAAATTTCATAGGATACTCCGATTTTTATTATATTTTTCCAAATGAAAACAGGGTGATATTTAGGGTTAGGCGGCTCAGTCTGTTATCGACTTTAAGCTGTTTTAGTTTAACTCTTTTTTAACTTTTTTTGCGTAATTTTTTGGTCTTTTTCAAGATGCCATAAGGTTAAGTGCTCACCCCAGCAACAGCCTGTATCTAAAGCCTTTAATTTAGTATCGTCGACCTTGCCCATCAACGCAGCCCAATGGCCAAATACTAAGGTATGACTTTGGCGCAGCGGCGAAGCAAACTCAAACCAAGGTTTGAGTTGTGGATTAGTACAGTTTTCAGGAGGTTGTTTGCAATCAAAATCAAGTCGGCCATCGACATAAAGATAGCGCATACGTGTTAATGCATTGATGCAATAACGTAAGCGTTCTATGCCAATTGCACTTGGCTCCCATTGCTCGGCGGTATCTGAATACATTTGGCTTATTAATGTCTCAAGATAATCATCGTGCTTGAGGGCGCGACTGACGAGTGCGGATTCTTCTCTTAATACCTCCAGCGACCACTGAGGTGGTACACCCGCATGACTCATAATGAGTTGGTGTTCAGGTAATTCACGCATAAGAGGTTGTTGTCTCAGCCAGTCAATTGAGGCTGAGATATCGGGGGATTCTAGAATTTCAGTGAGATTATCGCTGGGTTTAGCGCGCTTGAGCTTACCGTGTAATGCCATTAGATGGAGATCGTGGTTACCTAAAACCGTTTTAGCGGAATCACCTAAGGAGCGAAAAAAACGTAGCGTAGCTAAGGAGTCAGGTCCGCGTGCAACAAGATCACCTACAGCCCAGAGTTCATCGCGGGAAGGATTAAAATCGACCTTAGCGAGTAATTTTTGTAACTCAGCGAAACAGCCTTGAATATCACCAACAAAATAATGCGCCACAGTACCCCTTTCCTAACGATATTAATGTAGTAAGCCTGGGGTCGCTAAACGGAAGGGACGGATTGTCGCCTGGAAACGCTCACCCGATTCGCTGACCATACCATAAGTGCCGTGCATTATGCCAAGTGGCGTATCGAGCACAGTACCACTGGTGTATTGATAGGCAGTATTCGGCGCTATGGTTGGCGTTTCACCGACAACACCGGCACCTTGGACTTCACTGGTGTTGCCATTGGCATCAGTGATTATCCAGTGACGAGTTTCAAGTTTAGCCGCTTGCTCACCTAAATTGATGATAGTGATGGTGTAACTGAAGAGGTACTTTTCATCCTCGGGCGAGGACTGCTGCTCTATATACTCAGTTTTGACTTCGACCCGAATGGAGGTGTCCAATGCGCTCATTCTTGTTCCTAGGCTCTGGTATAAGGGCACCTAAGTGCCCAGACATATTTATGCTTTTTTATCGCAAACCATGTTAGCCATAGCAACATACTGCTGCACGCTAATCTGTTCTGGGCGTTGACTTGAGTCAATCCCTAACTGCTCGAACTCATCGTCAGATAACATGTGCTTTAAGTTATTACGCAGAGTCTTACGGCGCATGTTGAATGCGGTAGTACAAAGGTGGCGTAGTACGGTCACATCTTTACAAGGGAACGGCTTTACGGCGTATGGCAATAAGCGTACGACTGCTGAGTCCACTTTAGGCGCAGGGGTAAAGCTGTGGGGCGGCACTTCGAGAACCGGAACCACTTGGCAGAAGTATTGTGCCATGACTGTTAAACGGCCATAGGCTTTACAGCTTGGGCTTGCCGATAGACGCAGGACTACTTCTTTTTGTAGCATAAAGTGCATGGTTTCAATCTGTTCGGCAAATTCGAACAGGTGGAACATCAGCGGCGTTGAAATGTTGTAAGGTAAGTTACCAAATACTTTCATCTTTTTGCCAGGCACACTCAGTTGGCCAAAATCAAACTGCAGTGCATCACCTTGGTGAATAGTCAGTTTATTTTTAAGGACTGGGTGTTGATGTAAGCGTTCAACCAGATCGCGGTCGAGTTCGACGACAGTCAGATTATCCACAGCATCGGCTACAGGTTCTGTTAAGGCACCAAGGCCAGGGCCGATCTCGACCATCACATGGTGATTATCGGGTGCAATTGCACCCACAATGCGGTCAATCACATTGCCGTCGGTAAGGAAGTTTTGTCCGAAACGCTTTCTGGCCGTGTGGCCTAAATGTACTTTGTTGCTCATTAATAATGTAATCGTTTAGTTCTTTGAGGATAACTCAATGGCTTTATTCAGAGCACAGACAAAACTGCCAATATCGGCCTTGCCTGTACCCGCGAGATCGAGCGCCGTACCGTGGTCAACCGAGGTACGAATATAAGGTAAACCTAAGGTGATGTTTACCGATTTGCCAAATCCTTGTGACTTGAGAACGGGAAGTCCTTGGTCATGGTACATGGCCAAGACGACATCGGCGTCCTGTAAATATTTAGGTTGGAATAGAGTGTCGGCAGGTAATGGGCCGACAATATTCATTTGGAACTCTTCTCGCAACTCGTTGAGTGCAGGAATAATCACGTCGATTTCTTCACGCCCTAAATGGCCGTCTTCACCTGCGTGTGGATTGAGACCACAGACATAAATTTTCGGTGAAACTATGCCAAATTTGCTGATGAGATCGGCATGTAGAATCTTGATAATATGCTGTAAGCGTTGGCGCGTTATGGCTTTTGCAACATAGGCCAGAGGAATATGGGTGGTCACGAGTGCCACTTGCAAACCTGGTGTTGCCAGCATCATCACTACATCGGGGCAATTTGCTTGATGGGCAAAAAACTCAGTATGGCCACTAAAGGAAATACCTGCTTGATTGATAATGCCTTTATGCACTGGGCCTGTCACGACAGCATCAAACTCGCCGCTCATGTTTTTCTCGCCCGCATAACGCAAGGTTTCAACTACATAAGTGCTGTTTTGCTCATCGAGCTGACCGCAAATCGATTCGCTCACCAACTTAAAGGGCGCTATGGTTAATGTGCCCGCTTCTTGTGGCTTAGGAGCTTGATTTGGCTGGTAAGGGCGGAAAGTCACTTGCAAACCGAGTCGTTTCGCGCGGCTCGCAAGTAATTCTGGATCCGCACAAACGACTAACTCAGCAGGCCAAGCCTGCTGAGCGAGTTGTACGACTAAATCGGGGCCAATACCTGCGGGTTCGCCTGGGGTAACGGCAATACGTTTAGTGCTCAATTAGAATTAACCTCGATTGGTCTCTGGCTGGAAGATTTCAATGTATGCGTCTGAACGCATTTCGTCTAGCCAGTTTTGCAGTTCTTCGTTAAATTTGCGACGGAAGATCAACTGGTGCGCACGGTTGCTATTGAACTGATCCGTGGCGTCGGTTTTTCTGCGTTCTTCTAACTGAGTGATATGCCAACCGTGAGTCGTACGGAATGGCTCACTAATTTGGTCGTTTTTCAAACTGTTGAGCGTTTGAGCAAACTCAGGTACGTAAATGCTTGGTTCTGCCCAACCTAATTCACCACCTTTTGTGGCCGAACCAGGGTCTTCTGAGTACTGACGCGCTAGGTCTTCAAACTTAGCTTCACCTGAGCGGATTTGTTTCAGGAATTGCTCAAGCATGGCTTTAGCGCGGTCTTCTGACAGGATCGGCGATGGCTTGAGCAAAATGTGGCGTGCTCTGACTTCTTCGATTTCTTTGGTTTGTAGGCCGCGAGCATCCATGATCTTAATAATATGGAAACCTGCACCACTCTTAATCGGGCCGATAATGTCACCCATTTTCGCACCGTTGATCACTTCGGCGAACAGAGTTGGCATTTCGTTGATGTTCATATAATCCCAAATACCACCTTCGAGTGCTTTAGGACCTGAAGAAGAAGCGATAGCGGTACGACGGAAATCCTCACCACTCTTCAAGCGTTCTAAGACGATATTGGCGCGTTTGCTTGATGCTTCGAGTTGATCACTGGTGGGGTTATTAGGCACGTCAATCAGGATATGGCCAATTTGGTATTCCACATCTTTCATCCCTTGTTCTTGGATGAGTTTGACTAGGCTAGTAATTTCCTGTGGTGATACTTGAATACGGCGTTGTACTTGAATACGTTGAATTTCACCTAGAGTGATTTCTTCGCGCAATTGTTCGCGGTATTGGCTGAAACTTAAACCTTCGCTTTCAATTTTTTGTTGCATCTGCGCGACAGACATTTTTTGTTCGCGCGCGATGTTTTCAATCGCTTGGTCTAGTTGTAAGTCACCAATATTCAGCCCTATACGACTGGCCATTTGCAATTGTAGGCGAGTTAAGATTAAACGCTCAATCACCTGAGTGCGCAGGGCACTGTCAGAAGGTAACGATTGGTTTGCTGCTTTGGCATTCGCTTTAACAGTGTCAATCATGTTAGTGATTTCACTTTCGAGCACTATGCCGTCGTTAATTTGGACTGCAACGCGGTCGAGCGGCTGGGGGGCGGCCAATGTAGGTTGGCTGATCGCGAGTGCAAATAAAGCAAAAATCAGATGTTTACTGGGTTTCATCCACAAAATCCTTGGCACGTTCTAAGGTCAGGTTCGACGGCTTAATTGAAATAACTTTACCATTTATATCGAAATTACAGTGAGTTGCCCTAATGTAATTTTTTGGCGACGCATTTGAGTGCAAGGTTAGACCTTAAGATCCGCTTTTATTCGCTTTAGCAAAAGGTGAACGGTAAAGCACTCATTAATCTGTTTGGACTCTTAGTCCTTGTTGAGGTTCAGCAATCTATCACAATTCTTTGCTAATTCCTCAGATAAAGCGGTTTTCTGTAGTTAAACAGGCCGTCATTGAGCATATCGGATACGCCTAATGGGCCAGAACCACCGAGTCCCTTAATGATTAAGTTCAGGTAGACACCACTATCAAACTGCTCACGAGGATCAATTGTTGCAGAACCTATATTGTCGTCATAGTTGGTTTTAATGCGGTAATGATAACTAAGTCTTACTGCGTAACAGCATGATTCATACTGGATACCTGTGTAAGTTTCAATACTGCGACTTTCGTTAAGGTCATAATACCAATTACCAACAAAGTAGAGGTCATCACTGATTGGCCAAGCGCCACGAACGCCCGCTTGGGAGATGTTCACTGTATCATTGGTATTTGAGTTCAATAAATCTGGGACATAGCGATAGCTAAATTGCAGCAATTTATTCGCTTCAGGTCTGAAATCTAAGGTGACTTCGGATTTTTTATTGTCACTGGTGTTGGTATCGTACTGAATCGCAGCCCCCATATACCAATCATGGGACAAGCGGGTATCTAACTCTGCAGCAAGTACTGAAGTTGATTGATTAGACTCAAAAATACTGTCTTCGTAACCGACTTTACTGTCTTGCAGATAAAAAATTTGTCCTAGACTGAATTTAGTGGCTTCTTGGTTGTGACTATCAAACAGGCGTGTAGTAACACCTAGAGTGACTTGATTTGCATCGGAAATCCGATCCAGACCCGAGAAGCGACGATCACGGAATAGACCAAAGTAGTCGTCCTGTAATTGAGCCGTATCATAAATGCCTATGTTGCGTTGATCTTCGTAGCCGACATAAAGATATTGAAATTGTGGCTCGAGCGTTTGGCGGTAGTTTTGATCGAAAAGCTCAGTAAAACGTTCGAAGTTGATTTGACCATTAATTCGTACCTGCGGGATGGTGCGATTCACTGTGTCGTCAACAACTATGTCTGGATCTTCGTTATGCTGCCAATAATTGGTCTGCATCAACTTAACTTGGCTGGTGAGCGAGCCTGAAGGCCCATGTATTGGCAGAGTTACACTAGGTGACATGTGCAAACGAGTCGCCGTATTAACATTGTTGTCCTGATGGGCAAAATTCGTTAGCTCTGAATTGAAACCAAAATCTAAATTGTTCCAAAAATCAGCAGCGCGATAGTTAAAGTTAACCTGAGGCATGACTTGATATGGTTTTTCATCCTCACCCAGTACTTTAATATCTTGTACTCGGGTGCTTAGATCCCAGTTACTTTCGAAGTAGCTGATTTCACCTATGCGTGATAACTGGTTATCGGTTGCACGGTTAACATCTGACTTTAAATCATTGAAATAATTGTTATCTGATACATCGGTAAAATTCGCTAATACGCGCCAATTTTTATCGATCGCCCCTTGATGCTGCCAGTTATATAGGTAGCGATTCGGGCTACCATCGATCAATTTGTCATTGCCTAGATATTCTAAATTGACTCGGCCATTTTGGGCTTCACCCGCCAGATAACCAAACTCTGTTTTAGTGAATAAACCACGGTTTGACATATAGCTAGGCGTAAATGTTAAATCGTACTCTGGGGCAATATTCCAATAATAGGGTGCAGAAATTTCGACACCATCAGTAGTGCTAGTGCTAAAACTAGGGTAGAGAAAGCCAGATTTACGTTTTTCTGAAACGGGAACTGTCATGTAGGGAATATAGAATACAGGTACACCGCCAATTCTTAGTTTGGCATTCCAAATTTCGCCCCATTCTTCTTCACTGTTGATCTTGATCTTTTCGGCCTCGAGTAGCCAAGACACATTGTCAGGAGGGCAAGTAGTGAAGTTGGTATTCGTTAAAATTAAATTGTTATTGATAGTAATTTGCAGTTTTTCGGCATCACCGTGAACTTGTTGGCCATGGATCCAATATTGTGCGCCTTTAAGGGTGGCACGGTTTGTCCGCATTTGAGCTTGTAAGGATTCGGCTGTAACGGTGAAGTTACTGTCTTGAAAGACTAAATTACCATTGGCATCAAACTGTTCAGTGGCTTGATCTAAAATCGCCTCATCGGCTGCTATATGCCTATCGCCTTGGCTAAAAACCACATCGCCACGGAAAATCGCCTGCTTCCCCATTTCGGCATTGGTGTTATCAGACGCAATACGAATTTTGTTGAGTTCAGCCGCACTCATCCCTTGGGTTTGAGATACGATACGGGGTACTGGCGGTTCGATTAAGCATTGGGATGCCGAAGCGGTTAGAGAGTCGTCTGCCAGGACTAATTGCGGTAACAGGCTCAGGGCCAGAAGGTATCGGATCTGCATCTTTAGGTCAGTAATTATGATTTCTTATTCTGGACAAGTATGGATGGGGAAAGTTGCAATTGACAAACGCAACATCGCTTAATAAATCTCTCAATTTCTTAGCTGTTTCCAAATTCTATGCCAGCTATAATAAAGCAATTTTTCTTTAAGAGCCATGAAATGACTTTATCCGATCCGAGATTTCTTTCCCTTAATCAGTGGCTGAATGCTTATTTTTCCTGTGAGGTGATGCCTGTGTTGATTTCCGGAGACGCAAGTTTTAGGCGTTACTTTCGGATTTCGATGCCTGATGCTACCTTTATCGCCGCTGATTCACCGCCTCAGTTAGTGCCTATCGCCCCCTTTATTGCACTGTCGAATGCTTATTCAGCCGTGGGACTGACAGTTCCAAAAGTAATCCACGCCGATGCCGATTTGGGTTTTATGTTGATGAGTGATTTGGGCGATACCCAACTCTTATCTGTATTGACGGTACAAAATGTGGAAGGGTTTTACCGTCAGGCGCTCGATTTATTACCGCAAGTGGCCGCTGTGATTGAGTGCAAGAATCTTGATAGCGGTTTAGTTCAGGCATTACCTAACTACGATGAAGCCTTTGTGCGCCGTGAATTACACATTTTTACTGAGTGGCTGTTAGGAACACATCTTAATTTGTCTTTGGACGCGGCAGAGTTGCAGTTGCTGAATGATACTTTTGATCGCCTCGTCGGCAATGCGCTGTCTCAACCTAGTGTGGGAATGCATAGGGATTTCCATAGCCGTAATCTTATGCTGCAAGCGGACAAGCTGTGCGTGATTGATTTTCAGGATGCTGTCGTTGGTCCTGTGACTTACGATGCGGTATCACTACTACGCGATTGTTATATTCGTTGGCCGCAGCCGTTAGTCGCAGACTTGATGCGGTATCATTATCAGCAAGCATTAGCGCTTGGTTTTATTCCCGCACAGACTCCTTTTGAGCAATATCAAACTTGGTTTGATCTCATGGGCTTACAGCGCCACATTAAGGCGGTGGGGATTTTTGCACGGTTAAACTATCGCGATAGTAAACCTGCGTATATGGCGGATATTCCACTGACATTAACGTATATTGTCGACATCTCGCTGCAGTATCCCGAACTCGTGCCATTTGCACACTGGTTAACTCGTCGTGTGTTACCTGCGTTTACTGTGAGTCAGTCTTCATCTGAGGTTAAGCAATGAAAGCCATGATCTTGGCCGCTGGACGAGGGGAAAGGTTACGGCCGTTAACGGATAGTTTGCCTAAACCTATGGTGCCAGTGTTAGGTAAGCCGCTGATTGTTTATCATATTGAAAAACTTGCCGCGATAGGCATAGTCGATATCGTCATCAACCATGCTTGGCTAGGGCATAAGTTAGTCGAAGCACTGGGCGATGGCAGCACTTTTGGGGTGCGCATTCGGTATAGCGCAGAAGAGAGTGCGCTTGAAACCGGCGGCGGCATTAAACGCGCTTTGCCTTTATTGTGTGAGGACGGAAGCGACGAACCTTTTTTAGTGATTAATGGTGATGTGTTTATTGATGCTTTACCGCCAATCACGCAACTGGCAGCGGATAGGCTCGCTCACTTATGGTTAGTGCCTAATCCTGAGCAGCATCCAAATGGCGATTTTGCTTTGAATGGTCATCAAGTGCAGGAGCGTGGCGATGTTAAGTACACGTTTTCGGGCATGGGCATTTATCACCCTGCGCTATTTCATGACACGCCGCAGGGCGCCTTTGCACTGGGTCCGTTGCTCCGATCGCAAATGGCTCAAGACAGAGTTAATGGTGCCTTGTTTAATGGATTTTGGTGTGATGTCGGTACCATTGCACGATTGCAAGCGCTTGAACTAAGGTTACAAAGTAACAAGTAAATTTCGGTGCTGGCATATCCATAGGATTAAGCTAGTGCATCAAATACATAATAGAAATCAGGAAATAAGATGCGGCTTTGGGGTAAGTTTTTTGGATTCGTCATTGGCTTTATGTTCGGCCGTATTTTTGGTGCGCTGCTAGGTTTGTGGCTCGGTCATCTTTACGATAAGCGTGCAGCATCGGGCGTGGGTTTTCGACAGATTCTAGGGCAGGCTAAGAATCGCCAAGCCATTTTCTTTAATACCACATTTGCAGTAATGGGGCATGTGGCGAAAGCATCAGGACATGTTACTGAAACCGATATTCGCATTGCGACCTTATTAATGGATCAAATGCGTTTAACGGGGGAAGCCCGTAAAGAGGCGCAACAGGCATTTCGTGAGGGTAAATCGGCGGATTTTGATCTGCGCAGCAGCTTACAAGCTTTCCGTGTTATTACGATGGGACGCAAAGAGTTAGTGCAGATGTTCATCGAAATCCAGATCCAAACGGCACTGTCTGATGGTGAATTGGATCCCGCTGAGCACGCTATCTTGATGACGATTGCTCAAGAGTTAGGTTATGGTCGAGCGCAGTTAGATGAATTACTTAAACGCTGGCAGGCGGAGTTTCGTTTCCATCAAACATCGAGTGGCAATAAAACATCGATTACTGATGCTTACAGTTTACTTGGCATTACGAACGAAGCTAGCGACCAAGAAGTTAAACGGGCTTACCGTAAATTGATGAATGAACATCATCCCGATAAGTTAGTGGCGAAAGGGTTACCACCGGAAATGATGGAGCTCGCTAATCGTAAGGCTCAGGATATTCAAGCAGCCTATGACAGAGTCAAGTCTGAGCGCGGTATGCGTTAGCCTTGATTAAATTGGTTTTTGTAAAAGATAAGGAATTCATTATGAAAAACACTTACCGTTTGTTGCTGTTGGCGAGTTTGTTACCTGTGGCTATGTCTACGCAGGCCGAGGTATTTATCGCTCCTTTTGGTGGTTATAGTCTGGGGGGCGGTCAATTTGATGTGAATCAATATGAGGTCAACACAGATCAAACGGGTGATAAGGCCGATGTGAAGGTTGAGGAGTCGAGTCATTACGGTTTGATGGTGGGTATTGGCACCAATGATCCCGGTAGTATTTATCTTTTATATAGTCATCAAGCCTCTGAACTGAAAAGTGGCGGCTTGTTTACGCCAGACTTTCTTACCTCGTTAGATTTAGATTACATCCACTTGGGTGGCACTTTATATTTCCCCCGTGGCGATATCCAGCCCTATGTCACCGCCAGCGCGGGGATCACCCGCATGCTGCCTAGCGGTTGGTCGAGCGAAACGCGCTTCTCCATGGGGATTGGTGGCGGGGTAGAGTACCAAGTGACGCCACACTTTGGCTTGTTTGCGGATATTCGGGGTTATGCGACTTTTATCAACAGTGACACTTCGCTGTTTTGCAATGAAGATGATTGCCTATGGCATATTACGTCGGATGTAATGTGGCAGGCTCAGGCTAACCTTGGACTTAAAGTCAGTTTTTAGATCTAACGCATCGTCTTAAAAGGAGATTTAGTGGCATGAAAATAGTCGTACTTGATGGTGAAACCTTAAATCCTGGCGATCTCAGCTGGCAATCCTTAAATGAATTAGGCGAGTTTGCGTGTTTTTCCCGCACAAGTGGCGCTGATATTGTCGCGCGAGCCCAAGGTGCTGAAGTCATTCTCACCAATAAAACGCCCTTGAATGCAAAGACGCTAGCACAACTTCCTAGTCTCAAATACATAGGCGTATTGGCCACGGGCACGAACGTTGTCGATATCGCGGCAGCTAAAGCGCAAGGTATAGTGGTCACTAATGTGCCCGCTTATGCGCCTGATGCCGTTGCGCAAATGGTGTTTGCCCATATTCTGCATCACACCCAAGCCGTGGCCGCCCATCATCAAGCTGTGGTCGATGGCCAGTGGGTGAACTGCCAAGATTTTTGTTTTACTTTAATGCCGTTGCAATCTTTAAAAGGCAAGACTTTAGGCTTAATAGGTTATGGCGATATCGGTCAGCAGGTGGGAACGCTTGCCCTCGCATTCGGGATGAAAGTTCTTGTCAATACTCGCTCAGTTATCAAGGATTTACCCCAAGGCGTGACGTGGGCGCAACGTGATACTGTGCTTAGCGAATCAGATATTATTTCGCTCCATTGTCCGCTTACTCCAGAAACTGAGCAATTTATCAATCAGCAAACCCTCGCCTTGATGAAGCCTAATGCGTTGCTGATTAATACGGCGCGCGGTGGATTAATTGATGAAGCCGCGCTTGCTGCTGCGCTGGCTCAAGGCAAGTTATTTGCCGGCGTGGATGTGTTATCGACTGAGCCGCCTACTGCAGATAATCCCTTACTGCATGCGCCTAATATCAGCATCAGCCCGCATAATGCGTGGGCGACGAAGGAAGCAAGGCAAAGTCTACTCAATATCGCAGTGGCGAATTTGAACGGTTATTTGAAGGGGGAAGTGATTAACTGCGTGAACAAGTAAAGCGGTATGCGTCTTTCTCTCTTTTCATCATATCGATGTTGAGAGAGAAAGACGTAAATGGTTATTTATTATTGAGTTTTTCTTCTACGCATCCACCACACACCCAATAGGCCTGTGAGGGCTAATACGCCAAATACGACGGGCTTTTTCAGCTTGTGGTACAGGGCGTTCCATTCTGCCATTTCATTCGCCTGCGCTCGTTTTACTGCACCGTCAAAATCGGGCGCTTCACATTGCAAACCAAAGTTCTCGGCCCAAGGCACAAAGGGGCCGTTGGCGACGTATTTTTTGTAGTAACGCAGGGCAAGCTCTTGATCTCGATACAAGACCCAACCAGTGGCTTGGCAGAGTAGCGCTGCATAGGCTTGGCTGTTGTGGGGTACATGATCCGATGCCTTGTTGGCTAGTTCTGCTGCCGTGTAGCGATAATGGAAGCGTTTATCGGGAATTGCTTGGCTGGCGCTGATCCGCAGTTGTTCTTTCTCAGCCAGTTTGCTCGGCTCATTCCAATCACTTAGATCGAACACACCTTGGTAAATAGTGTAATCCGGGGCTAATTCAAATCCTAAGAGTTCCATGCCTTGGTGGCGGGCAAGTTCGGCAACAGCCCAATAGGCTTTCGCGCTATCAATGCCTTTTGTTTTTTTCGCTGCATTCAGCTCTGTGCCGTAGGCAAGGGCGCTGGCATTCAGTTTAGGATTAGGGAAGTAAACCGGTGCTTCAGCTATTGCGCCTTCGCGTAATAGCCTGCGACCTAGCAAGTAGCGCAAGCGGTTGTTAATTGGCTCAATATTATCGTACCAGTCGCTGTCTTTAGGGTATTCAAAGGCGATAAATGGCACATGTTCGTCGACAAATAACTTAAGTTCAGCCGTGGTGAGCACGCGCTCCGCCACATAGGCGATGTCTTGCCAGTACTCATCACCGCTGGCGAGTAAGTGACTGAGCGCATCGACATATTCGCCACGCTCTAGTGACAACACCCCTTGCTCTGCACGAATACGACAGTAAGTGGCTGTATCTTCATCGGCATTAATGGCTTGTTGCTGAGTTTCTTTAGCGTCAACTGTGGTCGAGATCTTATTGAGTTGCTTTGGGAAGTGACGCGCTGCCTGAGCATAGGCCTTGGCAGCTTCTGCTTGATCGCCCTTTTGTAGCATTAATTTTGCGTTGAGCCACCAAGTGAGGCCGCTCGGTTTCGCTAGCGTTAATAGGCGCTCAGCACTGGCATAATCCCCTAACAGGTAATAAATCGCCGCTAATTTATCGCCATGGTTGAGCTGTAAGCCATCGGTTGGAAATACTTTAAGGAGCTCAGCAACCTTTAATCCCATTTCTGAAAGCTGGCCATTGTAGGCGAATTCATTAGTGCTGCTTTGCCAATAGGCAATCAATAACTGCTGCACGCTCGCCTGTTGCAGTAGCGGCTTAAGTTCAGCAATCTCTTTACCCATCAAAGTGCGGCTTAACATCAATAAGGAATCATAACCGCCGCTATCGCCCTGTACCGATTGCGTGGCATAGAGCTCAATAGCTTTATTCAGTGCATCAGGGGTGAGAGCCATTTGCAGCTCTGACTCAGTTTCACCTGTAGCTTGATTGGTCAATTGCAGGAGCGGCTGGCCTTGGTGTAGCAGGATATAGGCTTGTTCACCTAAGCTCGCTAAACTCAAACGCAGGGGATCGGCGGCGCCTTGTGCGACTTCGGTTTGTAATTGTGTCAGGTAAGCATTGGCACGATTAAAATGTTCAGGATCAGCCGAAGTCTTGCTTAAGATAAGCTCAATACGCGACAGCGAATAGAGTGCCCACAGGCTACGAGATGCGCGTTCACTTTGTGGTAATTTAATGATTTTGCTGAAATAGTTACTCGCCCTCTCATAATCTTTTGCTTCAAACGCTACGGCACCTAAGGTGTACCAAGTTAGCGCTTGTGGTAGATCTTTGTTTAACTTAGCGGCCATTTGCTCGGCTTCAATGGGGCCCGTTGCATCCCGCAAAGTGTTCACTAAAGCTAAATGGGCGTCACTTAACTCGCTGTTTTCAAAGGCGCGAGTTTGTGAAAGATAACGGCTATGCACTTCATCCCAGAGATATTCCTGTGCAGCGGGTGCATCTTGATACTGCCAAGGCAAAGGTTTTGCGAGGGCGGTGAGCTGCTGGCTGAAAGAGGTTTGCGGTAAATAACTGAGATTGCTCTGCCTATCCTGAGTGAGTTGCAAAGGAAAATCGGGGCCGCAGGCCAATAGCATAGGAGAAAATAAGCTTAAACAAATGAGCGTGGTCTTTTTAAGCATAAAAGCCCGATTGGGTGTTGCCATGGTAAACGATAGTTTTGGCTTATGGCGCATAAATTCCCTGTAAATATAATGACTCACAACGTGCCCAGCCTATCACTTTTTGGCCGCCAGGGTTGAGCATGTGTGTTTGAATGTCTCTGTTTGATTGCGGCATAGGCATGATTGCAGTGCGTGAAACTGTTTTGGTTGGTGTCAACGCTGCTGTATTCTCAGCTCGCCATTGCCACGTTAACAGCCCATCTTTTTGTATTACGCTATAGCCATTTTGCGCATCATACCCGCTGCAAGCTTGTCCCGCTAGCGACAAAAGAGGAGGAACTTCACCTGCAATATTACCGTGATTCATTAAGCTCAGTTGAAATAGCTGTGGCCTGTGGATTTCCAGATTTTTTGGCTTATTTTCAGCGGCGAATGTCGTTTGGGTTGTGGCCTTGTTATCGCTTGAGATCACTAATTCAATCTTGGCGGCAAGTTCACCTTGCTGTGCAACGGCGATTAAGGTGTTGAGTGGCCAAACCCTTTTATCCCCTTCCAGCGGCAGCCGAAACCAGATAATGCCTTTGAGCTTAGTATCCGTGTGGCTTTGCAGTTTTTGCACAAAAGTCTGTAACACTTGCGGATCGGCCATCAGTTCCTGTACTGCATTGGCTGATTTTAGTTGATCGCGCAGCGGTGTTTCACTTTCAACTTTATAACCTGAAACTGTACTGATGACCGCCGAACCATAGGCGGGGAGTGCAATAAGGTAAGGCACAGTGCTGATATTTGAGAGTTGCTGCACCCACTGCCAACCTTGAGTCGCATCGAATAGTCCGAGGCGTGGATCGCTTACGCTGTGAATTTGTAGCACCAGTTCATCGATACTGGTGAGTAACACGGGAAAATCGGCGCTACTGAGCCAAGCGGGCAGTGCAGTAATGCTGAGTTTGAGTTCTGTGGGTAACTGCGCTTTAAGCTTTTTAAGAAAATCCCGATAGGCTGGCAGTTTACTGTTGGCACTGTCGTGGTCGATTTCAACCCCCGCGATGTGCGTGCCTTTTGCCTGCCAATCTGCTAGTACTTTTTTGATTTTATTAATAACTTGTTCATCATTTAAATGCACGAACTGACCATCTAAGCGAATCACGGCAATTTTTGGCCTAGGATCTGCCTGCAACCAAGCATGATTGACCGCAACTTCAAACCAAATGTCCGCGCCATTGAGTTTTGGATGCGCTTGCAGCGCTAAAATACGTAATCCTTGGAATGCACCTTGGCTTTGCACTAATGCCGTTTGATTGGCGGGGCGCCATTGGCGCTGCCAGATATAGACTTGCTGCGAAAGTGGCGCTCGAAGCGTTGTTGCTTCTGCAGTGGCTTTTGCTGCGACACTGGTATTTGGGCTAGCCGTGATTTCACTGGGGTTTGATGCTGGCTGGCAGGCGCTCATGAAGAGGGCTGTGCTCAACAAAGCGCCTAACAGCCATTGATTTCGGCTCATGTTTTCAACCAGATTGCCTATGCCCATACTACTGTTATCGATTCCGTTTTGAGTGAGGTATTACTATGCCCGAAAAATGCCACTTATACATCGCGGTCAAACTTCTGATATTGCGCCCTAAGTTCGGTTTTTCCTTTGGTGTCTGGTAATCAATATTAGAAATCAGGATCGACCTGAAAGCGCATCTGTTCACGGGTGACGGGATGTTGAAGTATCAATAAATCTGCATGCAGATGCAGGCGATTGGCACGAGTGCCGTACAGATCGTCACCCAAAATGGGCATATTTAGCCCTTCTGAGTGGGCGCAGTGAACTCTGAGCTGATGGGTTCGGCCCGTTTTTGGGGATAGATATACGCGGGCTGTACGTGCCATTTCATCGATATGGCTTAATTCCCAATAGGTTTGGGCCGCTTTGCCAAACTCATGGCAAACGAGTTGTCTCGGTCTATCGTCTAAATCGCCACGTAGGGGTAAAGAGATTTGTCCCGTTGCCGGCTTATCTGCCATTGCTGTAGGGATCCCTGCTAAAAGTGCCACATAACGTTTAGTCACTGTGCGCTGGATAAACTGTTTTTGCAGTTGTTTATGGGCGTCTTTTGTCAATGCGATCACCATTAATCCCGAGGTCGACATATCGAGCCTGTGGACGATAAGTGGCCCAGTGGCATTGGGAAATGTTTGCTGCATGCGCGAATACACTGAGTCTTCAATTTCTTTGCCGGGCACTGATAAAAATTCGGCGGGTTTGTTCACAATCGCCATCGCCTCGTCTTGGTAGAGGATGTTTAAGGTTTTGCCTTCGGCAGGGTTCGTCAGCAGCGGATTATCATCGACAACAAGCCCTTCGAGCATATGCCCCAAGATAGGCTGGCATTTGCGCAGACAGGCAGGATAAAACTGCTTATGTTGGCGAATTTCTGATTTTGGCGGCGCCCCCCACCAAAATTCGGCAATCGCCAATGGTTTAAGACCATGTTTAAAGGCGTAATGTAGTAACTTAGGGGCGGCACATTCTCCCGAGCCTGCGGGCGGTGTTAACTCAACCGTCCCGTTAAATATGCCGTTAAGGCTTTTTTCTGAGCCGCGAATATTCAAAAAACGATACTGCTCAAACAGCTTTTGCTGCAGCGCCGCCGAGAGCTGTTTACGCTGTAGTCTTAACGCGTCACGCTTATCAGTGAGCAGAGTTAACGCTTGGCTGATGGCATGGATACGCTCATCCCAATAGCGTTTAATATCTCTTAACTGATTCTTTTCATTAATGCTTTCTTGGCTGAGTTTAGCTTCGATTGCAGTATTTTCACGTAAAGTCTCATCAGTTGGATTGGCAGCCCATTGCACTGCGAGTTGATTGCGCTGCGTCTTGCGGGATTGACGGCCGTCGATCATCACTTGCCTGTGGGCGGCAAGCTTGGCTTGTGCTTGAGCTTGCTCAGCGTTGAGTTCGCTCGATAGCCGAGGAATATCGGGATGATTTTCTACTGCAAGTAGCTGCTCGTTAATTTGGTTGATTTGCAGATTTTCGGCGTGGAAAAAATTGTCCTTAGCCAGCATATCAAACACAGGTGGAACGAAGCGTGGCCAATGGTTCTGCTCAGCTAACTTGCCCGAAAATGCCGACAAATAGCCCACATCTCCCTGCGGATCTTGCACTAAAAGCACACCAAACATTTTACCAATGGCACCGGTTAACTCCCCCGTGAGGCCAAAGTTATGTTGCCAATCGTTTTGAGTCTCAAGGTGGCGTTGTAATTCGTTGGCAGCGATCACGCACAGTGGGTGCGGTTCGTAATAGAAAGGAAAGGTAAAACGCTGCGGTAGGGCATAGGCATCAATGGCTTGTGTGAAAGAGGTAAAGCAAGAAGGCTGAAGATGCATATTGGGGTCTACTGTTGGTTTTACTTATCTGGGTTAATTATCAGAGTTAAGCCACAACTTAGGATTTACCTAAATGCAAGCTGAGGGCTGGCAAGAAAGGGCGCTAGTTTACTCCGCCTATTGGGGACGGTCACTTTTTATTGGTGCGGCTCTGTGTTGAAAAAGGGAAATGGTATTAAAGCGCATTTCCCTTTGATGTGTCGCTTGTGCTTAAAGCCAATTTTAAACGGTTAAACCCGCTTAAAAGATGACTTTCACTTTACTGGCGCTATCGAGTGCTTTGCTGATTGCGCTGTCGATATCGATATCACGGGCAAGCGCGACACCTAAACGGCGGCGACCATCAATATCGGGTTTGGCGAATAATCTAAGCTGAGTGTTGACCGCTTCTAATGCCGCACCAATCCCTTGATAGCGGATATTGCTTGAGGTGCCTTCGGCCAAAATCACCGCCGAGGCACTTGGACCATGCTGATGGATATTGGGAATAGGCAGGCCGAGAATCGCTCTAACATGCAGGGCAAATTCCGATAAATCTTGGCTGATGAGTGTGACTAGGCCTGTGTCGTGTGGCCTTGGTGAGACTTCAGAGAAATAGACTTCATGGCCCTTAACAAATAGCTCTACGCCAAATAATCCATAACCGCCAAGGGCTTCGACCACTTTACTGGCAATAGCTTGGGATTTTGCTAACACTTCATCGGACATGGCTTGTGGCTGCCATGACTCGCGATAATCGCCATCTTCTTGCCTGTGGCCAATAGGCGCACAAAAGTGTATGCCGTTGACTGCGCTGATGGTTAACAGGGTGATTTCATAATCGAAGGGAATAAAGCCTTCGACTATTACGCGACCGCCGCCGGCGCGTCCGCCTTCTTGGGCGTATTGCCACGCTTTATGGCTGAGGGCGATATCGCGAATAACGCTTTGGCCTTTGCCCGAGGAACTCATGACTGGCTTTACCACACAAGGCACGCCAATTTCACTAATCGCTTGATTAAATTCGGTTTCGGTATCACAGAAAAAATATGGCGAGGTTGGTAAACCTAAGGTTTCAGCGGCGAGACGACGAATACCTTCCCTGTCCATAGTGAGCTTTGTTGCCCGAGCTGTGGGGATAATATTCACCCCTTCGGCTTCCATGTCCACTAAGGTTTGGGTGGCGATGGCTTCAATCTCGGGGATGACTAAGTGCGGTTTTTCTAACTCGATAACCGCACGCAGGGCGTTGGCATCGAGCATATTGATCACATGGGAGCGATGCGCGACTTGCATGGCGGGGGCGTTGGCGTAACGGTCAACGCCAATCACTTCAACGCCTAAGCGTTGCAGTTCAATGGCCACTTCTTTGCCAAGTTCACCGCAGCCGAGCAACATGGCGCGTCGTGCGCCCTCAGTGTAGGGAGTGCCTATCATGTGTGGGTACCTTTGAGATTGTAGGGATGATGGGTTTTATGCTTGCGTTCTATGCCGCAATGATGTGGCTAGTTTAGCCTGAACAGGCTTTAGGATCATGGAGTAAATCGACAAGTGTGTCCCGGATCACTGGGGGCAAAAACGAAACAGCATATCTTTGGTTAATATTGGGGCTGAGGTTGAGAGTAAACTCAAATGTCATGTTGGTGGCATGTTTGGAGACCATCCACTAATCTTTGGGATGGAATACATATTATTAATACAAGGAGATGCAGATGTTCTTAGATTACTTTGCGTTAGGTATTTTGTTTTTTGTCATCATTATTATGTTTTATGGTGTCATTGCCATTCATGATATCCCCTATGAAATAGCCAAAAAGCGTAATCATCCCCAGCAAGATGCATTGCATATCGCCGGGTGGGTGAGTCTATTCACCCTACATGCAATTTGGCCATTTTTATGGATCTGGGCGACTTTATACCGTGAAGATCGCGGTTGGGGGTTCAATACTGTAATGAAGCGAGAATTAGTTTTAGAGGAGGATGTGAATTCATTGCGCGAGACGGTCAGAGGGCTTCAGACTCGGCTTGAACAGTTAGAGCAAATAACTCCCATGAATATAGCGCCTGCTGTGGATGCGATAAAAACAGACAAAGTTGAGGTATAACATGGATTTATTACTCATACTCACCTATGCGGCCGTGTGTATTGCTATCTTTAAAGTCTTTAAAATTCCGATGAATAAATGGACTGTTCCCACCGCAGTGCTGGGTGGGGTGTTCATTATTGGTACCTTATTACTCGTGATGAATTACAACCATCCTTATTCTCGTTTTGCCCGTGAATATTTTGTCACTATCCCTATCACCCCCGCAGTAAAAGGCTTAGTGACTTCGGTGGAAGTGCAGCCTAATATGCCTGTTAAACAAGGGGATGTGTTATTTCGTCTCGATCCTATTCCCTTCGAGGCCGTTGTTAAACGTAAACGCGCCGCTTTGATGGAAGCTGAGCTCCAAGTGCCACAACTTGCCGCGGCGTGGGAGTCGGCTAAGGCTAATGTAGAGCGCGCTAGGGCCGATAAAGACCGTAATAAATCTGCCTTCGAGCGTTATGAGTTAGGCCGCAAGAAAGGGGGCGCGAATTCGCCTTTTACTGAACTGGAACTCGATAATAGGCGTCAATTGTACTTAGCCTCAGAGGCACAACTGACCGTCGCGAATGCTGAAGAACTGCGTGTCAGGCTGGCCTATGAATCTAATATTGATGGTGTTAATACCAAAGTGGCTGGTTTGCAAGCTGATTTAGCCAGTGCACTCTACGATTTAGAACAGACCGTCGTGCGGGCACCTGCTGATGGTGTGGTGACGCAAATGGCGCTTCGTGCGGGAGCGATGGCAGTGCCTTTACCATTACGTCCCGTAATGAGCTTTATTCCCGACGAGCAACGCTACTTTGCGGGGGCATTCTGGCAAAACTCGTTAATGCGTTTGCAGGAAGGTGATGAAGCTGAAGTGATATTGGATGCCGCACCAGGACAAATCTTTAAGGGGAAAGTGGCGAAAATATTACCCGCTATGGCTGAAGGTGAAATTCAAATGGGCGGCGCGCTGCAGTCATCGGCTCGTTTATTTCAAAATGGTCGCGTGATTGTGCTGATTGACATCGAAGATGATGCTATCCGTAAACAATTTCCTGCAGGTGTTTCTGGGCAGGTTGCAATTTATACTGAACATTTCCATCATGTCGCTGTGATGCGTAAAGTATTGCTGAGGATGCAAGGTTGGCTGAATTACTTGTTTTTTGATGGACATTAACCCTTAATCGGTTAACTTTTGTCTGTTGTATCAAGTCCAGTTCGCTGGACTTTTTTGTGACACATTTTTGGGTGAATAAAAAGGAATTTGAAAGCATGCAAGATATTCACGATTTAACCTCAGTGCTGCGCTCCAATACGCCAATCGTAGTGATTGAAACCTATGAAGAATATCGCGTGGTTGAGCTGCTTAAGCGGGTAGCCAGTGTGCTCTATAAACCTGTGTTTACATGGAGCATTACCCAAGGACTAGCACGGGTCGATAAGCCCTTGGCGGCGCAAAAGTTTAATAGCGAACCCACAGATCTGCTCGGGCAAATTAAATCAACCTCGCAGCAGGGAATTTATGTGCTGTGCGACTTCCATCCCTTTGTGATTGATGCACCTAAGAATGTCCGTTTGCTTAAAGAAATCGCCCTTGAGTATGAGACGCTGCAACACACATTAGTGCTGGTGAGCCATGCCTTTGAAATTCCGCCTGAAATCAAACGTTATTGCGCTTATTTTCACTTAACTTTGCCAAGTACAGTGCAATTGCAAAATCTGATTTATCTTGAAGTTGATAAAATTCGTCACCAAGGTACGCCGCTACAGGTCGATGATGCTGCTGTGGTCAAATTAGCCGATAATCTGCGGGGCGTGACTTTAGACGATGCCCGTCGTCTCGTACGCAGAGCCATAGTCAATGACGGTGCTATTACCTTGTCAGATATCGACGCCATCAATAAAGCCAAGTTTCAGCTACTCGATCTTAATGGTGTGTTGCAATTTGAATACGACACCAGTGATTTTTCACAGGTTGCCGGACTGCATAACCTTAAAAAATGGCTCAAGCAGCGCTCGCCCATAGTGGCTGTCAGCGCCATTGACCAAGACGGTCAGCCGACTCCAGTTCAGCACGTCAAAGCGCTCGATGTGCCCAAGGGGATTTTACTGCTGGGCGTTCAGGGCAGTGGTAAGAGCCTCGCGGCTAAGGCAGTTGCGGGTGTTTGGCAACGACCTTTGCTTAGGCTCGATATGGCAGTCTTATATAACAAATACATAGGCGAAACCGAGAAGAACCTGCGTAATGCACTGGATCTGGCTGACATGATGTCGCCCTGTGTGCTTTGGATAGATGAAATTGAAAAAGGCTTAAGCGGGAGTAGTAGTGATGAGGGGACTTCGACGCGGATACTCGGCACTTTACTCAATTGGATGGTGGAGCGTAAATCTGAAGTGTTTGTGGTGGCTACCGCTAATGATATTCAAGCTCTGCCGCCAGAGTTGATGCGAAAGGGCAGGATGGATGAAATCTTTTTTGTCGATTTACCCGACGAAGCCATACGCAAAGCCATCTTCTTAATCCACTGTAAGCGCCGTGGAATCGATGTGGCGAGCTTAGATCTCGCCCAATTATCGGCTCGCAGCAAAGGATTTTCCGGCGCCGAAATCGAACAAGCGGTTATTGCTGCCATGTATACCGCAAGAAGTGTCGAGTGCAGTGTCGACCAAGTGTTATTACTTGAAGAACTTAGTAAGACACGGCCTTTATCTGTGGTCATGAGCGATAAAATCAATGCGCTACGACAATGGGCCGCAGGCCGAACCGTGAATGCCCATGAGTAAGATTTTTGCTTGGTTCCATGAGTGCTAACTAGCATTTTTAAACGCTACATTGGCTTAGTTATTTTCGACATTCCCAAGGTACCGTTATGAATGATGAGTCGTTTTACTGGATATTAGTGATACAAGGATAAGAGATTGAAAAGTATATATGAACTGATTGATATCGAAGACTCTGGCATAAAAGTAGTCAATGAAATGGTTGCTGGTGCTGAGCATTGTGTAGAGATACTACCGCCTTCAAAGGATCGGGTTGAAGTACTTGAATCCCTTCAGGTATCGACTCGTTCGGTATTAGGGGCTATTGCCTACGAAACCGGTGGGATTTTGATCGACAATGGATGGATTCGATTTTTCGGCTCTGGACATGAAAGATTGTCTAGAAACCTTACTGATTGGAATAGAAGTGCACATTATCTGTTAGTGGCGAATGACGTAGTTGGTGGATTTTTTGCTATCAACGGCGGCGGTTTAGGTGCAGATGTTGGGAATATATACTATTGGTCGCCAGACTCAATTCATTGGGAAGGGTTAGAAATCGGGTTCACAGATTTTTTTCAATGGTCAGCTACAAAGAGAATCAATGAGTTTTATGCGAGTTTAGGTAAAGAGCGCTTTCAAAAAACCTATTCACAGATAGCTACAGATAAATGCTTGAGCTTTTATCCATTTTTATGGGCGAAAGAAGGTTCTATTGAAATAAGCAGCGTGAAAGTGGTGTCAGTTGATGAAATGTATAGGCTGAAATTGGAATTATTAACCTCGGTTAGTTAATTCGTTTACCCGCTGATTTTATGAGTACTTCTGCAACAATTATTTATTATAAACATCTAATATATTGATTGTTAGATGTAAATCTGCTTATCAGCTCTATTGATTCAACATGGATGGGCTGTATATGCCATCCATGATTAATTATTTCTTCGGAGGGGACAGCGCCAAGATCTAGCTGACGTTTTTGGAGGTATCTTGGGCTTTCTCGTTACCGCTTGCATCAAAAATCAAAGCTGTCGCTATCACCAAAAGTTGTCGCGGCAATGCCTAATGAGTGCTTCAGTATTTGGCGTGACAATATCTTTCTAAATGGTTTGAATCTTAGCGGTATCCACTCCCTGTGGTACCGCTAATGCTGCTTATTCCTATCATGATGACATTAGATATCAAAGGCGAGACTGCCCGGAGTCAGGAATGGCCAACTTAGACGCGTCGGTGAACTCTCACCCTGCGCACCAAAGAAGTAAGCTGTTCTTGGGGTAGCGTAAACTACACTGCCTTTTTGCAACCCGAGTTCCTGCAGATTATGGTGGGTAAATTTGGCTTCCCACAGTTCTTCGCTATGCCAGCCATGTGGGGCTAATTCCAATCTAACTTCGGCGCCGATTGGGGTCATGGCGACAATATTGAACGGCAAATTGGCCTGACTATTGGGCTTATTTGACAGCGCTAATTCGTGACTGCGTACATAGAGAACACCATCTTGCTGCAGGGTTTGCTGTTCTGGAGGTGTTAAAAATGCTTGACCATTTTCCCAACGTTTTTGTTGCCAACTGGCTTCAAAGACATTGACGTTACCAAGAAAATCAAACACAAAGCGACTATTGGGGTGTGAGTATAGCTCAGCAGGTGTATTAATCTGCTCTATATGACCATTGCTCATCACTACCACTCTATCTGAGAGCTCAAGCGCCTCATCCTGATCGTGGGTCACAAACACGCTGGTGAATTTCAATTCATCATGCAGGCTGCGTAGCCAGCGGCGTAGTTCTTTACGCACTTTAGCATCTAAGGCGCCAAAGGGTTCATCCAGTAGCAAGACTTCTGGTTGGGTCGCCAGTGCGCGGGCCAATGCAATGCGCTGTTTTTGTCCTCCCGAGAGTTGTTCTGGATAGCGCTGTGCGAGGTGGCCTAGTTGTACTGTTTCTAGCAGTTGTGTCACTCGCTTATGAATTTCTGCCGCCGAAGGCCTTTGTTTTTTCGGCATGACTTCGAGTCCAAAGGCGACGTTATCGGCGACCGTCATATGGCGAAACAGCGCGTAGTTTTGAAACACAAAACCCACGCGTCTTTCACGCACATGCACTTGGGTGACATCTCGATTGCCGAATTGAATTTGGCCGCTATCGGCTCCTTCAAGACCGGCAATAATCCGCAGCAGTGTGGTTTTGCCTGAACCTGATGGTCCTAGCAGACCAATCATTTCCCCTTCTTGAATATCGAGATTAAGTGGGGAAAGCGCCTGAAATTGGCCAAATTTCTTGGAAATATTAGTAAGACGAATACTCATAGTTGGCTCTGCTCTTTATTGTCATTGGCGGTTAAACTGCGTTGTTGCCGCCATTCCACTACGGCTTTTAACATTAGGGTAAATAGGGCGATCAGGGCCAGTAATGATGCGCTCGCGAAGGCGGCTTCGGCCTGATAATCTTCGTACAATAATTGCACATGTAAAGGTAAGGTATTGGTTTCGCCGCGAATGTTGCCAGACACGACAGCAACGGCACCAAATTCTCCTACGGCTCTGGCATTGGTGAGGATCACACCATAAATCAGTGCCCATTTGATGTTGGGTAGGGTCACGCGGCGAAAGAGTTGCCACCATGACGCTCCAAGGATCACTGCGGCTTCTTCTTCCGATGCGCCCTGTTGTTGCATCAATGGGATCAGTTCTCTGGCTACAAAGGGGCAAGTGACAAAAATGGTCACTAATAGTATTCCCGGCCAAGCAAACATGATCTGCAGATCGTGCTCATATAGCCATTCGCCCAGCCAACCACTGTTGCCATAGAGCAGCAAATAGAGCAAACCTGCGACGACAGGGGAGACCGCAAATGGAATATCAATTAGCGTGATCAGTAACTTGCGACCGGGGAATTCAAAGCGAGTCACGCTCCAGGCCAGCATGATTCCGAACACTAAATTGATCGGTACTGTGAGTGCTGCCACCATCAGCGTTAAACCAATCGCATGCAGCGAATCCGGTTGAGTTAGGTGCCCAATATAACGCTCCCAACCTCCGACAAACGCCTGCTGAAAAATACTCACCAGCGGCAATAGTAACAATAGCAAGCCTAAGAGCACGGCTAGGGTAATAAGGCTCCATTTTATTAGGGGAGCATCACCGACTCTTAAGGGTTTAAATGAGTTCATATTCGCTCCTTATCGTCCATGAATGCGGCGCAGATAACGCGCCTGCCACAGGTTTATCAGCAGTAATAGCAGTAACGAGGTCATCAGAACCACTGAGGCAATGGCGCTGGCACCTGCAAAATCAAACTCTTGCAGGCGGACAAAGATCATTAACGAAGTGATTTCACTGATATAAGGCATATTGCCAGCGATAAAGATCACTGCACCAAACTCACCCAGACTGCGGGTAAAAGATAGTGCCGTTCCAATCATTAATGCAGGCCAAAGGGAGGGCAAAATAACCCGCCAGAATACCGAACGATCCGAGGCGCCAAGCGTCATTCCCGCTTCTTCTTCCTCGTGGGATAACTCTTCGAGAACGGGTTGTACTGTACGAACCACAAAGGGAATACTGGTGAAAATCATCGCGACCACTATGCCTAGCGGGGTATAGGCAACTTTTATGCCCCATTCAGCTAATAGACTACCGATTTGGCCGTTTTCCGCATAAAGGGTGGCTAAGGTGATACCGGCAACGGCGGTCGGCAAGGCAAAGGGTAAATCTACCAAGGCATCTAAAATGCGTTTGCCGGGAAATTCATAACGCACGAGTACCCATGCGAGTAATAATCCGAAAAGGCAGTTAAATAATGATGCCGCGAGCGCCGATAGTATGGTGACTCGGTAACTGGCAACCACTCTGGGATCGGCAATCACGCCCCAGTATTCGGACCAGCTCATTGAACTGGTCTGCATAATTAAGCCTGTGGTCGGCAATAATAGGATTAGGCTGACAAACAGTAGGGACACACCTAAGCTGATGGTAAAACCGGGAAGAACCCGTTTATGGCGTAAACGCCCGTTATTAAAAATCACAGAATAATCACCCGATCAGGTTAATTGCGTTAAACCAATACTATTTATACGGTTCGCTCGTTGTTGGCTCAAGCCATTTGTTGGATGCAATCTTTACGGCTAACACTGATTGATAAATGCCAATTAGCGATAAACCCGAGACTTTGCTCGGGTTCAATGTTGATATCTTACTACATTAAGGACGATATCAGCGCTTTAATAGCTCATCGAGTTTTGCACCGTTAGCAAACTGCGTTTTCATGGCATTATCCCAACCACCGATGATTTGCTCAACAGTCAGCAGGTCAACGGTAGGGAACTGCTTAGCAAACTCAGCTTTTACCTTTTCGTTGTGTACACGATAGCTGAATCCTGCCAGTAGACGTTGCGCTTCTTCGCTGTAGAGATAATTCAAATACTCAGTTGCGAGTTCCTGTGTACCGTTACGCTTAGCATTTTTCTCAACTACAGCGACGGGGAACTCTGCCAGAATCGAGGTTTTTGGTACAACTACTTGGTAATCGTCCGTACCATACTGCTGGCGGATATTGTTCACTTCCGATTCAAAGGTAATTAATACATCACCGATCCCACGTTCAACAAAGGAGGTGGTCGCACCGCGGCCGCCAGTATCAAATACTGCGACATTACCGAGGAATTTTTTCAGGAATTGATCCAGTTTAGCCTGATTATCCTTACCATAGTTTTTCTGAGCATAACCTAATGCGGCTAAATAAGTGTAGCGAGCATTACCAGAGGTTTTTGGGTTAGGAAAGACCAGTTTAACGTCATCTCTCGCTAAATCGCCCCAGTCGCTGATCTGCTTTGGGTTACCTTTGCGTACCAAAAATGCAATGGTGGAATAGTAAGGTGAACTGGCGTTAGGCAGTAATTGTTGCCAATTTTCAGGGATCAATTTACCGCGGTCATGGAGGACCTGAACGTCTGTTACTTGGTTAAACGTCACCACATCTGCGGGTAATCCCTGCAGAATAGAGCGTGCCTGTGCAGATGATCCTGCATGGGATTGTTTAATTTCGACGGTTTTACCTGTTTTCTCTTCCCAATGTTTGGCAAAAACGGGGTTGTAGGCATTGAATAATTCCCGTGCGATATCATAAGAGGAATTAAGCAGGGTTTGATCTGCGGCAGTCACATTGAGTGAGGTTCCCAGAATGAGGGTTCCTAGCAGGGCCTTTATCAATTTTACGGACATTTTTAACTCCTTAATCTGGCAATTTTGTCAGCGTTATGGCACCTAGAGTAATAGAATTAATTGTTTATAAAAAGCCAGTTGAATAGAACTTTTTTGAATAACTATGAGCGATTTATTTTATGTTATAAGCAGTATTCACCGTGTTTGTCAGTGGTAACCGACTTAGAATAGGCTATCGCTTAGTTGTTTTTATCAAGTAAAGGATAATCCTAGTGTCTGACTTTCCGACAATTGAAGCCTGCATCGGGCAAACTCCGCTGGTTCGCTTGCAGCGGCTTAACTGTGGTACTTCCACTGTACTATTAAAATTGGAAGGCAATAACCCCGCGGGTTCAGTAAAAGATCGTCCTGCACTCAATATGATTATTCAGGCCGAACTTCGCCAAGAAATAAGCCCTGGTGATACGCTTATTGAGGCAACGAGTGGCAATACTGGGATTGCGCTGGCGATGGCGGCGGCAATCAAAGGATACAAGATGATCCTGATTATGCCGAATAATTCGACTCAAGAGCGTAAGGATGCGATGCAAGCCTATGGCGCAGAGCTCATGCTAGTGGATAACATGGAGACTGCGCGGGATTTGGCGCTGCAGTTACAAAGCGAAGGCAAAGGTAAGGTGCTGGATCAATTTAATAACCAAGATAACGCTAATGCCCATTTCCTCACGACAGGCCCTGAGATCTGGCAACAGAGTCTAGGCAAAATTACCCACTTTGTGTCAAGTATGGGGACGACAGGTACCATAATGGGTGTGTCCAAATACCTTAAAACTTGTAATCCCGACATCACTATCGTCGGTCTTCAGCCCGCCGATGGCAGTGCTATTCCAGGGATTCGGCGTTGGCCGCAGGCATATTTGCCTGGTATTTTTGATGCTTCTTGGGTTGATTTAGTTATGGATATTGAAGAGCAAGATGCAAAAGCCATGGCGAGAACCTTAGCGCGAGAGGAAGGGATTTGTGCTGGAGTCAGTTCGGGCGGTGCCGTGTTTGCTGCGCTGGAGATTGCTAAACAATATCCGGGTTCTGTGGTCGTGGCGATTGTCTGTGATAGGGGCGATCGTTACCTTTCGTCAGGGCTTTTTTCCTGAGTCCTAGATTTTTACTCTAAGCATATTGAGCGATATGAATGTTTGATGGGTGAAAATGGGCGAGACGCGCCCATTTTTACCCTTTAAAACGTGATCATTTTTTCGGTGGGAATTGCGCCAAAATTCGGTTGACGGCTTTGGCGGTATCTTGGGCTTTCTCGTTACCGCCTGCATCGAAATCATAGCTGTCGCTGCCACGCCAAATAAGAGCTTTGGTCTTAGGATCGACAATATCTATCTGAATGGTTTGAATTTTAGCGGTATCACTCCCCAGCGGCACGCCAACACTGGTGCCTATTCCAATCCCGCCCGAATTTCCGAATGTGCCTGTGCCTAATCCAATGGATAGCCCTGAATCTTTGGGCTTATCTTGGGTGAGTAAGGCGTAGGCGACGTTAAAGTCGGGCGACGCTGTATTTTCTACAAACCCTTTTTGAGTCAATTGGTTGTTAATTTCTACTTGAATACGCTGGGCGCTTAACGGGTCATCCGTCGGCTGTGGTGTTAACTGGGTAAAGCTGCGTAGTGCGGTGAAGTCGTAATTGAGATCATAATCGTTTTTCGGTTTACTGCTGCAAGCGCTTAATAAGGCAACAGCGACGAGCAGACTGGCAAAGTGACGGTATCCCATGATAGTGCTCCAAGTTGTACAAACTCTGTTCAATGTGCCTTGATTAAGGTTGTTTCTGCAAGTACTTTAGATAAGTGTGTTGTATTTGAATCGCTTTGAATGCAATCCACACGCTTTGTTTTTTAGCACGGATCGTTTTGAGTATGGTTTATTTTTAGATAGGAATAGCGGCGGGTTATGGAACAGTTAGCTTTTTTTGATATCCCGAGTCCTTGTGTCGGTGTGTGTGTTACCGATGCGCGCGGTTACTGTAATGGTTGCCTGCGAAGCCGTGACGAAAGATTCAATTGGTTAACGTTTTCAGATGCGCAAAAGTATGATGTCATTCGCCTGTGTACTCAACGTAAACGTCGTCGCCAGTTAGCGATGATGAAAGCAAGGCAAGCACAAATAGAGCAAGAAAGGGCAGCGTTAAACCCACAGTTGAATTTTGAGCCTAAGCCCGAAGCCGATCTGGATTTTGGTGGCTTCGAGCTAGACTAATAGGTTGAATTGACTTGTTTAACTCGCTTTTTGCATTCGCGAGTGGGATTCATGACTGACTTGCAATAGTCTCATCTCGCTTCCTATTACAGCTTACGTTTTTTCGGCCAGATTAAACTAAATCGAGTATGTTGTGCATCACTTGTAACACTCACATTCCCTTGATGTCGTTGCATAATCCGTTTGATGATCGCAAGGCCTAAACCATGTCCTTTATTGCCATTCTGTACCGATTGGCTGCGATAAAATGGCTCGAACACTTTCGGTAAATCCACCGCAGGGATAGGTTCGCCGTCGTTACTCACACTTAAATTGACCCTATGCTGGGTCTGCTTAACCTCAATGATGATTTCAGTGCGGGCAAAGCGTTGTGCATTGGTCAGTAAATTCTGTAGCGCCCGTTCGATTAATGCGGGTTCTCCGAATAAGGGCAGTTTTTCGACTTCGGCCTTGAGCGTTATAGGCGTTGGACTTAAGGTTTCTAGGCGCTTAATACTTTGATTGATGAGATTAATTAAATCGTACTCATCCAACTGGATACCTTCTCGCTGTGACTCTAAGCTGGCGTAGGTCAGCAGTTCTTGAAGTAAGTCTTCCATTTCTTTGATGTCGAGCTGCATTTCATCGAGAAAGTCTTGTCGCTTCTGTTCGTCCGAATCTGGCTGACAATACATAGGCATAAGTGCAAGAGCAAATTTGAGCCTCGCCAGTGGCGTGCGGATTTCATGGGATACCGCATTAGATAAGTGTTTCTGGTTCTCAATCAAGGCGCTGATATGTCGCGCCATTTCGTTAAACGTATTGGCTAAGGGCTTAACTTGGGAGCGATTTGACAGGGTAATCCGCGTGTCCCATTTGGCTTCGCCAAATTCTTTGGTGGCCTTACGCAGTATGCTCAAATCCCGTGAAAGCGGGCCGACCCAAATTAGCGCAACGAGGGCGAGCGATAAATAAAAGAACAGGGTGAACAGGCTGCGAAGGTTGGCTCTGGGATCTATGTCCAGCGGCCCTGCCATTAAGACTTGATCGTCTACTCGAATAAATTGCAGCAAGCTATCATCATTGGCCGTGGTGGTGAACACCTTGCTTGTGCTTAACGCTTGATTATCTGCCAGCGCGACTTGATCTGCATTGAGTAATTGCAGTGGCATCACAGGGTTCGCAGGGATCGCCTCCAGATACCGTTGGCGGGCATCGGGAGGTAATTCCGCTAATAATTGCGCCAATGCCACTAACGGCGCATCGAGGGCATTATTGTCATCAACATTCTTCTGCCACAGGCTGTCGAGTGTCCAGCCAATCCCAAGCACGCTGAGACTGAGTAGCAGATATAAACTGATAAAGAGACGTTTCACTGTATTTGTGCTTAGTTATTCCAAGCTTCAGGAGCAAAGAGATAACCTTGTCCCCAAACGGTTTTAATTCTGAAAGGTGTCTCAATATTATCGTTGAGTTTTTTACGTAATCTAGAGATCCGCACGTCAATTTTTCGATCTTTACCATCGAAATCAATATTGAGTAACAACTGATAAATATACTGACGGCTGAGCACTTGGCCCGCTTGCGAGGCCAGTAACCACAGCAATTCGAATTCATGGCTGGTGAGATCAATTTCAGTTTCATTAAGACGAATCGCATGGGTATGCGGGTCGATACTCAATTTACCGAAGGTTAGACAGTGTGATTCTGCCTGTGGTGGCTGATTCTGACGGCGAAGTAAGTTGTTGATCCGCGCAACTAACAGAGCAGGATCGACGGGCTTGACCACGTAGTCATCGGCACCGAGTTCTAGTCCTTTGATTTGATCTTCACTTGAGCCAAGTGCGCTCATCAATAGGATTGGACCTGCGAAATAATCGGGCAGTTTCTCACACAGAGTGAGACCATCCATGCCGGGTAGCATAATGTCTAACAGTATGATATCTGGCTTGTAATTGATTAATCGTGTTAGCACTGTATCGCCACGGCGTTCAACTTCAACATGCATACCATGGGATTTTAGGTAATCTACAATCAAGTTTGCTAGGCGAACGTCGTCTTCAACCAATAATACTCTGTGGTTCGATTGTGGGCTTGTCATTAAAATAAACTCCAAGGGTTGCGGTAACGTCTGCGAACCTGAGGTTGTGATGCAGAAGTGATTTTAAGTTTGGCACCAGCCAAAGTTTGGTTACTGTCTTTACTCACCATGACAAATTGAATATCTGTCATAGTGTGGATTTTCATGCTTAACGTATGGGTTGAAACTGAATCACTGCACCATTTGGGATAGGCGGCGTTGTCGGACAAGATACAGATAAGCTCATCTTTAGCGAGTTCCCACTGTAATTCTATATAGACGTCACAGGCTTCAGTTTCTGAACTTGTGATGCAAATTTCGGGTGTGAGTTTGAGTGCCGAGTCGCGAGTTTTGGCTTGTGCAGAACTTTGGCCCATCAAGCCGAGGCTTAGACCTATAAAGCAAAGCAAGCTTAACTGAGGCAGTGTCACTAACGTTAGAACCTATAGGCTGCGCCGATAAAGTAGGTGCTGCTATAGTCTTGGTCTAACAAGGGACTGGCGGCAATCTCATCGGCAATTAGAGTGTAACGAACTGCCAACAGTAGATCCCAATTGTCAGTTAATATGTAACGGGCCGTCATTTCCGCACCTTTATCCCAACCTGATTTTGCTTGATATCTTTCGCTCCAATAGGCGTTTTCACTGGGTCTAACGCTGTAATAATAATCCACTACGGCTTGGCTTTTCCAATCAAATACCAACGCAAACTCAAAAATGAAACGATCGTAATCCCAGCCATAGGTCCATTTTATTTGTGCTTCTGAACCTTGATGAACATTAAACATATCATGGGTGTACGCCAATCTAATAATACCGAGCCGCGTATAGATGAATGCTTCGGCACCGCCAAGTAAGGTGAAGTTCCGAGTCTCTAAGGAATTAAACTCAGGCTCTGGCTCAGTCGACAAAGCCATACTATTTATGGCTTTGGCTTCAACTTGAGTGCCACGATTCAAAAAGATATTCGATGGGTCCCATTGATAGAAGTAGGCCCTATCTAAGCTATAACTTGTTACTAAGTTAATTGTAAAGCTTTCTTGCTCGGCTAAGGTATAACCTAAATTACCATTGTCGAAGAACCAGTGTTCGCCGTAATAGGCCACAGTTGGAATAAAGAACAATGGAATATCGTCAAAATCCCTGAGTGGATTGCTTTTTTGTCCCCAGCCTATGGCGATGCCTAGATCCCAGTTGTTCATCTCAATACATTGATTTTCTGGTGCACAGGCTTCTTTCGCCATTCCGATTGCAGGCAAAATACTTAAACTTGTAATGAGGACAAAAAGAATACGATACATGATTTAACGATTAAGGGCTGAGGTTAACAATACAGGAAAACAGATTAGCATTTTATGCTCAATTCAACAGTGGTTTCATTCACGCAGATGCAAAATGATACAGCTATCAATTAAATAATAAATTTATGGATTGCACAATATGTTGATAGTCATGCTAAAAGCTTATCTTGGCAGCTTTCGTACGGTTAATTGTAAATGTTAAATTTTGTGTTTTATAAGTTTCGAGTGTAACATCATAATGTTAATTATGATGTAAAAGCTGTGTTGCTTGGAAATAATAATGCCATTCGCAAGTGTGAATGGCACAGACTGAAGCCGAATAACCTACTTTGCGGTAATAACACAGAGATTAGAATGAAGATTAATTGACCTCAGTAACTGACTTGTAGCCCATTTCTGTCAATTGATCGTTTACACAATCAAGCACATATTGTTTTAGCTCAGCATTTTCGACTTGATCTTCAGAAGCCATCTGCTGGCACACTTCTTTTAGCTGAGCGAGATCTGCTGCTGGTGCAGGCGGTAAAGAGGAGTCGTCAGCAAAGGAAGTGAAACTTACTAATGCCAATAGAGTAAAAACAGCTGATAACTTATTCATTTTATTTCCTTTAGTTATGTATTGTTAACCACAGATTAAGAAGCATTCTCTTAATACCACTGTGCCAACATCAGCAATTTATCACTGCTATTCTGTTTTAGATATAAATAATTTTTACCTTTCTTGATTAAGATTTTTTACCTTGTTTTCCCTTGATTCGCTTCAAGTAAATGGGCTGACTAAGTGTACTTTATTTGCTCTAGTTTGATTCATTCTCAGCATCTTTTGCTGCTTGAGTTAGGCTCACTGCATGCTCTGAACTCATGCGTGCTAAGTTGGCTCTTCTGAACTTGTGTTTGAAATTTATTGATGAAACTCTGCACTAAACTTATGCGCTTAATTGTGTGTACAGTAGAACTTGGATTTCTTTCAAAAGTGCCGCTTACATCACTTTAACGGCTTATTTGCGATAAAGTGCATTATTATCACTGTTTATGGTCGATTTTTAATGAAGGTTTAATCGCCGCTGTTAACTGAATTATGCGGTAGTTATAAGAAGTCATATAAAATGAGATATGACGCATGTTGCAGGCCATTTTTTTCTAGAATATTGAATTAAAAAGAATTAATTTTTATGTGTTTTTTTAGTTTAAATTTTATTTTACGGTTTATTATTTTAACTTTATGTTTTTATTGTTTATTTTTATGTGTTCGTTTGTTTTTGATGATTACATTGCTAAGATTATAGCTATCCTCTAGAATGCGCCGCTCTCGCAGGTGCGCGTGCATAAGATTAATGGCAAATGCTATTGATTTTTATTGAATTGTTGATTTTTCTCTAGGGGAACTCTGTGTCTACAAAACTGGCTAATCCAGCGCCATTAGGTTTAATGGGCTTTGGTATGACAACAATTTTGTTAAACATTCATAATGCGGGATATTTCCCTATTGATTCTATGATCTTAGCCATGGGGATTTTTTACGGTGGCATTGGTCAAGTGATTGTGGGGATTATGTGTTTCATGCGCGGCGATACTTTCGGTACGACGGCATTTACCTCATACGGTTTGTTTTGGTTAACGCTAGTGGGCCTCATTTTAATGCCTAATGCTGGCATTGCGGCGAGTCCAACGTATTTTATGGGCTGGTATTTAACGCTTTGGGGCATATTCACGGCATTTATGTTTGTGGGTTCTTTGCGTTATCCAAGAGCCAAACAGTTTGTGTTTGCTTCTTTAACTATCTTATTTTTTCTGCTGGCGGCGCGTGATTTTACGGGTAGCGCCTTGATTGGCACTATTGCGGGCTTTGAAGGGATACTTTGCGGTGCGAGTGCGATTTATTTTGCGATGGCGCAGGTGCTTAATAATGAGTATGGCCGTACGATTTTACCGGTGGGTGAATTGAAAAAGTAACGATTCAGCAATGCAGAGTTGTAAAAAAGGCTGATGAAGATCAGCCTTTTTTATGGGTGTTAGCTGTACTAGATTTTAGTTTTAATATAGGCCATAGCTGCTTCATCTAAGCTACGAAGGGAAACATAACTCGTGCCTGCTTTGTGGGTGATCAAGAAGCCTTTTTCAGTTTCTTTAATCCGGTAAATGTCGGTCCATAAAATTTGGCTGGTCACAGACATAGATTGAGTATGAATCCCTTGCTCATCAATAGTGAGTGTGACCTCATTGCTGGCCGCTTTACTCATCATCTGACGCATCAACCACCATGCTTTGTGATACTTCACATTGAGCGCTTCGATAACACCTAACCCAACAAAAAAGTAAGCTAAATAAAGGCTAATATCGGTGAAAATAAGCGCGATACCTATCAGGGTTAATCCAATGGCTTTGTAGTAAGGTTTGAGCGTGGGATCTGGTACCACTGATTGCGTATAGCATTCATCGAAATGGGCTTTATCTAAAATATACGTTGTGGAATATGAATAGGGCGTTGGCATCATGTCATCTAATTGAGGTGGCACTTAATGCGGGTTAGTGTAGCGATTACAGTGATGAAAGTAACTAACCTTGCTATTGCAAGCATGAATGAGCATTTTGGCGTTTTCAAATTCGACGTTCAAACCCGCTTGTTAATACAGGTCAATATATGAGTTGGACAGAAATACGGCAACGGCTATATTAGTCTTGCCGTAAGCATTGTTCGATTTTCGTGATTTGACACAAGGAGTGCAAACATCATGGCCTTAGTCCCCAAAGATTTTGTAAATTACAAATCAACGCCGGTTTTCAACCATGACAACGTCCCTAAAATGTTGCTGCACATGCACAATACTAAGGCTGGCGTATATGGGCAAATCCAAGTGTTAACGGGCAGCTTAAAGTTTTATGGCTATACGGGTAGCAGGGGCGAATTAGATAAAGAAGTTATTATTCGCGCAGGTGAAACCGCCATATCACATCCTGAATATTGGCATAAAGTGGAGCTACTGACCGAAGATACTCAGTTTAGACTCCACTTTTATGCCCATAAGGATTCGGCCATAGTGGCGCAGCAACAATCCGAGCGAAGCGAATAGTACCTAGCTCCTACACCCTATTCACTACATGCGGTTCTTGGCTGCATTGGTCACTTCTTTTTAATAACTATTTACGCTAATAGCGATTTCGTTCCGTTGGAATATCAGTTAAATACTCCACAAATTCTACTTCAAAGCCATGGGCATCGAAGAAGTAAATATTGCGTCGATAGGGATCTTCCATGCCATCTTTGGCAATAGGGAAACCTGCCTGGGTCAGTCTTGCTATCACAGCATCTAAGTTGTCGGTCACAAAGGCAAAATGCGCCAGTCCAATTTGATGACCAGCCAAATCGCGGTTTTCACCTTCACCATTGTCACTAAAAGCAATGTATTGATAATCATCGCCAAAATGAATCCAATTACGGGGTTTGCCGTACCAAGTGCCTTTATCGCCACCGCGAACACGCCAATGGGGGAAAGCCGCTTGATAAAAGCGCAGTGCTGCGGGGATGTCGTCTACCACTAAATTGATATGCTCTAAATGAATCATAATGCGTTCCTTGTAATGATTTTAGTCTGTTGCTGGTGGTTAAAATCTCAAGCCGCTTACATACCGTAACAGTATTCCTGCTGTTTTGGGTACGCTTGATTGGCATGTTGTTCACGAATGGGGGCTAATGCTTGGGCGTATTGATGCAGCATATATAAGCTGTATTGCACTCTTTCCCTAAGCGCGATATCGCGGGCACTCTCAGGGATGGCATTGAGTACATGGCTGACATTGCGGATGATTAAGTGATCGGGTATGGGCACTAATTTATTGTTTTTAAGGGCATTCATCTTCACTTCAACGATAGGGTAAGTACCGCTAATACCATCCGATATTGAGACTAATAAGGCGGGTTTATGGGCGGTTTCTTCGCGAGTACACATCAACAAAAAGTTCTTCAGTAATGGTGATGCCATGCCGCCCCATTCTGGGGTGATCAGCACTAGCGCATCGGCTTCATCGACTCTGTGCTCTATTTCGGGCCAGTGTTCACCTTTGTTGTCTTCTTCTCCGTCCCAAAATGGCAGATTAAACAGGCATAGTTCTAAGTGATGTATCGTGTCGTAACCCATGCTGTGAGGAGATGAGAAACTGCTTTCGGCGATATAACGACCGACTTTAGCACTTTGTGAATCGGGTCTTTGGCTGGTGCTGATGATGAGTAATTTCATTAAGTAAACCTATTTGTTTATAAATTATTTATAAGGTAATTGCTTTACTTAATCTTGTAAAGGATAAAGTAAATAAAAAAGTTTATTTAATCTGTTAAAGCAGCGGAGATTGGGAGATAATGCTTCGGCTGAAATCGGGGAGGCTCAATGAAAACCACTGATAAGATTATTCAATTACTCAAGTTGCATGGCCCGCTTACCGCTAAAACCTTAGCGGAGGAATTGGCGTTAACGACTATGGGGGTGCGTCAACATCTGCAAGCTTTGGAAGATATGGGTGATGTGGATATTGAGGATCGAGTTGAAGGCCGCGGTCGCCCAACACGTTACTGGGGATTGACTGAACAAAGCCGTACTCACTTTGCCGATCGCCATGAGGAATTGACGGTACAGTTGATTGACTCGGTAAAAATGATCTTTGGCGACCAAGGCTTGGATAAGCTTATCGATCACAGGGAGCAAAGTGCGTTAGTCCAATATCGTGCGGCAATGGAAGGGGCTACTGATATTCCGACACGTTTGGCCATACTTGCGAAATTACGCTCGAACGAAGGTTATATGGCGACCATAGAACACATCGATGGTGTGTATTTTTTACTCGAAAATCATTGTCCAATCTGCGCCGCAGCGACTAAATGTTTGAACTTTTGCCGCTCAGAGTTGCAACTTTTCCAGCAGTTATTCGTTGATATTGCCGTGGTGAGCCGCGAAGAACATATCATCGAAGGTGCTCGCCGCTGTGCATATAAAATTGCGGCAATTAAAGTTGCGTCGATAGCCTAGTAGTGCACTTAAGTTGTTTGCTTGAGGCGTTTTATCTGTGGGATAAAACGTCACTGAAAGCTAACGCTATATATTAAGCATTCGTTCTGGGCTTAAACCTCGGAGCTTAGGGCTTATCAGGTTCGTGATAGGCCAATAAGGTTTCGAAACGAGGATGCCCTTTAAGTTGTGAGAAATCAGCTTCATCCAACGCTAGCTCTTTGAAGGATGCGCTGTTATGGATAGCGCGTTCCAAATCAGAAATTGCTCTATCTTCAACACCTAAACACGCAAAGGCGCAGGCTCTTTGATAAAAAGCATGGGCGTTAGTTGGGTCAACTTCCAAAACACGATTACATAGGCTTTGTGCCCAATTAAATTCGCGCATTTCCATTGCGGCATCGGCCTTGTAGGTTAGCGCTTCCAAGTCTCCAGGTCGAATCGTGAGGATTTCATCGTAGACTTCAATTTTTTGTTCGGGAGTCTGGGCACTTTGGGCACGTAGCCACAGATTATGAATTTCATTAATCACTTCTATTTCACGATTATTATCCGTGATAGTACGACTCTTATGCTTGAGTTCTTGCTCGAGTAATTTGAACTTTTCTTCGTATTGTTCGGCAATACTCTGCAGCTGATTCGCGGCCAGTTTGGCGGTATGTGTCTTGATTTCCCGTAGGGATTGCCAGCCGATAAAGGCGACTAAAGAGGCGACGCCGGCGATCATATAAAAGAAGTAAGTGACAGTGACATTGGCGTAATTCATCGACTTGTCGGCAACGGCCAGTTCGCGATCTGTGATATCTATGGTGAGGCGCCGCTCAAGATCCTGTTGATCGTATCTGAGGGATTTGAGTTCATCGAAGACGTAGCGCTCTATCAGCGGTTTATCATGGATGGCGAAAGGTTGAGGCGCTTCAGGGGGATTTTCTGCATCGCTCGCTTGAGTGAAGAATGAGCTCGCGAGTATCACTAAAAACAAGACTAAAAATAGCAGGTTCGAACGTATCATAACGGGACTTGCAGATAAGTTTTTGATGCGGTAACCACTCACAATAAGATGAATTGAACGCCTAGCTTAACAAATTTTGCCTAGTTTGATCTAATTTTGCTCTAAATAAGCTCTGTGATGCTTACAGTATTAGCTCGCTATGACCTGAACTCGCATCCTGCTAGAATGGCTATCCCATTCATATTTCGTCATTTGTGGTGTTATGCAGTCTAAGCGCGGCCGACTCGATCGTTATCTCTGTACCCAGTTACACACTCACCGTAAAGCGGTACGTGAACTGTTACTCTTGGGCCGAGTACGCGTTGATGGATTGATAGTGAAGGACATGGATAGGCAAGTGGATGAGTTTTCTCACATCCAACTCGATGGGCAAATATTACAGGCCAACACGCCAGTTTATTTGATGTTGCATAAGCCGATTGGCGTGGTGAGCGCGACTAAAGATACTCAGCATAAAACCGTGATTGATTTGCTCGATTGCGAAGTCCGTGATGAGTTACATATCGCGGGTAGACTAGATTTAAATTCTTCGGGTTTGTTATTACTGACCAATGACAGCCGCTGGTCTGATGCACTAATGTCACCGACGCATAAGGTCGATAAAGTGTATCGCGTCACCTTAGCTAATCCATTAACTGAAGAATATATCGCCGCATTTGCCGAAGGTATGTATTTCAGCTTTGAAGATATAATGACTCAGCCTGCTAAATTGGTGATCCTTGCTGATCATGTTGCTGAAGTGACTTTAAAGGAAGGTAAGTACCATCAAATTAAGCGGATGTTTGGTCGCTTTCGAAACCCAGTTGTTGGTCTACATAGATTATCAATAGGTGATATTGTGTTGGATGAAGCTCTGGCGTCGGGCGAAAGTCGTGTGCTGACTGCCGCAGAAGTGGCTTGCATCCGCTGTAAACCGGTAGCTTAGAGACATAGAGCAATTCAATTTATCAGCCATTATTCTGCGTATTCTAAATATAAAAATGGACTTGAGAGTCAGGTGTCCCAAGCCCGTGACATGGGATTAGAGATCGGCGTGGGGGCCGAATACTTCATAGTGCATGTTTTCAGCTGAGACACCCAGAACGAGTAATTGTTGCTTGATGGCTGACATGAATCCAATAGGTCCGCAGAAATAGTAACGTGCATGGGGAAGCAGTTGATCTGCGACTTTGCTTAATTCCATTTGTCCTTCGAAATCATAATCTGTACCTACCACATCGGTTAAACTCGGCTTGCGATACCAAACATGGCTCTTCAGATTATGATGTTGCTGACGCTTGGTGTGAATAGCCTGTTTGAAACCATGTACATCACCTTGCTCACAGGCATGTAGCCAAGTAATAGCACTTGGATGTTGCAACTTGAGCAATTGATTCAACATGCTTTTCATCGGTGTTTGACCCACACCTGCCGAAATGAGCACGACGGGGATGTCCGCCCCAACTTCTAAGATAAAATCTCCCGCCGGCGGCATAACTGCAATTTTGTCACCGATATGCATGGTATCGTGTAGCAGATTAGACACTTGGCCACCTAATTCACGTTTCACACTGATGCGGTAGCTGTTGCCATTCGGTGCATCGGATAGGGAATATTGGCGGATTTCTTCATATGCTAAATTGGGATGTTTTAGCTTCAAACTTAAGTACTGACCGGGAATGAAATCTTTAACTGGTTTACCATCTTCGGGCGTCAATATGAAGGAGGTAATGACTGTGGACTCAGTCTTTTTCGCGCTAATGATAAATTGACGCTCACCCACCCAACCGCCATCTTGTTCTGCATGTTCCTGATAAATTTGAGCTTCTCGTTGAATAAATATATCTGCTAAAAATCCATAGGCCTGCGCCCAAGCTTCTAATACTTCTTCTGTTACTGCATCGCCGCCTAACTCTTTAAGGGTGGCCAATAAGTGGCTGCCGACGATCGCATATTGCTCAGGCTTGATCAGAAAGCCTGTATGTTTTTGGGCAATGCGCTCGACAGTCGAACTTAGCACCGCTAAGTTTTCAATATTTTTAGCATAAGCCGCGACGGCGTTGAACAGGGCAACAGGCTGGCCACCAGAATGCTGGTGTGCCAAGTTAAATACATCTTTTAATTCAGGATTATGTTTGAACATACGTTCATAAAAATGGGTCGTCAGCGCAGGGCCTGCGGATTCGAGTAAGGGGATAGTGCTCTTGATAACTTGGATAGTACGGCTGTCCAACATAGAAAATCCTTAACGCGCAAATATTATGAATGTTAAATAAGTTTAAAGATCTATTTGATTTGGATCAATAGTGATGATCGCAATTCGTGCTACCGATAAGCGTGATTAAGGTCATTTGAAGTGCTTTATCAAAGCGGGTATGAGATAGGGAAATGATAAATAAATATATTATTTCAATGTATTACAGAGGTAATGGGGGAGGTTAACTGCAACAGCAAAGCTTATTGCAGTCATAGTGTGGTTTTTTGACTTAGAGTTTAAATGCACTCACTTGATTGCGCATACTGTTGGCGAGTTTAGTTAAATTAACCACAGATTCACTTAATTCAGCCGCCGATGAGGTGGAATGTTCTGCAATATCGCTGATGGCAATAATACTGCGATTAATGCTTTCGGCAACGCTACTTTGTTCTTCGGCAGCGGTCGCAATATGAGTATTAAGTTCTGTGATGCTATCTACTGAGGAGACGATTTCTTTCAGTGCTTGGCCTGCTTGATTAGCTTTATCATTAGCATCATCAACTTGATTTATACCTATTTCCATAGCGTTAACTGCTTCTTTAACGCCTTGTTGTAGTGTGGCAATCATGGCCTCAATTTCTTGGGTAGATTTTTGGGTGCGCTGCGCAAGGGTCCGCACTTCATCCGCAACGACTGCAAAGCCGCGGCCTTGTTCCCCCGCGCGGGCCGCTTCAATGGCGGCATTTAATGCCAATAGATTGGTTTGCTCGGCAATGCTTTTTATCACATCGAGTACGCGGCCGATATTTTGGCTTTCATTAGAAAGAAATCCAATGACTTGTGCCGTTTTTTGAATTTGATCAGATAATTGCGACATACTGCTAATCGATTGCATCACAATATTATTGCCATTGGCTGCATAGGTGTCGGCATCTTTGGCTGAATCTGCCGCCGCAGATGCGCTTTGGGCGACTTCTGCAACCGTTGCCGTCATCTCATTCATGGCCGTTGCAGTTTGCTCCGTTTCGGCTTGCTGCTGTTGCATACGTTTATTGGTTGCCTGCGTGAAGCTACTTAACTCATTTGCTGAACTATTAACGGTATTTGCCGCTTCGGCAATCGAATGAAGAATGCCCCGCAAGTGTTCAATAACTTGGGTGAGGCTAGTGGATATTTGTCCTAGCTCATCGTGATTAAAAGTAGTGAATTTGACGGTAAGATCTGATCAGCTTCAGTTTACTGAGAATGTCATTAATAGGATTCATCACGCTGCGATTGACCCAGAGCCCAATCACAATACTGATAATCATGGCGGCACAGGCTAATGCTACAAAAATAGTGATTGAAGATTGGTAAATGGCATTCACACGATCTTTTTCTTCGCCTGCCACGCGAATTTGCAGTGCAATCAGTTCAGATATTTGGTTACTGATGGGGTCTATTACTTGGTAAAGCGGCAGGATATTGGCCGATAATTGGCTTGATACATCACCATTTAATCCTCTTAAGCGTGAGACCAGAGTGTCAATCTGTTGATTCGCGGGTGAGAACAGCACTTCGGCTTGTTTTACGAGTCGGGATTCTTCTGAGGTAAGTTCAGTGGCTAAGTATTTTTGCCAATGCTGGGTAATGGTAGATTTGGCACTGTCTAGCGCTTCAGCTGCTTGAGAGGCGGTGAAACCACCTGCGCATCGATAACATCGACCGCGTACTTATCAGCAATCACTTTTAAATCGTCTAGTGGCACAACTCTATCGCCATAGATACGTTCAACACCCGATTCAATTTTACCCATCATATTAATGGCGAGAAAGCCAATCGTCATTAGCATTACAAGGGGAACCAGAATGCCGATAAACATTTTTTGTTTTATTTGTAGACCGTTCATATGGATAGCCTCAGTGAACTAAAGAGTCCTTTAGGCAGAACTCTATCTATCCCTATGATGAGTCTGTAACAATAGGTATAGCAAATCTGAGGAAAGAGGGGAGAGTTACAGAAAATTTATTTTGCTTTAGATACAAAAAAACCTCGCTTGGCGAGGTTTAAATGTTGGTACAGATGAGAGGACTTGAACCTCCACGCCCTTGCGAGCACCAGCACCTGAAGCTGGCGTGTCTACCAATTCCACCACATCTGCATGGCTATTCGATATTTCATCGAATTGACAATCTTAACACTGTGAATCTTAACTTTTGAACTGCAATTTGGTACAGGTGAGAGGACTTGAACCTCCACGCCCTTGCGAGCACCAGCACCTGAAGCTGGCGTGTCTACCAATTCCACCACACCTGCACTGTACCTATCGCAGTTCTCTAACATAAGTCGCTATCGCAACCCATTTAAAGATGGTGCCCGAACCCGGAATCGAACCAGGGACACGAGGATTTTCAATCCTCTGCTCTACCGACTGAGCTATTCGGGCGACGGGCGCAATTTAAAGGCTTTTCGGGTTTTGAGTCAATAGATTTTTACTAAATAACGGAAAAAGTGACTCAGTTGGATAAGATTTACACGAAAGTGTCATTTGTGTTGGTATTGAGGATGTAAAAATAGCCAAACCACTATCCACACTGAGAACTTAGCGTTATCTATTTATGGCTTATTAGGGTAACCAAGCAAAAAAATGCCCCTATTTAAGGGGCATTCTCGGTTAGTTTGATAAGATTTCATTGTTTGGAAAGTTAGCTTGCATTACCATGAGCACGTTTTGCTTCAGCTTGCTCTGACCTAATTCGCCATAAGCTTCTATCATTATCTCTAATGCCCGTTCATTTGAAGGGGTGCCAGGGTATGTTTCCATTACAGATTGTGCTCGGATTGCTGCGGCGCTCCATGCATTCATCTTGAGATAATACTCGGCAACTTGAATTGAATATTTTGCTAAGCGATTCTTCAACGCTAACATGCGTTTTTGCGCATCAGCGGCATATTTGCTGTTAGGGTAGGTTTTGATAAGACGATCAAAATCTTTGAAAGCATCTTGAGCATTTTTAGGGTCACGATCGGTTCGGTCGATATTAAGCATGTCGTGGAACATGTAATTGTCGGCTTGCATGTTCACTAAACCGCGCATATAGAACACATAGTCTACATCTGGATGAGTTGGATTAAGACGGATAAATCTGTCTATGTTCGCAATACCAGAAGCGACATCGTCCATTTTATAGTAAGCATATATCAGGTCTAACTGGACTTGAGTTTTGTGAGGTCCGAAGGGGAAGCGTGAGTCTAACGCTTCCAAAGAACGGACAGCTTTAGAGTAATTGCCAAGCTCCATAGAGGTTCTTGCCTGAGTATAAAGTACATCAGGTGACGTTTTGGCGGCAATATCGTTATCATCAGGGCTGCTGCTACAGGCTGATAACGCTAGTGAAAATAGGACTAAGGTAACGCCTTTGGAAAATTTATACATACTTGAATTCAATTCTTTTTAAGTTGTAGTTAAGAATTTTTCCATTTCACTATAAAATAGAAAACATCCGATTGTAACAGATAGCACACATTTTTTGACCCCTAAATGGGGATACGGTTCCTATGACACAAGAGATTAATCTAAAAAGCGAGATTTCGGCAACACAAACTGGACTGAGATTAGATCAGGCCCTAGCAGAGTTGTTCCCAGATTACTCGCGCACGCGCATCAAGGAATGGATCCTATCTGATGCAGTTTATGTTGACGGCGTTGTCGTTAATAAGCCCCGAGAGAAAGTTTATGAGCTGCAACAGATACTCATAGATGCCACTCTTGAAGAAGAAGTTCACGCAGCGGCACAGGCCATTGATCTGGATATCGTCTATGAAGATGACGACATTATTGTGATCAACAAGCAAGCGGGACTCGTGGTTCACCCTGGTGCTGGCAATGCCGATGGCACTTTGATGAATGCGCTGTTGCACCATTGTCCCGATATTGAGCATGTACCACGTGCTGGTATTGTGCACCGTCTGGATAAGGATACTACAGGTTTAATGGTTGTAGCCAAAACCGTTGAAGCGCAAACCCATTTAGTTGCCGCCTTGCAGGCCCGTGAAATCACTCGTGAATACGAAGCGATTGTGATGGGGACTATGACAGGTGGCGGTACTGTTGATGAGCCGATTGGTCGTCATCCAACGAAACGTACTCATATGGCGGTGCATCACTCAGGTAAACCAGCTGTGACGCATTATCGTGTGGCGGAAAAATTCCGTAACCACACTCGTCTAAGATTGCGCCTTGAATCGGGTCGTACTCACCAAATTCGTGTGCACATGGAATACATAGGCCACGTATTAGTGGGCGATCCTGTGTATGGTGGTCGTCCAAAACCGCCGAAATGGGCCAGCCCAGAGTTTTTTGATATTCTGAAAAACTTCAAGCGCCAAGCTCTGCACGCAGTGCGTCTTGAATTAGCGCATCCTGTGAGTTGTGAAATCATGAGCTGGCACGCGCCAATTCCTGAAGACATGGTGATTTTGACGAAAGCACTGCGTCAAGACACAGTCGAGCATCCGATCGAGTATTTGTAAGTGTTTCATCACGATTGGCCTGTTCCCGCTAATGTTGGCATCGCTATGACAAATCGTCATGGCGGTGTGAGCGTGCATCCCTATGACAGTTTGAATCTTGGACTGCATGTCGGTGATGCGCCAGAGCTGGTGATGGCTAATCGTGAATTACTCTGCAAACAATTAGCGTTAACCGCTGAGCCTGTCTGGCTCGAGCAAGTGCATGGTACTCATGTGCTTAATTTAGATGCGCTGAGCTTAGCTCCTGCTGTGGATACACCGATTGCCGATGCCAGTTACAGCCAAACGGCTAGCCAAGTTTGCGCTATAATGACTGCCGATTGTTTACCTGTGTTGTTGTGTAATCAAGCGGGAACAGAAGTGGCTGCGGCCCATGCCGGTTGGCGTGGTTTATGTGATGGCGTGATTGAGGCCACCGCGGCGCAGTTTAGTTCACCTATGGATGAGTTGATTGCCTACCTCGGTCCGGCAATTGGTCCACAAAAATTTGAAGTCGGCGTTGAAGTACAGCAAGCCTTTTGTACTTTACATCCGCAGTCGGCAGCGTGTTTTATTCCAAGTGGTAACAAGTATCTTGCCGATATTATTGGCTTGGCTAAATTACGCTTGAGTTTACTCGGGATAAACCATATTTATAGCGCAGATATCTGCACAGTCAGCGACACGGATTACTTCTCTTATCGTCGCGATAAGGTGACGGGACGCATGGCTTCATTGATCTGGCTTAAGTCTTAAGCTAATTCCCCTACAGTTTGTATTTATTTGCGCGTTATTCTCTTGAATTTGGCTAAATAGCCCCCATCTTTTAACTAACGAAATGTAATACCAATCCTATTTAGATCTCTTCATTAGCGGTACTGATTTTAAAGCCACTAAATTGGCAAGATGTCTTATGGATTGGCATATCTCTACTATATGAGTGTTAGGAGGCTGTATGCGACTCGATCGTATGACCAATAAATTTCAGCTTGCCATCTCTGATGCCCAGTCACTCGCACTTGGGCGTGATCATCAGTTTATTGAACCGCTGCATTTGATGATGGCATTGTTGAACCAAGATTCAGGTTCAATCCATCCCTTATTGACCCAAGCTGGCATTCGAGTGAGTGCGCTGCGATCGCTCTTGAGTCAAGAGCTGGAACGCTTACCTCAAGTTGAAGGGACTGGCGGCGATGTGCAATTATCCCAAGGTTTAATCCGTTTATTAAACCTGTGTGATAAATTGGCGCAAAAGCGTAAAGACAAATATATCTCTAGCGAATTATTTGTATTAGCTGCGTTAGAAGGTGCCGATGCCCTTGCGCAAGCGCTGAAAAAAGCCGGCGCGACCAAAGAGTTGATGGAACAAACCATTGAACAAATGCGCGGCGGCCAAAAAGTGGATGATCCGAACGCTGAAGATCAACGCCAAGCGTTGAAGAAGTTTACTATAGATCTGACCGAGCGAGCCGAACAAGGCAAGTTAGATCCTGTGATCGGCCGTGACGATGAAATTCGCCGTACGATCCAAGTGTTACAACGTCGCAGTAAAAATAACCCCGTCCTTATCGGTGAACCGGGTGTGGGTAAAACGGCGATTGTTGAAGGACTTGCCCAGCGTATCGTTAATGGTGAAGTCCCCGAGGGGATTAAAAATAAGCGCGTTTTATCCCTCGATATGGGCTCATTGATTGCGGGCGCTAAATATCGCGGTGAGTTCGAAGAACGTTTAAAAGCGGTATTGAATGAGTTAGCGCAGGAAGAAGGTCAAGTGATCCTCTTCATCGACGAACTGCATACTATGGTCGGCGCCGGTAAAGGTGAGGGCGCAATGGATGCGGGTAACATGCTTAAACCTGCGTTAGCGCGTGGTGACTTGCACTGTGTGGGCGCGACCACGCTTGATGAGTATCGTCAGTATATTGAAAAAGATGCGGCGCTTGAACGACGTTTCCAAAAAGTGTTGGTGGATGAACCAAGCGTTGAAGACACCATCGCTATTTTGCGTGGACTGAAAGAACGTTACGAGCTGCATCACCATGTGGAAATTACCGACCCGGCGATTGTGGCGGCAGCGACTATGTCGCACCGTTATGTGTCGGACCGTAAGTTACCCGATAAGGCGATCGATTTGATTGACGAAGCGGCATCGAGCATCCGTATGCAGATGGACTCAAAACCTGAGTCACTCGACAGGCTCGAACGTCGTGCTATCCAGCTCAAACTGGAGGAGCAAGCGTTAGCCAAAGAAAATGATGAGGCGAGTCGTCGCAGGCTTGACCATCTGCAAGAGGAATTGCGTGACGTTGAAGCGAAAGCGTCAGAGTTGAACGAAATCTGGCGTACTGAAAAAGCCGCATTAGCGGGCACTCAGCATATTAAAGCCGATCTCGAACAGGCTCGAATGGACTTAGAAGTGGCGCGTCGTGCGGGTGATTTAACCCGTATGTCTGAGTTGCAATACGGTCGTATTCCTGAGCTTGAAAAACAGCTCGATTTGGCGTCACAAGCTGAAATGCAGGACATGACGTTATTGCGTAACAAGGTTACTGAGTTCGAAATCGCCGAAGTATTGTCGAAAGCGACGGGAATACCCGTATCGAAAATGCTGGAAGGCGAGCGTGAAAAATTACTGCAAATGGAAGTGGCGCTGCACGAGCGTGTGATCGGCCAAAACGAAGCCGTCGATGCGGTTGCGAATGCGATTCGTCGTAGCCGCGCGGGTCTGGCGGATCCAAATCGCCCGATTGGCTCGTTCCTGTTCTTAGGCCCAACGGGTGTAGGTAAAACTGAGCTTTGTAAATCACTGGCGAGGTTCTTATTTGATACCGAATCGGCTTTAGTGCGCATTGATATGTCTGAGTTTATGGAGAAACACTCAGTATCGCGTTTAGTGGGGGCGCCTCCTGGATACGTAGGTTATGAAGAGGGCGGTTACTTAACGGAAGCCGTTCGTCGTAAACCTTATTCGGTGATATTGCTCGACGAAGTCGAGAAAGCGCATCCCGATGTGTTTAACATTTTACTGCAAGTGCTTGATGATGGACGCTTAACCGATGGTCAAGGTCGTACTGTCGATTTTAGAAATACAGTGATCATCATGACCTCGAACTTAGGCTCCGACATTATCCAAGAAGGATTTGGTCAAGTGACCTATGCAGAGATGAAAGCGGCGGTAATGAATGTGGTCACTCACAGTTTCAGACCCGAGTTTTTAAACCGTATCGATGAATCTGTGGTGTTCCATCCATTGGATGCTGCCAATATCAAGCGTATTGCTTCGATACAAATTGCTTCCTTACGCCAACGTTTGGCTGAAAAGGACTATACATTGGAGATCACCGACGACGCATTATCACTGATTGCGGAAATTGGTTTCGATCCTGTGTATGGTGCAAGACCGTTGAAACGGGCATTGCAGCAAGAAGTCGAAAACCCGCTGGCGCAGAAATTACTGCGTGGTGACTTGTTACCGGGTAAACCGATCAAGGTCAGCTGTGCGGGTGGCGAGTTAGTGTTCGAGCAATAACTAGTAGCTAGTAACTTAGTGTGTTGTTTGAATGCGATACGTTAATCGCAAGCTTGAAGTTGGATATGTTTAAATAGGCGAACTGAAATAAGCGTTCTTGAATGAACGAGCTTGAAATAAACTATCTTGCAATAAGAGATAGAGCTGTTTTAGTCAGTATCGCTCCCGCTTCAAGCACTAAAATGAAAGGAGCCGAGTTTTTTACTCGGCTCCTTTTTTATTGCATCATCTTAATCGTTGTTCATTAATGTAGTGGCATAGTAAATTTGGCTACTTCTTATCACAGAAGAGTTTGATTCTTTCCTGCTGCTGGGCAATCGAGGCTTGGCGATCTTCTTCAGTCATAGCGACAGATTCACCTGAATCGGAAGTTTGGCGGATAAGCTTAGTATGCGTTGTGAGTATTTCTAAATTGTGTTTTGCACTCTCACAAATGGATTTAGCCTGTTTGGTGTCTTTTTCTTTAATCAGCGCCGCTGACTTTTCTAATTCATTGGCTTCAGAAGTGGCTTCCGCTTTCTTTACCGGTGCGATAAAACCCACTTTCGCCTGCTCTAAATCTTCACTGTAGAGCTTTTCTGCTTTGATGTTTTCTTGTTGCGGGGCTTGTTGGCTGTAATGCGTCACCCCATTTTCGTCGACCCAAGTATAGATAACGCCCGCAGAAACGGGGCCAATGAAAAGGCTGAGCCAGAGCCATCGATACAGTATTGTTCTGAACATGTTCACTTTTAACATCGAAATTATCCCTAACTGGTCTCTCATCGACATGATAATAAAATATGTTATCTTGAAAGCTAACTTCTCTTCACTGAACTAGCGTAATAAGTGTATGCAAAATTCTTCAAATCAAACAGTAAAGAATAAAGGTATCTATTTACTGCCTAATCTTTTTACGACAGCCGGATTGTTTTCTGGCTTTTATGCTGTGATTGCTTCCATGAATGCTAACTTTGAAGCTGCTGCAATAGCCATTTTTATAGCCATGATCTGTGATGGTCTCGATGGTCGAGTGGCAAGACTGACTAATACCCAAAGTGATTTTGGTGCCGAATACGACAGTATGGCGGATATGGTGTCCTTCGGAATGGCACCAGCACTACTCGCCTACAATTGGGCATTAGCCGACTTAGGTAAAATTGGTTGGTTGGCGGCATTTATTTATTGTGCAGGTGCGGCACTCAGGCTCGCTCGATTTAATACGCAAGTTGGCGTCGCCGATAAGCGTTACTTTCAAGGTCTCGCCAGCCCGGCAGCCGCAGCTGTTATTGCCGGCAGTATTTGGCTTGGTAGTCAATATAGTCTCGATGGAAGAAACATCAGTTGGATTGCGGCCCTTGTTACTGCGGTAACCGGTTTACTGATGGTCAGCAATTTCCGCTATCACTCCTTTAAAGAAATTGACTGGCGTGGCAAGGTTAACTTTATCGTGATCTTACTGGTCGTCGGTGTATTTGTGGTGGTGTCAGTTCAACCTGCATTGATCTTATGTGTCGGCTTCTGCTTATATGCGATTTCAGGCCCAATCATTACGATTCGAACCGTGAGAAAACTCAAAGTCGCTCATATTGTCGGTGATGATACGGTGACGAATGTCGAGAACAATCACTCAACCCAAGCTGCAGCACAAACACAAAGCGCTACAAATATCGAAAAAGAGAAACAATAAGAGCATAAATCTTAGGGCTCGTGCTTTTGATCATTGCTTATCATTAGCTAGGTGCAAACAAGAGTAAGACATCACACTGGGCATAACGCTTTTAGAGGTTTACTGATAGATATAGCGAAAAATCGCTATCAACTTCTGTTTATGCCCATTCAATCTATTAAAACTCCAGCAATAGGCTATTCCTTCTGCCAAACTTATCAACCCAAACAGCGATATTGCTCAGTATTGCAGTATATTTCTGCAGTTTGGTGGTTATTTATTCGCTTGGCGGAGATTGTTAAAAAAGCCCTTGCACAAAAAGTTTCACTGCCTATAATGCGCATCCACTGACACGGCAGACAGCGTTAAGCAGCCTGATGTGACAGTTCATCGATGAGTTTACTAATTGATGAGTGTTGAGAAAGTTTGCAAAAACTCCTTGACGCGAAACGGGAAATGCGTAGAATACGCAGCCCTAGCCAACTGGAAGCGTTCGACGCTCAGTGTGGTACTCAAGTTCTCTTATGAATATTGAGTTGCTCTTTAACAAGATAAAACAAGAAATCTGTGTGGACACTCACAGGTGTTGAGTTAATCGAAACTGCTTAGCCTTCGGGTTGGCAGTCAAAAATTTAAATCAATGTAACAATGAGTGTTCATA
>Ga0172380_10000193_pt1 | contig 133043 bp, 141 predicted proteins | sample Leawe162metaG_FD_119747 | JGI IMG/M metagenome (GOLD analysis project Ga0172380, IMG submission 119747) | Leachate microbial communities from a municipal landfill in Southern Ontario, Canada - Leachate well 162 metaG | ecosystem: Engineered > Solid waste > Landfill > Unclassified | place... | reverse complement strand
ACTATTATTCTTTTTGATAAAGTAGACGAACGATTAAAACCTGGTATGACAGCTAATATCTGGATAAAAACAGCCATTTCAGAAAATGCTCTTTCTGTCCCAGCAAGTGCTATTATAAATATTGATGGTCAGCAAATAGTTCAAGTTTTTTCTAATAAAAAAATAGTCAGTAGAGACGTAACTACCGGAATTAAAAATGATGCTGGCATGATAGAAATTAAGTCAGGATTAATTGAAGGTGATCAGGTAGTGCTTGATAATATAAAATAGATATGACCAGAACTGATTTAAAAACAGCTACTTTTATCGCCTACAAGACTATTACTAATGGTCATAAATCCACCATAGCGCTTATCGTATTTATTCTTTCGTTGTCATTTTTTAACTTGATGTTTGTTTCGGGATTTCTTAATGGTTTTTCCGATGGTATAACGGAATCTATGATAGATAATTCGACTGCTCACATTATTGTTATGCCACAGGAAGAGCCTACTAAAAAAAACTTTATTCTTGAACAGGCCAGGGTTCGCGCTGAAATTCAAACTATTCCTGGAGTTGAGGCTAGTACGAGACATTATCAAATAGGCGGATCTTTTGCTTATGACGTAGAAAAAAACGGTAAATATAATTATGTATCCGCACCAATAATTGGCGTCAATCAAGCTGAGGAAAAAAAGGTTCTTTTTGTGCAAAAAAATATGGTTTCTGGTGAATTTCCTGATAATCTTCGAGATGATGAGATTGTAATGAGCGCTAATCTTACTGGTGGGTTCGGTACAAGCCAAACGACGGATCTCGGTGGCGCTATTGTTGGTAGTCAAGTACAGGTAGTTTATTCTAATGGAATAATGCGTACATATACAATTAGAGGAGTTTTTAAAATAACTATGGGTTCTGTTTCAAATACTGCCTTTATTTCTGCTAGCGAAGCAGAGTCCGTCCTTTCAACATATGATAATGCTTCAGAAATACTAGTTAGGGTTGATTTAACGCAGAATACCTTAGATGGCTATGCTGATAGAATGGCAAAAATGTTTCCCACTCTGCGTATTGAAAAGTACACTGCTCGCCTTTCTTCTGTTGGTATATTAGTTGATGCGTTCAATATTATCGCAATTATTGTAAGTGTTATTAGTATTATTGTAGCTGCAATAACTATATTTGTTATGATTTATGTGAATGCTGTTAGTAAGCGTCGACAAATTGGTATATTAAAAGCAATTGGTATTAAAGAAAGTATAATAGAAGTTTCCTATATTTTTCAGTCGATTTTTTATGCTATTTTAGGAATTATTGGTGGTTCTATAATAATATTTCTAATTGTGATACCTTTTCTGGCTGTAAAACAAATTCCTATGCCATTTGGAAGCGCTAGATTAGTTTATACTTCGTTTGGTATTTTTATTAATATTATTAGTCTTATTATTGCCGGGGTTTTAGCTGGCTTTATTCCTGCAAAAATAGTCGCAAATGAGGATATTTTGAAATCAATTTGGGGCTAAAAAAATATTATGATTAAAGTAAAAAATCTTGTTAAGACATATCCGGGGCATGTGCCCACTTTAGCGCTTAAAGGAGTAACCCTAGACATTGCTGAGGGTGAATTCGTGGCTTTAATGGGTAGGAGTGGGTCGGGTAAGTCAACGTTATTACATCAGTTAGGGCTTCTTGATATGCCGACATCTGGGAGTATTATTATTAATAAAACAGATGTTTTATCCCTAAGTGAGGCCAAAAGGACAAAATTTAGACTTCAAAACCTAGGATATGTTTTTCAGGAGTATGCCCTTATTGCTGAATTTACTGCTCTAGAAAATGTTTCCTTTCCAGCAATGGCTTTTGGCGATAGTAATTCAAAGGATCGTGCTGCACATCTTTTGGATTTAGTTGGGTTATCAGATAGAGTAAATCATTATCCAAAAGAAATGTCCGGTGGAGAACAACAACGCGTAGCTATTGCGCGATCACTAATTAATAATCCAAAAGTTTTATTTGCTGATGAGCCGACAGCTAATTTAGATACAGTTTCGACAGAGGTAATTTTAAAACTCTTCCGAAAACTTAATAAGGATCTAAAACAAACAATTTTAGTAGTAACGCATGAGCCTGAGGATAAGAAATATGTTGATAGAGTAATTTGGCTTAAAGATGGAATCATAACACATCCTTAGTAATAACGTGTTGACACTTTGTTGACTCGGTCAATTATTATTTTTTGTTAGATGATATATAAACAAAATTAATCAAGTTAAATATTAAAAACTTGATTTTTTATTTCAGGGAACTTAAATTCTTAGTTACGGTTCTAACCCGGTTATTTTGGTATTAAATTTTTTGATATCATTTTTAAGAATTGAGTAAATTATGACTAAAGAATACTTATTACCTATATAATTGGGTATTTTTTAGATATTGTCACAATTTATTAAATTTGCTATTATACTATATGTAGTGTTTTAAATATTATTTATAGACTACATATAGTAATTTATTAATTTTAAAATTATGAATAATCAAGAAAATAAGAATTCTTTTGATATAATTAAAATGAGTTTAGGTTGGGTTTTAAGTTTTGTTTTACGTTTAATTCCATTTAGACCACCTAATTTGGAACCAATATTGGCCATCCAAATGCCGTTCACTAAAAAATTTGGTTTTATGGCCGGATTTTTGTTCGCTTTTTTAAATATTATTTTATTTGACCTAGTGACCGGAAAAGTCGGAATGTGGACTTGGGTGACGGCTGTTGCTTATGGCTTATTAGCGCTATTTACCCACTGGTATTTTAAAAATAGGAAAAGTACTTCTGTAAACTACGCTGTGCATGCTATTTTTGCCACCTTGATTTACGATGCTATAACAGGTTTAACTGTTGGTCCAATATTTTTTGGTCAAAGTTTTATGAGCGCTTTGAGTGGTCAAGCTATTTTTACGGTTTATCATCTAGTAGGCAATGTTTCACTAGCACTTTTATTTAGTCAAATCATTTATAAATTCTTAGTAACTAATCCTAAACTTAGTATAAGTTATCTTAAGTATAAGTTTGTCCAGGCTCAAGCCTTATAATTAATTAATCAAATTTTCACTTTATGTCTAGTATTAATATAGAAATTAGCAGAATACGTAAACGCAGTGGTCAATTAACTAAATTTGACCCAATTTTTATTGAAAAGGCCGTTAATAAAGCCTTTAAAGAGGTGGGGGAGGAACCTAACGGTTTTGCTAAAAAAATTAGTAAACAGGTAGAGTCAGATCTAAAGAAAGTTAAGAAGTTTTCTCCAGACAAAGAATTTATTCCTCACGTAGAAATGATTCAGGATATAGTTGAAGAGGAGTTGATAAAAAATAATTTTGCTAAAGTCGCTAAAGCTTATATTTTATATCGTCAGCAGCGAGCTGATTTTAGAAAACAAAAAAAAGACATTCCAGAGCATGTGCAAAAATTAACCGATGAAAGTAAAAAATATTTTAATAATCCTTTGTCCGAATTTATTTTTTATCGTAGTTATTCTCGTTGGATTGAAGCTGAACAGAGGCGCGAAACTTGGATTGAAACGGTAGACAGATACATGACCTATATGAATAAAAATTTAGGCACAGCTTTAACTCCCGTGGAGTATAATGACATGAGAACTGCCATCTTGAAGCAAGAAATTATGCCCTCTATGCGTTTATTTCAATTTTCTGGTAAAGCCGCTGATAAAACTAACGTCTGTGCTTATAACTGTTCATATATAGCCCCTGAAAGTTTTCAGGATATGGCTGAAATTATGTATGTTTCGATGTGTGGTACCGGGGTTGGTTGGTCAGTAGAAAGTCAAAATGTTGAGAAATTTCCACAGATAATGCCACAAAAAGGTAAAAAACTTGAAACTTATGTAGTTCCAGATGATAAAGAAGGCTGGTCTGATGCTCTTGCCTTGGGGATGAAGATTTGGGCCGATGGTGATGATATTAAATTTGATTATTCTTTGCTACGTCCGGCTGGTGCTAGATTACAAACTATGGGTGGTAAAAGTTCTGGCCCAGAACCATTAAAACAGTTACTTGATTTCACCAGAAAAAAAATGTTAGCTAGACAGGGTCGAAGACTAAGAACTATAGATTTACATGATATTATCTGCATGATTGGTTATTGTGTCGTCTCGGGTGGAGTTCGTAGAAGCGCTATGATTTCTTTGTCGGATTTGGATGATAAAAATATTCGCGATGCTAAACAGGGACAATTTTATATTACCGAGCCACAAAGAAGTTTGGCTAACAACTCCGCTGTCTATATGCGTAAACCAAGTAATGAAGAATTTTTAGATGAATGGTTGTCTTTAATTAAGTCTGGTTCTGGTGAAAGAGGTATTTTTAACCGAGGTTCTTTGGCTAAAACAATGCCCCAACGCAGATTAGAGCTCCTAAAACAAAAAAAAGGTTATTTTGATATTACCGGTAAGTTTATTCTTGGTCAAATGGGCACCAATCCTTGCGGTGAAATTATCTTACAATCTAAACAATTTTGTAATTTAACCGAAGTGGTTGCTAGACATAATGATACGGAAGAGTCTTTGCTGAGAAAGGTTAGGCTCGCCTCTATTTTGGGAACTTATCAGTCCACTCTGACTTATTTTCCATATTTATCCAAAGATTGGAAAATAAATTGTGAAGCAGAAAGATTGTTGGGAGTGTCAGTTACTGGGCAATGGGATTCTAAAGTAAGTCGCGAAGAAGCAGTGCTAAAAAAATTAAAAGACGAAGCGATAAAAGTTAATAAAGAGTATGCTAAGAAGTTCAACATTGCCCAATCTAGCTCGGTAACATGCGTTAAACCGTCGGGGACAGTTTCTCAATTAGTGGATTGTGCTTCTGGCATGCATGCTAGGTATTCCCCTTACTATATTAGAAGAGTGCGTATTTCCGCTACTGATTCTTTGTTTAAAATGTTAAGAGACCAGGGCGTGCCCCATAAACAAGAGGTGGGTCAGTCTTATGAGGACGCCACTACTTATGTTTTTGAGTTTCCAGTTAAAGCGCCTGAAGGTTCTATTTTCACTAAAGACGTAAGCGCTTTAGATCAGCTTGAGCATTGGAAGAAGGTAAAATTAAATTATACTGAGCATAACCCTTCAGTAACAGTATCTGTGGGTGATGATGAATGGATAGAGGTAGTCAACTGGATTTATAAGAATTGGGAGATTGTTGGCGGTTTATCATTTTTACCTCGCAGTAATCATGTTTATGAATTAGCTCCCTATGAAGAAATAGATAAGGCTAAATATGAAGAGTTGTTAGAAAAATTTAGTAACATGGATTTTGCCCAGATTGTAAGTTATGAAAAATATGATGAAACTGAGGCTAAAAAAGAGTTAGCCTGTGCGGGTGGAGCTTGTGAACTTAATTGATAGTCTGTATGTACTATACGGGAAAAGGAGACAAGGGAACATCAACTATTTTTAATTCCCAAGAACGTTTGCCTAAAAATAATTCTATTTTTGAGGCATTGGGAGCTTTAGATGAATTAAATTCTTGGTTAGGATTTTGTGTTGTAGAGGCTAAAGACCAAGAAAATATTCAAAAAATTCTAAAAAATATTCAACAGTATTTGTTCATTTGCCAAGCCCATCTCGCTCAAGTAGATATTTTAATACCTCAAGATATTCTAGAAAAAACTGAAAATTGTATTAACGATATTGCGGCTAACATTAAAAAGAGAGAGAGCTTTGTTCTTAGTGGTGGTTCTAGATTAAGCGCTATTTTGGATGTAGCTAGAACTTTAGCTAGAAAAGCGGAAAGAAGCTCTCTCGGAATTGAAGAGGGGCGTAAGGATAAGATAGATCAATCAGTGTTTGCTTATTTAAATCGTTTATCCAGCCTATTATACGTGCTAGCTAGACAGGTTAATGATTTGTATGAAGTAAAAGAAGAGTCTCCAAACTATGGTAAATAAAAACAAGTATTTTTTAAAAATATTAACTATTGTTGATAAATTAGGTAAGAAATATAAGATAATGTTTTGATAGACATATTTGGCAGTTTAAATTAAAAATTAGGAACTAAGTTACATAAATATTAAAATATGAAAGATAAAATTAAACATAAAGTATTTACAGCAGAAACGCTTAGCCTTTATAACGGCCAAAACGGTCAGCCCGCCTACGTCGCTATTGACGGTCTTGTTTATGATGTTTCAACTGCCTTTATCGAAGGTGCGCATATTAATCATCAAGCTGGCATGGATTTATCTGAAGATTTTCATAGTATACATGCAATTGAGATAATCAAAAAATACCCGATAATGGGAATATACAAGTCATAATAAATTTATTTTTATATGAAAAAACCAATTATTTTTTCTATTGGTCACTCGTCACGTACAATTATAGATTTTCTGTCCTTATTAAGTAAAAATGGCATAAAAGAAATAATTGATATTCGTTCGTTACCTGGCTCACGTTATGCGCCTCAATTTAATCAAGAAACTCTTGTTGAGTCCTTAAAAGAAGTTAGTATACGATATAAATATATAGAAAAGTTGGGGGGACGTCGTAGAAGCAGTGAGGATTCAATTAACTTAGGTTGGCACAATGTTTCATTTCGCGGTTATGCCGATTACATGTCTACGTCTGAATTCTCAGCCGGATTAGCCGAGCTTATTAAAATAGCTAGTTTTAAAACAACCGCTATTATGTGCGCGGAGGCTGTGCCCTGGCGTTGTCATCGTTCTCTAATTTCCGATGCATTAAGTAAAAAGGGTTGGGAAGTGCGTAATATTATTGGATCTGAATCAACCGTTAGGCATCGACTAACGCCATTTCTTAAAATGAAAAAGGGCCAAATTGTTTATCCTGAAATAAAAAATTAATTAAATATTTAAATTTTAATCATATGCAAGAAAATATTATAAACCCCGAAGAAGATATTAAATATCAGACTGGCTCAGTAGTCAGTAAAGAAATTCTCAAGAAAGATTCTGGAACGATTACCTTGTTTGCTTTTGATACCGGGCAAGGGCTCAGTGAACACACTGCACCCTTTGCGGCCTTAGTTAGTATATTAGACGGAGAAGCTATAATCACAATCGCTGGCACCCCACATGTAGTTGTTAAAGGACAACTCATTATTCTTCCTGCTAATAAACCGCACTCACTAAAAGCAGATAATAAATTTAAAATGATGTTGGTTATGATTAGGAGCTAATATGAGTGTGATGAAACTTATGCAGAATTAGGTCTGCTGCTCCAAGCAAGTATAGGGGAAACAAGTGGACAGAAATACTGTATAGGCGCTTCTAACGAAGGGGTGACTGGATCGGTTAGGCGGATGAAGAATTAATAGTTAAAAAATTATTTATTATTAGCCATCCAAGTTCGGAAGCCGTCCCTCCAAGCGAGCATAGAAAAGACGAGAGTAAAATCTCGTTTTTCTTTTGTTTATCGGGTGATTTCTCGTTTTGACCAATCGGAATTTTGAACCCCCAAATTCTCGATTGTGACGCTATTGTGCCGTAAGTTTATAACTTGTGGCGTTTCTAACACTTTTATTGCGTCTCTTAAAGTGTGTTGTCCTAAATGCGCATAACGCATGGTCGTCCTAATGTCAGAGTGTCCCATTAACTCTTTTATAGCGGTCATAGAGACCCCTTTCTCGGCTAATCGGGAGGCAAAGGTATGTCTGAGCTTATGCCAACCAATTTGACGTAATTTTGCCTTATCACAAATCATGTGAATATTTGTCCGAGAGCACTCCGGCCTAAATCTTAATCCGTCCGGGCCTTTCAAAACAAAACCCTCTTTCGGCGATAAAGCGAATAGATGATTATATAGATCTTGCGTCATGGGAATATATCTAATCTTATTGCCTTTAGTCGAGCCTAAAACTCCAACCGAGAAATTGTCTTTGACGATAACTTGCTTTTTAACGAAATCAATCTTTTCCCAGTTTAGAGCCATCATTTCGCCGATACGCATTCCGGTATGCAGAGCCAAGAGGATTGCCGTTTTGTAGGGTTCAGAAGCGGTTGCCAGTAAGCGATTAGCCTCTTCTTCGTTTAAGTAATCAAACTCTTCCGGGTCGCAACGCAGAGGTCGAATTATTGGCACTTTATCCAGTTCGCCCCATTCAACTGCCGTCTTAAGGCATTTGGCTAAAGTTCCCATTTGGCCGTTAATAGTTTTAGGCTTTAACCTTTTTAATTGCAGAGCTTTAAACTCTTCAATGTCTAGGCTAGAAATCTCGTCTAATCTTTTTGTGCCGAAGAACGGCAAGAGGCATGATCTTAAATAGGTCTTTTTATTCTTTATTTCCGAGGGCTTATTATTAACTTCGACATACGACTTAATCCATTTTTCGGAAAATTCTTTTAGGGTTAAACATTTTCTTTTCTCTTTCGGAAATAAATCTTCGCCCCTGGTTAGCCGTTGCCTTAAAACTGACTCATAAGATTTTGCGCCTGATCGGGTATTAGCCGGACTGGACAGGCGGTATCTTCGCGCTTTAAAGCTGAAGTCCACCCACCATTTATTTGCACGCTTGATTGCACTCATAAATCATATTAAGTGACTGACTTAACACAATTTTTTTCTAAGTATTCTAAAACATCAGCTTTCTTGAAACGAACATTATGGCCGAGTTTGTAGAACGGAATAAGCCGGCAACTAATTAGGCGATAGACCGAAGTCTTGGAAACGCTAAGCAGTCTTGCCAGTTGTTCCGTAGTCAGAAATTCAATTGCATTTAAGTCAATTAACATTAAGTTTTTAAGGAGCAATACAAGAGCGCGGGGGTTCGCGTCAATTAGTATTACTCTATCATAGGTAATTTATTACTGTCTAATTTGAAAAGTTGATAATTTATCAAGCCGTAATAGCTTTGAAACGTTTTTTCGTAAGTTGGGGTTAAAGAATTAAGCTGTAAAAAACTATCAATTTCATCTCTAGAATAGAAAATTTGCGGTTTATCCAAGTTGCGCGAGCAGAAATATTTTTTGTTGTTGAAGTATCTTTCATCCTCTAAATCCTTGCCGATATATTTTGAAACATATAAACCCATATTGATTCCGTCTTTAATATTTTTAATCTTAATGAATCCATGCCCCCATAAATCCGCCAATTGTTTTTGGTCGATGTAATCAAGATTGAGTAAGGCGTGATAATGAACGGCACCGCGTTTCTGAAATTCCGGGACAACTAAATATTTCAAATTCTCTTTAATCACTTTTAATTTTCTAATAAAGGCTTTAAATTTTTCATTACAACTTTTGAGATCAGTTAGATTTTCGGCAAAAGTTAGGGTTAGAAATTTGTTCATATCTGGATTAGAATTAATGCGCCATTTTATGGCTCGACGCGTTCGGTAAACGGAAAACTCGTTTAACTTTTTAGAAATAATTTTAACTATCTTTTTAATCGTCTTTTTCTTTTTGTGTTTGCGTTTGCCAATCCTAATCCCGACTGAATTTTTATAAACTTCAACCTGGTCGCCGGTTACTATCCATTTCGTTTTGTATTCCATAAAGTTTAGCTAAATCAGCCTCGACTTGTCGGTATGAGGCTAACTTTCTTTTTAAAAGTTCCATGTCATCGGTGCTATCGCAAGGCTTATTTTCACTAATAGCCTTAGTTAGCTTTTGGATTCTTTCCTTGAGCCAGGAATGATAAGCATGGTCTTTGAATAATTGTTTTGGTGTGTAAAACATAGAGGTGTTCTTAAGTGTGTATATAATCAAGTTAATTAGAGAATTGATATCCGGCCGCATTTTTCTTTTTCGGCTCCCCCACGGGTAGCCGCCGAAAAAGAAAAAAATGCAGCGGCCGGAATAAACAATTATTAATCTAACAAATTAGGTTTGACCAAAGTTTACGTAAATTTTTAGGTCAAGAAATCTGTTTTGTTTTTTAATCTTAGCAGGTCACTATTCCCAAAAGTTCCGGGGTAAATTAGGGGGAAGAAATTGACCTTATTTTATCTAATATTAAGAAAACACAATTTTGAAAATTTTAAACCTAAAAAATATTTAAATTACTTATCCACAATAACAAAATGATATTTGAGAAAGTTTGGGTAAAGATTTACTCAAAAAATTGGCCGTATTTTATTTAATGTTAACAGAACGGATTTAGACAAAGTTTAGCTAAAGGTTTAGTCTAAAGTTTCTAAGAAGTTGCCAATAATTTTTGATATTTAGAGAATAACAGGTAGGTGTTCTGAAAAGTTCTGGTACTATTTTTCAGAACACCAAAGATTCGGATATTTTGTTGAGTTTTTTCTTATAATTTTTCAGAACATTTATATTTTAGAATACTAAAATGCACGTAAATGCACGTGCATATTTACGTCTATTTTGAGAATCGCCTAACGAGGCCAGTAGAATTTACAGGCTAGATTCATGTTGACCTAACATGGCAAGTATTAATAATTAAGATAAATTGATCAAATTTGTTAAATAGGTAAATATATTTATGCTCTATTGACCCGATTTTTGTTAGGGTATATAATTGAATAGTAAAATTTTATTTACTTAACAATCAATTTTATGGAAAAAGAAAATATTCAATCTATTGATAGGAAACTAAGTATTGTGGTTTCGTTATTATTAAAAATATCGCAAAATGGCACCGAAACTACCCTAAAAGAACAAATTAAAGAGTTATCCACCTTTGGTCTAAATTCATCTGAAATAGCGGACATTCTTGGTAAAACAGTTGGGCATGTCAGCAAGGAATTGTCGGGATTAAAGAAATAATTAATTAATATCATTATTTTATGAGCAATGAAGAAATGTTAAAAGAGATTTCTCGTAGGTTGGGTGTTTTGATAGCACTGCAAATGAAAAATCAGTCTGAAGATTTTTCAACAACAGATGGCGTAAATATGCTGTCTCGTTTTGGTATGGGGAATTCTGAAATTGCCGAAATATTAAATACCTCCTCAAATACAGTTAATGTAATGAAAAACCGCATTAAGAAAAAGAAATAATATTTTTAAAAAACTAAAAAAGGGATGAGAAAATAAAATAATAAATTTATGATTAATGAAAAAAAGCCTGTTCAGTTACTTGATGATATTAAAAAGCTTTTGATTCTATCTTTAATAAGACAGGGTGTGCAAAGCAAGGATATTGCCACGACTCTTTCAGTTGACCCAGCAATTATTAGCAGAATGGTGCCATTACGCAAAATAAAAAATAAATAGATCTTATCGAATTAAATACTTTTATGTCAAAAACAATTTATCCTCATGAATTGCTCACAAAACTAGCTAATAAAATTAAAAAGAATGAAAAATATGTTAGAGAGCAAATAACAAAAAGAGCGAAAGGATGTTCTCCCGAGGCCTATTTTGTTTTTTGGCTAAATAAATGTGGCATAAAATCTACTTTATACCAAAGACAGTTGTCTGATGGTATAAAAAGAGAAATTCAGTCTTTAATTGATCCAGCTTCTAATAATATTAGAACTAATGTATCTCCAATTAAATACAGACAAAATAATATAGAAAAAAAGTTGTTACTTTCGGAACTAAAAATTTCTGAAAAACTTCCATTTATTTCTAGCGAGGCGATAAAAGATGCTTATGAAAATGCGGTAGTTTATCAGTTTTTGTATATTTTTGAGAATTCAGTAAGAAAATTTATTGTACACGTTCTTGACGATAATCATGGCGAAAAATGGTGGGAAATCGATTCTGTTATTAATAAAGATATAAGAGGCAAAGTCTTGCTGCGAAAAAGGGATGAAAAAATCAATACTTTTCATGGGAAAAGAGGGGTACATGATATTTTTTATACAGACTTTTCAGAGCTAGCTACCATTATAAAAAATAATGCTGGAATTTTTAATAAGTATTTTTCTGGAATAAAAGGGAAAACATCCTTTCTTACTCAGAAACTTGAAGAATTATCAATGACAAGAAATACAATCGCTCATACATGTCAATTGAAAAAAGAGGACAGAGAAAGACTTTTACTTTATTTTAATGACTGGTACAAGCAGATAGATCAAATAAATACTTTTTTTATTAAAGATTAGTTTTTTTATTTTTTGACTAAAAATTGCAAAATTTGAGTATATTTATGGATTTATCTTTTAATGCAATTTTGGCTGATAATTATACAAGCCAATCACAAAAAATTAGAGTTTTGACTGAAAGCTGGGTGGATAAGAATGCTTATTGTCCTAATTGCGGTCAGTTAAATGTAGATAAATATGAAAACAATAAACCAGTGGCCGACTTTTATTGTTCAAATTGTCATGAGGATTATGAGTTGAAGAGCAAAAGGGACAATGTTGGTTTAAAAATCGTTGACGGCGCTTATCGGACAATGGTTGAAAGATTAAATAGTAGTAATAACCCTAATTTCTTTTTGTTAAATTATGATCTCGATACCCTAGAAGTTTTAAATTTTTTAGTTATACCTAAACATTTTTTTGTTCCCGGAATAATAGAAAAAAGAAAGCCATTAGCCGAAACGGCCAGACGAGCCGGTTGGATAGGTTGCAATATATTATTGCAAAGTATTCCGCAGTCCGGAAAAATATTCTTTGTTAAAAATAAAATTGTTCAGCCAAAAGACTCGGTCTTATTCGAATGGAAAAAGACTTTATTTTTAAGAGAAGAAAAAGAAGTCAACGCTAAGGGGTGGTTATTGGATATTATGAATTGCGTGGAAAAATTTAGAGACCGAGAATTTTCGCTGGACGAAGTTTATAAATTTGAAGCCGAATTGAGCAGGAAGCATCCTGATAATCGGCATATCAAAGATAAAATTCGTCAGCAGCTCCAATTCTTAAGAGATAAAGGATATTTACAATTTATGAATAGAGGAAGTTATAGATTGTCATAAATTCAATAAATAAATTTTTAACATCTAAATATTTACGAAACTAATAAAATAAAAATGGAAGTAACGAAGCCAACATTCATTAAAGAATTAAAACTTAAGAACTATAAAGGTTTTAAAAGTTTTAGTGTAAATTTTTCTGGCTCAGCATACTTAATAGGTCCTAACAATGCTGGTAAGTCTACCCTGATACAGGCCATGAGAACATGCGCCTATATGTTAGATTACGCTTATGTAAAAAAACCAAATGAACGTAAATATGATGGTAAGATATGGGTGTCGGCGTATTCATTTTCTAATGACCAATTTTCTTTGATAGCGGAAAATATACGACATGAATTTAAAGAAGAAGAAACTAGGTTAGAATTAACATTTAGCAATGAATCAAAATTAATTGCAGTTTGGCCATCTGGCGATGGAAATAATGGAGATTCGCCATTTTTTTATTTATCCCTTAATAACAAAAAACAACCGTCTGGTCCTGTTCAAGTTAAATTATTTTTTCCAAAATTAGGGATTATCCCCACGCTAATGCCCATTGAACATATAGAGAACCTTTTAAGCGAAGAATACGTTAAAAGAAATGTTGACACTAAAAGATCAAGTCGACATGTTAGAAACTATTTTTATTTATTTAAAGAAAATAAAATAGGAAATATTGGCTATGAAGAACTATTGGAATATATAAAGCTATGGACGCCAGAACTAGAAATAACAGAAGTAGCCAAAGCTCTGGGGGATGACGGATATGAATTAAGTGTTTATTATAAAGAGGTTGTTAGTAGGGTTGAAAAAGAACTTTCATGGATAGGAGATGGAATGCAAATTTGGCTGCAAATACTTTTGCATTTACTTCGGTTGAAAGATTTTATGATAATAATTTTGGATGAGCCGGATGTATACTTACATGCTGATTTGCAAAGAAGATTAGTAAGATTATTGGAATCGCATAAACAGACCCAGGTAATAACGGCTACACATTCTTCGGAAGTTTTAGGAGAGGCTGAAAAAAGACATATTATCTGGGTTGATAGACTTAAAAACAATGCCATACGTAGCCCAAAAGAAGAGCTACTGGAACAGTTTTCAGAATCATTAGGTACTCTTTTTAATTTACGTCTTGCCAGGGCATTAAGAACAAAAACGCTACTCTTTGTAGAAGGCTCCGATATGAAAATTATTAGACACATAGCCAAAACGGTTGGTGCTAATTTTTTCAGTAATGAACAGAATATAACTATAATTCCACTAGCAGGCCACGCAAACTGGGAACATGTTGAGCATTTTAAATGGATAGCAGAAAATTTTTTAGATAAATCAGTCGTCATCTATATAATTTTAGATCGCGATTATCGTACTAACCCGCAAAATAATAAAATTAAACTTAAACTAGAGGATTTAGGGATTAATGTCCATATCTGGGAAAGAAAAGAGCTGGAAAGTTATTTATTATCCGTTAGTAGTTTAGCTCGGATTTCAGGAGCTCCAGTTGAATGGATTCAAAAAGAACTTGATAAAATATGTGAAAAAATGGAAATTGTTGTTCAAAATAAAATGAGAGATGAGGTTTTAAAAGATGAGGGAAAGAAAAGAACTCCGAGCAAAAGATCGGCCGATTCTATAAATTTTGATAAAACATATAAGAAAAGATGGTCTAAAATAAAAGATAGAATAATTCTTTGTCCGCCAAAGCTTATATTAAAAAATTTAAACAAGAGTTTATTAATAAATAAATTCAAAACTTTGTCCGCCGTGGCCATAGCTGAAGATTTAAAAATAGAAGAGATACCACAGGAAATGGTTGAAATTATTCAAAAAATAGAATCATCTTTAAATTAACCAATAGGCTTTCGCGCTATAAATATAAATATAGATTCTACCACCTCCTCTTGTATTGCTAGCGAAACAAAAAGTTGTGACGCTATTGTGACTGAAAAGTGGTAAAATCGTGATATTTCGGACTAAAACTGGTTAATCAAAAAAGTTAAAATATTCTTTAATACTAGTAAAAATTTGCTAACATTAAATCATATCTCAAAATCTTGATTTTGTTTTCGAATCCGACCCCGGGAGCCAAGAGAGACGAAGCGACGCGAGAGCGTCGCTTTTTCTATAATCTAAGCCGATTTTATCCGGTTCTAACCTTGCTAATTTAGCGTTGTAAATTTCGGCGTTGTCATAGATAGGCAAAAGCCATTTATGCAAGGAAATACGGACTTTTTTGTCCATTATTTCCCGGTTCGAACCTAAGTCGGCCAGTATCTCTTTTTTTGTCTTTTTGTCGCCCTCGATAAACTTCTTTTTGCCGTATGTGGCAAAAATGAATTTTTCTTTTGTCAGTTCTATCAAATCATTTTCCTTTTCTTTTTTGTTCTCAACTTTTTGCGATTTTTCCAGCTCTTTTTTAAGAGTGATTTTTTCTTTTAAATACTCCTCGTCGTCAATCAAGTTTTTTGCTCTCATCATTGTTAAGCCGGATAATTGAGCCTCTAATTCCTTTGCTCTATTATCCTTGTTTGCCTCTATTTCTTTATTTTGAGCTTGTGCTTGTCCTTTTTGGGCGTCCAAATAGTCCAAAGCCCATTCAAGAAATAGAGGGTTGATTTCGAGCTTGTGGAGCTTTCTGACGACTTCGTCCGTGATGTCACTTTCCTCAACTGAACCTTGCCGACAATTCAATTCTTTCTTCTTATGAGTGCAATGATAATAGTCATAGCTTTTGACTTCTTTTTTAGCTTTCAAATATTTTGTTTTATGTTCGGCGGTTATTCCGCAACCGCAAACGGAACATTTAAACATGCCGGAATATGCGAAGTCGTGTTTTTGTGGTCGCCGTTTACAACCTCTTAATCCGAGTATTTCTTGAATACGATTGAATTCGTCCAAGGTGATCAAAGGCTTGTGCCTGCCTTTGCTTTCCTTGCCGTTGTAAACTATTATGCCGGCGTAAAACGGATTTGAAAGCATTTTATACCAAACCGAACGAGCCAAAGAACCGCCCCCGATTTTTCTCTTTTTAACAGTCCTATAATTCCATTCGTTATTTAGAATATTCAAAACCTCTTGGGCGGTGTAGGCTCCTGTTAGCATTAAGTCAAAGGCCTTGCGAAGCAGAATTGACCTTTTCTTGTCGGTGATTATCGTTCTTTGCCCCTTTTCAAGCCTCATATCATTCAAATAGCCCTCCGGAGCCAAGCCCGGAAGCCAGCCGAGAGAAACTTTCTTTTCCAAGCCTCTTTTTACATCCTTGCCCAATTTTGACGAGAAATATTGCGATTGGCTTAAAGCCAATTGCAACATCATGATCCCCTCGGGGCTATTGTCAAAATTGTATGAGCCGAATTTCAAATCGTCTATGATTCCGGTTCTGACTAAATATGTAATAGTGGAAGCGTCGATTTCGTTTCGGCTCAATCGGTCGGGGTGCCAAGAAATAATACCGGAAGCCTCGCCGGATTTTATCCGTCTTATCATTTCTTCAAATACGGGGCGATTATACGGCTTAAAAGCGGAATGCTTTTCTTCTAAAATATCAACGATAACTAAGCCCGGGAATACATCTCGGACTTTGTCTTTTTGGCTTTCAATGGATAAAGCCTGCCGTTCTTCGCCCTCGGTGGACTTGCGGACATAAGCAAAATATTTAATTGTGCTTTCTGATTTTTCCATTTTTATTTTTTATTACACAATATTTCTGCAACGCTTTTAAATCTCTTATCACTTCGGTCAAAATTTTGTCTTTATCAAAAATAAAGGTTTTTTCTTGACAATCCTTTTTAAACAAAATTAATATTTTGGCCAAGGCTTCAAAATAATTTTCTTTATTGGCGTAAATTGTTGTCATCTCAACATTTTTATTTTTTTCCATATTTTTTGCATACAAAAAGGGACGGTCGTGGACACCCAATAAAACATCACCAAAGGCAATATTCATCGGCACAAACCGCCCCTTTCTGGGGACGAATATAAAAAAAGCCCTAGTGATTTATTATTTTATTGAGTGTCATTTATATATTATCAAGAAACCATTATTTTTTCAAGGTGCTATATTTCTCAAAATTCTTTCTGCTCATTGGCTCATAAGTCAATTTAACCAAAGAAACAAGAGCCGTCGCTTGTCGCAACGCTTCCGCTCGGTCTATCGTTTCACCGAATTCTTTTTTATATAATTCGATGAAGCCGTTTAATTGTTCCTCGGTAAATTTCATATCGGTTTGAATAAAACACTTCGCTCATATTTGCCTTTGGCAAAAGGGATAAAATTCAGCGTGTAGGCGAAATATTCAACTTCGCCGATCCACTCGGATTTAAAGATTTTTTCAAATACCGGAGTTAAGAGAGAAAGGAATTTTTCAACAAATTTTTGAGCCAGCCAACCAAGTATTTCAACGGACTGCTTTAAATCTTGCGAACGAAAAAATTTCTTTTTTCCGAAACTTCGCTCGTCCATTTCTTTACCGAGATATTTGGAAACATAAGCTCCGACATTATTCACATTGTCTATTTTGTTGAGCTTGATAAATCCTTGCCCCCAAATTTCTTGCAGTTCGGCTATTTCAATAAAGGGCAAATTGCAAAGCAAATGATAATGGACGGCTCCTCGTTTTTGGAATTCAGGAACGGCCAGATATTCAAAATCCGGAAATTTGTAATTCATTCTTAGGATGAATTTGTTGAAGATATAATTTGCGGTTTTCAAGTCGGTGATATTTTCGGCAAAAGTCAAAGTCAAAAATTTATTTAACTGGGGGTTTGAGTTTACCAACCGCCGAATTTCCGTTTTGGTGCGATTGATAGAGAATTGCATTCTTTGTTTTTTTAATTTTTCCTGCTCGAATAAATCTAATTGTTTTGGCTCTTTTGTGAGAATTTCATCTTTTTTATTTTCGTATTCCCGCCAGACATTCTTTTTGTATTTGTAGAGTTCAACTTGCTTGCCCGATACCACGACTTTGAAATCGTAGGTATAAGCCATAACAATTTTTCTTTAGATGTGTGGTTATAATCAAGTTAAGAGAGTGGACGCTATCGCTATCTTTCTTTGGTCTAAAATCTCATTTGCAGGACGCCTTTTTTTCGTCGTCGGGCAAGCCGACGAAAAAAAGGCTAAACCTGCCAAACTGATAATTTTTTAGACAGACGAGAGAAAGAACGGCGACTTGAGCGTTTTTGCCACATCAGTATGCCTAATTGTAGCAACAGCTTATCTTCCATAAATGTAGTATTTTTCAAATCTCCACATTGACAAAAGCAAGCTATCAGTCGCTATGTGGGCATTGTCCGATATGGCGATAAACGGCCAGCCAGCGGATATTTATAAACGGCCGTGATTTAATCTTATGAATAAGAAAATCACTTCAAACTGGACAGGTTCGGAAACAACCGAAAGCTTAGTCCGTAAACAAATCTCTAACCGTTGGGGTTCGGAAGAAGCCGAAAGGTATGATCCGAAAGCCAATTGTCTAACCATTAGACAATGGAACAAAAACGGATATAGGGTTAAGAAAGGTGAAACGGCCTTAAAGTCTTATATCGTAATTGAGAAAAAGGACGATAAGGGAACAGTCATCGAAACCTATCCGAAACGGATTAACCTTTTCTATCAGAAACAGGTAGAACAGGTTTAGAGAACAAAGGGGGGCGGGTTTAGACCCGCTCCCTTTTTTTGTATGCGTCAGCCGTTCTTTTTCTGCTTGGAGTAAGGCAGGACGCCATGAGCGTTCGGGATAAGTCCGGAGTTTTCATTGGAAAAATCTTTTTCATATTCCCGATGATACGGAAATTCGGGATATTCAATGAAATTGACCGCTTCGTGCGTGTTGTAGCACTCCGCTTTCGCCTTGTTAAAAAGAAAGAATCTTCTTTTTATGGCTTTTCTTCTCGTGTTATCATCCTTTAAATCTTGCAGTTCGAAATATGAAGTCATAAAAATGGTGCGAAAAATATTTCTTATCTCAACAAAATGCTGTCCCAAATCTCGAATTCTTTTGTCTATATTTGAGGTGTGCTGAACGCCCGCCCAAATGTCCAAAGGAATAATTTGCCCGTTATCATCCTTTTTGACATCGTGCCGGTGGGCGGAAAATTTCTGCTTTGCGGACGGTGGCATTTCTTGCCATTCTCGGCTGTCGAAATACCCCTGCGCTTCATCAATGAAAATTTGCCCGCCTTTAATGTGGAGCAGTTCGGGTATTTCCGACCAGAAATATACATTGCCCAATTTTTCTTTGTCCCATTTTTTCTTTTTTATGTAATCGGAAAAATCCAGCTTCCAATTGGCGTAAACATTGAAGCCCTGCCTCAACATTTCCAAAGCCTTGTAAGTCATAAACAAGGTTTTTCCGGCTCCGGGTTTTCCGGTAATAATAGTAATCATAAGTTTAGCCTCGGAAGAATACCGCCACTTTCATAATCAGCTTTATCAGAAGCAAAGTAAGCTCGATAAAAATCACAATCATCAGAATCTTGAATAAAGTTGAAACTGGAAATATCAGATTGAGCTTGTAAAAAGTCGGTTTAACGGAAGCGAAAGCGGAATTGACCGAAGAGATAATCATGTTTTCCGAATCTGCGTCAGGCAGAATGGAAAATATTTTTATTAAGATTGTTTCAACGAAGTTAAGCATATTTTTATTCGTCTTTACCAAATAAGCCGTTTATTCTCATCACCACATACAGAGCGAAGACGAGCCAAAGAAAGGCGGTGATATACGGACGCAGTCCGCCGGCAAAATTCTTTACATTCGGGTCGCTTCCTTTGAAAATCGGCACATTTAAATTGTATTGGCCGTCGCCAGAAACCGATTTGAATGTAATATCCAAAGCGTCGTCGGAACTTTCGGGAATACTTCCGTTAAACAGGGAATAGAAACCGTCATAAAAAGCAAAATAATAATTGAACACGACTTTCTTTTTCAGCTTCTCGACCAAGCGAGGGAACAAGTAGCGGTATTCATCCGGGTTAACAATCAAATCTAAGTCAGACACAAACACGCCAAAAGGATATTGTCTTACCAAATCGCCGTCGTTTAACAACTGCACGACATAATGAATCGGCGAACTGCTGGCGGTTAGATTTACAATATAATTGCTTGTGTCGGACATTTCATACAAGGCTTTGTTGTGATAGCTGTCATTTAAGAGATTTCCGTTTTCGTCATATTGTTTGATATTGAAAACAAGAAACGGCGAAAGTGGATGAGGATAGACAAAAGAAAAGGACATATCAACGCCTAAACTGCCTAAAGGCAAAGTCAAAGCCGGCATATCGAAAATCGGCGAAACAATTTCAATATCAAAGTCGTCGTAGTAGTCATAATTGAAATACCAGTCATCCGGATAGCCCTCAATAACTTCTATGCCGTTAATATTGACGCCGTCCATTAAGTCGTCGTAGTCGACGCAATCGCCGGCGACGCTGTCAGTTTCCATCGCCACCACCCAGTCGGAAATCCCGTCATAATAAAAGTCGGAAGAAAAATGATTGTTGACGCAATCAATTGTGTATTCCAATCCGGAAAAATCCGAGCAGTCATTGGTAAGCGCTATTCTATCGGAGCCGTTTGTCGGGCAGGTTCCCGAAACCGTTATCCAGCTTTCCTTTATTTTTATTTCTCCGTTTTCAGGCGAAGTAATAGAAAATGGCGGTGTGAAAGAAAGATTTTCTAAGCCCCCAATGCTTGCGTAAATTTGAGCAACTTCGTCTCCGTTCAAGGTTTTATTCCACAAAGCAAAATCATCAAAAAGATAGTCATCACCCGCCCAGTTATTCGGATAAAAATGGATTGAACCTATATTTCCGTAATTTTGCGGAATGCTTAAATCAGCTTCCCATTTTTTAAGGCCGTCGACATAAAGCACTTGATGATTGGCTGTAAACGTCAATGTGATTAAATGCCAGCCGGCAGAATAATTAGGATAAGAGTAGTTACCGGACGGATTGGCTATCAAATTGCTGTTCCATGTGGGGCTTTCATTTACATAAGCGTTGCCGTAAACTTGCGGTTTTACAGGCCAACGGCCGTCATTTACATGATCGGCGCATAAGAATGTAATCATTTGACCACCTGTATTTTTCATCTCAATACAGCAAGCATTGTTGTCGTAGTATTGCCAGTAAGAAATTGAAAAATTATTTCCTTGCTCAACGTTTAAATTATCAACCTTTACGTTATACCAAGAATAAGCGGCGTTAAGTGAGTAATGATTGGAAAAACCCCAAGGATTACTGCTCTTGTATCCAAAATTAGTGCCGGCAACACCGCTTATGTTGTCTATATTGGTGTTATTAAAATCCCAATACAGCATTAAGCCGTCATCATAAGAAGCGCTGGCAACTTTGTTTAAGCCTAAAAATAAACAAAGAGCAATTGACAGATAATAGAATGATTTTAGTAGTTTATTTTTCATTTTATTAGATAGGGAGGGGACTAACCCCAGATTAGAATTAGCCCCCTTGAACCTATTTCATGAAGCGTCTGGCCAGCTTCCACACAAAACCGATTGAGAAGATGATGACACCCACAATCACGATATTGGCAATGTTGGTGGTGATAACACCCGTCACATTGTCTTTCATCGTGGTGACTACCGCACCGGTAGTCGAGGCTACATCAGGGTCGACGGCGGCGAAAGCGTTGGAGCCGAGAGCTAAAATTCCGCCTAAAACAGCGAGTGAAAGCGCGGTGATTTTAGCTTTGCTTTTAGCAAACAGGCTTTTGATTTTTGCAGTCATACATTTAACCTTTTATTTTTTTAGCGAATAATATTAGTATGCCGACCACTGTCCCGAGAATTATTCCCAACACCAAACCTTTCCCGAACACTTCCGCAATGAGCTGGAAGTTGTCCGTGTAGCAGGAATTGGCGTTGTTTATAAAATTGGAACACATACTATTTGCCCGATATTATCGCCAAAAGAATGCTCAAAATCACATACACGACTAACGGCAGAATCAGAGACATCCCGAAGCCGAATAATATATTGTTTACGAAGCCGGCCATATTAAGACTTAAAAATAATTAAGAGAATGATAATAGCCAATAGTCCGAAAAGAATAGCGAACGAAACAGCAAGCATTTGGCTAAAAAAATTTATTAAATCCAATGCGCTATCCGTCAAATAATAAAATCCTTTTGGGTCTTCGACTAAAAAAATCATAATTATTTTTTGTTAGGGATGTAAAAATCCGTAAAAGCCTTTTTTCGCTTGCCGTCTTGGATGTAGTAAGGGAAGACAGCAACCTCAACGGTTATTGTTTCGCCTTGTTTGCCGACTTTCAGATCGACATCGGAAACATTAACTTTGACGGGATAGACGCTTCCTTGAGGCTCGATGAAAAGCGATTTGCTTTTGCCTTGGGTTCCGTCTTTTCTCGTGAATTCTCTTATTTCCTCCTTTTTAAGGATTCCGGTTAGCTTGAACATAATTTTTGTGGCTTTATTGTTTATTAGCTTCGCAATCGACCTTTGGTTTTGCGAATTATGTTTCAAGCATATAAAAAGTTGTTTACCCAAAATTACGGGGAAGATTTGGGGTAAAACAAAAAAGCCCCGAAAATTCGGGACTTTATCGTTTTATTTTGGGGTAAATTAGAGGTATTTTTTATTGACGGAAACTTTGCCTTTGCGTCCGGTATTGAATATTAGAAACTCTTTCACCAGTTCATTTGTTTGATTGAGTATCTTGTCGTTGATGTCTTGGCAGGCTCGAAAATATGTTCGCCAGTTGTTTTTTCTTTCCTTGTAATCAAGTTCATTGAATTCGTCCTCGGCAATTTCGGAAAAGAAAAAATCGTCTTTCAAATTATTTTTGTTGTCTATGAAAATATATTTTAAAATCTTGTGGGCGTTAGTTATTTTGTCTTGCCGGTTGATAAGCACTTTTTGGTCTTTGATGAATAAAATGCTTTTCTTCTCGTCAAACCAAGTCTTGCCGTCTTTCTTATCCTCGCAGAGAAAGCATTTTTGATCAAGCTGGTCAAAGACATTGCTGTTTATTACCTTAAAAGAAAGCTCAAGCATTTCATTGGAGTAGGGTTTTGAATATAATCGGCTTAAGTTGTCAAAATTGCCCTTTTCGCAAATTTTGCATTCTTTTATTTTTTTCATCTTTCCGTGTATCACTTCCAAATTAGAGTAATACATCCAAAAGTCGTTGGTGTAGATAACTTCGCTTTTGACGTCTAAAAATTCTTCTTCGTCCATTCCATCCTTATTCATTTTGCCCATTATCTTGGCGGTATCGTTAAACATCTTTTGCAGGATTTCTTGGGTGAGAGGGTCTTTGTTTAACAAGCGAATATACCTATATACAATCACGAATCGCTGAAAAATGTTCCGCTCGATGCAAAACAGCCGGGTTAATTCCAGCATTTTTTGCTTGATTTTGCGGGCGGTAGATTGCATATTGTCGAAACGCTTTACTTTTTTGGCAAAATAAAAAAAGAGTGGGCATAAAGGGGTTAATAGTATTATTTCAGATTCCGAATGATTTTAACAACCACGCCCCTAATTTCCGCCTCTTTTCTGTAAATCGTCTCGTATTTCGGATTGGCCGGTTGCAATCTTATTTTATCATTTTCCACATAAATTTTTTTTAAAGTGGCTTCGTTGTCGTCTATAATAGCGACAACCGTGTCGCCGTTTTCGGCTACGGACTGCTTTTTGGCGATAATAATATCGCCGTCGAATACTCCCTCATCAATCATAGAATCGCCCTCGACTTTCAATGCGTATAAATTGCCTTTCAATGACGGCTCCCGAACGACTTTGATAAATTCGTCCACCGTTTCCACGGCTTCGATCGGGCTACCCGCCCGAATTAAGCCGGAAAGCGGTATTTCCATATATTGCTTTTTCTTTGGAGTTAAGGAAAGACCTCGGGGACTTTTTTCATCTCGTCTGATATACCCCTTATTTACAAGTTCGGTGATATGTTCGTGAACAGTTGAAAGAGCGGATAATCCGAAATTATCCTTGATTTCGTCGTATGTCGGGGAATAGCGATAGTCCTCAATGTATGAGGATATATACTCCAAAATTTCCTTTTGTCTTTTCGTTAGTGGATTCATATGTTATGCTGACATTATACCCGAAGAAGACCCGAAGCGCAACTGTGGACAAAATAATCAAATTAGAGTAATATTAAAATATGTCAAAAGATAATTATAAAGACCTTTCTAAAGAGGAACTAATAGAAAAAATTGAGAAGATAGAGTCCCGTAAAAAATACGGGCTTATTTGGGATGAAGAAAAAACAAAAGAGAAATTTGAGAAAGATGCCGAAAACGCTTTACCTGTTTTAAAAGAAGTCAAAGGTAAAGAAATTAAGACAGATAATGAATCACCAACGAACATTTTAATTGAGGGTGATAATTATCACTCCCTTTCTGTTTTAAATTTTACTCATCAAGAACAAGTTGATGTTATTTACGCTGACCCACCTTACAATACTGGAAATAAAAGCTGGAAATATAATAATGATTATGTTGATAGTGAAGATTCTTTTAGGCACAGTAAATGGCTGTCATTTATGAGTAAAAGACTTAAACTGTCTAAAAAATTATTAAAAGAAGATGGGATTATAGTTATTACGATAGATGATTATGAGATTGGAACATTAAGATTATTAATGGATGAAATATTTGGTGAACAAAATAGGTTGGGTTTAATAACTATAGTTCATAACCCTCGTGGCAGAAGCGACGATAAATTTTTTGCAACCTCGCATGAATACGCTCTCTTTTATGCTAAAAATGCTGAAAAAGTAAAAACAAATAAATTACCTTTAACAGAAGAGCAGTTAGAAAATTTTAATTTAAAAGATGAAATTTCAAATTATAGATTGTTACCGCTTAAAAGAACTGGTTCAAATTCCACTCCAAATGAAAGACCAAATTTATTTTATCCAATTTATTATAATAAAAAAACAGAAAGAATATCAATAGATGAGCAGAAATCTAAAGATTGGACGACTATTTTTCCCTATGATTCAAATAATGAAAAAAGAGTTTGGAGATGGGGAAAAGAAACATTAATGGAAAGGAGCGAAACTGAAATTGTTGTTAAGAAAAATGGAAATGGTTATAATATTTTTGCGAAAGACAGGGTTAAAGAAGGAAGAAAACCTAAAACAGTTTGGGTGGAATCTAAATATGATGCGTCTTCACACGGAACAATGCTTCTGAAAAAAATGTTTAAGGACTCAAATATTTTTAATTATCCTAAATCAATTTGGGCAGTTATTGATACTTTATATATAACATGTTTTGAAAATAAGGAAGCTGTTATTTTAGATTTTATGGCCGGAAGCGGAACAACCGGTCATGCCGTTTTAGAACTAAATAAAAAAGACAATGGAAAAAGGAAATTTATTTTGTGCACAAATAATGAATTAAATGGGTTAGAAAAAAAATTAAGAGAAAGTGGTTTAAAAGAAAAAGAAATACAAAGCTATGGAATATGTCAAAGTGTAACCCATCCAAGGATAAAAAAAGCTATAGAGGGCTATATTGATAGTAAGGGCGCTAAAATAAAAGGCCTAGGTGGAAATCTAAAATACTACAAAACCGCTTTTGTCAAGAATTCTATCAGCAGAGATGAAATGAAAATAAAAATTACAGAACAATGCACTGAAATGCTTTGTTTACGTGAAGGTATTTTTGAAGAAATAAAAAGTTTAAAAGGTTATAAAATTTTTAAACAAAACGATAAAATAATGGCGGTTTATTACTCGCTTGAAAAGGATAAACTGGACAGTTTGAAAAAAAGTTTAGATAAAATAGGGGGTGAGAAAATATTATATTGTTTTACTCTTGATTATTTAGGTTTAGATAAAAGTGATTTTGTCGGTTGGGATAATGTTGTTCTTGAACCAATCCCTCAAAAGATATTAGATGTTTACAAAGATATATATGAATATTAATTTGAAAGAATATCAACGCAACGCTGTTGATAATCTAATTTATAGAAACAAAAAACTCTTAGAAAGAAATGAAAAGGGTAAGATTTGTGTTTTTCAAGCTCCAACTGGTGCCGGTAAAACCGTAATCGTTGCAAAATTTATTGAGGAATTTATCAAAGAACTTCCGGAAATTGATTTATGTTTCATTTGGGTTAGCCCGGGAAAAGGTGAATTGCATATACAGAGTAAAAATAGTCTTGATAAAATTTTTGGCGGAGCCCCAAGGGTTTCTCTTTTGGAAAATGAATTTACTGGAGCAAGGGAAAGGATTATCAGAAATGAAGTCGTCGTTGTTAATTGGGAAAAGATAAGAAGCAAGGACGGCAAAACCGGCGAATGGAAAAATTTACTGATGAAAGACGGCGAGAAACTAAACTTTCGAGATATACTTGATAAGACAAGAGGGCAAAGAAAAATCGTTTTAATCATTGATGAAAGTCAAGTAGGCTTTAACGCCGAAAGAGCAAGTGAGGTTCGTGAACTTATTGACGCGGACTTAACGCTTGAAATGTCGGCTACACCTGTTTTAACTTCAAAAACCGATGAAATAGTAAAAGTCGGTTCGAATGAAGTTATTGATCAGGGCATGATTAAAAAAGAAATTATCATCAACGACGGTATTGATGATGTTAAAGCCAGAGACTCTCAAGATTTAGTTCTAGAGGCTTCTTATCAAAAGAGAATAGAGCTCCAAAAATTATATAAAAAAGAGGGTGGTAATATAAATCCGTTGGTTTTAATTCAAATTCCAACAGCTGAAGCCGGTGAAGATAAAATTAGAGCGATTAAAACTTTCTTTGATAAAAAGAATATTACCGAAAAGAATAATAAATTAAGATTTTGGCTCAACGAAACAGAGCAGAGCTTAAAAAATAGAGATGAAATCGCAGAAAACAATAGTGATATTGAATTTTTAGTTTTTAAACAAGCGATTGATACCGGTTGGGATTGTCCAAGAGCTCATATATTGATTAAATTTAGGGAAACAAAAAGTGAAACTTTTGAAATTCAAACTGTCGGAAGAATACTTAGAATGCCTGAACAGAAGCATTATTTCAATGAAGAATTAAATACAGGATATATTTTTACAAACATTGAAAATATAATTGTTCATAAGGAAGATTATAATCCTAATATTATCAAAACTTTGAAAGCGATTAGAAAGGATGTTTATAGAAATATAAACCTTGAATCTTATTACAAAAAGAGAGCGGACTATGGTGATATTACATCCAGTTTTAACAATGCTTTAAAAACTGTTTTTTGTCGTGAATTTGGCCTTGATGAGAAAAAGGAATATTTAATGTCGAATAAAAATGAAAAGATATTAGAGAAACAAGGATTAATTCTTGATCTTAAAAAATACGAACAAGAACTAATTGCGGACGCAAAGATTGACGCCAAAAAATTCGATGAATTAGAGGGCAAAATAGACACAGATAAAAGAATTAGTCTTGAAATGGCTGGTAATGATATTCAAGCAAAATTTGAACAAATCATTAAAAATAATTTAGGGTCTTTTAAAAATGTTAAAAGGTCTGTTCCGGCAGTAAAAACGGCCATATATCTTTGGTTTCAAAAATATTTAGGTTCAGAAAATTGGCGAGAACAGATAATAATGATTCAAAAGATATTTTTAAATTCAGACAATCTCAAAACTTTTGAAAAAATATTATCAAAAGCAATAGAAGAATACAGAGCCATTAAAGATAAGGAGGTTAGACAAAGGGTTGAAGCCAGCGAATTGTTTTATGATTTTAATTTAGAAGCAACAGAATTTCACAACCCACATACAGACGAAGAAATAAAACATATAAAATACGCTTATAATCCTTGTTATTTAGGTTTAGACAGAACAAAACCAGAAAGAGAATTCGAAAAATATCTTGAAGAAAATTCGGATAAAATTATTTGGTGGTGGAAGAACGGCGAAAATAAACAAACATATTTCGGTATTAAATATGAATATGCAAATCAACTAAGAACATTTTACCCGGATTATTTAGTACAATTTGAAAATGGTAAACTTGGAATTTTTGAAACTAAAGACGAACATGACCAAGACGGAAAAACTTTAACAAAAGCTAAGTCCGAAAAATTACAGGAATATATAAAGAAGCAAAAAAATTCAAAACTTTTTGGCGGTATTGTTATTCAAAAACCCGATAGTTGGAAAATAAATTATAAAGAAAAATATAATTGGGATAAATGCGAGAAAAACGATTGGAGCGATTGGGAAGATTTAAGTTTTTAATATGAGCGAAATCAAGTTTAATTTATTAAAAGATGAACCTATTACACCTGAAAAGACAGGCTATTTTGATTTTTATCATAATTATTTTACCCCAGCACTGAAAGAAGTCTTAACAAACGAAACGAGTGTTCATGCTATTGGTTTGTTTGGTGGTTGGGGAACAGGAAAAAGCACTATTATTGATTCCTTGAAAAATGAATTAGAATGTCCAATTTTTATATTTGATGCATGGAAATATCAAGAAGATTCGTTAAGAAGAACTTTTTTGTTAAGATTGATTGAATTTATATCTAGCAAGGAAGGAAGTGGTAGTATAAAAATTGACAAAGAAAAATTTAAAAAAATTCAAGAGCAAATTGAATCAAAGTTGTATAATGGAAAAGAGGTAAGATGTTTAGCCCCGAAAGAAAAAGAAAAAAAATCTTTAAAGGAAAGATTTGCAGAAAATAAAAATCTAATATTAATGATAGTGTTTTTAACGCTGATCTTGATTTTAGTATTTTTGTGGGAAAAATATTTTGGTTTGAATGCCATAGTAGCCAAAATTTTTAATTACTTTGCAGGGTTTTCTTTGTTAACATCTTTGGTAACTATTTTTTATTTGCCGTTAGTGACAAATTTTTTTAAAAACCTTTCTGATAAAATTACAAAAACAATTCAACCCATGACTACGTTAAGGGAAACGATTGAAAGAGAAGAAAGGTTGAATTCTCCAGAGCAATTTGAAACATTATTTAACGAAATTATTGATTCAATTGAAGTAAATCAAAAAATTGTTATTGTTTTTGACAATATTGATAGAGTGCAGGGAGATGTTGCAATAAAAATTCTTTCAACTATAAAAACATTTCTTGACCCGCTGAAAAATAAAAATATTATATTTTTAGTACCTTGCGACGATAAAGCTGTTAACGCTCAAATTAAACAATTTTATTCAGAACATAGCAAGGACAATGATTTTGACCCGTCTGAATTTTTAAGAAAATTATTTAATCTTATCATCTATACACCAGATTTCATTGACAATGATCTTGAAAAATATACAGAAAATCTTATTGAAGAAACAGGAGATATAAAAAAATATATTAACAATGAGGATGTTAAATTTGTAATTAACAAAGCTTTTTCTAATAATCCAAGAGAAATTAAGCAATTTATTAATAATTTTGTTTCTTTGGTGCTAGTTGCTTCAAAAACTCCAGTAGCAGATAAAATTTTAGATAAAAACAAAATAGGATATTTAGCAAAAGTCCTAGCTATAAAAGAAAAATTTCCTTTTGCCTATAAGAGATTAAAAAATAAATGGCATAAGCCCGAAGATATTGTGCTTGAAAAAGATATTGAAGAAAATAGAAGTTTTATTGACTTCATGACAAATACTAGTCGCATAACAGTTGATGATGCTGAGCCATTTATTTATTTTAAAGAACCAGTTTTGTCTAGTATTTTGAATAATTCTGAAGATATAAGGCAGTCTTTGATAGACAATAATTTAACTGAATTCCAAAAATTGGCTACAGCGGAAAAGAACAAAGAAGCTCTTGTCGAGTATATGGTTTTGCTACTTGATAAATATAAAAATTATCAAGACAATATATTGTTTAATATTTTCATAACACAATTAACGGCTTTTTATAAATTAAAAATAAAAATAGAAAAAAAGAATTATTTTGATAAATGCTTGGATATTTTAGACAGTAGATTATGGAAATATTTTACAAAAATTCCTGCTAATATATTATTTGAGTTTTTGTTAACAAACAGTAAGTCAACTAAAAAATCTGTAAAAATTATTATAGATAGATATATTGTTGCCGTTGAAGGTGAAGAGTTTAAGAAACCTGCTAGCAAAAACATTTTGATAAGTATATTGAAAAGCCTTTTGGAAAATGTTGACATTTTATCTTCTCAACAAAAAATTAAAGTAGCAAATACTATTGAACAAAATTATTCAGAAAATGTTGAGGTAATTGACTTATATAAAACATATGAAAAACAAGAAATATTTATAACTACTAATTCTTTTGAAAAATTTATCTCAATTTTAAGAATTGATACTATTGTAAATTTATTACCAATCATTAAAAGGTATAAGAAATTTATAGTAAACGCTCCTTTATTTGATATTTTGTTTCAAAAGATTACAGAGCTCGCGCAACAAGAAAATAGTGAATCCCCGAATTTTAGAGACGAAAAAGTAAAATTTTTTGGTGTTATCGATGATATATTTGATTTATTCAGAGATCAGCTTGACAAAATAGATGACGCAACAAAAAAGCAACAGTTAACTGTTTTTACTCAAGCTTTTAATAGTATTTCAGGTTATGATAACAGATATGTTCTTATAAACATTCTTAAAAGATATGAAAATCGCTTGCCCGACCCGGAGAAGGCAAACATCCACACTCTAATCAGTAATTTTTTCCAAAATGCTAGTTATAGCTATATTGAAAAAGTTTTAGATTATTGGAGCAAATCATATGCTCAAACATTTATTTCACAATACATAGCCGTCTTAAAGCAGAGAATGATTAATGATGTTAATATTTTAAATGTCGTTTATAATAAATCAGATGATGAGTTAAAAAATGAAATATTGTCGTTTATTATAAATAGTAGACCCGATCATGGATTACAATTTATAAATGATAATGATTCAGCAATCCCAGATAAAGTAAAAGTAATTCAAGATTTATTAAACAAAGCTAATACTATTCCTCAACCAGAAAATAGATTATCAATTTATGAATATATAAATAAACATTTAAAAATTAATCATAGTATTGATGTTAAAAATATCGCACTATCTCAAATAATCGCATTACTAAAGAATGATAATGTAAATTCTTCTTTAACTGGGTTACAGTTTCTACAAGGAGGTAGTTATTTAGGTGATGAGAAAAAAAGAGAAATCACGAAAGAGGTTATTGCTTTTCTTAAGGAGCCAACAAGAACTATTAATGAAAACCATAGTAATTGTATTAATGCAATAGTATTTTTATTTGATATTATGAATGAACCTGTAAAGAAAGATTTTGTATATTTATTATTTGAATTATTAAGAAATGAAAATAGCGAACCTGTTATTTCTATGTCATTAAAAGCTATTAAATCAATAAAACCTCTAACAAAAGAATTCAATAAAGAATATAATGATTTGTTGGATAGACTAAAAAGTTGGACTAACGAAACAACAAAAAACTCAATTATAAATAGTTTTATTGATAATAAGCCTGCAAAGTTATCTAAAGAAGATAAGTCGTTTTATAGTGAACTAGAAAAAATAATGCCTTCTACTGAAGAGTAATTCTGGTTCGAACATCGTCCGCGACCCCGAGCATAGAAAAGACGAGAGTAAAATCTCGTTTTTTGTTTTACTATTGACAATATTTAGTATATGTGTAATAATTTTTGGTTATTTGATTCCAAAAAGGAATGGTAACATCTGTGTCTATAGAGCCACAGACAATTTGTACATTAAAAAGGAGTTATACTATGGAAACCGTTTTATCGTTTTTACCATCCGCTTTACCAGTGATTGTTATTATTGTGTTGTGGATATTTTTGTCTATGCTGTTTAGAACAGTAGTTAAGACAAACACAGTTCATATTGTTCAATCAAGGAAAAAAACTACATCTTACGGAACCGGTCAGGAAGGTAGTAATGTTTATTTTGCTTGGCCTTCATGGATTCCCAGATTAGGCGTTACTGTCATTGAGTTGCCTGTATCAAATTTTGATTTGTCTCTTAAAGATTATGAGGCTTACGATAAAGATCGTGTACCATTTATGGTTGATGTTACGGCATTTTTCCGCATAGTTGACACTCGGATAGCCGCACAAAGAGTTGAAAGCATTAATGAACTAAAGACACAACTTAATTTAATTGTGCAGGGAGCTGTTCGTAAGGTTTTAGCTTCTGATAATATCGATGCCATAATGCTTGAGCGTTCTAAATTTGGTGAACAGTTTACTTCAGAAGTAAGAGATCAATTAGCAGAGTGGGGTGTCGAATCTGTTAAATCAATGGAGCTTATGGATATTCGTGATGGCCACGATAGTAAGGTTATCACTAATATTATGGCGAAGAAGACATCTCATATTGAGATGGAGAGCAGAAAAGAAGTGGCCGCCAATAAGCAGGCCGCTGAAACTGCAGAAATCGAAGCCCAACAGACTGTCGATATTCGTACTCAGGAGGCCGAACAGGCTGTTGGAGAGCGTACAGCGCAAAAAACTAAAGCAGTTGGTATTGCTGAACAGAAATCGAAGCAGGAAGTTTTGACTCAGGAAAAAGAAACAAAAGCTCGTGATATGGCAGTGCGTCAGGTTGAACAAGTTCAGCTCGCGGAGATTACAAAAGAAAAAGAAATTGTAGCTGCCGAGCAGGACAAAAGTACTAAAATTATTATAGCTGAGGGCGATCTTCAAGCTAAAAAGTATGAAGCTAATGGTATTGAAGTTGAAGGAGCTGCTAAAGCGGAAGCTGCAAAACTTATGCAACTTGCTCCGGTCCAAGCTATGATTACGTTAGCAAAAGAGATTGGCGCAAATCCCGGTTATCAACAATATCTTGCAACTATTGAAGCAATTAAGGCGCACATTACTGTTGGCACTGAACAGGCCAAGGCGTTACAGAGTGCTGATATTAAGGTTATTGCTAATACTGGCAAACCTACTGAAGGTGTTAGTAATGTGATGGATCTTTTTTCCACTAAGGGAGGCACTGATTTAGGCGGCATGGTTGAAGCTTTCGGTCAGACCCCACTGGGAAAATTAATTCTTGGGCAATTAGGTGTTTCTACTGATGCTAAAACGGCAACCGAAGAAGAAAAATCTTAATCTGTTTAGAGAAAACTTTAAACCATTTAACATAAATATGTTAAATGGTTTTTTATTTAAACAAATTTTAAGAATAGGCCTTTAATTATGTTTTTTGTCCTTTTTTGAGTATTTGGTTAGTTTATCTTTAGGTGCTAATATAGAAAGCACACAATGAAATATTATAAATATAAACTAGATAAATAAATATATGTTAAGTAAGAATGAAGGAAGTTTGGATAGATTAATTAGAGTGGTGTTTGCCGTGTTATTTTTTCTTTTGGCTTGGTTTTGGCTGGGCGGAATCGTGCAATTTGTTTTGTATGTTTTGAGTTTAATAATGTTTGTCACCGCTGCGACCGGGTTCTGCAGCTTGTATAAAGTTTTTGGAATCAATACTAATAACGGACATAAGTTATCAAAAGTAGTAAAAGCTATTTTTATTGTTATTTTGCTGCTTATTATTACTCTGGGAACTTATTATAGTAATTTTTTTACTAAAAAATTGTTTTTAGAAGACTTTAATGTAATGAATAATTATTATAAGCAAGTTCTATTTAACACTGGACAGGAGAAGAGGTCGGAATCAATTGCTAATTATGATAATCTGGTTTTAGAGTACGCTAAGTTTTCTAAAAAATACTCTTCTTATCATCCCCGGGTTATTGCCGGCGATAAAAACTTTAATGAAGATTTAAACAAAGTGTCTGTAACTATTTCTAGTTTAAAAGATGGGATATATTATGGGGATTTAAAAGAATCACACGTTGGACTTGAGGAAGTTCGTCCAGTTTTTCAAGATATTCTCAAGCGTAATGGATTCTCGATGTTAGCCGTGTATCTGGTTGATTTCCACGATTCTATGGAGAAAGTTATTTTTGAAGCAGATGGTAAAAATCCGGCTGGTGTTATTGAAAGCTATAATGATGCTAGTAATAAAATGACCACCATTGAAGAAGTGGCTAATGATGATGAAATAAAAGCGATTAGAAATAATCTGGAGGCTTTATTGCAGTTAGCAGAAGAGGGAAATGCCGAGAGTCTGCCGGCTAAAGCTGCAGAGTTAAAAAGTAGTTTTATAAAAGTTTATTTGAAAAGGGGTTAAATATCATTGTTAGATCTTTTTAAAAAATTATGAGTAATCAAATCCTATCCATTCAAGTGCTGGGCTCTGGTTGTCCTTCTTGTAAAAAGTTGCTTGAGTCAGTTAAAGCCGCGGTTTCTGAGCTTAAATTAGAGGTAAATGTAGAGTATGTTGATGATATTAAAAAAATCGTGTCTTTAGGGGTGATGTCGCTACCAGCTATGACAATTAATGGCGAAGTGGTTTTAACTGGTTATCCTTTGAGTTCGCAAAAGGTTAAAGAACTGATTATTTCTCAAAATACTCCGGTAACTCCTGAAAAAACTGATTGCTGTTCTTGCTGTGGTTAGTGTTAAGAATATGTTTTTTCCTATTCAATTATTAGCTGACTGGCTTACTTTTTCTGTTCTTAGGATATCGCCAGATACTTTATTGGCTAGCGCTGTTAATTTTTTTATTTTTGATGTTATAAAAATCATCATTCTTCTTTTATTGATTATTTTTATCGTGTCTTTTATAAGAACCTATTTATCTCCAGCTAGAGTCCGTTTATTTTTAGCTAAGAAAAATAAGTTAACTAGCCATATCTTGGCTTCATTATTGGGTATTATAACTCCTTTTTGTTCTTGTTCCGCTGTGCCGTTGTTTTTAGGATTTATTGAAGCGGGGGTTCCCTTGGGAGCTACCTTTTCTTTTCTGGTGGCTTCACCGATGATAAATGAGGTTGCCCTAGTTTTATTAATAGGACTTTTTGGCGGGAAGATGGCCCTTATTTATATTATCAGCGGGCTCTTAATTTCTATTGTTTCCGGTTTAATCATTGGTGGTTTGAAGGTAGAGTATTTACTGACGGATTTTTCTAGAGGGAATATTCAGACTAAGAATATAGCCGCTCCTATTAAAATGACTTTTATGGAGCGGTTAGTTTATTCCAAAGACTACACTTTAGATATTCTTAATAAGGTTTGGTTGTATATTTTTATTGGCGTAGGTCTTGGTGCTTGGATTCATGGCTATGTTCCTGCTGACTTTTTAATACAATATGCCGGTGTTGATAAATGGTATGCTGTGCCGCTAGCCACTTTAATTGGCATCCCGCTTTATTCTAATGCGGCGGGTGTTATTCCGCTGGTCAGCGCTCTAACCGAAAAGGGAATGGCTGTTGGCACCACTTTGTCTTTTATGATGGCCGTTACGGCGCTATCTTTACCAGAGTTTATAATCTTAAAAAAAGTAATGAAGACTAAACTGGTAGTTATTTTTGCCTCTCTTGTTGGTTTGGGAATAATATTTACTGGTTATCTGTTTAATATAATTTTGAGGTAAAACAAGATTTTAATGGTTTTTTGCGAAGCGACTTTAGTTAAACATATATTTTATGCTATAATATTAATATATTAAGCTTTTTAAATACTTATTATAAATTTATGGCAGATAAAAAAATAAAAGTAGGAGACAAAAAAGTAAAGACAACAAATACCCAGAAATTGCAAAAGATTAGTGAGGAAGTTTTGGAGCGGGTAAATTGGCTTAAAGAAAAGTTTGATGAGGTTGATCCTGAAACTAAAAAGAAGGTAGCAATTGGTCTGGGAGCAGCCGCAGCTGGTCTGGTTGCTTTAGTGGGAGCAAAAAAGAAGAAAAAATAATACTTTATAATTACTAAACCGTCTAGACAATCTAGGCGGTTTTTGTTTTTAGTGTGGAAAAGAAAAACCACTGATGATATAATCAGTTTATGAAAAATAAAATATAGATTATTTTACCTCTATTATAAATTAATGCTTTATCATAGATATTTAAAAGGGCTTAAGACTTGTCCATTTTGCCAGAGCGCGGAAAGAGTATTAGCTTCCAAAAAACACGCTTATCTCACTTACGCCAAAGCCCCATATCATAAACATCATTTACTAGTTGTCCCTAAAAGGCACATTGTGTCATTATTTGCTGTTTCTCGAGTTCAGGCTCGTGATATTGATGAGCTAATAAAACTAGGAACTAAGATTTTACAGAGATTAGGATATAATAATTTTACTATTTTAGTTCGAGAGGGTGATAATTCTAATAAAAGCATAAAACATGTTCATTATCACTTAATTCCTAGTGATCCAATAGGAGATTTAAATAATAAAGGAAAGCCCCGCGTAGTATTAACAGACCGGGCAATAAAAAAATTAGTTGATGAGGTTTCTGCGCTGGTCACTTCTTTATCTTAATTTATAAGTTTCTATTCACAGTTAGGGCGGGAGATTAATTATTTTTTAGGTATGGCTAACAAGAAGATATATATTATTATTATTTTACTGGTTCTTTTGTCTGGCTCTTTTTATTTTTTTAAAAAAGATAAATCAGATAATGCTATAAGTAGTAATAGCGATGAAATTGTCGAGGAGGATAATAATGAACCAACTGAACGTTGGGTAAGTCTGGAGATTTCTCCTAACGCTACCTTTGGAGCCTTAATGGCTCAAGCTGGCATTGCCACAGCTACAGCTAATGCTATATATGAATCATCTTTAGATGTTTATGATCTGGCTAAAATAAAAGCTGGATATTTTTTAGACCTAAAATTTTCTCCTGATTCTGATAAACTGCTTGGTCTGAAGTATAAAATAGATTCAGAGGATGAGTTAATAATTAATTTAGACAGTGAATCCGGTCAGTGTTTAGCAAAAGTTAATCCAATAGACTACGAAGTAAAAATAGCAGTTAAAGAGGGGGAGGTGGAGAGCTCGATGTATGAAGCAGCGCTTAAAAATAATATTGATGAGCGGGCGATTATTGCTCTAGCTGACGCTTTCCAGTGGTCAATTGATTTTGCCATGGATCCTCGAGTGGGAGATAAGTTTAGGTTCGTTTATGAAGAAAGATATCTAGACGGCCAGTATCAGATGCCGGGACGGATATTAGCCGGACAGTATATAAACGATGGCCAGAAATATCAGGTTTATTATTTTGAAGAAGATAAAGACAATCAAGGTTACTTTGATGAAAATGCAAACTCTGTGCAGAAGATGTTTTTAAAGGCCCCATTAGCTTTTAAATATATTTCTTCCGGTTTTACAACCGGGCTTCGCTATGTGGAAGCATTTAATGTTTCTACCGGTCATCGCGCCATAGACTATGCTGCTCCTCAGGGCACCCCAGTCAGGGCAGTGGGTGATGGAACGGTTGTTATGGCATCTTGGAACGGATCCTATGGTAATATGGTAAAAATCAGGCATAATGGGACATATCAGACTAATTATGGTCATCTGTCACGTTTTGCTGTGAGAAATGGAGCTAAAGTAAAGCAAGGTGACGTTATTGGTTATGTCGGTTCTACCGGTTTCTCTACCGGCCCCCATTTGCATTATGAGATGGTAAAAAATGGCGTAAAAATAAATCCCCTAGCTGAGGTAATGCCGCCCGGCCAAGCGATAAAGTCAGAAAACAAAGAAAGGTTTTTTTCGGAGATTAGTGATTGGAAAAAGACCCTAGAAGAATAATTGTTATCTATATTTTGACAAAATTAAGATTATTGTATAATTTTTATATCAAACAAAATGAGAGGTTTCAGATGGAAAATAAGAATGAACTAGAGAAAAAAAGAGAGTTCGATTCTTTATTGGAAGAATTAAAAGAAGACTCCAGCTCTGGAGAGTCTAGAGATGAGTTATTACAGAAACTCCTTGCTTTAGTAGATTCTGCAGAAAAAGCGGAAAGTTTAGTAGCCGCTTGTAAGGCAGAAGAAATTGCTTGGGTAAGACAAGATTTAAACCAAGCGTGGTAAGAAATTTGGCCTGACTTCATGTTAGGCCTTTTTATTTAAATAAATATTTATTATTCATTGAGCTCTAACCATTTTTCCTCCTTATCCTGCAACCGTCTTTTTAAATCTTCTAGTTCTTGTACTTTTTCTGGTTTATAATCGTTATAATGTTCCAGAAAATAGGCCATGAGTTCTTTTTTGTATTCTTGCATTTTCTCTATTTCCCACTCCAGAGATTTTAGTTGTCTCTGTTTTTCTTTGTTGGCTAAATAACGAGCCCGACTAGTCTCTTTATCTTCGGTATCGGCTGGAGAGTCTTCGTTGGTTGTTTCTGCGGCCAATTTTTTTTGTAGATTTTTTACATAATCATCGTAATCTTCGTGTCGTCTTTTAGCTCGGCCTTTACTCACTTCTATCAGCCCAGTAGCCACCAAACTAGAGAAAGTGCGGTCGTGGCTAGCGAATAGGACGGTGCCGCCAAAGCGATTTAAGGCGCTAGCTAAAGCTTCGGTGGTTTCAAAATCTAAGTGGCAAGTTGGTTCATCTAAAAGAAGCACATCTGGTTTAGACAGTAAAAGGCCGGCCAGGAGCAGGCGAGATCGTTCGCCTCCGGACAGAACTCCGACTGGTTTCTTTAACTCTTCTTCCCGAAAGAGAAAATCACCAGCCATTTTTAGGACTTGCTCAGTTTTAACTTCCGCCGAAGCTGATCGGCGCAAAAAATCTCCGGCTATTTCTGTATCAGACAAACCAGCGATTTCTTCTGGGCCGTGGTAAGCTAGGCGGCTGCCAGTTGCAAAGCGAAAAGATCCTTTAAGCGGAGTTAGCTGTCCCGCTAGAGTTTTTAACAAGGTGGTTTTTCCTTGACCGTTTAGACCCAGAATAACTAATTTTTCTCCGGATCGACAATCAAGCTCAATATCGTTAACTACTGCTTGTTTGTTATATCCAATATCGAGCTGGTTGGTTCTTAAAGAATAGTTTTTTCTTTTAGTTACGGGTGGTATATTTATTCTGGTGATACCCGCCTCGTGTTCGATGCGAATACGCTTTTCTTCTAATTTACTAATTTTTTTAGTCAGAGCTTGAGCTTGTTTAGCTTTAGAGGCCTTATAACGAAAGCGATCAATAAATTCCTGCCAATGTTCTTGCTGTCTTTCTAAGCTCTCGTTGGCTTTTATTAGAGTTTTTAGCTTCTGTTCTTTAAAAGCTAAGTATGATTCGATATCTCCCGCGTAGTGGTAACAGCCGGTCGAGGATATTTCAATAGTTTGCTGGCAGGTCCGTTTTAGAAATTCACGGTCATGGGAAATTATTAGGTAACTGCCAGAATAAAGATGCAGATATTTTTCTAGCAGCAATAAGGTGTTGAGGTCTAAGTAGTTAGTTGGTTCATCTAGCAGAAAGAGATTTGGCTCATTCAGCAGCATAGCACTTAGGCGCAAGCGCATGCGCCAGCCGCCGGAGAGAGCAGAAGCTGCTTGTGATAATTTACTTTCATTTAACTCAAAATGGCTAGCCAATTGTTTTACTCGCCAGCTCGGCTTATGGCTAAGCCGGAGAAGATATTCTAGAGCTGACTCTTTTTCTAGCCAGTTTTCAGTTTGCTTTAGATAACCAAGGTGGGCGCTCTCATGGATGATAATTTGACCACTATCAGCCTCCTCTTCTTTAGTGATAATACGGAATAAAGTCGATTTACCGGCTCCGTTACGTCCGATGACTCCGATTTTCTGTTTTTCTTGGACACTAAAAGACAAGCCGGAAAATATTTTTCGACCGCCATACTCTTTATTGAGGTTATTGACTTGGAGTAATATTGGCATGACTTGATTTTAGGGCATGGCGCAGTGAAATTCAAGTTTTATATTTTGATTTAGCTCTTATTTTGAGGTAAAATTAAATTATGGATATTATGTCTTTATTTTTCTATATTTTAATAATTTTAAATATCATAGCCTTTTTAGTCATGATGATAGATAAACTTCGCTCTACTCGAGTTAGTGCTAGACGAATTAGCGAGGGGGTGATGTTTTTTGTCGCTGCGATTGGCGGCGGCCTGGGAATTTATTTAGGCATGATCTTTTTTCGACACAAAACTAGAAAATGGTATTTTATGGTTGGCTTGCCTCTGATTATATTACAGAACATGATAGTTTTTTATTGGCTTTATACTTATTTACTTATATGAAAATAGCTATTATTTTTAGTTCGCTATATGGCAACACCAGGCGCCTGGCCGAGGTTATGGCTAGAGCCTTGTCTTCTGAAGATGTTAAGTTATTGGATGTTAAGGAAGCCAAGCTGAGTGATTTGCTGGGTTTAGATTTATTGTTTTTTGGCTCTCCGACTCACGGCGGCCGACCCCAGCCAGTAGCTCAGGAATTTTTAGATCAGATTAGCTCTAATTCTTTATCAGGTATAATGGTGGCGGCTTTTGACACTAGATTTGAAGCTTCTAACCAAACTTTAGCTTTGCGTTGGTTAATGAAAATAATAGGTTATGCGTCCCCTAAGATAAATAAGATATTAAAGGAAAAAGGAGGAAAATCAGTTGTTCCTCCAATAGGCTTTATTGTCACCGGAAAAGAAGGCGTGATATTGGATGGGGAAGAGGCTAGAGCTATTAAATGGTCTCTTGATGCTTATCAATTAACCAAATCATTATTTAAAAATAATTAATTATTATATGTCTAGAGTTATTAAATTGATTATTAGTTTACTTATCCCATTATCAGCTGGTTTTATCGGGTCTATATTCACTTCCGCTGCTATCCCAATTTGGTATGAACAGTTAGCTAAGCCAACTTTAAATCCTCCCAGTTGGTTATTTGCCCCGGTTTGGACTGGGCTGTATCTTTTAATGGGTTACTCTTTATTTTTAGTTTGGCAGCAGGTTATTGATAAGAGAACTAAAATAATTGCTATTTCCGTTTTCTTTTTTCAGGTTTTTCTAAATAGTTGGTGGTCGATATTATTCTTCGGCTTCAGGCAACCTAGCTGGGCGTTAATTGAGATTGTTATCCTTTGGCTGGTTATTGTTGGGAATATCTATTTATTTTATAAAATTTTTCGTCCCGCCGCTTATTTACTGCTTCCGTATATAGCTTGGGTTAGCTTTGCCGCTTATCTTAATTTTGCTCTTTGGCGTCTTAATTAGTATGGGAAGATCATTAGCAAAAAAAATATTGGTTAATGACAAGATGCAAAGAAATTATGTTTATAAACTTTTGGCTCCCCCAGGGAAAGATTATGATCCAAGTTTTCGTCCTCAATTAACTCCTCTAGAGATGTTAAAATTAGGAGTTTTCGGGGGTCGCTATCTGCGCGATTGTCGCTTGGAGTTTCCCGATGACTGGTTTAAAGAGGCAAAATTGTATTCAGAAGGGAGGGCCGGGCATGATATTAGTTTAAATTATTTCCAAATAGAAGCTAGTCAGCCGCTAGCGGTCTGGCGAGCCAAGGGTTGGATTAATGAGCAGCACGATCCCAGGGGCTGGTTTCAATGGTATTGCCGATATTATCTAGGTCGTCGTTTACCAGAGGAAGATCATCGTCAAATTGCTAGATGGCGGGCGATGAAGCGTCACATCATGCAGATAAAGAATAATTGCCGGCCTGGAGATATTACTTGCCGTCCTCGCCAGCGCCAAGCCCTGCTACACTGGGCTTATGATTCTCGCTATTTCTAAATGCATACTATTATTGACAGATATTGTTAATAGTGATATATCTGATTGATGCTCTTTTATAAAAGTTGTGAATTTTTCCTTAGGGCTATTTATTGGCCTTAGAGATAAATTCACAATCCATAAAATAAAAAAGGAGATCCTAATGAGTCACGAATTATATTTTTTATCAGATTTAAGAGAAAATTTGATAAAAATTGCCGATGAAGAGTTGCCCAGGTTTTCTGGACAAAATGACGTCTTGCAAGTCTTGGTGGAATTTAGATATCTAGACCAAGACCCAAAAGAGTTAACTATTATGTTTTGGCATCCCAACAATGCCATGATGGTCGCTCATTCATATTTAGGCGATGATAGTCCTTTTCAATTCCATATCACGGCTAACCATTCCACAGCTTGGCGTTATGATGGATTAGAATTTTTTCATGAAGTGTTACCTAAACCAGATTTTTGGGAGATAATTGCTACCCAGCATATTACCGCTGAGGTTTTAGAGGCTGGTGGTCATGCTTTTGTGGAATTGGTAAATTCTAAGTCCGCGGTTTCCGTTTAATTTAGTTCTTTTTGTGCCAGTCATTTTTATAAAATGGCTGGTTTTTTATAATTCAAACTAGGCTAAAAGGTGTTTTTTTGTTAGTATTTATATAAGATAAAAATAAATAGATAAATATAAAAAAATGTCACAGCAAGAATTTCCTGTTGCTCCCAAGCTGCGCCAGCTTTTAGGGCCGAGCTTTATTATTTTAGCTTTAGGTCTGGGTTCTGGCGAAGTCATACTCTGGCCTTATTTAACGGCTAATTACGGTTTAGGTCTAGCTTGGGGAGCGTTAGTAGGTATTACTTTCCAGTTTTTTATCAACCTGGAAATTGAGCGTTACGCCTTGGTACGAGGTGAAAGCGTTTTTGTGGGTATTTTTAAATTTTTTCGTCTCGCCCCCTATTGGTTTATATTATCTACTTTTATTGGTTTTGGTTTGCCAGGAATAATCGCGGCCTCAGCTCAAGTAATTTCAGTTTTATTTGGCTGGGAGAGTTTCAAGTGGTTAGCCATAGCCATGCTAGTGGTTATTGGTATTATCTTGACTGTTGGCAAGACAATTTACGGTTTAATGGAAAAACTTACTAAGACCGTTATTATGATAGGCGTTCCAGTTATTTTTATTTTAGCGATTGTCTTTAGTTCGCCCGACAGTTGGCAGGCTTTGGCTTCAGGGGTAATTGGCAAGGGAGAAGGTTTTTGGTTTTTAGCTCCCGGCATGGCTCTGGCTACTTTTATGGCGGCCTTTGCCTATTCTGGCGCGGGCGGCAACCTTAATCTTACTCAATCTATTTATGTTAAGGAAAAAGGCTATGGGATGGGAAAGTATTCTCAGAAGATAGCCGGGCTGTTTGCTAGCGGGGGGCATCAAGAAGTGAGGTTATCTGGCGAAAATTTTGTTATTAATGATTCTAGTATAAAACGTTTTCAGAGTTGGTGGCGGGCCATTAATCTTGAACACTTACTGGTTTTTTGGCTGATTGGCAGCCTGTCAATGCTGCTTTTAATGTTTTTGGCCTATAACACTACTTTTGGCCATCCGGGCAATGCAAGTGGTATTAATTTCGTTATTACTGAAGGTAGAGTGATAGGCGGACTGCTTCATTCTTGGGTAGGCTCAGTTTTTCTAGTAATAGTTGGAGTTATGTTGTTTCAGACTCAACTAGGTATAATGGATTCTACCAGTCGGATTATGGCCGAGAATGCTGCTTTAGAAAAAATTAAGCATTCTGGTAATAGCCGAGTTAATCTTTCTAGTATTTATTATATTTTTGTCTGGTCTCAAATTGCTTTTGGAATTACGCTTTTTCTCCTAGATATTTATGAACCAAAGTCTTTAATTGTCCTGGGAGCTCTAATTAATGCTTTGGCTATGTTGATTCATGTTGTGCTAGTTACTATATTAAATCATCGTTATTTAGAAAAACCCTTTCAACCTGCTCCTTGGCGACGGTATATTATTTACTTAATAATTGCTTTTTTTACCTTTTTTAGTGGCGTTGTTATTTGGGATCAGTTGTTACGCTAAAGAACTGACAGCCAGAATTTTTTCTGTTATATTTATTTCATCAATAAATTAAGATATTTACATATGAACGATTATAATAAATATAGAAGGGCAATGATGTATTTTGTTGGTGTAGCTATTATACTATTTATGGCTTTTACATTTTTTAAGCAACAGCCACCAGCTCCTCAGGATAACGATCGTTTATCTAGTTTGGCTAAGTGCCTTAAAGAATCTGGAGCAGCTTTTTACGGAACTTTTTGGTGTTCCCATTGTCAGAGTCAAAAAGAAATGTTTGGGACGGCTGTAGACGAGTTGCTTTATGTCGAGTGTTCTACGCCTGATGGAAAAAGTCAACTGTCAATTTGTGCTGAAAACGAGATAACTGGTTATCCTACTTGGATTTTTGCTGATGGCAGTCGGGTGTTGGGAGACTTAAGTTTAGAAGATTTATCCTCTCGATCCGGGTGTGAGTTATTACAATAATTTATGGATATACTGAACCTAGCCAATAAGTTACTGTCAGCGCTGACTATTTTACTTCAGGTTTTTTTGTTTTTTAGTATTATTTATTTTTTGTTATTTCGAAAATACAATAATAGGTTATGGCTCGGCATTAAAGAAAAGGGAGCTACTTTAGCCCTGATTATAGCTATGGCTGCTACTTTAGGCAGTCTATTTTATTCCGAGGTGGCTGGTTATTTACCTTGCGAGTTGTGTTGGTATCAGCGTATTGCTATGTATCCACTAGTTATTCTTATTTTTATGTCTATTTGGCGACGCGAACGAGCCGCCTTGGATTATAGCTTAATATTGGCAGTTATTGGTTTAGCGTTTTCCGGGTATCATAATTATATATATTTTAAATCTTCTTCAGGTGTGTGTTCTTTGGATGGTGTTAGTTGTTTAACTCAATATATGACCGAGTTTAGTTATATCACCATCCCCGTTATGTCTTTGACTGCTTTTTCTGCTGTAGTTTTTTTGTTGTTAATTTCTAATCGGGAGGGAAAAGATTCTGTATTTTAGAAAAATAAGATATATGAAAAACAAAAGATTAAGTTTAGCACTAATAGCTTTGATTCCTGTTATTATTTTTTTCGCTGTTTATTTTTTAAATTCGGATCAAGATTTAAAAGATAACTCAAATGATATTTTATCTTCGGAAAATTCGATTTTAGTTGATGACGTAGAGATTCCTATTGAATTGGATAATATCCAGGCTGATGATATAATTTCCAGTCCTTTTATGATAACTGGCCAGGCACGCGGATCTTGGTATTTTGAAGCTAGCTTTCCGATGCGTTTAGAAGACGAAGAGGGAAATTTATTGGGCTCATCTATAGTCGCTACTCAGGGAGATTGGATGACTAAAGAATTTGTGCCTTTTTCCGCCAATCTAGAATTTATGGTAACCACAACTACAAAAGCTTTTTTAGTATTACAAAAGGATAATCCCTCGGGGCTGGCTGAATATGATGATAAGCTAGTTGTCCCTGTTACTTTAAAGCCAACTGGCAGTATGACGGTTAGAGCTTTTTTTCCTAACAAGCTGCTAGACCCAGAAATTTCTTGTCAGCGGGTGTTTCCCGTAGATCGCTTAGTACCAAAAACTCCCGGAGTAGCCCGAGCATCTTTATTGGAGTTGCTTAAAGGGGTTACTGAGGAAGAAAAGTTTCAAGGATATTTTAGTAGCATAAATGAGGGGGTTACTATTAATAATTTAGAAGTGATAGACTCGACCATTTTTGTTGATTTTAACTCTAAAATAGAAGAAGGTGTAGGTGGGTCATGCCATGTTAGATCTATTAGTTCTCAGATTATAGAAACTTTGCGTCAATTTGATAATATATCAAAAGTGGTCATTTCTATTAATGGTCGCACAGAAGATATCTTGCAGCCTTAATTAGATTTTCAGGCTTATATTTATCTGACCTTTGACGGAAATAAAAAGTCGTAGTATATTATTGGCTGTATTAATAGTTTAAGTGCCCAAGGATGCTTGTGCGCTTATTAATTTTTTAATTTATGAACATGTTAAGGAGATCTAAGTTCTATCTTATTCTGGTGTTAGCTTTTTCGCCGCTAGTAACCCTAGCGTCAGCTGCCGCAGCTGAGCCCAGCGCCCATAGTATTGGTGTGGTTTTTCTTTGGTTAGCTATTATTTTATTGGCTGCCAAGTTAGCCTCTCTGGTTGAGCGGTTTGGCCAGCCGGCGGTTTTAGGAGAATTGGTAATTGGTGTCTTGCTCGGTAATCTTTATTTACTCGGGATACATTGGCTTGAGCCGCTTCGCACCAGCGAACTAATTAGTTTTTTGGCTGAATTTGGGGTAGTTATTTTGCTTTTCCAAATCGGTTTAGAATCAAATATTGCTCAGATGAAAAAGGTTGGTGTTCGAGCACTGTTAGTCGCTATTTTAGGAGTAGTGGCTCCTTTTCTTTTGGGAACTTTCGTAGTTGGTCCATGGCTTATACCCGGACAGGAATTTAATGCCTATTTATTCTTAGGAGCTACTTTAACTGCGACTTCGGTAGGAATTACTGCTCGTGTCTTTAAAGATTTAGGAAAACTAAAAACTAACGAAGCCCAGATAGTGTTAGGGGCAGCTGTTATTGATGATGTCTTGGGCCTTATTATTTTAGCGGTAGTTAGTGCTATTGTTACTTTAGGTAGTGTGAGTTTCGCCGGTATCGCTCTTATTACTCTTAAAGCTTTAGGTTTCTTAGTGGGTGCTATTGTTTTGGGTAGTTTTAGCGCTCCTTATCTTGGCCACTGGTTTTCTAAGATACATAGTGGTATTGGCATGAAATTTACCCTGGCTTTATCGTTTGGCCTTATTCTAGCTTATCTAGCGGAGCAGATTGGACTAGCCCCGATTGTTGGTGCTTTTGCGGCTGGCTTAGTTCTTGATCCTGTTCATTTCCGTTATTTTAAAAATAATCAGACTATAGAAGATTTACATGAATTAGCCGCTAGCCAAAGTGATGAATTAAAGATTAAAATAATGGCGGCAGCTGAACACAATTCACACCGCCAGATTGAAGAATTGATTGAGCCGCTAGCTTTCTTTTTAGTACCGATTTTCTTTGTGATGACGGGTTTCAATGTTGATTTACGTATTTTAGCGGATTTACCAGTGTTAGGTATCGCTTTAGCTGTTTCTGTAGCCGCTTTTGTTGGCAAGTTGGTAGCTGGCTTAGCAGCTGGACCAGTTAATAAGTGGGTAGTGGGAATCGGCATGATACCGCGAGGAGAAGTCGGTTTGATATTTGCCATGATTGGTAAAAATTTAGGAGTAGTAGATGATAGGCTGTTTTCCATAATAGTTATTATGGTCATACTAAGCACCCTTTTAACTCCTCCTATTTTGACTGTTTTACTAAAACGTTCCTAGCTCGCTAATTGATATTATTTTAAGCGGGCTTCACATTTTTGGAGTCCGCTTTTTTAACTTATGGAAGACATATATCAGGAATCAGTGGCTTGCCACCTGAAAGCCCGAGGTAAAATAGCAATCAGCGGTAAAATGCCGCTTAAATCTAAGCATGATTTGTCATTAGCCTATACTCCTGGCGTAGCCGAGGTGTGTCGGGTTATTGCCTCTGATCGGTCTCGGGCCAAAGAGCTAACGATTAAAGGTAATTCTGTGGCAGTAATAACCGATGGCAGTGCTATTTTAGGTCTGGGAAACTTAGGACCAGAAGCCGCTTTACCAGTCATGGAAGGGAAGTGTTTGTTATTTAAAGAGTTTGCTGATATTGATGCCTGGCCTATTTGCCTAGACACTCAAGATGAAGAAGAAATAATTAGGACCGTGAAAAATTTAGCTCCTGGGTTTGGTGGAATTAATTTAGAAGATATATCCGCTCCTCGTTGTTTTTATATTGAAGATCGTCTCAAGGCTGAGCTAGATATTCCGGTCATGCACGATGACCAACATGGCACCGCTACAGTTGTTTTAGCGGGGTTAATTAATTCTCTTAGCCTTAAAGGCTTGCAACCAGAACAAGCCAAAGTTCTTATTAGTGGGGCTGGGGCCGCTGGTTGGGCTATTGCCCGATTACTTTTAGAGTATGGTTTTAAGGATGTAGTGTTAGTTGATACTCAGGGGGCGATATATAATGGACGTCCAGGATTAAGTAAGATAAAACAAGAAATAGCCTCTAAAACTAATCCTAATCTAGTTAACGGTTCTTTAGAGCAGGCTTTATGGGGAAGGGATATTTTTATTGGAGTCAGTGCTCCTGGCATCTTAAAGGCGGAGATGATAAAACAGATGGCTCAATCACCAATAATTTTTGCTTTATCTAATCCCGTGCCAGAAATAATGCCAGATGAAGCCAAGGCAGCCGGAGCATTTATTGTGGCCACCGGCCGTAGTGATTTTTCTAATCAGATAAATAATGTTTTGGTTTTTCCTGGAATATTTAGAGGGGCTTTAGATAATAATTTAAGAGACATTAAATCTTCTCATTTAATTTTAGCCGCTAAGAATCTAGCAGCTTTAGTGCCAAACCCTACTACAGATAGAATATTGCCTGATCCGTTAGATAGAAGTGTTGCTCCGGCAGTAGCTGCGGCGTTTTAGAGGAAAAGAAAAAGATGTCTATAAAAGACATCTTTTTAAATTTATAAGTTAACTTGAGAGAGCACTTCGCTTATCAAACTTAGTATCTTGATAAGAATGTGTTCTGCCAAGCTAACTGCTTCTTGAGGTAGAGCCCATTTTAGTATCACTATCATAATGATGATACCAATGAAGCCGTTTATTGTCTGCATCATATGTTTATGATGTTATTAAAACAGCCCGGGCGACCAAGTCCGGGCTTCTAGTTAGTTATTTAACTTGACTAGCCCGTCCTGGTTATCTATCTCAATTTTTAAAGAACATTAAATCATACATTATTATTTAGTATATGTCAATATAAGTAAATTAGTTTAAATTGGTCAATAATGGTCTCCCCTTGACTTCGTTTAATTTATATGATAAACTGTTTCTTAAGCAAGATGATTAAAAAAGCCGTCGACTTTACTTAGTCATATAAATTGCCATTATAAACATAAGTTTTATATTTCCATGACTGGTACTATCAAAACTTTGACCGACAGAGGTTTTGGCTTCATCACCGTCGAAGGTCAGGAAAAGGATTTATTCTTCCACAGCAAGGCTTTGGTTGATATCCAATTCAATGATCTACGCGAGGGTGACGCTGTTACCTTCGATTCCGAGATGTCTCCGAAAGGCCCGAACGCGGTCAATGTCCGACGCGCTTAATATTAGCGATAAGACAAACTTGACCGGCAGCATTTGCTGCCGGTCTTTTTGTTTTATTTTTATTTAGAGATTTGTTAGATGTTTGTTATAATAGATAAGTCGAATATCATTAATAAAATTTTTAATATTTATAAATATGTTTACTTTACCTAAGTTGGCTTATGACCTGACCGCGCTAGAGCCGGTTATTTCTGCTCGTACTATGGAGTTTCATTATAATAAGCACCACCAAGCTTATATTGATAATCTAAATAAGATGATTATCGGAACTGAACTAGAGAATATGTCTTTGGAAGAAATAATTGTTAAGACTGGGGGGCAGCCAGATAAGCAGGGAATTTTTAATAATGCTGGACAGCACTTTAATCATGATTTTTTTTGGCAGTCGCTTTGTCCGGTGGTAAAAAATAGTGGTCCCAGTCAAGCTGCAGTGGAAGCTTTAAATAAAGATTTTGGTTCTTTGGATAAATTTAAAACAGAATTTATAGCCGCCGCCGGGTCGCTATTTGGTAGCGGTTGGGTTTGGCTAGTCAAGGAGGCTGACCAATTAAAGATTGTAAAAATGTTTAATGCTGATAACCCAATTGCTCACGGTTTTAAGCCGGTCTTAGGGCTAGATGTTTGGGAACACTCCTATTATCTTGATTACCAGAATCGTCGTTTAGATTTTGCTTCAGCTGTTTTAGAGAAGGTAATTAATTGGGAATTTGTGGCTAAGAACATTCTTTCTTAAACTATGTATAAGAATCCTTATCTCAGACTCAAGCCAGCTACTCGTCGTCCGTATACTGAAATTTTTCTTATTCGTCACTGTCATCCTGATTACAGTTTAGAGAAAAAACTAGGAGAATATAATATGCCGCTTTCTCCTGCCGGACTAAAACAGCGTCGTTATCTAACTAAAAGATTACTAAAGTTGGGGCTGGAGAAAATATATACCAGTGGTTTACCTAGAGCGCAGGAATCGGCTAAAGAATTAGTGCGCAAAACAGGCCAAGAGATTATCGTTGAGACACGTTTGGACGAAATAAATTGGAAGAATTGGCATCGTATAAAATATTTCAATATGTCTGAGGCCGGTCGTAAAGAACAATTACGGTCTCATTCCCAACTAGATCGCAAGTTAGACCGCATGCAAGCTGAAACTCGTCGGACATTGGCGGCTATTTGGCGTCAAAACAAGGGTAAACGAATAGCTCTATTTACTCATGGTAATCTCATTAAGTCTCTGTTAACCGGCATTTTTAACGCCGATGTTCTGGGCTTTTTATCTTTAGAGGTTTTTCAGTCTTCAATTAGTAAATTGGTTATTGATCGAGACGGATATATTAAGATAAATTATATTAACGACGTTAGTCATTTGCCTAATCCGCCAAGTGAAGATTTGTTTATAACTTTAGTTGATTAGAAATTAGCTATGATAAACAAACTTAGAATACATCGTTTAGTAATGGGCAGCCTGTTAGCGCTAGTTTTTGTTTTTTTTGGCACAATTAAGGTGGAGGCTGCTAGTAGTCTGAGCGGTCGTATATTGCTTCAAGTTCAGGACAAGGGTCAAGCTTGGTATGTTAATCCGCTCGATGGTTATCGATATTATTTAGGTCGACCAGCTGATGCCTTCCAGCTTATGCGGTCTCTGGGCTTGGGCATATCTAACTCAGATATATCCCAGTTTAGTGATGGGGCGCCAAGCCGTTTATCTGGGCGTATATTACTTAAGGTCCAGGACAAGGGTCAAGCGTATTACGTGAATCCTCTTACTTTAAAATTACATTATTTAGGTCGACCAGCTGATGCTTTCAATTTAATGCGTAAATTAGGCTTGGGCATCACTAATACTGATTTAGTAAAGATTGTAATAGCTGGAGGATCTAGCCTAACCAGCCAGAACGATCAGTTGAAAACTCTAGTTTATGACTTTAAATATCAGAATTACTCCTATCAGTTGAGTCAAGACCTTTATAATAATTGGTACGAACTTTATCAGTCGGCGTCTAAAGTTTATAGTTACTCAAGTGCTTCGCCTCCGTCTAATATTCGCGATGCTTTTTATGGCATTTTTTTAGTTACTAAAAATGGAGATGAGTCGATAAAAAGTCTGGCCAGTAAACTTAAATTAGTAGCTGCTCAAAAAAACTGGACTCAGGACGAGCTAGCAGAATTTTCTTTAGCTCTCATTCAATATATTCCTTACGATCATGAAAAATTAGCTAGTAGCAACAATCGTAACACCAATCCCTATTATCCTTACGAAACCTTATATTTAGATAGAGGAGTTTGCTCTGATAAAACTTTTTTGGCTGTTGTCTTGTTGCGGGAGTTAGGTTTCGGGGCGGCTATTTTAGATTTTCCTGATAGTAACCATAGCGCAGCGGGGATAGCCTGTCCGGTAGAAGATTCATTAGATGCTACTGGTTACTGTTATGTCGAGACCACCAATTATTTTCCGGTAGGAGTTGTACCCTCCAGCATAAACTCTGGACAGGCGCAGGCTAAAAGTAATTTTGAGGCTTCTTTTGAGACCTCCACTCTAGGAAAGATGGAGGTATATCAAGCTATATCAGGCCGTCAGTATAATGGGTTATCACTCACCAAGCAGCGAGTCCAGGATATTTTAGATTTACAATCTCAGCTTAGCTTGGAACAAATAGAACTTTCTTCCCTGGAACAGGAACATAGAGACAAAGAGAGTGCTTTGGTAGTAGTAAAGGGGAAGTTAGATGAATATTATGCTAGTGGCCAAATCAGTGCCTATAACAAATTAGTGCCCGAGTATAATTCTTTGGTTCAATCTTATAATCAAGGTTTAAGCCAATATCAGGAGAAAGTTAGTGCCTACAACTTAAAGGCAGCTGACTTTAACCAAGCAGTAAAGGATTTTTATCAGAAATAGCTATTTTATTAAGCTTTTTGTTAAATTAATCCTTGACAGGCTGGAGAAAATACTCTATATTTATATTTAGAGGTCAGTCCTCTGGACCGCCTCTTTTTTAATAAAATTTAATTAATTATCATGCTCCCAGGGCCTTAATTGGCCATCATTTCTTTCCCCCCTTTAGTCTCTAAGACTAGGAGGAGGGCCGGGAGCAGAAGTAACGGGCTTTGTCCCTAAAAAAGAATATGATTAACGTTCCAAAAATCGAAGACATGTTAAAAGCCGGTATGCACTTTGGCCACCGGACCAATCGCTGGCACCCGAAGATGAAGCCTTTCATTTTTACCTCTAAAAATGGTGTTTATATCATTAATTTGAAAAAAACTCAGGAAAAATTATCCGAAGCTCTGGAGTTTATTTCTAGAATGGTAGCCGAAGGTAAAAATATATTATTTATTGGCACTAAAAGTCAGGTAGCTGGACCGCTTAAAAAAATGGCGGTTGAAACTAATCAGGCTTATGTCGTTGGTAAATGGTTAGGTGGATATTTGACTAATTTTGCTATGGTTAAGCGTTCAGTTAAAAAGTATTTGGATCTAGTAGAAAAACGGGAAACTGGCAAATTAGATAAATATACTAAGAAGGAACGTCTTAATTTTGATCGTGAGATTAAAAAGTTAGAAGAAAGAGTCGGTGGTGTTAGTGCGCTGACCAAACTTCCTGATGTTTTGTTTGTTTGGGATCTTAAAGAAGAAGAAACAGCGGTTAAAGAAGCTATTCAGAAAAATATTCCAATTATTGCGGTTTGCGATACTAATGTTAATCCGGAACAAGCTAATTATCCTATTCCGGCTAATGACGATTCCACCAAGACCATTGACTTAATCCTTGAGTCTATTCGTCAAGCAGTGCTTGAGGGACAGAAGAATATAAAGAAATAAAAATATGGAATTGATAAAACAATTGCGAGAAATGACCGGAGCTGGCATGGTAGACTGCCAGAAAGCTCTAAAAGAATCTAATAACGATTTAAATAAAGCAGTTGAAATTTTGCGCAAGAAGGGAATTTCCAAGGCAGCCAAGCGCCTTGATCGCGAAGCAAAAGAGGGAGTTATTAAGGTTGGTTTAAGCGATGACAAAACTGCGGCTTATATTTTAGAAGTAAATTGTGAAACAGATTTTGTTTCTCGTAACGAAAAGTTCCAGGCTTTAGCTGACCAGATAATGGAGGTGGTAAAAGCTAATAAGCCATCTAATTTAGAAGATTTATTATCTCAATCAGGAGAGGGCGGAACTATATCTGATAACTTGGCTAGTTTTAGTGGGACTATTGGAGAAAAATTAGAAATAAAACGTTTTGAAATATTGTCAGGTGCTAGCGTAGCGGCTTATTCTCATTTAGGAGGAAAGCTGGGCGTTTTAGTGGCTCTTGATGCTGCGGGCCAGGAAGTTTTAGCTGGTGAATTAGCTATGCAGGTAGCAGCGGCTAATCCTAAATATATCCGTTCCGACCAAGTGGATGCTCAGGAAATGGCTAAAGAGAAAGACATTTATCGTGAGCAGTTGCTAAAAGAAGGTAAGCCGGAAAATATGGTTGATAAAATTGTGGAAGGGAAGATGGGAAAATATTATTCCGAGGTTTGTTTAATTGAACAAGAATACATTAAAGACGACAAGAAGAAGGTCAAGGATATCCTAGATGGCGCTAATGTCATTGGGTTTATCCGTTACTCTCTTTGAGCATGCCCGTACTTGCCCATATACAATTTGCTCCTTGGGAAAAGACTTATGATTTTAGCGTCGGCGTTTTAGATATTTCTGTTGGTGACAATGTTATAGTTAAGACTGAACTTGGCTTAGAAATGGGCCAAGTTCTTTCTTTTTCCAAATATGAAGAGGGGGAAAGCGGCGATAGAACTATAAAGCCAATTTTACGGCGGGCAGATGAAAATGATATTTCTCAAGCCCCTACTCAAGCTCGTCGAGATGAAGTTTTACGCTTATGTCGTGACTTGGCTCAAGATTGTGGTCTGCAAATGAAGCTAGTTGATTGCTTTATTTCTTTTACTGGAGATCGTTATAACTTTGCTTTTATTGCTGAGGGAAGAATTGATTTTCGTGATTTAGTTCGGGAGTTAGCCGCTCGTTTAGGAGGTAATATTAGATTAACTCAGATTGGGACCAGAGATGAGGCCCGTCTTTGCGGTCTATGTGGGCCATGTAGTCGTGATTTATGTTGCCGACGAGTCCTCAAAGGGTTTTGTTCTATTACGGCGGATATGGCTGAGGCTCAGCAACTCTCCCATCGCGGCAGTGATAGAATTTCTGGTCTTTGTGGACGCCTTAAATGTTGTTTGTCTTATGAATATGAGGGGTATAAAGAACTAGGCGAACAATTACCTCCAGTCGGCACTAAAGTTAAGTGTGGCCAGGTATCAGGAACCGTGATTGAGCATCACATACTTAAACAAAGTGTTAGCGTTAGAATACCAGCTGAACGATCAGATGAAAGAGACTCCATTTTAGAATTTCCTCTTAGTCAGCTTAAAAGAGATAAGAAATAAACCGCCGCTAAGGGCGGTTTTAAATTTAAACTGATGTGTTATAATATATTTGTCATTATCTAAATAAATCAACTAAAGTATGAAGAAAATTAATGTGGCAATTAACGGCTTTGGCCGTATTGGCCGAGCGGCCCTTAAAGCTATTTGGCTTCGTTTTCCGCATCTTAAAATAGTGGCTATCAATGATTTGTGTGAACCGGAAACTTTAGCTCATCTTTTGCGCTATGATTCAGTATATGGCACAACTAAACAAGAAATTTTAGCGGATAAGGCTGGCCTGATAATAAACGGCCTCAGAATTCCAGTTTTAGCTATCAAGGATCCTGCGGAGTTGCCTTGGAAAAAACTTAAGGTGGATGTTGTTTTGGAATGTACTGGACGTTTTACCAAACAGGAAGATCTAGCTAAACATTTAATGGCTGGTGCTAAAAAAGTCCTGTTGTCTGCTCCAGCTAAATCCGGTGATGTTCCGATAATTGTGCCGGGTGTTAATTTGGATAAAGTTAAAAAGAATGACCATATGGTTTCTTGTGCTTCCTGCACGACCAATTGTTTAGCGCCAGTTACTAAAGTAATTAAGGAATCATTTGGTATAAAAAAGGCCCTGATGACTACTATTCATTCTTATACGGCTGATCAAAATTTAGTGGATGGTCCGCATAAAGATTGGCGCCGAGCTAGAGCAGCGGCCCTTAATATTATACCTACTACTACCGGAGCGGCTATTGCTGCTACCGCCACTATTCCTTCGTTAAAAGATAAATTTGATGGGTTGGCCGTTAGAGTTCCCACTCCGGTTGGTTCGCTTTGCGATACGGTTTATGTATTAGGAAAAAAGACTAGCGTTAAAGCGGTCAACCAGGCGATAATAAAAGCTGCTAAGGGTAAAATGAAAGGAATAATTGAAGCTTCCAGCGAAGAGTTGGTCTCGAGTGATATAGTTGGTAATTCTCATAGTGCTATTGTTGACTTGAAAAACACTAGAGTAGTTGATGGAGATTTACTTAAAGTAGTTTCTTGGTATGATAATGAGTGGGGATATGCCAATCGTTTAGTGGAGTTAGCTGATCATCTTGGTCATTATATTCGTTAGAATTTTATAAAAAATAATATGAGCGAAGAGAAAAAAATAAAGTTGACTTCCTCTTTTGATATACTAGAGGAAGCTATTAAAACTTGGTGGAAGCATTTATCCAAGTTTATTATGGTTTATGTCTGGAGCATGATTTATGCCCTTATTCCCCTAGCTGCCATTGCTTTGTTAGTCATTTTTAATTCAGTTTTTGGAGGAGGCAATCAAGCGATTAATGTTATTACCGCCTTATTGTCGGGTGTAGCTGGTTTAATCGTGGCTTATTTTGCTATTAGAGGGCAAATCGGGGCTTTTTTATTAGTTAAGCAAGACTATCAAGGTCAAGAAAAAGAAATTTTTAAAGCTTCTGCTCCTTGGTTTTGGCCCTATTTAGGACTTTCTTTACTTAATGCTATATTAGTTTTGCTTTGGATGTTGTTATTATTTATTCCCGGCATAATATATGCAGTCTTTTATAGCTTGGCTTCTTATGTTTTCTTTTTTGAAGGAAAAAGAGGCCTAGAGGCTATCAAAAGTAGTCGTGAGTTAATTCGGGACTATTGGTGGCCAATAGCGGGGCGCTTATTAGTTCTTGGTGTCTTCCTTTGGGCTATAATGACGATTGTTTCTGTTCCCTTGGGATCCCTGGAAGAACACAGCTTGCCTTGGCAGTTATATAATGTCTTTATTCAATTCATTAGCTTCTTAGTAGGTCCGATTACCATTATTTATTCTTATCGTTTATACAAGGAACTAACAAATCTTAAAAAATCTAGCTAGTCTATAATATATCATGAAGATTCCTGATTACATTCTAGATATTTCTCATCGTCTCCAAAAATCAGGATTCGAGTCTTATGTAGTGGGCGGTTGTGTGCGAGATATTCTCATGTCTCGGGACCCCAAGGATTGGGATATAACTACTAATGCTCGGCCAGAGCAGATTTTAGAAATATTTCCTGAAGGGAAGTACGAGAATTCTTTTGGCACCGTTTTATTGCCCATACGTTTATCGGGTGAGGCCGAAGCTAAGCCTGACGATCTTGTAGAAATTACCACCTATCGTAGCGAACAGGGTTATTCTGATCGTCGTCATCCCGATGCCGTAAACTTTGAGACTGAATTAGATAAGGATTTAGAGCGTCGCGATTTTACCATTAATGCTTTAGCCTTTAGTCCGGATAAGCCAGGAGACATTGTAGACTTATTTGGTGGGGAAAAGGATATAAAAGCAAAAATCATTAGAGCCGTAGGTGAGCCTAGTGATCGCTTTAAAGAGGATGCTTTGCGCATGTTAAGAGCGGTTCGGTTTAGCGCTCAATTAGGATTTAGTCTTGAACCTAAGACTCAGCGGGCTATAGTTAAACTAGCTGGTAGCTTAAAATTTGTCTCGCCAGAACGTATTCGCGATGAACTAGTTAAAATTATGGCTTCAGATCGCCCAGCAGTGGGGATTTCTTTACTTCATGACACTAAGCTTTTACAATATATTTTGCCCGAGTTAGAGCAGGGAGTCGGTGTTAGACAAGATCGTCATCATATTTATACGGTTTTTAAGCATAACCTTTTGTCGTTGGAAAATTGTCCCAACTCAGAATGGCCGGTTAGATTCGCCGCCTTACTCCATGACATCGGGAAACCAAAAACTCGAAAAATTATTGATGGCATTGCCACCTTTTATAATCATGAGTATGTTGGCGCTAAAATGGTAGACCGAATAATGTCACGTCTTAAATTTCCTAATGAGCAACGAGAACGAGTGGTTAATCTAGTTAGAAACCACATGTTCTATTATAACGTCGGAGAAGTGACGGCCGCTTCTGTTCGTCGTTTAATTGTTAAAGTTGGGCAACAGAATCTTAAAGATTTAATTGATTTAAGAATTGCTGATCGTTTAGGCTCTGGCACTCCTAAAGCCAAACCCTACAAGCTGCGACATTTAGAATATATGATGGAAAAGGTCCAGAATGATCCAGTTTCTGTTAAAATGCTTAGCCTTAAGGGAGATGATATTATAAAATTATTGGATGCTGCTCCGGGCCCAAAAATTGGGGCAATTCTTGATGTCTTACTAAGTGAAGTAATAGAGGAGCCAGACTTAAATAAAAAAGATAAGTTAGCTAAACGAGTTAAAGAACTGGGTAAATTAGAATTAGCTGATCTTAGAAATAAAGCTAAGATGGTTATTGAAGAAAAACGGGAAGAGGATGATCGTCAGATTAAAAGACAATTTAAAGTTTAATAAATAATATATTAATATGCGTAAATTTTTTTATATTTTAATTTTAGCTTCTGTAGCTGTTAGTCTATCTGCTTGCACTAGTCCTTCTGATAATCAGGCGGTAGACACGTTGCCTGATGCCAACAATATTATCATAAACCAAGATTTAACTAATAATATTAATGATAACAATATGGAAAATCTAGATAGTCAGGAAAATTTGCTTCAGCAATATTCCCAAGCCATGATTAAAACTAGCCAAGGGGACATTACGGTTAAGCTTTATAATGAAGATTCTCCAGTGACTGTTAATAATTTTTTGAACTTAGCTAAGTCAGGATTTTATAATCAGACAAAGTTTCATCGGGTCATAAAAGATTTTATGATTCAGGGAGGAGATCCTTTGTCTAAGGAGAGTGATGTTAGTGTCTATGGTACGGGTGGCCCTGGTTACAAATTTTCGGATGAGTTTAACAGCCATAAATTGGTGGCGGGTAGCTTAGCTATGGCTAATTCTGGGCCTAATACTAACGGTTCCCAGTTTTTTATTGTAACAGCTAGTGAGACCCCTTGGTTAGATGGTCGTCATACTAATTTCGGGGAGGTAATAAGTGGAATGGATGTAGTTAAAAAGATAGAAGCAGTTCAAACCGGTGTTAATGACCGGCCGCTAGAACCGGTAGTTGTTTTATCTATTGAATTAGTAAAATAAGTCGTTTTTATAAATTAGAAAACTAAAAACACCCCGCCAAAAAGCGGGGTGTTTTTTGTCTGACAATAAGTTAGAATCTTTTTTCCAACGGGCGGGCCTCATTTACTACTACCCGGCGTCCATCGATTTCCTGATCATTATACATATCGATAGCCGCTTGGGCTTCGTTGTCATTTTCCATTTCAACGAAACCAAAACCCTTGGAACGTTGTGTCATTCTATCCATGATAACGACAGCGGAAGTGACTTGACCGGCCTTAGCAAAAGCTTCGGCTAAACCTTGGTCGGTCGTCTTGTAATTCAAGCCGCCGACAAATAATTTTTTCATCTCTTTAACACTAATTTTTATTAATCGTAAGACGACCTTTTTTTAAAAAAAGAGCGGATGGTCCGCTCTTCTTTGAAAATTGCTTACCTTAATATATCTTAGCTGTAAAGATGGTTGGCGTCAAGTAAGCTTAAGATAAGCTAACTTTTACACCCGGCCCCATTGAGGAAGACAGATTAGTATTTTTTATGAAGGTTCCTTTGGTGGATGATGGTTTAGCTTTTTTTAGAGTATCTAAAAGAACCTCATAATTTTCCAGAAGTTTTTTATCATCAAAACTTACCTTACCGATGACAGTATGAACGTTGCCAGTATCGTCATTTTTGAAACTTATTTTACCCTTCTTTAGCTCTTCTACAGTTTTAACTGGGTTAGTGGTAACTGTGTCATTTTTAGGAGAAGGCATTAAACCACGAGTACCAAGAATTTTAGCTATTACTGCCAGGTTTTTCATGAGTGCTGGCTCAGCTACCGCTACTTGAAAATCAGTTTTTTCAGTTTTTTTAATTTCAGCAATTAATTCTTCACCGCCGACAAAATCAGCCCCAGCCGCTTTAACTGCTTTTTCGTTTTCCGGAGAAACAAAAGCCGCAACTTTAACTGTCTTTCCAGTTCCGTGAGGCAAACTAACAGCGGCCCGTACTTGCTGATCTCCTTTTTTAGTATTAATACCTAGACGAAAATGGACTTCCACTGAAGAATCAAATTTGGTTTGAGACATTTTTTTTACTAGACTGATTGCTTCAGCCGGGGAATAGGTTTTATCTTTGTCGTAAAGAGTAGTAACGTCTATTTTTTCTTTTTTGTCTTTTGACATAATATTTATTTTAGTGGTCTACGTCTGTTTGAGACTCCCACGTTTATTACAATTATTTATTATTTTACCTCTAACCCCATTTGTCTAGCTGTGCCAGCAATTATACGCTTGGCCGCCTCAATATCATTGGTGTTTAAATCTGGTAGTTTAACCGTAGCTATTTCTTCTAACTGGGCTTGGGTAATTTTTCCTATTTTATCGGTTAATGGTTTTCCTGATCCCTTTTGGATGCCAGCCGCTTTTTTAAGAAGTTCAGCAGCTGGTGGGGTTTTGAGGATGAAATCATAGCTACGATCCTCATAGACGGTTATCTCAACTGGGATGATGCTGCCCATTTTATCCTTAGTTCTGTCGTTGAAAGCTTTACAGAATTCAGCAATATTAAGTCCGTGCTGACCTAGAGCAGGGCCGACTGGAGGAGCTGGGTTAGCTTGTCCGCCAGCAATTTGTAATTTAATCTTAGTTTTTATTTTTTTAGCCATATTATTTTTTGTGTCGATCAGGTGGAGAAGCGCCACTTAACCGGTAGTTTATCCTAAATTTTATATTTTCTTTATTTGGAGAAAATCAAGTTCAACCGGCGTTTCTCGACCAAACATGGAGACTGACACTTTGACCTTTCCTTTAGCCTCATCTACTGCGGTTACTTTACCTTCCATATTTTTAAATGGGCCCTCATTAATGCGGACCGGAGTTCCTACAGAAACATCAATTTGGAACTTAGGTTCTTCCACGCCCATGCGCTTTTGTAGAGATTTTACCTCGGTTTCGCTGATAGGAGTAGGAATTGTTCCGGTGCCGATAAAGCCGGTGACATTTGGAGTATTTCTTACTATATACCAAGACTCATCAGTTACTTCCATTTCAACTAGAATATAACCGGGAAAAATTTTTTCCTCAACTACTTTACGTTTGCCGTTTTTGATTTTTATTTTCTTTTCCGTTGGTATCAGGATGTTAAAAATCTTGTCTTCCATGTCCAAAGACTCGACGCGCTGTTTTAAATTTTGAGTGACATTTTCCTCGTAACCGGAATAGGTATGGATAACATACCAGCGCCGGCCCTGATTTAGAAGTTGTTTGGCCATATAAATTAAGAACTATGTTTAACTAGAAAGAGATTATATATTGCAAACCTTCGGTAAATATGTAGTCTAAGGCGCCTAAAAATATGGCGGTAGCCAAACTGACACCGATAACTAGCAGAGTATAGTTATAGGTTTCTTTTTTAGTCGGCCAAGTGACCTTTTTCATTTCTTCTACCGACCCTTTGATGTACTGGATTAACTTGTTCATATTTAACTAGTATTTAAAAATAGCCTTGCGGCCACTTGTTAATAATAATACAAAAAGCAGCCCTTAATGTCAAGAGAGCTAAAGATCTTTACGCTTGGGACCCTTAGTTGCTTTTTGGGACCAAAACAGATACAATATAAACTGAGAATTTTATTAATTCGTTATTTATGGTTAGCCCAAATTTGCTTAAGAGGAGCGAAGAAGTTCAGCCGGTAGAAATAAACGAGAAGACTAAACAGCTATTCCAAATCATCTATAGTGAACAGACAAAGGAGAAAGAACAAGACGATAATACTCCGCGTCTTAAAGTCTCTACTCTTATTTCTCGGTTGTCTTTTTTTTATGAGAAAGTGCGTAATGCAATTGATTACGACGAAGAGCACTTGCTGCGTAAGAATGCGATATATCGAATCTTACGTCGCCAATTAGTAATAGAGGGGGCTCTAAAAGAAGCCGCCCCCCGAGCGATTGCCGAACACCTACTAGTTGAGCTTATTCGTGGCAGTTATTTGCCTAATAATGAGCTACCAGAGACACTAGTCGATGATTTAGGAATTAAATTAGCTAAATATATTAGTCTTAAATCTGCTTTATCAGCTCGGTTAAGCACTAATTGGAGTTTAGGTGGCGATATTAATGAAACAAAAGATACTATTCAGCGTAAAAATTCTTTAGCAACCTGGATAATTACTCTAGCTGCTTGTGAGATTGAAGAGCATTTAGCTCCTGATAAGGTAGAGCAATCGGTTGTTGATAATCTTTTTTCTATTCTCAGCCGCAAAATACAGTTGCCCCGTGATTTACCTTATGAAGATGACAAGGAAATTCAAATATATTTAAGTATTAGTCGAAAATATCTTAAATTTGACGAGGATATGTTGTCTTTTGTTTTGTTTAAGTATTATAACGCTGATTGGTTAAAAATTAATCAATCAGAAGATCCTAGTGTTTTAGAGAAAGTAGCTGATAATTTAGAAAATCTAAAAGCCATGATTGATGCCCAACTTAAGCATCCCTTGGCTCGTCAGCTTGATCGGATAGTTCGACGCTATTCTCTTTATTTTTATATTTTATCAGAAACAATATTATCAGATCCGACCAAACTTTATAGTGACTTACAAAAAGGCGAAAAAGCTTTTGTGGCGGCTATAGAAAAAGTTTGTAATCAGAAGTATGCTCGTACTAAAATGCGCTTATGGCGAGCAGCAGTTCGGAGTATAATTTATATTTTTTTGACTAAATCAATTTTTGTTTTCTTGATCGAGGTTCCGGCTATCCGTTTGTTTAATGAGCCGCTTAACCCAGTGTCTCTGGCTATTAATGTCTCTTTCCCGGCTGTTTTACTGTTTTTGATAGTATTTATGACTCGTAAGCCAGGCGGAGATAATACTAAGATGATTATTGATGGCGTAAAAGAAATTGCTCTGGGTGACCCAGCTAAGGTCCAGCCGCTTGTCTTGCGCCAACCGCCACGACGCACTTGGCTTAAGGACTGGTTGTTTAACCTTGTTTATGCTGCCTGTTTCTTATTTTCAATTTATGTGATTATGAGAGCTTTAGCTCTTATAAACTTTAATTGGGTTAGTGTTATTATATTTCTTTTCTTCTTGGCCTTTGTTAGCTTTTTTAGTGTGCGAACTACTAAGGGATTAAAAGAACTTAAGGTAGTTGAACGTCAAGAAAATATTTTTACGCTTTTATTAGATTTGTTCTACATGCCTATCATAATGGCTGGGCGTTGGTTGTCTGGTAAGTTTTCTAAAATTAATGTTTTTATATTTTTGTTTGATTTTATTATTGAAGCTCCATTTAAAGTTTTGGTAGAAATTGCTGAAGATTGGACTAAGTATATCCGCGAATGGCGGGAAAATATTGAATAGTATGGCTACTCTTTATATTGTTGCTACTCCAATTGGTAATTTAGAAGATATTAGTCTGAGGGCTTTGCGTATTTTAAAAGAAAGTAAGGCTATTTTATGTGAAGATACTCGAGTGACACGCAAGCTTCTGGCTCATTATGGACTTAATACTCCAACGATTTCTTATCATCAGCATTCCGGTCGTCTCAAAGTTGATAAAGTAATGTCTTTACTCTCAGACGGTAATGATTTAGCGTTAGTCACTGATGCGGGCACGCCAGGCATATCTGATCCGGGTGGCCGTTTAATTGAATTGGTGCGACAGGAATTGGGGTTAGGGGTTATTATACAAAGCGTGCCAGGTCCTTCGGCTCTAACTGCCGCTGTGTCCTTGGCTGGTGACGGTTTTGATCGGTTTTTGTTTTTAGGTTTTTTACCCCATAAAAAGGGGCGACAAACAATATTAAAAGAAATAGCCGCTAGTCATTATCCTGTGGTTTTATATGAGTCTAAGCATCGAATAGTTAAATTATTAGACGAATTAATATCTTTAGTAGCCGGCGGTTCCCGCTCTTTTGAAATTATTGTAGCGCGAGAAATAAGTAAACTTCACGAAAGTTTATATTATGGCAATCCGCAAAAGGTTAGGGAAGAGCTGCAAGTTGATCCGGTTTCTTTAAAGGGTGAGTTTGTAGTTTTAATTAAGTAAGCTATTAGCGACATATGTCACAGAACGGAGAAAATTTTTATATTACTACCACTTTACCTTATATCAATTCTGATCCGCATATTGGATTTGCGGCAGAAATAATAAAAGCTGACGTTATTGCCCGTTATCATAGGCAACGTGGTCAACAGGTTTTTTTTAACACAGGGACCGACGAACATGGGTTAAAAATTTTTCAAAAGGCTCAGGAATTGAATTTAGATGTTCAAGATTTCTGCGATCAGTATTCAGCTAAGTTTTTGCCGCTTAGAGAGGCTCTTAATTTGTCTTATAATAAATTTATTAGGACAACTGATAGTAATCATAAACAAGCTGCTCAAGAATTTTGGCGCCGTTGCCAGGCTAATGACGATATTTATAAAAAGTTATATAAAGTTAAATATTGTGTAGGCTGCGAAATGGAAAAAACTGATTCCGAGCTTATCAATGGGCGTTGTCCTCTTCATGCGGGACGGGAATTAGAGATTATTGAAGAAGAAAATTATTTTTTTCGTTTTTCTAAATATCAGGCCCCTCTTATTAAATTATATGAAAATAATCCTGATTTTGTTTTACCACCCAGCCGTTTAAAAGAAATAAAATCTTTTGTTTCGGCTGGTCTTCAGGATTTCAGTATTTCTCGTGTGAAAGAAAAAATGCCTCACGGCGTGCCTGTCCCGGGAGATGATAACCAGGTGATGTATGTCTGGTTTGATGCCCTGGTAAACTATATTTCTACCCTAGGCTGGCCTAATGATGAGAATGGAGACTTTTCCCGTTATTGGCCAGGGACACAGGTCTGTGGCAAAGATAATTTGCGACCCCAAGCGGCTATGTGGCAAGCCATGTTAATGTCCGTTGGAGTTAAGCCTTCTCAGCAAATATTAGTTTTTGGTTTTTTAACGGCTAATGGTCAAAAAATATCTAAAAGCACAGGAAATACGGTAGACCCTTATGAGCTAACAGCTAAATATGGATCGGATGCTCTACGATATTATCTTTTAGCAGAAATCCCTCCGTTTGAAGATGGCGATTATTCTGAAAATAAGTTTAGAGAAAAATATAATTCTGATTTAGCTAATGGTTTAGGTAATCTAGTGGCGAGAGTTTCTAATCTTTTGGAGAAGAACTTAATAGAGACTAACTATCAGGTTGATTTAGACAGTAAGAGTATCTTGTCTACTAAAGAGGCAGTAGAAGAAGCCGTTAGTGGCGGTCGTTTCAATGAAGCCTTGCAGGCTATTTGGGATAAGATTAGAGTCTGTGACTCAGATTTAAGCGCTAAAGCGCCTTGGAAGATGAGTGATAAATCCCAGATAGCGGCTGTCATCAAACCGTTGGGTCATGATATACTTAATTTAGCTTATCTTTTGGAGCCATTCTTGCCTCAAATTTCTGAACAAATAATAACTCAGTTTAAGGAACCGCAAGTTAAAAAGGGTGTGTCTTTATTCCCACGCCTAGTTTAATATAAATAGCAAAAATTATGTCAATATTCGACATCAGTCTAATCGTCCTGCTCATCGGCTTTACGATTGGTGGCCTATTTAAAGGAGTTATTAGGATGGTGGGGAATCTTATCGGGTTGTTAGTTGGCGCTTATATAGCTAGTCGTTATTATCTAAGCTTCTACAGTTGGGCAGATAATTGGCTTAATGTTAATGAAAACGTAGGTAAGGTTTTATCATTTGTTATTTTATTTATTTTAATTGCTAAACTAATAGAATTAGGATTTGCTCTACTCGAAAAAGCTTTTAAAATTATCGCGATTATACCAGGCAGTCGTTATATCAATAATTTGTTAGGCGCCGCTCTGGGCTTATTAGAAGGAACTTTATTTTTTGGTTTAGTACTATTTGTAGTCTCTCGTTATTCTTTTATTGATCAATTTTTTGGTAACCAGATGAGCCAGTCAATAGTAACCCCTTGGCTGCTAGCTATAGTTAATATAATCTTACCCTTATTGCCCGATGCCCTAAAAGCTTTGCAATCTATTATTTAGTTATCGTTTCATGCATTACCTAAATATAAAAAAAGATGAAGACCGGTTGTCCGTGGTTTCGGAAATAGCCGGTTTTTTGCAAGCGGGAAAAGTAGCTGTTTTGCCGACTGATACAATATATGGTTTAAGCTGCCTAGCTGATGATTTAACAGCTATAAGTAAGATATATAAACTTAAATATAGACAGCCCAACAAACCTTTAATTATTCTTGTTTCTAGTTTATCTATGGCGCGTCGTTATGTGCGAATGACTGCTAGTCAGGCAGATATGGCCGCCAAGTTTTGGGAAGATAGTCGTCGCCCCACTACTCTTATTTTTTTTGATCGAGGAAAATTATCCTTTTTGTCAGGCAGTTTGGCCTTGCGTTTGCCTAAAAGTAGTTTATTGATTAAAATAATAAAGAAGATTGGTCGCCCCATAGTATCTACCAGTTTAAATATTAGCGGCCAAGAAGAAATTAAAGATTTATCTCAAATAAATAAGTTCTGGCCAGATACAGATTGCCAGCCAGATTTAATAGTAAATAGTGGTCGCTCTCGAGCAATAAAACCCTCTCGGTTAATAGATTTGCGCGGGCAAAAGCCAGTTGTTTTAAGAAAATAAAAAGAAAAATAATTATTATTTTATGAAGGTTTTTAGCAATATATTTACTAAAAAAAATTTATCAGGCCTAGCCGTGGCTTTTTTGGCTGGCCTAGCCATTGGTGGATATCTGTGGGGTAGTAATAACCATGATTTAAGCTTAAGTGATAGGCCTCTAGCTTATTCCGAACAAGCCAAAGAAGCTGCTTTAGGGGCTAATCCTCAGGATCAGATAAATTTTGATTTGTATTGGGAGGTCTGGGATAAAATAAAAAGTAACTATGTTGATACTAACAAGTTAAGTAACCAAGAGCTTTTTTATGGCTCATTACGAGGTTTGGCTGAGGCGACTGACGATCCCTACACCATCTTCATGGATCCAGAAGAAACTAAGGAGTTTGCTGATGATTTAGCCGGGACCTTTGAGGGTATTGGGGCTGAGATAGGTCTGCGCCATGATATTCCTACAGTAATTGCTCCGCTTGATGGCATGCCAGCTGAGAAAGCCGGCCTGCGGTCTGGAGACAAGATTTATGCGGTTGATGGTGAACCTACTTTAGGCTTGAGTTTAAATGACATAATAAAGCGCATTCGGGGTCCTAAAAATACAGAAGTAAAGTTGACTATTATTCGTAAAGATGAAAAGCCTCGTGATATTTCTATAACTAGATCAATAATAGTTACCAAAAGCGTTAAAACTGAAATGCGCAAAGACGGAATTTATATTCTACAAATAAGCAATTTTAATAACGACACCCAACAATTATTTAATGAAGCAGTCAGTGATATTCTCATGAAAAACCCTAAGGGTTTAGTTTTGGATTTACGCAATAATCCTGGAGGCTACCTGGAAACAGCTGTTTCTTTAGCTAGCGAATGGGTGTTAGAGGGTCCAGTAGTAGCCGAACAGTTTAATAATAATCGTCGTAACGAGTATCCAGCCCGAGGGCAGGCTCGTCTCAAAGATATCCCGACCGTTGTTTTGGTCAACGGTGGTAGTGCTTCAGCCTCAGAGATACTAGCCGGAGCTTTGCGTGACTATAAATTAGCTAAAATTGTAGGAGAAACCACTTATGGTAAAGGCTCTGTTCAATCCTTAAGTGATTTAAGTGGCGGTGGCAGTTTAAAGATAACCGTGGCGAAGTGGTTAACTCCAGCTGGCGATTATATAAATGATAAAGGTTTGGAGCCGGATGTTAAAGTGGAAATGACTATGGACGACTTAGACAATGATAAAGATCCTCAATTGGATAAAGCCCTGGAAATACTAAAAATAAAAAATAAATAATTTAGAGCCGTTATCTAGAAGTGGCTAGGCAGAAAAATTATGATAGAAAAAAAGAAACCAAAATTAAAATCATCTCAGGCGGCTCCAGTTAAATATATATTCGTAGTCGGCGGTGTGATGTCTGGGGTGGGGAAGGGCGTAACTACTGCTTCTATCGGGCAAATTCTACAATCTCGCGGTTATAATATCAGCGCCATTAAAATGGATCCCTATATTAATGTCGATGCGGGCACAATGAATCCGATTGAACATGGTGAAGTTTTTGTGACTGAAGATGGTGATGAGACAGACCAGGATATTGGTAATTACGAACGCTTCCTTAATAAGAATATTTATCGCGAGAATTACATGACCACAGGTCGGGTCTATCAATCGGTTATTGAGCGAGAGAGAAATCTTGGTTATAAAGGACGCTGCGTCCAGGTAGTTCCTCATATTCCTCAGGAAATAAGAGATAGAATAGATATAGCTGCTGCTAAAACTGGAGCAGAAATAATGATAATAGAGATCGGCGGCACAGTTGGAGAGTATGAAAATTTATTATTTTTAGAAGCAGCCAGGGTCATGAAGCTCTATCATCCTAAGGATGTTTCGTTCGTTATAGTTTCTTATCTCCCTATTCCTGATAAAATTGGTGAAATGAAAACTAAGCCAACACAGCACGCTGTTCGTAATTTACAATCTGCCGGGATTCAACCAGATTTTATTATTGCTCGTAGCGAGAAGCCCATTGATATGTCCCGACGAGAGAAGCTGTCTATTAATTGTAATGTACCTGTAGAAGCAGTTATTGCTGCTCCTGATGCCGACTCCATTTATGATATTCCTCTTAATTTTGAAAAAGATCACCTAAGTGATCGTATCTTAGAAAAACTAAATCTATCTCCGCGTCATAAGAATACAAATACTGCCTGGAGAGATATGGTTAAACGCTCTAAAAACACTAAACCAGTTATTAATGTGGGGATTGTTGGTAAATATTTTGCTAGTGGTGACTTTTCTTTAGGTGATTCCTATATTTCAGTTATTGAAGCTATTAAACATGCGGCAGCATATAGCCACTGTCGGGCAAATATTAAGTGGTTAGGAGCCGAAGAGGTAGAAAAGAAGGGAGCTAAGGCTCTGCATGGCCTGGATGGCATTATAATTCCTCAGGGTTGGGGCGGTCGTGGTTCGGAGGGGAAGATTAAAGCAATTAAATATTGTCGAGAAAATAAAGTGCCTTATTTTGGTCTTTGTTATGGCATGCAAATGGCAGTTATTGAATTTGCTCGTAATGTAGTGGGCCTTAAGGATGCTAATTCTGCCGAAGTCGACCCTAAGACTACTAATCCAGTAATTCATATTATGCCTGGTCAGGCTAAATTAATTAAAGAAAAGGGTTACGGAGGCACTATTCGTTTAGGCGGTTGGCCTTGTCGATTGGTACCTGAAACTCGTTTGTCTAAGGCCTATAGTGAGTTTACAATTAAAAAGACAGTTTCTGAGCGGCATCGGCATCGTTATGAATTTAATAATGATTATCGTCAACGCTTTGAAGATTTAGGTTTAGTAATAGCCGGCACCTCACCAGATGGTGAAATAGTTGAGGCTATAGAAATAAAAAATCATCCATTTTTTGTGGGTGTTCAATTTCACCCAGAATATATTTCTCGCCCCCTATCACCACATCCTCTATTTGTTGAATTTATTAAAACTTGTAAGAAGGGAAAATAAATTAATACAAAAAAACACCGACTATTTAAGTCGGTGTTTTATTTTTTGTTGGGTTTATTTTTTTGCTTTAACTGGAGTAGTTTTTTCCGGAATAACAATATTTACTACCTTAGAAGATTTAAGGGAATTATCGTATTTACGCATGGTCTTAGTGGTAAATTTTACAAAACCACTAGACAAAGCAAATAAGGTGTCATCTCCACCGCGCTTGACATTCCGTCCAGCATGATATTTGGTGCCACGCTGACGTACTAAAATAGCGCCAGTTTTAGCCCATTGACCATCATTGAGCTTTATTCCTAGTCGTTTACTTTCTGATTCGCGGCCTAACGCGGTTGAGCCGGCCGCTTTCTTATGTGCCATAAAGATTTTTCTTAAATTTTAACTTAGATAAATATAACAAAAGACTATATTATTGTCAAATGCTAGATTTAAGCTTTTTTGTATTTGTTTTATTACTAATTTTAGAGATAAATAATAGTTTTATTTTTCTTAAATTATGATATAATGTTATTAAGTTTATAAGATAAGCTGTTTATTATTATGTTAAGAGTAGATAAAAATAAGTGCGTTGGTTGCGGTATGTGCGCGGGCCTCTGCCCAGACAGCTTCCAGCTAGGGTTAGACGAGAAATCCGAGGTAGTATCTGAAGAAATTAACGATTGTGTTCGTCAGGCTCAGACTCATTGTCCGGCTAAAGCAATAGAAATTGATTAATATTAAAAGAATATGGCGATTGAAAAGTTGACAGTTACAACTACGCCAGAAAAGGGGCCTTCTCCTGATAAGTCTAGTAAGCTAGACCTTATTGATAGGGCGGCTAAGTTTGAGTTGCCGAGATCTAAATCAGAGAAGAAGCTGTCAATAAATAAACAAGCTGAAATAAATCAAGCCCCCATTGCGATATTACCAACAGTTCCTGCTTGGCAGGTTCAGCGGGCCCAAGCTATAGATAAAATTTTGTCTGAAGGTTTAAATGAGATATTTCTTAAGATGAAACCGGCTCAGCAAGCGGAGTTTAAATTAAAGGGCGAGGAGACAGTTTCGAAAATAAACTTTTTATTAAGTCAAACTAAGGTTAAGGTTGAAAAAATTATTTCTTTGATTAGAGGTTGGCTGAAATTAGTTCCTGGTATTAATCATTTTTTTGTAGAGCAAGAAGCAAAAATTAAAACCGACAGGATAATTGCTCTTAAAGATAAATTTTGATTTATGACCTCTCTTATTATTAACTTTGAATCCTATTTTATTTACGCAGCGGCTGTTATTTTGTTTTATTTTGTTGTTCTGGTTATTTTATTAGGTTTTCGCCTTTGGTTTCATAATCGTAATTATTTTTCACATCAGGTATTTTTAGTACGTTTACCCAAAGATAAGCCTGAAGACAAACAGCATCAAGATAACAGTCAGGATTTACATGAAGAAATAGCCAGAGGCGAAACTATGTTTGCGGCAGTAGGCGGTTTACGGGCACAAAAGGGCTGGAAATTTTGGTTTTATGGCCGGGATGACCAGTTTTCTTTTGAAATTGTTGCCGCTAATAATAGAGTAGCTTTCTATGTGGTTGTTCCTCCTCAAGGTGCACGTTATTTAGAACAACAAATTCACGCTCATTATCCAGAAGCAGTTATTGAAGAAGTTTCAGATTACAACTCCTTTAGTCCTCAGGGGAAAATTATGGCCGGTTATCTTAGAACGGCTAAAGATTACATATTTCCTTTAAAAACTTACCGTAAAATGGATGTTGATCCTCTTAACTCAATAATAAACGTTTTATCTAAGCTAGAAAAAGACGAAAGCCTGTCCATTCAGTATACGGTACGCAGTGCTCGCCCTAATTGGCACGCCAGAACTCGAAGAATTGTTTCTCGGATTCAACAGCTTGGATCTGTTAAAGAAGGGCTAAGTTCTAATAGTTTTTGGAATGATATTTTCCCTAAAAAACCCAAAGATAAAAACTTAGTGGAATCTAAAAATACCGTCCCCAGGTTAACAGCTGTTGAGGAAGAAATGGTTAAAGCAATTGAAGAGAAAAATTTAAAAGCTGGCTTAGATGTTAATGTTAGAGTAGTGGTTTGCGCTCGGACGCTTAATCAGGCCAAACTTTATTTAGAAAATGTGGGCAGTGCTTTTACGGAATATAATAATTTTGGCTATGGAAATGTTTTTTCTCGTTTACGCTTGGCCGCCGGGCAAAAAACTATAAAAGATTTTATTTATCGGCGTTTTCAGGAAAAACACAGTTTTTTATTAAATAGTGAAGAACTAGCTAGTCTTTATCATTTTCCTTTGTCCTCAACGGAAACCCCTAATATACTGTGGCTGACAGCTAAAATTGCCCCCGCTCCAAACGATGTTCCGACTGAAGGCATTAGTTTGGGGAATAATGTTTATCGAGGAATTAAAAAAGAAATAAGAATGAAGCGAGACGACCGTCGTCGACATACCTATATAGTCGGTAAGTCTGGTACTGGTAAATCCGTCCTTTTGGCTAATATGGCCATTCAGGATATTCAAAATGGTGAAGGGGTTTGCGTTTTAGATCCTCACGGTGACTTAATTGGCGACATATTAGACCGTCTACCCCCAGAACGGGCCGAAGATGTCATTATCTTTTCACCTGGTGATCGCGAGCGTCCGTTAGCCCTTAATCTTTTAGAATACGATCCTCGTTATCCGGAACAGAAAAGTTTTGTTATTAATGAGATGATCGGCATTTTCGATAAGCTCTATGATCTCAAAGCAACGGGTGGACCGATGTTTGAGCAATATATGCGTAATGCCATGTTATTAATTATGGATGACCCAGAAACAGGCTCAACATTAATGGAAATTCCTAAAGTTTTAGCTGATGCCGATTTTCGTCGTTTAAAATTAAGCCATTGTCGTAATCAGACAGTAATAGATTTTTGGAAAAAAGAAGCAGAAAAGGCAGGCGGGGAAGCAGCTTTAGCCAATATTACCCCTTATATAACCTCAAAATTAACTTCTTTTATCTCCAACGACATGATGCGTCCGATTATTGGACAACAAAAAAGCGCTTTTAATCTACGGGAGATAATGGATAAACAAAAAATCCTTTTAATTGATTTACCTAAAGGATCAGTGGGGGAGATGAACGCTTATCTACTCGGTATGATTTTAGTTGGTAAAATTTTAATGGCTGCCTTAAGTCGTACTGACATGGAAGCCCAAAAGCGTAAAGATTTTTATTTATATATAGATGAATTTCAAAACTTTACCACTTCTTCTATCTGTCAAATATTATCAGAGGCTAGAAAATATGCTCTAAATCTAATTATTGCTCACCAGTATATCGGACAGCTGGCAAAAGGTCAGAATACAGAAATAAGAGATGCTGTCTTTGGTAACGTGGGGACAACAATATGCTTTAAGGTAGGAGCGGAAGATGCCCAAACACTAGTTAAAGAATTTGCTCCAGTTTTTAATGAATATGACCTTATTAACATTGACAAAGGAACCGCTTATATTAAACTGCTGGTAGAGAATAGCGCCTTAAGACCATTTTCCCTCAAGACTCTCTGGCCGCTAGTCGGTGTTAAGCAGCCAGGCTTAAGTGAAGAAGTTAGATCTCTAAGTCGTTTAAAATATGGTCAGAGCGTACGTTTAGTAGAAGCCGAAATTAGCCGTCGCACTAATCAGTCATTATAAGATTATGTCTACTTTATATCGCGATTATCGCCCACAAAAATTTTCTGAAGTTTTGGGTCAGAATCATATTAAGGTAACCCTGCAGAATGAAATTATAGCTGGTCGTCCGGCTGGAGCCTATTTATTTTGTGGTCCGCGCGCAGTTGGCAAGACAACCATGGCTCGAGTTTTAGCTAAAACTGTAAATTGCCAAAAGAGAAAAAGTGAGCAAGCAGAACCTTGTAATGAGTGTTCTACTTGTCAGAGTATAGTGACTGGCAGCAATTTAGAAGTAGTGGAAATAGATGCGGCTTCTAATACTGGTGTGGATAATGTTCGTGATAATATTATTTCTTTTTGTCGTCTAGCGCCCACCAATGCTAAGTATAAGGTTTTCATCATTGATGAAGTGCACATGCTGTCAATTTCAGCTTTTAATGCTCTGTTAAAAATTATAGAAGAACCGCCAAATTATGTAATTTTTGTGCTTTGCACAACTGAAATCCAGAAAGTTCCAGCTACTATAATATCCCGTTGCGAACGTTTCGATTTTCGTCGAGTAAGTGTCTCTGATATTGTTAAAAAATTAAGCTATATTGCTCGTCAGGAAAAAATAGAAATAGAAGGAAAAATATTAGAAGCGGTGGCCAGAAGGAGTGGTGGTCATTTGCGTGATGCTGAAAGCTTGTTAGGGCAAATATTTTCTTTGGGCGATAAAAAAATAACTTCTGAACAAGCTGAGTTAGTTATGCCTCACTATAGTAGTCAGGAAGCAGTAAATTTATTAGATTACATTAATCGTAAGGATGCAGCTAAAGCCATTGCTTTAATCAATAGTCTAACCGATAGCGGTATTAATATTAAATCATTTGTGTCAGAAACTATTGCTTTGTTAAGAAAAGTAATGCTTAGCAAGCTCAGTCCGGAACTAGAGAACAATCTTGGCTTAGATTGGGGGGAAGAACTAGAAAAGCATTTAGCTCCAGTCGCTTCAGCTCTTAGTATTGATCAAATAATCGTTATTACTAATCGTTTTTTAGATGTTGCCGCTGATAATCGCAGTTCTCTTATTCCTCAATTACCTTTAGAAATAGCTATTGGTGAACTATGTTTTGGACAGATCTCCAATCAGTCAATTTCCACCCCAAAAACAGCTGTGAGCGTAAAGTCAGTAGCCAAACAACCCTTACAAAAATCACCAGTTAATAAACCCGAAGCCTCATCTTCGTTAGTTTTATCAGACGATGAGGTTTTGATTAAGTGGCCAGAATTTTTGATAAAAATAAAAAAATATAATCATTCTTTATCTTTTGTTCTACAAAATTGTGTGCCCCGGGGAATTAGTAATGGCTTGTTGCAGCTAGCTTTTAAATATAAATTTCATCAAGATAGAATAAATGATCAGGCTATAAAGAGTATCGTTGATAGTGTTTTGTGTGAGGTCTATGGGCCAGGTATAAGTTATACCAGCTGTCTGGATGAAAAGTTAACCATTGCTTATTTAGAGTCTAATAAAGAAAATGAAATAAAAACGCCACCAGTTAAAGCAGATGGCGTAGCAGCTAGCGGCCTAATGTCTGATTTGTTAAAGACTTTTGGCGGGGAAGTGATAAATTAAATAAATATATGTTAGATCTTAAATTAATACGAGAGGATACGGAGATGGTTAGAGGGGGACTACTCAAGCGTTTAGACCATACTGAGTTCAATTTAGAGGCTATTATTTCTTTAGATAACGAGCGTCGTTTATTACTTAAAGAAATAGAGCAACGTCAAGCAGTGCGTAATCAAGCTTCTAAAAGTAAGCCTACTTCTGAGACTATTAGTGCTCTTAGAACAGAGGGTGATAACATAAAAAAATTAGAAGAAAAACTATCTCCTATAGAAGAAGAGTTAAATCGTCTTTTGTCTGAACTTCCTAATTTACCAGCCCCTGATGTTATAGCCGGGGGTAAAGAAAATAATGAGGTAATTTATACTTATGGATCTAAACCAAAGACTAATTTTACTTTACTTGATCATGTAGAGCTAGCCACTAAACTTGATCTTATAGATTATGAACGGGCAACCAAAATGTCAGGCAACGGTTTTTGGTGCTATACCGGTAATGGCGCTCTACTGGAATGGGCTCTACTTTCTTATTTTATAGATTTTCATACCCGCAACTCTTATCGTTTTCTCATCCCCCCGTTTCTTCTTAGCGAACACTCGGCTTATACTTCTGGGCATTTACCTAAATTTAGGGATGATTTGTATTGGACTCAAGATAAACTTTGTTTGAACGCTACTAGTGAAATGATGCTTGGTAACTACCATCGTGATGAGATTCTGCCAGAAAAAGATTTACCTCTGAAGTACTTTGCTTACTCTAGTTGTTTTAGGCGGGAAGCTGGTAGCTATCGTCAAGAAGAGCGGGGAATGGTGCGAGGTCATCAATTCAATAAGATTGAAATGTTTATATTTTGTCGACCAGAAGAATCTAACCTAATGTTTGATGAATTGGTTAAAAATGCTCAATCGCTGATTGAAGGACTAGGTCTTCATTTCCAAATTTCCAAACTAGCAGCTGGTGATTGCAGTGCTGCGATGACTAAAACCTACGATCTTGAGGTTTATCTGCCTAGCATGGGCATATATAAAGAAGTCAGCAGTGTTTCTAATGCTGGTGATTACCAGGCCAGACGAGGTCAGGTCAGATTTAAAAATATTAACGGGAAAAATGAATTTGTGCACACTCTTAATGCCTCTGGCCTAGCGACTAGTCGCTTATTACCGGCTATCTTAGAGCAGAATCAGCAGCCAGACGGCTCAGTGCTCATTCCTGAGGTTTTACATCGTTATTTACCGGCTGGCCTGACAGTGTTAAAAGCTAAGAAAAACTAAGATTAATGAAAATATTATCATTAAAAAAAATATTAACCGGATGCCTACTGACGATTATTTGTTGGCCTTTAATGGGTCAAGCTGCTGATACTAAAAATATTTATCCGCGCTTAGCTAATCATTTTTTACGTTGGGAAATAAGTGATAGCGAGGCCGATGAATTAGCTAAATGGGATCTACTAGTATTAGACATGGAGGTTCAAGAAAATAGTCGTCGTGAATTAGAAAAAATTAGACGTCTTAATCCTAACGTAATTATTCTCGCCTATATAACTTCCCAGGAAATTATTGATGGTATAGAAAATTACAATGGCGCTTATTTACGCCAAGCTTTAGCGGCAGGGTTGAGTGATGGTTGGTGGTTAAGAGATGGGTTAGGTAATAAGATTTCTAACTGGCCGTATACCTCGATGTTTAATTTATCAGATGGCGCGTTACCAGATATTTCTGGACGTCGTTTTAACGATTATTTACCAGAATTTGTGGCCAATACAATTAAAGATAGCGGGTTATGGGATGGTGTTTTTTATGATAATACTTGGGGAGACGTTTCTTGGGTAAAAGCCACTAATTTCGATTTAGATAACGATGGGAAAGCCGAGACAGCTAGCCAAGCGGATGCCATGTGGGCTAAGGGATTCTATAAAATGTTAGCTAAAACCAGAGAATTAACCGGTCCTGATTTTATAATCATTGGCAATGGTCGAGTTTATGAAGGATACCAGAAATTATTAAATGGCATGATGTTAGAAAGCTTTCCTTCGCCTTGGGAAAACGGTGGTAGTTGGACCGGATCAATGGAAACTTATTTGAAATTACCGTCTTTAAATGTTGTGCCAGCTTTATCGATTATTCATATATATGATAAGAATCAAAATAGCTACAAACATGCCCGCTTTGGATTGACTAGCACTCTAATGGGTCAAGGATATTTCAGTTATGATTATGATGTGGCCAATCATGGTCAAACTTGGTGGTATGATGAATATGACGTTGAACTTGGACCAGCTAAAACTGCGCCTTATAACCTATTAGCTGGTGATAATACTAAAATAACTCCTGGCCTTTGGCGGCGTGATTTTCGTAACGGAACAGCTATAGTTAATTCCACAACCAAAAAACAAACTTTTGTCTTTAAAAATGAAGAGTTGGTAAAAATAAAAGGCACCCAAGATTCTAAAATTAATAATGGCCAGAGAATAAATTATATAATATTAGAACCTCAGGATGGAGTTGTTTTATTAAAAGAAACAACAGATATTTACAATAGTCCCTTTGTTAATGGCTATTTTTACCGTATTTTTGATCAATCAGGGAGACAACAGAGAAATGGTTTCTTTGCTTATAGTGGAGCTTATCCTGGCGGTTCAGCTGTTATATTAGCTTCTGGTAGTCGTGACAATCAAACAGCTATTAATGTGAGTGCTAGTCGAGGCTGGGTGACTCTTTATCAAGATGGTCAGGCTATTGCCTCATTTCCGCCATACACTAAAGCCTATAAACAAGATATAAGATTAGCTGCTCGCCTGGATGATGGTTATTTTAATAAAATAGTAACCGGGGCTGGTCCTGGCGGAGGACCTCAAGTTAGAGTGTTTACTCCGGTTGGCCGCCTAGAAGGAAGTTGGTTTGCTTATGATAAGTCTCTGCGTGGTGGTGTTAATGTGGCTTTAGCGGATCTAGACGGAGATGGAAGCTTAGAGGTAATAACTGGTCCAGGGGCAGGGGAGGAGCCGCGTATTAAGATGTTTACAAAAAAGGGAGAGTTATTGGGCAGCTTTTTAGCTTATGATGCTAAATTTCGTGGGGGCGTTAATGTGGCGGCTGGTGATTTAAACGGAGATGGACGAGCAGAAATAGTTACCGCTCCGGCTTCTGGGGGCGGTCCTCATGTTATGATATTTAATAATGATGGTCAGAGATTATCAAGTTGGTTTGCTTATGATAAAGACTCCCGAGGTAATTTCGAAGTTTCAGTAAGTGACATAAATAATGACGGACAATTAGAAGTACTGGTAGGAATCAAGAGTTTTTAGTTTAATATCCGCTTTTTAAAGTGAGCGGATTGAAATATATGATAAAAATAATTCATCGCTACTTTCGTGGACGTTGGGAAAGATATTATTTTAAAAATCACTGGCACCTAGTATTAGATCTTTCTCTGCTCATGACAGTTTTTATTTTGCTAGCTGCTTTGTTTTATCTATATTTTTATCGTCCGTCCCTGCCAGGTTTTGGTGGTTTTAGTCGACCAAAAGTTGATCTTAACAACCCACCACTGGGCATAACCTTTTCAATACCAGATAAATCTATAACTGATAACAGCGAAGTAGACTTAGCTATTAAGTTAAAAAATGACGGAACAGTAGCCATTAAAGACATTTCTTTTTCTCTTTTACCTTTAAGTAAGGAATTTTCTATAGAAAAAATAGAAGAACTGCCAGGAGAAACTGATAGTAGCGTAATAGGAAAAAAATTATCTATTTCCGTTATCCCTGCTCACAGTAGCGGAACAGTAGCGGTAAAAATAAAAATGGATCGTCTAGAAAAAACTGCTCGAACAATCCGTTGGCAAGCAGTGACTGAGTATTTGCTAAATAATCAAGTTTTTCGCCAAACCGATAACTTGCCCGACATTCATTTGGTGGCAGAAATAGAAACTAAAGCTGGTGCCTATTATACTAGTCCACAGGGAGACCAACTCGGCATTGGTCCAATTCCTCCTATCATTGGCATCCCTACTAAGTATTGGATATTTTGGGAAGTGGAGGGAAGTGATAATCTTAAAAATATAAGTTTAAGCGCTCGTCTTCCGCGCTATATTGAGTTAAGCGAACAGCGTTCTTTGCTGAGTGGTAAATTTAACTATAATTCTGACACCAGACAAATTATTTGGAATATAGATGAATTAAAACTTACTGAGGGCCCAACTCGGCTTAATTTTGAATTACAATTAACGCCCACCGAAGATCAATTAGGGAAATCTCCTCTACTACTGGAGGCTGGTAAATATTTTGCCACAGATATTTTGACAGGTATGGAGTTGTCCGGGGATTTACCGGCTTTAACGACTGAGCTAGAAAGTGATCGTTTTAATTCTGGGCGAGGCGAAGTTGTGGCCCAATAATATGATAGCTGTTTTTAAAAAAATTTTGAAACCTAAATATGAACCCTTTAACCATTTGGAGATAAGGGCTGATAACTTGTTATATAATTGGCAATATCTAAAAAGCTTACAACCTACTGCCACATTATTTCCGGTTTTAAAATCTAACGCTTATGGCCACGGTCTAGCTCAGGTTTGCCAAATATTAAATCGAACTGATACTAAAATGGTAGCAGTAGATTCATACCCAGAAGTTCAAACAGTCTATCGTAATTTTTCTGGTCAAGTTCTGATATTAAACGAAATGCCCCTAAAGGTTTATCGATATACTAAATTAAGTAGAACTGAATTTATAATTTATAACGAAAATACTTTGCGATATATTTCTCGTTTTGGTCGCCGAGCACGAATACATCTTTTCTATAATACAGGAATGAATAGGGAGGGAATACAGGATTTAGAATCTTTCTTAAAGCGTAATAAAAAGTATTTAGATCAGGTGAAAATTACCGGTTTTTGCTCCCATTTAGCCTCAGCTGATGAAGAGTCCTCTTTCAACACTCAACAAGAAAATAAATTTTTAAAAGGGTTATCTATTTTACAACAGGCCGGTTATTTTCCTCAATATGTTCACTTAGGCAATTCTGCTGGACTATTTAAACTACATAACCCCGCTTTGACTGCTTTTAGACCCGGTTTATCTTTTTATGGATATAGCCCTTTTTCTCAAGATAACGCCCTAACTAGACCTCTTCGCCCCGCTTTAGAATTATATTCTAAAATAATTAATCTTGAGGAAATTAGTTCTGGCCAAACAGTATCCTATAATGAAGATTTTAAAGCCGATAAAAATTTAACTATTGGCTTAATACCATTTGGCTATTACGAAGGCCTTGATCGTCGCTTATCAAACCAAGCAGAAGTTCTGGTTATATCTGAACAAAACAATTTTTTTGCTCCGCTAGCTGGTCGTATTTGTATGAATTTAACATGTTTAAATTTGGGCGAAAATAAGGTAAATATTGGAGATAAAGTCCAGATTATAAGTTCAGATGCCGCGGCAAAAAATTCTTTATCTTCCTTAGCAACTACAGCCAATACGGTGATTTATGATTTATTAGTTGGCTTGCAAGCTAATATTAGAAGGGAAGTTATATGATTTCACACTCCAAACATATAAAAAAAGATTATCAAAAGAAAAATCTTCGTAATCCTTTTTTTCATAAACGAACAACAGGGAAGAAATCGGGATTATGGAAATGGCTTATCCCGCCTGGTATTTTAATATTAGGTGGATTAGTTTGGTTTTTTTTAGCATCGTCTTTTTGGAAACTAGAAAATATAACAATTAGCGGCTTAAACAGAGTTTTGCCAGAAGAAGTTGAAAATATAATTTGGCAAATAGCTGATAATAACTACTGGCTAGGTTTTTCTGGAAGAAATATTTTTATATTAGACGACCAACTTATTCAGGAAAAATTAATCGCCTCATATAACCTAACTGATTGTCAGGTAATCAAAAAATTTCCTCGTAGTTTATTAGTAACAGGCTATGAACGTCCTTACGCCTTTATTTGGCAAGAAGGGAAGGACTTTTTTTATGCTTCTCGTGATGGTTATATAATTAAAGAACAGGAAGTGCTAGAAGAAGACAAGCAAAAATATTTCATTTTAGAAAATAAAAACACCGGCAGCTTAATAGGACAAGATAATAAGATAAATGTCAATAGCGAGTATTTAGAGTTTGCCTTTGTGTTGTCCGAGCTAATAAATAATAATGATCAGCTAACCTTAGAAAAATTTATAATAGATTGGGAATTTAACACACTTAAAGTAAAATTTAAAGATGGTCCTCAAGTTTATTTTAATACTAGAGACCAGGCTAAAAATCAGTTAGAACGCCTCCTTCTTGTCAAAAAGGAGAAAATAAAGGATAATTTTAGTAAGACTGAGTATATAGACCTGCGGTACGGTGATAAGATATTTATTAATCCTGACTTTAAATAAATATATGGAAGCAACATTTAAAATTATTTTTTTTCTGGCTATTTTAATATTTTGTTTAACAATTATTGGTTTATTTCTCCTAGTTGTTAAAATTATTTTATTATTTCAGCCTCAAGTAAACTTAATGGGTCTTATTATAAGTTATTAGCTATAAGGGGGTTTATATTAGCCCCCTGTTTTTCTTTATATATAAGGTTGATTAATATACATTATGCGAAGTATCATTCTGGGCTTTTCTAAGGCTCTATAGCGCATAGCTCTTGTTCCCCGGCTATTTCATAAACAACTATGTTATAATTAATCTATGGATAAAAATAAGACAATAATAAAATATTTAGGTGACTTCTTAGACTATGTAGAAATAGAAAAAGGTCTGTCTTCTAAGACTCAGGAGAATTACACTCGTTTTCTTAAAAAGTTCTTTTCTTGGCTTAAAGATACCAATCAAGAGGACCTACAACCCGCTTCCCTGACCCCGGAGAAGATTTGGCAGTACAAAGTACATCTTTCCCGACATAGTGACCCACGGACCAAAAAAACCCTAAAGAAGACCACTCAAAACTACTATTTGATTGCCCTGCGGTCGTTATTAGAGTTTTTTGTGGAAAAAGACATTGCTTCCCTGCCGCCCTCTAAAGTTAAACTGGCTAAAGATAAGGCCGATAAGGAAATAAAATTTTTAAAATTGGAACAACTATCACGTTTATTAAGTGCACCTTCTGATAACACAATTATCGGACTAAGGGACAGAGCCTTACTAGAAACTCTATTTTCTACCGGGTTACGCGTAGCTGAGCTAGCATCTCTTAATCGCGATCAACTGCGTATTAAAGAAGATACCAAAGATATCGAAACAGCCATTATTGGTAAAGGTAGTAAGATTAGAACAGTATATTTTTCCCAGCGAGCTGTTAAGGCTCTTCGTGATTATGTAAAAGAGAGAAAGGACATGGATGAGGCTTTATTTATTAATTACCGGCGAGGGGCAGCTAAACATCAAGAATCGCGTCGCTTAACTGTTAAAAGTATAGAAGATATAGTTAAAAAGTATGTTAAAATAGCAGGTTTACCCGTCATGGCCACTCCGCATACCCTGCGCCACTCCTTTGCCACTGATTTATTGAATCAAGGAGTTGATCTGCGTACTGTTCAAGAATTTTTAGGTCATAGTAATATTGCCACTACTCAGATATATACTCATGTTACTAATAAACAGCTGCGGGACATTCATCGCCAGGTTCACGAAGGTCGAGAGTTATAATTTTATGTTAAATCAAAAAACCGGCCAGTAACCGGTTTTTCTGTATAGAATAGATGTGATTTAAGGAAGATAGTTCTCGGGATCAACCGGTAGACCATTAAGACGTACCTCAAAGTGTAGATGAGGTCCGGTGGTAAATGGCCCAGAACCTGTTCCGCCGGGCATGCCGCCGGTTTTACCGATAGCCTGTCCTTGTTTTACATATTGATCAGCCATGACATAAACAGCCGAGACATGACCGTAAACCGTAGACAAACCGTTACCGTGAATAAGCATTATATAAGCATAATTCTTACTGCCATCAAATTTTACCTTGGCTACATAACCATCAGCCGCCGCAGTGATGGTGGTTCCCTGTCTAGCCCTAATGTCTACCGCGGGATGTTCTCCAATCAAGTTGCGATATGGGTAACTAGAATCACGAAATCCGGCCGTTATAACATTAGCCGGTACCGGCCAAGCAATAGTGTTATTTCCGTCATTTAATTTCTGCCTATCCCTTTCTGACATCTTTTGGCGAATCAAGGTTTCGGCACTACTAATAGCCGCCTCGGCCGCCCGTTGCTCTCTTTGTCCCGCCTCTATTAGACTTTGGAATTCCCTTTCCGAGGCTTTAGTTTCGGCTAGTAGATTACTTTTATTAGCTTGCTCATAATTTAAGCTGTCCTGCTTTTGCTCTAGTTCATTTTTTAGCTTTAAAAGTTCTTTATTTTTATCATCAAGAGCTGATATATTAGCCTCCAAGCGATCTTTATCTGCCTTTAATTCTTCCACACTTCGTCCGATTTCAGTATTCGCGTCCTGCAAATATCTAGCCTGATTAAGAAACTCTGTTAATGAATCATTGAGTAACAACATTTCTAGAGTCGAAACTTGATCTTGCTTATACATGGAACGAATCAAACTGGTAATGTGCAGCTTGTTTGTTTCTATTTTTTTATCTAAGTTCTCCTTATCTAGCTCTATCTTTTGAATTTCGAGATTGGTTTTATCTATTTCTAAGTTAGCGCTATCGATATCAACTCGAGCTTGAGCTAGTCGATCCTCAAGAATAGATAATTGATTACTAAGACTAACCTTCTCTTGTTGCTTGATTTGAATTTGTTTTTGATATTGCTGTTGTTTGATTAGAAGTTCATCGATTTGTTTTTTTTGATCAAGTATCCTTTGGTTAAGGGTGTTTATTTCGGCGTCAATATTACCAGTTTGTCCGCGGACAGGAGAAATAGTAGATATTAAAACAAAAAAACAAAGACCCAAAATTGTAATTCTGGTTAGTTGGCGCCAAAATATTTTTATTTGGAAAACCTTGTTCATGTTATTTTTATATTATAACATATTTTACAATATCTGTAAATGTAGCTTATATTAAACAAGAAATGTTATTTTTTTGCTTTTTCTAAAGCAATTTGTATTCTTTTTAGGCTCTCTTCCCTGCCTAAAGCGTCGGCTACCTCAAAGGGGCCAGGGCTATACTGCTGACCAGTTAAGGCATAACGCAAGGGCCAAAGATAATCGCCGTTGGCTTTTCCTTTCTCTTTTATCCAGACCAAAATATTATTTTCTAGTTTATCTTTTTGCCAATCTTTCAAGGTTATATCATTAAGATAATTAAAAAGTTCATTTAAACAGTTAAGAGATTCCTCAAGAGTAATTTTTTTCCATTTTAAAGCTGATATGTCATAATCAGGCAGTTTAAAAAGATAAGCACTAATTTCTCCAATATCGCTTAATTTCTTTAAACGATCCTTAGCTAAAGCCACAAATTTTTCTAATTGTTCGCCATTTTTAACCTCTAGACCAGCCTCTTTTAGATATGGATAGCAGAGATTGGCTAATTGAGAATTATCTTTCTGACGCAAATAATGAGCATTGAAAAAATCTAATTTATCAGTATCAAAAATAGCCGGACTAGCCCCCATGCCTTCAAGATTAAAACTATTTTCTAGTTCTTTAAGAGTCCACAATTCTTGATTACTTTTAGGATGCCAACCCAAAAGAACACAAAAATTAATTAAAGCTTCGGGTAAATAACCTTTAGTTAAATAGTCTTCCACAAAAACATCTCCCCGTCTTTTACTTAACTTTCCTCCTCCTTCTTTATTAAGAATAAGCGGCATATGAATAAATTTTGGTGGTGTCCAGCCAAAAGCTTGGTAAAGAAGAATATTTTTAGGAAACGACGGTAACCACTCAACCGCTCTTGTAACATGAGAGATTTCCATGAGATGATCGTCGACAACATTAGCGAACTGATAGGTTGGTATACCGCTTGACTTGATTAATACATGATCGTCTAAATCAGAGGCTAAAAAACGAACATCACCCCGAATTTCATCATGGACCACAACCTCACCTTCTAATGGCATCATTTGCCTAACTACAAAAGATTCTCCGGACTCTGCTCTCTTTTTAGATTCTTCCGGACTAAGATGGCGACAGAGACGATCATAACGCGGTGGTTGTTTAGCTGCTTCTTGTTGGCTTCGCATTTCTGTCAGCCTGTCTTCGCTGCAAAAACAACGATAAGCCTGGCCGCTGGCTATCAGCCTTTCAGCATATTTATCGTAGATAGCCTGGCGTTCAGTCTGAATATAAGGTCCATATTTCCCTCCAATATGAGGGCCCTCATCAAACGTAATGCCCACTTTCTTTAACACTTCAACTAATTTATCCGCCGCTCCCTCCACTTCCCTTTTTTGGTCAGTATCTTCAATGCGAAGTAAAAATTTCCCCTTCCAACTTTTAGCCAATAAATATCCGAATAAAGCCGCTCGCAAACTACCAATATGAAGGAAGCCGGTGGGAGAGGGGGCAAAGCGTAGACGTATTTTATTTTTTCGGAAAAACATACAGTTTAATTTAATGATTCAAGCTTAGCTAGATAAATAATAGCAGATTGACGGCGAGCGGGGTGAATGGTTTCAACTAGTTTTTCGGCCGAAATCCATTTCCAATCCCTGTGGTCCCAAAAGTTTATTTTTATTTCTTCGTCTCTTCCAGTAAATTCAGCAATCAGTAGCCCTTGTTTCTGGCCGCGGTAATCATATTTATGCCGTTTGGTGTCATTGGCAATCGGATGAGAATTACTAAATTTATAACGGTGTAAATTTTTATAAGCTGCCTTAACTATAAAATTAGAGGTCCCCGTTTCTTCTTTGAGCTCTCGACTGCCGGCCGTAGTAATATCTTCCCCGTCTGTTCCTCCTTGAGGTAGCTGCCAGTGCCCTGGTTCGTCCGTTCTTTCTACTATTAAAATGTCCTTACCATGATCTGTCTGTTTATACATTAAACAAGCTACATTAGGGCGGTATAAGAAACGACTGATTAATTTAGCTTCTAGAACTTTGGCTGTAAAAACAAAAACAGCATTTACTATCCGTGGCCAGCGTTTTGGCTGTTTTATAAGACGCCACAACCATTCTAAACCTAATTTCCTTAACCACTGTGGCGCACGGGTAATCTGTCCAGTTAGAAAATCAAAAGCCCCACCACAACCGATTGCTAGCCGTAAGGCGGAAAATTTTTCTATATTATGATATAAAATTTTTTCCTGATAGGGCGCGCCAAAATTACAAAATATTATAGCCGGAGAAAAATTATTAATCTCTAATAAATCAGCGGGTTTAATTTCAAAGCGTTCAGAATCTATTACTAGATAGTCTAGGTTCGGATAAATTTTATTTAAAGCATTTTTAATTTCTTCTTTTTTAGATAAACCTGCGTACCAATTTAAAACAACCACTTTTAGCTTTTTAAGCTGCGCCATTTTTAACATCTCATCAACTAAATCAGCGCCGGTTAGACGTGGTATATTTTCCCCATAAAGCCAACCAGCTAATTTGAGTCCAAAACCATCAGCCGGAGCTAAGTCAGCCTTGTTCAAAACGAAGAAAAGCTCCTCATCCTGATGGGCTGCTAAGATTATTTCTGGATTAGGAGTCACTAAAAGACGAGGCCGGTCCTGTTCTAGCCAACGTTCGAGTTGACTTAAGGTCTCGGTCCTGGACAAAGGACTAATATTTATTCCCAAAATATTGGGCATATGTTATAATTAGCTCAGTTTCATCTTATTATAAATATCAAGCGCCGTCAAAACAGATATGCCTAATTATAGAAAGATAAGCGATCAAATTGAAGAACTTACAATAGATAATCCTAAGACCGTTCCTGATCTTAAATGGGTCAATATAGTAAATGCCGGGAAAAAAGAAGTGGATTATTTACGCCGTAATTATAAATTTGATTTACAACATTTAAAGGCCGCTTCCGCATCAGTTTCTTTTCAGCGCCCCATGATTTTTCACGGTAATGGATATATCTGTTTAATCCTTCATTTCCCTTGTCAATTAAATGAGACCATAACTTCTAGCGAAATAGACTTCTTTATTGGTCATGGCTTTTTAATTAGTGCCCATAATAATAACCTAACGACTTTAAGTCGTTTCTTTAACACAGGGAAAAAGAGCCCAGATTCCCTTCTCTCTTACTCCCTAGAATCTTCAGCCGTCTTGCTATATGAAATAATAGGCAACTTAATAGAAGATACCCATCAACTTTTAGACGGCATCAGTTTAAAAATCAATGAAATAGAAGAACTGATATTTTCCGGGAAACAAAAAGAGGCAGTCATGGAAATTTTAACTCTACGGCGTGGCATTATAAACATCAGACGCATAATCCAAAATCATAAAAATATTTTTCAGCAGCTAGCTGTAATGGAAAGTGCCGTTGTCGATAAAGAATCTATTAAAAAATATTACAACGGACTAGTAGACCAATCAAAACGTATTTGGGAGACTTTAGACAATCAAAAAGAAATTGTTGAAGTTTTATACAACACCAACGAATCTTTATTAAATAACCAAATGACTGACATTATGAAGACGTTGACTATCTTTTCAGTCATCGTCTTCCCCCTTACTCTTCTGGCCGCTATTTTTGGTATGAATGTTGATCCCATGCCCTTAGTTAGATTGCCTTTCGGTTTTTGGTGGATAATTTCTTTGATGTTATTGGGAGCACTAGGGCTGCTTCTTATTTTTAAGAAAAAGCGGTGGCTATAAGCCTAAATTAATCTTTAATTTAAAAGAACTACTATTTAAAAGTAGTTCTTTTATTTTTATTAAATAATATTAGGCTATTATTAGTGAAATTGTGGATAAATCATTGACAAAATTTATAATAAATATTATAATATACGATTAAGTAATAACTTAAAAAGTGTGAAAATAGCTTTTGTTGGCCAAAAAGGAATACCCTCTTGGGATGGCGGCGTAGAACGTTATGTCGAGAGTTTATCTATTAATCTCGCCTCTCTAGGCCAGGATGTTTTTGTATATAACCGAACTAATTATTTACCCGATCGTCTTCATGAATTTCGCGGTGTAAAAATAATTAATACCCCATATCTTAGAGGAAAAAATGTTGCCAACATTACTCACTCATTTTTATCTTTAGTCCATGCTTTATGGCAAGGAGTGGATATAATTCACATCCAAGGTGTCGGCCCCTCTCTTTTAGCCTGGCTTCCTAAATTTTTTCATTCTAAAGCTAAGATAGTTGCTACTTTACATAGTTTTGATTACTACAATGATAAATGGGGACGATTTGCTAAATTCATGCTTAAGACTGGAGAAAAAATAATGTGCCGTTTTTCTGATACTGTTATAGTCTTAACGGAATCAACCAAAAAATATGTAAAAGAGACTTATGGGCGAGAATCCGCGCTGATTCCTAACGGTGCAGACCTATATGACGACGGGGCTGAAGATAAAATAATACCTTGGGGATTAACTCGAGGAAATTACATAATTAGCGTTTCACGGATTATAAAACTAAAAGGATTGCAATATTTAATCCCCGCTTTTTTACAGGTAAAAACAGATAAAAAACTAGTTATTACCGGCGACGGTGACTATTTGCCTGAACTAGAAAAATTAGCCAACGGCGACCCGCGCATAATATTTACTGGCAATCAGCGTGGCCGGGTTCTTGATCAGCTATATGCTAATTCCTATCTCTTTGTTCAACCATCAGAGATGGAGGGTTTATCTATTGCTCTATTAGAAGCTATGGCCCACAAATCTGCTTGTTTAGTTAGTGACATTGAAGCTAACCGTGAAGCGATAGGAGAAGCAGGTTTTACTTTTGCTAGTAAAAACATAGATGATTTAAAAAATAAGCTCCAGAACTTAGTGGATAATCCAAGTGAAGTAGACATTAAGGCTAACGCCGCCTATGAGCGAGCTAAAGCTATGTTTACTTGGTCTGATGTTGCCCGCCAAGTCCTGGAAGCTTATAGCAAATAAGCTTTTCAGTAATAAATTTTGTTCATTTCTCAATTAAATAACTAAACAAGGAGTAATCTAATGAAAAACTATCGAAATGTTTTTCTATTGTTTGTAGCTTTTTTAATATTGGCAATAACTGGTTGCCAGGTTATGGAAGCTCCCACCGAACCGGGTGATGATCCCGTGAACACGTCTAGCGGTATAATACTGAAGGCAAACGGCGTAACCGTCCTTACCAATAATATTACATTGGAAAAAGGCGTAGCAAACGTCTTCACAATTTATATGCCAAGGTTAAAATCGGTAACCACTACTTTTCACGACAATAACGTAGTTAAGACCGGAACCGTTGTCAGCCACACATATCCTGTTTCTTTAAACTCTAGTAGCCTTACTGTTACTGCAATTGATAGTTCTAACACTGTGCACGAAGAAACTTATCAAGTAACTTTAGTGTATGACATCAATTTGCCTGTACGTTATAACTACGGGAAAAATAGCGTAGGAAACGGTAAGTATGAACACAAAATAATGTTTTTAAAGGCTGTGTTAGACGGGTATACCGGAGCTTATGCTTATGTTGGCACTATTACTGATCCTCAATGGGTAAATACTTTCGTTCCGGCTGCCGATACAAATAAGGTACTAAAGAATGGAGTGGTTTCTGATGCTCCTAGCGGTGAAAGGGGTAAATATTTCTCAGTGAAAGTAACATTATCTCCCGGTAATTACATCATGGCGGCCATGAAAGGTGGAATTTGGGGTGCCTACGGAGATTCCAATAAAGTCCGCTTCGCTATTGATAATAACGGAGATTTTGTTTGGGGAGATGTAAGTAACAATTCCCTACCCGGAGAAATTGGGGATGACGGAATAGACCCCGTATCAAGGTATCAAGTATCTGATCCTACTAAGGTAATTATATTTGTCAATAACTTTAAAAGTATTACAAATAGTTCCTTTATCAGGCCACAAGATACAGCAGGAGTTTTCCAAACTCCCTTAGTCCAAGCGGCTGTAGATAATCAATCTACCTGGGGTAAACTAGAGATTCCATCTTCTAGCATACCAGCCAGTGGAACGTTAAAAATTTCCTTTAACTATGGGGACGACATATCCTCACCTCTTACCTTTAATCCGAAAGCGAGTAAATCATACTACTACTACAAACCGGAAATGGTTATTAAGATTATTATTCAAAAAGTTGGTTTAGCGAAATCAGCTAACGGCCAGGCCCAGTATTGGAAAATATCTCAAGGATAATTTCCGAGGCTACTATCTATCAGACAAATCTGATAATAGTAGCCTTTTTTATTACCCGTTTTTTATTTTTATAATAAAAAAATACCCTCACATATAAATATGAGGGTATAATAATGAACAATTAACGTTTATAGACGTAATATCCATTATTTAAGGTCATTTCCTTCAATTGCCAGCCGGTAGCGGTGGTTTTGATGTAGAGCTTTACATCGCTATCAGGATTATATTTTTCGATAAATTCTTCTTTAGCATAGAAGACTCCATCTACAGTTACTCCGAAATCTCCCTGGAAACCGCTTGTAAATTCTTGTGGAGATATCTTAAAATTATACCCAGAACTGTTATTTGACACCGCCTTTTGTCCAAATTTGGCACCAGTTAGCATTGCCAGATGAGGCAAGTGCCAGCCAGGATTTCCAGCATAGTTAAGGCAAAAATAAATGTTTTTATCTTTACCTTCATAGTATGTGTCATCCAAGTTTGAGGTGGAGGTATAAGATTCTTCCTTTACTGGATCTGGGGTATAAACCACTTTTGGTTCTTCTTTCACTGGAGGAGCCGGAACATAAACTACTTTCGGTTCTTCTTTTTTAGGAGGAACATAAGTAGTAGTTTTCTTGACCGGTTTTTTTGTGCTACGGCATTCGCAACTGTCCATAATTTCGGCTATAATTTGTTTTTTAAATTCAGCTTTTTTTATGGAATCCTGTTCAGCAATTTTAGCCGCAGCCTCTTCTTGAGCTTTTACATTATCAAGTGAATCTTGAATTGCTTCCATTCTCTTGTAACGGTTTAGCTCTTTTTGAAGATCTGTCATATCTGAACTACTGGATGGCCAATAAGTTAATGCCAGAATAATGACAATTATTGCGACTAGCACGCCAGCGGCAATCAATAGATACTTTTTCATTTCGAACCTCTTCTTTTGTTTTTGTTTTTTGTTTATTGAATTTTTTAGTTTCTGAATTTCTGTTAGAAGATTAGGGCAAAATTGATATTTAAGCCCACAACGGATAAGTTGCGGTCAAATTTACCATTACCTTTGAACATCCAGTAAACGGATAAGTAGTCGTCCTCCATAGGCTTATGAAGAGCAACTTCTGCTCCGATGCTGTAATTGTCTTGGTTGTCGCCAAAACTATGACTGTAACTACCTATAATTTTTGGGGTAATGACAAGCTTTACACTATAATAGTAATTTATAATGCTTTGTCTTATCGTGCCATCGATATAGGTTCTGTCCCATTTATCAGACTCAAACTCTTTCCCATTCCAGGAAGTTGTTCGAGACGTGTTAAGTGGTTTTTCTAGAGAAATCTGCACCTGTGTCCGAGGCCACATATTATCTCCAGGAACGGGTGTTTTAACGATATTGAAATTAAAGCCAAGGCTTAAGATCAAATCATTTTGCACACCGCGATAAGTTCCGGATTTTAATTTACTCTCCCCAATATCGGAAGAATATTTTAATCCTAAACTTGTTCCTAAAAACATAGGCCTTCTGACGGAAAAGCGCTCAGTATAATAACCGATTACTATCCCGGCCCCGTATTCTTCTGTGTGAGAGAAATAACGGGTCAAATTAGACTCAAATCGGGACCATCCAGCAGTACCGTACATACCCAAACTCCAGATTCCTCTGGGCTTGTGGACTTCAGACAGTCTAGTATCTACATAGATGCCATTCCAAGAACCCCTATTTTTTAGGTTCTTAAATAACCACCAGGCTCCGGCATAACCAACAACATTTACGTTGTTGAATAAGGAGTAACCAGAATTATCATTCACCTCAACGGGAGGAGACGGATATTCCTGGGCCCGGAGAGGAAGACAGTAAAGGCATACCAAGATTACCAGTATTATTTTTTTCATTATGAACCCCCTCCTGTGGGGTGTTGTTTGTTAAGTTACAAAATAATTATCTTTTAATTATTTACAATTTTTTGAGTGTATCAACCTTATCTGAGTATATTGCCGATATTTCCCTGGGGACGAAATTCATTATTATTTTCTTGATTATCCTGATTCTTATCTTCAACCGGTAGATAATCTAAGCGGACAGCGTGCCCAGCAGTCTTTAATTTTCTGCTCGGTTTTCTCTTCCAAAGCCTTAGATTATATTTTTCTTCTGGCCAAAGATATATATAGAAAACAGCCATTACTAGACTTCCCACCAGCGCAATTACTGAATTCTGGGGAATGCTCGGTTTTATGGGATAGGAAGAAACAAGGGGCTGATCAATTATATTGATTTTTAGGCTTTGCCCGCCTCCTTGATATAAAGAATTCTTATTTATTAAAACATCATTAACAGCTAGAGCAATTTGTTGAGCTTGAGCGGGATTAGCATGATAAACAGTTATTTCAATAATCCCCGTGTCACTAACTGTTCGCGTTTTTACTGTCTGGTTCCAAGTCTTTAATTGATCACGGTAAACACCACTGAAGTATCCTCTATCTATATTATAAGAAGATTCGAGTACTAAGTTATAAAAAGACCCGGAATTTACCACTTGAGATAAAAGATTACCCAAATACTCGTTAGAGCGAGAAATAGTATAAGGATCGTTACCAGTAGTATTTTGCACTACCAGTAAACGTGATTGGGCACCATATTTTAGGGGAAAGAGCAAAGATACGCCAACAGTCAGAACAACTGTTACAAATACTATAGTAAATATAGTCCCAGCTTTACGTCTTAATAATTTAGAAAAATCCATTGATTCCATAAAAAAATAATTTGACTTTAATCCCTTATTATAATATTTATATTTTTATTTGTCAATAGCTAGCGGGCGTATTCCCCTTTTAATATAGTATTGACAATCTTAGTATAATAATGTATAATCATTAGATGACTTTTTTAAGTTTTTATTTTTTATTTAATATTAGTAAAATATACAAATAACAATTATGAAGAGACTATTAATAATACCAGCTGTTATTGCAATTGCTATTTTAGCCTTTGCTAATTTCAGCCAAAGCCAGGTAAAATCATATTATTCTGGTGACGCTGTAAACTTTAATAACCAGCTGTATGTTGCCTCGACCAACTCTGGCAGCTTAGAGGTTTTCCGTTTGGAAAATAACAACCTCAAACGCTTATCTAGTTTAAAGCCATTTGATCCCCGCTTTGGGCGTTATGGCGAATTTTATGATGTGAAACTAGCTCCCGAAGAAGGAAGCCTTTTTGTTTATGCTATTAGCGGTTTTACTTTCTATAAGTATGAGCTAGTTGGCGACAGACTAGCCCTAATAGACAGCCAACAAAACACCTACTGGGAATGGTATAACCGAGTAGATAAATTTAATGGCCAAGTAGTTACCATCAGCGAAAAAGGTCTAAAGTTTTGGAATACCGATATAATGGATGTAGTTGATTCCCTGCCCGTAGCTAATGCCGCTACTCCTTATAATATCCGTTCCTATAATAGTAGTTATATTTTGGATGTGAGCAATGACAAATTAAAGGTTTATAACCAAGAAAATAAAACTTTTGAGTCTACTATTGCCCTTAATTATAAGTCTAGCCCCGGTAATCGCCAGACTTATCAAGATGAAGATTTAAATATTTATGTAGTAGACGACTATTACGCTAAAAAATTTGACCTAAGCGGCCGCTTGCTCTCTAGTTTTCGTCATTTAGATTATCCCGGTTATGACTTAACCGCTTCTGGACACACTGATTATGTCTATTTTTCTAACGGGCTAGGGGTAGTCAAACTTAAAAAAGATGATATGAGTTTAGTTTCATATCGCACTACCACTGGCTTGGGCGGCCCCCGAGGCTGGGCCATGGGACTTAAGGTTGCTTACGTTGGCGGTGATAAATTAGTTATTTTCAATAATGGAAATATATTAGTTTTAGATGACAAGCTAGTAAAATTAGCTTCATTCGAGGCTAGCGCTCAAGCTGACCCAGTAGCAACAGAAAATCTCTATCTTAACTTAGATCATAATTTTGGTGGACAAGGGGCTAGTATTAATTTGAATGGTGGGGGATTTCTTCCTCAAGAGACCTTAACCATAGATTTCGCCAACTCTAAAACTCAAATAGTGGCCGATGGACGAGGTCGCTTTAATCAGAATTTAACCGTTCCGATCCTAGAGCCTAGTCGCGTAGATATTAAAGTAACCGGAGCAGAATCAGGACTCCATTACAGTATCGCTTTTGATATCAAATAAAAAAGTCTTTTACTAAAAACCCCGGTTTAACCGGGGTTTTTTTTAGTTAATAATTCTTGATAAAGACTCATTATTTTTTCTTGATTAGCTTGCGGACTGAGCCCACTAACCTTATTTCGACTAGCTTCTCCTAAAACGGTTATATCTGCTTTATCTAAAAGTTTAATCTTTTCTGCTAAATCTTTATAATCCTCGGGCTCAAACAAAAAACCATTTACGCCGTGTTCAACAATTTCTGGCAACCCACCTATCCTAGAAGCAATAATTGCCTTACTAAGACTCATCGCTTCTAAAATGCTAAGGGGCATGTTTTCTCTACACACTGAAGAAATAATAACGGCTTTAGATTTAATTATTAAATTGGCTAAATCTTGTCCTGATCGATAGCCAATAAGTTCAACTGGCGCCCCTAGCTCTAATATCAAGTTAGTTAATTTTTCTTGCTCAGGACCAATCCCGGCAATTTTTATTGGCTGCCCACTTAAAGCAGCTGCTCTAATCATTATATCTAAACCCTTTTCTTCACTTAAACGACCAAAATACAAAAGATAATTTTCCGTCTTATCGACATTAGCACCTTGTTGTTTAACTAAATTTGGATCAAAAGAATTATATATGACTTTAGGGGTGGGTAGGTTGGACCGATATTTTTCTACTATCCCCGCCATATAATGGCTAGGGGCAACTAAAGCGTCTAGGCCCCGTTCATATATTTTTAAAATATCATGGTGAAGCCAAGTAGTCAGTAATCCTAGAGCAGTAGCTGGTAAGGAATCTTTAATGCAGCGCCTCTTAAGACACAACCAGGGGCGCCTAGGATCACAACTATGCCCACCTTTAGCATACAGAGCATAATTAGCGGCTATTAAGTTATAGTCGTGCAAGTGCATAACTACTGGTATTTTCCGACTAACCGCCGCATCTAAAATAGAAGGAGACAAATGGTGATATATATTATGACAATGGATTATATCTGGCTTAAAGTCATCTAATAAACGAGAAAAATTACGTTTAGCTTCTAAGCTATAAATTACACGTCCAATAGTCAGCCAACGATCACGTAACGATTGATGATTGAAGCTAACACGAGATACAAAATACTTACTCCACGGACTAGGCAAATTATCTGGGTGATGCATGGAAAAAACTGCTACCTCGTGTCCAGCCAACCGTTGCGCGTCGACCAAAGACAAAAAATAGGCGTCAGCTCCGCCCCTGGGATAATGAAATTTATTTACTTGTAATATCTTCATAATTTATCGACAAGTATTTTATCATATATAGACTGATAGCTCTCAACTACTTTTTTAATACTGTAACGCTCTACTATGCGACAATACAATCTTTCTGTTTTTTCTTTAACTACCGAACTGTTAATATTATCATTTAACCAAACTATTTTTTCCGCTAATGCCACTGGGTCTTGAGCCGGAACTAACCAAGCAGTTTCTTCGTCTAAGACTTCTTTTATACCATCAACCGCTGAAGCAATAATGGGTAAGCGGGCTAAGCCAGCCTCCATCAAAACTATGCCCTGCCCTTCCCAAACAGAGGGAAAAACAAAGGCATCTAAACTAGCTAAAAAGGTCGGCACATTATTAACTAAACCCACCAATTTTATTCTATCTACCAGGTTTAAATTGGTAATCTGTTTTTCTAATTCTGATTGTAAATCACCAGTTCCAGCAATTAAATATTTAGTCGAAGTTTTAGCTAGAGATATGGCCTCAATTAAATAGGAATGCCCTTTTTGTTTACTTAATCGACCGATGGTTCCAAAAATTAGTTCCCTTTTTGTTTGGAGAGAATTATTACGCGACAGAGTAAATTTTTTTACATCTATACCATTAGGAATAACTATAGTTTTTTCTAAAGCTAAATTATAGCGTTTAATAGCGTCGGCCCTTACCGCTTCAGTAATGGCGACAGTAATTTTAGCATACCTCGCTGTTAACTTTTTTAAAAAATTAGCCAACCAAGACTCATCCGGATTAACATTCTGTTCGGTAGAAATAATAGTTTCTATTCCCACCAAACGAGCCGCTAGCCGCCCATAAACATCTCCGCCTAACTGAGTATGTACAATATCTGGGTGTAAATGACGAATGAACTGGAAAATCTGCCAAAAATTTATTAAATCAAAACTCCATTTTTTCTCTAAAACTTTAACTGGTATATTCTCGGCGGTTATTTCAGATAACCACACCCCACCTCGTTTAAATAGTAACAAATAAGGAGAAAACTTCTCCTTATCTAAATTAATTAAAAGATCAGTTAAAAAACGCTCGGCTCCTCCTTGACCAAGAGTTGGGGCAATATATAATATTTTTATCCGTTTATTCATTAGATATATTCTTATGTCTTTTCTCTTCTAATAGGCGTACAGCTGCCAGTCCCAGAGCAATGGGCAACCAAACCTTACCTTTAAAATAAGAAGTGTTAAATAACTGAAAAAATAATCCACCCGCTCCAGCTAAAATTAATGGCAATAACCAATGGCTACTACCAGGATAACGCTTAAGAGCTTTAACAAATATCTGCGATAAAACCGCTATTATAAACAGCCAGGCCCCTAGCCCTAAAGCTCCATTTTCGGCAATAATTTTTTGAACAAAGCCATGAGAATCTGTGGCTTCACCATATTTAGCAGTAAAACGTATACTGCCTGATACTAAATTGATAAATTGTCCGCTTCCATGACCTAAAATAGGCTTGTCAAGAAAAGATTTCCAAGCTATCTCAGTTAGCAACCAACGATTTTCCGTTGAACTGACGTTATCGGCTTGCAGATTACTCATGTGCCAGAAAAATGGTAATAATAAAACTATTATTCCTACCATCCCTAACACTAAATTAACAGATTTTTTCTTCTTGGTCTGGAGATTAATCCAAATATAAATTATTAATTGTAAAGCTAGGGTAATCCAGCCAGCCCGAGAAAAAGTTAAAATTATCCCCAGGCAACTTATCAAAAAAGCTATATCCCAAAGTCGGCGCTCTTTCTCTTTTTTAGTCAGGGCGCGAAGCATAAGAATTAAAAAAGCTCCGACATTCAAGAATTCAGCAATAAGGTTATGGTTTTCACCGAAAGGATAAATACCAAACCAAGAAACAGAGTTCAAGCGAAAAAAACTGTTCTGCCAATCCTGCCCCCACAAAGAGAGATATCCGCTAACAATAACTAGACCTGCGCTAATAACAATAGCAATAGCCGCTGCTTTGATATCACGAGCGCTATTTATTAAATTATAGGGTAAAAATATATAAGCTAAATACATAAAGACCGGCCAACGTATTAAATACCAGAGAGAATAGGCAGGATTAGGAGAAAAGACAGATGAAGCAAAACAAAAAACTATAAAAATTCCCAAAGGGAAAATCAAGGGCAAGCGCCAAGGTTTAAATTTATTCTTTTTAGATACTAGGTCTATTAAACTGCCTAAAAAGAAAGCAAATAAAGACAAAGAAGCAACTAAATCAACCAGTGGAAATTCTAAACTACCAAAAGAAAATGACCAGCCAATAAAAGGCAGGCTAAAAGATAACGAAATAAGGCTTAAATAGGGCCAAGCACTAAATAACCCTAATACCGCAATAGCAACAAAAATTAGAAGAAATAACTCCATATTTTAATAATACATCATACAAAGCAAATAAAAAAGGGTCAATATTACTATTGACCCTTAACTCATTCTTCTAATATTTCAGCGCTTTTTTCCGCCGGTGTAATCATAATGCACTTTTTGGAAAATTTTTTTAAGATTATCACTTCCCCATGTTCTCCTAAATCTTGATCAAATTGTTTATACCAGCGCAGACTGTTAATCCCCACACCAACATAAACATTGTCTAACATCTGGGAACTTAATATACCAAAATCTAAATCCTTGGGAGATACTATAAATATGGTATAAGGACCGGTTTGGGCAGCGTTGGCTATAGATTGCCACCAGCCACCGTCAAGTTTAGCCCCAACATAATCATTGGGGAACCACTCAAACATTCTGCCATCTAATAAATCTCGATACTCAGTCACGCCTTTATTGCCAATTAGAATAAAATCATCGCCCATGGCCTGACGAATGATGGATAAAAATTCTCTATTCCCTTCCGACCACGACTTGTCTATAAGTTCAGGAATATCTTCTGGTCCAATATCTATTAAGTCTTCATTGGAAACCCAAGATATGGTAGGCGAGCAATTGTCCATAAAATAGCCATCCCATATTCTACGCCCTGTGGTAGTATCAGTAACGGATAATACTTTGGTAACTAATAGGCTAGCCATCCATTCATTATATTGCTGACCGTCAATCAACGGACAACTGCTGGACATGTTTAACATCCGCATACCCGGAAAAAAAACGGCCTTTCTTCCGCTCTTAGTATTGAGCATCCAGTCGGAATACTTAGATTTTATTTCTTGACTCCAGGCATTCTGCCTAGAACGGTGAGACACTGAAGGATCAAATATTTCCATGGGATTACTGTAACAGACTAGTCTCAAAGAGGGGTTTAACCTTTTTAGTTCTATAAGTGATTCTAGATTATTAGACATATTATCCAAATCAGCAATCACCAAAGAAAATTTAGATAATTTTTTTGCCTCTTCTAGACTCATAGTAGGTGCGGTCCAGCAAGAAACTGTTTTAATTTGGCCAACTAAAAAACTGGCCGTTACCAAAAGACAAATCAATACTTTTTTTAACATTTCCTATCTCCTTATTTTGTGTTTTTAAACAACTAATTAATGCTCTATATTATAATAAATATACTATTTTGTCAACTAAAAATAAGGCTTAGCGGCCTTATTTAAACTTTAAATTCTTTTTATTATTATTTTTTATTCTCCGCGAACCAAAAATATTTATCTGTATTTAAATCACTAGTCCAATTCCGAGCTGATCCGGCCAGCGGGATAAACCTAACGTTTAGTTCTCTGGTCCGACGTCCCGCCTGTTTCTGAACAATTAAAGTATAATCGCCTCTATGCCACTGCTCAGCTATCCTATCTGGTAAAGTATAGCTTAATATTATTTCTCTCTCTGCTCCCGGCTCGACCGTAAAAAAGAACCCAAAGGAAGTTTTGCCCAGCTCTTCCTCCTCCTCAATACTTGGATTAGCTGTTTTTTCTTCAACGCCATCTAATGATATTAGGCGACTACCTTGAGGAGCCAAAATCCTGGTGTAACTCCGGTAACGGGTAGTGCGCCAATCAAAACCGCCCTCATGTTTATAGCGTAAATGGAGTTCAGCCTCTAATCCGCGAACAGTTTCTTTGACTTGATAACTAACATCTTTTTGCACCACGGCATCACTTTTAAAAGCCGCTAAATTAGCGTCTACTATCATTAGAAAATCACTATCGGTGTTAGCTACCGTCCCACTAGCCCCCAACTCCGAAGCAATGGCTTGCCAACTTTTATTAGAAAAATAAATTTGAAAATCTTTCTTAGAAATAGCACCCGATACCACTTCTAAAAGATTACTCCATTTATCAGCTGGCAAAGAAAACAGCCTAGATTTAAGTTCAACTAAAAGCTCATCTATGATGTCCTTTCTATCCCATTGCGATATATCTTGCTCCCGATAGGCAATCTCTACGTTATACTGCAGTAAAGACTGAAAATTATCTGGAGTATAAGTTTCTCCTCGGACAGAAATAGGACCAACTAAACTAATCAAATTAGCCACTAAATCAGGGGTAATTCCAATAATTGCCGTAAAAGGATGAGCTGCTTGGCCACTTACTCCACTAACGCCGTCGTAAATTTTTTCAATTTGCCTAGCCGATTGCGGCCAATCTGGTGACCAATTAGCATCACGCAAGTACCACTTTTCTACTTCTAAATATTTAGCTAGCACTGGTGGCGGCAATAGCTGCCACTTATCAGAAATAGAGGCGGGCATATCCAAATGATAACTGTCGTCAGTTTCTAAATGCTGAATTTCACCATCTTTAACATCCAATTTTCCATAAACTCCGATAAAGCCTCCGGCGGGACGTAGTTCATCGTTATTTTGCATGATAATCAAAAAACGACTTACTTGGGGATAACCAGATAAAGCTGGAAGTAATTTTATTAAAGGATTAGTGACATCTAACATTTTAGCTACCTGGCCCAGCTCTTCTTTAATATCGCTAATCTGTCCATATATCGGCCACAAAACACCGATTTTATGTATCTTGTCTAGATTCATTAAGGCCAGCTCTAAATTTGCCTGTAAGCCCACCAGCTCGGGGCTAGATTCAAATATATATTTTATGAACTGGCGCTTATTTTCAAGTGATAAATCATAAAAATTGCCGTTAATCGCTCCGGATCGAACTTGGTCTAAACCTTGAGCTAAGGGGATAATTTTTTGGATAGAACGTCCCATTATCTCACCTGTCTGAAGTAAGTATTCTATATCATCTATCTGACGACCAATCGGGGATATAAAACTAATAGCTATATTACTTCTGGTTTTATGAATTGAATCTAGGGACGAAGAAAATGATGATTGCCCGTCTGAAGCTAACTTTTGGGCAGTTAGCCAATCTTGATTTTGAATAGCATAAATAGATCCGCCTAACGCATCTTTACCAGCCAGGGCTGATTGGGCGGCTTGACGCAATTCACTATAAGCACTGGCTAAAAGTAATAAAACAAAAATCAGGGTGCCCACGCCAACCCATAAAAAATATTTAATAATCCTGACCATGGCCTTAACAACTGAACGAACCCGTGGGGTCATAAACTCTTATTAATAAGCAAATTATCACGCAAAACTATAGTTTTTCCTTCTAAGATATTATATAAAAATATATCCATAACATCCCGACGATAATTAAACTCTATTTCTGATAGTAATGTGTAGTTAACTTCCCTACCTAAATCAGCTTCTAGCTCTTTAAGAAGCTTTAAAAACATGGGGCGGCGAATTTTACCAACTAATAAAATATCTGTCTGAGCTTCGGGATAATTAGTAAACAATCCGGTCAAAGCTAAGAATTTAATCTGCCCTGCTCCGTCTAGACCCTTTATGAATCGTTCACTGGAGAGTATTTGAGCTTTAATAAATAAGGCTTTTATCTCTGGATAAAGAATAAAAACCGGATTTACTCGATAATATTTTTTATCAGCTTTCTGACCAGATGATTTTTTTTCTTCTAAAACTAAACCAAAAGAAATCAAATTAGATAATTCCTTACGTAAAGTGGTAGAAGGGGTTTCTAGTTCACGCGCCAAAAGCGGAAGAGTCTGACTCTTGTCCGGATATAGCATGAAATAGTTCAATAGTTTTGCTCTGGCTGCCGACCCGAATAGGGTGTTAAGCATAAGCTTTTTACTCTCTAGAGATTAAAAAGAAATAAATATATATATTTCACTTATTTATAATTTATAGTATAATATTCATAGGAAACAGTCAAACTAAGATTATCCTTATTTTTATTGTAAAATTTGATAAATCATACCCCAGTCCGTATACTAAACTCCGGTTTTTTCTATTTAAATATGCCCAATAAAATTGCCTCAATAATTATTAACTCCGCTAAAGCCTCAGGCCTCAGCGATGTTTATGTAGCCCAACCCGACGCCGTCAAAGAAAATTTAGCCGGCAAAATATTTCTACTGGCAGAAATTAGTGGAAAAAAATCCGAAAGTCGAAAAATTTTTGATTTTTTAATATTAGCTCTCACTGATAATTATTATAACGACGAAAAAATATTATTCCGCGATAAGATAGAAGGGCTTAAATTAGAAAATATATTTGAAGCAGCAATTACTAAAACTAATAAAGATTTCGGACATTTTTTAAGTGATGAAAAAATAAAGATTAATCCAGATAATACTAGTATCACCCTGGGGGTAATATACGAAAATAAATTACATTTTGCTAATTTTGGGCGCAACCGCGCTTTACTAATCTATCGGCACGGAGACAACTATGACCTTATAAATGTAGAAGCTAATGCTTCTGAATCTGAAGAAGGTCAAAACCAAGAAGCAAACGGCACTATTAAAGCTCCTCAATTATTTTCTTCGGTTATTAGCGGTGAAATACCAGCTAGTTCATATTTTATTTTTGCTAGTGAGGCCCTGCCAGAATATCTATCTGGTTCAGAAATGATTAATATTGTTACAAAGTTGCCACCCATGACAGCCGCCCAACAAATTAAAAATATTTTAGGAAAAATTAATGCCTATGTTCCCTTTTTAGGAATTATTATAAAAAATACAACTGGCTTAGTTCAGACTGAAACAATGCATCTAGCCGCTGACACTTCTTCCGCCCAGAGCTCTATTTCTTCTTTAAACTACACCGAACAAAAAACTGAACAAATGCTATCCCCGGCTGGGTTAATAAATTTCTCTAAAATTTTTAAAAGCGGTAAAAAATTATTATCGGGTTGGCTAATACCACCTGCTCCTAAAAATCGTACTGCCCGTTACCGATCACAACAGTCCACAACTGAACAAGAAATCAATTCTTCTGACAAAAACACAGAACACCGAGCCACCGTTGAGCTAGGACGAGTGAAAAGCCTAAAGAGCTCTCAGACTGATTCCTTTCTAATTAAAGAAAAGATGTTCTTTAGGAAAAAAAGCAACTGGTTGTTAGATAAAACTAAAAAAATCTGGTTCGGGCTAATTAATCTAATAAACCCAAAGCGTTGGCCCCTGGCAATTAAACAAGCTAAAAATTGGATTATCAGCTTAAATTTACGTAATCGTTGGCTCTTTGCGGCTCTAGGAATAGTAGTAATAGCTTTTATTGCTAATATGTTTTATGGCTCCTGGAAACAAGAAAAAGAACTAGCTCAGCAAAAATATGAAGAAACTGTAGCCGCTTTGGAGGCTAAAGAAGATCAAATAGATTTTTATCTACTTTATAATGACGAAGAGGGGGCTGGCCGCTCTTTACTTGAGGCGCAAGCTTTACTGTCCTCGCTGCCGACTCAAGGAGATGATTATCAGACTCTAAACGATAGACTAAAATCTAGTGAAGACAAGGTGCAGAAAATATCACGCATCAGTCCTTCACTTATAAATGACTTAACCGGAATGGGAGTTAGATATCTGATAGCAGCTGCGGGTAAACTGTATGCTTCTTCGGAAAATAAAATTTATGAATTAACACCTAACTCATCTTCTACTTCCCCAATAACTATTAGCGAATCTAGCGACTTAAGCAACCCGATGTTACACGGATCTAATCTTGTTGGCTATTTAAATCAAGATAAAATTATACAATTTAACCCTAGCTCTAAAGCTACTACTATTCGCCGATTCTCGAATGTTGATCAGCTGAAAGATTTAACCGGATCTAAAATATACAGTAATAATTTTTACTCAATCCATAAGCCGTCTAACCAAATTCTTCGTTTTAGCTCTAACGGTGGAAATTTTTCGGCTAAAACTGATTGGTTAAAAGAAGCCGCTGATTTTAGTCAGGCTTCGGACTTGGCAGTTGATGGTCGAATTTATATATTAAATCAATACGGCAAAGTAATGAAGTTTAACCTGGGTAAAGCGGAAGAATATAAATCAGTTGCTGTTTTACCAACCATATCAGACGCCCAGCATCTCTTAGCGGGAACTAAAAATCTTTATTTCCTCTCACCGGCCGCCAAGCGCCTAGTAGTCTTAGACAAAGAAACGGGGATCTTATCAAAACAATATTTAATTGAAGGCTTAGAAAATATAAGTGATTTCACTATAGACGAACAAGCTAATAAAGCCTATCTATTAGATAACGAACAGGTCTACGAAATTAATCTAAATAAATAAAAACTTCCAAAACAAACAAAAAACCACTCCTAACTAGGAGTGGTTTTTCTATCTAATAAAGTTATTATTTCAAAGTAACTTTAGCACCGGCCTCTTCTAATTTTTTCTTCATAGCTTCAGCCTCTTCTTTCTTTACGCCTTCTTTAAGAACCTTAGGAGCGCCATCAACTAAATCTTTGGCTTCCTTAAGACCCATTTCAGTCAATTCACGGACGGCCTTAATGACGTTGATCTTACTAGCACCGCCTTCAGTAATTTCTACATCAAAGCTATCCTTTTCTTCAACCGGAGCAGCTGCTGCTGCACCCGGAGCCATCATCATGGCTGGAGCGGCCGCACTAACACCGAACTTCTCTTCTAAGACCTTAACCAACTCGGCTAGATCTAAAACACTCATTTTTTCAATTTCACCTACCAGCTTTTCAAATTTAGCTGGAACGACAACATTTTTCTCTTCCATAGTTTTAATTTGCGGTCGTCAGCTAAATAGCCGACCTGACCTGCGTTATTATAAATTATTTATTATTTTTTAGACTCAATAGCTTTTAATACTCCAACCAAACTACGCAAATTGCCAGCTAAAACATTCACAAACCCGGAAATTGGGGCATTCAAAGAACCGACCATCTTAGCGTATAACTCATTCTTACTGGGCAGCTTAGACAAAGCCTCTACTTCTTCTTTAGATAATAGTCGTCCGTCTAAAATACCACCCAAAAAAGTAATCTTAGTTTCCTTTTCTTTATCCTTACGGAAATTACCAATTACTTTAGCGGGAGCTACTTCGTCATCATAAGCAAAAATAGTAGCTACTTTTCCTGGTAAATCTTTAATATTGGCTTCAATAGAATTCTCTTTAAGAGCCATATTCATTAAAGTCTTTTTCGGCACGTAGTATTCACCATTTTCCGCCTTAAGTTGAGCGCGTAAAGCCTCGTTATCCTTAACTCCTAAGGCGTTGTAGCCCACAAAAACCAAGGACTTGGCTCGACCCACCTTTTCCTTAAGGGTCCGGAAAATCTCGCCTTTTTGCATCTTAGATTTAGGCATAGTCTTATAAAATAAAAAATCTGTGTTGCCACAGACGGAAAATATGCTTTTCTTTAAGCAAACTAACCTCGGCGAGACTTACGGTTTTATTAAACCAGCTGGCTGTCTATGGCAGTATTTAATTATGTTTATATACTAACAGATTACTAAATAATGTCAATATCCTTGACAAAAATAGTAAATATGTTTTAATAATAGCAAAATAAATATTTCTTTAAAAACATGAGGTAAAAATGAATCAGCCCGCGCGACACCCAGCAGTGTTGGCCTTTGATTTGGACGGAACAATTGTCCCAACCACTGAGCCAGGCATACAAAAATTTAAGAATATTCTAACAAAATTAGGTTTTACTCCGCCTGATGATGATGATATCAGAAAACATTGGGGAAAGAAGTTTCGTGAAGTCGTAACAAATGTAATTTTTTATCTAGGGGGTAATATCGGACACGTGGAAGAATTTATCCGGCTAGAGCACGAACTTCCTGATGAAATAAGCTTTGATCCTAACTTACCCGAGGTACTAGACAAACTTAGGGTTAAATACCATTTAGCTTTGGTCACTAGTCGCAGTAAAAATAGCTTCAATAAGCTCTCCTTACAAATGAACTTCCCTCCTCAGGCAATATTCCAATTTATTCAAACGCTAGATGACTGCAAACACATCAAGCCTGATCCAAGGGTTTTTACTCCGTTAATAAGGTGGGCAAATGAAAAAGGAATAAGTCGAGAAAATATCACTTACTTCGGCGATACAGTCGGATATGATTGGCCGGCTGCTAAAAATTCAGGAATTAATTTCTTCGGTGTAGTATCGGGCGCCTCTAAAGCTTCCGAATTCCTGGCTGCGGGAGTAACTGATTTAATTTATCAAGTAAGCGGATTATCTGATTACTTGGTGAATTTGGAGAAGAAGAAAAGACTATCAACATATCGTTATAACCAAATAATAATGAACTAAAATTCATGCCCGCTTATCTAAACTTAAATTAGATAAGCGGCTTTTTATTTTTTAATCCCCAGCGGCTACCCTGCTTCCGGCCGCGATTAGCAAAGCGATGAGCCTCTTCCCTTAACTTTAATAAAGTGGACTTTAAGTTGTTAGCTAACTCCTGCCAATCCTTTTTAGCTCCAGCTTGGAAAATCAGCTTATCGCCAGAAAATTTAGATATGCCTACTAATGGCAAGCTAATATTATTTTCTGCCAGCACCCTACTTAGAAAGGAAATCTGTGGCGTTCCCCCGTCAATCATTATCATATCAGGCCGAGGCCACTCTGAATGCCGAAACCGACGCAAAAGCATTTCCGCTAAGGCCCTTTCATCATCGCCAGCTGGAGCATCTTTTATTTTAAATAAACGATATTGATCGCGAGCTGGTTCGCCGTTAACCGCTACCACCATCGCTCCATAACTCTCCCGGCCCGCTAAATGCGAAATATCATAACCCTCCAACCGGCTAAGCTTAACCAATCCCAAATCATCTTCTTTGCGCAACAAAGCAACATCTTGAATTTGTTTTAGGGCCTTGAGTTGGGCCGGGTTATCAATGGCTAATTTTTTTACCAGACGTTTTTTTTGTCCGTCCAACAATAAACAAATATTATCTATATTCTTCTTATAATCAAGCGGACTAATTATTCCCAGGCAAACTCCCGGGCAAAGGCCAATTTGATAATCAAAACAAGCTCGTCCACTCTTGGGACTGCAAGTACTATAAGGGAAAATCTGCCTAATAAGGCGCAGGGCTTGACGCAAGAGATAATAACTCTGATACGGGCCAAATATTTTAAATCTTCCAGCTGGAAAACTCTTTAAATCTTGCCCCCTAATGATCACTGGTTTAGCAAACTGAGTCTTTGGTATTACTACGTAAACAAAAGACCGGTCATCTCGATCAACTATATTATATTTGGGCCAATATTTTTTTATGTTGGCTGCCTCTAGAATAACAGCTTCTAAAACAGTTTCAGTTACCTCATAGCTTATATCATAAGCTAATGAGACCATTTCCGCTGTCCGCTTTTCTCTGTTCTTCTGGAAATATTGACTCAATCTAGATCGAAGATTTGTAGCTCGTCCAACATATAAAATATTCCCTGATTTATCCCACCAAAAATATACACCCGGTTGACGAGGAATATCTTTCAATTTGTCTTTTAGTTTAGAAACCATAAAAACATTCCCTAGCTACTCGATTTTGTTTTATCTTTACCCCTTCTTGTTTAAGCAATCTTAATTTTTTATTGTAACCGTCAAAAAATCCTCCTACCAAGCCATTACTTTTTACTACTCGATGACAAGGTACTTGAGGAGAAAAAGGATTTTTATTTAAAGCCCTGCCAACTGCCCGGGCGGCTCCTGGCTCACCTAATGCTCTGGCAATATCTCCATAACTACTCACTTTCCCTTTTGGGATTCTGATCACTAAATCATAGACCTTAAAGGCAAAAGCTGAAATGTGATAAATATCTTCTTGAGCCATAAGTATTATTTTAAGAACTCTTTCAAATACTGACCAGTCAAACTATCCTTAGTTTTAGCTACTTCTTCGGGTGAACCGCTGGCAACTACTTGGCCACCACCTTCCCCACCATCTGGACCCAAGTCAATAATATAATCCATGGATTTGAGCATATGCATATTATGCTCAATAACAAAAACAGAATTTCCCTTCTCTACTAATTTATTAAGTACGCCTAAAAGCATGTCGATATCATAATAGTGAAGACCGGTGGTGGGCTCATCTAGGAGATAAAGAGTGCGCTTACCTAAAGTATGGGTTAGTTCTTTAGCAATCTTAACTCTCTGAGCTTCGCCGCCAGATAAGGTGGTGGCACTCTGGCCAATTTTGATATAACCCAAGCCCACAGCCTGTAAAACTTGAAGCTTATCAGTAATATAATAATTACCAGCAAAGTGTTCGGTGGCCTCATCAATGGTCAAATCTAAAATATCAGCAATATTTTTACCCTTGTATTTAACCTGCAAAGTTTCACGATTAAAACGCCGGCCGCGGCAAACTTCACATTCTACCAGGACTGGAGGCAAAAAATGCATTTCAATCAGGTTAGCTCCTGCCCCCTGACAAGCTTCACAACGCCCACCTGAGCGATTAAAGGAAAAACGGGAGATAGTATACCCACGCTCTCGAGCTTCTGGTAGAGAGGCAAAAAAATCTCTAATTGGAGTAAAAATACCGGTATAAGTAGCTGGATTAGAACGAGGGGTGCGCCCAATGGGTGACTGATCAATAACTACCACGCGATTAATATATTCCGCCCCTTTTATAGCCTGAACTTGATTAAGCTTGGCTCGTCCAGGATTATTTTTAAGACTAACTAAATTACGATAAATAACATCATACAATAAGGATGACTTGCCGCTACCGCTGACGCCACTAATTCCTACTAGCCGCCCTAGTGGAATATCTAATTTAATATTTTTTAAATTATTAGCCCGAGCTCCAACTATCTTAAGAGCGCCGTGATTTTGCTGTCGCCGCTTAGTAGGCAAAGAAATATTTTTCTTGCCTTGTAGATATTCTATGGTCAATGACTGGCTTTTAGTTTTGGCTTTCTTATTAGATACTAATTCTAAAGTATTACCGACTGCCATTATTTCGCCGCCATGAACGCCGGCTAAAGGCCCGAGATCAACTAAATAATCAGAAGCTAAAATAGTTCGCTCATCATGTTCAACGATAATTACCGTGTTATTTTTATCTCGAAGTTTTTTTAAGGTATCAATCAGGCGTTCGGTATCGCGCTCATGCAAACCAATAGTCGGCTCATCTAGGACATAAAGGGTATGTGATAAATGAGATCCAATCTGGGAAGAAAGCCTGATACGCTGAGCTTCACCGCCCGAGAGGGTGTGAGCTTCGCGCTCTAAAGATAAATAATTAAGACCAACTTTAAGCAAAAACTCCAAACGACTAATAATTTGTACGATGACATTCTCTGCTATTGTCCTTTCTCTTTTGGTTAAGCGCTCGTAAGCTTGATTAAAAAACTCTAAAGCCTTAATAATCGACAGAGCCGAAACCTCAGCAATATTCTTTCCCCTAATCCTCACGGATAAAGCTTCCGGCCTCAGCCGCTGCCCCTGGCAAGATAAGCATGAACCGGAGGAAAAAAAATCTTTTTTCCCCAAGCCAGAACACTCCGAACAGGCGCCGTGAGGAGAATTAAAAGAAAATAAACGAGGCTCCACCTCCGGAAAAGAAAAATTATCCTGCGGACAAGTCCAATTGGAGGAAAGTAAAAATTCCTGGCCTTTAAAACGGGCAATAACTAATCCCTGTGCATGCTCCAAAGAGCTTTCCACGGCTTCAAATAGCCGACTCTGATCACTAAGCACGACTTGATCAATTATAATATCAATATCATGTGTTTTTTTTGGGGCTAGTTTTATTTGTTCCCGCAAAGAATGCAAATGACCGTCTATTCTGGCCTGGCTGTACCCTAATGACAAGTAATTATAAAGCAATTGATAATATTCTCCCTTACGGCCCCTAACTACTGGCGCTAAAATATCTACATATTCCTCTGCCTGTTCCTGACCCCGGGTAATTATTATATCGACCATTTCTTCCAGGGTTAATTTTTCAATCTTAGCGCCGCATAAAGGGCAAAATACTTCTCCGATACGAGCATAAAGAACGCGCAAATAGTCATAGATATCCGTCAAAGTTCCAACCGTCGAACGAGGATTATGAGATAAAGCTTTTTGATCAATAGAAATGGCCGGAGCTAAGCCAATTATCTCATCAACATCGGCTGGCTTCTTCTGCCCTAAAAACTGGCGCATATAAGGCGACAAAGATTCAACATATTGCCTTTGACCTTCAGCAAAAATAGTGTCAAAAGCTAAAGAAGATTTGCCACTACCGCTGACACCAGTAATAACGGTCAACTCATTATGGGGGATTTCTAAATCTATATTTTTTAGATTATGCATCCGTGCTCCGCGAATAATTATCTTATCTTGTCTACTAGACATATGTTAATTATAAAAATGGATTTTGTCCCGAAAATTCTAAACGACTGGTATGGTTATTTACTCTATCAACATCAACGCCGTATTGCCGATGATATAATTCATCAACTGAGCAAAATAAAGCCTCTTTATAGTTAAGGCCAATCTTTTCCGTTACCTCCTTAACGGCTGCTTCAGACTGACCCTCAATCTCCATAAACGGTTCTAGGAAAGGCCACTGATCTAGACATATTTCTACCTTATCTAACTGCCAAATTTCTCGACGACTCTCCTGGTAAGCTTTAGGTTGGGCCCCTAATTTGACCAATAACTCGCAACCAGTCTGGTAATTATCAATAATTAGGCAAGCTTCTTTCTGATTCTCAATTTTTTTGCCATCTATTATTTTTAGACTCATGGTTATTTTATCTCCCTCGTCTCGCACTCGCAACCAGCCGCCCGGTATAGCTTGAGACGGGGGTAAATTAAATACTGTCCGGCGCATCAAAAACTCCGGGCGAAGCAAACAGGCCCCAACCGCCGTTAACTGCTGGCGAGCCTGGTCTAAATTAATATTAGGAAAAGTCGCCTCATATTCTATATACATATTATTTTTCTATTTTATCTAAAAATTCTTCTATCTTCTTATGAATCGTACGTGGTATAATACCGTGTTTTTTATTATATACGACTTGCTTGCGCCGACGGCGGTCTGCTTCAGCTATCGCCCGACGCATTGATTCGGTTATTTGATCGGCATATAAAATAATACGACCGCTGACATTTCTAGCGGCTCGACCCATGGTTTGCATTAGCGAAGTCTGGCTACGTAAAAATCCTTCACGATCAGCGTCTAAAATAGCGACTAAAGTAACTTCTGGTAAATCCAGACCTTCGCGCAATAGGTTAACACCAATTAAAACATCAAACTCGCCGGACCGAAAATTTTTAAGAATCTCTGTCCGCTCTAAAGTCTGAACACCAGAATGAAGATAATTGCTTCTTATTCCTTGAGTAGCGAAATGAGCATGTAAATCCTCAGCTTGGCGCTTAGTTAGAGTATTGACTATAGCCCTTTCTCCTCGCCCTGCTACAGCCTTAACCTCAATAATTATATCGTTTATCTGGCTATAATCTCGAGATTTATCAAATACCGGTCTTATCTCTATCTCTGGATCAATCAATCCGGTTGGACGGATAACTTGTTCAGCAATTTGCTCAGAATGCTTAAGTTCAAATTCTCCGGGCGTGGCCGTAGTAAATATCACCTGGCCAATGCGTTCTGCAAATTCATTAAACTTAAGAGGACGGTTGTCTAAAGCTGAGGGTAGGCGCCAGCCATATTTAATTAAAGTCTTCTTACGTGCCTGGTCACCATTATACATGCCCCTTATTTGCGGAACCGCGATATGTGATTCGTCTATAATCGTTAAAAAATCTGGCTTATCCTGATGCCAAGGAAAATAAGCCAATAAAGAGTCTGGCGCTTGACCAGCTAACTTTCCGGTTAAATGACGAGAATAGTTTTCAATACCATGGCAGTAACCAAGCGAGCGGAGCATCTCTAAATCATAATGAGTCCGCCGTTCCAGTCTTTCCGCTTCTAGTAGCAACCCTTCACCACGAAAAAAGGCTAAACGATCGCTTAGCTCTGTCTCAATATTTTTGGCGGCCGCTTCAATTTGAGGCGGAGTAGAAACAAAATGTTTAGGCGGAAAAATTACTGCTTCATTAAGATGGCCCAATATATTCTTAGTGAGATTATCGACCAGCATAATATCACCAATAATTTGTTTAGACAATTCTAGTCGATAAATAACATTCTCCGACATCGGTCTTATCTCAAAAATATCACCGCGAACTCGAAACTCCCCTCGTTTTATTTCTCCGCCAGTTCTTTGAAACTGAATGCTAATTAATTGTTTAATAAGATCAGCTCTAACCAAGGTCTTCCCTTTCTCTAAAACTAAACGCGCCTCCAAATAAGAAACTGGCAAGCCTAAATTATAAATACAAGAGACCGAAGCAATAATAATAACATCGCGCCGACTAGAAAGAGCAGAGGTAGCGGCATGACGTAGGCGGTCTATTTCCTGGTTGATCATGGCCTCTTTATCAATATAGGTATCAGTTATCGGTAAATAGGCCTCAGGCTGATAGTAATCATAATAAGAAACAAAATAATGAACGGCATTATCCGGAAAAAAATTCTTATACTCCCTATACAACTGGGCAGCTAGCGCCTTATTAGGAGCAATAACTAAAGTCGGACGATTATAATCTTTTATTAAATTAGCTACAGTAAAAGTCTTACCAGAGCCGGTCACGCCTAAAAGCGTCTGATAACGATTACCCTTCTCTAGACCCGTTTTCAGGCGTTTAATCGCCTGTGGTTGATCTCCGGCTGGCTCAAAATCTGATTTTAACTTAAAAATTTCCGGCATACTGTTAGTGCTCCGGCTTATATCAAAAATTATAAATAATGTCTGAAGATGGTACCACGTTTTAGCAATTTTTGCAAAACTAAAAAAAGAATAGATTTACCCATTCTTTTTACCTTTATTGATAAAATATTAATTAAGCAATGCTTGCTTTATGGTCTTCAGCCCCAAAGCAGCACAGTCTTGCCGACGCTGACTAAGTGGTATGCCTAAAATTTTTTCTAATTCTAAAAAATCATAGGAAATAATTTCTTCTGGCTTCTTGCCTATTAAACGTTCAGTCAAAATAGAAATAGCCGCTTGAGAAATAGCGCAACCCTGCCCCTCAAATTTTAAATCAGAAACTAGACCATCCGTTAATTTTACATCTACTCTAATAAAATCACCGCAACTGGAATTAGCTAATTCCGCTTGGCAATCTGGATTAGCCAATCTTCCCCGATTACGGGGTCGACGGTAATGATCCATGATATTAGCGGCGTAAATATCCATATCAGGCAGAAAATGACCGATATAAATCGGTTAGTTTTTCAAAAAAATAATCTATTTCCTCTTTAGTGTTATAAAAACTAAGGCTGACCCTGAGTGTCGGTCCACAACTAAGATATTCATGTAGTGGTTGGGCACAGTGGAAACCGGCTCTGAGCATAATTCCGGCTCGACCCAGTAAGTCAGCCGCATCATGGGGGTGCAAACCATCAATCACTAACGAAAAAATAGGTAAACGTAAATCAGACCGACCGATTAAACGGACAAAAGGATGAGTTGATAAAACTTTTAAAAAATATTGGGTTAAGACCTGTTCTTCCTTGATAATCTTTTTCCAGCTAAGGTTAGAAATATAATCTATAGCCGCGCCCAACCCAATGACTCCGGCTATATGCGGCGTGCCAGCTTCAAACCTATAAGGGACCTCAGCGCTAGTGAAACTATCTTGATGGACCTCATTAATCATATCTCCTCCCCCTAGAAAAGGCGGCATAAGCGTTAAAATATTTCTCTTTCCTGCAAACACTCCTAGACCAGTTGGTCCACCCAGTTTATGCCCGCTAAAAACTAAAAAATCACAATCTAGCTCTTTGAAATTTAGATCTAAATGGGCAGCCGTTTGGCTAGCATCAACTAAGCTCGCTAGTCCATTTTTTTTGGCCCAGCCGAGCAATTTATCTAGAGGGTTAATAATTCCTAAAACATTAGAAGCCTGAGTAACAGCTATCAGCTTGGCTCTGGGATCAGAAATTAAACTTTTAGCCTTAGTTAAATCCAAAGAACCATCTTTTTTTAATTCAATATAGGCGATATCTATTCCTAAGCGTTTTTTAAGTTGCAACCAAGGAACTAAATTAGCATGATGTTCGGCAATCGTTAAAATAACTAAATCGCCCCGCTTTAGATTTTCTTCTCCCCAACTTCTAGCTACTAAATTAATGCCTTCAGTGGCACCGCGGGTAAAAATTATCTCGTCAGAATCAGCACCAATAAAATTAGCAATTTTTATCCGAGCTTCTTCATAATATTTAGTCGCTTCTTCAGCTAAAGGATTAAGCGCCCGATGAACATTGGAATTATGACGTCGATAATAATTAGATACGGCCTTAATTACTGTCTGCGGTTTCTGGCTAGTAGCAGCGTTATCAAAATAAACCAGAGTCCGACCAGACCAAGATCTTTTTAAAATAGGAAAATCTTCTCTATTCATAGTCTTTCAATTATAGCATCGAGCACTTTTTTTCCCAATTCCCTGTCCGGTATCTGATTAGCAAAAAGTCTAGCAGCTGATTGAACTAGCAGGCTCTTAGCCTGATCTTCGCTCAAACCCCGACTGCGCAAATAAAACAGGTCTTCTGGCCCAAAACTAGCTGTGGTGGCCCCATGCCCGGCCCGCACTCGATTGGCCGCTATCTTAAGCGCTGGCAAAATAGTGCCTTTAGCCTGAGGACTTAATAGATGTAATTTTAAATCAATGCGCGAATCACTGTCCTGAGCTTTAGGTAAAATATTAATTTCACAATTACAATTAACCTGCGATTGGCCAGCCAGCAATCCGTTAGAATAGAAACGACCTTTAGACTCTGGACCAATAAAATTATGCTCCTCAATTATTTTTAAATTCTGCTGATCCAATAAAAAATATAGACTGCGGTGCTCAATAGAAGATTTAGTGGACAACTGACTAATAAATTTTAAATGACCGTTAGCCCGGCCTAACCAAACTAAAAAAGTCTTAACCCGCGCTCCAGCGCCTATAAATATTTCTCGCTGATAGTTAACTTCTTGACAGGAAGATGAATTGAAAAAAAAGACATAATTTAGACAGACACCAGCTTCTACCCTTATCTGAGTTGCTTGACTACTAGCTTCATCAAATAAAAAAGATTCATCTGCTAAAGAGATGTGTATCAAACTCTCATTATCTTTTAACTTTCTAATCGCCATACTTTTAAACTTTTATTAACCGACACTACCTTCCATCTCTAACTCTATCATCCTATTCATCTCTACGGCATACTCAAGCGGCAATTCTTTAACAATAGGTTCAATAAACCCATTAACAATTAATGCGGCCGCCCGCTCTTCACTTAAACCCCGACTCCGCAAATAAAAAATATCATCATCATTTAATTTACCAGCCGTGGCTTCGTGAGCGATTATAGCACTTTGATTTTTTACCTTGATAAGCGGGATAGTATCTGATATTGACTCTTCGTCTAAAATAAGGGCATCACATTTAATATTAGCCACCGCACCAGCAGCATCCGGTTCAATGTCGACTAACCCGCGATAAATAGACTGACCACTATCTTTAGATATGCTCTTCATAATTATATTAGAGCTGGTCTCTGGGGCTAAATGTATTACTTTGGCTCCCGTGTCCTGAATCTGACCCTGGCCAGCAAAAGCCACCCCTAAATGATCAGCGCTTGCCCCTCTTCCCTTTAACACCGAACAGGGATAAAGCATGGTAACATGGCTACCAAAATTACCACCCACCCATTCCATGTGAGCATTTTCTTCTACTATCGCTCTCTTGGTATTTAGATTGTAAGCATCTTTACTCCAACTTTCTACGCTACTGTAACGAAAACGGGCTCCTGGGGCAACAAATATCTCTACCGCTCCAGCGTGTAAAGAGTCGGCCCCGTAACGGGGTGCGCTGCAACCTTCAATGTAATGGGCTTGCGCATTATCTTCAACAATAATTAAAGTGTGCTCAAACTGACCCATTCCCTTAGCATTCATGCGAAAATAGGCTTGAAGAGGTAAATCAACCCTTACCCCCTTAGGAATATACAAAAAAGTTCCGCCACTCCATACCGCGCCATGTAAAGCAGAAAACTTATGCAATCCAGGTTTTATGCCAGTCATAAAATAGCGCCTTACCAAATCTTCATGCTCTCTGAGCGCAACATCGAGATCTTCAAAAATAACCCCCTGCTCCTTATATTCTTCGCGCAAACTATGATATATAACGGTTGATTCATACTGAGCCCCTACTCCAGCCAGAACCTCCTGCTCGGCCTGAGGAATCCCTAATTTATTAAAAGTATTTTTGATATCAATTGGCACATCATCCCAATTTTGGGCAGGCTGATCAGTCGCTCGAGCATAATAAGTAATATTTTTTAAATCTAGCTTATCAAGCTTAGGCCCCCAATCTGGCAGAGCTAAGGACTGGTATATCTTAAAAGACTCCAAACGAAGACTGAGCATCCAATCTGGCTCCTTCTTTTCTTGAGAAATAAAACGTATTAAATCTTCATCCAAGCCTTTTCTAGTCTTAGACATGTAGCTAGACGAATCATAATCATCCCATAATGAATCATGGGAGTTGCGCTGGCTTTTATCTATAGCTTCTTGAGGCATGGGCATACCTAAATATCTTAACTATTTTTCCCAATTAGATCATTAAAACCTTCTTGTTCTAAGCGCTGAGCTAATTCTGGACCACCGGTCGATATAATTTGACCAGCCGAAAAAACCAGGACCTTAGTTACTGTTATATACTTAAGTATTTTAGGATAATGAGTGACTACCAGGGCGCTAGTCTGAGAACTAATAAATTCCCCTAATTCATGGCCGACCATTTCTAGAGCATCGATATCTAGTCCAGAATCAATCTCATCAAAAATGGCCAATCGAGGAGAAAACATGGCTAACTGTAACATTTCTGATTTTTTTTTCTCACCACCAGAAAATCCAACATTAAGATGGCGCTGCCCCCAATTAGAAGAAACCTGTAATTTTTTAAGCCTCTCTTCTAATGACTGTTTGAAGGCAAACACGTCCATCGCTTCCTCTTTCTTTTCTTGACTTAAGGATTTGTGAGCTTCAAATAAAAAGGGATAATAATCAACTCCCGTTATTTCTCGTGGTTGTTGAAAACTAAGAAAAATTCCTAAAGCCGCTCGTTTCTCGGGAGGTAAGAGACCAATATCTTGCCCATCAAAAAAAATACTACCACCGGTTATCTGATAAGCTGGATGACCCATCAAGGCATTAGCCAACGTGCTTTTACCGGATCCATTAGGCCCCATAATAACGCACACCTCTCCTTTTTCAATTTGTAAATTAATCCCCTTTAATATAGGCTTACCGCCCGAACTAACGCTTAGGTCTTTTATATCTAAAAAACTCATAATATGCCATTAAATCGGCCTTTATTGGCCGGAATGTAATTATAGTCCGCCACTAGTCAAAGAGCAAGTACTTAAGATAATTTTTCTCTTTTATCAGGTAAAAATTGACCATAGACAAAAATACGAGATATAATAAGGCTATTAATATTAACCTTATGTCAAAAATACTTATAATCTACGCTCACCCCAATCATAATGGTCATCATGGCTACTTTCTTAAACAATGCCTAGAACTTATAAAAGAAAAGGCTTGGGACTACGAGCTTATCGATCTTTACGCAATCGGCTACGACCCAGTCTTAAAACCAGAAGAACTATATAGTGCTGGACAAAAGGAGGTTAGTGAGCAAAATAAAGATTTCCAGAAAAAAATAAAAGATGCTGACCGACTTCTTTTCATTTATCCTACCTGGTGGAGTAACATGCCAGCCATACTTAAGGGCTGGTTAGATAGAGTTTTTGTGAGTGGGTTTGGTTTCATATATAAATTAGGTATTCCCATCGGACAGTTAAAAGGAAAAAAAGCCGCAGCTTTTACCGCCAGCGGCTCTCCGCGTATATACTCGTTCCTGTGGACTAAGGAGCGCTCCCTTAAAATACTCACTCACGATATACTCCATTTTTGCGGCATTGAAACCAAAAGTTTTAGGCTCGGTTCAGCCCGTCAACTAAATGAACAGGCGCAAAATCAACTAAAAAAAATTGCCCGTCGAACTCTCGACTATTTAGTATACTGAGGGCGGCGCCATTTACCCAAAAAACCGAGTTGTGAACGGCGAGCCTTATGCACTATATGAAATAGAGCGATACCAGCCGCCACCATGACGTTTAAAGATTTGTTAATTCCATACATAGGAATCTCTATAATATCATCCGCTAAATCTAAAGCCTCATCAGAGACGCCATTTGTCTCATGACCAAAAATAAAAGCAATTGGGAAACGACAGCTTACCCGACGATAATCTCGCGCGGTAGCATGCTGTTCTACGGCAATAACTTGCAATCCCCGCACTGAACGCAAGTCTGATAAAGCGGCCTGGACGCTAGGCTTATGTTCCCAAGGTACTAATTTATAGGTCCCAACTGACGCTTTAACTATTTTATGATCGGGCGGGGTGGCGCATTGTCCGCAAAGATATACCTTTTTGGCGGCCACAGCATCGGCTAAACGGAAAAAACCCCCGATATTATAAGTATCAAGAACATTTTCTAAAATAATATAAACTGGATGTCTCTTTAAGCCTTGACTAATAGCCTTGGCTTCTTTTTCATCGATTTGACGTAATTGGGCGGAATTTAAAGTCATAACTTATTTTAAAACAATTATATCGCTACTTTATCATTATTATTAAAATAAAACAAAAAGCATCGCACGGACTAGGCGATGCTTTTTATGTCTCCCAAATTTATTTCTTAGTCAGCTTATTGCTGATAATCAGGATCCAAACAGCTGCTAGCCCAACTATAATATAAACTAAACGAGAAACTACAGACATATCTCCAAAGATAGTCGCAACCAAATCCCAACTAAATAGACCAACTAGTAGCCAATTTAAACCACCAATCAATACTAGGGTAAGCGATACCCAGTCAAAAGTCGTTAACTTATTCATATCTTATAAATTATGTGGTTAACTTTATAGTAACCAGACTTTATAAAATAAATCTCGACCTTTAAATGATTTTAAGGTTTAAAGGATAATCGTCTATTAGAAAAATACAGCCAAATCAATACTATTTACAGTACTTAAATTATAACACAAAACACATCATTTGTAAAAATTAATCGCTAATCTTCTCTTGAGATTGTTTAGATAAATAATCTAAAGTCCAACTATCAGCTGACGACACAGCCAAGGCTATAATAGATAGAGCAAGAGCTAAATCTCTGACACCAATAGCCCCGGAAACTTCCCAGGCGATAGCGACTAGATGCAGACCTAAGATTAACGAAACTGGACGAACAAAGACCCCCGCCAGAAGAGCTAGTGCTAGCACTGATTCCAGCCAACCATTAACTTGGACCAACATCTCAGCCGGAATTGGTAAATACCCAGTCCAGGTTGGTAAAAATCCTACCCACTCACTAGGTGATAATAACTGCTGCCAAGCAAACCAGAAAAACATGCCAGCCAAGCTATAACGCAATATTTGTCTAGATTTATCGTTCATATAATATTTTACTTTAATTCTCCAATCTTAAGAAGAATAAGCGCGGCTTTGGCTTTTTTAGAAGAACCGTGCTGATTATTGAAAGAATCTGAGCTATCGCGTCCACACATACTTATAATAGCCTTAGCTCCTCCTGGATGACGACTGACCCAGCTACTTAAATCATAAACCGAGCCACCCACTACAGACCAACAATCAGACGAACTGCTGTGACCAGCAACCTCAGTCAAGGAAAAATAGTTAACAGATCCCTGATTAACTAATTCTGTGGAAGAGGCTTGATTATTTGCTGACTGATTGGCTAATTTAACATTATTTACAGGACGTCCAGCATAAACAATATAAGCTAAACCCAAAATAAATATAACAGCTAGCCCTATGGCGACCTTATTTCTATACATATATTTAATAATTAATATTTATTGATTAAAAATAATAACATAATATTACAATTTGGTCTATAAACCAGCTACTGTTATCAACTTGTCATAAGGTAGCGAATGTATAATAATGTAATTATATAAACAATGAACCTTCACAACTATCTATTCATAAACCCTAGGAGGGCATATGCGTGCTCTTATAAAATTCATCGGCGGAGTCGCTGATAATAATTTAACCGGCTCATCTTCCCTACTCCAGATACAAATTGGAAGAAAAAAGTTAAATGTCCTGATTGATATTGGTTTAATTCAAGGTCGATTCCATGATTCTATTGAAAAAAATCGATCTATTTTAAACACTATTAAACCATCCGATATCGATTTCATAGTATTAACCCATTCACACATTGATCACATCGGGCGCCTCCCTCTTTTGGCAAAAGCAGGTTTTTCTGGACGGATAATTTGCACAATTGGCACTCGAGGATTACTTCAGGTGATGCTTGAAGATAGCGCCAAAATTCAAATGGCTGAAGCTGGATATCTTTCAAAACATCTAGAAAAAGAAAACTACCATACTCAGAAAAAAACTCACGGCCGACAGTACTTAACGCGGGGAAAATATGATCGGGCAAAGCGAAAGAAAAAAGAAATTAAGTCCCCTCATTATTTACCCCTTTACACTATAGCGGATGTAAGTTTAGTAGATAACCTGGTTAAAAACGGAGGCTATCCTTACCATCAGTGGATAAGGTTAAGCCATAATGTTGACCTTAAGTTTTACCCCTCTGGTCATGTTATGGGAGGCGCAATAGTCGTCATTCGTATTAATGACAAAGGCGAACAAAAAGTTATCTGTTTTAGTGGTGATTTAGGTAGACAAGATGGCATTATATTACCACCACCTGAACGGATAAAAGAACCGGCTGACTGTCTGGTGCTAGAATCCACTTATGGCGGCCGAAGGCACCCCGATCGAGACGAAGAGATAACAAAACTTCTTGATTTAGTAAATCGGGTAGGAAAATTTAAACGACGCTTAATAATTCCTTCCTTTACTTTAGAGAGAGCTCAAGAAATAATATATCTCTTGTCTTACCACATGGCTAAGGGTGATATCCCAGCTGTCCCAATCTATCTAGATTCTCCCTTGGGTAATAAAATTACATCAGTTTTTGCGACCGGCTGGGAATCTAAAATGTTCTCTGATCAAAACCGTCTTAATTTCAATCCTTTTGATCCGGAGCAAAATAGCTATCTTCGGGTAATAATTTCACAAGAAGAATCCGATGTCCTAACCTCTAAATCTGGTGGTCATATAATTATCGCTGGCAGCGGCATGTGTGACGCTGGACGAGTACGTGGACATCTGCGAGCCAATCTTTCTAAAACAGATACTACAGTCTGTCTAGTAGGATATATGGCAGAAAATACCTTAGGCCGCCGCCTTAAAGAACAACATCACAGCGTCAATATGAATAAAGAAGAAATCATCGTTAGAGCCGAGATAATTAGTTTTGATAGTTTTTCAGCCCATGCCGATTCTATCTTCTTGGCCCAATACGCTTTATCGGTTATCGCCAAAAAACCAAATACCCCCAAAAACATCTATCTGGTTCACGGAGGGGTTCTGAGCGCAACTGATTTAAAAAATGATATAGAGGATATCTTGCCCGCCACTCAGAAAAAGATAACCTGGGTTTCTGTGCCTAAGCTAAATGAGACAGTCTACGTTTCATAAGCTTAATTCTTTCTTTCCAAAAAAGGCTATCCCCCAGATAGCCTTTTTCTTTAAATAATTTGGCAAACACTAATTTACCTTTTTAAACCGAACATTAAATACCGGCTCATACTCCGTCTTGTTCTCATCAATTATCTTAACCGCTTCTCCGCTAGTTAACTGTCTAAGAGCTAAATCGCTAAGCAACTGAGCATCTCCAGCTAAATTTAATTTTAAACCCTCCAGCTTATCAAACTCTGTTTTAAAGTCCATTTGAATACCATTTTCAATCTGCTTTTTCTTTAACTTTAGATCATTTATTTCCTCTATAATCTTTTGGTACTCACCGCTTAAAGTTAAAGCATCTCTGTATAAAGCACGTAATTCACGCTGCTCTTTTTTCTTTTCCTGAATACGCTTGAAAACATCGGGCAACCGCTGAGACATAATTTTTTTCTTAATTAAACAAGATAAATATTATAACACAAAACAAAAAAGAGAAACTAATATCTCTTTTTATTTACAAATATTTAACGATTATCGAACTTCTCAAAAGACAATCTAGATAAATTTTCAATAACAGAAGCCATCTGTCTAAAATCGCTACCCCTGGTCATAATGCATAATAAATAAGGACTATTAGTACGATAAATAATGCCACAATCATGTAGCTGCAAAGAATCGGGCAAACGTCGTTCACCGAACTTATGAGCTACCGTTATATATGAAGGGAGGCCAGCTACTATACCTTGATTGAATTTAGTTCGACTCAGTAGCTCTAAAGCTTTTTCTGACATCTCTCTGGTTAAATAGGAAGAATTAAATAAAACACGAAAAAACGAAGCATAGTCATGGACAGAAATAAAATTCTCTATGATGTCCTGAGTGGGAACATAAATTCCCAATTCAGTGTAAACTCTATCTAGCTGATTAGTGTCAATATTCTCAAGTAGAGTATTAACGGCCAAATTATCAGAATAAATAATCATATACTCTAATAATTCCCAAATTGTATATTTCTTGCCAGTTTCTACTTCTTGATCTGGAATAATATTTTGATATAGGGCCTCATCTCTTTTCATTGTTACTTGTAATTTTCTATCTAACAAATCTTTATCACTCTCGGCTAATTTTAGATAAGTAATCAAAATTGGAACTTTCATTAAACTAGCGGGCGAAAATTTAACATCATCGCTAACACCGATCCAATCTCCACTATTAAGATCTCGAAAATATATAGAAACTTCACTAACCTTATCTTGATCGATAAATAAAGACGCCTGATCTGATAACGCAGTTCTTAGATTAGCAATAGGACCGCTAAATGAAGCCGGCGCCTCGCATTCTAAAAGAGGATTAATAAAACGATATCCACTCTCGTGTCTCTCCTCATTATTTCCACTTATATCTGCCCCCTTATATCCTTTGGCCAACCGGTAACCAATAATCCCCGATCCAAAAAGAGAAAATAAAAAAACCATTAGCACAATAATAGCGCGCCATGGCTTATAATTAAACAAAATCTTCATAAATCAGAACAATATCCTTAACTAAACTTAATCTATGCTATTAAGTATATCCCTCCTATATGAAGAGTCAATATTAAAATATTTTAGTGACGAGAACGGCTTTGACGAAAACCAACTGGTCGGCGACGACTAGTCTGAAAACGGCGGCGAGAACTTGGTGCTACGGGCTTCTTCTGATTATTGACTTCAGGGCGATGATACTCTGAAGATTTAACAAACTCAGTCCGCTTAATGTTCTGGTTAATTAATCTTTCTATATCACGGATAGACTTTTGTTCACTAGGTGTCGCTAAAGTAATAGCCTTACCACTACGGCCAGCTCGACCAGTACGTCCAATACGATGAACATAATCCCCCGAATTGTCCGGTAAGTTGAAATTAACAACTAACTCAATCCCATTAATATCTAGTCCACGAGCTGCCACGTCAGTAGCTACCAAAATACGCGCCTGCCCAGATTTAAAAGACTTAAGAGCAGTCTTTCGCCGCGCCAAAGAAAGATTAGAGTGAATCTCAGTTGCCTGATGGCCAGAGGCCTGTAGCTTATGAGTTAAAGCTTTAACTCCATGTTTTGTCCTAGCAAAAACTAAAACTGATCCTTTATATTTAGTGAGTATTTCTTGTAAATGACGCAAGCGGTCTTCTCCTTTAATAATAAATATTTCCTGTTCCACTTGCGAAGCAGCTGTACCGGGAGGGGCTATTTCAATACTGACCGGTAATTTCATATATTCAGAGGCAATCTTTACAATCGCCGCCGGCATAGTAGCAGAAAAAAGCATGGTCTGACGATTAGCCGGCATCTGTTGCAATATCTCTTTTATCTGAGGCAAGAATCCCATATCTAACATCATATCAGCTTCATCTAAAACCAGTATATTTATCATATCTGGTTTTAGAGTCCGCCGTTTAAGATGATCAATGATACGACCAGGCGTCCCAATAATTGTATGAGGTTTTTTACGTAAAGAAAAAAGTTGACGTTCTATAGCTTCGCCACCAATTAAAAGAGCTGTCCGCAAACCAACTGGTTTACCTAAATTCTTTAAATTCTCTTCTACTTGAGTCGCTAACTCGCGAGTCGGGGCAATAACTAAACCTAAGCCCTTAGTTTGAGCCAACCTCTGCAACATAGGAATACCAAAAGCTAAAGTTTTACCTGTTCCAGTCTGAGCTATTCCTATTAAATCTTGCCCGGAAATAGCTACAGGAATAGTCCTAACTTGAATAGGAGTTGGCTTATCTAGGCCTAGACTTCCTAATATTTTTAAAATAGATGGACTAATGTCTAAATGAGAAAAATCTTTATTATCGTCCGATTTGTCGTGATTAATCATAAAAAAAATAAGCGACCCGATTGTCTAAGGCCACTTACTATGGGCAAGAGATTCGAATCTTAATTATGAATATATATTAACATTTAATCTCATATTTTGTCAAATTGGTTATCTATATAATTTTGCTCTTTTTAAGTATTACCAAAAGGGTTCCGGTTAAAGCAGTAATCACTGCCAGTATACCCCAAAAAGATCCGCTTCCCGAAACAAAAGGCAGGGCGACATTCATGCCATATAAACTAGTAATCATGGTAGGCAAGGCTAAAATAACAGTTGAAGCAGTCAAAACTTTCATTACTCGGTTTAACCGATTGGTAGATATTACCTCTTGGGCCTGTCTAATATTTATAATATTGGTTAGATAACTTTTAGATCGTTCAATTAATTGATCGTTGTTAAGTTGCAAATCTTCTATTAAATCACGATCATCCTGATAAAGACCAAGCGCTTTACCAGATATGACGCTACTTAAAACATGACGGACAGGCAGTAAAGCACTAATGAACTCATTTAAAATAACCTCAAATTTAACAAAACCGATAATATCCTCATCTTTTATATTGGCAGAATTTAAACCAAAATAATTAATGCGCCGGCTAATATTATTTAAAAGATTGTTATATTTATCTTCTATTTCCGCAAACATCTTAATAAATAATTTAGTACGCTGAGTAGTGTAATATTTTTTCCGACGACTGATAGCTGATAATAAAAAATCGGTATTTTCCTGAGAAGCGATAATAAAAAAGTCTTTACCAATGGCAAACATTACTGGAAAAGTAGATATGTTACTCATTTCCTCATCATGCCGAGGAACACGGGCAAAAATATAAGCAATATCCTTCTTAAGCTCCATACGCGGCGCTTCATAAGGATCAAGAGCATCCTTTAAAATATCAGCATCTAGGGAAAATTGCTTAGCCAAAGATTTTATTTCCTCTTCTTGGGGATCCACAACATGGACAAGGCTACCAATTAAAAAATGTTCTAACTTCTTAAGCTTTTGGTCTTTTATTGTTCGCTGATAATACTTAATCATAATTCATCTATTAGCTTGTCTTACTTGTGTTATAATAACACGCCACTACACGCTTGGCCAATATAAAGCAATCTCTAGCCAACAAAAATGAGCCTGACGGCTCATTTTTTGAATCGACCGAAAATTATACGACCTATATATCCAAACCCTTATTTATATCATCTTCACTAATCTTTTTAGTGCAGAAGAACCAATCATGGCAAGTTATTCCCTCTTTATTATCCATCCGATCTTTAGCCGCCCCGCAGGAGCCGGCTGGCGGAACGATAACATCATCACCTGGGCGCCAATCAGCCGGAGTGGCAATAGAAAATTTATCAGCCGCCTGCATAGCAATTAAGGCTCTATATAATTCATCAAAGTTACGACCTAAGCTTAATGGGTAATAAATAATCGCCCTAATAATTCCCTTAGGATCAATGAAAAAAACCGCCCGCACTGCTTTAGTATTACTCTCCCCTGGTTGTATCATGCCGTATTTCTTAGCTACTTCCATGGTGATGTCTTCTATTAGAGGAAATTTAACTTCAACATCCTTCATGCCCTTATACTCTATTTTCTCCTTAATAGTTCTCAGCCAAGCAATATGACTATATAAGCCATCAACTGATAAACCAACCAACTTACAATGGGCGTCATTAAACTTCTTCTCTAAACTAGCAAAAGTCATAAACTCAGAAGTACAAACGGGGGTAAAATCTGCCGGATGACTGAACAAAATAACCCAGTCATCTTTATAATCTTCAGGAAAATTAATTTCTCCTTGAGTAGTGGCCGCTTTAAAACTCGGAGCCTTGTCTCCAATCCTGGGCATAGGAATTATATTTTCCTGATTTACATTTGTTATTGTTTCCATAAAATTTAATTTAACTACTAAAATTATTTTAAACTATTTTTATTGCTTTTCCTTTGGTTAAAGCATCGGCTATCTTTTTACAGGCTGAATAAATTATCCGCTGATAAGTGCTACAAGAAGTATCCATCATATCGGCCGCTGCTTGTTGATCTAAATTATTTATAAAACGCAAACGATAGGCTTCCAGCTCTTCAGTCGTCAGTTCAATAATCTCTAAACTTCTCATGGGTATTCCCTGAGGCTTAAAGTAGGTTACTTCCGGATTAAATTCTATTTTCCGAGAGAGTCTGGGTCTAGGCATATATTAAAATTATAGCAAATAGACTAACTATCTACTATAATTTTATTATTAAACTTTAAAAACGTCTTAATTTCTAACAATTTAATACTTAATCTACTCACGATTTAAGGAATCTGCCTGAAATCGACCAGCCACATTCCTTCTTAAACCAAGGCCTCGACCGTTATGTCGAGTATCTACCCTTCCTTGTCCATCTACACATTTTCCTAAGCCTCTGCCAGTTTTCGACCCTTGTCCTTGAGGACCGGTTCCATCTAATCTAGGCATATGTTTTATTATTTAAAATGATTAATAACATGGCAACCTGACCTTTACATTTAGCTGCCTATTATGAGTATATACCCATAATTATATAGAGTCAAGGGTCTGAGTTATTATCAAAACAAAAGACAACGAATAACCGTTGTCTTTTTGTTGGCTTTTATAAAATAAAACTTTATTTCTTCTTGGCTGGTTTAGCAGCTTTAGTAGTTGTCTTCTTGCCCTTAGCTGGTTTAACGGCTTTTGCAGTCTTAACTGGTTTAGCAGCTTTTGTAACCTTACTTTTCTTTTTTTCTTCTACCAGAACCGGTAATTCTTCTATTTCCATTTCTTCGCCAGCATCGTAATCGTCTTCTTCTACAACGATAGACTCTAAAATATTTAGAACCTTGTCTAACTTCTCACTTAGTTTAGCAAATTGCTCACCACTAAAGGCATTATTACTGATTGGGGCACTAGTCCGAGCGGATGCCTCAAAGCGAGGTTTAGAGAAATCTCGGCTGTCTGAACGCGGAGAAGCAGATCCTTCTTTCTTATTCTTAAAGCAATTACTGCAATAAACTGGCCTATCACCGCTGGGTTTAAACGGTATTTCACAAGAGTTACCACATTCAGCGCAAACCGCTGAGTGCATTGCCGGACGAGCAGAATCACGGCCGCCGCCAAAACCACCACGACTGAAACTACGGCTACCGGAGTCGCGCCGATCGAAACCACCTCTTTTATTATCACCAAAACCACCGCTACGCTTAAAATCTTTCATAATTCATTAATTAAGTTATTACTGCTTAAGTCTACTGCTTTAATCTTTAAAAAGCAAGCTGAATAGGGACTAATAATAAAATAAGTCGTCAACCTTGATTTCCAAGACCCTGGCTATATCTATAGCTAATTTTAATGACGGGTTATATTTTTCTTTTTCTAAAAAAATAATAGTCTCTCGTCTAACGCCAACCCGACTGGCTAATTCTTCCTGAGTTAATCCAATATTATTTCTTATTATTTTTATTTTATTCTTTAACATCATTTTTGCCTTTTACTTAAATATTTAAATAAAAAAGCATTTAACAGCATAAGGAAACAAACACTAAAAGCCAAATACTGACTTAAAACATACAGGTCTCCCTCTTTTTGTGATATAGCCATCAAAACAAAAGTACCGATAGCACCGATTAAGCTATAAATAAAAATTGTATAACGAGCAGAATTTCCGGCCACCTGATAATCTCTTTCATCTGCCATTATTTCTTGAGTTTCTAAGTGTTTACGACAATAATACATCCCGGCCATACTACTAAGAATAAAAACAACGGGCAAATAATAATTACCCAGAGTAATCGAAATGCTAATGGACGCTGATAACAGTATAATAATCCCCAAACGACAAGCTTTATATTGCTTCATTTTCATATTATTGTTACTTATTTCTAACTATTTATATGTTATATTATTCTAACATTTATGTCAAATCATAAGTATTTAGGCTAAATGTTATACTATTGACATTAAAGTCTTTATATGATAATTTATCAGGCAACAAGTAGTACGTTCAAATCAGACAACACAACACAAACAAAAAAGGAGTTAGACCCATGGTACAATTTTTAAAATGGCTGGAAGAACAAACCAACGCAATAACCGAAAAAGATTTAACCGATTCTGCGCCACAGGAACAGAAAGGAGAAAATCAAATCAAAGTTATTAGACCACTTGATGAGGAAGAAAGAAAGTTATTTGCCGTTCTTTCTAAGCTTACTAATGAAATTAAATCTCTAAAAAAGGGACACACCAGATTACATAAGTCCGAAAAATGTACAATTAATGACTGCATAGAACACGGAAAAAAATTATCAGCACTAGAAAGTAAAGCAGAGCTGATAAAAGAGATATTCTGGAGATCTATTCAGGCATCTCTAAAAGACTGCCCAAGTCACTTAAAAATTACCGGGGACTGGCAATTAGCAGAAGTACCTGATGATGGCTTCGGGATAGAAATTATTGATGTCTTATTGGGCTCTAGTGTCGGTTTCCCCTTCCCTTTTGAAGATATGTTTGACCATTAATCTTGTCTCTCGCTAGGCAAAATCCCGATCATTACTGACCGGGATTTTTTATATTCAACATATATAACTAATTTTAACCGAGTATCTCCGTCTCTAACTCATTTTGATAATCAATCATAAAATTAACAAGCGGCTTAGCTATTTCTTTAGCATAATCAGTACTCAAATTATCATAACAACTAATTTGAAAATTGATCTGATCAGTAATAAATGATCCCACTCCAACACCAGAATTAAATCGCTTATCAAAATCTTTTGCGGTCATACCCCAAGTTTGTCCTTTTATAGCTGCAGGATTGTAATCAGGATTCAAAGACTTCGAAGTAAAAGCTCTCATCAAACCCACGGCACCAAACATATCTATCATATCGGCATCCCGTATTATCTCCAATAATTTCCCTGCCCCTTCGCGATTTTTATTATGATGCCTAACGGCATTTCCAATCTCCGCTATTTCGTCTCCTGTAAATAGTTTATTTTCATTTAGAAATTCAACTGCCATCTTAGCCCCGATTTCTCCATGTTCGGATGTCTTTTCGGCCTTTGACATACCAATGTCATGTAACAAGGCTGCAGCCTCTACGATGTTTAAATTAGTAAAATTCTCATTTTTAGCAATATTTAAAGCCCATCTCCTAACACGGTCAACATGTTTAAAATCATGAGCAATTTTACTGCCCATAATGGATTTTACATAATCCTCAACTATTGTTATTTTATTTTTAACCATACAAAAATAATAATTTCTTAATTCTTAATTTTACTAGGTAATTTTACCGATGCTATAAATGTGGCAATAGGCATAGATAATATTATACCGATACTGCCCACTAAAGTTCTAACTATTTCTGTACTCACTATCTCAGTGTCTATTAACCTATTAAATGTTAACCCTGAATCTTGATTTAACACGAATAAAAGCAGCAAGGGCAGAGCCGCTCCAGCATAGGTGAGAAATAGGGTGTTTATAATAGCCCCCAGATGAGTGTTGCCTATCCTATAAGCTAGCTGAAAAACTTTTGTGGATGATAAATTAGGGTTAGCCTCTTTAATTTGTTCAACTGCCTCAATCTGTCCCACAATTATGTCGTCTAAAACTCCAATCGCTCCGATAATAAAACCAGCTAATAATAACCCCTGGAAATTAATTTCTACATTACCAATCCCAATTAAAAAAGCTGCTTCTTCTTGGGCTAGGCCTGACAGTTTAGTCAATTTAGTAAATACTAAAGATAATATCAAAGTAGCCGATAAGGAAATAAGAACCGATAAAATAGCAATATGAGACTTTCTTTTAAATCCTTCTGTTAAATATATTATTATTCCTAAAATTGCTAACCCCCCAAATAAACTAACTAAAAACGGGTCACGGCCCTGTAAAATTTGGGGCAACATGAATTTAATAATGACCACAAAACTTAAAAACAAACTAAGCAAGGCCTTCAATCCTTTATATTTACCAACCAATAATACAGAAATAACAAAAATTATAAACAAGACATAAAGATAGCCGCTTCTGACAAAATCAACCACATAAAAAGTGCTCTGGCCAGATTCGTCCGTCTGTACATCAACATAGACCTTGTCCCCTACCTCGTAAAAATTGGCGCTAACCACTTCAATATCGGAAATACCAAAATAAATTATTTCTTTATCTTTCCAGAACCCCTCTAAACCTAATAACTTTAAATCTTGCTGTTTAAATTTAGTCCCATTCTCTCTAGTTTTTTCCTCCACTCGCAGAATTTCTATTACTTCTGATTTAAAGTTAGGAACATCTTCCCTAACCTCATTAGCTTTTAACAAAACCGGAAACAACAAAATCAAAGCGAATATAATTAAATAAATTTTCTTATATAAACTCATATAGATAAAAGTCTCTTTTACGTTACTATTAGCTCTCTTATAATACCAATTAATCGGTCTCGATTCGGGAAGTGGAAGCCGTGATCACCGTCAAGTGAAGTCACTTTTATTCTTTTATTAAGTTCTTTTAAGTCAATCTTTGGTACCAGTTCATCCTGTTTTGCCTCAATAACAATAATCTCTGTCTTTTGAGAAAAGGCATTATATTCTCTGAATGGTTTTATATGTAAACGTTCTTGCCAATATTCTTTGGGTATAACTCTAGTAAGCCCTTTTGAAGATGAAATTTTTGATATTCCGTTAATATTTACCTCTGCATCTGGCTTATTTCTATATCGCGATAATGTTCGCTCTAGGCCCATATCAAATACTGGGGCAAGCATAATCGCTCTTCTTATTCCATTTGGCTTAGCCATAGCCGCCACAATTGCACCTTGAGAATGAGCGATTAAATCTATAATTGCTTCTGGATTAACCACTTTAATATCATTAATAATTTGCTGTAATTTACTAACTTGGCAACTAGTGGGGCAAATAAATAACTCATTACTGGCTTCGTCAAAATCGTAGTAATCAAACAATACCGACTCTACTCCAAGTAGATGCTCGGCAATATCAGAAAGAAGACCATTATCATCTTGGCGCACACCAAACCCATGAGAATAAACTATTATATGTTTTTTGGTAGTCATAAATTTTAATATATATTAATTATAACACATCCTAAATTCAAAGACAGAAACTCTAATTAGAACCAATCTAAATAAACTAAATCAGCTTATTTGTCAAAATCTCTAAAATACCAAAAAAATAAAAACGGACATTTCTGCTCGTTTTTATATCGATACCAAAAGACTATAATGATTACAAAACAATAACTAAAAACTAGCGCCTTTTAGTTTATATATACACCAGGCTGATAAAACGTGGCAATTTACTATTTCATCATCTTTTATCATCTTACTAATCTCATCTTCAGAAAACCAAAAACTTTCTATTTGCTCTTCCGGATCACCTTCTAATGATTTCTCTACTAAATTAGTTGCTAAATATACGAACATTTTTGAAGTAGATCGCCGATTATTTATTAAATAATTTCCAAGTAACTTTAAATCCTCTGCCATTAAATTAGCCTCTTCCATTAATTCACGATTAGCTCCAATTTCAATTTTTTCATCAGAGGAGACGTGCCCACCAGGAAACTGAAAAATATTTTTATTTATTGGATAAGAATATTCTGTTTGTAGAAGAATTTTGCCATCGTTTCTTTTAACTATAACTGTCACAGAACAACCGCCATCATCTTTATACTTAAGATATTTTGCCTTAACTTCGCTAGGCAAAATTACTTCATCCTCAATTAAACTTAACCTAGGGTGAGTAAAAACTTCTTTGCTTGAGACAGTCTTCCACATATATATTTTGTTTATTATACAACAAAAATAGCACATTTAGCGCTATTTTGTAAACGCGCTCCGAAGTCGGAGAGCGGCTAGAATTATCTTAAAAATGAGAAAAACCCTTCATCGTGGAAGGATTTCTCTAAAAGACTAGATTATCTACAAAAATAATATTACAAACTATTTTTTTGTTATATTTTTGCTACCTTTCTTTTTAGCCTTATCTTCTAACATAACGCGCTTAATCTCTAAACGTTTAGCGGTTTTATGAGACTTGCTAGCTTTTCTTCTACCTACTCTATGTGGTTTAAGGGCCATATTCTTATTATTAACTATAAATATAACAATGCTTATAATAACACAGAGTGTTTTAATAAGCAAAATCCATACTAACTGAAAGCTATGGATAGAATCAAAAACAAAGGGCCTATTTATGGGCCCTTAAACAAATACTACTGGCTCGGGGTCGTGGACAAAGTTCGAACTAGCGTGGCTAATATTAAAGAATAATTTAACTCTTAATCCAATGCCAAATAAAATAATTATTTATACTATTCTTTAATATGTAAAAATATACGATGAAAATGATCGTGATCATCTTTATCTGTGTGATAAATATCAACTTTTTTTCCATCTAGAATAACATCTATTAATACTGGTGCACCGTACCCAGAATCTGGATGAGGAGGTCTGTTTTCGGTTATTACATCGTTAAAAAATCTTAAATTACTCAGCTCGCCAGCCTTCTCAATTTCTTTTGTCCAAAAATCAGTTCCTTTCCAGACAGTTTTTAATTCAAATTTATTTTCCATAATATTGTATTAAAATTTATTTTAACATAATATATGCTATTTGTGACACCACTTTGCCAAAATTGTCTCGACGAAAAGAAAAATAATTACTATTACAATACGTGCAGTCACGAGAAACAGAAATGTTTTTTCTAATAACCCCTGCGCCTAGTAGCTGCTCAATAATTATCCCTTCCAAATCAACAAATATTTTATTATCTTTATTTAAAATATGTTTTTTATATTCTTTAAACTGATCAATAACATTGTCTCTTATTTCAAAATGACATTTTTTAATATGAGGGCCAATATAAATTTCAATATTCTCAAATTCTGAATTAAATTTTTTATTCATTTTATCTATAATCACAGAAGCGATGTTTTTTAAAGCCCCCTTCCAGCCGGCATGAGCAATTCCAATCACTCCATTTTTATAATCATAAAATAGAATCGGAACACAATCGCTGATTGTAACTGTTAGACACGTTCTTTTATCAACTGTTATAAGGCCATCGACTAAATTAATCACTTTTCCTCCATCTTTTTTTGTTACTACTTTGACCTTGCTTCCGTGGTCAAGCTTTGTAGAGACAACATTTTGTAAATCAATTCCCTTTTTATTAAAAAAGATTTCCCTATTTAAAAAAGAATCAACATTATCCTTTAATATCATTTGTCCGTCTCTTTTCTTAGAAAATCCAAAAGAAACTTTTCTACTATTTTTCATATAAATTAATTATAGCAAATTTTATTCTCAAAAATAAGCTATTGACAGGACTCGGATTCGAACCAATATAGACCAATGAAATCAATGGTTTTCTATAAAATACTACTAATATCCCAAAAATGTTCGAACCACTTTGGAACTTAAAATATGTCTAATATTAAAACAAAAACAGGCCTTTAAAGCCTGATTTTGTGTTCTGCTCGCTTGGAGGGACAGCTTTCGAACGTCACTCGCTAATTATGGTAAAAATTTAAACTAAATTATTTTATTTAATGGGTAATTATTTCAAAATTAACTTTATTATTTTTAGCGCTAATTTTT